>Ga0316204_10000065_pt1 | contig 451944 bp, 443 predicted proteins | sample 6monrhotite_MG_2_FD_205661 | JGI IMG/M metagenome (GOLD analysis project Ga0316204, IMG submission 205661) | Microbial mat bacterial communities from mineral coupon in-situ incubated in ocean water Damariscotta River, Maine, United States -... | ecosystem: Environmental > Aquatic > Marine >...
CCCCTCTCGGTAATCTGACGTACTGCGTCGCGTTTAAAATCGTCACTAAAATTAACTTTGCTCATATCAGCCTCCTTGCCTCAAATTTAGAGAAGAAGGTGTCTACGAATCTAGGGGCTATTCACAGCAGGTGTGCGAGGACTTAATTAACTCTGATCTCGAGGTAACTGCGCGTGAAATTGCACGGCGAATTGATGTTGCCCCCTCCTCCATCACGCGTGACCCTCACCGCAAAGAGATCGTCGAGGCTGCAAAATCTAAACAGTCAGAGCTACGTGCCTGGCGTAAACGCCAAGCAAAACAATCTAGGGATCGAGATGCTGAAAGTTTGGCCGAAAAAGATCTGCGGATCACTGAACTGGAACGGCGCAATGACCTTCTGATTGCTAGCCATAAAGCCATGGTTATGGCCATTGGCGAATTTGGTGGTATAGCGGGGTGGCAAAGGTTTTTCCCACACTGGCAACAAGTTGAAGAGCTTTTACGTGATATGAGTGCAATGCCAAGCGCAGAAATCACGCAAATTCGTGAGGAATGATTATTATTTTGTACGAAATATTTGTTATTTTGCACTGATCAAGTTTACCTCAATACAACTAGCCCCTATGTTCTAAGTATGGAAATATCAATTACAGAATTGCTTGGATACGTCTTTGTTGTCGTCGCGGGCATTTTACCCGTAGTCAATCCATTCAGCACGGCCCCCCTATTTGTCAGTTTGACAAAAGGCATGAAGGTCGAAGAGCAGATCAAGCAAGCCAATCGTGCATGTTTGTACATGGCGGGCATATTGCTCGGCTCATTTTTCCTTGGCGCGATTATCTTGGACTTTTTTGGCATCACAATCCCCGCCATTCGTTTGGCGGGTGGCTTAATCATTGCCTATATCGGCTTTGGAATGCTGTTTCCCAAAGAGCAGGCTGTATCCGATGAAATTGTTGAAGAAGGTATTCGCACCAAGGATTTTGCCTTCACTCCCCTTGCCATGCCTATGCTGAGTGGACCGGGTTCTATCGCGGTGGTTCTGGAAATGTCCGCCCGCGTTGCTGAAGAACCGAATGCGCTTGCGCAAGTTCTTGGTGGCGTTGTTGTTTCAACGGGTATTTTGCTCGTTGTATTCGTCTGTTTATTTGTGCTGCGTAGTGCGCGGCGAATGGTGACCAAAATCAGTGCGGCCAGTGTTGATGCATTCTCCAAAATTTTAGGATTCTTGCTGATTTGCATAGGCATTCAATTTGCCGCTGGCGGTGTTATGGGGTTTGTGAGTTCAATGCCAGGAAGCTAAGTTAGATTGGTTGATTGCCCCCCTATCCCAAGCCTGAACAGCTTGAAATGAAGGCAGAGTTCGTTCTATGAAAAAAATATTTCTCCTCGTCCCCGTACTTATTCCCGTGTTGGTTCTGAGCGCTTGCGAAGACGCAGTGCAGGAAACCAAAGCTCCGCCTATCCGTGCGGTTAAGACCATTACGATCACGGAGGCCAGCAAGACAAACAGTCGGCAAATTTCGGGTGTAGTTAAAACAACGAATGAATCTGCGCTGAGTTTTCGGGTTGGCGGGCGCGTTGCAACTGTCGAAGTTAAGGCGGGTGACAATGTCAGCGAGGGGCAAGTGTTGGCGTCGCTTAATCAAGATGATTACGCCCTAAACCTGGAACAAGCCCAGGCCACCTTAGCCAGTGCACGGGCTTCCTTAAATGAAAAGCAGGATGCACTGAAGCGCCAACAAAGCTTGAAAGAAAAAGATTTTGTATCTCAGGCTGCGGTTGATCAGGCACAAACGGCTTATGAAGCCGCTAAGGGCGATGTCAATGTCGCGCAAGTGAAACTCAAATCAGCACAAAATGATATAGACGACACCATTTTGCTGGCTCCGTTCGCAGGCAAAATTGCGGCACGTCAAATCGATCCTTTTGTTGAAGTCAGTGCGGGTGGGGCGGCCTTCCTGCTTCAAAATGAAAGCGGTTATGGGGTTGATGTTTTGATGCCGGAAACCATCGTTCGCGATGTCAGTTACGGTGATGTGGTCAGTGTGCGCTTTCCCACTCTTAAAGAAACCGTGGTTGGCGGTACGGTGACGCAGATCGGTGCCAATGCCGGAGCCGGAAATGCATTTGCCATAGAAATTGATCTTGGTTCCGCACCTAAAGGGGTGCGTCCCGGCATGACGGCTCAGGTCACCTTCAATTTTGGTGAGGCAAGCGACACAGCCGTGTTCTTAATCCCCTTATCAGCACTGGATGTGCGCATTTCACAAAATCCGTCCGACAGCACAAAACGGCAAGCTGGTGTATTTGTTGTCAGTGCCACGACAAGTGCAGTGGAAAAAAGAATGGTGAATATCCGTGATATTCGCGGAAATGAATTGGAGGTCATCAGCGGATTACAGGCTGGTGATGTTTTGGTTGTCGCCGGTGTGCCGTTCCTCACAGAAGGGCAAACAGTCAAACTGTGGGAGCCAACGTACAGTGCACCCGCAACGATCAATATCCAATAGTGATTGTGAGGCACTGAAATGGATCGCATCACCGAATTCGCCATCAATAACTCACGCGCCACTATTCTGGCTCTGATCGCGATTGTGTTTATGGGCACGCAGGTTTTTGTGTCCATGCCGTCCCAAGAGGACCCAGAGGTCACCATCCGCCAAGCTCAAGTCACGGCGTATTTCCCCGGTATGCCGACGGATCAAATCGAAAACTTGATCGCAAAGCCGCTTGAGAAAATAATCAACGAAATTCCGGAAATTGAAAATATCGACACGACCGTAAAGACCGGGGAAGTTTTGATCAAACCGGAGGTCGCAGACCGCTATTACGATCTTGATCCCATCTGGCAAGACCTCCGAAACAAGATGGAAGACATCAAAAAAGACCTGCCGGAAGGAACCGTAGGCCCAATCATCAATGATGATTTCGGGCGCGTGTCCGTGGCGACCATTGCCATGACGGGTGTCGGTTTCTCCATGCAAGATATGCGCGAAGTCGCCCTTCACATGCAAGACCAGATCAGCGCAATGGGCAGCGTGAGCAAGGTCGATGTTATGGGTGTTCAGCAAGAACGCATATTTCTCGACATAAATGCGGCACGTATCGCGAATTACGGCTTTTCATTTTCGACACTGGTCAATGCCCTTGCCGATCAGAATGTGGTGCTTCCGGCGGGCAGTATCAATGCAGATGGACGCGTGGTTGTGATTGAGCCGACAGGTAATTTTCAATCCATTGAAGACATTAAAAATGTCCAAGTTCGCGTGCCGGATAGTGAGCAAGCGGTTTATCTGCAAGACATTGTCGATGTGCGCCGCAGCTACATAGACCCATCCGAATATGCCGCTTTTTTCAATGATAAACCGTCCGTCGTTTTGGCCGTTTCCATGGTGCCGCGTTACAACATCGAACATTTTGGCGAAGAGATTACAGCCAAAATTGATGAGTTGAGGGCGACCTTGCCCTTGGGCATTGAATTGGATTACGCCACTTACCAACCCACATTGGTAACTAATGCTGTGGCGGGCGCTGTGAGCAATCTTTATCAAACCATTGCCGTCGTTTTGATTGTCGTCATTTTGTTTCTGGGCTTTCGTACCGGGCTTGTGGTCAGCGCCATCGTTCCGTTGACCATTTTGTTGTCGTTCATTGCCATGAACATATGGGGCATCGACCTGCAACGCATGTCTATTGCGGCGATCATCATATCGCTGGGCCTTTTGGTGGATAACGGCATTGTAATTGCCGAAGATATGCGCAGCCGAATGGATGGAGGTGAAGATCGAAAAAATGCCGCCATCAATGCGACCAAAAGCCTGGGCGTGCCATTGCTCACCTCATCCCTGACCACCATCTTGGCCTTTATGCCGTTAATGATGGCGGAAGATGTCTCGGGTGAGTATTTGCGATCCCTCTCGCAGGTCATCATCACAACGCTATTGTCGTCCTGGCTGCTGTCAATGTTTGCAACGCCAACACTATGTTATTGGTTTTTAAAAGACAGCAAACAGGCTGGGCAACCTTCGTCACCTCCGAGTTATGATGGTTTCCTTTATGTTGCCTATCGAGCGGCCCTCGATACCGTCATGCGCTACCGCTTTGCATTCATCGCCGCACTGGTTGTCTTGTTGGTGATCTCGCTTAAAGGGTTGGCGATGATCCCTCAACAGATGATGCCATATTCTGACAGAAACCAATTCTTGGTTTACGTGGACATGCCCGCAGGCACCCACATTGATGAAACGACACGGGTGACCCGACGCTTAACGTCTTGGTTAACAGATGAGACACAAAATCCCAACGTCGAAAGCAGTATCGCTTTTATGGGATATGGTGGACCTCGGTTCTTTTTGGCTTTGTCACCGCCTGCCCCCGACACCAATGTTGCGTTCGTGGTGGTGAACACGTCTTCATCAGAGGATGTCGTTTCAGTGATGGGTGATATTGATCGTTTCGCGCTCGACAACCTCCCTGAAGCTTCTGTAAAGCTGAAGAGAATGTCTCTGGGGGCTGGAGAAATTGGATTGATTGAGTACCGTGTTATTGGTTCCGATGTCTCAACCCTTTATGTGTTGGGACAACAAATCCAAGATGAGATACGCCGCATCGAAGGCACAACAAATGTTGCCAGTGATTGGAACGAACCCGTCATCCGCACCCGTGTGAAGATTGATCAAGATCGCGCTCTTCGCGCTGGTGTAACCACCAAATCCATTGCCAATGCCTTGAACGCTTATTTTGACGGTGTGCAAATCAGTGGTTACCGAGAAGGTGATAAAACCATCCCTATTGTGGTTCGTGGTGACAAAGCCCGAAACGACTGGAGCAAATTGCGTGTTTTGCCTGTTTTATCGGACAACGGAAATGCTGTGCCGTTGCTACAAGTTGCCGATTTTGAGGGCTACATCGCACCCGGAAAATTCCAACGTCACAATCAAGAACGCACACTGACCGTATCGGGAAAACACACCAGCATGCAGGCGGCGCAACTGCATGGCTTGGTGTGGCCATCCGTTCAATCGTTAGACCTTCCTCCTGGCTACAGAATTGAAATTGGCGGTGAAGTCGAAGGTTCCGCAGAAGGTAATGCTGCGCTTGCGGATAACTTACCTTTTGCACTTATCGGCATAATTGCTCTGTTGGTATTGCAGTTCAATTCCTTCCGCCGCCCGACCATCATCATGCTGACCATTCCTTTGGTTGTGATCGGTGCCGTTGTGGGATTGATGCTCAGCAACGCCTTTCTCAGCTTCACCGCGATCCTGGGGCTCTATAGTTTGGTTGGCATCATTGTGAACAATGGCATTGTTCTCATTGATCGTATCGACGTTGAACGTGCCGCCGGGTTAAGTATACGGGAAGCGATTAACCAAGCCTGCCTTGCGCGGATGCGCCCCATTTTGATGACGACCCTGACGACGATTTTCGGCTTGATCCCGTTGGCGCTGTTCGGCGGTCCCATGTGGTTCCCCATGGCCGTGGTCATCATGGGTGGGTTGGCAGTCGGCAGTGTTTTAACGCTCGGCTTTGTACCGGTGCTCTATAGTGTGTTCTTTCGATCCGAGAAGATTGTTGGTCACGCTATTTAAGGTAACGGCTTCGTTTTGAAATCCGTTCCATCACCAGATCTATACGCAACACACGATCACGTGTGTAAGACACTATAGATGAAAACTGTTGAGATCGCGTTGCGGGGGCAGCTTTAATTGAGCGCAACAAAATAGCCTTTTGGGGGTACGCAACAGGTATTGGTGTCTTGTTGTAGAAAACACCAATTCAACTGCCGAAGTTGCCTACGCAACACTTCCCGAGACTTCCTGATTTGCGATTTATGGCGATACGATGTACCGGTTTCATGTTCTGTTTATGGCCCGTTCACGGCGAATTCAGGCCATTTCTCCCCCGCTTATAATTCGAAGAAATTAAAGCTCCGCGAGGTCCGCCATGGATAAGCGCGGACGCCCTGGATACGTCAACTTCACAATCGAAATTCCGATTGAGACTGTTGAGTATCCGCTAGGTCACGGCAATAACTTTATTAACAAACTAAAACGTGCTGTCAGTCAGTATCATAGCGACCCGTGTCCGGATCCTGCCAAGGCCCAAAAAACACGGGAATAGATTGCTGAAGATCGAAGGGCATATTTTAAAGTAATCGGACGCTAAGGATATCACCTCCCCTGCCGTCTTCTCGGATCTAATGGCAATTTTACTGCATCAGGATCCATTCAGAAACGTGAACAAGAATAGTCCCAAGTTCAATGGTCCGCCTTGGCAGATCCCCGGGGATATCAAAATGCCGACAAGCCAAAGGAAAGAGAGCTTTTTGTGAATGCACCTTGGTATTCAAAGGTGCCTGGCAACTGACATGTAGCCGCTGACTTCGGAATCTTTATTTATCGATATCCGAAACGACCAATGAAGAGTTAGCAGACGAGCCGAAAATCCCGAAAACTCATGCTTCGACAATGAGCTGTGAATAATTTCAATGTTGGATAAATGAATTTTCGAATACGGCCAAATCACTGAAATCTGACTATTCGTCAAATGCCTGAAAAGACAATGTCAGTGACTGTGGAATTTAGGGACAATCGCCCTATATTCGAATGTTATCCGGGATAATGTTGACTAAAATTTCATATGAGAAATCATAATTGACTATGGTCAAGTTAGCACGTGCAGCATGCTGTTAGGTTCTTATAACATTGGTTTAAATTAGTTGTTGCTAAAGTAAATAAGCTCATATTTTTCTAATATTTACAATAACTTAACCTAAGACTCTTTCAAATGGCTTCATACATCCAATTGACGAGCAAGTTATCAAAATCAAGTGTGTTGCACAGTTGCTTAGGCCTTGCAGCGCCTGTTATTCGACCTCCTTGGGCTCTTCGCGAGAATTATTTTCAGGATATCTGCACCGGATGCGACGCCTGTATTGCCGCCTGCCCTACATCCATTCTGGTAAAAGCGCGTGGCGGCTATCCTATTGTCGATTTTGGCATAAATGAATGCACTTTCTGCGGCGATTGCGTCAACATTTGCAAACCACGGGCCTTGCAAAAAAAAGAAGGTCGCTCGCCTTGGGACCTGAAAGCCTCCATTAACTCTTCGTGTCTGTCGAGCGCCGGCATCACCTGCCGAGTCTGTGGTGATCGCTGTGATGCCCGGGCCATCACTTTCAAGCTTGCCCTTAGCGGCAAAGCAACTCCCGTTATCGAATTGTCCCTGTGCACTGGTTGCGGCGCCTGCATCGCTCCGTGTCCGGTTGATGCCGTTCAAATCCAGATAAAAGAATAAAGGACTTCATTTGCCATGAGTATTTCCAGTCTTGTTATTCAGACCCGACCCGAAAATGTCGACAACGTTCAGAACGCTTTGATTTTGATGGATGGTGTAGAGGTTCACGCAACAACAGATAGTGGCCGGCTCGTCGTTACCGTCGACCAGCCCGACAACGCCAAAGCAGCGGATACTTTTTCCAAATTTACGGATCTGGACGGTGTTTTGAATACGTCCCTTATTTACAACTTTTTCGAAAATGACAATGCCGAGAAGGAGCTTCCACGATGACTATTTCCAGGCGCGACTTTATCAAGACCCAGGCGGCCGTTGCCGCTGCTACGGCTGCCGGTGTTACTTTACCGACGCTGAAAAGTGCTCATGCCGCCAAAGACGATATAAAATGGGATAAGGGGGTCTGCCGTTTCTGCGGAACCGGATGTGGTGTTCTCGTCGGCACCAAAGGCGGTCGCGTCGTTGCAACCCAAGGCGATCCTGATGCCCCCGTCAACAGAGGCCTGAACTGCATCAAAGGTTACTTCCTATCGAAAATCATGTACGGCAAAGACCGGCTGACCAAACCCCTGTTGCGTGGTTCAAACGGCAAGTTCGACAAATCTTCCACCGATTTCTCGGAAATATCCTGGGATCAGGCCTTCGATATCATGGGAGAGAAATGGAAAGCCGCCATTGATCCCGAAGATCCAAAGGGTGCTACCCGTGTTGGCATGTTCGGTTCCGGCCAGTGGACGTTGTGGGAGGGTTATGCGGCATCTAAATTCATGAAAGCCGGCCTGCGTTCCAACAACCTCGATCCCAACGCCCGTCACTGTATGGCCTCGGCGGTTGGTGCCTTCATGCGCGCATTCGGTATCGACGAACCGATGGGTTGCTACGATGATCTTGAACACGCTGATGCCTTCGTTCTGTGGGGCGCCAACATGGCCGAGATGCATCCGATTCTGTGGTCACGTCTGGCCGATACCCGATTGACCAAGAAAGGCAGCGAAGTTCATGTGCTCTCGACCTTTGAGCACCGCTGCTTCGAACTGGCCGACAACGGCATGGTGTTTACGCCGCAAACGGATCTGGCGATTCTCAACTACATCGCCAACTACATCATCCAGAATAAGGCTTATAATCAGGCGTTCATTGACAAGAACGTCAACTTTACCAAAACCGCCACAGATATCGGTTACGGCTTGCGCCCCGACCACCCCTTGGAAAAAGCCAAGAAGGGAAAAGGCGGCAAGCTAACCAAAATCAGTTTTGATGAGTACGCCGCGTCGGTTGCCGAATACACGCTTGAAAAAGCCAGCAAAATGTCCGGCGTTCCAGCGGAAAAACTGGAACGACTAGCCAAGCTGTACGCAGACCCAAACAAAAAGGTCACGTCATACTGGACCATGGGATTCAACCAACACACCCGCGGCGTATGGGTCAACGGCTTGCTTTACAACGTCCATTTATTAATGGGTAAAATCTCCGAACCTGGAAACAGCCCGTTCTCGCTGACCGGTCAACCATCGGCTTGCGGCACGGCTCGTGAAGTCGGCACTTTCTCCCATCGCCTGCCAGCCGACCTGGTGGTGAAGAATAAAAAGCACCGCGCGGCAGCCGAGAAGATTTGGAAAATCCCTGCGGGCGTTATTCCACCGAAGCCTGGATATCACGCGGTCTTGCAAAACCGCATGCTGAAGGATGGCAAACTGAATGCCTATTGGGTTCAGTGCAATAACAACATGCAGGCCGCTGCGAATATGAACGAGGAAACGTTGCCGGGCTATCGCAACCCGAAAAACTTCATCGTCGTATCCGATCCTTACCCGACGGTTACCGCCATAGCCGCCGATCTGATTTTACCAACCTCCATGTGGATGGAAAAAGAAGGCGCATACGGCAACGCCGAAAGACGCACTCAATTCTGGCGTCAGCAAGTTGATGCGCCGGGTGAGTCAAAATCTGACGTTTGGCAAATTGTCGAATTCTCGAAACGCTTCAAGCTGTCCGAAGTGTGGCCGAAGGCCGTTATTGCTGCCAGCGGTTATAGCGCCGACAAGACACTTTATGATGTCTTGTACGCCAACGGCCAAGTCGATAAGTTCGGGCTCGATGAGTTGCAACCGGGCCACAACAATTCGGAATCGAAGGATTTCGGTTTCTACCTACAGAAGGGCCTTTTCGAAGAATACCGCCGCTTCCAGTTGGAAGGCCCGAAAAAGGGTCATGAGATGGCTGAATTCGATGCTTATCATCAGGCGCGCGGCTTGCGCTGGCCGGTCATCAATAACAAGGAAACTTTATGGCGCTACCGCGAAGGGTATGATCCGCACGTCAAGAAAGGTGAAGGTGTGCATTTTTACGGCAAGCCGGACGGCAAGGCGAATATTATCTTTGCCCCCTTCGAGCCAGCGGCGGAAAGCCCGGATGCCGAATACGATCTGTGGCTATCGACTGGCCGCGTGTTAGAGCACTGGCATTCCGGCTCCATGACCCGGCGTGTTCCCGAACTCTACCGGGCTTATCCGAATGCCAAAATCTACATGCATCCCGATGATGCTAAGAAGCGCGGACTGAAACGCGGTCAGACTGTGAAAATCCAGACCCGTCGTGGCGAAGTCGTGAGCCGTGTCGAGACTCGCGGGCGCAACAAGCCGCCGGTCGGTCTGATCTTCATGCCCTGGTTCGATGCCAGCCAGCTCGTTAACAAACTGACCCTGGACGCTACCGATCCGCTTTCCAAGGAAACGGATTACAAGAAGTGCGCCTGCAAGGTCGTCAAGGCCTGATCGGCTAAAGGATAGAGGGTGCACGTGAACAAAATCGAACCCAGCGCTCAAGACAGAGTCACCCGACGACGGTTCATGGCGAAAATCGCCAGGACCGCCGGCGGCGTCGGCCTGTTCTCCATGGCGTTGGGATTGTTCACGCGGCAGGCGCGATCACTTCCGGCCCTTGCTCTCAGGCCGCCCGGTGCATTGCCCGAAAAAGACTTTCTGGCGGCCTGCATTCGTTGCGGTTTGTGCGTCAGGGATTGTCCTTATCCGACATTGAGCTTGTCGAGCTTTGGCGAAGATGTTCCCGTCGGCACTCCGTATTTCATCGCTCGTCAGGCACCCTGCGAAATGTGTGAGGATGTTCCTTGCGTCAAAGCTTGCCCAACGGGTGCCCTCGACCCTGATATGACTGATATCTACAAGTCGGATATGGGACTTGCGGTTCTGATCGACGAAGAGACCTGTTTGAATTTTAACGGTTTGCGTTGTGATGTCTGTTACCGGGTTTGTCCCTTGTTGGGCGAAGCTATTACCTTGGAACGTCACCATAACCAACGCACGAATAAACACGCCATGTTCATCCCGACGGTGCATTCGGATAAATGCACAGGATGTGGAAAGTGCGAGCGTTCCTGTGTCCTTGAAAAAGCGGCCATCCGTGTCCTTCCTCGCCATTTAGCAAAAGGGCAGATCGGCGAACATTATCGGCTCGGCTGGGTCGAGAAAGATAAACTCGGGCATGAACTGGTGCCCGGAATTATCGATCTGCCGGACCGGCTTCCTGAGGCCAGACCATGACCATCAAACAGTCCATCGGCCAGGATGCCATAAACAGCAAAGGCTGGCTTGCAGCGCACAAGTGGCTGTTCCTTCGCCGTTTCACGCAATTGGCCATTTTGGGACTGTTCCTGGCTGGCCCCTTGGTCGGCATCTGGATTGTCAAAGGTAATCTGACTTCCAGCCTGACACTTGGATTCCTGCCGTTAACCGACCCATACGTCTTGTTGCAATCATTGGCCGCTGGTCACACCCTGGGCCTGACAGCATTGAGTGGGGCGACTATCGTTGCTGTTTTTTACGCGCTTGTCGGCGGGCGTGTCTATTGCGCCTTTGTTTGCCCGATGAACGTCGTTACGGATGCCGCCCGTTGGTTGGCAAAACGCTTTAATCTCAGCAAGGGATGGGTACCACAGCGTGAAATCCGCCTGTGGCTTCTTGGCGCAACACTTCTGACCGCCTTGATCAGCGGGACCCTCGCCTGGGAACTGATTAACCCGGTCTCGATCCTGCACCGTAGCCTGGTGTTTGGTTTCGGCTATACCTGGACCATGGTTTTGGCGGTATTTCTGTTCGATCTATTGATCAGCCGCCGTGGTTGGTGCGGCCACATTTGCCCGGTCGGAGCATTTTATGGACTCCTCGGCACGTTCAGCCTGATCCGGGTTGCCGCCAAAAAGCGCGAGCAATGCAACGATTGCATGGATTGCTTTGCCGTATGCCCCGAACCGCATGTCATTACCCCGGCGTTACGAGGTGCGGAAAGTGGAACCGGTCCGGTCATTATTTCCCGGGATTGCACTAACTGCGGGCGTTGCATTGATGTCTGCGCCGAGAACGTTTTTACCTTCGATTTAAGATTCAACAACCAGGCGCCAATCATTTCGAACGGCGTCAAAGCGAGTTCAACACCGTCATCGCGCAAAGCGGCGTAGGGCGGCACATAGGATGATTGAGATGATGAAAGGGAGATCGGTTATGAAGACTCTGATCAAAGGCGGGTTACTGGGCATCGGCCTGATAATTGTCGCCGCTGTAACGATGACAACAGAACCCGTCAATAGCCAGGAACCGGGCATTCAGTCCCTGCGCGGCCATGTGGCGATTGCCGATGAAGGGGCTGCCGGTGAGTTGAAGAGCCAGAATACGGGACAACTTCTAGGGCGAGCCTACCGACAACAACCGCCACTTATTCCTCACAAGGTCGAAAAATACCAGATCAATCTTAAGGTCAACCAGTGTCTGCGTTGCCACGACTGGCCCTACAACGTAGAGGAAAATGCCCCGAAAGTAAGCGAAACCCATTACATCGACCGCAATGGTGTTGCTTTGAACAATGTGACCCGTGGGCGCTGGTTCTGCACCCAGTGTCATGTTCCTCAAATTCAGGCCAGGGCATTGATCCCCAACACTTTCCGCTCGGCTTTTGACGAGTAAATTCAGAACGTACGGCCTTTGCCGAAAAGTATAAAAGGGCAACACTATGAACGATCAACAATCATCTGAATGCAAAGACAAGGGGCTTTTCTGCCGCATGTGGCTGACGATTTCCCGGCCCAGCGCCAGATATGCCTTGGGCACCCTTATGTCCGTCGGCGTCGTGATCGGTATTGTATTTTGGGGCGGCTTCAACTGGTCGCTGGAAATTACCAATACAGAGGAATTCTGCATAACCTGTCACGAGATGGAACAGAACGTCTTTCGCGAATACAAGAACACCATTCACTATAGTAATCGAACCGGTGTTCGCGCCACCTGCCCCGACTGTCATGTGCCGAAGACCTGGATTCATAAAATCGCACGCAAGATCAAAGCCTCCAATGAGCTTTACCATCATTTCCTGGGCACCATCGATACCCGTGAAAAGTTTGAAGGAAAACGGCTGGAACTTGCGACGAACGTCTGGAACGTCATGAAAGAGACGGATTCACGTGAATGCCGTAACTGTCATAACTTCGAGTACATGGATTTCACAACACAGGAAAAACGCTCCCGCGAGCGGCATGAAACGGCCATAAAAGAAGGTCAAACCTGCATTGAATGCCACAAAGGTATCGCCCACGAGTTGCCGGCAGGTGCCTTCGAAGCGGAAAAAACACTGAACTGAACCGGGTTCCCGGTGATCGGCGGAAGTCCCAATCTTCCCCGATCACTTCAGCTCAAACTTTCGCTTCAGACGGATTATTTCCCTCTCGATGATTTTCGAGCTGGGACTTCATTTTTGTCGCAGCATTTCAGGCCAGTCCTGCAAAGTCAGTCAACTGGGGGGGGCTTGGGCAAGACTGTAGATTCTGCGAGACATCAAATATCCTAAACAAAATATTTGAACTACTTTCTGCGTATCTCGTGTTGCGCCTTGTGTGCGTATTGAACGCAACAAATTCAGGGTTTTCGATTACCCAACATCATTTGCTATTTTAAAAGCAATAAGTTCTTATTTAATAACGCTATTAACGATTCTAAGCACCCGGCAATGATCCCTTCCCGTCATTAAAGGTGGTGGTTAAACTGAGCCAGCTAATTTGAATGTTTGAAGGGTCGCTTATGAGTTCCACTTCCGAAGCGCCGATCAAGCGGCTGATTGACATCATGGCTTTGTTGCGTGATCCGGACAAAGGCTGTCCGTGGGATGTGGAACAGACGTTCGCCACCATCGCGCCGCACACCATTGAAGAGGCCTACGAGGTCGCCGAGGCCATTGAGCAAAACGATATGCCCGCCCTGGTCGATGAATTGGGCGACTTGTTGTTGCAGGTCGTGTTTCATTCCCGTATGGCCGAAGAAGATGCCCTGTTTTCCTTTGACGATGTCGCCCGGGCCATATGCGATAAGCTGGTGCGCAGGCACCCGCATGTGTTTGGCGACGCCGACATTAAAACAATGGAAGCGCAAACTCGTTCCTGGGAGAGCCTGAAAGCGGTAGAACGCAAGGAAAAGAGCGATGAAACTGGCCTTCATAGTGCTTTGGATGGGGTTACGACCGGCCTGCCCGCCCTTACCCGCGCCCTGAAATTGCAAAAACGCGCCGCCCGTGTTGGCTTTGATTGGCATCAGGCCAGCGATGTGTTGGCCAAGTTTGATGAAGAATCCCGTGAGATGGCCGCTGAAATGGCTGCTGGGAGCCCCCCTGAGCGCCTGCAGGACGAATTGGGTGACTTGTTGTTTACCTGCGTCAATCTGGCCCGCAAGCTGGACATAGACCCGGAAACTGCCTTACGTCACGGCAATGTAAAATTCGAGCGCCGTTTCAAGGCTGTTGAGGCCCTGCTCGCCCAGGACGGCAAAACGCCGGAAACTTCGAACCTTGATGAAATGGAAGTCCTCTGGCAACGGGCAAAAGCGGAAACATGATGAACAAACTTAAATTCTTACTTCTCACCGCCCTGCTGATCACACCTTTAAACGCATGTTACGTTCCCGCCAGTTTCGACGCCGAGATCGAGGTCGGTCGTGCCGGTTTTTACAAGATCAAGTTCGATGGCTATATGGCGGAAACCAATTTGTTCAACAAGGTGGTGCGGGACAAAATTGGCCAAAAGGAGGAAAAAGAAAGAGTCGCACGCCTGAAAACCGACTTGATGCGAGACAGCGCAACCAAGGAATTTGAATACTTCAAGAAAGGCCATTTTCGCATTAAATGGGAAAAACAGGGGGACATTTTAAAATCCAAAATGGTCTCTTTCCTGCGCCGCAACGAAAATTTGCTGTCGATCAGCTACGTCAAAAGCAAAGGTCTGGTCACAATTCGGGGCACGCCTATATCCAAGGTCAACGCCCAGCGTATGGTCGATTCCGGCCTTGGTCTGCAAGGATCACTTAAAGTGATAACCGATGCCAAAGTCATCTCTCACAACGCAACCAAGGTAAAAGATGGCGAAGGGCGTAAGAAAATCTATTACTGGATTATCACCAGCCCCTTTGATCCATCACCTAAGCTATCTTTTAATTTGCGATAGCTTAGTCTTTCAAAAGGCGGATCAGACTCGACGTATCCCACCGGTTACCGCCCCGTTCGGCGATTTTGTCGTAATAATCGGCAACAATCGTTGTGACCGGCAGTTTGGCACCGTTGTTGCCTGCTTCGGCCATGCAGATACCCAGGTCCTTGCGCATCCAGTCAACGGCGAAGCCGAAGTCGAATTCGTCATCAGCCATGGTGTAGGCGCGGTTTTCCATTTGCCACGACTGGGCCGCACCCTTGGAAATAACATCGACCACGCGCTTCACATCTAGCCCGGCGTTTTCAGCGAAATTAAGGCCTTCTGACAGCCCCTGGACCAATCCGGCAATGCAGATCTGGTTGACCATCTTTGTTAGTTGGCCAGACCCCGCCTTGCCCATCAGGGTAACGGCTTTCCCGTAAGCTTGCATCACTTCACATGTGGCATCGAATGCGTCCTTGTCACCGCCCAGCATAATCGTCAATTGACCGTTTTCGGCCCCTGCCTGGCCACCCGATACGGGGCCATCGAGGAAGCGTTTGTTCTGCTTCTTGGCGGCGGCGTAAATTTCCCGCGCCACATCAGCCGAAGCCGTGGTGTGATCGACAAAAATCGCCCCTTCGTCCATTCCGGCGATAATGCCATCATCACCAAAAGTGACGCTGCGCAGATCGTCATCATTGCCGACGCAGGCAAAAACAATTTCACAGCCTTCAGCCGTCTTGGCAGGCGTTTCTGCAAAAGAACCGCCGTGTTCCTTGGCCCAGGCTTCAGCCTTGGCGACAGTACGGTTATAAACGGTGACATTATGCCCGGCTTTAACCAGATGACCTGCCATCGGGTAGCCCATGACACCAAGACCAATGAAAGCAATTTTTTTCGACGCCATTTGCCTGTTCCTTTGACTAAATTATATTGTTTCTGTTTAGGCTAACCACACAACATGATCAACGTCGCTTTTCGCATCGTGAAACGAATCTATTCGTGCAGTTGTAAGCGCAAACTTTCAAGGATCGCTTTATTTGGGGCAAGCAAGAGGATTTCACCGCTCGCTTCGGCCTGCTTAGGGCTCAAGTCCGGATGATAGGCCCTATTCTCCTTAAGCAGGGCGTTGTCGCCCCCTGCCTCAGTGTGGATCAATACCCCTGCCGCATGGTCCCAGGGTTTCAAACGAAAGGCATAACGGGCGAAATCCAACCGTCCCAAGGCCAGGTCCATGTAGTCGCGGCCAACACAGCCGACACGGGTTATGTTCGCGGGGCCGTCTGCCGATAGGCGTTTGGCTACATTGGGGCTCAACGAACCTTTCATATCCTTTAATGGTGGGGAAACCGGCACCTTTAAGCGCTTGTTGCCATTCCAGCACCCCTGCCCCTTTTCGGCCCGGACAGTTTCACCGCTCAAGGGATCATGTATCCAGCCCATTAACGTTTCTGCCCCTTGGCAGTAGGCGACGATGACGGCGAAAGGCCCACGCCCGTGGGCGAAGTTACGGGTTCCATCAAGAGGATCGAGCACCCACACGGGGGCTTCTCCTTTTATGCGTTCCAGGACACTGGGAAAATCCTCGGCTTCTTCTTCGCCAACAACGACAGAACCCGGCATTAAGGCGGTTAATTCAGCTTCAAGATGTTTTTCGGCCTCGACATCGGCGATAGTGACCAGGTCGCCGGGTGCCTTCTCGCGGACATCACCCTCGCTTAATTGACAGAAGCGCGGTGTTATCAGTTCCGCCGCCGTTTTGTGGATGATTTGTATGACTTTATCACTGTCAGGAAGCATGCCCCATTGTATCCTCGTTAACGTTGTTCGAAGCGGGCCCAGTTGGCATCATCGAGTCTGACTTTAACATGTACGCCGTGATCGTCGTCCAGCCGTTCGATAATCTCTCCATGATCATAAAGCCAGGAAAGCGTCGCGCCGTCGGAAGATTCCACATCAATGGCATGTGTAGACGTCGAACGGGCCAGCAGGCTATCGATGGTTTCAAGCAGTTCACGGCAGCCTTCCCCGGTTAAGGCCGATACGGGAATGACATGGGCGCTGGCGCGTTCCGCCTTGTTTATTAAAACATCCCGTTGATCCGCCTCGACGGCATCTATCTTGTTCAAGGCTTCAATAAACTTTTTACCCTTGATGTCGTCATTGTCGCCTAAGCCCAACGTTGCAAGAACATTCAGGACATCGTTTTTCTGGGCATTGGAATCCGGGTGAGCAACGTCACGGACATGAATCAGAATATCGGCCTCCGTCACTTCTTCGAGGGTCGCATGAAAGGCGGTGACCAGTTCGTGCGGCAAATCGGAAATAAATCCGACCGTATCGGACAAAATCAATGATCGCCCCGATTCAAGCTCTATACTGCGCATGGTCGGGTCAAGGGTGGCGAATAACTGGTCTTGGGCGTCGACGTTAGCATTGGTCAGGCGGTTGAACAGAGTTGATTTGCCAGCGTTAGTGTATCCCACCAGGGCGACAATGGGATAGGGCGTGCGACGCCTGGCCTTGCGGTGCAAGTCACGTGTCCGCTTGACGTCTTTGAGATCACGGCGAAGACGGGTCAGGCGTTTGTCGATCTGGCGACGATCTGTTTCGATCTGGGTTTCTCCGGGTCCGCCCATGAAACCGGCACCACCGCGTTGTCTTTCAAGGTGGGTCCAGCTTCTGACCAACCGCGAGCGCTGATAGGTCAAGGCCGCGAGTTCAACCTGTAAACGGCCCTCGCGGGTTCTCGCCCGCTCGCCAAAAATTTCCAATATCAGCCCGGTTCGATCGATGACCTTGCACTCAATATCGCGTTCAAGGTTGCGTTGCTGAATCGGGGTTAAGGCGGCGTCTATGATAGCAACATCGATGTCTTTATCGGCGATCACCGCGGCGATGTTTTCTACCGCGCCTTTGCCGAACAGTGTTGAGGGTTTAATGCGGCCAAGTGTGAAAGTTTCCGCGTGAATAATTTTAAGCCCTATTGCCAGGGCAAGTCCGACAATTTCATCCAGCCGCGCGGCAGAGTCGCGCTCTCGCACGGTGAAACTTTTTATATGCGGATGAATGACCAGACAGCGCTCTGTCTTGTCATTATCATCCCCCCTCAAGGCCGTATAATCCTGGTCAAGGGCGTCGCTTACTCAGCGTCATCTGTTTCCGGCTCGAACAGCTGAACGGGCTCGGAAGGCATAACCGTTGAAATGGCATGCTTATAGACGAGTTGAGTATGTCCATCGCGGCGCAAAAGAACCGAGAAATTGTCAAACCATGTGACAATACCTTGCAGTTTTACCCCGTTAACGAGAAAGACTGTGACGGACGTTTTGTTCTTTCTGATATGATTCAGAAAAACGTCCTGAACGTTTTGCGTTTTTTCGGGCATATCGTAACCCCTTTTGTTTTTTAACCGCCTTATTGCGGCGGAACGTTTTGTATTCCCTGTTTACCGTCACGTCCAGTATATCACAATACCAGAGGCGTATTCATACTACATATTAACAACCAACTTGGAAAGCGCCTGACAGTTTTCAATATGGTAAAGCGGTTGAAAACCATTGAATTCCTCATGTCCAGGAGGGGCTTGGCGTAATAATACGGGTGCCAAATTGGCGTTGACGGCACATTCCATGTCAATATCGGCATCGCCGACGAACCAAACCTGCCCTCCTTCCTTGTGATCCGAACCGGCAAGGGCCAGTTCTACCGGGTCAGTCGCCGGCTTGTCTTTTTTCGCGTCCATGGCGCCAACAAGTGATGAAAAATGTTTATCCCAACCCAAATGGCTGACCTCCTTGCGAAGATATTCACCGCGTTTATTGCTAACCACGCCAAGAAATATACCGCGTGCCGAAAAATCCGCTAACATCTCCGCCGCTCCGTCAAACGGGCTCAGCCTTGAAATATGGATGTCATCAAAGCGACCGTAAAAAACATCCGCCGCTTGTTCCCAGTCCTCCCCGAACAGGGTCGGAAAACTGTCTCGCATAGATTTGCGCACCCCTTCCATGGTCTGGTTCATAGTCCAGGTTTCTTTATCGAAAGCTTTCAGGGTGAAATTCAGGGCGTCGAAAATAATTGCCCAGCTATCAACCAGGGTATTGTCCCAGTCGAAAAGGATCGCCTTTGGTTTTTCAAGGAACTCTACCGCCGGTGGGATCACGCCGCTTGCGCTTTCATGTGCTCACCGTAATAAGCAAGTAACTTCGCCGATAATGCTCCGACCTTGCCATCGCCAACGAGATCTCCATCAATGTGAAGGACGGGTTTGACGAACGACGTCGTCGAGCTGACGAAAGCTTCCTTAGCCCCTTTGGCTTCATCGAGCGAGAAGGCGCGTTCGATGAATTCAACACCGTGTTCCTTCGCCAATTTCAAAATAGACAAGCGGGTTATTCCGTTAAGTATGGAGTTGCTTGTGTCACGGGTGACAAGTTTGTCGTCCTGGGTGACGATCCAGGCGTTGGAGGATGTCCCTTCGGTTACCATGCCGTCGTCTTCAACGAACCAGGCCTCATAGGCCCCTGCCCGAGCGGCTTTTTCCTTGGCCAGGCAATTACCCAGCAAGGATACCGTCTTGATATCGCGACGCTGCCAACGGATCTCCGGTGTTGTGATGACATCAACGCCTTTATTGGCGGCTTCAAAATTAAAAGTAGGAAAGCGCTTCGCGGTAATCACCAAGGCACTGTTGTGATGATCGGGGAAAGCGTGATTGCGCGGCGCAACACCACGGGTGATCTGCATATAAACAATGCCGTCACGAATACGATTACGCCTGACGACCTGGCGGATAATCTGATCAAGGGCCCGGGGACCAACGGGCCAGGTAATTTCCAGCTCGCTTAAAGAGCGTGTCAATCGCTCCATGTGACCATCCATATCGATCAGTTTGCCTTTGTGAATGGCGATCACCTCATAGACACCGTCGGAAAACTGATAGCCCCTGTCTTCGATATGGACAGCGGCGGAAAGGTGATGGACATATTGTCCATTAACGTATGCGATGCGTGACATGGATTTGTACCTTTAGAAAAACTCAAGTTGCACAGAGAACATTTTCTCAACATTTTTAACCTGGTCGGCGGCGGCAAACAGGACGATACGGTCACCAACCTGAACCACCGTGTTACCGCGCGGCGTAATGATTTCGGTGCCGCGCACGATAGCGCCAAGCAGAACACCGTTTGGCAGATTAACATCCTTGAGCGGTATATTGACAAGGGGTGAAGTCTCCAGCGCTTCGGCCTCAATCAGTTCGCCAAATCCTTCCCGCAAGGTGTGAACGGAATGGATGCGCCCGCGCCTGACATGCTGCAGGATGGTTGAAACTGTAATGTTGCGTGGACTGACGACAACATCGATACCCAAAGGGGCCACCAGTGGCTCGTAAGAGCTCTTGTTGATCAGGGTAATGGCGCGTTTGGCACCGTGCCGTTTGGCAAGTAACGAGGCCAGGATATTCGTTTCATCATCATTGGTCACCGCAACCACCGTTTCAGCGGCTCCGGCGTTGGCTTCTTCCAGAATCTCCGGGTCCAGCACGTCACCTTGCAGAACAACTGTGTTCTCCAGTAACCCTGCCACAACTTCGGCACGTTCCAAATCGCTTTCGATCAATTTTGCCCGAACCCAGGGGAATTCCCGTTCCAGTTGTTGGGCCAGGAACAGGCCAATGTTTCCTGCTCCGAATATAAGCAACCGGCGGGCCTCTGTCTCTTCATGACCAAAGGCGGCCATGGCGCGTGACAAATGTTCGGTATCGACGACAAAAAAGACTTCATCACCCGGTAGCAACTGATCATCCCCGCTTGGCACAACGGGTGCGTTTTCACGCATTAATCCGACGATAACTATGCTTAAATCCGGGAACAGTTGGGTCAACTGGCGAAGGGGCGTATGCACGAGTGGACAATCATCACCACAACGAACGCCAAGCAGGCGCACCTTGTCATCGACCATGGGAATCATTTCAAAAGCGCCGGGAACCTGTAGGCGGCGGGTGACGGCATAAGCGACTTCGATTTCCGGCGAGATAATGACATCGATGGGCATGTGATCACGTGTGAACAGGTTGGCCCACATCGGATTTAAGTAGCTTTGATGGCGCACCCGGGCAATCTTGGTCGGCACATCGAACAACGAATGGGCGACCTGACAGGCAACCATGTTGACTTCATCGGCATAGGTGACGGCGATGATCATATCGGCGTCACCGGCGCCTGCTCTCTCAAGAACATCGGGGCGCGAGGCATGACCAACGATACCTTGCACATCAAGGGTATCGGTAATACGTGAAACCAGTTTGGAAGACTGATCAACGACGGTTACGTCATTATTTTCCATCGATAATTGGCGGGCGATGCTTGAACCCACCTGCCCCGCGCCGCAGACAATAACTTTCATGACAAGAATATTCCCTTCTCGGCTATTCGTTTAGACCAGTCCTGTCGGCGGTATCAATACCTAATGATTTTAATTTACGGTGTAAGGCTGAACGTTCCATCCCCACAAAGGTCGCAGTGCGGGAAATGTTGCCACCAAAACGGCTCACTTGCGAGTGGAGATATTCTCTTTCAAAGGCCTCGCGGGCTTTACGCAATGGCAAGCCCATAATTCCATTGATGCTTTCTATTGAAGCACTTGCTGCTTCTGAACTTCTGCCTCTAATTTCCGGCGGTAGTATGTCCATTCCCATGAGTTCTTCATCATTTTCAGGGGCCATGATCAGGAGCCTCTCGATAATGTTTTTTAGTTCTCTGACATTTCCGGGCCAACCATATGATTGCAGGGCGGCGATAGCGTCCGGGGCAAGTTTCCGGGGCTGGCGTCCAGCACTAACCGCAGCACGTTCGATAAAATGTTCGGCCAATGGGGCGATATCATCAATGCGTGCGCTCAAGGGTGGCAAGATAATCGGGACGACGCTCAAACGGAAAAACAGGTCTTCGCGGAAATTGCCATTCGCCATTTCTTCACTCAAATCGCGGCTTGTCGAGGCGACCACACGAACATCGACTTCCACTTTGGTCGTTCCACCTATCCTTTCGAAAATCTGTTCTTGCAGGACGCGAACGATCTTTCCTTGAGTCTCTAGCGGCATATCGCCGACTTCATCGAGCAGCAAGGTGCCGTTATGGGCGGCCTCGAAGGTGCCAACCTTGCGGGTCGCTATTTCGTTGTCCTGGGCTTCCAACCCGAACAATTCCATTTCCATTTTCTCAGGAGCCATGGAGGCGCAATTGAGAACGACAAACGGGCCGCCAGAACGCGCGGACATTTTATGCAGCAATCGGGCGGCGACTTCTTTACCCGAACCGGCCGGGCCAGATATCAAGACCCTGGAATTGGCCGGGCCAACCCGATCAAGAGCCTGACGAACATGATTTATAGCCGAGGATTTCCCGATCAGTTCAGTTTCCGTCCCCGCCCTTTGTCGCAACTCGTCATTTTCACGTTGCAAGCGCGATGCCTCAAGGGCGCGGGCGGTAATAAGCAAAAGACGATCAGAATTAAACGGTTTCTCTATAAAATCATAAGCCCCGAGATTGATCGCGGTAACCGCCGTTTCGATATTGCCGTGACCGCTCATCATGACCACCGGAAGGCCAGGAAATTCAGCCTGAACATGGCTCAAAATTTCGATGCCATCAAGGCTGCTTCCCTGCAACCAGATATCCAGAAGAACCAGGCCTGGCCTGCGGTTGGCAATGGCACTTAAAGCTTCATCACTGCTGCCAGCTTTGCGGGTCTGGTATCCCTCATCTTCCAGAATTCCGGACGTTAATTCCCGGATATCCGCCTCGTCGTCAACGATCAATATTTCAAGAGACATGGGGCAGAATTCCGGTTGCGATCTTCATTGCATCAGCGTTATTTTTTTCGTCGCCATCATCTGACGGGTGGAACAACAAGGTAATCATCGCGCCACCACCATCATTATCGGCTAACACTATGTCTCCACCATGATCTTCCATAATCTTTTTAACAATGGCCAAACCAAGACCTGTGCCGCCATCACGACTTGTTACATACGGTTCGGTTAACCTTTCGCGCTCGGCTTTGGGTAAGCCCAGGCCATTGTCGTCAATGATAATGGCAACTGTTCCTTCATCACTCTTATCGCCATTTTCGATGATCGTGCAGCGGATTTGTCCTTTTTTCGGCTCGCTTTGCTGGGCCGTGATTCGTGCAGAGACGGATTCGGCTGCATTTTTAAGAAGATTTGTCAGGGCCTGACCAATTTGGCGGCTATCACAGTGTATGTGGGTGGGGACATCCGGGAGTACTAGCTGGTAATCGATTTCAGGATGGCGGTGGCGTTCAAGGGAAACCCCCTGACGACAGATATCGGATAAATTTGCATCTTTAAGAGTCGCTTGCGGCATTCGTGCGAATGAGGAAAATTCATCGACCATGCGACCGATTTCCTCAACTTGTCGAATAATTGTATCAGTGCAGGTTGAAAAGGTTTCCGGATCAATTTCGATCTGTTTCAGGTATTTGCGTTTCAACCTTTCAGCAGATAACTGGATGGGCGTCAGCGGGTTTTTAATTTCGTGTGCGATACGCCGTGCAACATCGGCCCAGGCGGCCTTACGTTGGGCCGACAATAGTTCCGTCACATCATCAAAGGTGACGACATATCCAAGGGTTTCATCACCAAGTTTCTCACCTGCGATATTAACCAGTAAAATGACGTCGTGGCCGTCCCTTTCAATAATAATTTCATCGGAAAATAGTTTGTCAGGGCGCCTTTTACTTTTGGTCAACAGGTCGAAAAATTCCGGAATGACAGTGGCCAGAAATTCGCCAATATCGTTTTCAAGATTGTGACCGAGCAATTCTGAAGCCGACCTGTTGGGTAAATGTATCCGGCCTTCATTATCCAGGCCGATCACACCAGCCGAAACACCGCTTAATACCGTTTCGGTAAAGCGCATGCGCTCGTCAAGAGTCCGATTCGCCTCAATCAGGCCTTGTTGCTGAGTCTGCAACTGTGATGTCATGCGGTTGAAGGCTCGACCAAGCGAGCTGATTTCATCAGTGCCAGCGGTTTCTTCGACACGCGCCCCAAGCTCCCCCCCCGAGACCCGCTCGGAGGCCGAGATCAAACCTGAAATTGGCCTGGACATCTGCCCCGCCAAGGTCAACCCCACCCACACGGCGATCATCAACAGCAATAAGGCGACAACCCCGAAAATCATCACAAAGGTAATTTGAATGCCTTCTTGATTTTTCTCAAGGCTTTGATATTTGGCGACCGCTCCGGCCGTTTTCTCGATGTAATTGAGAACTTTGGGGTCGACAAAACGCCCGGCCAGAAAAAAAGCGTCAACGAAACGGTCCAGTTTGACGATGGCACGTACCCTGTCCTCTTCGATGCTAAGAACGACGATGCGTCCCTTCGCGGCTTCGTTCATGGCCTTTTGCGGCATCAGATCGAATTCAAGAGACTGACTAAAGATCGAACGGGCAAGGATATTACCATTGCTGTCGACGACGATGGCTTCCTGAAAACCGCGAATTTCAGCCTGACGAGATAAGTAGGTGTTAAACTGACGCGGATTACGCATCAGCGCAGCCGCCTCGTTATTCAAGTCATTAGCCGTCGCCAGAACGTCGGCGCGAATGTTTTGCTGATGTTCGTGTAGGTATGATATCCCGACAGCATGGGATGCCTCCAGTGCCGTCTTGATTTTGTCACTGAACCATGTCTGGATACCGAAATTAAGAAACACCACCGAAAAGACGGCAACCAGAATGGCTGGCGCCGCGGCGACAAGGCCGAACATTAAGACCAAACGGGTATGCAATCCTGAACCGGCCTGCCCTCGCCGCCGTTCCGCCCAGATGGAAACCAGTCGCCGCGCGACGACGACGCCGAGCAGCAACAGGAAGACCGCGTCCATATATAAAAGCGCCAGAACAATTTGCGGATCGGGATCAGGAGTGTCCTGCCAACCTGTCATCGTGGCGACTGTCGCGACGCCTGAGGTGCCTGCCATTGCGGCCAGGGCAAAGGCCAGCTTACGGCTCAATCCAAAACGTCGCCAAAACGAGCGCGTTTTGATCAACAAGCTGTCCGCCTGACTCATTTTGCCCCCTTTACGACGGCTATTTCGAGATCACGTATTTTTTTGCGTAAGGTATTACGATTCAGGCCAAGGACATCTGCCGCCTTGACCTGGTTGCCGCGCGTCGCCTGAAGGGTGAGTATGATCAACGGGCGCTCGACTTCTCTGATCACGCGATCATAAAGGCCAGCGGCGGGTAAATTGCTGCCATGGGCGGAGAAATAGGTACTCAATTGCTGTTCTACAGACCCCGCCAGACCATCGGCACTATTATCGCTTTCAGATGTGATATTGGAGGTATCGGCGAGTTCCGCCTCGATAACGTCAATACCGATAACTTCTTGTGAGTAAAGGGCACACAGTCGTTGGACTAAATTTTCCAACTCCCGGACATTTCCCGGCCAGCGATAGGATTTAAGGCGTTCCATGGCTTGCGGGTCGATAATTTTCCGGGGCAATCCTTCGGACATGCTCTGGCCCAAAAAATGCTGGGCGAGTTCGGCAATATCTTCGGTGCGTGCCCGCAGTGCAGGCAGCCTTATCGGGACGACATTCAGGCGGAAATACAAATCCTCGCGGAATAGCCCCTGCTTTATCAGAAGTTTGAGATCATGGTGGGTCGCCGCGATTATGCGTACGTTGGTTTTAATCGGGGTCCGGCCGCCAACGGTGGTATATTCCCCTTCCTGCAAAACCCGCAACAAGCGGGTTTGCGCTTCGGCTGGCATGTCGCCGATCTCATCAAGGAACAATGTTCCCCCTTCGGCTTGCTCGAAGCGTCCGCTTCCACGCCCTACGGCTCCCGTAAATGCCCCCTTCTCGTGGCCGAATAGTTCACTTTCGATCAGGTCACGCGGGATCGCCGCCATGTTAATGGCGACAAAGGGGCTGAGCCGCCTTTTACCGTAGTCATGCAGGGCACGGGCGACCAGTTCCTTGCCGGTTCCAGACTCGCCCGTTATTAATACCGACAGATTGGTCGCCATAAGCCGCGCCAGGGTTCTATATATTTCCTGCATGGCGGGCGAACGACCGATCAGCGGCATGTTGTCGCTCTCTTCGGCGATCTGGTTGTCGTTCCCCAAAACTCCAGAGGGTCTCTCGGATTCGCTTTTAGATAGCGCTAGTGCTTGTTTAACAATTGATAACAACACATTCAAATCAAAGGGTTTTGGAAGATATTCAAAGGCCCCGCGTTCGGTCGCTTTAAGGGCTGTCATCAAGGTGTTTTGAGCACTCATGACGATAATTTTAAGGTCCGGGCGAATTTTACGAATACGCGGGATCAGGTCGAGTCCGTTTTCGTCAGGCATGACCACGTCGGTAATGACAAGATCGCCGTCTCCATCGCTAACCCAGCGCCATAGTGTCGCGGCGTTACCGGCAGCACGAACTTCGTAGCCTGCCCGTCCCAAAGCCTGGATCAGGACGGTTCGGATAGCAGCGTCGTCATCGGCGACAAGAATAGTTTTGGTGGTCATAATTCTTGTTGCTCTGAACTTGAAGTGTGCATGGGCAGCATCACCCGAAAGGTTGTTCGCGAAGGATGGCTGTCCAGTTCGACTATGCCACCGTGATCGTCGATAATTTTGGCAACCAGCGCCAACCCAAGACCGGAACCCTTGGGCTTTGTCGTGACAAATGGATCAAACAGGTTCGGTCGATTTGCTTCGGCGATACCCTCTCCATTATCCTGAACGCTGACCATCAATGGTAAATGAACCCTGGAATTGCTTCCCGGAACGGCAAAGCGGAAACCATGCTGATAGGCGGTTGTCAAAACGATCTCCCCGCCACTTGAAGCTGTCGCTTCAGCCGCATTCTTGATCAAATTCAGGAAAACTTGGACCAATTGGTCGCGATTTCCCAAAACGGCTGGCAAAGATGGATCATAATTTTCAACAAAACGAACATGTTTGGCAAAGCCACTTTCGCCCAGTTTCCGGACCCGGTCCAATACCTGATGAATATTCACTGATTGCTGCTCTAGGGGCATGCCTTCATTAAAAATATCCATGCGATCAACCAGGGCGACGATGCGGTCGGCCTCGTCGCGAATCAGGCGCGCCAGTTCCTTGTCTTCAGGGCTGGCGTTGGTTTCCAGTAACTGCGCCGCCCCGCGAATTCCCGATAGCGGGTTTTTAACTTCGTGGGCCAACATCGCCGCCATTGCCGAGACCGAACGCGCAGCCCCCCGATGAATAAGGTGACGGTCTATGGTGTCGGCTATGGAGCGCTCTTGAATGGCCAGAACAACGCTGGAGGAATCTTCCGGAAGCGGACTGGCATGAATGTTAACCAGGCGTTTGCCGATGCGCGGCGTTTCCAGTGGCAGTGCGTATTCGGACACGGGCGTGCCATTGGTTCTGACTTGATGCAAGAGACTTAGAATGGGACTGTCTGCGGGGATAAAAGTGTTGATCGGAAGACCGATCAAATGCGAAGCGCTGCCCTGAAAGAACTGTTCTCCGGCATTATTGACATAGCTGATGCGCTGGTTTGCGTCGATGACGGCAACGCTCGAAGCCAAGGCATTTAGGATGGTCTCAAAATCTGGCCCACGAGAAGCAGGTAACATTGAGGCCAATTCCGCCATCTTATGCCGCCTTCAATTCAATTAACGGCAAATAGAATCGTTTGATCATGTCAATGACCTGGTTTTCCTCGGTTCCCCGCATGACCTCGGCGCGGAAATCCGCAGACCCCTGTAAGCCCTTGGAATACCAGCCGATATGCTTGCGGGCGATGCGAATTCCGGCGTAGCTTCCATAATGCGATAGGATGGTTGTGTAATGCTCCAACAGGATTGAAAGTTGCTCTTCCAGGCTAGGGTCGGGAAGCTCCACGCCGGTTTTGAGATAATGAATGACCTGCCCCAGGAACCAGGGTCGACCATAACAACCCCGGCCGATCATTACACCGTCGGCGCCCGACTGTTCCAACAATGTCCTGGCGTCACTTATGGAGGTGACATCGCCGTTGCCGATAACGGGAATCGAGACCGCCTGTTTGACCGTGGCAATGAAAGGCCAGTCGGCCTTACCCTTGTAAAATTGGTTGCGGGTGCGACCATGTACGGTAACCGCCTTGATGCCGCACTCCTCGGCTATTTTGGCCAGTTTCGGTGCGTTGCGGCTATCTATATCCCAACCTGTGCGCATTTTCAGGGTCACGGGTATATCGACGGCCTTGACCACGGTTTCGAGAATTTTTGAGGCCAGGATTTCGTCCCGCATCAACGCCGATCCGGCCTCGCCCTTGACGACTTTTTTTACCGGACAGCCCATATTGATATCAATGATCGCCGCGCCCCGGTCCTGGTTCAGTTTCGCTGCCTCGGCAATGACATCAGGCTCGCAGCCGGCCAGTTGCACGGCCATGGGCAATTCTTCGGCGCAGGATGTGGACATTTTAAGGGTTTTTCTGGCTGCCCGCACCATCGCTTTGCTGGCGATCATTTCTGACACCACCAACCCGGCGCCACAGCGCTTGACCAGGCGACGAAACGGCATGTCACTAACCCCCGACATGGGGGCCAGAATAACGGGATCATCAATGAGGACGTTACCTATAGAAATACTCATTTTGCGGACTTTTATATCTTTAAAGAAAGGTGCCTGTTTATTGTGCAATTGTGACAAAAAAGCAACAAAAATCAGCCTATCAGGACGTCCGTAACGAATTTGACGCCTGGATAACCCAGGGTCAACAACAAGTAGGCAAGTAGCACCAGGCGTGTAACCTTGCGCCCCCTGACGCCGCTGATGAAGTGGGCGCTTAGCAAGACCCCAATGACGGCGAATGTGGTCACTGACAGGATCGCCTTATGGTCCCAGTGAATAAAGAAACCGGTTTCCTGATATTGTGTTGCTATACCGGTTGCCAATCCCAGCCCCAAGACGATTTCCCCGATAAACAGCAAGCGAACCAGCAAACTCTCGCTTTCGGCTACCGAAGGCAAAAGCCGCGATAATGTTGTTGGACGTTTTGTTTTAAGGGCGCGTTCCTGAAGAAATGCAGCCAATGCGGCCACTGCGGCAATAGTCACCAGGGCGTAAGTGGTGACGGATATCAGGATATGGGCCTCGACCCAGACTCCGGAATTGTTAGCAAGGGGATGGGAAACTGGTGCGTGTTGCCAAATAATGGCGAAAACCGCCAGCACCGCCATATACGGGATCAGCAACGGCGTCAGACGCCAGGCCTTGTCGTTAAGGACTGTGAGGACAGCGAACACAATCATCGAAGCCGCAATCGTCACCCACAATGTGGTCGATAACCCGGTTTGCCAGGCCCCGGACATTTTGACGATGACCCAGGCCAGCGGCCCGGCGACGGCAACGGCCAGGGTCAGCCAGAATGTACCATCCCTTCCCTCTTCCCCGCGTCCCGTGTCGCGTCGCCTCAATGCGACAAAGGCAGAAGGCAAAAGGGCAGCAAAGGCGGATAGGCTAAACAACAATTCTTCCATCATGGTTGGCGTTTTACCTTTATATTATAGAAGCGCGTGTGCAAATTAGCGCTTCGATGACCCCTTTGGACAGAAATTTTATGCTATTTATTCCGGGATTGATATGAGCGGTTGCATTGCCCTCATCGTTGCTGCGGGTCGAGGCCAACGTTTCGGCGGCGAATTGCCCAAGCAATATTGTGATCTTGGCGGTTATCCGGTGATCTGGCGGACCCTTGCAGCCTTCATCGAACATTCACAGGTGAGCGCGGTGAAAGTCGTTATCCATCCCGATGATCGAAATCTGTACGATGCAGTCATAGCTAGCCATGCCTCCCTCAAATTACTTGAACCCGTTCATGGTGGCGTCACCCGTCAGCAATCCGTGCGCCTGGGACTGGAAAGCCTGAGTGAGGAAAATCCTGACTTTGTCCTGATCCACGACGCAGCCCGGCCTTTCGTTTCTGGCACGATCATCGAGCAGGTGATCGCCGCATTGGCAGACGCGAAAGGTGCCATAGCGGCGTTGCCCGTGTACGATACTTTAAAAAGTAGCGAGAATGGATATGTCGTAACAACAGTCGATAGAACGGGCCTGTGGCGCGCCCAGACACCGCAGGGTTTTCATTTTTCGGATATTCTGACGGCCCATCAAAATGCGCCTGCCCAGGAAATGACCGATGACGCGGCGGTTGCCGAAAAGGCCGGGTTCGCTGTCGAACTTGTTCAGGGCAGTGCGGAAAATATAAAAATCACATCCATGGAAGACTTGAAAATGGCTGAGCACCGTCTTGGAAACTGGGAACACCGAACCGGCATGGGGTTCGATGTGCACCGCTTTTGTCCCGGCGACCATGTGACGCTGTGTGGCGTTACCATCCCCTACCCCTTTGCCCTGGATGGTCATTCCGACGCTGATGTTGCCCTGCATGCCCTGACCGACGCATTGTTAGGAACCATCGGCGAGGAAGATATCGGCCATCATTTCCCCCCTGCTGACGTCCAATGGAAAGATGCATCTTCAGATTTATTCCTGGCCAAAGCGCGTGAACTGATCAGGAAACGAGGCGGCGTCATCGTGAACGTGGATGTCACCATTATATGCGAAGAGCCAAAAATTGGCCCGCACCGGCAAGCCATGCGCGAAGCGGTGGCGGCGGTGTTGCAGGTTGCGCCGGAACGCATTTCACTTAAAGCGACCACCACAGAACGGCTGGGCTTTACCGGCCGCAAGGAAGGTATTGCCGCGCAAGCAGTGGCAACGGTAAAAACGCCTCTGCTTGCCTGACCCCCGGTAAGTGCCGTAGCATGGGATATGGTAAAAAAACAACCCTCCAAAGGGGCCAAGGCAACGGATCAGCAAATACGTTGGCTGCGTCGTGGATGCGATCAACCGGCCGGGAAACTCCCCCTTTTTGATGATAAGGGCCGTAAGATCAGTGAGCGCACGGTAAAAAGCTGCATTGAAAATGGCTGGGCCGAACCCTGGTTCGCCAACCCGCTAAAGCCAGATTGGCTGGTTTGCAAACTAACCGAAGCCGGATGGGAATTGGTTAATTAACAACGACTGCCATCGCAGTTAACAATTTCGATAGCGTATCGTTTTCCAATTTTGAGGTTACGGGAGGACGCAAGGAAGGGGGCAAGATGAAGCATGAAGTCAAGAGCGAAAAAGACAGTGTCATTATCTCTTTTAACGGTGATATTGATCTGGAATTTTCAGGAGAAGTCAGAACCATATTGATGGAAAGTGAGCCGAAAGGTCGTTCCATTATTGTTGATTTGTCTGGTGTTGAAGTGATCGACAGTTCGGGCATCGCCAGTCTTCTTGAGGGATTTCAGAGCGCCCACAAAAAAGGGAAACCCTTTATCATCGCGGCAGTTAACCCTTCGGTCATGCGGGTGTTTAATCTGGCCCGACTGGAGACTGTTTTCACCATCGCCGTCAGTATCGACGAAGCGCTTAATCTAGAATCTTAACATCCACGTAGCCCTTCTCAATTGCGTCGCGAAGCGCATCGAATGCCAAGCGCGCCTCTTCAAACAATTCACGCTTTCTTTTGATGTCGTCAATGGCCGCGCTTGGTGGTGCTTCGGTGTTTTCATTAAGGCCAATCTTGAAAGCAGCCTCCAAATAATTGGCGCGTAGTTTGCCAACCTGAACGGCAAAGGCAAGAATTGTATCCTTATTAAGGATCGGGATTTGTTTATGGATCAATTCAGTGTTGGCAAATCGAATGGCCTGTTCGACTTCACCCAGGAAGTGTTTTTGCCTCAATAAGTCTTTGTAATCGTCTTTATCAGACATAACACATTCCTTTTTATTGGTTTTAATCTTTATTATTACCGAGCATTCCCTATTTAAGGTTTGCTGACAAGTCCGCAATGGGCACGTGGTGAATTCGTTCCGGCTTCTTAAGTTAAAAAAATCAACCCGGTACCGGAAATCGACAGAAGCGCACCAATAGCCGCCCCAAAAGCCGGTCTTTCCTTGGTCATATACCAAAGAATGGGCAGAACCAAGACTGGCATTAGCGACGATAACGTCATCACGATACCGGCGTTTTCACGGGCCAGGGCAAACAGTAACAGGCTCATACCGATGCCCATGCCGACCAAGCCGCTTAAGGATGTGCGCAGAAAAAGTGCCAAGGTCAGCTTTGTTTTTGCTTTCATTTTCTGGCCCGGCGTTAACAGAGTTAACAGCAGGCACAAGGCCCCGACACCAACCCGAATGGCCGAAACCGCTATCGGGTCTGCCCCTGCTTCCAGGGCGGGCTTGGCCATGATTGCGCCCACCGCCTGGCACAACCCAGCCAACAGGCCGAAGCCGACACCGACGAAGAGAGAACCGTGAACATCCTCCCATTGGTGAATTTGATCACGACGTTTACCAAACACAATCGACAGAATGACACCGCTCAAAACAAGGGAGCAACCGATAATAGCGTCAAGTTCAAGGACTTCGTTTAAGAAAAAGTAGCCCAGAACGGCGGCAATTGGGGCATTGGTGGCGAACAGAATGGAATTGCGCCTGGGGCCCAGTCGCGAAAGGCACGAAAACAACGCCGTATCACCGACAAAGATACCGATAAATCCGGAAAGGGCGAGCATTGGTATTGTCTCTAGGCTGATAGAATGCCATCCGCCGAAAATGGCGGCAACAAGACTCAACATAAAAAAGACAACAGTCATCCTGACGCGGCTAAAGGCGAAAGCTCCCAATTCCCGCGCCGGGCCAATGGCGATCAGGAATCCGAATGACCAAGTCAAAGCGGCCCCGAAGGCGGCTAAGTCAGCGATCAACATTGTTCACTCCCGGGGGATCGGGGAATGGTCCTTGCGCAAGAATTGTCGTAACCGGGATTTCCCTACGGCGTTCGCGTAAGGAGATATAAATGCCACTGCTGGAGATGACGGCAATACCGATCCAGGTCCAGTAGTCGGGGAAATCCCCGAACAGGACATAGCCGATTGCGGTGGCCATAATAATTTCCGTATATCCAAAGGGGGCCAGCACAGACGCCGGTGCGTATTCGAAGGCCTTGATCAACAGGAAATGACCGGCAGCCGCGCAGCCCCCCATTGCCGCCATCATGAACAAGTCGAACGGGTTAGGCGTTATCCACCCAAAAGGAACGATAATACTCATCACAACGGCCCCAAGAAGCGCCGTATAGGTCAAGGTCACAAGCGGTGGTGCTGTCCCTGAAAGCTTGCGGGTCGCAAGCATATAAAAAGCATAGATAACCCCTGCCCCAAGAGCCATCATTGTACCCGTGTCGACAGTTGTAAAACCGGGCCGAATGATGATCAGGGCACCGATAAAACCGACCAAAACAGCAACCCAGCGCCGAGGACCAACCTTTTCACCCAATAACACCGTTGAAAGGGCCGTCACGATCAGTGGTGAGATGAAAACCAAAGCCAGGGCATCGGCAATTGGCATATGCGAAAGAGCAGCGAAAAACAAAAATGTTGAAACCAGAAGCAATCCGCCACGCAAAACCTGCAACGACGGATGACGGGGCAACAGCGCCGCAGATCCATAGCGTATGACGACGATAGGAAGCAGATACAACAGATGAAAGAAATAACGCGCCCAAACGATCTCGAGGACCGGGTAACGGGCGCTTAGCAATTTGGCCAAACCATCCATAATCGGGACGATCGTCATCGCCAACACAATCAACAAGATGCCCGTCAGAACGGCCCCCTCACCGTCCGTACGCTTCATCACCTTAACCGCCCTTGATTGGAGAGAACAAGGTCAAGGTATCGCCATCGGCAAGTATAGTTGTGGCCCGAAGCGATGTCGGAATGGAATCATCGTTGAGCAGTGTCAGGTACGATTTATCATCGCCCAGGCCCAGGGCTTGCAGGGCAGCATCAAGGTTGCTTCCCTCTATAAGGTCCAGTTCGTCCTTGCCCTCAGCAGGAAGATGGTTCACCTCCAGGGCAACAAAATTGAGGTGGATTTTCATATCCGGTATTGCTCAGCTTAAGGAAAGCCGCTTCAGCGTTTCTTTCGTCGGCTGACCTTCTTTATCCCAGCCGCGCAGTTCATAATATTCGGGCAGCATTTTGTCCAATTCACAAACCCGACCTTTGCCAGCGCCACTTGATGCAGGCTCTTTAAGCATACGTTCGGGCAAAGTATCGTCAGCGGCGGTTAACCCGGCTGCAAGGTTGAATTGACGTTCCAGGTTCCAGATTCTCTCGCCGACAACATTCAGGTTTTCTGGCGACCAGTCACCGTCACATGCAGCCGATAACAAAGCCGAGATTTCTTCCAGTGTATACCCAGGAAACTGGCAGATTCCGGCTGAATCCGTAGCTCCGGTTTCATCTTGCGTGTCAATGACAATGCGCGCCTTTCCTTCTGGGCGAATATGTTCGAAATCATCCCCGTAAGGACTTGCCCTGAGATGGCAGGCACCGCGGTTGGATGTCGCGTAGGCCAGCCCCATTCCCTGCATGGCGCGCCCGTCGTAGCCGGGTATTTCCTGACCTTTGACCGCCATGGAAAATTCAGGGTGGCCATATTTTTCGCACAGACGCATTGAGCCAAGTCCCAATTCTTCTCCAAAACCTTCCCCGCGACCGGTCAGATCAACCATCGTAACCAGCGCTTCGGCTGATCCGAAGTTGAGCTTAACGCCACCAGTTTCTTTTTCCGTGAGCGCCCCTGTCTCGAACAATTCCATGGCCGCTGATAGCGTCACCCCGAATGAAATCGGGTCCATGCCTTGCTCGTTGCAAACATAGTTGGCGTATGTCGCCGCTTCGATATCGGTTACGCCGACCATGGGTCCTAACGAATAACCGGACTCATATTCCAGGCCACCCGATACAGTCGGGAAGTTCTTCCGTTCGATAAGGGAAAAATGATCCGGGTCCATTTGCGACACCCGGGCGCAGCCGATGGTGCAGGCAAAGCAGGCCTTATTGGTTTTCAGGTTCGCCTTTCCATCACTTTTTCGAGGCGCTTTCATGGCCTGTACGTTGACGGTATCGATACCGTCAAACTGCAATTCCTGATTGTTGCGGGTCGGAAGCGAGCCATAGGAATTGGTCACATTCATCATCGGGATCGTGCCGCTTTGAGACAAACGCTTGGATGAGCCGCTTTCGGCAATGCGCTTATTTGACACCGCAGCAGCAGCAAGGAACCCTGCCATATCCTTGATTTGAACACCCTTATTGCCACGCACGGCGATGGCTTTTAACTGCTTTGAACCCATCACGGCACCGACGCCAGAACGTCCCGCAGCCCGGTCCAGATCATTAACGACGCAGGCGTAGCGCACCATCTTTTCGCCGGCAACGCCGATCGAGGCGATTTTGATTTCCGGGTCCTGATGCAGAGTTTTGATGGCCGGTTCAGTTTCCCATACTGATTTCCCCCAAAGCGCCGAAGCGTCCAGCAATTGAGCGTCATCGTCATCAATGAACAGGTAGACGGGTTTTTCCGAACGGCCTTCGAAAATAATTATGTCCCATCCTGCATTCTTCAGTTCAGCGCCGAAGTGTCCGCCTGAATTTGAACAGGCAATAGCGCCGCCCAGCGCACCTTTGGTAATGACCGAATAGCGCCCGCCCGTTGAAGCAGGGGTTCCGGTCAGTGGGCCTGTGGCGAATATAAGATTGTTGGCCGGTGACAACGGGTCGGCGGCGGGATCGCTTTCGGCCATCATGTATTTAGTCGCAAGACCACGCTGTCCCAGGAAGCTAAGGGCCCATTCGCTGTTGATGTTTTCACCTTCACAGGTGCCTGCGGTTAAATTGACGCGCAGGACTCTACCTTGCCATGACATAAGGTTTCTCCTTGCCCTTAAGAGAATATTCTCTTCGGGGCCGTTAAAGTTTACCAGGTTTAAGCTGTTCGTTGAATTCAATCAGTTGTTCATCGATATCTTTGATTTCGGTGACTTTGCTCAATTCATAAACTCTTGCGGCCAATTCCATGCTTGAAGCATTTTTACTCGCCGCTTCCAGCGTGTCCTGCATGTATTCGTTCATGGAGTTGAACTTGCCTTTCATAACTTGCATTTGCTCCATGGCTTTTTCACGCGACAACGCCAGCGCTTCTTCTAGCGCCCAAATTTGCTCGGTCAACTGAACCATCTGCTCGGTTTCATGTTGTTGCGCCTCCATCAGTTCAAAAAAAGACTGTGAGAGGTTCTGGTTTTCTAGCTTGAGTGTCTCAATTTCCGCCGTCAGATCGCCAAATTTACCTTCGGCGATTAAGAGTAACTTTTGTAATTCTTCAGCAGAAGCCATCGTATTTTCTCAGTCTGTCGTAGATCTGGTTGAGTATTATGTAAGCACGATGATAACCGGTATAAACTATCTTCCCAATGAAAAAAGGATCAGCCGATTAAGGCTAATCCTTTTATTTTTGGTCGGAGCGAAAGGATTTGAACCTTCGACCCCTACACCCCCAGTGTAGTGCGCTACCAGGCTGCGCCACGCTCCGATAATTTCCTTCTGCGGAGGCCGCACTATAAGGGTGGGCGCGATACGGCGCAACGGGGGAAATGCGGAATTAGCCGTTAACTAGAACATGAAGGTCTTCAAGGTCCCCCAATATTGATTTTAGTTCCTGACGAACGACAGAAGTTCTTTCAGGTTCTTCTGTTGAAGTCAGCGAAGGGCCTCCCTTCAAAATGTTCTTGCCATTGTCCTTGAAAAGTTTTTGTACGCCTTTGATAGTGTAACCGTCATCGTAGAGAAGGCTCTGAATTCGCCGCAAAACATCAATATCCTGGGGGCGGTAATAACGCCGCCCGCCACCCCGCTTCATGGGTTTGATGGCGTTGAACTTTGATTCCCAGAAACGCAAAACATGTTGCGGGAGATCAAGTTCCTCAGCGACTTCACTGATTGTCCTGAATGCGGAACGCGATTTTGCCATGAATGCGCACTTTTCTTAAGAAGTGGCCGGACCTTTATCGTTGATCCGGTTCTTTAACACCTGAGATGGACGGAATACCAAAACCTTGCGGGGCAGAATCGGAACCTCTTCGCCGGTCTTGGGATTGCGACCGATGCGTTGCCCTTTCTGGCGAACAGAGAAGCTGCCAAAGGACGAAATTTTTACGGTCTCCCCACGCGCCAGTGCGTCGGAAACATGGTTCAGAACGGATTCAAGAAGATTAGCAGATTCACTGCGCGACAGTCCGACTTCCTGATAGACCGATTCGCCTAGCTGTGCGCGTGTGATTGTTCTTCCGGACATACTGAAAAATCCCAATTTGCATGTGAATTTCAGAGGGTATCGTTCCCAAAGAAATCCGTCAATATCAAAGGGATGCCCGAAACTGACTAATTTCTACCAACGCAGCAGAGCTGCGCCCCAGGTGAAACCGCCGCCCATTGCCTCCATCAGCACCAATTGTCCCTGCTGGATACGCCCATCCCGGACGGCTACATCAAGAGCCAGCGGAATCGACGCTGCCGATGTATTGGCATGTTTATCGACCGTGATCACGACCTGATCGGTACTGAGCCCAAGCTTACGGGCCGTTCCGGTAAGAATACGCAAGTTCGCCTGATGGGGCACCAGCCAGTCAATATCGCTGCGCTGATAGTTATTAGCGGCCAGGGCTTCGTCGACAACATTCGCCAGATTAACCACCGCATGGCGAAAAACCTCGCGCCCTGACATGCGTAAATGACCGACAGTTTGGGTCGTTGAGGGGCCACCATCCACATAAAGCAAATCGCCATATCGGCCATCGGAATGCAAATGCGTGGATAGCACGCCGCCCTCGCCTGCGGATTTTTCCACCACCACAGCCCCACTGCCGTCGCCAAACAGGACGCAGGTTGCGCGGTCTTCCCAGTCAAGAATGCGCGAAAATGTTTCCGCCCCAATAACCAGAACCCGTTCGGCCTGACCGGCCTTGATAAAATTATCGGCAATGGAAAGAGCGAAAATAAAACCCGAACAAACGGCCTGAACATCAAAGGCTGCACCGTGGTGCATACCCAATAAAGCCTGAACCTTGGTCGCTGTTGATGGAAAAGTATTGTCCGGGGTCGCCGTCGCCAGCACGATGAGATCAATATCGGAAACATCAAGTTTTGCCGCCTCAAGGGCGCGCAGGGCCGCCTGGTAGGCAATGCTAGCGGTGGTTTCCCCATCAGCAGCGATATGCCGTTGGCGTATCCCTGTGCGTTCAATGATCCATTGGTCCGAGGTGTCGACGGTTTCCGCCAATTCGGCATTAGTCATAATGCGTTCGGGTAAATAAGATCCGGTGCCAATAATCTTCGAGCGAGTCGTCATGGGGTCAATGAAGCCTCTGGGTGCAATTCGTCGAGATGGGAGAGGTCTTCTTTAATGACGTCATTGAGGTCGTCTGCGATTAATTCGACGGCGACTTCAAGGGCATTGGCGAAACCAAAGGCATCTGTGCCACCATGGCTTTTGATACAAATTCCATTCAAGCCCAGGAACATGGCGCCGTTGTAGCGCCTGGGGTCGATTCGGTCCTTGAACCTGGTAAGTGAACTTTTAGCCAGCAAGGCACCAACTTTGGACAGCGGCGAATCCATCAAGGCCTCTTTGAGGAAATTGCTGAACATGCGCGCTGTGCCTTCTGCCGTTTTCAGGGCGATATTGCCGGTGAACCCGTCGGTGACGACAACGTCTACCGTTCCCTTGGTGATATCGTCACCTTCAACGAAGCCGTGAAAATGTATGGGCAGGTTGATTTCCTGAAGCATGGCCGCCGTATGCTGTAGATGTTCGTGGCCTTTTATATCTTCGGAACCGATATTGAGAATGCCGATGGACGGCTGTTCTATTTGCAATACCTTGCGGGCATAGGCCTCACCCATTACGGCAAATTGAACAAGGTTGTCTGCGTCGCACAAAACATTGGCGCCGAGATCCAGAATGATGCAATCGCCCTTCATGGTAGGGAAATTTTTAGCAATTGCCGGACGGTCGATGCCAGGTAAGGTCTTCAGGACGAATTTCGCCATCGCCATCAGGGCACCGGTATTTCCGGCCGAGACGATGCCCGCCGCTTCGCCGTCACTGACGGCGTTTATGGCCAGGCGCATACTTGAATTGCGACCCGAACGAAGGGCAGCGCCAGCCTTTTCATCACCTGATACCACATCATCTGTATGGCGGACCGTACAGACTGCACGCAGGGCCGGAGATTGGTCCAGAAACGGGTTTAATTGCTTCTCGTCGCCAAACAACAGGAAATCAACCTGCGGCATGCGTTCAAGGGCCATGGCGATACCATCCATGACCATACCTGGGGCGTTGTCACCACCCATGGCATCAAGAGAAAGCGTTAAACGCGTACTCAAACGGAAAAGTCCTTGTGTAGAAGCTCAGGAGACGTGGGAGCCAATCCTAAAAACTGGATCAGGCTGCGTCAACGGCTTCCATGACTTCGCGGCCTTTGTATTGACCGCAAGATGCGCAGACATGGTGGGGGCGCTTCAACTCACCGCATTCAGAACATTCTTCATAGGCGGCGCCTTTGAGGGCGTCATGGGAACGACGCATGTTGCGGCGTGATTTAGATATTTTCTTCTTAGGGACGGCCATTTTCAACTCTCTCGGTTACGCTATGCATTGAGCGAAGCGCTGTTACTAAACAATAAATGCCGCAGGGGCAAGCCGCTTCACAGGAAAATTATAATTTCTTTTTAAGTTGCTCAAGGACTGCGAAGGGACTCACCCTCCCCGCACCCTCTTCATCTTCCTTGGCGCTTGACACATCTTCGAAGCTGGCGCCCGCTGCGCGGGGAAACGGATCAATTTCCAATGATAACTGTTCGGCGACGCTTTCGCCAATATCAAATCCGCCATCAGTCATTGGATCGGGCGGTTCCGGGGTTTCATCATCAATGCCTGAACCGGCAGGCTCCCCTTCCCCGTCAGGTTCATTTTCATTGCCAAAATATTCCTTTGCCGATGCGCTATATGTTCGTTCAAAAGAGAATTTTATACTGCTTTCCAATGGCTTGGCGGTAACGACGCATTCCTGAGTCAGGATAGCGCAGCAATCACACTGGGTATGCACCAGGTCCGATGATTTCCTGGCCACCACGGCTTTCACCGTTAAACTATCCAGACGCAACAGATTGAGACGTTTAGCGAGGGCGGCGCGTTCGGCTGTATTGGCTTCTATTTCAAAGGTTTTTTCGGCCTCTTTCAAGGTCAGGCAATTAACGAAAAAACTGAATTCCGGGTTCGTTATCACGGGGCTTATGGCTCCAACTCTGGCGATACGGCAAATTCAAGCTCGCCTTTCAGTAAATACGCGACGTCCCAGGCTGCAAGATGATCGGATTGACGGCGCATATAAGCGGCAATAGAAACCAGATTCGCCTCAGTCGTTGCATTCTCGCGAAACAGATTTCGCTGCAACGCCGCAGTCAAATCCGAATCGCCATCTTGCGCGAGTCCCAGATCATAAGATTCAAGCCTGCCGTAAAAGGCTTTTGCCATCTTTTTAACCCTTGTTAAAACGCCCATATCGCCGATGCCTAATTCCCGCAAGTTCAAATCAATATCGTTGAACATATAATCGAACAAGGCCTGCGATAGTTTCCGGGTTTGATCGACATCCGTTTTCAAGCGACGCATGACAAGAATCATATGCAGGGAAATCATGTCAAAACGGCCGTCAAAGGTATCTGCGACCCCAAAATCACGATAAAAAGCAGGGTGGCGCGCCTGCTCGACAATCGTTCGATACAAGAGGTGGGCCATTTTCTTTTCTTGCGAAAAAGAAAACATTTTCTTCAGGATATTCATTTTAATAACTGACTATTTTGACGTTTTATCATGTACTATGATGCCTTGGATGCAGTATAGACGCACCCTCTGAATTAATGGGGGCCAATTAATAATGTCGATATCAAAACCTTCAAAGCTTTTATTTTCCATTGGTCTGGTGGTGCTTCTTAGTGCCTGCACGCCAAAGATCGACATTCGTGGTAATTTACCCGATCCTGAACGTTTAAGCGAGATAGCGCCCGGCGAGCAGTCGCGGATCGAAGTGGAGGAAATTCTTGGAACCCCGTCCAGTATTGCCGTTTTCGATCAGGAAACATGGCTCTACGTCTCTCAACGCACAGAAACACTTGCCTTCTTTGAACCCGAAGTCAAAGAGCGAAAAGTCGTTATCCTGAAATTCGATAAGGACGGTATCGTCAGTGACGTCGAAACTCTTAGCGCTGAAAACGGCAAAATTATTCAGCCCATTGATCGTAAGACACCGACTGCCGGCAATGAATTTACGCTGATTGATCAATTGTTCGGAAATCTGGGACGCTTCAACTAGAAAATATATAAAAAATCCCCGGAAGGCGAACCCTCCGGGGATTTTTTGTGTCTTGATCGTGTCTGAATTAAGCGAGAATTGCCAGCATCAGGATCGCCACGATGTTGATGATCTTGATCATCGGGTTGATGGCCGGTCCGGCTGTATCCTTATATGGATCACCAACCGTATCACCGGTAACGGCGGCCTTGTGGGCATCAGAGCCCTTACCGCCATGATTGCCGTCCTCGATGAACTTCTTGGCGTTGTCCCAGGCGCCACCACCAGATGTCATCGAGATAGCGACGAACAGGCCGGTGACGATGGAACCCAGCAGCATCGCACCCAACGCCGTAAAGGCTGCTGCCTGTCCGGCAATGGGCATGATGACGAAATAGATGACCACCGGGGCAAACACCGGCAGCATCGACGGTAGGATCATTTCCTTAATTGCCGTCTTGGTCAGCATATCGACACATTTGCCATATTCCGGCTTGCCGGTGCCTTCCATAAGGCCAGGGATTTCCTTGAACTGGCGACGGATTTCGACAACCAGTTCCCCGCCAGCGCGACCGACAGCCATCATCCCCATGGAGCCGAACAGGAATGGCAACAGGCCACCAATGAACAGGCCGACGACGACAAACGGGTCTTGCAGGTTGAAGGTGACGTTAACATCAGGGAAGTAATGCTTGAGATCTTCCGTATAAGCCGCGAACAGGACCAGGGCAGCAAAACCGGCGGAACCGATGGCATAACCCTTGGTCACCGCTTTGGTGGTGTTGCCGACAGCGTCCAGTGCATCGGTTGTCTTGCGAACATCCTCGGGCAGCTCAGCCATCTCGGCAATACCGCCAGCGTTATCGGTCACGGGGCCGAAAGCATCAAGGGCCACGACCATACCGGCCAGGGCCAGCATTGTTGTCGCGGCAATCGCCAAGCCGAACAGGCCTGCCGTCAGATACGCCGAAATGATGCCGCCGCAAATAACGATAACCGGCAGCGCCGTCGATTCCATGGAAATCGCCAAACCCTGAATGATATTGGTCGCGTCCCCAGTTACCGAAGCCGAAGCGACACTTTGCACGGGCCGGTGGTCGGTGCCTGTATAGTATTCGGTGATCCAGACGATCAACCCGGTGACAACCAGGCCGGTCAGAGAGCTAAGGAACAGGTCCATGCCGGTGATGGTACGCCCGGCGGCGACGAAAGTCGCGTCGAAGCCAAACATCCAACTGATAATACCGGCAATCAGGATAGCCGAAATGACCATGCTGGCGACGAAGCCTTTATAAAGTGCGCCCATGATGTTGTTGGAAGCACCAAGCTTGACGAACCATGTGGCGATAACCGAACCCAAAATGCACACCGCGCCGATAACCAACGGGAAAGCCATCATGGTTTGCTGGGCCTGACCGGTGAAGAAGATAGCGGCCAGCAACATTGTGCCGACCATGGTTACGGCATAGGTTTCGAAAAGATCGGCGGCCATACCAGCACAATCACCGACGTTGTCACCAACATTATCGGCAATGACTCCGGGGTTGCGTGGGTCGTCCTCGGGGATACCGGCTTCGATCTTGCCAACCAGGTCGGCGCCGACATCGGCGCCCTTGGTGAAGATGCCGCCACCCAAACGGGCGAAGATGGAAATCAGGGAAGCACCGAAACCAAGTGCGACAAGTGCTTCAAGCATATGTCGCATGCCTTCGGGGGTTTCGCCCAGGCCCATGTTAAGAAGCACTATGTAGTAGCCAGCAAGGCCCAACAAGGCCAGACCAACCACCAGCATGCCAGTAACAGCGCCTGATTTGAAGGCGATGTCCAAACCGCCGGCAAGCCCGACAGAACGGGCCGCTTCAGCGGTGCGAACGTTGGCGCGAACAGAAACATTCATGCCGACAAAGCCGGCCAGTCCGGAAAGAACCGCACCTATGAAGAAACCGATGGCGACCAGCAGGCCGAGTTTCAGGCCAAGCAAAATGCCGATGACGACACCGACCATGGCGATGGCCGAATATTGCCGGTTCAGGTAGGCGCGTGCCCCTTCCTGAATAGCGCTGGCAATTTCCTGCATTCGATCAGTACCGGCCGGAGCGGCCAAAACTGAACGAATGGCGTAAATGCCGTAAAGGAGCGCAATAACGCCACCGGCAATGATGAGATTGTAGACATTCGACATGCTGAACATACCCTTGCTCGAGTTGATAGAGAATCCTAAGACTTTAAAAAATCAGGGGGAAAATGACAGAATCGTGTTTCCAAAGCAACCGGGCACTTAATGTTACACCCTCGAATTGGAAATAATAAAAATCAATAATAGAAAAATTCAAGTAACAGGCTGAAAACCCTAGAATATTAGGTAAGCTTAATTAATAATTTCCACAAAAGTTATTGTTGGGATTTTGTCAGAAAGTGCTTTTCCCCGGAACTTTCATTCTGCACGAACAATAAGAATCAACGCTCAGTGACTTCAGTAATTACGACCCTGTTAATGACATCCGGGCCCATAACCTTGTCGCCTGTCATCTTCAGACGTTCACTTAGTATGTTCGCATTGAGCTTGCTCTCGCGGCGAATAACGCGCGGGATAAAGACGTATAAGTCCTTAAAAAAAGCGTCACTTAAGCGCGGCAAAAGCTTGGTTACATTATCTTCGTTTTCCTTGCCAATAACTTCGATCTGCAATTTGATCATGACAGTGGCGGCAACCTTATCTTCGGCAAGGATGGAAATATATAAATCATCCATATCGATTGCGACAGGCGGCGTGTCGGGGACGACCTCTTTCTGAGCGTTCTTTTCCGCTTCGGTAGCGACTGCAAAGGGGCCAATTTTAAGAAATTTAAGGACACTGACCGTTCCGCCTGAAATCATCAGAAGTACGGAAAAAATGATGACTATTTTTTTTACGTCCATGGTGTAGCCGGTCCTCAAACAAAAAAATCAGGGCAATCGTCCAAAAGAGGAACTTTATCGCCTCACCCTCCAATGGGGAAGCTTTCCTTGATCTCAATCGAAATGGCGGTAGCCCGACGATGGCAATGTAATGGGCTTGCCTGCGCCGTCAACAACCATGACCTGATTGTCTTCACTTGAATGTTCGACGACGCCAATCGGTGTTAGGGGAAGGTCCAGTTCATCCGACAAAGCGGTGACGGCATTCTGTCGATCAGAGGGAACGGTAAACAGAAGTTCGTAATCATCTCCACCCGAAAGCAGATTATTAATAAGGCCGGGATCGCTCTCAACAAGGCTGCGACCGACCATCGACAAGGGAACATCATCGGCGCGAATGGTCGCGCAAACGTTTGAGGTCTTGCAGATGTGCCCCAAATCCTGAACCAACCCGTCGGATATATCGATGGCGGCGGTGGCTAATCCGAACAGTCTGCGGCCTAGCTCCAGCCTTGGCTGCGGACGGTGGTAACGCTCGGTGATGATTTCCAGGTTCGATGTATCTATTTCAGAATAACCGCCCTGTACCGCGCTTAACCCCAGCGTCGCATCGCCGATAGCGCCACTGACGTAAACAATATCCTTGAGTTGCGCCCCAGATCGGTAAATTTCCTGGCCTGTCTTGACCCACCCCAGTGCGGTCACACTCAATGATAACGGACCCGGTGTGGCGACAGTATCGCCGCCCACCAGGGAGATGCCATAAAGAGCCTGCTCGACCCCCAGGGTCTGTGCGAAGATGTCCAGCCAATCGGTGCCATAAATGCCACAGTCCTCACTTGGCAAGGACAGCGACAAGGTGTACCAGGCGGGCTGGGCACCCATCGCTGCAAGGTCAGAAAGATTGACCCGCAAGGTCTTGGCAGCGACATAATGCGGCGGTGTAAATTCAAGGAAATGTACACCGGCGACCAGGGTATCCATGGTGACAACGAGGTGGTGGCCATCCTTTGGCTTTAGCACAGCCGCATCGTCGGTTAAATCTGCAGCCCCGTTTTCAGAACTTGCAAGGGGCCTAAGGTATTTGCCGATCAGGTCAAATTCGCCGGGCCTGGTCCCCACTTTTAAAATTCCGCAGCCCGCAAAACGCGCGCAATTTTATCAAGCACGCCATTGACCAAGCCGGGCTTGGTATCCTCGAAGAAGGCCTTGGCGACATTGACATATTCATTGATGATAACGCGCGATGGAACCTGCGCCATTGACAGCAATTCGAAAGTACCGGCGCGCAAGATAGCCCGTAAAATCACTTCAAGCCGCTCTATCGTCCACTCGGCGGACAGAGATGGGCCAATGATGGCGTCCAGTTGATCGCGTTTGTCTGTAACGCCGCGGACAATTTCACTAAGAAGAGCCCCATCGGGAGCCGCCATCTCGGGCAATTCCTCCTCATCTTCACTGGGCATTGAAGGAGCAGACTTCCAACGTTGTCGTAGAAATTCATCCAACACGGAACCGACTTCAATTCCTGTCATGTCAATTTCATAAAGCGCTTGCACGGCGACAAGTCTGGCCGATGAACGCCCTACGCCGGTATTTTCTTTTTCAGCATTCATCGAGGAACAAGCCGGAACTGTTTTTTAAGGTCCATCATGCGCAGGCAGGCATTGGCCACATCGCCGCCCTTGTTCTTTTTGCCGACATCGGCCCGCTCCCACGCCTGGTCCCTGTTTTCTACGGTCAAAATTCCATAGCCAAGAGCGACACTGTAGTTCATGACGATATCCATCAAAGCACGGGCGGATTCCTGACAGACATAATCATAATGGCTGGTTTCCCCTCGGATAACGCAACCGAAACCGATAAAACCGGCATAACGACTCATCGCCGAACCAATTTCCATGGAGCGGATGGCGAAGCGGATGGCCTGTGGCACCTCGAACGCGCCGGGAACGGGCATCCGCTCGTAGCCCATACCCGCCTCATCAAGAACAGCGGTTGCGCCCTTGACCAGCTCATCTGCAATATCATCGTAGAAACGACCCTCGACGATCAGGATACTTGGTTTTTCAGACATCGATATAATCCTCAGGGCTTAAGCATCAACGGGGATGGAACGCTGTTCAACAACACTAAGCCCGTACCCTTCAAGGCCGACAATATTACGCTGCGTGTTGGACAGCAAAATCATATTCTCAATCCCAAGATCAAGCAAAATCTGAGCGCCAACGCCGTAATCACGAAGCTCTCCACTGGCTTCCACATCTTCGCCCAGTTTGTGGCGGACCCGATCCGAAAGGCTGGTTGGTTGGGGTTCGCGGATCAAAACAATAACGCCGCGACCTTCATCGGCAATCATTTCCATAGCCCGGTGCAAATCACCCGCCTTGCCCGACATTGTATCAGAAAGCACATCATCAAGCACGTTCAAGGCGTGCATACGCACCGGCACTGGCTGGCCGTCATTAATATCACCCTTGATCAGGGCAATATGTTCGGCGTAGGCAATTTTATTGACATAAACGGCCATCTTGAATTCGCCACCGTGATTGCTGTTGAACGATGTTTCAAGGGTGCGTTCAATTAACCGGTCGTTTTTCAGTCGGTAGGCGATCAGGTCGGCAATGGTGCCAATTTTTAATTTATGATGTTTGGCGAATTCCACCAGATCGGGCATCCGCGCCATGGTGCCGTCTTCGTTCATAATTTCGCATATCACCCCGGACGGGTTGAGCCCCGCAAGCCTGGAAACATCGACGGCGGCTTCGGTGTGGCCAGCGCGTACAATGACACCGCCATCGCGGGCTTCCAGGGGGAAAACATGACCGGGGCTGGCGATATCGTCGATGCCTTTGCTTGGATCAATGGCAACGGCAACGGTGCGGGCGCGGTCAGAAGCGGAAATGCCGGTGGTCACTCCTTCGCGTGCCTCTATAGAGACAGTGAAGGCGGTCTGATGCCGTGAATCGTTATGACGGGGCATCGCCGGAAGCTTGAGTTCGGCAATACGTTCAGACGTCAGGGTCAGGCAAATCAAACCACGCCCGTATTTAGCCATGAAGTTAATGGCTTCGGGCGTTGCCATCTGGGCCGGAATAACAAGGTCGCCTTCATTTTCGCGTTCCTCATCATCGACCAGGATAAACATCCTGCCATTGCGGGCATCTTCAATAATATCTTCGGCGGGTGACAGATTTTTTGAGTGGGGCACAGTTTTTGCCTAGTCCTTTTCCAGAAGCCGCGCAACATAGCGCGCCAGCATATCAATTTCTACATTGACGATGTCGCCAAGTGAAATATTGCCAAACGTCGTTTGTTGTTGAGTATGGGCGATCAAGTTGACGCCGAAGGTGCCGCCCTGCGCTTCATTGACGGTCAGAGAGACGCCATCAAGGGTGAGCGAGCCTTTGGGCGCAATGAAGCGCTTCAATTCATCCTTAACTTTAAAGCTGACACGAAGGGAATCCCCTTCTTCTTGCAAAGCCGTAACGGTAGCTACCCCATCGACGTGACCGGAAACGATATGACCTCCCATCTCATCTCCGGCTTTGAGCGAGCGTTCCAGGTTGACCCTGGTTCCCTGCCCCCACGACCCGAGAACGGTTTTTGACAGACTTTCAGCCGACACTTCGATGGCGAACCAATCGGCTTCACGTTCGACAACTGTCATACAGGCCCCGGCACAGCAAATAGATGCGCCGATATCAATGGAAGCGACATCAAAGGCCGTGCCGATTTCAATGCGGGTGTCGCCGTTTTGGGTGACACCGCGGACTGTGCCTATGTCGGTAATAATGCCTGTAAACATGATTTTTATCTGCGCTCGTATGTTTCAAATATGTCTTCACCGCAGGTTCTTAAGTCCGTGCGATAGAAAGAAAGGATATCAACAAGGCTTTCTACACCAAATGACGCGACCGAGGGAACACCATCCCCGCCAATAAGTTTCGCTGCGTGAAACCAGGCCAGTCGGTCTATCAGTCCAGCGCGCATAAAAGCACCCGCTAATTTGCTTCCGCCTTCAATCAGTACGCTGTTTAGACCCTCGGTCCCCAATGCATCGGCCATGGCGATGGGAGCCAGATGACCGGAAACAGAGGCCGCCACATTGATCACCTTGACGCCCATGCTACGCAGTTCCTTAAGCTTGCGTTTGTCGCCCCCGGCGGCGGTCATAATGATTGTTGGAATGGTCTTTGCCGTTTCGACCAGTGGGCTCGATAGCGGTAATTTCAAGGTGCTGTCGGCGACAATGCGGACCGGCGAAAACATTTCCATACCCGGTAAACGGCATGTCAGGGCGGGATTGTCCGCAAGGGCGGTGCCGATACCGACCATGATGGCGTCATGGCGGGCGCGCAGCATATGCCCGACAGCTCTGGCCCCAACCCCGGTAATCCACTGACTGTTGCCGGTGCGGGTGGCGATGCGCCCATCAAGACTGGTTGCTGATTTAAGTGTAAATAAGGGCCGTCCCTTGGTTATACGCTTCATAAACCCGGCATTGAGGGCCATTGCCTCGGCCTCAAAGACGCCTTCGACGACTTCAACTTTGGCGGATTTCAGGCGTTGCGCGCCCTGACCGGAAACTCTGGGGTCCGGGTCTTTGCAAGCGATCACGGCGCGTTTGATACCGGCATCGATCAGGGCCTGAGAGCATGGCGGGGTCTTGCCACGATGGTCACAGGGCTCAAGGGTGACATAGGCCGTGGCTCCCTGGCACTTTTTACCGGCCCGCTTGATTGCTTCGGTTTCGGCGTGAGGACGCCCACCGGGTTGTGTCCATCCACGACCGGCGACAATCCCATCCGCACCGACAATGACACAACCGACGGCAGGATTAGGCGCAACGCGACCGAGGCCGCGGCCTGCCAGGATTAAAGCAGTACGCATGTGGGCCGTATTGACGTCAAGGGAACTCATCAGACAGCCGTTCGTTTAATCTTCCTCGCTCAGTTCACCGATAAATTCTTCAAAATCCTTGGCCTCGCGGAAGTTCCGATAAACGGAAGCGAAACGCACATAGGCGACCTGATCAAGTTCATGCAGGTTATCCATAATCATCTCGCCGACAACCTTGGTCGGTATTTCAGTTTCGCCGAGGGTTTCAAGGCGGCGTTGGATACCGTTGACGACGCGTTCGATTTTTTCGTTGTCGATCGGCCGCTTGCGCAGGGCAATTTTCAAAGACCGCATCACTTTATCGCGGTCGAATGGAGCTTTTTCCCCATCCTTTTTAACGACAGTCAATTCACGCAACTGGACACGCTCGAATGTCGTAAAGCGGGAACCGCAGGACGGGCAGTAACGCCGCCTGCGAATGGTTGCGTTTTCTTCGGTCGGACGACTGTCTTTTACCTGGGTATCGTCACTACCGCAAAATGGACAACGCATGGATTAGACTCCTTTAAACGTCCCGGTAAATCGGGAATTTCCGGCAAAGTGTGAGAACCTTTTCCGCAGCTTCAGCTTCGACCGATGAATTATCATTGGATGTCGAGGTCAGACCGTCAAGAACATCGCCGATCAGGTTGCCGATCTGGCGGAATTCCTGGGTGCCAAAGCCACGTGTTGTCCCGGCAGGAGTGCCCAGGCGAATACCCGAAGTCACCATCGGTTTTTCAGGATCGAAGGGAATGCCATTCTTGTTACAGGTCAGGCGCGCCCGATCAAGGCTGTGCTCGGAATCCCGACCGTTCAATCCTTTTGGCCTGAGATCGACCAGCATCAGGTGCGTATCGGTGCCCCCTGAGACGATATCCATGCCCCGTTCGATCAGGGTTTCTGCAAGAACCTTGGCATTTTCAACGACGGCTTTGGAGTAATCTGTGAAAGCCGGTTGCAGGGCTTCACCAAAAGCCACCGCCTTGGCGGCAATAATATGCATCAGGGGACCGCCTTGAAGGCCTGGGAATACCGCCGAGTTGATTTTCTTGGCAATGGCTTCGTCATTGGTCAGGATCATACCGCCACGAGGGCCACGCAAGGTTTTATGGGTGGTCGTGGTGACGACATCGGCGATTCCAAGTGGAGACGGATGCACGCCCGTTGCAACGAGGCCCGCAAAATGCGCCATATCGACCATCATCAAGGCCCCGACTTCATCGGCGATGGCCCGGAAGCGAGCGAAGTCGAGTGTGCGGGGATAAGCAGAGCCGCCGACGATAATCAGTTTCGGATTGTGTTCGCGGGCCAGCTTCTCGACTTCATCAAAGTCGACCTGAGCATCGTCGCGCCGCACACCATACTGAATGGCGTTGAACCACTTGCCTGACTGTGCCGGCGGCGCGCCGTGGGTCAAGTGACCTCCGGCGGCCAGTGACATGCCTAAAATGGTGTCACCGGGCTGCAGCAAGGCCAACATCACGGCGCCATTGGCCTGAGCCCCCGAATGCGGCTGGACATTGACGAACCCGCAACCGAAAAGCTTTTTCGCCCGCTCAATAGCCAGGCTTTCAGCAATATCGACAAATTCACAACCGCCGTAATATCGCCTTCCGGGATAGCCTTCGGCATATTTGTTGGTCATGACCGATCCCTGAGCCTCCATAACAGCTCTTGAAACGATGTTTTCAGAGGCGATCAGTTCAATCTGGTCTTGTCCGCGAACGAGTTCATCCCTGATTGATGCCATCAGCTCCGGGTCTGTTTCGCCAAGCGACTGATTGAAGAAATTCTCATGAGCTTGAGAAGGATAGGAAATAGTTGCGCCAGGCATTGGCGAGCCCCCTTTAAAGATAGAAATTATTCAGGATTTGACAATTTATCGACGCGACGCGTATGGCGACCGCCGCTTTCGAAATTCGTTTCCAGGAAGACCTTAAGGCAATCCACGGCCGTATCGGGGCCAATAACCCGGCCACCAAAAACGATAACATTGGCGTTGTTGTGTTGACGCGACAATTTGCTGCCAAGCGCGTCATGGACCAGCGCGGCGCGAATAGCAGGATCGCGATTTGCCGCAATAGATATTCCGATACCGCTTCCGCAAATAAGGATGCCGCGTGTCGCCTGACCATTTTTAATGGCATCTGCCATGGCGTAACCGAAGTCCGGGTAATCAACAGATTCAATGCTGTCGCACCCTAAATCAAGGGGCGTGTACCCGAGGTTCGTGAGTTCTTTTACCAACTCGGTTTTTAACTCAAAACCGCCATGGTCGTTGGCGATGGCTATTGTTTCAGCGGGCATGTCGGTCCCTTGCGTTCATACAAGATCAAAAAACTGGCAGGTAATCCCAGAGCCTACACCAATACCACATATCGGCAGCCAATGCCAACAAACCACAAGTGGTCGGGCGGGTAAATACATATTGTATCGGCTAATTTCAATAAAGGTCGGTTTTCGTGGGTTTATTTTTATTCATGACGTAAGAAAGCTTGTTCGCTGCCAGGCGTTTCAATTCCGCCTCGCTCGCCTTGGCGTCACCAACCATCGTGACTTCCGTTCCCGAAACAGGATCAATGGCGACGACCCTGACGGCCCGTCCACCTGTGTAATGAAGTTCCACCAGGACTTCGCGTATAGGGACTGTACTGTTGGTCATAGGTGTTTATAACCGTAATTGTTGAACATGAAAATATAATCCCTGCACATCAATATCCTTTACCCCCTATTTCCTGATAAGTCTGATGTTTCATGTATCGACATCCTGATTCTGTTATTAGAATCATCGCAATACACACCTCAGAACAGACGCACCCCATTGGCCGTCCGCCGCGCCATGGTCAGCACTGTTATGCCAACTTCAGCTATCAGGCCGGATCGTGGAACAAGAAACGCCGAGTCGTTGCCAAGTTCGAATGGCAGTCAACACGCCGCCAAGTCGTCAAAATCGATGGGGTCCGATTGTTGAAAAAATGAATACTATCAAAAACGGTGCGGCCATGTATGATTTTGTTGAATGTGAAGAATACTTGGGAAATGTCGGTTTAGAGGAGACGCAGCATGGACCAATTCACCGGCGGTTGCTCATGCGGCAACGTCCGAATTGTGGCATTAGGAATTCCGTACCGGGTCGGCGTTTGTCACTGTCTCGACTGCCGCAAGCATCATGGGGCCCTTTTCCACACTTCCGCAGTGTTCCCTCAGGATGCGGTGACGATTAATGGCGAAACACGCGACTACGCCGGGCGGTTTTTCTGTCCCCGCTGCGGCTCGTCCATTTTCGCACGCAGTGCAGACGAAATCGAAGTGAACGTCGGATCCCTGGATGCCCCTGACCAACTGATGCCAACCTACGAAAGCTGGATCGTCCGTCGCGAGTCCTGGTTACCGCCGTTTCCGCTCTCGAAACGATACAACCGCGATCGTGACGCCACAGATCGCTTTGAGGAGTAGGTCGCACGAACGGTGCGAAGATGACGAGAAGGTCTTAGGCGCGCAAAACCTGTGCACAGATAAGTTTAACGATACTTAAGCTGGGTAATTCAGTTTTAATAATGCAGCCTTAAAACTCACTGCTTTTAAGGGCATTCTCGAAATATCTACATATTGCGCCTGTATTGCCCGCCTGCCTCAAACAAGGCATCGGTAATTTCGCCCAATGAGCAATGCCGGGCAGCCTCAATAAGAACGGCGAAGATATTGTCGTTATTGGTCGCTGCCGCCTGCAGGCGCGATAACATATCCGCAGATTTGCTCTTGTTTGTTTTTTGAAAAGCTCGCAAACGTTCAATTTGGCTTTTCTTTTCCTTATCAGTCGAGCGCGCCAGATCGGGCGTAACAACGGCTTCGTCTTCATTGGGATTGGTGAAAGTGTTGACGCCGACGATAGGATACGAGCCATCGTGTTTTTTGGTTTCGTAAAACAGCGACTCATCTTGAATCTTGCCGCGCTGATAGCCGGTTTCCATGGCCCCCAGCACACCGCCGCGTTCGGAAATGCGTTCGAATTCCTTTAGGACTGCCTCTTCGACCAGATCAGTCAATTCATCAATAATAAAGGCCCCCTGGTTGGGGTTTTCGTTCATCGCCAGTCCCCATTCCTGATTGATGATCATCTGGATCGCCAGGGCGCGGCGAACGCTGTCTTCGGTCGGCGTCGTAAAGGCTTCGTCATGGGCGTTGGTGTGAAGGGAATTGCAGTTGTCATATATGCCGATCAGCGCCTGCAAGGTTGTACGGATATCGTTAAACGACATTTCCTGAGCATGCAGGGAACGTCCAGACGTCTGGACATGGTATTTCAGTTTCTGCGAGCGTTCATTGGCGCCGTAACGATCACGCATGGCCGTGGCCCAAATGCGCCGCGCGACCCGGCCCATGACCGCGTATTCCGGATCCATGCCGTTAGAGAAGAAAAACGACAGATTGGGGGCGAAATCATCGATCTTCATGCCTCGCGCCAGATAGGCTTCCACATAGGTGAAGCCGTTGGACAAGGTAAAGGCCAGTTGTGATATCGGGTTGGCCCCGGCTTCGGCGATGTGATAGCCGGAAATAGACACCGAATAGAAATTCCTGACCCGGTTTTCAACGAAGTATTCCTGAATATCGGCCATCATTTTCAGGGCGAATTCGGTCGAAAAAATACAAGTGTTCTGGCCCTGATCTTCCTTCAGGATATCCGCCTGAACCGTGCCACGGACGTTTTCGTGAACCCAGGCGCGGATTTTGCTTGCTTCGCTATCATCGGGCACCCTGCCCTTTTCGGCGGTGAAGCGATCTATTTGCTGGTCCATGGCGGTGTTCAGGAACAGGGCCAGAATGGTCGGCGCCGGGCCGTTAATGGTCATGGACACGGATGTAGAGGGCTCGCAAAGATCGAACCCGTCATACAGTTCTTTCATGTCATCCAATGTGGCGATGGAAACCCCGGAATTCCCGACTTTACCATAAATATCAGGGCGTTCGTCCGGATTGAAGCCGTAGAGAGTCACGGAATCAAAGGCTGTTGACAGGCGCTTGGCCTCGGAATGGGCGGATAAATACTTAAAGCGCTGGTTGGTGCGTTTGGCGTCGCCCTCACCGGCAAACATGCGGGTCGGGTCCTCACCGGCCCGCTTGAACGGGAATACCCCCGCTGTGTAGGGGAAGTAGCCCGGCAGGTTTTCACGCATCCGCCACCTAAGGATTTCACCCTGGTCGACGAAATCAGGCAGGGAAACACGGGGTATCAGGCTGCCAGACAGGCTTTCGCGGCTTAATGTGGTGTGGATTTCCCTGTCCCGAACTTCCGTTACCAGTTCATCGCCGCGATAACTTGCCTTAAGCGCAGGCCATTCATCGAGAAGCTTGGATGCCCTGGGATCAAGCAAGGTATCGCGGTCGGTGATCAGTTTATCCAGATCGTCGCTATCCCCGCCTAGCATGGCTTTAGACGCCTGTAATTGCTGGCGCTCCCGGGCAATGATGACCTGTTTTTCGACGGTGGCGTGATAGCCCCGCACGGTTTCGGCTATTTCAGCCAAATAGCGCTGCCGCTCGGGTGGCACGATGGCGGCGCCGGGTTCGGAAACACGGAGCGTGACGGGAGCGCAGGAATAAGCAAAATCACCTAATTCTTTACTTCCAAACTGCCTGATAATCTCTTGATATAAAGCGGTAATTCCTGTGTCGTTAAAGCGCGATGCAATGGTTCCAAAGACCGCCATTTGCTCTGCATCTTCGTTGAAGGCCTGACGGTTGCGCTGAACTTGCTTGCGTACATCCCTGATCGCGTCCAGGCCGCCTTTGCGGTCCAGCTTGTTGATCGCGACGACATCGGCGAAATCGAGCATATCAATTTTTTCAAGCTGGCTTGCCGCGCCAAATTCCGGGGTCATCACATACAAGGATAAATCAGCCATGCTGACAATACCGGCATCACCCTGGCCGATACCGGGGGTTTCAATGATAATGAGGTCGAAAGCAGCGGCCTTGCAGGCCTCTATAATGGCAGGAAGGCTTTTGGGAACCTCGCTGTCGCCACCACGGGTGGCCAGTGAGCGCATATAGATGTTCGGTGCACAAATAGCATTCATGCGAATACGGTCGCCTAATAAGGCACCGCCGGTTTTGCGGCGCGACGGGTCGATGGCGATAACGGCGATGCGCGGCTCGCCGGAATACAGACGAAACCGACGAATGACCTCGTCGGTTAAAGATGACTTTCCGGCCCCGCCAGTGCCCGTGATGCCAAGCACGGGAACGCCCGTATTAGCCTTGGCCAGATCGTCTAACTGACGGATCATTTTCGCATCGAGTGTGTTGTTCTCAAGGGCAGTGATAACCAGCGCCAGGGCCGCCGAGTCGCCTTTGGCCAAAGAGCTCAGATCAAGGGGCCGCTTGGGGCCTTTCTTGCATCCGGCGCGGGCAATCATATCGACGATCATTCCCTGCAAGCCCATGGTGCGACCGTCTTCAGGAGAATACAGACGGGTTACGCCAAAATCGCTCATTTCCGCCATTTCATCGGGCGTGATGACTCCGCCGCCGCCGCCAAACACATACATGTCCGGGCGGCCTTTTTCGGCCAGCAATTCGACCATGTACTTGAAATATTCAACATGACCGCCCTGATAGGAACTGATCGCGATGGCGTCGGCATCTTCTTCAACGGCGGCTGTGACAACCTCTTCCACTGATCGGTTATGCCCTAAGTGAATGACCTCGACACCTTCGGATTGCAATATCCGGCGCATGATATTGATTGCGGCGTCATGTCCATCAAACAAACTGGCGGCTGTGACAAAGCGCAATGGCGGTTTTATTGCTGATTCGGTTTTTGAAGGTTGCGGCATGGCTACATCGTCCGGCACGGTCTAGCTCCTGGAAGTAAGTTTACGTTAACGTAAACGTCAACTTAGTATAAATACCTTCATGGGTCAAAGGGTGATGAACAATCGTTGGATCAGTTGTCCTGTCGTACTAGTGTCAGAAAACTTACTGATTCGGAAGAAGCCCTGATGAGTTTAAAAAACTTTTCTACAGTCGAAAAAATGATCGCAGAACTGGCTCCGGGCTACCCCGTATTTTGTTTACGCCCGCAGGAGCTTAAGGATAATGCCAAGCGGTTCCTTGAGACCTTTCCGGGCCGTGTTCTTTACGCCGTAAAATGCAATCCGCACCTGGACGTGTTGGCGGAACTTTTTGAAGCCGGGATTCGCCATTTCGATACCGCGTCCTTAAGCGAGATCGCCCTGATCAGGGAAAACTTTCCTCAAGCTGACTGCTATTTCATGCATCCGGTAAAATCCCGCAGCGCCATCCTCGCCGCCAAGGATGTTTATTCGGTCGCCCACTTCGTCATTGATCATTCCGATGAACTCGACAAGATCGTCACGAGCATCGGCGGCGGTGATGGCAAGGTTTGTCTGGTCAGGGTGATAACCCCTGCGGCCAACGTCGCCTATAATCTGTCCCAAAAGTTCGGCGCTACCGTAGAGCAAGCCGCTGTCCTTCTTAAGCGTGTCGCCGATGAAGGATTCCAACCGGGCCTGGCCTTCCATGTTGGCTCACAATGCCGGTCCCCTGAAGCCTTCGCCCAGGCCATTCGCATCATGGGCCAGGTTATTGAAAAATCGAACGTTGATATTCATTATCTCGACGTCGGCGGAGGATTTCCTGTCCATTACGTTGATGATAGTCCGCCGCCCCTTGAAGATTACGTCGCCGCCATTACCGACACGGTAAAAGAGATCAATCTACGCGGTGACTGCGTTTTGATGTGCGAGCCTGGTCGGGGTCTGGTAGCAAGTGGTTCAAGCTTGGTGGTTCAGGTCATGTTACGCAAAGATCAATCCCTGTATATCAATGACGGTGTCTACCACAGCCTGTCAGAACCTCTGACCGCCGGCATTAAATTGCCAATGCGGGTCATCCGTCCCGGCGCAACGGTTTCCTCCCAAACCGCCCCTTTCACGCTTTTCGGGCCAACCTGTGACTCGACCGACTGCATTCCCGGCCTTATTGACCTGCCGATTTGCATCAGGGAGGGTGACTGGATTGAAATCGGCCAGGTCGGGGCTTATTCCAATGCCCTGACAACACACTTTAACGGTTTTATCGCCGAGACTTTCGTAACCATCGACGCGCCGCCATTATTGCCTTCGCGACGTTGACACAGACATCAAATTTAGCCCAAGGTGCGCAAATTATGACAAGACATGGATCAATAGGACTGGGTGCGTTTCCGGGGACCCGCCTCAGGCGGAACCGGGGCGATGAATTTTCGCGTCGTCTGATGGCTGAAAACGTGCTCACGACCAATGACCTGATCTGGCCGGTGTTCGCCATTGAGGGAAAAGCAGAGCGTCAGGCTATCGGCTCCATGCCGGGCGTCGAACGCCTGTCCATCGATTTGCTAGTTGAAGCTGTTGGCGAAGCTTACGGGCTGGGCATTCCCGCCGTTGCCGTTTTCCCAAATACGGACCCGGCGTTGAGAACACCTGATGCCAAAGAAGCCATTAATCCGGACAACCTGGTCTGTCGGAGCGTTCAGGCGATAAAAAGCGCCTACCCCGAAATGGGTGTTATTTGCGATGTCGCGCTCGACCCGTACAACAGTGACGGTCATGACGGGCTGGTCCAGGACGGCATCATCCTCAATGATGAAACTGTAGAGGTTTTGTGCCAACAGGCACTGGCGCAGGCTGCGGCCGGATGTGACATCATCGCCCCGTCAGACATGATGGACGGACGCATCGGGGCGATACGAAAAGCACTGGACGACAAGGGCTTTCAATCAGTTCGTATCATGTCCTACGCGGCCAAGTACGCATCGGCCTTTTACGGCCCGTTCCGCGACGCCGTTGGCTCTGGCGGCGCCCTTAAGGGTGACAAAAAAACCTATCAGATGGATCCCGCAAATAGCGATGAGGCGCTGCGCGAAACGGCGTTCGACATCAGCGAAGGTGCCGACATGGTCATGGTCAAGCCGGGCATGCCGTATCTGGATATCGTAAGCCGGGTCAAACAAACCTTCGGAGTGCCGACTTTTGCCTATCAGGTCAGTGGCGAATACGCGATGTTGAAAGCCGCCATCGATAACGGCTGGCTCGACAACGACAGGATCATTATCGAAAGCCTGATGGCCTTTAAACGGGCCGGTGCGGACGGTATTTTAACCTATTTTGCACCCGCAGCAGCAGGGTTGCTCAGAAGTCTTTAAAACAACCGACTTTCTATGTTTCTTTCATAGTTCCAAGCAGTTTCTCGACATCCAGAACCACCATCAACGCACCCTCAAGCCGGAAAACGCCACTGGCGAATTCACGCCACAAAGAATCAAGAGTGCCGGGATTGCTTTCATACAAGTCGCTGGAAAGGCCGACAACATCGCCAACTTTATCGACCAAAAGGGTGTAAAGCTCGTGGTTGTGCTCAATGGTGACGCCCATGCTGTCACGAATATTTTCCTGTTCGCCCAGACCAAGGCGCACACGCACATCAATCACCGTAACAATGCGCCCACGCAGGTTGATCGATCCCTTGACCTCTGGCGGGGCCAGGGGAACGGAGGCGATGGTTGTTGGCGTCAGAATGTCCTGAACTTTCAACACAGGAATGCCAAACATCTGGTCCTTGATGGAAAAGGTGACAAAATTTTCAAGATTGTCTCCACCGATTGCATCAATGTCGTGACTGCCCGTCGTGGCGAGAGCTTGGTTCATGTGTCGTCTCCAAAACGTAAAGAAATAAAACTATAGTGTTCAATATAGGTGCTTTTTGAGAATTTCGCCAAAATAATTAACCACTATTGGAATCCAACCAAATCCTGATTGCTTCAATCTGATCATCTTGCATCAGCGACGGGGCATGACCGGTGGCGGGAAATTCGATTAATTCGGCAGCGGGTCCCTGCTCCAACATCTGATGAGCCGTGTCCCGGGTCAAGATATCGGATTGCTCGCCCCGCAAGATCAACACCGGGCACGTCACTTGCTGCCATAACGGCCACAGGTCGATATTCTGGCTTGCTGCCTGGCGGAAGTTGATCGCGATAGAAGGATCGTAATGAAGCCGCCACGACCCATCCTCATTTTGATGGCCGCTATGGCGGCACAGATGGTCCCAATGATCATCACTCATGGGGCCGAAACTTGAATGGACATTCATCAAATAGGTTTTCAAGGCCTCAAAGGTCTCGAACTGCTCGCTATGGCCAACATATTGCCCGATGCGTTTCAGGGCCGCGGCGGGAACAAAAGGGCCGATATCGTTAATAACCAGCGAACGGATCGGGGAATTTGGCTGCGCCGCAAGCGACATCCCGATCAATCCACCAAGGGAGGTGCCAATCCAGTCGACCTGTTCGACGCCGAGGCGCGCAATCATCGCCGTCATATCGGACATATACAGCGCCAACGTATAGTCAGCGGGATCGCCAAGCCAGTGACTATGCCCCCGGCCGGGTAAATCAGGACAGGCAACACGGTAATCACGCTGAGAGCCTTGCACCAGATCGGCGGCGAGAAAGTCGAAATCCCTGCCGTTACGCGTCAATCCATGTACGCACACAACAGTTCTGTTGGCGTTTGTCTCGCCCCAATGGCTATAAGCAATGCGGTGAAACCCATGCGGACCAAGACTAAGAAACCCGGATTCGTTATGTTGTACACTCACTTTAATTATGCCCTTTTTGAAACGGTTGATTAGAGTGTCCATTATTTGCGAACATCGACTGGTAGGTGGGATTCTATACTGTTTTTATCCAAGCCGTCCTGAGGAAATCAAAGCATGCGCAAAACAAAAATTACAATCGCGGCAACCATAGTGTTGGCAAGCCTTTCGCTCGGCGCCTGCACACCCACTATTTTGTCAGAAGCCGCCCAGTCAGCATTTGAAGATCGCATAACCGAAGATCAAATTACCGATCTGAAAATCGCCAGTTATTTGTTAAAGCAGTTGATCAAAACTGACAAAAACCTGGCCCTGGATGTCGGCATCGATGTTTGGGAGCAACGTCTGTTGCTTACCGGCGGATTGGACAACGCCGCAGCCATCAATCAGGTTTTGGAATTGGCCAGCACTGACAGCCGTGTCAGGACACTGTACAATGAAATTCGCCTTGTTTCGACCACAGAGCGCGACCAGCGCCGAAGCCAGGCCGAAGACCGGGACAGCGCACAAAGCGGCGGCGTTCGACAGACCGTTAACGATTATTGGCTGGAAACCAAGGTCAAGGGACAGTTATTGACAGCCAAAGACGTGCGATCTGTCAACTACCGTTGGCGGTCCGTCTTCAACACCGTGTACATCATCGGACGGGCCCGCTCGCAAGGTGAACTGGACACAGTGCTTGCCATCATCCGCGACACCAAAGGCGTCAAAAACATTAAAAGCTTTGTCGAAATCAAGCCGGTCTTCTGAATTTACAGGGCCGCACCCATCATGTAGTTGGGCAACCAGGTGACAATCTGCGGGAACAGGCATAACAGCACAATGCCCAGAACCATGCACAGCATGAACGGGAATGCCCCCTTGAGGATCGTCGGCAGACTGATATCGGGAACGATGCCGTTAATGACATAAAGGTTGAGCCCGACCGGTGGTGTGATCAATCCGATTTCCATGTTGATGGTGAAAATCACGGCAAACCAGTAAGGGTCGAATCCGACCCGCTCGATGATCGGAAGCAAGATCGGCGCGGTCATCAAAATAACCGCAACCGGTGGCAAGAAGAACCCGGCGACCAACAGAAACAGGTTGATAATAGCCATCAGAACCCAACGGTTGACATCCAGACCGACAATGTATTCGGCAACCGACTGGGTGACAAACAGGCTTGAGAGCGTGTAACTGAACAGGGCCGAGGCGGCGATGATCATCAGGATCATCACACTTTCTTTCATCGAATCGCTGATGATCGCCCAGATTTTTTTTGGCTGATAAAGCTTGTAGATGACGGCGACCAGAATGAGCACAAACATGGCACCGACACCGGCGGCTTCCGACGGGGTGGCGACGCCACCGTAAAGGACAAATAAAACGCCGCCGATAATGAGCAGGAAAGGCATAACCCGTGGCAGGATTTCCAGCTTTTGTTTCAGCGTATAGCCCGTGCCACGTTCAGAAAATTTGTAGCCATTACGCCAGGCGGTATAAAGCGACCAGGACATAAACAGGACCGTCAACATCAAGCCCGGCAATAAACCGGAGATAAAAAGCCTGCCGATGGAGGTCTCTGTAGCAATGCCATAAACGATCATTGTGATCGACGGTGGAATCAAAATCCCCAATGTGCCGCCGGCGGCGATCGCCCCTGTCGCCAGACCATCGGGGTAACCGCGTTTGCGCATTTCGGGAATACCCATCTTGCCGATGGCCGCGCACGTTGCCGGTGATGAACCGCTCAGGGCGGCGAACACCGAACAGGCGCCAATGTTGGAAATAATCAGGCCACCGGGAACCCGGTGCAGCCACCTGTCCAAGGCTTCATACAAATCCTTGCCCGCCGGAGACGACGCCACAGCCGCGCCCATGACGATAAACATCGGGATCGAAACCAGCGAGAACTCGGCAATTCCACCAAAGAAGAGATCGGCCAGTATATCAAGGGAGCCTAGGCCTTCGAAAATGATCAAAAACGAAATCGCGACAATCCCAAGGCCGAAGGCCACAGGAATGCCGGTAGCCAGGACAATCAGGGTGGAAACACAAACAAGACCGCCGATAATGAGAGGGCTCATAATTATTCACCCTCCAGGGCGCTATGATGGTCCATGGCGAAGGGCATGGAATGACCGGTCGCCAGGGCAATAATATCAGCCACATATTGTAGCGTTAACAAGCCTATACCAATGGGAATGGACAAATAAGGTATCCACAAAGGCAAAGCCCAGACAGTATCGGTCGTCCAGCCACTGACCAGTGCTTCATGAAAATGCTCATAGCCCTTCCACGTTAGCAGGGCACAGAAAGTAAAGCCCAACAGGCTGGCGATCATAGCCAGGACAAAGCGGCCACGCCGCCCCAGGTAATGGGGCAGCAGTTCAACATTGACATGCCCCTTGATGAGCAAGACATACGGACTGCCGATAAAGGTCGATGCAACAAGGGAGAAAATGACGAATTCCGTTTGCCAGATCGTCGATGCGTTGAGGAAGTAGCGCATGACAACCATTTGGCAAACCACGATAATCGCCGCGCCGATCAAAAGAGCCGCGACGATTCCACAGGCCTTGGAAATAACACAAACCAGATTGATGAAAATTTTCATAAAGCGGCCTCCCCCACTGACGCTATCAAAATTGGTGACATACGGTTGTCACGACGTCAAGGAAGGTTAAAGAGGAACTGTTCTCGGGAGCGGCGGATTTACGCCGCTCCCGAAACCACGTTGGCTTAATCGACGGCCAATGCTTTGGCGATCAACTCTTTTCCGCCGGGGACTTTCTCGGCGAAGATTTTGTAGGAGGTCTTGTCGGCAATCGCCTTCCAGGCGGCGGCCTGTTCACCGGTCATGGTGACGACCTTGACACCGGCTTTCTTGTAGACTGAGACGAGTTTATCATCCAGACCCTTGGCTTGGGCGGTCATGTAGTCTTCGGCTTTTTGACCGGCCGCCATTAAAGCGTCCTGCTGGGCTTTGTTCAGTTTGTTCCAGCTTTTCTTGGACATCAGGATCGGCTCGTACATAAACCACAGGGCATAATCGCCCGGTGCCGTCAAACACTTGACTTGCTCATAAATGCGGTACGAGACGAAGCTGCCAGAACTGGTGTTGGCGGCGTCTAGAACGCCGGTTTGCAAGGCTTGATAGATGGCTGAACTGGACATCGATGAAATCGACGCACCGGCACCAACAAGCATTTGCTCGAAGGCTGGACCGGCGGCGCGGGTGACTTGACCCTTCATCGTTTCAGGGCCGAGAATGCAGTTTTTCTTGGAGGCAAAACCACCGGCCAGCCAGGCGTCGGACAGCACCACAATACCAGCGTCATTGATGATTTTCTTGATATCGTCCATGAACGGGGAGTCGTTAAGACGCTTGGCATGATCGTGGTTCTTGACCAGGCCCGGCATCAGGGTGGCGCTAAATTGCGGATGGAAGCCGCTGGCGTAATCGAGTGGGAAGGCGGAAATATCCAACTGTCCCTTGACCATGGCTTGCCATTGTTCCTTCGGCTTGAAGAGGGATTTGCCGGGATAGACCTTGATATCCAGGCCGACATTGGCTTTGGCGACTTCATCGGCAATCATCTGCACCATGACATCGCGCACATCACCTTTTCCCCCGGGCCACTGATGCGAGGCTTTTAGCGTTGCCGATGATGCCGGAAACGACATCGCGACAACCGCGCTAACGCCGATAAACCCGGCGATTGATTTTTGTAGATAGTTCATTGGTTTCTCCCTGTGAATGAAGTTCGAACCCTTTAAAGAGTTTTTATTTAATCGAATGACTATGACCATCTTGGGATATCCTCGCAATCTGATATCGCCTCTTTTCATCATGCGGAAAGGGGATGGCCGCTTTGTTTCTGTACAGGATGCCCACGCCATCTTATTACACAACATGAACGGCTAATTTTAAGGGGATCATCATGTCCATACAGGGGCCACTAACGGGAATAACGGTTATCGACCTGACACGGGTTCTGGCCGGGCCTTATTGCACCATGGTGCTGGCCGATTTGGGGGCACGTGTGATCAAGGTGGAAACCCCCGCCGGTGGCGACGACGCCCGTCATTTCGGCCCCTTTATTGGCGCCGAGGACAATCAAAAGTCGGCTTATTTCATGTCCTTGAACCGGGGCAAGGAAAGTATCGCCCTGAATCTCAAGGACGCCGCCGACAAGCTGATCTTCGAGCAACTCCTCCTCGACGCCGACATTATGGTAGAAAATTATCGCCCCGGCACCATGGAAAAACTGGGTTATGGCTGGGACGTTTTACATGAAAGGTACCCCCGGTTGATTTACGCCGCGGCGTCTGGTTTCGGTCACAGCGGCCCCTATTCCAAGCGCCCGGCTTACGATCTTGTCGTCCAGGGTATGGGCGGCGTGATGAGCCTGACCGGCCATCCCGGCGGCGAACCGACCCGTGTCGGCACTTCTGTCGGTGACATCACCGCCGGATTGTTCACCACCATCGGCATCAATGCGGCGCTTTACCATCGCCAGCAAAGCGGGCTTGGTCAAAAGATTGACGTTTCCATGCTCGATTGCCAGGTTGCGATACTTGAGAATGCCATCGCCCGTTATGCCGCCACCGGTGAAGCGCCGGGGCCGATTGGCGCACGGCATCCTTCAATCTCGCCTTTCGACGCCTTCAGGGCCGCCGATGGGTATCTGATCATCGCCGCTGGCAACGATACCTTGTTCGCCCAACTTTGCACGGCCATCGAGCGTCCCGAACTGGCCGAAAACCCCTTGTTCAAGTCCAATGCGCTCAGAACAGAACATATTGTGGCGCTAAAGGACGAATTGGAAAACTCCCTAAGCCTTAAACAAGTGGCCCAGTGGTTGGAAATACTTGAAAGCGCCGGTGTCCCTTCAGGACCGATTAACGCTATTGATCAGGTGCTTGCCGACCAACAGGTACTGGCCAGAAATATGATCGTCAGTGCCGGTCCGTTAAAAATGGCAGGAAATCCGATCAAGATGTCGGCCTTCGATGATCCGCCCTCAAGGCCCTCTGCCCCCGATTTGGATGCAGACAGGAAAACAATCATCGATGAGCTGTCCAACGGGACAAAAAAAGAATAGTTTTGCGTGAAGGTTTTTAAAGGGGGAAATATGGCGGTTAGCATCGAAGATATCCGCGCCGCAGCCGCGCTGATAGAAGGACAAATACTCAAAACCCCTGCGGTACGTTCCGACACGCTTTCGAAAGCGAGCGGCGCCGATGTGGTATTGAAACTGGAAAATCTTCAACACACCTCATCGTTCAAGCCCCGCGGCGCACTGGTCAAGTTGTTAAGCCTCAGTAATGAGGAGAAAAAGGCAGGTGTCGTAGCCGCCTCGGCCGGAAATCACGCCCAGGGCGTCGCTTTCCATGCCAACAACCTTGGCATTCCGGCAACCATCTATATGCCGCAAAGAACGTCCTTCACCAAAGTTCAGCGAACCGAAAGTTACGGCGCTGATGTGGTGCTGCAAGGCGAAGGACTTCTGGAAGCCGGAAATCTCGCCCAGGATTTTGCCGTAGCCAACGACAAGCAGTATATCCATCCGTATAACGATGAAAAAATCATCACCGGTCAGGGGACGGTCGGGCTTGAGTTGATTGAGGAATTCCCCGACCTGGAAGTTCTCATTATCCCCATCGGCGGTGGCGGTTTGATTGCAGGCAGCGCTATTGCCGCCAAGGCTCTTAAGTCATCAATAGAAATTATTGGTGTCGAGGCGGAACTCTACCCGTCCATGAAAGGCGCAATCGACGGCCTGCCCGATACGTCCGGCGGCCAAACCGTGGCCGAAGGCATCGCTGTCAAAGCGCCGGGCGCACTGACCAGACCGATTATTGAAGAACTGGTGTCCGACATTCTGCTGGTCGGTGAGGCAGCACTGGAAAACGCCGTACAAATGTATCTTGAGGCCCAACGCCTGGTCGTCGAAGGGGCAGGCGCCGCTTCACTGGCGGCGCTGCTTGATCACCCTGACAGATTTAAGGGCAAAAAGGTCGGCCTGATCGTTTCTGGGGGCAATATGGATTCACGCCTGTTGTCATCCATCCTGATGCGCGGTCTTGTGCGTCAGGGACGACTGGCAAAATTACGTATATCCATTACCGATGCCCCCGGTATTCTGGCCGCCGTCAGCACCTTGATTGGTGACAATGGCGGCAATATTATCGATGTCTATCATCACCGCATGTTCTACGATATCCCCGTCAAACTGGCCGAAATCGACGTTGTCATCGAGACTCAGGATACATCTCACGTCACCTGCATCATTGATAAGCTCATTACTGCGGGTTTCCAGACAAGGCGGCTCGGCGGAACCTCGCTCGACGGTGGTTAGACTTTGTAGAGATACAGTTTGGTCTCGCGCGCGTCGTTCAATTCATGCACTTCATCGGCCGGGTGCCCCGAAACCTCGAAAGAATTGCTGATAAACAGGCTGCCGGGCTTCATTTCCGCTTTCACCTTCGCGTAAAGCCTGTCCATGGGCGCGGGTGACAGGAAGGCATAAACGACCTGATAAGAGGCAAGGTTCTCGTTCCAGAAATTGGATGAACGCATTTCGACGTTTTTTAGCCCGGACCAGTTCCATCGCAATTTTGAAATTGCTGCCGGTATGGGTGCGGATTCAATAGACAGGATGTGCGCGTCGGATCGGTGTCGAGCCAAAAAAAGAGACGTCCCCCCTACCCCACCGCCCAGATCAATAATCCGGATACCTTCATTCTTCGGCAACAAATGCACCAACGCCGCCCATGTTGTGGAATTGCTTAAATACAACGGAATGCCGTCGCGAGCACTATTCCAGTAGACCAGCACAATCAAGGCGAAAAGCAGTAAGTATACAAAGGAAGGAATTTGCAGGCTGACGGAATAAAAGGCGACAAAAGGAAGCGCGACCTGAACACCGGCCCACCATTTCGCCAGACCCAAAAAGAACCCGATTGCAGCGCCAAGAATGCTTTGAATGGCAAGAATGACCGGCAAGGTTGGCATCGTATCGTTAAGGGAAACAAGAGCCGGGACGATAACGAAGAAAATAGCAATGGCCGCCAGAAATTGCGAAGCGAACAGGATGACAACCGGCATTTTCAGATAACCGCGCGCACCTGACAGCCCCTCCATCAAGCTAAACGGGCGTAATTGCCGTTAAAATAGAGCAGCGGTTTGCCAGCTTCTGCCTGGAATATTTTGTTGACGCGACCCACGACAATCAAATGGTCACCGCCATCGTGAACGGCATCAACGATTCCTTCCAGATTAGCCAGACAACCGTTCAGAATTGGCACACCCGTATCCCAGGTTTCAAATTCCACGGCGGCGAATCTATCCTCCACCTTGGAAGAAAAATTAACGGACAAATCCTGTTGGTCTTCGCTCAACATATTGAGGGCAAAACCGTCACCGACACAAAAAGCATCGATACTGGCCGTCGCCTTATCCAGACAAAACAAGACCAGCGGCGGCTCAAGGGATAGTGAAGTAAACGCGTTGACAGTCAGGCCTACTTTGACTTTATCGTCATTTAAGCCGGTTACGACAGTGATGCCCGTGGCGAAACGGCCAAGGACTTTTCTAAATATTAATTTATCGATGCTCACGTATTTTTCCTGATAGAATTATCTTGTATGGGTAGGGCATTTTTCTTTACCACTATAAACAACTGAAACTTATAGCCTACGGACTGCAAATGCGAGAACATCCAAGTGCAAATTATTATGGAAACCGGTTTTCTGGGGATTTCGCCTAAATGTTCGCAATAATTGGCTATGTTGTTGTTATGGGCAGTGTCGTCGGCGGTTATGTCGCCGCCGGTGGTCACTTGGACGTGCTCTGGCAACCGCTGGAATTCCTGATTATTTTCGGCGGGGCGCTGGGCGCTTTCGTCGCCGGTAATCCGAGCTACATTAAAAGATCTCTGAGCGCCATGGGGACGTTCCTGAAAGGCCCTTCGTACAAGGCCGAAGATTACATGGAACTTATCGGCGTACTTTATGCCGTCTTCAAGCTGGCCAAAAGCAAAGGCGACCTTGCCCTCGAGGCGCATGTTGAAAACCCTCATGAAAGCGCCCTGTTCCAGAACTTTCCAACCTTTATCGAAGACCATCACGCCGTTGAGTTTCTTTGCGATTATTTGCGTATGCTCACACTGGGCACTTCAAACGCCCACGAAGTCTCCGAAATTATCGATACCGAGCTAGGCTTGCACCACGATGAGGATCATGCCGTCGCCGCAGCCCTTCAGGGGCTGGCCGACGCCACACCGGCGCTCGGTATTGTCGCCGCCGTTCTCGGCGTTATTCACACTATGGGGTCGATTACCGAGCCGCCGGAAGTTCTTGGCCACCTGATCGGTGCAGCCCTGGTCGGTACGTTTAGCGGTATCCTTATCGCCTACGGTTTCCTTGCCCCGATCGCCCAGTCTGTCGGTGCCAGCTTTGAGGCTGATTCGAAATACCTGAGTTGCATCAAGGCCGGTTTAATTGCCCACATGCAAGGATATGCCCCGCAAGTATCCGTAGAATTTGTCCGTAAAAGCCTGCCCCACGGCGTTCGACCTTCGTTCATGGAGGTTGAGGAAATGATCGGCAACCTGCCGAGTTAACAAATGGCAGATTTACAACCCATCATCATCAAGAAGGTATACAAGTCCGGCGGCGGTCATGGCGGCGGTGCCTGGAAAATTGCTTATGCCGACTTCGTAACGGCGATGATGGCCTTTTTCCTGCTGTTATGGTTGCTCAATTCGGTCACACAGGAGCAGTTGGAAGGTATCTCAAACTACTTTGCCCCGACGTCGGCCTCTTCCAGTCAGTCCGGTAGCGGAGACATCTTGGCCGGCAAAACCATCGGCGAGCAAGGCGTATCCCAACAAGACGCGTCACGGCCAAGCGTTGTTGTTGATTTGCCGCCGCCAAAAGTTGGCGCCGCCGATATTCAGGATGTCCAAGAAGGCGATGCAAGCGCCCAAAAACTTGATGAATTACAAAAGCAGCAAGAAGAACAACAGTTCAAAAAGGCTGAAAAAGCTTTGAAGGAGGCTATTAATTCAGCGCCTCAACTCAAGCAATTAGCCAAGAGCCTGTTAATTGACGACACGCCGGAAGGATTGCGGATTCAACTTATCGATCAGGAAGGCTTGGCGATGTTCCCAAGCGGTGGTTCGGATATGTACCTGCATGCCCGCAAGGTGTTGGAACTTGTCTCCCAGGTGATTCAGGAAATGCCTCAAGACATTGCCATTTCCGGCCATACGGACGCGGTCCCGTTCGTAACCGATGACGGTTACAGCAACTGGGAACTGTCTGCCGACCGGGCCAACAATGCCCGGCGGGTGCTGGAGCACTTGGGTGTTGATGATAAAAGGATCGCCCGCGTTGTCGGTCGCGCCGATACCGAACCATTGATGGCCGATGATCCTAAAAATGCCCGAAACCGCCGCTTGTCTATTGTTCTGTTGCGAGGAACCGGTGTCCAACCTGAACCGCAAGCACCTCAAGACACCACAGCACCCCAGGCACCACAAGAGAACACCCAACAACAGCCATCGTCTTCAGGCTCAATTGTCGCACCTATAGAGCCAATCGTAGCGCCTATTGCCGCTCCAGATGTAGCGCCTATTGCTGCTCCTGATAATGGGGCAGGAGCAAATGATCAACCAGCGCCCAGCCCGTTATTCGATGATCAGAAGAATTAAGCGGTAGAGGAAAAATATGAGGCACAGCCCCCTTCTCGCCCCGACAAGCGGCAGCCATTATTTCTTCACCACCGCCCCCCTGCCTTGCCCTTATTTTGCCGACAGGGTCGAGCGTCGCGTCATCACCGAACTTGCCGGTCGGAATTCGCAAGCACTTCATGAAACTCTGACCCGTGCCGGTTATCGCCGTTCGCACGGTGTCGCCTATGCGCCGGCTTGCCCAGGATGCAATGATTGCATCGCCGTCAGAATCCGCGCCGATCAATTCAATCCTTCGCGAACGCAACGAAAAATCATGAACCGCAATTCCGATCTGGAGGCGACGGAAGTCGCGCCGCTAGCCAATGAAGAACAGTACGCCCTGTTTACAACGTATCAGGTATCGCGGCATTCTGGCGGCGACATGGAGGGCATGGATTCTAATGATTATCGTGCTCTTGTTGAGGAAAACACCGTAGATTCGGCGCTGATAGAATTTCGCCATCGGGACAAACTAGTCGGCGTTATCATTATCGACAAACTTATCGATGGTTTTTCCGCCGTTTACAGCTTCTTCGATACGGACATGGAAACACGCAGAAGTCTAGGCACATATATGATTCTATGGCTTGCCCAGCGCGCGCGTGCCCTAGAACTGCGCTATGTTTACTTAGGGTTCTGGATCAATGGCTGTCGAAAAATGTCCTATAAAACCGATTTTCAGCCGTTGGAGATATATTCAACAAATAAATGGAGTGAATTTGAAAGTAAACAACCATAATTTTTATGTGAATAATATTATGTGTTAATCTTCATAAGACGATTGATGTAGCCTTAACAATCGGGCATCTTTAGCCACGCAATTTGGTAAAAGCAAATATGCGCAATGGAAACAATCATTAAGCTGTTGAAATTCAGGGAGGATTTTATTCGATGAAACGTCGTCAATTTTTGAAAAAGGCCAGTGTCGCTGGTGTTGCGGGAGCAGCAGCAGCCACGACACTTTCCGCACCCGCTATCGCACAAAAGCGTATTGATATGGTTATGGTCGCCACCTGGCCGCGCGATTTCCCCGGTCTTGGCACCGGTGCACAGCGCCTGGCCAAACGCATTAACGATATGACCGAAGGCCGTATTAACGTTCAGTATTTTGCTGCCAAGGAACGCGTTGGCGCCTTTGACTCCTTTGACGAAGTCGCATCGGGCAATGCTCAGGCCTACCACGCCGCCGATTACTACTGGAAAGGCAAGCATTTGGGATGGGCCTATTTTACCGCCGTTCCGTTTGGCCTTACCTACACTGAAATGAACGCCTGGATTCGCTTCGGCGGTGGTCAGGAATTGTGGGACAAACTGGCGGGCGGTTTCGGCTTGAAAAACCTGATGGCCGGCAATACCGGTGTCCAGATGGGTGGTTGGTTCAACAAGGAAATCAATTCTGCCGACGACTTCAAGGGCCTGAAAATGCGTATTCCGGGCCTCGGCGGCGACGTTCTGGCCAAACTTGGCGCTTCGCCTGTTTCCATTCCCGGCGGTCAGATTTACGAAAACCTGGTTTCCGGCGCTATTGACGCCACCGAGTGGGTTGGCCCCTGGAATGATCGCTTCATGAAGTTCTACGAAGCGGCCAAATATTATTACTTCCCCGGCATGCATGAGCCCGGTGCCATGCTGTCCCTTGGCATGAACGCGTCCTGGTGGGGCACTCTTTCGAAGACAGATCAACTGATCATCGAAGCCGCTTCAGCCATGGAAAACGACGTCATGATGTCGGAATACAACGCCAAAAATGGTGAAGCACTTCTTGATCTGGTTAAAAACCAGGGCGTCAAGCTGCGTGAATTCAACGATGACGTCTATGACAGCTTCGGTGTCGCTGCAGATGAAGTCTTTGAAACAGTTCGTGCTCATAGCCCGCTTGCCAGTGAGATCCACGAAAGCTTCCTGACCGCCCGTAAGGACTTGGGTGCCTGGTCGAAAATTTCCGATCAAGCTTACGTCGCGCAACGCAACCGCGTTCTTGGCGTTTAAGTTCAGGACGATTAAGATCAAGCGAAAGCGGGGCCCTATGGGCTCCGCTTTACGCTATCCTGATGTGCCAGAAACTCTAACAACCGATCATTCATGACATCGCAATCAACTAATCCAGTTGTCTATGAAGCGACACCAATGACCTTGTGTTTGCGCGCCCTTGCATATACTGCAACGGCTTTTTGTGTGTTGTTCATTTTCAATAATTTCCTGATTTTCTGGCAAGGTTGGCCGGGGGTTGACGTCTTCCTCGCTCATTATGGCCTGTTGGGGATGGTGGCTCTTAAAACGCCCCTTGAAGGCATTACGTTAACCCTTGGCTGGGTGCAAATCCTGACTTACACAGGTTCAATTGCTGTAAGCATTGGCCTGGTCCTTAAGACCCGTTCGCGTCCGATGCTGGCGGATTCTGCCGTCATGGCCAGCATCTCCGCCTATGTTGTTCGGTCCGCCTTTTGGGTCATCCTGCTCATTGGCATCGTCGATGTCGGCATTTCCTTTCTCAGGGTTGAAGGGTTCATGGAACAGTTTTTCGGCATCGAAATGGCCAAAGAACTAGGACGAGCCAGCTACCGCGGCATCCACGTGCATTTCCCGCTGGTGGCGCTCGGATTTATTATCGGCCTGTTTACCCGCTCCCTGGGCTTTATCTGGTTGGCGTTTCTGATTGTTGTTGCCGAGTTGATGATTGTCATCACCCGTTTTGTTTTTTCTTACGAACAGGCCTTCATGGGCGATCTGGTGCGATTCTGGTACGCTGGCCTGTTTCTATTCGCCAGCGCCTATACCTTGATCGAGGAAGGCCATGTGCGTGTCGATATTCTCTATACCGGGTTCAGCGCCCGCGGCAAGGCCTGGACCAACACCATTGGCTCGCTGATACTGGGTCTTCCGGTGTGTTGGATTATTTTAATTTTCGGCATGTGGGGGAAGTCCAATCTGATAAACGCTCCCCTTCTCAGTTATGAAGTGACCCAAAATGGATACGGTTTATTCGTTAAATACCTGATGGCCGGGTTCCTGATGATTTACGCTGTTTCAATGATGATACAATTCATTGGATATTTCCTGAGTAACGCCTCTGCCCTTCTGGGGCATCCGCCAAAGCAAGTTGACGCGACCGGTAAAATGAATTCCGGCACGGTTCTCTTAGATGAGCAGAAAGCTTAAAGTATCATGGAAACTCTTTTTCTCCTGCTTCTGGTCATTTTGCTGATTTCAGCCCTGGGATCAGGTTTCCCGGTCGCCTTCGCCCTGCCCGGATCGGCCATTATCACCATCGGCGCAGCAGCCCTTTCGGGTTTCCTGTTTGCCGGTGACGCCAGCGTCTACTTCGCCCAAGGCGGCCCCATGCAATGGCTAAATGCCGCCATCACCAATTTCCGGGGCATTTATTTCGAGGTCGAACGCGATACCCTTATTGCCATTCCATTGTTTGTTTTCATGGGCATTATGTTGCAGCGTTCGAAAATCGCCGAAGACCTGCTGATCGCCATGGCGCAATTGTTCGGACCGGTTCCTGGGGGCTTGGGTATTTCCGTGGTTTTCGTCGGTGCCTTGCTGGCCGCGACGACCGGCATCGTCGGCGCGACGGTGATCGCCATGGGGCTTATCTCCCTGCCCGTCATGTTACGCAATAACTACAATGTACCCCTGGCCACGGGGACCATTGCCGCCTCGGGGACATTAGGACAAATCATCCCGCCGTCCATTGTGTTGATTATTCTGGCCGATCAGTTGTCCAGCGCGACAGACCGCGCGGGCACCCTTCGCAAGCAGGAATTTTTTGAGGCCACAGGGTCCATGTCGATGCCACCGGAATTCGCACTAACGTCGACCAGTGCCGGTGAAATGTTCCTGGGCGCACTCATTCCAGGACTGGTCCTTGTCGGCCTGTACATGGCCTATATCCTGATCTACGCCCTTATCAAACCGAAATCCGCCCCGCCGGTGCCGTACAAAGGGAACTACGACCGGGAATTTTACAAGCGTGTGCTGTTGGCCTTGGTGCCGCCGTTGACGCTTATTTTTGTTGTCTTGGGATCGATTGTTCTTGGCGTCGCCACGGTTAATCAAGCTGGCGCCATTGGCGCCATGGGCGCCATGGTTATGGCCGGATACAGGCTCATGGAAGGCAGAAAAGGCGCCTTTACGCCAGCCATACTGGCCATCGGGTCAATACTGGTCATCGCCTTGTTGCTGAGAAATTACGACATCAATATCAAGTCGACAAATACCACCGAAGATCTTGTTGTCCTTCTTATGGCCCTGGTGGCAGTGGTCGTATTCCTGTTTTCCATCGGCTGGACGGCGTGGCGTACATACAAGATCGACGATACCTTGGGCGGTGTGATGGTCGAAACGGCAAAAACGACATCCCTGGTGTTCATTATTTTGCTGGGTGCCGCCATGCTGACGGCGGCGTTTCGCGCCTTCGGCGGTGAAGAGTTGGTCAAGGATTTCCTGAACGGCCTACCCGGTGGCTTTATCACCAAGTTCCTGGTTGTCATGTTCGTTATTTTCATCCTTGGATTTTTCCTCGACTTCATCGAAATCGCCGTCGTCGTGGTGCCCATCATCGCGCCCATTTTGCTTGCCGATACGTCGGCCAACGTCACCGGTGTCTGGCTTGGTGTGATGATCGGGGTCAACATGCAGACCTCATTCCTGACGCCGCCGTTTGGTTTCGCACTGTTTTATTTACGCGGTGTTGCCCCGGCTACGGTCCGCACCATTCAGATGTACAAGGGCGTTATTCCGTTCATCTTGCTGCAATTGGCTGGCCTGGCTATTGTCGGCGTTACCCCGGCGCTGGTGAATTATCTTCCCAACCGCATTAACCTGACATCCGAAACAGCGCCACCACCGCGCAATCCCCGCCTGCAGCAATGCGTCGAGGAAATGGTTTTTGCCCAATATGAAGTGAATGGAGACGCCTTGAAGAGCGCCATCGCGGCGGCTCAAAACATGGATATCAGCTACCTTCCGCGCGAACAAAGCAGCGCCCTTAAGGATGCCTTCGCATCGGCGAGGAAAACCTTCGCACTTGTTGAGAATGTGCATCAGGCAGAAGCCGCACTCGCGGTTTATACCCCTGACTACAAGCCCCTGCATCAGCAAGTCAGGGATATTGAAGCGAAAATACGCAGATTGAAATCCAAACGCGCTGAGCTCAAAGAATTGCTGCATAGGCAATCGGGCGGCGATAGTGGACAATTTGAGCGGGAAATAGCCGCCCACAGTTTGGATATCGCATCGCTTGAAAAAACCATCCCCCAGGACTGGAAAACGTCCCATGATCACTACACCAAACTGGCCAAAGCAGAAACAACGGCGCGTGTGAAATACCGGCGTAACGTTGATGGGGCCTATGAACCGATTGCCGAAATCCTGAAGATTATCAGTTCAGCCGATGCCCTGGCCGCAATGGAAAGCCAGATCACCGCGCTTAAGGGCGTTATGGCCGCAGGCTCACAGGAAAACGTCATCGAAGCCTTTAAGTCCGTTGAGCGGTCCCTCGGCACGATCAAGGGCGCGAACCCGATACGCTCGAAGTTATCCAAAGTCAGGCGCGCCCTGAAGGGCAAAAAACCGAAGCCGAAGAAGGCCGCCAAGGAATTTTCTCAGGCGCTGAGCATATTCACAGCCGAAGTCGCATGGCGCACGCGGGCAGCCAGGGATCTGGCTCCAGGGTTAAGTACTTATGATCTTGCCATTCGGGATACCATCGGCCTGCGTCAGCAAGAACGCCTGAACACCGAACAGGCCGCCGAGATTGCCAGTTGCAAATCACACCACCGGGATATTTCCCTGGATTTCTAAAGGTCTTGGCAATCCGTGAAGAATAGCTGGGGCCAGGCTATCGAAAGATTTGCACCAATGCGTGTTCCGCCTTCAAGGTCATCGCGGTCATTTTTTAGGGCTGTGATTTTTTCCTTTTTGACCCAAGGAGACATTAGCGAGTAGCCTCGGCAGCTAAATATGTGCTTAGCGTATCGCGCGAAGTTCTTATTCCTTCATTCAGAGGAGTATCTAACGTATGCGGATTTAGAACTTACCATTGTTGTTTGACCACTCACTCCGTGGAGCGATTTTTTCGGTAGTATCCCAATGCTCTACCAGTTTTCCCTCAGCGACTCGAAAGAGATCGTAGAAGGCGCAATGGGTGCCGTCAAAATTACCTTCGCATATACTAAGCACAAAATTACCTTCGGCTAAAACCCGATGGATATGGTGATAATCTATACGCCTGAGGCCGTTGTCCGTACCTTCCAACTCTTGGCGCAATGTTGACGCGCAATCCCCAATTCTCGGATTATGCTCAACGTAACCACCGTCGTCGATGTAGCCCATCAACTTTTCAAACTGACCATCGACAAGCACTGTTCCAACAAAAGACCGAACCAAGGCCCGATTGGTTTCCGTCAGTTCATGGTCAACTGCTTCGGTAGGGCCGTCCACCATACTGTGACCCGATTGATTAGGTTCAAGCCGCGCCTGAATATTGTCCCAATGCTCTACCGCCCGACCGTCTTCAAAGCGGAACACCTCAAAGCCGATATTCCTGCGCGAAAAATCATATTCGGTATGGGCGAAAACGAAATCACCGTCCTCGAAGGCACGGACAATGTTCACCCGGGGCGAGGTTTTGGATAGCCGCTGGAAGAGAACTGCTAAACCCTCGCTTCCCTCGTGGGTTTGAGGATTGTGTTGAATGTATTTTTCTTCATTGACCACAGCAATCGGTCCAGGATCACCCGTTTCTATGCTTTTCAGCAAAGCACGTATTTGATCTTTCATCGCTATCGCCATTTATCGCTGACCAATTTTGTTCGGTTTCCTTGAATATTAAAAAAAAAATTAACTCTTTAAATCACAGGTCCGCGGTGTCGGTTTTATCCTGCGCCATGGTTTTAAAATCGCTGGCGTCGTGCCTCTCGCGAAGCTGATCAGCGGGGTCACCAAAGACGCGATTGACCATCCGTCCCCGTTTCACAGCCTGACGCGCATCAATTTCCCGAGCCCACCGTAAAACGTGGGTATAAGATTCCACGTCAAGGAATTCACCCGCATCATACTGACGCCCCAAAGTAAGCGCACCATACCAAGGCCAGATGGCGATGTCGGCAATCGTATAGTCCTCACCACACATGAAATGATTATTTGCCAAGTGTTTATCCAGCACATCTAGCTGGCGTTTGACTTCCATGGAGAACCGATTGATGGGGTATTCAAATTTCTCGGGTGCATATTTATAAAAATGACCAAAGCCGCCACCAAGATAAGGCGCGCTGCCCATTTGCCAAAATAACCAGGACAGGCACTCTGCCCGCTCGGCGGGTTCCGTCGGCAGGAAAGCGCCAAATTTTTCCGCCAGATGCACTAAAATCGCGCCGGATTCAAAAATTCTGACCGGTGTCTCTCCGCTCCTGTCTAAAAGAGCCGGGATTTTTGAGTTTGGATTAATTTCAACAAAGCCGCTCCCAAACTGGTCACCTTCACCAATATCGATCAACCAGGCATCGTATTGGGCGCCATCAAATCCAAGGGCCAACAATTCCTCCAACATCACCGTCACTTTTACGCCGTTGGGGGTCGCCAGAGAGTGCAACTGCAGGGGATGCTTGCCAACAGGCAACTCTTTATCATGGGTGCTACCGGCCGTTGGACGGTTCGTTTTGGCAAACTCCCCGCCATTTTCGGCTTCCCACGTCCAGACCTTCGGTGGCGTGTATGTCGTGATGTTATCCATTTTTATTGTCCATTTTCAAAACGTGATCAGAGCAGATTTGTCCAAAGTGCCAACGCAACCACCACAAGACAGAACGTTCCCCTAATTTGGTCGGCTGGGTAATAACTTCAACCCCTGAACGATCAAATTCTCGGATCAGGTTTGAACCTCGCCTGACTTGAGAGGCTGTACAAGACAATGAGCGCTTCTGGCTATTATCGGTTGTCCGTGCCACGCCTTTATGTCGTCCGCTTTTCTACGTAAAGGCGTGGCACGGACAACGTGTATTTAGCCCTAACTGAACCGCCCAGAAACCGGGAATCCGCGGGGAACATTCATTCCGGACTGGGCGCGCTTGCCAACCCAGCTCTTGATATCAGGCTCAGTGCGAGTCCGCTCCCCGGTTTTCCAACTCAGGCCATCGGCCAGTGGGAAGGTCTTGGCGTCGGCGAGGCCGCCCTTGGCGTAACGTTGCAGGATGTTGCCACGGCCACGGGACATTTCCGGCAATTCGTGCATTGGGAAGATCAGCAGTTTGCGGTTCTGACCGACGGCGGCGACGTGATCGGCCCCTGCCTCGACAATGGCCGCGACACTACCCTCTTCCCCTGGAGCCAGGTTCAGGACCTGCTTGCCATTCTTGGTCTGGGCGATGACGTCGTTCTCGCTGACAATGAAACCGCGACCGGCGTCCGAGGCGACAAGTAAACGCCGGTCGGGTGCGTGTACGAACATGGCGACCAGATCATCTTCGTTGCCAAGATCGATCATCAGGCGCAGCGGTTCGCCGTGGCCGCGTCCACCGGGCAATTTATCGCAGCCGATGGTATAAAAGCGCCCGTTGGTGGCAAAGACCAGCAATTTGTCGGTGGTCTGCGCGTGCAGCACAAACTTGGCCGTATCGCCTTCCTTGTATTTCAGCTCACCGAAATCATCGGTGTGGCCCTTTATGGCCCTGATCCAGCCTTTGGCGGAACAGACCACTGTAATGGGTTCACGTTCAATCATCGCTTCAAGGGGGACAATAACCGCCGTGGGTGGATCGCCTATAATCGTGCGGCGTTTTCCAATATCGGTTTTAGCGCCAAATTCCTTTTTGATGTCGCCGATTTCCCCGGCGATGACTTTCCAGCGGGCTCCTTCATCGGCAAGCAGCGACTGTAGCTCTTTCATTTCGGCAGCCAGTTTCTGATTTTCTTTCTCGATTTCAATTTCCTCGAGCTTGCGCAACTGCCGTAAGCGCATGTTGAGGATCGCTTCGGCCTGAACCTCGCTTAAGCTAAAGGCCTTGATCAGTGAGGCCTTGGCATCATCCTCTTCGCGAATGATGCGGATGACTTCATCAAGATTGAGGAACGCAGCAAGGAAACCGCCGAGGATTTCCAACCGGTGTTCTATTTTGCCAAGACGGAAGTTGGAACGCCGGACCAGAACCTCGTGGCGGTGATCAAGAAACGCCTGCAGCACTTCACGCAGGTTCATCACCCGTGGCACACTCTGGGCGTCGAGCACGTTCATGTTCAGCCCGAAACGAGTTTCCATTTCGGTCTGCTTGTACAAATGCTCCATCAACATTTCCGCTTCGACGGTTCGGTTCTTGGGTTCCAGAACGATGCGCAACTCGTCGGTAGATTCGTCACGGATATCGGCCAGCATCGGTAATTTGCGCAGGTTCATTAACTCGGCGATTTTTTCAATGAGCCTGGATTTTTGAACCTGATAGGGAATTTCAGTGACCACGATCTGATAAAGGCCATGGCTCAGTTTTTCCTGATGCCAGCGCGCCCGCAAACGGAAACCGCCGCGCCCGGTGCGATAAGCCTCGACGATAGCGGCGCGGGGTTCGACCAGTTCTCCACCTGTCGGGAAATCGGGGCCGGGAACCAATTCGACAAGCTTTTCGAAAGTGACATTGGGGAATTTGATCAGGTGAGTAAGAGCCGTCGCCAGCTCGTCAATGTTATGGGGCGGGATAGATGTCGCCATACCAACGGCGATTCCGGCCGATCCATTAGCCAGCAAATTGGGAATCCGCGCCGGCAGGACGACGGGTTCGGAATCCTCGCCGTCATAGGTTTCACGAAAATCCACGGAATCTTCGTCAATACCATCCAGCAGCGCGGTGGCGGCTGTTGTCATGCGGGATTCCGTGTAGCGCATGGCAGCCGCGTTATCACCGTCGACATTGCCAAAGTTGCCCTGCCCGTCAACCAATGGGTAACGCACGGAAAAGTCCTGTGCCAAGCGTACCAGAGTGTCATAGATAGCGACATCGCCGTGTGGGTGATATTTGCCCATCACATCGCCAACGACGCGAGCGCATTTTTTAAAACCGGAGGCCGGGTCCAGTTTCAACTGGCGCATGGCGTAGAGCAGGCGACGGTGAACAGGTTTTAACCCATCGCGCACATCAGGCAAGGAGCGCGACATGATCGTTGACAGGGCATAGCTTAAGTAACGTTCACTGAGGGCATCGGAAAAACGGGTATCGCGAATTTCCCCAACCGGGGCGATCTTGCTCATGGGGCGTCCTAATAAAGTGGTAAATTCTACCACATATAGTACTCGATAGGACTAAGTCGTCAAACTGTCGTGTTAAAAAAAACGCATTATGGAGTGTTAATTATCACCACCGGCTGGCTTCCGGCGTAGGTGTTGATGACCATTCCTGGGTACCCTGCAACGGCCGACACGGTACCGCTAAAGGGGCTTGTGAGGGAAGACCGTTGCAATCTCCAGGTGGCGATTTCGGCCTTGGATTTAGCGGCCTCAAAGGCAGAGACGGCATGAGCGTGTTCGATTGCCACCTTATCGACTTCTTCTTGCGAGGTTGATAATGCATCAAACAATTCCTGCACCTGAGCGCGTTTCACTTCCGCCAGTTCAACGATCAACTTGGCCGCTGTCGCGCTGGCATCCGCCGCGCGCTTGCGCGACTTGAAAGGGCTTTGATCAAGGACCGCCAGCACCGTTCCCGCCGTGACACGATCACCGGGCCTGACATTCAGGGTCGCGACGACGCCCGACACGGCGAATGACAGCTTCCTTTCGCCCGCCTGGCCTTGGGTGATGCTCAACGAAAAAAGCAACGTCAAAACGAGACATGACAAAAAGCGCCTGTTGATGGTGTTCATTACTGGATGTTCCTGTTCACTTTGTCCTGATCATCCTGACCAAAACCACTGCCTGCCTTTGGGGTATAATTTTCTCGAGGGCCTTCCTTGATACCAAGTGTGTCGCCCAGAAATTCGTCGCTTAGTCCCTGCCCCGGGTTCAAGCCAAGCAAAACGGCGATGCGGGCCATTTCGATATTATAGGCGCCGGTCGCGCGGATCAATTCGGCTTCGGCACCAGTGTTATCAATCATTGCCCGGCCCAGGTCGGCGACTCTTTCCTGTCCATATAGTTGCTGCCGGCGCAGCAGATTCTTTTGCGCGTAATCAAGCTCTGCCTTTGCCGCTATCACCCGCTGATAGGCATCATCCCGGTCCATCAGGGCAGAATAAGCGCGCAGGCGTAACGTGCGGCGTTTGACGTCAATATGGGCGTTAAGGCGACTTTCCTCGGCCGCCAACTGGTTGCGTTCGGCGTCCTGAAGACCGCCATTGAAAATGGGCCATGACAACCGGGCGCCAACGGCGTAATCGTTGCGACTGCGCGAAGTTCGGCTGAAACGGCCAACATTCCCGAAAGCCTCCAGGCTGGGCAGATTTGAAACCCCGCCCCGGCGCATCCGGGCAGCTTCCGCCTGTTTCATCAGTTTTGCTATTTCCGGATTTCGCTTAATGACCAGGAGTGAGAATTCCTCACGGCTTACCTCAAGAGGGGCTTTTCTTGGGGGCGTTGGCGAGGCGATCAATTCAGTCGGCAGGGTTTGCCCGATCAGTTCTTCGAGACGAATGCGGATGGCGTTATTGCGGCTGCGTTCGCGGTAATATTCAAGTCGGTTTTTTTCAACCAGTGCCAGCGACCTTGCCACATCCAGCGGGCTGGCGCGACCGAGGCCAAGCTGTTCCTTGTCCCGGTCCCAGGTTACGTAAGCCGAGGCAAGGTTTTCGTTAAAGGCACGCACTTGCAACTCTGATGCGTGAAGATTGAAAAACAACGCCAATCCTTCCAGCAAGACAGTATTACGCGCCGTAACGAGCGCCTGTTGGGCAGCTTCCACATCCGAACCGGCGGCGTTGATTTGTGAACCTGTTTTACCAAAATCATATATCGGCTGGACGACTTCAAGGTCGCCGTAAATTTCAGAATTGTCATTGCGCCAATACTGACCCGGTTTGTAGCCCTGGGCGGTGGTGTTCAGCGACAGGCGGGGAAAAAGAGCCGATCGGGCCTGATCTCGCTTGGCCCGGGCGATTTCAATATCAGCGGCAGCGGCGGCAAAAGCATAGTTTCCATTTGATTCAATCAATTCGAGAACTTGCTGGGCCGACGGTTCTTTTGGCTGTTCTTGTGCCGCAGTGAAGTCAACGTGACCAAGCACAAAGGTCATCACAACGAGTATTATGGGAGCGTATAACCGCATCCTTCAGTTCTGTTCCAGCAGATAACGGTAAAAGGATTTTTTGGTCTTGTGAACGCCTTCAACGACGTATTTCCCGGCCAGCAGGAATTTGTCGACATCCAGGAAGCCGGTTGTTCGCAAAGCTGGCGTACCGTCCTTGTCATAGAAAATAAAAACCGGAGTCGCCCTAATTCTGGCTTTCTTGGCGAAGTCTCGTTCGGTGCCGGGCGTGCCATCGGGCATGATGACTTCCAGGTTACCCTTGATGTTGCTTTCGAGCATGACGAATTTGTCAGTAAAATAATCCATCACCTTGGCCGCAGGATGGACGCGGGCGCGCATCTTGTCACAATAAGGACACCCAGCCTGATGGAAGAACAACACAAGATACTTGCCTTCCTCGGCCAGGGAGGCAATTTCACCCTGATAATCGTTATCTATGCTCTCATCACGGTATTCAGCCTGACCACCTGTTGGCATCAGCAAAAAGAACACAAATAGCGTCGATAGAAACAGCCGCATTAAAATCCACACTCAATTCTTGGAAACAACATAATAGAGTCGTTATATAAACTTACGCAACCGCTCAAGCAACCTATGGCGCGCCGCTGGCAGGGATTTGGAACGCAAATGCCCAAATACATGACGTTCCAGGAAATACCCGCTTAACACAAGGCCATCGATAATCTCATCAGCATTCCCGGAAATGCCCTGACGAAGCAGGAAAGGCGGCAGGGGGAGCATTTTTGTTTTGTAGATTTGACCTGCTTCGGCCGAGACCGCGCGGCCCGACTTAGGCGAAACGTAAATCAGGTTTTCCGTTACCCCGCTTGCAGCGCAGCAACTGAAATCCAGTCCGAATCCCAGTTCTCCCAACAATCCCAGTTCCCACTTTACGTAGACGCTGGGCCAGTCTGGGCTTTCCAGTGAATTCAACAACACGCACAGGCCTTCAAAAACGGAAGGATGCGACTCGCGTTCGGGCAAGGCGCTTTCGCAGGTCGCCAGGGCGGCACTTAAACAGGCTAGAGCATTGGGATCATCCATCAGCACCGCAGCATGGGCCTGCACAACTTCACACGTGAAGCTACCCAAATGTTCGGCCAGGCGTCCCCGCCAATGTGCCTCTACCCGATTGCCGGGTTGATAATCACCGCGTTTTCGCTTTCCCGCCCCGCCCCTGACCAAGCCGGAATGGACGCCATAAGCGTTCGTCATCAAGGTGACAATGGCCGATGTTTCGCCATGTTTTCTCGCCGACAGCACAATTCCTTGATCAGACCATTCCATCTTTCCAGTATAACCTTATATTGAACGAAACAGATTGAGTGAAATCGTGCATAAGAAAATTATCGAAAAATCTTTATCCCGACTTGATCCTGACCGGGCGACTTATTTTGGCGCTGTCGTAGGCAAGCTGGAGAAAGATCCCCGAATCGAAAACAATGCCAATCTGGTTTTTTCGGTGCTCAAGGATGTCATGACAGAACTGCCCATTTATCTGCAAGAAGATGAATTAATAGAGCAGTTGCTCAGCTTTACCGAAGAAAATTATCAGGCCCTGAGAATCGCCCTTTACAACCCGAAATTCGTCCATGACCCCGCCTCATTTCGGTCCGTAACGGGCGCGTTTATCAATCAGATAGCCTCATTAGCCTTAAGGAAGCTCAAAGACGGTGAAATTGGGGAATCTTCCTTAAGCGTTCAAACATACACATGGCCCTATCGGGAAACCGATATCAGCGATCCCGAAGATGATCCCGAAGAATGGGCTGAAGCGGTCGCTAAAAGTGAAAAATGGCGGCAAGAAAACAATGGCGTCGACCGCCGCCAACGCGGCACCGCTCGAATTGACGAAATTGGACTTGGAAAAAAGAAGAAGCCCTGACAATCAGGCGTTAAAGTCCAGGCCCCAGTCGCGATAACGTTCGGGATCATCGCCCCATTTCTCGCGTACCTTGACGAACAGAAACAAATGCACGCGATGTCCCAGAAGCTCTTCGAGCTCTTTGCGGGCGGCTTCACCGATTTGTTTAATGCGCGACCCATTTTTCCCCAACACGATAGCCTTCTGACCCGGTTTTTCTACAAAGATAATCTGATCGACCCTGGCCGAACCATCTTCGCGTTGTTCCCATTTTTCGGTCTCTACAGTGACCGCGTAGGGCAATTCCTGATGTAATTGCATAAAAACCTTCTCGCGGGTAATTTCTGCGGCCAGAAGACGCGATGGCATGTCTGAAATCTGATCCTCGGGGAACATCCACGGACTTTCGGAAACATTGGCCGACAGAAAATCCATCAAATCGTCTACACCGTCCCCTGTTTCGGCTGAAATCATGAAGATTTCAGTGAAAAGACCTGTCTCTGATAATTTTGCGGCGAGGTCCAGAAGCACCGGTTTCTGGACAAGATCTATTTTGTTGATGCCAAGCATGACATGGCGATTTTGCTTTTTCAATCCATCGAGAATACTTCGCGTATCGGCATTGATGCCGCGCTTGGCGTCAACCAGCAAAAGCACGCCGTCAGCATCGGAAACCCCGCCCCAGGCGCTGGCAACCATGGCCCGATCAAGGCGGCGTTTGGGCGCGAAGATGCCCGGTGTGTCGATAAAAATAATCTGCGCCTGCTCGCGAATAGCAATACCCAGAACCCGTGTCCGCGTCGTTTGGACTTTAGGTGATACGATGGAAACCTTGGCCCCGACAAGCCGGTTGACGAGCGTCGACTTACCCACATTAGGCGCCCCAATCAGCGCATAAAAACCGCAACGGTTGTTTTCTGTACCGCTCATTTATCCTGTTCCCTTTTCGCCAATACCCAGACGGGCAAGCATGGCGGTGGCCGCCAATTGCTCTGCCTGACGCTTTGATCTGCCAGTGCCAGGCATGGTGTCCCCATTATCAATGGAAACCTCGATGGTGAATACCGGATCGTGGGGAGGGCCTTCTCGCAAGGCCTCACGATAAGTCGGTAAATTCATTCCCTTTGATTGAACGTATTCCTGCAAGGTTGTTTTGGCATCTTTGGGCGGTGTCAGGTCCTGTGACATCAGGACTGTCCAGTGGCGACGGATAAAGGCCTCCGCAGTTCCCAGGCCGCCATCCATGAACAGGGCCGCGATAATTGCCTCGCAGGTATCGGCCAACAGCGCGTCATTGTCACGCCCGCCGCTTTCTTCTTCAGAGGGGGCCATCAAGATAAATTTGCCAAGCGCCAAATTCTTGGCGACACGAGCCAGGGCTTCCTTGCGCACAAGGGCCGTATGCCGGCGCGCCATGGCGCCTTCCTCTTCATCGGGAAAGGCTTCATAGATCATCCCGGCAACAACCAGCCCCAACACCCTGTCACCCAGAAATTCCAGGCGTTGATTGGTTTGCTCGCGCTCGGCTCGACATTTTGCCAGGCTCGAATGAGTCAGCGCCAAGGTTAGAAGTTGTGGGCTGGAAAATGTGTATCCCAGGATTTCTTCGAGTTCTGATGTTTTGGCGACCATAAAGTTTCAGTTATTCAATACCGTCGAAGAAACGCTCGAAACGCGCCGTCGTAGGCCATTGCCAGAACTTCCAGCCATCGCCATCAACAGAAAAAAACTTAACTTCAGCTCGGCCGACAATATTCTCTCGGGGAACATAACCGACCCTGTCCAGAAAGCGGCTATCGGAAGAATTATCCCGGTTATCGCCCATGGCAAAATAATGACCCGCAGGGACTTTATACACCCGCGTATTGTCGCTGGATCCGTTGTCGCCTTGCTCTTCATTGATGAAATGTTTGACACCGTTTGGCAGTGTCTCGATATACCTGGGCACCCGGCGGACGCTGCCAAAGCCATTATCAATCAGGAAATCATCGACTCTTTCACGTTTCACAGCCTTGCCATTGATGTGCAAAATGCCTTGTTTGACCTGGATCGTATCGCCGGGCAGTCCGACGAATCGTTTGATATAATCCTTATCCGTATCAATAGGCAGCCTGAAAACAACCACATCGCCGCGTTTAGGCTCGGTGAACATAATGCGACCGGAAAAAAGCGGCAGGCTCAAAGGGAGTGAAAAACGGCTGTAGCCATAAGAAAACTTAGAGACAAAAAGGTAATCTCCGACAAGCAGGGTCGGTTTCATAGAACCTGAGGGGATTGAAAAGGGTTCATAGGCAAAGGCGCGGATACCCAGGGCGATCAACCCGGCATAAAGGACGGTGACGAGGGTTTCCTTGATTCCACCGCTTTGCTCTGCTTCCCCACTCTCGTGAGTAGAGCTATTGCCATCAGTCGGATTCATGAGCGTCCATTCATATATTTGGTGCGGCGTGGAAGATTGTTGGAAAACGCCGCGATCAAGCCACTGCGAAGGCAAGATGTCAAGTTTAAGAAGACAATGATCTGGCTTCACCCATCAATTTTCGCATTGCAGAAATACTTGATTCCAGCCCGGCAAAGATCGCTTCGCCAATCAAAAAGTGACCGATATTAAGCTCGGCAATTGTCGGGATTACGGCGATGGCGGTAACCGTCTCGAATGTCAAGCCATGACCGGCATGGCATTCAAGGCCGATTTCCTCGGCATAAGCGGCGGCGGCGACAATACGCGCCAACTCCTTTTTCTGGTCCTCTCCTGTGGCGTCGCAATATGCACCGACGTGCAATTCAACAACAGGGGCGCCAATCGCCTTGGCACCATCAAGTTGGGCTATGTCCGGTTCGATAAACACCGACACCCTAATGCCCGCACTGCCAAGCATATTTACATAAGGGGTTAGCCTGTTATGGCCGGAAACCACGTTCAACCCCCCCTCGGTCGTTCTTTCTTCACGTTTTTCAGGAACGATACAAGCCGCATGGGGAACATGCGTAAGGGCAATTTCAAGCATCTCGTCAGTTGCGGCCATTTCAAAATTCAAGGGCTTATCGACTTCGTTGCACAAGCGCGTGATATCGTTGTCAGAAATGTGTCGGCGATCCTCACGCAGATGGGCGGTGATCCCATCGGCACCAGCCTTTACCGCCAATTTCGCCGCTTCGACAGGGTCAGGGTGGCCACCGCCGCGGGCATTACGAATAGTGGCGACGTGATCGATATTAACGCCCAGACGCAAAGGCAGGCTCATTGTTCGGTTTCCTTTGTTTTCGTTTCTATAATGTTACGCATGCGCTGCTTTCGCCGCTTGCCTTGATAATTTTCAATAAGTGGCCTGAGAGCAAAATAGAAGCCAAACCAGACGACAAAAAATGCAGGGATACCGCCAATAAACATAGGCCATAGTACGGGCCAGGCCGTTTCAAGAAGAAAGACCAGGTCGAACCTTAAAAGGGCATCCATGCAGGAAGAAAAGAGCGTCGGAAAATCAAGTTCGCTGGCCAACGGGCCTGCCCTCCCTGCCCCCATCCAGATGCCCAGATTGTATATCAACGTCCAGATAAACGGGAATGTCCAGGGGTTACCAACCGCCGTCCCTATGATCGAGGCCATGATGTTGGCGCGGATGATCCAGGCGCAAAGGCCGCCAAATATGAAATGCAATCCGACAAAAGGCGTAAATGAAATCGCCGCCCCGCAAGCAAACCCGGCGGCAATGGTATGGGCCGTGCCCGGTAAGCGTCCGATACGATGAAACAGATACTCAGTCGAACGCCTCCAGCCCCGGCGAGGCCACAGAAAGTCCCGCGCCCGGTGATGTAGTTTTGGCTTTTCACGACGGTTAAACATGAGCGGGAATATACGCCAAGGTTTCCGATAACGGGAAGAAAAAGAACACCTTAACCACGCGCACGCTCGACCATGTCAATAGCGGGTGTAGCCCGCAGGGCGGCAATAATTTCGGTCAGATGCTTCAGGTTTTGCACTTCGATATCGATCAAAAGGTCATAAAATTCCTGCGAACGATTAACGATCTTGAGGTTCGAAATATTGCCGCCGTTTTTGCCGATAACCATGGACAATGTTCCCAAAACCCCCGGCTCGTTAATGACCGTCAAATGAATGCGACCAGCATAAATTTCCGGTGTCTCGGTTTGCTGCTGCCAGGAAACATCGAGCCAACGTTCCGGCGTATCGGCATAGGCCTCCAGTGAGTCGCAATCAATAGTGTGGATAGTGACACCCTTGCCGGTGGTGATAATGCCGACGATCCTGTCACCGGGCAAAGGATGACAGCAACCCGCATAATGCACCGCCATCCCGGAAATCAGGCCCTTTATGGGAATGGCGTTGTGAGGACTGCTTTTTCCGTTTTTGGGTTTGCCCTTACTTAAGGGAACGACATTTTGATCGCGGTTCTTCTTTGTTCCGGGAAAAACCGCTTCGACGATATCGCGGGCGTGAAGATGACCAGCCCCAACTTGCGACGTCAAATCGTCCGTCGAGCCTTGATTGAAGACCTTGAGCACACCAGCCAACGCCTTTTCGGTAAATTCATATCCTTCTTCACGGAAGGCCCGTTGCAAAATGGCGCGGCCAAGTTGTTGATATTGCTCGCGTTCCTGGGAATGAATAAAGCGGCGAATACGGGCGCGCGCCTTGCCGGTAACGACAAATCGTTCCCATGTCGGCGACGGGGTCTGCACCTTTGATGTCAGAATTTCTACCTGGTCGCCATTACGCAGTTCCTTGCGCAAGGGAATCATCCGACCGTTTACCTTTGCCCCGACACACCTGTCGCCAACTTCCGAATGGACCGCATAAGCAAAATCAACTGCCGTTGCCCCCTGCGGCATGTTAATCAAATCACCGCGCGGGGTGAAGCAGAAGACCTGGTCCTGGTACATTTCCAGCTTGGTATGCTCCAGAAATTCATCAGGCGATGCGGCATGGTCGAGGATATCGAGCAATTCCCTGATCCACCGGTACTGTCGTCCTTCGGTTTTCCCTGCTTTTTGCTTGTAGGTCCAGTGAGCGGCGACGCCGTTTTCGGCAATATCGTGCATTTCGTGGGAGCGTATCTGGATTTCAATGCGGTGCTGTTCCGGGCCCAGCACGCCGGTATGCAACGAGCGGTATCCGTTTGGTTTGGCTGTTGAAATGTAATCCTTGAAACGTCCAGGAACGACTCGGTAGGAACTGTGGATAATGCCCAGGGCGTGGTAGCATTCCTCTATCGAGCTTACCAGCAGACGAAAAGCCATGATGTCGGATAACTGCTCGAAGGCGACATCTTTATGCTGCATCTTCCGCCAAATTGAAAAAGGCAGCTTTTCACGACCCTTGATTTCAACTTCAATACCGGCCTTATTCAAGGTTTCAGTTAATTCCTTCTTGATCCGGGATACCAGATCACCCCCCTCCTCCCGCAGGAATTCCAGGCGCGCCAGGATTGATGTGCGGGCTTCTGGATTGGTTTGCGCGAAAGCCAGGTCTTCGAGTTCGTTTTTCATCTCCTGCATACCGATGCGTTCGGCAAGGGGGGCATAAATTTCCATGGTTTCTATAGCGATACGTTGGCGCTTTTTATCATTCTTGATGTAATGAAGTGTCCGCATGTTGTGCAAACGATCGGCAAGCTTAACCAACAGGACACGAATATCATCGGACATCGCCAGTAACAATTTACGGAAGTTCTCGGCCTGCTTGGCGTGATCGGATTGCATTTCGATGCGTGTAAGCTTGGTCACCCCATCGACCAGCCGACCGACTTCATGGCCAAACTGTTTGTCGACTTCGTCCTGGGTTGCCTGGGTATCTTCGATGGTATCGTGGAGCAGCGCCGTAATGATGGTGGAACTGTCGAGCTTGTATTCCGTGAGAATACCGGCCACTTCAAGGGGGTGCAGAAAATAAGGATCGCCTGAGGCGCGCTTTTGATTGCCATGGGCTTTCATGGCGAAAACATAGGCGCGATCAAGCGCCGCCTCATCGGCGTTGGGATCGTATGACTTTACAAGATCAACAAGTTCGAATTGCCGGATCATCGGCCCCTCCGGAAGTATTCAGCGGAGGTTCCGTCCATGGCTCACGCTTCTTTCGAGGCCTCGTCATCGGCGCTTGAGGACATATCGGCGTCTTCATACATCGAAGAGAGTTTTTCCATGGGGGGCAACGCGCCCTCTTCATCCTCGCCCAACTCCTGCGAAATGGACAGCAAGTCCATATCATCTTCGTCAGGGTCTTCCATTTCAACGTGCTGCTGCAGGCCCTTAATCAGAGATTCATGCAGATCGCCAATTTCGATTGTTTCATCGGCAATTTCGCGCAACGCAATAACCGGGTTTTTGTCGTTATCTTTTTCAACACTGACCCCAGCACCTGCCGTAATATTACGGGCCCTTTGCGCCGCCAACATCACCAATTCGAAACGATTGGGAATTTTAAGAACGCAATCTTCTACTGTAACACGGGCCATGGGTTTCTCTCTTTACCGATAAAACTATAATTGAATCGCCGATTATATATTGGGCATTGGCCCAAAAAGCAAGGAAATAGACTTAAATATCAGCCGATTTCCTTGCTTAAAGCGCATTATTCATCAGGGATAGTTTGCTGATTGGGGTCAAGGGCCGCAATCATCTCCTGTAGGGACAATTTCATAACCGGATGGCACCACTGCGGGGCGATTTCCTGCAAGGGTAATAAAACGAACCCCCGTTCATGCATGCGCCTGTGTGGAAGTGTCAGACCGTTTGGGTCATCGCTATCCCAGCCCATTACTGTGTCGCCATAAGCGATCAGGTCCAGATCCAGGGTTCGCGCCGCATTTTTTTGTCCGCGGATGCGTCCGAAACGGCCTTCTACGGCCGCCATCAAAGCCATCAATTTTGCCGGACTCATAGCTGTTTGCACGGCGATAACGCCGTTTACATACCAGGGTTGGGATGACGCGGGAACGGGGGCTGATTTATACCAGTTGGACACCCCGGCAAGAACCAATCCTTCTTGCTGTAGCGCTTCGAGCGCTGCCTCGCAGGTGGCGCGTGGGGAGCCCAATTCAGCACTGGGTAAATTAGCCCCAATACCTATTAAAATTTGTGAAGGGGGATCGATCATTGGCGTTCCTGAACCAACAGTTTCAGCTTGCCAGCCGGGGTTTTGATGCCTACCTAATATATACATTAACCTATAGACCAATCATACTGGTCTGAGCCACGGTCAATTTATGACCGGATCACTTTAGCTTTATTAATTACATTAAAATTATTTTTCAAATTATTGATTTTAAAGGCAATTATTAATCATGAATTTTTATAAAGATGAAAAAATCGGCCTCTTTATTGATGGCTCAAACTTGTACGCTGCGGCACGGGCGCTGGGTTTTGATATCGACTACAAGCAGTTGTTAAAAATTTTCCAAAACGAAGGACGATTGATCCGCGCACTTTATTATACGGCCCTTATAGAAGATCAAGAATATTCCCCGATCCGCCCGCTCGTCGATTGGCTTGATTACAATGGTTACACAATGGTCACCAAACCGACCAAGGAATTCACTGATTCAGCCGGGCGGCGCAAAATCAAAGGAAATATGGATATCGAAATCGCCATCGATGCGCTGGAGATGTGCGAGAAACTGGATCATATCGTCCTGTTTTCGGGCGATGGTGACTTCCGCCGCCTTGTTGAAGCTGTCCAACGCCGTGGCACCCGGGTCACCGTTGTCAGCACGGTCCGCTCACATCCCCCTATGGCTGCCGATGAATTACGCCGTCAGGCGGACGTCTTTATTGAACTTGAAGATCTGCGCGCCAAGATCGCCCGCCCCGCCGGTACGCACGACAAGGATGATCATCCGCCCCGTCATGCAGAGGACGCATTCGATCTGGAATCGGTCTGAATGATAGAGCAACCTGACCACAATTGCCCACTCTGCCCGCGTCTGGTCGCCTATCGCAACAATAACCGGGAGCGTTTTCCCGATTGGCATAATGGCCCTGTTGCCTCTTTTGGTGACATGGGCGCAGCCTTGTTAATTGTCGGCCTGGCGCCTGGCCTTAAGGGGGCAAACCGTTCCGGACGTCCGTTTACCGGCGATGTTGCGGGTGATCTGCTGTATCCGACCCTTATCGAGTTTGGCTTGGCCCGGGGAAACTTCGAGGCAGAGACTGATGATGGCCTGCAACTTGTCAATTGCCGGATCACCAACGCCGTTCGCTGCGCACCTCCACAAAACAAAGTGACAGGCCCGGAAACAGCCGCCTGCCGACCATACCTGCTAAACGAAATTTCGGACATGAAGAATCTGACTACCATACTGGCTCTTGGTGTTGTCGCCCATGGTGCTGTCCTGGCCTGCCTTGGTCTAAGAAAAAGCATGACCCCCTTCGCCCACGCAGCACGCTACAAACTGCCTAACGGCTTAACCCTGATGGACAGTTATCATTGCTCGCGCTACAACACCAATACTGGTCGTTTGACCCCGGAAATGTTCAATGATGTGTTTGAAAAGTTAGGTGGTGAAAGTCGTGGAGATTGTTTGTCTTGATCTTGAAGGGGTGTTGGTTCCTGAAATCTGGATCAACGTAGCCGAACGCACAGGTATCGAGGCCTTAAGGGCAACCACTCGCGAAATCCCCGATTATGATCAATTAATGGCCCAAAGGCTGACCATCCTTGATGAACATGGCCTGGGAATTGATGACATTCAGGAAGTCATTGCCTGCATGACACCCATGCAAGGTGCTTTGGATTTTGTCGAAAGCTTAAGAGCGCGCTATCAACTGGTTATCTTGTCCGACACCTTTTACGAATTTGCCGAACCGCTCATGGCCCAACTCAACTGGCCGACGCTGTTTTGCCATCGCTTGCAGCTCGATAAGACCAGAATATCAGGCTATACACTGCGCATGGAAAATCACAAATACGCCGCCGTAAAAGCATTCAAGGCATTGAACTTCAAGGTTTTAGCGGCTGGAGACTCGTATAACGACACCGCCATGCTCGAAGCAGCGGACTTGGGCGTCCTGTTTCGAGCCCCTGCCAACGTCATCGCAGAATTCCCCCATCTTCGGGTCTGCGACGATTATAAAAATCTAAACGAAATTTTCGATAAGGCGAGAACAGCCTAAACGGCGTCTTCAATTGGTGTGGGCAAAACCTTCATAATGTCGCTAAGGGACTCACCCGCCAACAGGTCTTCGACAAAATAGGCGACCAGTTCATTGCGCCCTTTTACCTCCGCCTTCCTGTAAATGGCGCTGCACTGGCTTTTAATAGTGCCGGTTTTGGTTTCGCGAATATTCGCAATTTCCTGAATCGATAATCCCTTGATTAACAACAGAGCGACCTCACGTTCGGAAGTCGAGAGTTTCCAATCGGTAAACTTCCCCCCCAGAATGAACAGGAACTCGCCGGAAGCAACGCCCAGCAGCGAACGAAATTGACGGTTTTCAACAATTAATCGCCAAAAATCCGTGCCGATGACAATCAAAGACAGACCAAGAAACAAGACGGCGGTCGCTTCGATATTGCTGTGGTACTCGATGTAAAAAACAAGATCATATTGAAAATATTCGGACACAACATCGATAATAAGAAGAGTTTCACAAACGGCCAGAATGGCTAACGAGCCCCCCAGGAACTTGATTCGCCACGAATTTCTCAAATTGTGAAGGCTGGCTCTGGCCATTCATCGCTCCGACTAATGATTTAATATCAGCCTACTCTAACACGCTTCCAGTGATCATGAACAGTTTTGTGTTAAATTACATAAACATTTGAAACAATTGACTAAACTATCATAGTTCTACGTATTAGTTGGCCCCACATCAAGCAAAGTTCGTGACCTTTATTTCTCGCCAATAGTACTTTTGTTTACGAACCATTTCCCCATTCATACTTTAGTTTATTGTGGTTAACGAATAACACGGGCCAGTATAATTTATAAGTAACTGCGTTTATCGAATATAATCGCGGAAACAACTTGGGGGTGGGTTAAAAATTCAAGAGGGTCGGTGAATTTAAAATAGGGGCTTAAAGCCTCCAGCGTCTCTCAGTTTTGAATTTTTACCAAAATTTTAAGTGTCAAGAGAAATGCCTTGGCTCTTTAAATCAACAGAGGAGAGGAGAGACGGATGAAAATTAAATTTCTACTAAAGGGAATACTTATGGGAGCCACGGTGGCAACCTTGGCGACCGCCTGCGTTGGCAAAAGCAACATGATGGTTGACGAGAAAACGCCAGGAGCGATTAAAGCAGTCGATCTTCTGGGTGCCTGGGTCGGTGAGGGTGCCCCTAAGAACGGGTTTACCTATACTGACATGAGCGGCAATGCGATTTTAGGCAGTTTCGACGCTGACATCTTACCGCTGTTCACGACCGATGGCATTTGGGGAGCCGACACCGCTGCCTGTTCCTCTTGTCACACCGGCAACACGGAAGATTCTCTTCATGAAATGGACCTCACGTCTTATGAGGGCATGATGAAGGGAGGCGACGTTCTTTCTCATCCTCCGGGAGTTCCGCTTTTTGGCCAGTCACAAGTCGGCGCCAGCGACTATGACTGGGATCATTCAAAATTGAGAGGACGCCTGCGTAACAACCGCATGCCCCCTGGTGTTGAATTTGACATTACCGAAGAAAACCGTAACGGCCCGACCGGCAAAGAAGTGGGCATAATAGAAGCATGGGTTAAAGCCGGCGCAAAGAATGACGCCACATTCACCAACTCAATATTGCCGCTGTTCACAACAGACGGTATTTGGGGAGCAGATACGCCAGCATGTGTTTCTTGTCACTTCGCCAACAGCGAAGAATCCTATCACGAGATGGATCTCACTTCCTATGAGGGGGTCATGAAGGGTGCCGATGTCCTTTCAAAACCTCCAGGAGTTCCGCTGTTTGGTAATTCTAAAGTCGGTTCCACCGATTTCAATTGGGGCGAATCCAAGATGAAAGGACGTCTGCGTAACAACCGCATGCCTCCTGGTATCGAATTCGATATTACCGAAGAAAACCGTGACGGTCCGATTGTCGCCCACGGAATGTAGTCACAAGACGTTTTAAGTAAGCTATAAAGGCGGGAGGAAAATCCTCCCGCCTTTTTTTTTGGGATAAAAACGATGGCCAGATTGAGTAAGATATTCGCACTTCTAATTTTAATCTGCACGGCAGCTTGGCTGGGCGCGAGTACGATATCAAACGCTGGCAGCGATGCGATTAAACTGGCCTGGCATGTTGAAACCAGTAAGCCTATCAACCTGCCCCCTGTCGTTATTGGAAACCGTGTGTTGGTGGCCCCCCGTGGCCTTGCTTTAATGGCGTTTGAAAAATCGAGTGGCGCATTAAAGTGGAAATACGAACCCTCCGAAGGGGTCTGGGGCCGCGGCTTGGGAAGTGACGGCAAACGCGCCTTCGTATGCCTTAAAGGAGGCGGACTGGCGGCGCTGAATGGTGAAGATGGGGTGCTCTTGTGGAAAATAAAACTCGGCATCGATTGTCAGCGCCAGCCGCATATATCTGATGGCACCCTTTATGTTTCCACGACCTTTGTCGGCCAAGATTTACCGAGCGATACCTTTAGCGGAGCTAAACTGTTTTCCATTGTTCCTGCCACAGGCAAGATTAACTGGTCCTTCAGGAGTGATAATTATCTGCTTCAAACCGCTTTCCAAAAATCAGGAACTGTCTATGTCGGGGGCAGTTATCGTGACCTGAAAATCGATGTTGATGAAGGCGGGCCGGTGCGTTTTTATGCCCTCGACAGCCTATCGGGGCAGCAAAAATGGATTTATGAGTCCACAGACGGATTACCCAAAGCCCTCTACGCTACCCAGGAACGGCTCATTTTCATCGGCTATACAGATTACCTCAACGCCCTGGATACGACGACGGGAAAATTGCTCTGGAGACGCGACACCGGCAATTGGGTTCCATCGATTATTGGTCAGGGGAATACTGTTTATTATGGCTCCGCCAACACCAAAGTCCATGCCTGGGATACGGCAACAGGAGAAACCCGCTGGGAATTTAATATTCCCGGGGGGGCATTCAATTATTTGCTGATCAAACCTGTCCTCGCCGAGAGCACGATGTTCTTTATGAGCCAGAAAGGCATGGTCTTTGCGCTCGACCTTGATAGTGGCAAGGAACTTTGGTCACAGCCGACAGGCATGAAATCCCGGGTCGGTCCAAGTGTCAGTGGCGACTCCCTGTTTATGGGGGATTCCAAAGGCACTGTTTACGCGTACAAAATATTGAAATAATGCCGTCTGTTATGCGTCTGCGGGGCCATGTTCATGGTCCTCGCTCGCCTCTCCCGTATCGGGATCGAACAAACGATGTAGATGGACAACAACATACTTTACGTCTGCCTCATCAACCCGGGCATGTGATGCACCGCGCCAAGCGTCCATGGCTTGCTGGTAATTGGGGAAAATCCCGACAATATCCAGATTATCACAAGAGGTGAAATCCAGTTTCTGAGGATCATCAACGTGTCCTCCAAAAACCAGGTGAAGTAGTGGCTTCTCGGTCATCTTGGATGGTTCCTAATTATTGGTAATACGGCCCAGAACATAAGCATGGACTGCAATAGGAACAACCCGGAAATAATTTGGCTGTCGTTTTAGAGAGTCCAATTTTAGTTAATCTTAAAAATCCAAAACAACCTTTTAAGAGTCCATCTGTCATTGAGCATTGAGCCTAATTGTTTATTTATGAGTCTAAATACGAGTGTAAGGCTGTCTAAGTGCAATTTGACAATTAACAATCCGTTAACTAAGCTGTCCGATTCAAAATGTTAATTTAGACACTTAGCGGAATAATACCGTGCTGACATCCAGGCAATTACTTTCAAGGACGGGAATTTCCAGGGCGACACTCTATAATTACATCAGCCTTGGAATTTTACCGAAACCGGTTCTCGCTAAACCAGAAGGGCGAGCACGGCCTGTCAGCCATTTCTCTAACGGGGCACTGGCGACGATAGAGCAGGTAAATAATCTAAAAAGGCGGGGCATCTCAATGGTAGAAATCGCAACAATTTTGCAACAAGAATCATCCGATTCTATGGTCGGGGAGCGTAATGCAGCAAACGAATCCATTGACGAAATAGATCGCCGCCATAGCGAAAGGCGCGCCGAGGGGCCAAAAGGAGGCATTGCAACACTTCCCGGTGGCGCGCTGCGCCTGACCATCGATCAGGTCACCACCCCTGCCTATATGATCAACACCCGCTTTGAATTGGAATGGGCCAACGCGGAAGCTGTCACCCAGGTCAACACGATGAAAGACGGTCTGGCTCGGGACATTTGCGAACGCAACATCTTCGGCCTGTTTTTCAAGGATAAAGGATTGATGCAGGCCGATAGTCGGGACGACCTTATTATGTTCCACCTGTCTATAGCCAAGCACCGTTTTACCCGCACAGCCCTTCTGACTGCCGACCCGGATATGGACGACGCTAATATAGACCAATTGGGACGCCTTTATGATCAGGCCGAGCCGGCCCCGTTGGGACAAGTTCTGCACACCCAGCTCAATCTGGCCCCACGCGATGAGAGTGAACAATGGATTGATATTTACGCATCGACCTTCCGCGAAGGTTTTTTCATTGTTTATGTCCCTGCGGGCAATCAGGACGATTCACTGATGCAGTTGCTCGGCCGGCGCGACATCGTCATCCGCGATTTAATGAAACGCCGCCGTCCGTACCTGACACAGGTCGCCGTGGTTGTTGCCGACCTGCAAAATTCAGTGAAGATATGTGCCGAACTGCCGCCCGAAGAATATTTCGAATTGATCAATGACATTTGGGGGGCGATGGCGCCGAACCTGCGTAAATATTATGCCACCCACGGCAAGCACGTTGGTGATGGCATGGTCTATTACTTCTTCCCACAGCCCGACAGCAACTACGCCATGAACGCCATGATGTGCGCCGAGGACATGCGCGAAGCCATGCTTGGAATTTCGAAAGCCTGGAAAAAGCGCAAGAACTGGACAAACGAGCTGGTGCTCAACATCGGCCTGCACGAGGGCCAGGAATGGTTCGGTACCTACCAGACGCCGACCCATGTGGAAGTCACCGTCCTTGGCGACACCATCAACATGGCGGCGCGTTTAAGCGATTTTGCCCGCGAAGGCACCATCTGGATCACCAAAGCGATGTTCGGGCAACTGTCGTCCAAGGAGCGCGAGCGCGTCAGTTACGGCGTTCACCGGCGCGGCGAGGACGGTTCAAGAATCCTGGTCCCGGCAACATACTCACGGATTTCAAACCTGCTCGATCTCGACGACCCGAAAAACGTCAAGTTCCGCGATATCGCAGCGATGGCAGTGACGGAGATTGTCGAAGTGACGGAAATGGCAGAGACACATTAACCCCCCTACCCTTACCCTTTATCCCGCATCAGCCGCGCTTTGTCGCGCTTCCAGTCGCGGTCTTTGATATCGGCGCGTTTGTCCTGGTGTTGCTTGCCCCGCGCCAACCCCAGGTCGACTTTGGCGAGGCCGCGTTCGTTGAAATAGATCCCCAGGGCGACCAGAGTCATGCCCTTGCGGTTGACGGCGGCTAGCAATTTGGCGATCTCGCGGTGGTGCATCAGTAGCTTGCGGGCGCGTTTGGGCTCGTAGTTGACTTGTCTGGACGAATCGTGTTCCGGAATATAGGCGTTAAACAGATAGAGTTCGCCCTCCTTATCGGCGGCGAAAGCATCGGTAATGGTGGCCCGACCGGCGCGCAGGGATTTCACTTCGGAACCTTCAAGCATGATACCAGCCTCGAAGTTCTCTTCGATGAAATAATCGTGGCGAGCCTTGCGGTTCTGGGCTGCGAAATTGAGCGCGGTTTTCTTTTTCTTAGCTGCCATTTAGCAGACCGACGTGGACCAGCGCGTCCTTGACCTGTTGCTTGTGGGCATCGGAAATCTCGCAAATCGGTAGTCGCGTTTCCGCCGAGCAAATACCGAGCAATTCTGCGGCGTATTTGGCCGGACCGGGGCTTGATTCACAGAACATGGCGTCGTGCAGGGGCTGAAGCAGGAACTGCAAGTCCATGGCCTTTTTAAGATCACCCTCGCGCCAGGCCCGTTGCATGTCGGCGCACAGGCGCGGCGCGACGTTGGCGGTGACCGAAATACACCCTACCCCGCCACCGATCAGATGAGCCAGCGCGGTGGCGTCTTCGCCGGAAAACTGGCAGAAATCTTCGCCGATGGCGTTGCGGGTCTGCATCGGCCGTGCCAGATCGCTGGTTGCGTCCTTGACACCGACGATATTGGGCAATTCGGCCAACCGGGCCATTGTCTCAATCGTCATGTCAACGACGCTGCGTCCGGGAATATTGTAAATAATGATCGGCAGATCGCAGGCGTCGTGGACGGCTTTGAAGTGACGGTATTGCCCTTCAGGCGTCGGCTTGTTGTAATAGGGCATAACGACCAAAGCTGCGTCGGCACCGGCTTTTTTTGCGTGAACCGCCAACATGATCGCTTCATCCGTGGAATTGGACCCGGCCCCGGCAATAACCGGCACGCGACCGTCTGCGGCCTCGATGCACAATTCGGTGACGTGCATGTGCTCTTCATGGGTCAGGGTTGGCGACTCGCCTGTGGTTCCGCAAGGCACCAGTCCGTCGGAGCCTTCCTTAATTTGCCAGTCAACGATTTTTTTGAAGGCAGCCGATTCCACCTTGCCATTGGCAAGCGGTGTAATCAAAGCGGGCATAGATCCCTGAAACATGGCTTCCTCCTATAATCTTAAATCACAAGGCGCGCACAATAGCCCCAGCACCCTAGAGGAGCAAGCCCTGCCTATTGTTTCGATACATTTTGAATAATTTCGTCGTAGAGTTTCCTTAATCAAAAGAACGCTATAGTGTTCTTGTAAGATTTGACTGAATGGAGCCTTGCCGATGCGGCTAGCCTACCTGATGTTTGCCCTGTTAAGCTTCACTGTCGTATGCATCAGTACGCCTGCCCTGAGCCATGCGCGCGGGCCTGATATCAGCCAGGGGGATCAGAAGAACCTTAAAGGGGCGCTTGAAGCTGCATCAAAAAACAGATGGAAACGCACCCGCTCACTGGCCGCAAAACTAAAAGACCCGTTAGCAAAAAAAATCATCCATTTCTTCGATCTCAAGCGTCAGGGATCGGTTGCCTCCTTCGAGGAGATTGCCTCCTTCATTGCCGACAACCCCCATTGGCCTTCCATGAAGACCCTGAAGCGACGGGCCGAAGAAGCCATGCAAGACGATATAAGCCCAGACAGGGTCATGGAGTGGCTCCAAGGCAAAGACCCGGTCAGCACGGAAGGTTGGGTCCAACTGGCCCGCGCCCAAATCGCAAACGGCGATAAGGAAACCGCCCGGAGTGTCATTCGAGACATTTGGATCAATAGAAATTTCGCCAAACGCCCTGAAAAAGCCTTTTACAAACGCTATCGCCGTTATCTTAGCAACGAAGACCATGTCAAACGCCTGGATCGTCTGCTGTGGGAAGGTCGCAACTGGCCGGTTCGGCGCATGTTGTGGAAGGTCAAGCCGGGCATTCGCGCCTTAGCCGAAGCCCGCCTGATGTTGCGCCATCGTTTCGGCAATGTTGATACGGCCATCAACAAGGTGCCAAAGGAACTGCGCAATGATCCGGGTTTGATCTATGAGCGGCTACGCTGGCGGCGTAAAAAGGGCCGCTATGAGCAATCCCTGGAACTTTTAATGCCGCCACCGGACAATCTGGTGCGGCCCGATTTGTGGTGGCAGGAACGCGCCTCTTTGGCCCGGATGGCCTTGCAAAAAGGTCATGTCACCGACGCTTACCGACTGGTTAAGGATCATAAACTAACGAAAGGTTCCGACTTTGCTGAGGCCGAATGGCTTTCTGGATGGATAGCGTTACGTTTTATGGACGAACCTGAAACGGCTCTTACCCATTTCATCACAATGTATGAAAACGTTAATTATCCGATCAGCCGGGCCAGGGGCGCCTACTGGACCGCCCGGGCGGCCCAAGCAATAGGGAATGATGCACTGGCTGAGAATTGGTTTCGCATCGCAGCTCAACACCCCACCGTCTACTACGGCCAACTGGCAGCCGCCCGTCTTGGTGTCGGACATGGCCTTCTGTTACCCGTTCAAGCAGCGCCGGAAGAAGACGAAAGCGATGAATTTGATGCCCTGGATTTGGTGCGGGTCATCAAGATTCTCGACAAGATTGACGAGAAAACGCGCTTGAAACCATTCATCCTGGCGCTTAATAAATACCGTGATAGCACGGGTTGGCACTTATTAAGCGCGCAACTGGCCGGAGAGCACGGCAGACCCGATATTGGTATCTCGATCGCCAAGAAATCGAGCCGTCAGGGAGCCGAACTCATCGAAGCCGGGTATCCAAGTGTCGTGCCGCCCAAACTCAGAACCCGCTCATCCAGATATGCCCTTGAAGTTCCCTTGGTACTGGCGATGATCCGTCAGGAAAGCGCCTTTTTCGTCGGCGCTAAAAGCCACGCCAATGCCCGAGGGCTGATGCAAATCCTGCCGCGCACCGCCAAAAAAGTCGCCAGAAGCCTAAAAATCGGCTATTCGAAAAACCGCCTGAGCACTGATCCGGCCTATAATATGACCCTGGGACAAACTTATCTTGCCGGATTAATTGATGAATTTAACGGCTCTTATGTGTTGGCGCTGGCCGGTTACAACGCCGGACCCGGCAGAGCCCGCAAATGGGCAAAGCTGAATGGCAATCCGCGCGAAAGAACCATCGACACCATTGACTGGATTGAAATGATTCCCTTTAACGAAACCCGTAATTATGTCCAGCGGGTGCTTGAAAATCTGCAAATTTACCGTCTAAAATTAGCTGACACGGAAGTCGCAGAATCCCTGGATCAGGACCTGGTCCGTTAACGCCCCTGAAAAAATGGAAAATAACGAGATGATGCAAGATATTGATGCCTGTGTATTCGACGCCTATGGCACCTTGTTTGATGTCGCCGCCGCCGCCGCCCATTGTCGGGGTGATCTTGGCGATAAGGCCGATAGCTTAAGCGCCATCTGGCGCACCAAACAACTGGAATACACTTGGCTGCGAAGCCTGATGGGAGAATATATCGATTTCTGGCAGGTCACCAGTAACGCTCTGGATTTCGCCATGGAAACCCTGGGCCTGGAGGGCAATACGGCACTGCGCGAAAAGTTATTGAATTTGTATCTTGAACTGGATGCTTACCCAGAAGTCCCCGACGTCCTGAAGGCCTTGAATGGTGGGGGGCTGAAATGCGCCATCCTGTCCAATGGATCGCCGAAAATGCTCAGTGCCGCCGTCAACAACGCAGGCATTTCCGACTTGCTGGTCGACAGCTATTCGGTCGATCAACTGGGAGTCTACAAGCCGGCCCCCAAGGTTTACCAGATGGCCGTCGATGGCCTGGGTGTTCCTGCGGAAAGGATTTCCTTCATGTCGTCCAACGCCTGGGACGCCGCCGCCGCCGCCAATTTCGGCTTTCGGGTTGTCTGGGTCAATCGTTTTGGGCAAAAGAAAGAACGCCTTCCCGGCGCCCCCGAACATGAAATCAAGACGCTGAGCGATCTGCCGCCCCTACTGAGGCTGTAAATATTGGATACGCTGCCAAGCGCCGCCGATATTCGTAGCGCCGCCTTACGTATTGAAGGCAAGGCCTACAAGACGCCTTTACTGGAATCGCCATTACTAAACGAACGACTTGGCTTGCGCCTGTTGATTAAGCCCGAAACCCTGCAACGGACCGGCTCCTTCAAGTTTCGTGGCGCTTATAACCGAATTTCTCGCATCGACAAAGATATGCGCGAAGGCGGCGTTGTTGCATACTCATCGGGCAATCACGCCCAGGGAGTCGCTGCGGCGGCGCACATGCTGGCTATGCCGTCCCTTATTGTCATGCCGACAGACTCACCGGAAATCAAGGTCATCAATACCCGCGCCTATGGGGCCGAAATTGTTTTCTATGACCGGTTTGGCGAAAACCGTGAACACATAGCCAACACCCTGGTCGCCCAGCGCGGGGCGACGCTGGTCCGCCCTTTCGATGATCCGCTGATTATCGCCGGTCAAGGAACCGTCGGCCTTGAAATGGCTGAGCAGGCCCGGGCGCTGGATGCAACGCTGGATACCGTGTTATGCCCGTGCGGTGGTGGTGGTTTGGTCGGTGGATCGGCACTGGCGTTGGCTTCGGAAAGCCCGCAAACGAAAGTTTACGGCGTCGAACCCGACGGATTTGACGATACGGCGCGCTCACTTGAAGCGGGGAAAATATTGAGAATTGAACCGGGATCAACATCATTTTGCGATGCCCTGCTGACCCCTGAACCCGGCGTCCTGACTTTCAAGATCAACGCCCGTCATCTGGCAGGAATGTTTTCTGTCAGCGACGCGGCGGTCGGCGAAGCCATGCGCGTTGCCTTCAGTTACCTGAAACTGGTCGTCGAACCCGGTGGAGCAGTAGCCTTGGCAGCGCTACTATCGGGCACCTACGACGGACGCGGAAAGACCGTCGGTATTGTTCTGTCGGGGGGGAACGTTGATAGTGACGTCTTCCAAAAAGCCCTCAAAACCTGACCTCAAGTGCGGACAGAAATGTTAATCCAGCAATGACTTAATTTCCGGTGGCGGTCTTTTTGTTGTCGCTTGTCGGCGGGGATGTCGGCACGGCGTCTGCGGGAGCGCCTTCAACCAGATTGATCTTGGCGCTGTCGGCCAACTGGGAACCCGTCATGCGTTTGCACAGGCCTTCCAGGAAAGCGCCGGTTTCGATAGACAAATCTTCATGTAAAATATCGCCGATAACATGGGCCGTCTTGGCAAGGATGACGGAGCGGGCCTTGATCTGGCCATTCACATTGCCGTGCACACGCACCGTGTCGGCAAAGACTTCACCTTTGATATTGGCTGTTTTGCCAATCAGCAGCATCTTTGTACGGATATCGCCGACGACGGTACCATCAACGTGAATTTCGCCATCACTAACCAAATCACCGGTTATTTTCAAATCGGCACTGATAATCGACGGAACCGATGGCTTAACCGGTTGCACTTGCTTTTGATTAGCTAGCGTTGCCTTGCTTTTATTATTCCTGGTAAACATAGCGACCAGCCTTGAAAAATTTCAGTGGATTCATGCTTCTGCCCTTGAAGATGACTTCGTAATGGAGATGCGCCCCGGTACTGCGCCCGGTAGACCCGAGCAAACCGACTTTATCACGGAATTTTACCTGCTGTCCCTTTTTGACGAGAATTTTATTTAAATGGCCAAAGCGGGTCGTCAGGCCAGCACCATGATCGATTTCTATCATCTTTCCAAATTTACCGTTCCAACCGGCAAACTTAACCACACCCGGAGCAGCGACATAGACGGGTGATTTGAACGGGGACGCCATATCCAAACCATAGTGTGCGGCCCATTTTTTGTTAATCGGATCCCGACGTTTGCCAAATGTGCTGGTCACCCTGTACGACGTCAACGGCGGCGCCAAAGGCATCCTGCGCATGATATCCTGAAGGCCTTCGCTTTGTTGTAAATGCTGCTCCAAATCGGTCAATCCGGCTTTCAGCTTGCTTGCGGATTTGCCGTCCGGGGTTGCCGCAATAAACGGGCCGCCCTGACCTTTGGGAATAGATTTATTCGCCCCTATCAGCTTTTCCACGTCAAGCCCGGCCATTTCCACAACGCGCTGCATGGAATCGTTCAGGTTAATGGTCCGCTCGGTTAAGCGTAGCACGGCGGTTTGCTCTGTGGTTTCCAGATCAGCCAGTCGGGTATCGAGTTCCTTGATTTGGCGGCGCATACGGGTGCCGTTAAATAAGGCATCATTACGCTCACTCAAGGCGATTTGCAGATCAGCTTCAACGGTCTCAAGATTATCCTTAAGGGCAAAATTACGGCTGCCCAAGGTGCGCAATTCGGTTTCAGTATTGGCCAGATTTTCACGCAATGTCTGGCGCGCTGCAAGCACGCTTTCGCGTTCCTGTTCTGTGGTTTTAAGTTCGCTCGCTACGGTTTTCAAATTCTGTTGTAACGAGGCATTCTTTTCGACCAGTTCCAGCATCATGGAATGGTTGGATTCAAGATCCCCTGTAATCGTCGAGAATTTGCGCTGATAGGCAGAAACCTGGGAAAGCAGGCTGCGGTAAGCCAGCCTGGCATTAGCAACCTGGCTGTCCTTGTTTTCAAGAAACTGACCATAAAAAACGTAACTGACGGAAGCAAACGCGGACCAACCGACCATCGCCAGCACCGCCGCGAAGGCGGTCAACTGCAGGTGCTTTGAAAGCACCACATAGGAAACCCGGCCTTCGCTTCGCAGCATAAGCTGTCGCTCAGGGAACCAGCGGTCCAAAGCTCGGGAGATTTTTCCTTTTTGAGTCGGCACTACTTTAGACGCCCCTACTTTCAATCGTGGCTTTTGCAGCCTTTATAGCAAAAAGAAAATATCGGCTGTAGGGATAACTTGCAAGCTCAATTGACCTAAGTAATTGGATTGAAAAAGAATCCCCCTCTTTTTTAGAAGGAAAAAGACCTTTTTTCTTATTTTGACTGCGTTGGTAGGCGATTAAGGTTAGATAGAAAGACATTTTGGTTTTACGATTCCCTTTTGGAGCCCGCAGGAATATGACCGATAACGTGCCGGAAAATGCACATAAAGGCGCCCTAAGCGACCCGGCGGTCCTGTTGGCCACGTGGTTCGGTGCGGGCCTGTTGCCGTTTGCACCAGGCACATGGGGATCGCTGGCCGCATTGCCCTTTGCATGGGCCCTGCATATGAGTTTTGGTTGGAGTGCGCTCGGACTCGCCGCCCTTGCCGCCTTTGGCATCGGTATCTGGGCAGCAAACGGCTATGTCGCCCGCCTTGGTGGTGACGATCCCGGCCCGGTGGTCATTGATGAAGTCGCGGGACAGTGGCTGACCCTTGTTCCGGCCGCCTATCTGGCTCCGATGGCCCCTAACGCCCTCACCTACCTCGTTGCCTTCGTTTTATTTCGCATCGCCGATATTTTCAAACCCTGGCCAGCTTCATGGGCCGACAAAAAGCTGCATGGTGGTCTCGGTATCATGCTCGATGATATTTTCGCAGGCCTTTACGCAGCCGCAGGGCTAACCTTTTTTATCCTTTATTGGGAGACTTGAGACGATGTTTCCCGACCACCTGATCGATTTGGCCGAACAGGTTATTCGCGCCTACAGTAAAGGAAACCTTAAACTGGCGACGGCAGAATCCTGTACCGGTGGCCTGATCGCCGGTTGCCTGACAGCCGTTTCGGGTGCTTCAGATGTTCTAACCCATGGCTTTATCACCTACGCCAATGAAGCCAAGATGAACCTTTTGGGCGTACCGAAAAGTCAACTCATCAAACACGGCGCAGTCAGCGAAACCGTTGCGCGTTCCATGGCCGCAGGGGCGCTTACAAAGACCACCACTATCGCCGTATCTGTCACGGGCATTGCCGGTCCCGGTGGCGGATCGCCCGAAAAACCGGTCGGCCTTGTGCATATTGCAGTGGCGCGGACGGGTGCTGAAACCCGCCACGAACGTCATGTTTTTACCGGTGAGCGTGCCGCAGTACGCCTGCAAACAATTGAAGCGGCCCTTAAGATGTTACTGCTAGCCGTATAGGACTTTGGCCCGTTTTTCGAACGCGGCAACCATTCTGTGCACGGCCTCGGTAAACACCTTGCCGATGGCCATCTCAAGCAACTGGGAACGGAATTCGAATTCCACACTGAAATCGACGAGGCAATTGCCTTCGTTATCTGATATAAAATTCCATTGGTTTTTCAGATACTTGAATGGTCCTCGCTCATATTCTACATGAATACTTCCAGGAGCTTCCAGGGTGACGCGGGAAGTGAACTGTTCGCGAAACATTTTAAAGCCGATGACCATATCGGCAATCAAATGGGTCTCATCTGAGGAGCGGACACGGGTGGCAATGCACCAGGGCAGGAAATCAGGATAAGCGGCGACATCGGCAACCATGTCGAACATCTGCTGCGGTGTATAGGGCAGGACTTTTTTTTCGCTGTGAGAAGGCATTTATGAATTCAACTTAAGGCGGTTTGATCTAAGCTCTGCGAAATCCGCATCCGCATGATAGGACGAACGGGTCAACGGCGTTGCCGCGACCAGTAAAAAGCCCTTGGAAAGTCCTATGCGTTTAAGCTCCTCGAATTCATCTGGTGTGACGAAGCGATCGATACCGGCGTGTTTTGGCGTCGGTTGCAGATACTGGCCGATGGTCAGGAAATCCACACCGGCAGTGCGCAGATCGTCCATAACCTGCAAAATTTCCGATTTTTCCTCGCCCAATCCGACCATGATGCCGGACTTGGTGAAGATATTTGCCTCGATCTGCTTGGCCTGATCGAGAATTTTCAGGGAATGAAAATAACGCGCGCCGGGCCTGATGCTCGGGTACAGGCGCGGCACAGTCTCCAGATTATGGTTGAAAACATCTGGCTTGGCGGCAACCACGGCTTCCAATGCGCCCGCTTTATCGCGGAAATCCGGGGTTAACACCTCGACGGTGGTATCAGGTGTTTCGCTGCGAATGGCCTTAATGGTGGCGACGAACTGCGACGCCCCTCCATCGGCCAAATCATCACGGTCGACCGATGTCACAACCACATGGCGCAGGCCCAATTTTGCGACGGAAAGGCCAACATTCCCCGGCTCCAAAGGGTCGACCGCACCGGGCTTGCCGGTGGCGACATTGCAGAAAGCGCAGGCACGTGTGCAGATATCGCCGAGTATCATCATCGTCGCGTGCTTATTGCCCCAGCACTCGCCGATGTTGGGGCAAGACGCCTCCTCGCAGACGGTGTTGAGACCGTGCTCGCGCATTAGCCGACGGGTTTCCCCATAAGCCTTGGACGTCGGCGCCTTGACCCTGATCCAGGCCGGTTTTCGCGGGCTTGGATTGACCGGCTTATTGGCCTTTTCGGGATGGCGAAGTTTGGTTGCTGTGTTCATAGGTTATGACATGGCTTGAATGTGGGGTCTGGTCAAGTCTTCAGGCTTTAACTTCGTATATCACCCAGTCGCTGGCGGGAACTATTTTTTCGTAAAGTGTGCGGGCCGTGGCGTTGTTCTTGTTGGTTTGCCAATAAACACGCTGCCAGCCCTTGGCCTGACTTTTGGCGACGACGGCATCGATCAACGTCCGACCGACCCCCTTACCGCGTGCTTCAGGCGAGACGAACAAGTCTTCCAGATAGCACATATCCCTTTGCGACCAGGTTCCGCCGTGAACGACACAGTTGGTAAAGCCGACGACATTGCCGTTTTCATCACATGCCAATAGACCAAATAGCGGGCTTTCCTCGTCAAGTAAGCGGGCCCAGGTGTTTTCGGTTACGACCGGCGGCACCGATTCCTCGTAAAAATCACAATAGCCCTGCCATAGCTGCTCCCAGGCTTTGAAATCCGCCGGTATTGGTGGGCGCACGGTGATCATTAGAAATGAATGACCCGCCCGTAGGCATCAAGAACACTTTCGTGCATCATTTCGGACAACGTCGGGTGCGGGAAAACCGTGTGCATCAGTTCGGCCTCGGTTGTTTCCAGAGTCTTGGCAATAGAATAGCCCTGAATAAGTTCGGTGACTTCCGCGCCGATCATGTGCGCGCCCAGCAATTCGCCGGTTTTATCGTCAAACACGGTCTTAACCAGCCCTTCCGCCTCACCCAGGGCAATCGCCTTGCCATTTCCCATGAACGGAAAACGCCCGACCTTGACCTTATAGCCCTTGTCCTTGGCCGCTTGCTCGGTCAACCCGATGCTGGCGACCTGCGGACGACAATAGGTGCAGCCGGGAATGCGTGAAGTGTCCAAGGGGTGGACATCTTTAACACCGGCGATCTTCTCGACACAAATGAAGCCTTCATGGGACGCCTTGTGGGCCAACCACGGCGGTCCGGCAATGTCGCCGATGGCGTAAACACCCGGCTCGCCGGTCTGGCACCACTGGTCGGTTTCGATGTGGGTGCGGTCGACTTTGACCTTGGTGCCTTCGAGCCCTAAGTCCTCCACATTGCCGACGATACCAACGGCCAAAATGACCCGATCAACGGTGATCTCAGACGTTTCACCAGCCGCTTCAATGGTCGCGGTGACCGTGTCCTTGCCCTTTTTCAAGGACTTGACCGTGGCCGAGGTCATGATCGTCATGCCTTCTTTCTCGAAGGCTTTGTGGGCGAAGGCCGAAATTTCCGCATCTTCGACCGGCAACACCCGGTCCATCACTTCGACAACGGTGACGGCGGAACCCATGGAATTGAAGAAACTAGCGAATTCGATACCTATAGCACCGGAACCAACGACCAGCAGGCGTTCCGGCACAGTATCGGGGACAAGGGCGTGTCTATAGGTCCAAATCAGTTTTCCGTCAGGCTCCAGCCCCGGTAGAGTGCGGGCGCGGGCACCCGTTGCCAGAATAATGTGTTTACTGTTGAGGGTGGTTTTGTCGACCTGCACTTTCCCCGGTCCTGCCAGTTTCGCCGTGCCATCAAATACGGTGACCTTGTTCTTCTTGAGCAAGTGGCCGACGCCGCCGTTGAGTTGCCCGGCGATCTTACGCGAGCGCTCGACGATTTTGGTCAGATCGAAGCCCTGCCCTTTGACGCTTAAACCATAGTCACCGGCATGTTTGATGCCTTCATAAATTTCCGCCGAACGCAGCAACGCCTTGGTCGGAATGCAACCCCAGTTGAGGCAAATGCCGCCTAAGTGCTCGCGCTCAACCAGCGCCACCTTCATGCCCAGTTGGGAAGCCCGGATGGCGGCGACATAACCGCCCGGTCCACCGCCAATAACAATCAGATCGAATGTGGTATCGGCCATGGTTAAATCCTTTCCACGTTTGCCGTGAGCGCACTGGCATCGGCATCGCCGGTATTGACCAGACCTTTTCGCTCCAACAGCAACATCTCGCATTCATTTTCGGCATGGGGTTTATGTTCCACGCCTTTTGGCACAACGACCAGTTCACCGGCCTTCAAGGTTACTCTTTTGTCAAGATAGTCCATGTCCAGACTGCCACTGATGACCATAAACATCTCGTCGGCATCGTCATGTTTATGCCACACAAAATCACCCTTAATCTTGACGACCTTAACCTCGTAATCATCGATAGTGGCGATGATTTTCGGATTCCAGTGATCGGATAACAGGGCAAATTTTTCTTCCAGATTTACTTTTTCCATGGTGCACCCTACAGCATCATTGTCAGTGGTTCCTCGATCATCCGCTTGAACCGGCTAAGGAACTGAGCGCCGATGGCCCCGTCAACGCAGCGATGATCGACCGACAGCGTACAGGTCATGACCGTGGCTACGGCCAGCGCACCGTCTTTAACAACCGGGCGCTGCTCACCTGCGCCAACGGCTAAAATGCACGCCTGCGGCGGGTTGATGATGGCGGCGAAGTCCTTGACCCCGAACATGCCCAGGTTTGAAATGGTGAAACCGCCGCCCTGGTATTCTTCGGGCATCAGTTTGCCGTCACGGCCACGGGTTGCCAGATCCTTGACCTCGTTGGAAATCTTGGCCAGTCCTTTTTCATCGGCGCGGCGCACCACCGGCGTAATAAGGCCGTTGGGCGTGGCCACGGCGACGGCGACATCGACATCGTTGTAAAGGCGGATGGCGGTATCGGTCCAGGTGGCGTTAGCGGCGGGGACTTGGCGTAAAGCCAGCGCCGTAGCGCGGACGACGAAATCATTGACGGAGATTTTATAACCGCCATCTCCTTCCGGTGCCGCTTTGTTAAGTTTGCTACGCATGGCCAGCAATTCGTCGATCTGGCAATCGACGGTCAGATAAAAGTGCGGCACGGTTTGTTTGGATTCCTGCAAGCGCGCAGCGATGATCTTGCGCATGGTCGAATTAGGCACTTCCGTGTAGCCACCTGTGCCTTCGACAACGGCGGGCGCAGGAGCTGAACCGGCTTGCGGAACAAGCGCAGGAACACCACCGGCAACGGCGGCCTCTACATCGGCTTTGACGACACGGCCATTTGGGCCGCTGCCCTTGATCGCAGAAATATCGATGCCATTCTGTTCGGCTATACGCCGCGCCAAGGGACTGGCGAAAACTCTTCCGCCTTTATTTTTCGCCTCAATGACGTTTCCTTCGACGGCAGACTGTGCCGGGACCGGAGCTGGAGTGCCGGCAGGTGCGGCGACAGGTGTCGGAGCGGCGGCAACCTCGGAAATATCCGCAGCACTTTCCCCCTCTTCAAGAATGATGGCGATGGGGGCGTTGACCAAAACCCCTTCGGTGCCTTCAACGACCAGAATTTTTCCCAAGGTTCCCTCATCCACGGCTTCCACTTCCATGGTCGCCTTGTCGGTTTCGATTTCACACAACACATCGCCGCTGGAAACCACGTCGCCTTCTTTTTTATGCCACTTGGCCAGGTTGCCTTCGGTCATTGTCGGTGACAGGGCGGGCATTAATATTTGAACAGGCATGGTTTTCCCCCTTCCCTAACTATAACAAACGGATTTAGCCGCCGCGGCGATATCGTCCGGCTTCGGCAGCGACAAGGCTTCAAGATTGGCAGCGTAAGGCATGGGAATATCCTCGCCATGAACGCGCACCACCGGCGCGTCAAGATAATCGAAGGCCTGCTCCATCATAATCGCGGCCATTTCCGCGCCCATACCGGCGACCGGCCACCCCTCTTCGACGGAAACAAGACGATTGGTCTTCTGCACCGATCGAACGATGGTTTGCGTGTCCAGCGGCCTTAGGGTGCGCAGATTGATGACCTCGGCCTCGATACCCTCCGCAGCCAGCATTTCCGCTGCTTCCAGGGCTTTTCCGACCATGATCGAGAAAGCGATGATGGTCACGTCCGAACCACTGCGCTCGATTTTTGCCTTGCCGATGGGAACGGTGAAATCCGCATCATCGGGAACATCGAAGCTGGCCCCATAGAGAATTTCATTTTCCAGAAAGACCACCGGATTAGGGTCGCGAATGGCCGCTTTCAGCAAACCCTTGGCGTCCGCCGCCGACCAGGGCGCGACCACCTTAAGGCCGGGGCAATGGGCGTACCAGGATGCGTAGCACTGTGAATGCTGCGCGCCGACCCTGGAGGCAGCGCCGTTGGCGCCCCGAAAAACAATCGGGCACCCCATCTGGCCGCCAGACATATAGAGCGTCTTGGCCGCCGAATTAATAATGTGGTCGACGGCCTGCATGGCGAAGTTAAAGGTCATGAATTCAACAATCGGCTTAAGGCCTGCAAAGGCGGCCCCGACGCTAAGGCCGGTGAAACCGATTTCGGTGATCGGCGTATCGATCACCCGCTTGTCGCTGAATTCATCCAAAAGCCCTTGGGAAATTTTATATGCACCTTGGTACTGGGCCACTTCCTCGCCGATCAGAAAGACGTTTTCATCCGCGCGCATCTCCTCGGCCATAGCGTCACGCAAGGCTTCGCGAACCGTCATGTTGATCATAGGACCATCATATTCGGCTTCAGCCGGTACGGAAGCAGCAACAGGGGCAGCGGCAGCCGGTTGTGTGGTTGGCGCTGCTTCAACGGTAGCAGCCGGTGCTGACGAGACAGCGTCCAAAGCAGATGCGTCCTCGCCGTCTTCAAGAATGATGGCGATGGGGGCGTTGACCTGGACCCCTTCGCTCCCTGCCGCGACAAGGATTTTTCCCAAAGTTCCTTCATCGACGGCTTCCACTTCCATGGTTGCCTTGTCGGTTTCGATCTCGCACAAGACATCACCGCTGGCAACGGCGTCGCCTTCTGCCTTCAACCACTTGGCCAAATTACCTTCGGTCATTGTCGGGGACAGGGCGGGCATAAGAATTTGAACGGCCATGCTCTTAAACCTCCACCAAAATATCTGTGTAAAGCTCGCTTGGGTCCGGTTCCGGGCTACTTTGCGCGAAATTGGAGGCTTCGGTCACCACCGCCTTGATTTCACGGTCGATTTCCTTGAGCGCTTCTTCCGTCGTGGTTTTGTGTTTCAGCATCAACTGACGCAAATTTTCGATGGGGTCGCTTTCCTGACGCACCTTGGAGACCTCTTCCTTGGAGCGGTATTTGGCCGGGTCCGACATGGAATGGCCGCGATAACGGTAGGTTTCCATTTCCAGAATGTACGGTCCTTTACCGCTGCGGCAGTGTTTCATGGCTTTTTCGGCGGCTTGCCTGACCGCAAGCACGTCCATGCCATCGATCTTTTGCCCCGGAATGCCATGCGCCGTACCGCGCAGGTAGAGTTCCGTCGTCGACGATGCGCGTTCGATAGAGGTCCCCATGCCGTACTTGTTGTTTTCGATCACATAAATCACCGGCAGCAACCACAACTGCGCCATGTTAAAGGATTCATAGACTTGGCCCTGGTTAATCGCGCCGTCACCGAAATAAGCCATGCTGACACCCCCATCGCCTTTGTATTTGTGGGCAAACGCGAGACCGGTGCCGAGCGGCACCTGGGCCCCGACGATGCCGTGACCGCCGTAGAAGTTCTTTTCCCTTGAGAACATGTGCATGGAACCGCCCTTGCCCTTGGAATATCCATCCACCCGGCCGGTCAGTTCCGCCATTACGCCTTTGGGATCCATACCGCAGGCCAGCATATGGCCGTGATCGCGATAACTGGTAATCACCGAATCAACATCCTGCGCCGCCGATTGCATACCAACAACGACCGCTTCCTGGCCAATGTACAAGTGGCAGAAACCGCCGATCAAACCCATACCATAAAGCTGGCCAGCCTTTTCCTCGAAGCGGCGGATCATCAGCATCTGGCGATAATAATCCAGCAGTTCATCCGCACTTGCCGCAGGGGCCTTCTTGTTGGGCTTGGTGCGGGCTGGCTTGCGTGGCGTTGCAGGGGACGGCTTGCGTTGGGCGGGCTTCGGCATGGCTTTAAACACCTTCGTCGCTTCAGGGGAGCATTAATTTAGGGATTGTTATACCATCAAGCAAGTATCTATTTCTTTGAAAGCCCTTGTAAATAAAAGGAAAATCTAATTTAACTGAAAATTGATTAACCGTAAAAGTTAATCTTTACCAGAGATAGCACTGCAAACGCAGTTTTGTTTCAAAGACTTAACCGCAAGTTGAAACAAACGGAAATAAGTCGCGCTTTTACCTTCGCAACTGCAGCAATAAAATAAATTGAAAATTTTAGAAAAAACTAACCGCGCTCGACCTTGGCGACACGCAAGGTAAAGTTCTGATACCATTTTTCACGCCCTAACTTCTGGGCTTGCAGGTGCTCGGCGTTGGTGCGCCAGTTTTCGATGGCTTCCAGATCACGCCAATAGGAAACCGTGATGCCGAAGCCACTTTCGTCACGTGCCGAATCGATGCCTAGAAATCCCGGTTGCCGCCCTGCCAGTTCGACCATTCGATCCGCCATGGCGTCATAACCGGTCTCATCCCCGACGGTGCGCCGGGATGTGAAAATTACGGAATAATAGGGTGGTTCGGGGCATGTGCAGGGCGCGGTCAATTAATCCCCTCCTCCTTGTCGTCGGTGATAATGACGTCGACCTCGGGTATAATGATCGTTTCATCATCAAGGCCATAATTGAGCATTACCCTGGCCCGCTCATCGAGCATGTCCGGATCAAGGCTGTTGGAATTGAGCAACTGGACCTTGTGTTCCAGTTGCATGCGTTGGGATTTGATTGTCGCGTGTTCAAGGCGTGCCATTTCGACACGATGGGACAACTCGCGCAAGGCCAGCAGACCGCGGTCACCGCGAATGGCGTGATAGGCAAAATAACCGACCGCGCAAATACCCAAGACAGGCCCGACAATATGCCGGGCGCGTAAACGTAACTCAGAAAATAGACCCATTCGACTTAAGCGCCATTGTTGTTATTAAGGCTGCGCTCACAGTCCCTTACCCGTCGCTATTATCGGCTCGAACAAGTTAATAAGGTGTTACTTAAAGTTATGAACGTCCGTAACGGGCCACGGGTCCCAGCATTTCCTCGATGCGAATCAGCTGATTGTATTTGGCCAAGCGGTCCGAGCGGCTCAACGAGCCCGTTTTTATCTGACCGGCGTTGGTGGCCACCGCAATGTCGGCGATGGTAGAATCTTCGGTTTCGCCCGAACGGTGCGAAATAACCGCCGTGTAACCGGCCTTATGGGCCATCTCCACGGTTTCCAGGGTCTCGCTCAAGGTGCCGATCTGGTTGACCTTGATCAGGATCGAATTGGTGACGCCCATCTCGATACCCTTCTTCAGGCGTTTCGGGTTGGTCACAAACAGATCGTCACCGATCAATTGTATTTTTGCCCCAAGGGCGTCTGTCATAAGCTTCCAGCCGTCCCAATCGTCCTCGGCCAGGCCATCTTCGATAGACATGATGGGATAGCGGGCGACAAGGTCGGCGTAGTAATCGCACAGACCAGCGGCGTCCAGGCTTTTTCCCTCTCCCGCCAGTACATATAATCCGTCCTTGTAGAACTCGCTGGAAGCCGGATCCAATGCCAGCGAGATATCCTCACCCGGCTTGTAACCGGCGGCCTCGATGGCCTTCATGATAAAACCCAGAGCTTCGTCGGCACTGGAAAGATTAGGCGCAAAGCCACCTTCATCACCGACGTTGGCGTTGTGGCCAGCGTCCTGCAGGGCTTTCTTCAATGCATGAAAGACTTCCGCCCCCATGCGTACGGCTTCGCCGATAGACGCTGCGCCATCAGGCACAATCATGAATTCCTGGATATCGATGGGATTGTCGGCATGTGCGCCGCCGTTGATGATGTTCATCATTGGCACCGGAAGCACGTGCGCGTTAACGCCGCCGATATAGGAATAAAGCGGTTGCGCCGCCTCATCCGCCGCAGCCTTGGCGACGGCCAGGGAAACGCCCAGAATGGCGTTTGCGCCCAGACGGGACTTGTTCTCGGTACCATCGAGTTCGATCATCATCTGGTCGAGCAGAAGCTGCTCTTCGGCGTCCATGCCCGACAGCACTTCGAAAATCTCGCCATCGACGGCGGCGCACGCCGTTTGCACGCCTTTGCCGCCATAGCGGCCCTTGTCGTCGTCACGAAGTTCCACCGCCTCGTGGGCGCCAGTCGATGCGCCTGAAGGAACGGCGGCGCGACCGAAAGCACCGCTCTCCAACGTCACATCGACTTCGATGGTGGGGTTGCCCCGGCTATCGAGGATTTCGCGGGCGTGAATATCGGTAATGGCGGTCATTTAGTTCTCTCCTGATTAGACGGATACCGGGCGCTTTTTGGCGAGCCGGTCAAATTCAATCAATGTCTCAAGGATTTCCGGTAACTGCTTGACCGGAATCATATTTGGCCCATCGCTAATACCTTCGTCCGGATTTTCGTGAGTCTCGATAAAGACCCCGGCGACGCCAATGGAAACGGCGGCACGAGCGAGCACGGCGGCGAATTCGCGCTGCCCGCCCGACGTACCACCCTGGCCGCCCGGTTGCTGCACGGAATGGGTGGCGTCAAAGATCACCGGGCAGCCGGTTTTGGCCAGTACCGGCAAGGCGCGCATATCGGACACCAGCGTATTGTAGCCGAAACTGGCACCGCGTTCGCAGACCATGACATTGTCATTACCGGTGCTTCTGACCTTGTCGACCACGTTGGCCATATCCCAAGGGGCCAGGAACTGTCCTTTCTTGACGTTGATGGTGAGCCCGGTATTACCGGCAGCGAGCAATAAATCCGTCTGGCGGCACAGGAAGGCCGGTATTTGCAGGACATCGACAACGCCGGAGCGCTCAAGAACGCCGCACTGTTCCGCCGAATGAACGTCGGTCAGGACTGAAAGCCCGTATGTTTTGCGGATGTCGGCAAAAGCCATCAGGGCTTCGTCGATGCCAACCCCGCGCGGGCTCGAAGCACTGGTCCGGTTGGCTTTGTCGAACGAAGTTTTAAAAACCAGCCCTAAATCCAGTTTTGAACAAATGTCTTTCAAGGCCCCGGCCATATCCATGGCGTGAGCATGACTTTCCATGGCGCAAGGGCCTGCGATCAGGGCCAGCGGCGTATCGTTGCCGAAAGTAACGGAACCGGCGGAGACGTGACGAAGTTCGGTCATTGTCTTGAAGGACCTTTTAAACCAGCCGCGATTGTTCGAGCGCAGCGGTAATGAAAGATTTAAACAGTGGGTGCGGATCAAACGGCTTGGACTTTAATTCCGGATGAAACTGGACGCCGATGAACCACGGATGATCGGGAATTTCGATAATTTCGGGCAATATCCCGTCAGGTGATTTAGCTGAAAAAATCATGCCTGCCCTGGCCAACTGCCCCTCGTAGGTCATGTTGACCTCGTAGCGGTGACGATGGCGCTCGTTGATGTTCTCTGTGCCGTAAATCTGACGGATATGGCTATTTGATTGCAACACGGCGTCGTACCCGCCAAGCCGCATGGTACCGCCCATGTCTCCATCCTGTTGACGTTTCTCGATAATGCCGTCGCGTTCCCATTCGGTCAAAAGGCCGACAATGGGCTCGTCGCAAGGGCCGAATTCAGTCGAGCCCGCACCCTTGATACCAGCCATATTTCGAGCCATTTCAACAACCGCCATCTGCATCCCTAAGCAAATGCCAAAGTATGGGACTTCGTGCTCGCGGGCAAAGGTGGCGGCGGCGATTTTGCCTTCAACGCCACGCTCGCCAAACCCGCCGGGGATTAAAATACCGTTGACCCCCTCTAAATGATGAACCGTATCCTCACTTTCGAAAACTTCCGAATCAATCCATTTAAGCTTGACCTTAACGTTATTGGCGATGCCGCCATGAGCCAAAGCTTCAGCCAGGGATTTATAGGCCTCCAAAAGACCTGTGTACTTGCCGACAACGGCGATAGTGACTTCGCCTTCGGGTTTAACAACCCGGTTCAGGATATCCTGCCAACGCGTTAAATCGGGCGCTGGGGTTTCAATGCCGAAGTAATCACAGACCTGTTTGTCCAACCCTTCTTCGTGATAACTGATCGGCACACCATAGATGCTGTTGACGTCCAGGGCCGAAATAACGTTGTCGGGACGGATGTTGCAGAACAAGGCGATCTTGCGTTTCTCGGCGGCCGGGATTTCCCGGTCGGCGCGACACAAAAGCATATCTGCCTGAATACCGACGCCTAGCAATTCCTTGACCGAATGCTGGGTCGGTTTGGTCTTAAGTTCACCCGCTGTGGGAATATAAGGCAGCAGGGTCAAATGCAAGTACATGGCCCTTTCCCGGCCCAATTCGTTACCGAGTTGGCGAATGGCTTCCAGGAACGGCAGGCCTTCAATATCGCCGACCGTACCGCCGATCTCGCACAGAATGAAATCCTCGTCATCCACATTGCCAAGGACGAATTCCTTGATCGCGTCGGTAATGTGGGGAATGACCTGGATGGTGGCGCCCAGATAATCGCCGCGCCGTTCCTTGGCTATGACGTCCGAATAAATCCGCCCGGTGGTGATGTTGTCGCTCTGACGGGCGTGAACGCCGGTAAAGCGCTCATAATGACCAAGATCGAGATCGGTCTCGGCACCGTCATCGGTGACAAACACCTCGCCGTGCTGGTAAGGGCTCATGGTGCCCGGATCGACATTGATGTAGGGATCAAGCTTGCGCAGGCGAACCTTGAATCCACGCGCCTGAAGCAGTGCGCCCAGAGCCGCCGAAGCCAACCCTTTTCCTAGCGAAGAAACCACGCCACCGGTGATAAAGATAAACCGTGTCATGGACGGGCACTGTATAGGATTCGGGGAGCCGCCGGGAAGAGTGTAAAACGCAAAATTGAAAAAAACTGCAAAAGAAAAGGCGGCTGACCTGCCGCCTTCGATAAGAAATGCCCTGAATGCTTCATAAAGCCTGGTCCATTATTATTGTTATTGGGCTTGTGGGACTTTCGGTCCTGCTGGTTCTATTGGCTGGGCGGGTTGCTCAACGGCAGAAGGTTGATCGATAATTGACTTCGTATCGCGGCCGCCACCAGCCAAAACCGCCAGAATAAGGCTCGTCGACATGAAACCAGCAGCCAGAATCCCCGTCATACGGGTTAAAAAATTAGCCGTGTCACGACCGGTCATAAACCCACCCATGCCGCCACCGCCGCCTCCGCTACCGCCCATACCAAGGCCGCCGCCTTCACTACGTTGAAGCAGCACTGCGCCGACAAGAGCAATAGCGAGAATAAGATGAATAACGATAATGACCGTAATCATGATCAGGTTCCGAATTACTTGAGCATAAAAGAAAAGAAACAAGTGCTGGCGCAGCTTTTAATCCCTGTTCGCGACGATTGCTAGGAGAAAATTCAAGTCCTCTCCGTATTTCATCAGGGGCAGCATTGGCCAATCGCCCAGAAATCTTCGACCTTCAAGCTGGCGCCGCCGATCAGGCCGCCGTCAACATCGGCCAAAGCCAATAATTCCTTGGCGTTGCCGGGGTTCATGGAGCCGCCATACAGCAGTCGTACCCCGTCAGCCTCAACCTGCCCCAATTTATTAGCCAGCTCGGTGCGGATAAAGGCGTGGACTTGCTGGACTTCGTCGCTGGTCGGTGTGCGACCAGTGCCAATGGCCCAGACTGGCTCGTAAGCGACGACCGTGTTTCGGGCTGTGGCATTATCAGGAACGGATCCTGCGATCTGACTCTTAACCACATTCAAAGTTTCTCCGGCGTCACGTTCGGCTTCGGTCTCGCCGATGCAAATAACCGCATTCAGTCCCGAAGCATGAACGGTTTCAGCCTTGGTCCTGACCAGGGCGTCGCTTTCGCCGTGGTCGGCGCGGCGTTCGGAATGACCGACAATGACGTGAGAACAACCGGCATCGGCCAGCATGGATGTTGATATATCACCCGTATGAGCGCCTTTTTCAGCCGTATGGCAATCTTGCGCCCCGACGTGCAAAGCGCTTCCTTGTGTCGCCGCGGCGACGGCACCAATCAGGGTATAGGGCGGACAGACCAGCATATCGAAGGGAACATCGCCTGCGGCCTTCAATTTAACGGCGATGCCTGCTGCCAGTGCCACGCCATCTTTTTGCAACCCGTTCATTTTCCAGTTGCCGGCGATAAGAATACGTCTGGCTGCGCTCATGGTTTGGTTCCTTGAAAATCCTGCTCAAATCAGCAGTCTTATTTCTAGCACAAGGTAGTGCAGAGACAAATCCCCCTAATGGGTGGGACAAAGTCTTTAATTCACTGGTTGCTCCTGTTCCCCGGCGCTCTTATGATGCCGCCGACTTTCACACAATCAGGGCCGAAGACCACATCCATGCTTGAAGCCATCCGTAAACGTTCCGCCGGTATCGTCGTTAAGGGCCTACTTGCCTTATTGATCATGAGTTTCGCCATGTGGGGCATCGCCGATGTGTTCAACCCCAGCGGCACAGATCAAACCCTGGCCAGCGTTGGTGAAATAGAAATCCAGCCCGAACAGGTTCGACGTGAGTATCAGCGTGAGATCGAGCGCCTTTCCAAAGCCTTCGGCACCCGCCTGGATGCGGAACAGGCACGCATGTTCGGTATCGCGCAGGCCGTTGTGCAACGCCTCGTTGAGCGCTCCTTATACGATTTGGCCGCCCGCGACCTGGGCGTCCTTGCCAACGACGATCTTGTACGCCGAGATATTCGCGACTTTTCCGCCTTCAAGAACGCCAAGGGTGAGTTCGAACGAGCCCGCTTCCAACAGCTTTTGCAAAACAATCGTCTGTCCGAGGCCTCTTATGTGGAATTAACCCGTAACGACATCGCCCGTAGCCAATATCTGAGCATGGTCAATTCAGACGCCCTGACACCAAAGCCGTTGGCCCGTTCGCTGTATGCCTTCCGCAACGAAAAACGTATCGCCGAAACCGTCACCTTCAAATATGCCTCCGTCACGAAGGTACCAGAGCCCGAAGAGACCGCTTTGGTTAAATTTCACACAGATAACGCCAAAGACTACACCGCCCCACAATACCGCAACCTGACCTTCATCAGCTTGACGGCAGAGGAAATCGCCAAGGAAATCGCCGTTTCTGACGACACCATCGCCAAGGCTTATGATGAACGGATCGGAGATTTTACCGAGCCCGAAAAACGTGACCTTCAGCAAATTCGTTTCAAAGATGAAGCCAGCGCCCGGGCTGGCTACGAGCGTTTGAAAACCGGCGATGACTTTATTAAAGTTGCCAAGGAACTGGCAGATATGGACCCCCAGGGCACAGAACTGGGAAGCATGAAAAAGTCCGAGCTTCTTCCCGGCCTGGCCGAAGCCGCCTTCTCCCTTGTTGCCGATGGCTATACCGAACCCCTTAAAAGTGTTCTCGGCTGGCATATCCTGCGCCTGAAAAGCGTTCAGGTCGCCCACAGCAAAACACTTGAAGAAGTCGCCCCATATTTGAAAAAGAATATCGCCGCCGAACAGGCAATCGATTCCCTGTACAATCTGGCCAACAGCCTGGAAGATCAACTGGGCGGCGGCGCGTCTCTTGAGGAGGCCGCCAAAGCCCTTAATTTGCCCCTTAAAAGCCAAATTGATGTTGACCAAAATGGCTTGTCGGCTGCCGGCACCAAGATTGCGGGGCTTCCTGCCGGGAATTTTCTCGAGGTTGCTTTTTCTACGGCCAATGGACAAGAAAGCGCCTTGAACGAGGTCGGTAACGAGGGTTATTTCATTGTCCGCGTCGATAGCGTCACCGACTCGGTCTTGCGCCCCCTGGATAGCGTCAGGGCCGACATTATCGCCGCCTGGAAAACAGGGCAACGCCGTGCGTTAGCACAGAAAAGCGCTGAGCAGCTGATAGCAAAAATCAAGGCCGGGGGCGATCTTGCCAAATTAGCCGTCGATATGGGACTGACAGTCAGCCTGAGCAAGCCCATCGCGCGAAGCGGCGGGCAGGCACTTCCCCGAGACCTGGTCACGGGTTTGTTTTCAACCCAACCTGGCCAAACGGCGGCGGCTGCCGGCCCCCTTGGCTATGTTGTCGCCCGGTTGAAGGAAGTCCTTCCCGCCGACCCCCTCGTTGATACACAAAAGGTCAAAGCCTTAAGCGCCGAGCTCAACACTTCCATTCGTGGCGATCTGATGAGCCAACTCGCCAACGGCCTGCGACAAAAGTTCCCGGTCAGCATTAATACCGAGGCCGTCAACGCCCTGTTCTAGATTTATCCCCATGGACCTTTATCCCGAAGCCGTCGATTTCAGAAAAGCCTACAAGGCTGGAAAGGCCCAGATTGTCTGGACCACGCTTGTTTCCGATCTGGATACGCCGGTTTCCGCGTTCCTGAAACTGGCCGCCGATCAGGCCAATAGTTTCCTGCTGGAATCCGTTGAAGGCGGGGCCATTCGCGGGCGTTATTCCTTTATTGGCCTGAAACCGGATATTATCTGGCGTTGCTTCGGCGACAAGGCGGAAATCAATCGCCAGGCAGCGATCAACGCCGATGCTTTCGAGCCATGCGCCGCCCCATCAATCCCGGCCCTGAAGGCGTTGGTCGAAGAATCCTGCATCGAGCTACCCTATGGCTTACCGCCAATGGCTGCGGGACTGGTCGGCTATATGGCCTATGACAGTGTCCGTCTGGTCGAAGACTTACCTGATATCAATCCCGACGTGCTTGATGTACCCGATGGCATCTTTATCCGCCCGACAATCATGGCCGTATTTGACACCATCGAAGACACGGTGACCCTGATTACCCCGGTCAGGCCCGCTGAAGGTGTGACCCCTGAGTCGGCTCATGAAAGCGCTGTGGATCGCCTGGCCGAAGCCGTCGGGTTGATGGAAAGCAGCCTGCCCCAGCAAGGCGATCGCCATGATCTTGAGACTACCGAGCCGGTCTCAAACATGAGCCACGAGCATTTTCACAAAATTGTCGAGAAAGCCAAACAGTACATTCTGGCTGGCGATATATTTCAGGTCGTCCTCTCGCAGCGCTTTTCGGTGCCTTTTACATTGCCGCCGTTTTCTCTCTATCGGGCCTTGCGCCGCCTTAATCCCTCTCCATTTTTATTCCATCTCAACTTCGGTGGGTTTTCCATTGTTGGATCAAGCCCGGAAATTCTCGTTCGGGTCCGTGAAGGCAAGGTCACCATCCGGCCCATTGCAGGCACCCGCCCCCGCGGCGACACACCTGAACAAGACCAAGACCTGGCCGATGAACTTCTCGCCGACCCGAAGGAACTGGCCGAACATCTGATGCTGCTTGATCTGGGTCGTAACGACGTTGGCCGGGTTGCCAAAATCGGCAGCGTCAAAGTCACCGAGCAGATGAAAATCGAGCGTTATTCCCACGTCATGCACATCGTTTCCAATGTAGAGGGCGCGTTAGGACCGGAATATGACGCCATCGGTGCTTTATTTGCGGGCTTCCCTGCCGGTACGGTGTCGGGCGCGCCAAAAGTACGGGCCATGGAGATTATCGACGAGCTTGAGACCGAAAAACGCGGTATCTACGCCGGTTGCATCGGCTACTTCGGGGCCAACGGCGATATGGATACCTGTATTGCCCTACGCACCGCCATCGTCAAAGACGGCACCATGTACGTTCAGGCCGGTGGCGGCATCGTTGCAGACAGCGACCCGGAAGCCGAATACCAGGAAAGCCGCAACAAGGCCCGCGCCCTGATCCGCGCCGCCGAAGAAGCGGTCCGCTTCGCCAGCGCGCGGAACTAACGCTTGGCGGACAACCTTTCAATTTAAGCGAAATTTTGCTATTATGCCGGTGCTTCATTTTGAAGGGACTGGAATATGACCAAGAAATCAAACATCCAGACCCAGCCTAAACGCCCCGGTGTCAACTTCATCTTGGCATCTGTGTTTATGTTACTGTTATTGATTCCAGTAGTATCGCCGGTGGCCGGTGATGAGGATACCGTGCATGGCTTGCGTCAGGCAGGTTGGCAAATTGTTGAAAAGACTGCCTACGACGAATGGCTGCCGGGTATCGCCCCTTATGAAGACTTAAGAAGACTCCTCTACGTCGTCACCTACACCTTGCAAAAACAAGGCGAAACCAAGATCTGTACGCTGTCCCGGGACAACATGCACGACACCTTCACGCAAAGTTGTCGTGCGGCCAAGTAGATTTAAACGGATCCGGCGAATTCAAAACCGGCGTCATCGACTGCCTGAGCGATCACCGCCTGATCATCGCAACCTTCGACGCTGACTTGCTTGGCTTCCAGATCGACACTTATTTCAGAGCCGGGAGCAACCGCCGCAATGGCGTTTGTTACGGAATTTGCACAGCCCTGGCAGGTCATCCCCAATACGCTATAAGTCTTAGACATCGCTATATTCCTTTTTGCTCGCGTGATTTAATAAGTTAGTGGCCATTAAAGACCCTCCCGTAACGGGAAGGTCAAGGCTTGGTATTAAGCATAACAAGGGTCGTCAGAGGCACCAGTTGGAAACCCTTGGCCTCAATCCCGGCAAGCCATTCTCTTAAGGCCCTGATGGTAACATCCCGGGGATGGCCGATGGCGATCACCGCACCCGTGCGCCGGGCCAATTGTTCTACTTTTCGCAATTGGGCGTGAACCGCATCAATATTATTTTCATGATCGATGAATATATTACGCTCGGCGACAGGCACTCCCATTTCTCTGGCGACAGCCGCGCCAACGGAACTGCCCGACGTGCGGGAATCGAGAAACAGCAGGCCACGTTTTTTTATTTCCTCGATAACGACGCTCATGGCCTTGCGATTGGAAGTGAATTTCGAACCCATATGATTATTGACCCCGACGTAAGTCGGAAAGCGCGCAAAATCCAATCGAAGACGGCGACGCAGTTCTTCATCACTGAGCGACGTCAGCAAGGCATTCGGCCCAGGATCGACCGCCTTGGAACCCGGTTCCATAGATACATGCAGCATTAATTCGTGACCACGAGACCGCGCTTTTTCTGTTTGTGACTTAATTTTCGTAGCATAAGTGAGAAATGACAGGGTTAGTGGGCCCGGCAGATCAATGGCCATGGCAGAACGCTTTTTATCCACCCCCATATCATCGATAACAATAGAAATCATTGGTTTTCCGCCAATCAGGGGCGTGGCAACGGCAAATTGTCGCCAACGTGGCAATTGCTGCAAATGCGGCAATTTTGGCATGGGAATCGCCGCAATCTGTGGCTCGGGTACCTGCGCCGGGGCGGCAACAGGGTCAGGCATGGTTTCGGGCACTGCGGGAACATACGTTTCTTTCGGCAGTGCTTCTTCGTATGGAAGAGCTTTCTCCTGATCGGGGACTTCGGGAAATAATGGCGGGTCCGGCGTTAATATCATCGTCGGCGGCGGACTTTGTGTTTGATACCAGGCTTTGGGTTTTACGGGAGCAGAAAATTCCTTGCTCATGCGAACCGGTTCCGCCTTTTGTTCGGGATCCCCGATGATCAGAGTGGTCAGTAAATAGGCAACCACAATGGCCGCCAACAATGAACCCGCATAGGTCATCTGACGTTTGAAACTGGGTCGATACTGATGAGGCAATTTTGCCACGCGTTTATTTTGCCAATCCATCAAGGATGGGACAGTCCGGACGGTCGTCGCCGTGGCAGGTCTTGGTCAGGCGGATCAGCGTTTGGCGGATGGAGTTCAATTCTTCGATCTTGTCTTCAATATCCTTGATGTGCCCAATAGCCAGGTTTTTGACATCGCTGCTGATCCTGTTTTTGTCCTGCCACAGGGTCAGTAAATTGCCGACGTCTTTTACGGAAAAACCAAGTCCCCTTGCACGTTGGACGAAGCGTAGAGTTTCTACATCTTTATCCTGATAATGGCGATAGCCATTTTCGGCCCGCACCGGCGGTGGGATAAGGCCGATTTCCTCGTAGTACCGAATGGTTTTTGCCGTAACCCCGGTTTTCTCGGATACGCTGCCGATATTCATCGCTACGTCCCCTTTTCGATTATTTGATGAGCATAGATTACATCATACTGGAATGTTTCCCTTGTTTTCAAGATAAAGTTATTTTATTGTTGTTTTACAACATATTACTAAATTACTAGTAATATTGAATTAATAAATTATCCGTGCTATTATCGCTTTTATGAACAAACAAATTGACCCAAAACTTGAGCAAATGGCGGCACGGCTGGAAGCGCTCGGCAATCCTCATCGGCTGGCAATTTTCCGCGCCCTGGTCATGGCTGGCAACAACGGCGCCAATGTCGGGGCGGTCCAGAAAGTGCTCAACATTCCCGCCTCAACCCTGACTCATCACATCCAGAAACTGGTAAAAGCGGGCTTGGTTTCCCAGCAACGCCACAGCCGGGAATTGATCTGTCACGCCGAATACGAGTCCATGGACGAGACCATCGACTACTTGAATGAAGAATGCTGTCAGGGACTTGGCACGCTGCAAAGAAAGATTGATCAATTATGAGCACCCTTGTTTTGAACATAGGACGCGGTTTCCGAAAAGTTGATAACGCCGTTCTGGCAATTATCCTGATTGCGCTTGGCATCGCCTTCGGCCTGCCTGGCACCGATGCTTTAGAAAGCCTGCACTTCACCGCAAGCAGCCTGTTCGGCATTTCACCGTTCCTGATCGTCAGCGCCCTTGCCGCCGCTTATTTGAGCGCCGCCGGGGCCGACAAGGTTATCGGTCGGGTTTTCAGTGGTCATGGTGTGAAAGTCATCGCCGCGGCCTCCCTGTTCGGCGCGCTTTCTCCGTTTTGCTCATGCGGCGTGATTCCGATCATCGCCGCCCTGCTGGCGGCAGGCGTCCCCCTGCCCGCAGTCATGGCTTTCTGGCTGGCTTCGCCGATCATGGACCCAGAAATGTTTATTCTGACTGCCGGTGGCCTGGGGCTGGAATTCGCCATCGCCAAGACCATTGCGGCCTTTGCTATTGGCCTGTTCGGTGGCTTGACGACACGGGCCGTGCAAAAAGCCGGTGGCTTCGCCTCCCCGCTGAAAGCCGGGGTTTCTGCTTGCGGTTCCTGCAAACCCGAAATCGCTGACGAAAAACCCCTGTGGGCTTTCTGGAAAGAGACGCAGCGCAAGCAAGAATTCGGCTCGATCTTCACCGAGACCGTTTTGTTCTTGGGCAAGTGGCTGCTGCTCGCCTTCATGCTTGAAAGCCTGATGGTCCTGTATCTGCCCGCCGATACCGTCGCCCAGTGGCTCGGCAATGACAGCGTCTTCGCCCTGCCGCTGGCCGTCATCGCCGGCGTCCCTGCCTATATGAACGGTTACGCAGCGATCCCGCTGGTTTCGGGGTTGATGGAAAGCGGCATGGCACCGGGACCGGCGCTGGCCTTCATGACGGCGGGTGCGGTGACCTCGATCCCCGCAGCCATCGCCGTCTTCGCCCTGGTCCGCCGCCCGGTTTTTCTGTGGTATCTGCTATTGGCCGCTGTTGGCTCGTTGATTGTCGGGGAGACTTTCCAGATTTACATGCAGGTTTAAGGCTTCCAACGCTTCAGCAACAGCGAGTTTGAGACCACTGATACGCTGCTCATGGCCATAGCCGCCCCGGCGATGACCGGGCTTAACAGTCCGGCGGCGGCCAGGGGAATGCCGATGATGTTGTAGATAAAGGCCCAGAACAAGTTCTGGCGAATTTTACTGTAGGTCGCGCCAGATACCAAAATCGCCGCCGCGATCAGTTCAGGATCGCCGCGCATCAGGGTAATTCCCGCCGTATGCATGGCCACATCGGTACCCGTTCCCATGGCGATGCCGACATCGGCTTGGGCCAGTGCCGGGGCATCGTTGATACCATCCCCGACCATGGCGACGATACGTCCACCGGCCTGCAAGGAGGTGACTTCCTGCGCCTTGTCTTCGGGCAGGACTTCAGCAATGACCCTGTCCACGCCAACAGCCTGAGCGACAGAAGCGGCGCTTCTGGCGTTATCACCGGTCAACATGACAGTTTCGATACCGGCGCGCTTCAGGCGGCTCACGGCGGCGGCGGCGTTGGACTTGATGGCATCACCAACGGCGATAATCCCCAAAAGCCGGGTTTCAGGAGATTTCTCGGCCACCCACATGACCGTCGCCCCGGCTTCTTCGAAGGTGACGGCCTGCGATTCCAGAGTTTCAAAGGCGACGCCTTGCTCCGATAACAGCCTGCGGTTGCCGATCAGCAGGGTCAGATCATCAAGATCGGCCTCAAGCCCCCGTCCGGGATGGCTTTTAAAGGCTTTCAGGGGTTTAAGCGCCCTTTCCCCCGCCTGTTCCAGCACCGCATGTGCCAACGGGTGCTCACTGCCTTGCTGGGCCGAGGCAGCCAAGGTTACCAGAGTGTCCGTATCACCATCGAGCGCAACAATCTCGCGCACGGAGGGTTTACCTTCGGTCAGGGTGCCGGTCTTGTCGAGCACGACCGTATTGATCCGGTGCGCCCGCTCAAGGGCTTCGGCGTCCTTGATCAGGATTCCGAAGCGCGCCGCCGAGCCTGTTCCGGCCATGATCGCTGTCGGAGTCGCCAGCCCCAGGGCGCACGGGCAGGCAATCACCAGCACGGCGACGGCGTTGATGATGGCGCTCGCCATATCCACTTGGCCCAAAGTCATCCAGTAGATGAACGTCAAACCGGCAATAACGACGACGACCGGCACGAAGACGGCGGCGATCTTGTCGACCAGCCGCTGCACCGGCGCTTTCGTCGCCTGGGCGCTTTGAATAAGATCAATAATACGCGCCAACGCCGAACCGGAACCGACTGTCGTCGCCCGAATACGCAACAACCCTTCACCGTTAATAGCGCCGCCAGTGACCTGATCGCCCGGTGCTTTTTCGACCGGCAAACTTTCGCCGGTAATCAACGATTCATCACACGTAGAGATACCGTCGATCACCTCGCCGTCGACCGGCAGCCTCTCACCGGGGCGGACAATAACCACATCTCCGCTTTGCACCAATGTTGAAGGAATTTCGACTTCCGCCCCGTCGCGCAGTACACGCGCTGATTCCGGGCGCAGGTCCATCAAAGCGCGAATAGCCGTCGTGGTCCCCCGCTTGGCGCGGGTTTCAAGCAGCTTACCGAGCAACACCAGGGTAATCACCGCAGCCCCGGCCTCGAAATACAGATGCCCGTCCGTGGCCAGTGCGGGGATGAATATCATGGCCACACTGAGCCAAAAAGCCGCAGAAGTGCCGAGCACCACCAACAAATCCATATTGCCTGAACCGGCTTTAAGCGCCCCCCATGCCGGTTTGTAAAAACGCAGACCGGTGCCAAACTGGATGGGTATCGCCAACAACAGTTGCAGCAACGGGGGCAAGGAAAATACATTACCCGATAGCATGGACAACATCTGCACGATGAACGGCGCAGTCAAAAGCGCCGATACGCTAAAGACAATAAGGTCGCGGCGGGCGCGGGCCATGGCGCGGCGCTCATCCTCAATGAACTGTGCGTCGTCACCGGTTACCATGACGGCGCCGAAGCCGGTTTTCTCCACAGCCTGAATCAGGTCGGCCGGTCCGGTGACACCCGCCTCCACACTGACCCTGGCCTTTTCCGTCGCCAGATTGACTTGCGCAGAACGCACCCCGTCCAGTTTCAACAATCCTTTTTCAACCCGCCCGACGCACGACGCGCAGGTCATGCCCTCGATGGACAACTCAAAGGTTTGCGGTGGCACCGTAAATCCGGCTCGTACGATGGCGGCGGTGATGTCGGAACTGCTAACCGCGCTGGAATCAAAGGAAACGTCGGCATGTTCCGTCGCCAGATTGACGCTAGCCTGCCCGATGCCCGGTAATTTACCGATAACTTTCTCGATGCGGGTGGCGCACGACGCACACGTCATGCCTTCTACCGGTAGCGAGATACGGCCAGTAAATTTTTCAAAAGGAACTTCGGCTCGTTGATCCATAATTATAAACCTTACAGTATAATGTAAGCTTAAAATGGGGCTTCCAGCAACGGGAAGGTCAAGGGTGTTTTACAAAATCTGGTAAATCAGCCCTGCTGCGAGCAGCAACAGCAGGCAGCCCATGGTTTTTTCAATCACCGCCTCGTAACGATTCAACCACGAACCGGAAAGAAACAACGCCACCAGAACGTACCACAGGGTATCGACAGTGCCCGCCGTCAGCGCCAGGATCGTCTTTTCTAACCCGCTAGCCTCAAGTCGTAAAAAAGGGCTGAATACGGCCAAAAAGAAAACCGCGATTTTCGGATTAAGGAAAGCAATCAGGAACCCGCTGATGAAGCCGTCATGCCCGGAAACATGAGCTTCTTGCGGGTTTTTACTGTTGCTACTGAGTGAGGAAACCCCAAGCCAAATGAGCAATACGACACCGGCGTAACTGAGTGCCATTTCCACCTGGGGTGCGGCTGAAAGGGCCACAACCAGTCCGGTGACGACGAGACCGGCATAAAAATAGATACCAAGTCCGTGCCCGATCCCGGTTAGCACGCCCTGCTTTTTACCGCCGCTGATAGTGTTTCTGAGCACTACCGCCAGACTGGGCCCAGGTGACATGGCACCAAGGATGCAGATCGTTAAAACCTGAAGCCAGGACAGAAAATCCATAAAACTCTCATATTCATTTCTTCAAGACATCCGCTATAACCGGGATGCAATCGTTATTCGAGTCCCTATTGCGCCGCCACCACACTTGACGATAGCGAGGGCTGGCGGCATTGTGGGATTTTAAAGGTTTTCGTCACCAAACAAGTGTAATTTATTACTTAAGATAACATAGATAGTACATTGAAATGTTTCTACTTATTGATAACTACGATAGTTTTACCTACAACCTGCTGCATTACCTGGGCGAATTGGGAGCAGAGGTCGTTGTGCATCGAAATGATGCCTTGAGCGCAGAGGAAGCCTTGGGCCTGTACCCGCAAGGGATTGTCATTTCTCCCGGCCCCTGCGATCCGGACAGGGCCGGTATTTGCCTGGATCTGATCGCCAAAGCGCCCGAATCCTTACCCATTTTTGGCGTCTGCCTGGGCCATCAATCCATCGCCCAGCATTTCGGCGGCACAGTTGTGCGCGCGCCAAAGCCTATGCATGGCAAGACCGAGACCATCAATCACACCGGCACGGGTATCTTTCAGGAAATCCCCAGCCCGCTGACAGCGACTCGTTATCATTCCCTGACGGTTTCCCCCGAAAACATCCCGGATTGCCTGGAAATCACCGCTACCAGCCCTGATGGCGTGGTTCAGGGCCTGTCTCACAAGACCCGACCTGTTCACGGCGTCCAGTTTCACCCGGAAAGCATCGCATCCGAACACGGCCACGCCCTGCTCGGCAACTTTATCAACCTGACCAAAGGGAAGCTTGCGGCATGAGCGATAATCTTAAACCCCTTATCGGCAAGGTCGCAGACGGCAACAGCCTCAATCAGGAGGAAGCCGCAGAAGCCTTCGACATCATCATGTCCGGCAACGCCAGCCCGGCCCAGATCGGCGGTTTTTTGATGGCCCTTAGGGTTCGCGGCGAAACAGTTGCCGAAATCACCGGCGCCGCAATGACCATGCGAGCCAAGGCGTTGAAGGTTTCCGCACCTGATAACACCATCGATATTGTCGGCACCGGCGGCGATAATTCAGGCAGCTATAACATTTCCACTGCTGCGGCCATCGTCACGGCGGCTTGTGGGGTGCCAGTGGCCAAGCACGGCAACCGCAATCTATCGTCTAAATCCGGAGCCTCTGACGTCCTGGCGTCATTAGGCGTCAACCTGGATGCGGACCTGGCCCATGTTGAACAGGCCATCGTCGAAGCCGGTATCGGTTTCCTGATGGCGCCGCTTTATCACGGGGCCATGAAGCATGTTGGTGGCTCACGGGTCGAGCTGGGCACCCGCACCATTTTCAACCTGCTTGGACCATTGACCAACCCGGCAGGCGTAAAACGGCAATTCAGCGGTGCGTTCTCAAAGGACTGGATCGTTCCCATGGCCACCGTGCTCGCTAATCTGGGATGCGAGCGGGCCTGGGTCGTACATGGATCGGACGGGCTCGATGAATTAACCACAACCGGCCCCAGCTATGTGGCCGACCTGAAGGATGGCAAGGTGACAACCTTCGAAGTATCGCCGCAGGAAGCCGGTATTGAACTGGCCAGTTCAGGTGACCTGAAAGGCGGCGACCCGGATTATAACGCCAAGGCATTGAGCGGCGTTCTCGCAGGAAACCCCGGCCCCTACCGTGACGTTGTGCTATACAACGCCGCCGCCGCCCTGCTGATTGCCGACAAGGCCACAAACCTTAAGGACGGTGTCGCCCAGGCCAAAGCCGCCATTGATGAAGGCCGGGCCTGTGAAACTTTGGCCAAACTGGTCGCTATCACCAATGGCTAAAGACGTCCTGAAAGAAATATGCGCCGCCAAACTTGAGCACATCGCCGCCTGCAAGCTGCAAAGACCGCGCTCTGAAGTTGAAGCAAATGCCAGCAACGCCGCGACTCCGCGTGGTTTTGCGGATGCCTTGTCAGCCAAGGTCGCGCAAGGAGCCTACGCCCTGATCGCCGAAATCAAGAAGGCATCGCCCTCCAAAGGCCTGATCCGCGCAGATTTCGAACCGCCTGCCCTGGCCCGCGCCTATCAGGCGGGTGGTGCTGCCTGCCTGTCGGTGTTGACCGACGGACCTTATTTTCAAGGGGCCGACAGTTTTCTGGTTGAAGCCCGTGCGGCCGTTGACTTGCCGGTGTTGCGCAAGGATTTCATGCTCGATCCTTATCAGGTTTATGAAGCCCGGGCGCTGGGTGCCGATTGTATCTTGCTGATTATCGCCGCTCTTGAAGACTCTCAGGCCGCAGAATTAGAGGCTTTGGCTTTTGATTTAGGCATGGACGTCTTGATCGAAGTCCACAACAGGCCCGAACTGGAGCGCGCTTTGGCCTTGAAATCACCCCTGATCGGCGTCAACAACCGCAACCTGAAGACACTGGAAGTTGATCTGGCAACGACCGAAGAGCTGGCCCATAGTGTCCCCAAAGACCGGCATCTGGTTTGCGAAAGTGGGCTCTATTCCCCAGGCGATCTGGCCCGCATGGCCAAAATAGGTGCAAAGCGTTTTTTGATCGGCGAATCACTCATGCGCCAGGCCGATGTCGAAGCCGCAACCAAATTACTTCTTAAGGAACCATCATGGCAGACCTGACCCACATCGATGAAAATGGCAACGCCGTCATGGTCGATGTTTCCGACAAGGGCGTGACAGAACGTACAGCAACCGCCAAGGGCAGCATCGAAATGCAGCCGCAAACCATGGCCCTTATTCAAGGCGGCGGGGTCAAAAAAGGCGATGTTCTTTCCGTTGCCCAACTGGCCGGGATCATGGGGGCCAAACGCACCCCTGATCTGATACCGCTGTGCCATCCGCTCAATTTATCATCGGTCAAGGTCAACTTGAGGTGCGATGGTGAACGCAACACGGTTGATATCGAAGCAACGTGTAAATTAAACGGCAAGACCGGCGTCGAGATGGAAGCCCTGACCGCCGTCAGCGTCGCCGCCCTGACCGTCTACGACATGTGCAAGGCCGTCGATAAGGGTATGCGCATCATCGACATCCGATTAACCCACAAGGCGGGCGGAAAGTCCGGCATATTCGAGGCCGTATAAATGATCCCCGTTTCCGAAGCCCTGCACCTTGTCGCCACGAACGTTTCGCTCACCGGGACCGAAGATGTTCCCCTGATTGAATGCCTGGGTCGGGTCGCCGCCAGTGATTTGGCATCGCGGCTGTCGCACCCGCCGGTCGCGGTTTCCTCTATGGACGGTTATGCGCTCATAGCCAGTGATAGCAATCAGGCCCCGGTATCCTTAAAGCAGATTGGTGAATCTCAAGCCGGGGGCGGCTTCGATGGCACACTGCAAAGTGGGCAGACCGTGCGCATCTTTACCGGCGCGCCACTGCCAAAAGGCGCCGACGCCGTGCAAATGCAGGAAAACACGCAAATCCATGGGGATGCCATCAGCATTCTGGAAAGTGTGCCCGCCGGACGTTTCGTGCGTGCTGCGGGTATGGATTTTGCCCATGGCGAGGTATTGATAAAAGCCGGGACCGTGCTCGGGGCCCGTCATATCGGGTTGGCTGCGGCCATGAACCTGCCTTCCCTCCCCGTGCGCCGCAAACCGCGCGTTGGTATCCTCGCGACGGGGAACGAGGTCGTCATGCCGGGCGCAGAATTGGGCCCGTCGCAAATCATTTCCTCAAACTCTTTCGCGCTGCATTCCTACGTCACCGCCATGGGTGGGGAGCCAACCGTGCTGGGCATTGCCGGTGATACAGAAGATGAACTTCGCACAGCCTTTAAAAGCGCCAAGGATTTCGACGTTCTGGTCACCATCGGCGGGGTCTCGGTCGGGGATTACGATTTGGTCGGCAAAATTTTACACGAAGAAGGGCTGAAGCAGATTTTCCACAAAATCGCCATGCGTCCGGGCAAACCACTGTTGTTTGGCAAACTCGACGAACTGAGCGTCTTTGGGATGCCGGGAAACCCGGTCTCTACCGGTGTCTGCTCAATACTTTTCCTTAAAATGGCGTTGGCCAACATGCTCGGTTTGGAACAGAGCCAGACACCTCTTCAAAGCGCCGTTCTTGGAGAGGATTTGGCTGCCAACGATCTGCGCGAGGACTACATGCGTGGCAGATTGCAAACCGGTGCCGATGGCCAGTCCGTCGCCATGCCTTTCAGCAAACAGGACAGCGCCATGCAGGCGCGTTTCGCCGAAGCCGACTGCCTGATTGTCAGGAAACCCCACGCCGAACCCATCAAGGCCGGGCAGCGGATTGAGATATTACCGCTGCACGGATCCGTGCTGACGCTGTAGAAAAACATGCCGATTAAGGCTTGACGCGCAATAAGAACCAAAGTAGAACATTGACTAACGTTTTGCTTTTGTTCTACATATTGATGGTGGCACTAAACACCGTACAGGATGTGGAATTTTCCATACCGGAGATGACCTGTTCATGTTGACGAAAAAACAGTGCGAACTTCTACTCTTTATCGATCAACGCCTTAAGGAAAGCGGCGTTTCCCCCTCCTTCGACGAAATGAAAGACGCCCTGGGACTGGCATCAAAATCCGGTATCCACCGGCTGATTACGGGGCTTGAGGAACGGGGCTTTATCCGCCGCTTGCCGCACCGGGCGCGAGCCCTGGAAATACTGCGCCGACCGGAAAATATTGAAACGCCGCGCCAGCGCCCGGAAAGCGGCAGTTTCAAGCCAAATGTTATCCATGGTGATTTCAAAATGACCGGCGCTGAACCGGTCAGCCATCCGCTGGACGACGCCGATCACAGCGCCACCGTGCAAATTCCCCGCTACGAGAAGATTGCGGCCGGCCTGCCCATCGAAGCCGTCAGCCATCCCTCAAACTCCATTGGAATCCCTGCTGACATGATCGGCAAAGGCAGGCATTACGCCCTTGAAGTCGATGGTGAATCCATGATTGACGAAGGTATTTTTGATGGCGATACGGTGATTATCCGTCACGCCGATAACGCCGAAAACGGGGCCATTATCGTGGCCATTATCGATAACGAGGAAGTGACCCTTAAGCGCCTGCGCCGCAAAGGAAATTCTATCGCCCTTGAGGCCGCCAACAAGGATTTCGAAACCCGTATCTTCGGCCCCGACCGGGTCAAGGTGCAGGGCCAGCTTGTCGGTTTGATCCGTAAATACTGAGTGATATATAATTTAAGTGCCCGGCTCAATTTTAACCGGGTTACGCCTTGTCGGTCGGTGGACCCATGGCCTTATGCCCCGCTCGCCATTGACCGATTGGACACGCACTTCGCCATTTTCCTCAAACCAGAATGCATGTGTGCCTTCTGCCCATAAATCGAAACGGTCGATAACCATTCTTGGGTGTGTGCAAGGGGTGCGGACCGGAACGCTTGCAATGAGCAGATCGGCGCTACGGCAATCCTCGACCAGCGCCCCGACCTTTTTTACCAGGGCAACGTTCTGCCCCTTGATGTGATAGATGCAGCCAAGGGAGTCGCACTTTAACGGTCCGGAATTTCCAGTTTCCGTTTCTTGCCAGGCCAGCGCCTGATCCTGCGCCGCCCTCCTCAACCAGACATTACGGGTAAATTTTGCAGATTTTAAGGATGACAGACTTAATTGTCCTCGCACATTTTTGAGCGCCAGAAGGCGGCCCTTACCGTCAATCAGGATATCCGGGCTTTGAACCCATAACAACGAGGCAAGCCCTACGGCTACAGGTGAAAGACCAAACCATCGCCACCCCTTTCGCCACAAACAAAGCCACAACCCGCCCAGCGTAATTGTCACAAGCGCCCAGGTCGGCATGGCCGGAAGCAGGGTAACCGCGCCGGGCCACGAGGCGACTTCCCGGGCAAGGGCGATAACCACTTCCACCCCGGCCCCCATGGGTACAAGGGCCAGCCCTTCAAGCCCGAAAGGCAACAGGGCGAAGGCGATGACGGCCCAGGGCATGATCCAAAGAGCCGTCAAAGGCACCGCCAACAAGTTCGTGGCCAGACTGAAATCTGCAAATCGGTTGAAATGAAAAGCGGCGTAAGGTGCCGTCGCCGCCCCGGCGATTAGAGTCGTCAACGCGACGCCGCCAATATAAAGCATCAACTTCGAGACGACGCCCCTGCTTCTGCCCTTGCGCGATTTGCTCCAACGGCTTTCCGACAAGGCCTCATAAACGGCGACCAGCGCCGTGACGGCGGCGAATGACAATTGGAAACTGGCGCCGAGCAGGCTTTCGGGTTTGATTAATAAAATGACGCAGGCGGCAAATGCGATCAACCTGAGGGAAAGCCCACGCCGCTCAAACAGAATGGCCAGCAGCACCACCCCGATCATCAGGAAAGCGCGCATTGTCGGCACAGTCGCCCCGGCGATCAGGGCGTAGCAGAAGGCGCTAACCAGGGCCAAAAGCGCCGCCCATTTCTTGATCGGATATCCCAACGCCAAAGGCTGAAACAGCGCTAGAAGCCCCCTGATTCCGACAAAAATAATACCTGCGACAAGGCCAATATGAAGCCCGGAAATAGCCAAAAGGTGGGCGATTCCTGATCTACGAAAATCTTCCAGCACTTGTTTCGGTATGGCCCCGCGCTCACCTGTCATCAAAGCCTGAATGACCCCGCCGATGGCCATTTGGTCAGGCTCGGCAAAGGCCTTTAAAATTCGTTTGCCGATCACCCCCCGCAAACGTGAAAGGCTTCGCAGGGTCAATTGCCATTCAGACTGACTGGCGGTGGTGGTAATCCGGGCCGCGCCATAAGAGAATCCGACCGCACCAATACCCACATAAAACAGGCGACGCTGAAAATCAAAAGCGCCAGGGGCCGCTGGTGGTGGCGGTGGCGACAGTTTGGCTCGCACCCTGATCCAGTCGCCGATGTGCAATGCCGGTTGCTTCCCAGTCAAAACGATGCGCAGCCTATCGGGGCTCAATTCGGGCCCCATTCCTGCGACCCTCGGTTTATCAAGGGTCACCCTGGCCCCTTTGATCCTGGATTCAAGCCTGACAATGCGCCCATCAACGCTGGTCGGCCCTATTGCCCTTTGCAAAACCGGCGTGGCGACCCAGGCCGTGCGCAACTGGGCGGCACTGAAACCAAGACAAACCAAGGCCGCGCCCAGGCACACGAAGGATACCCAAGGCACATTCCGGCCTTTTGTCCATGACAGGGCCAGTAGCGCCACAAACAATCCCGCAAAGCCGCCCCACAGCGGCGGTTCGACATTTAGAAGAAAGTAAAAAGCAATGCCAAAACCCAGCGCCACAGGCGTCCAAAGCACGAAACGGCTTTGTTCTATCTCAAAAAATGAACTATACTTATTGGTTGATTTCAAAAGCTTAGCCACCATTTACAAATAAAATTGCTGCGACTGCTAACGTAATGTGATAGATAACGGACTAACTTAAAATCGGATTCTCCTTCCAGGAGCCTCCACCATCAAATCACAAAAGTTCACATTACGGAAATTGATACCTTCATGACGGTTATTACACGCTTTGCGCCCTCTCCTACTGGTTTTCTACACATTGGCGGCGCACGCACAGCCTTGTTCAACTGGCTATTTGCCCGCCACCACGGAGGGAAATTTCTGCTGCGGGTCGAAGACACCGACCGTAAACGCTCAACCGACGAGGCGGTTCAGGCTATCTACGCTGGCATCAATTGGATGGGGCTGGATTGGGATGGCGAGGCCATTTCGCAATTTTCCCGCATTGAAGAACACCGAAAGGCAGTCGAACAACTGCTCAGCCAAGGCAAAGCCTACAAATGCTATTGCTCTCCCGATGAGCTGACCCAAATGCGCGAAAAAGCCCGCAGCGAGGGCCGCCCCATGGGTTATGACGGACGCTGGCGCGACAAATCTCCCTCTGACGCCCCCATCGGTATTGATCCGGTTATCCGCCTGAAAGCGCCTCGCGAAGGCGAGACAATCATCAATGACCTTGTTCAAGGCCCGGTCACCGTCGCCAACGACCAGTTGGATGACATGGTGCTGTTGCGTGCCGATGGCACACCCACGTATATGCTGGCCGTGGTCGTCGATGATCACGACATGGCCGTTACCCACATCATCCGTGGCGACGACCACCTGACAAATGCCTTTCGCCAGTACCAACTTTATCAGTCGCTGGGTTGGGATATCCCTGAATTCGCCCACATCCCGCTTATTCACGGGCCCGATGGGGCCAAGCTTTCAAAACGTCACGGCGCTCTTGGGGTCGAAGCTTACCGCGACGATGGATTCCTTCCCGAAGCCATGCGCAACTATCTTTTGCGCCTGGGCTGGTCCCATGGCGACGATGAATTTATTACGACTGATCAGGCGATCAAGTGGTTCGACCTGGCCGATGTCGGCAAGTCCCCGTCCCGCTTCGATGTCGCCAAGCTGACCAACCTCAACGCCCAATACATGCGCGAGGCCGATGCGGACAGGCTGGTGAAATTGATCACACCATCCTTAAGTGAGCGCCTGGGCTGGGCTTTGAGTGCTATCGAAACGGACCGCCTTGCAAAGGGAATGAACGGGCTGAAAGAGCGCGCGAAGACGATTATCGAACTCGCCGAAAGCGCCTATTTTTATATTGCCCCACGACCTTTGCATATGAACGAAAAGGCCCAGAAACTGCTTTCCGAAGACGGACTCGAGAAACTCACCGCCCTTCGCGACGCCCTTGACTCACTTGCAGGTTGGCAGGCCGATAAGATGGAAGACACCGTCAAGCAACTGGCCGAGAAGCAAGATATTAAATTGGGTAAATTTGCCCAGCCCTTGCGCGCAGCCCTCAGCGGTTCAAATATTTCGCCCGGTATTTTCGATGTGATGGATGTTCTGGGCCGCGAAGAAACCCTCGCACGTCTGGAAGACGTTCTTAACAATAAGCCTGGATGACATTCTTATTAATTCATAATTTGTGTATAATATACGAAGCTAATGAAACCGCTATTTAGGAGGATCAGTGATGCCCAAAGACACAACCCCCGTGGAAAAAAATGCTTTTACCCTTAAAGACAACCGCAGTGGTGCCACCTATGATCTGAATGTCCTGAAAGGCACAACCGGTCCTGACGTTATCGATGTGCGCAAGTTGTACGCTGAAACCGGCTGCTTCACCTACGATCCCGGCTTTACCTCGACAGGCAGCTGTCAATCGGACATCACCTTCATCGACGGTGAAAAAGGAATTCTGCGCTATCGCGGTTATCCCATCGACCAACTGGCGGAAAAATCTGATTTTCTCGAAGTCTGCTTCCTGCTGATTTATGGCGACCTACCGACGGAAGAAAAGATCGACACCTTCAAGACCCGGATCATGTACCACACCATGCTACACGAGCAGATCAACTACTTTTTCCGTGGTTTCCGGCGTGACTCCCACCCCATGGCGATCATGAACGGTGTAGTCGGGGCGCTTTCATCATTCTACCATGACAGCACAGACATTAATGATCCCAAGCACCGCTTTATTGCCTCGACCCGAATGATCGCCAAAATGCCGACCATCGCGGCGACAGCGTATCGTTATTCCATTGGCATGCCATTCACGTATCCGAGAAACGATCTTAGTTTTTCCGAAAACTTCCTCTACATGATGTTTTCAAACCCGTGCGAAGAGTATGTCAACAACCCGATCCTGTCCCGCGCCATGGATCGCATCCTGATTCTGCACGCCGATCACGAACAGAATGCCTCGACCTCGACTGTCAGGATTTCCGGGTCATCGGGTGCAAATCCCTTCGCCTGTATCGCCGCGGGGATCGCCTCGCTTTGGGGGCCGGCGCACGGCGGTGCCAACGAAGCGGTGCTCGAAATGCTTGAAGAAATCGGCACCAAGGACCGGGTTCCTGAATATATCAAAAAGGCCAAAGACAAGGACGACCCCTTCCGCCTGATGGGCTTCGGCCACCGGGTCTACAAGAACTTCGACCCGCGGGCCCAGATTATGCGCCAGACCGCCCATGAAGTGCTTGGGGACTTGGGCATCAAGGACGATCCATTGCTTGACCTGGCTATGGAACTGGAACGCATCGCCCTTGAAGATGAATACTTCGTCGAGAAAAAGCTGTACCCCAATGTCGATTTCTATTCAGGCATTATTTATCGTGCCATGGGCATCCCGACATCCATGTTCACGGTGTTGTTCGCCGTTGCCAGGACTGTCGGCTGGGTTGCCCAATGGAACGAAATGATCGAGGACCCGACCCAGAAAATCGGTCGTCCCCGTCAGCTCTACACAGGTGAAGTCGAACGTGATTTTGTCGACATAAAAAACAGGATTTAATCCGCAATACCGTCGGCATCAATAGCAATGACGGCGAACCGGTCCGATAGGGCAGTCAATGTCACCTGGTGCAAATCCTTGGCGGTAACCACCCCGCCATCGATACCCGGCAGGTCCCGCGTCGCCGCCGCTGCGGCCACGACTGTAGACTGATAGCCAAGGTCCAAGGCGGCACGGACTGTAGCGCTGACGCACATGTGGGTCATAAAACCGGCAACGATCAGTTTGTTGCGACCCGTTTCGTCGATTTTCTGCTTCAAAACACTACCGGCAAATGAATTCGGCAGGGTTTTCTCGACAACGGCTTCCCCTTCCCTCGCCGCTACCTTGGTGGCGATCTGGCCGTTTTGCGCATCAAGATCAAACAGACCGCCGGCAGTGCCCTTGTGAACGATATGTATGATTGGTGTTTCCAGTGCACGGGCCCGTTCAAGCAGAATTGAAATCTGATCCAGGGCGGCATCGACACCATCAAGAGGCAATGCGCCGCTCAGGTATTCGTTCTGGCAATCAATTAAGATCAATGCAGAATCAGTAAGACTATTAGGAGTCAAGTCAGCCCCTGCCATGGATAAAAGTGTTCTCGGTGTGGTCATAACAATCTCCTGAAGGTGAAATATATAACCCTTGATAGAGCTATATTAACGCAGATAATACACTTGTTTTTGCCATTTTCATCTGCAATATTGCAGAATGAATTGGGACGACTTCCGTATTGCATTGGCCATAAAGCGTGGCAGGAACCTGTCAGCGGCTGCGCGAGAGCTTTCCGTTAATCAAACCACAATAACTCGCCGTTTGGAACGCCTGGAAGCGGACTTGGACGTCAAGATATTCGATCGCGTCGGCGGTAACATGCAGCCGACCCCTGAAGGCGAGCGCATAATGGAGCGCCTTCACTTGATTGAAGAAGAAGCAATCGCCGTTCAATACGAGACAAGTCATCACGGCGATGTGCTATCAGGACCTGTCCGCGTCACCTCGGTGCAAAGCTTTATTACCAGTTTTCTTGCCCCTCGGCTTATGGAGTTCACCCATCAAAACCCAAAAATCAGGGTTGAAATGGTGGGTTCGACCAGCAACTTGAACCTCAGCCGCCGCGAGGCTGATTTGGCGGTTCGGTTCGCCCGCCCGAAGTCTGGCAATATTCTAGCCCAGAAAATCGGTTGCATAGGAATGGCCGTATATGCCTCCAGGACGGCATTTCCTCAGGCCACGCAGGCTGACCTGAAATCACTTCCCTGGGTTGGGTATGACGATACGCTTACCCATGTTCCTGAAGCCATCTGGCTTGAGCACGCCGCACAGGAAAGCAACCGGATTGCCACATCAACGGAAGTCCTGAGTTTGCTGGAAATCGTCAAAAGCGGGATTGCGGTGTCCATGCTTCCCTGTTTCATAGGTGACCCAGAACCAGATATTGTTCGCCTGACAGGAACAACGCCCGTCGTATCGCGCGAAATCTGGCTGCTTACTCTGCCCGACACCAAAGGCGTCCGGCGCGTCCAGATTTTTTCACAATGGCTACAAGCGTGCATCAGCAATGCCAATACAGAACTGGCGGGCGTCTCGCCAAATCTTTAGCGTTCGACCAATTCGATCTGATAACCATCAGGGTCAGCAATGAACGCAATGACACTGGTGCCGTGCTTCATGGGTCCCGGTTCACGGCTGATAGCCACACCTTCGGCCCGCATACCGTCGCAGGCACCATAAATATCGGGAACCGCGATGGCCAGATGACCAAACCCATTGCCGGTATCATAAGGTTCTGTTTGCCCCCAGTTATGAGTCAGTTCAACCACCGCGTGGGTCGACTCGTCGCCGTAACCGACGAAGGCGAGGGTAAATTCGCCGCCTGGATAATCGGTACGACGCATTAATTTCATACCCAGATGGCGGCAGTAAAAGTCGATTGATTTGTCCATGTCCAGGACCCGGATCATGGTGTGCATCAGGCGGAATTTTTCAGTTTCAGTGCTCATTACTGTGGTTCTCCTTCAAGTATAGATAATAAAGTATCGGCGGCCTTGCCAGATGGCGACGGACCGCCCCGCCCCAATTGTTTCAGGGCCTGGTTAGCCGCTTCAATTTGTTCGCTCGCAATATTTTCATTTTCCAATAATCCGGACAAGGCTTTGGCCAGCAAATCTGCACGACATTTTTCCTGCAGGTATTCAGGTACGACCTCGCGCCCAAGGACAATGTTGATCAAGTTGACATAACGGGTTTTGATCATCTTTTTAAGCAGCCAGGCAGTCAGGGAATTGACTTTATAGCCGATGACGCTCGGCGTTCCGGCCATCGCAAGTTCTAGGGCGACCGTACCCGACGCGGCAAGGGCGACATCGGCGGCGGCGAAAGAATCAAACTTATCTCTGTCCCCTTCAACAATTTGCACGTCAATCGGCCAGGCTTTGACCGCTTGGGCGAGATGAGCTTTAAGGGAACCCAACGTCGGGATGATTATTTTTAACCCTTGATGACCAGCCGAGAGGTGTTGTGCGGTTTGACAAAACACCGGCAGCAGTCTTTCAATTTCACCGCGCCGCGATCCTGGTAGCAGAACCAACAAGGGGGCATGGGCGTCGATATTGAAGCGCTTGCGAAATCCCTCCCCGTCGCCATGCCCCGCTTCCCCTTCGACGACGGAATGTCCGACAAAGGTCGTGGCCAGACCGTGACGTTCAAAATACGCAGGCTCGAACGGAAGGAGGGTCAGCAAGTGATCTAGAAACCCCGCCACTTTTTTCGCCCGGCCCGGCTTCCATGCCCAAACCGAAGGGGCAACGTAGTGGACAAGCTTGATGTTGCGCCTCTCAAGTTTTCTGGCGACCCTGAAACAAAAGCCCGGCGCGTCAATGGTCAGCAAGACTTGTGGTTTTTGGCTCTCAATATCGGCGAGGGTTTGCTTGATGCGTTTGAGCAACCTTGGCAAATGCGGAAGGATTTCGGCCAGCCCCATGAGCGAGAGATCCTGCATGGGGAAAAGGCTTTCAAGCCCCTGCTCGATCATCTTCGGGCCACCAATTCCGACGAAGCGAATGCCTTCTCTCTTGTCTTTCAACTGGGCCATTAAGCGGCCGCCCAGAATATCACCGGAAGCCTCCCCCGCGATAACGTAAATCAGCGCCGTATCAGCCTCTATACCGGTCACGAACAAACCATGGCGGTCCGCGGCGGCGACAACCGCAGCCTTATCGACGATGAGGGCTTTACCTGCCTGAATGGCGATTCCAACCAGCCCAGCCCTGGCCGCTGCCTCTACAGTCGCAACGCCAATGGTCGGCAAATCGGCACGCGTTTCCTGACCGGGCTTACAGACTTTAACCAGAACGCCGCCCTTTCGGGCACGGGCAATCATGGCGTCGGTCCCGGTTTCATCTTCAATGGCCACCACGCTGCCCGCGAAGGCTATGGCAGCCTGACCAATATCTTTAACGCCGATGGACAAAGCCGCTTTGCGGGCAATATTAATATCGTGCAGCATTTGCGGTGTCGGTGACACGCCGCCATAGATACCGGCGGAGGCGATGATATCGGGCAATAATTGATCCACCCCTACGATGCTAAAGCCCTCGCCTTCCAACGCCTTTATCAAGGCTTTAAGCAAACCGTCATCGCCGAGCGAAGCGGCACCGCTGGTAGCGAAGAATTTGGTCGCCCACATATCCGGGCGCAGGTCTTTGATCCCCGGCCTTTTGATAGCCCCAGCCATGACAAGTTCCTGAACACCCGCCGTGCGCAAATGTTTCAGGGTCGTGCCCGCAGCGCCCAGGCGCACCCAAGCATGAGGCACGTCGTCATTGGCAAAAATAGCGGGGTCTGTTTGCCCTTCAAAGGCGATTACAAAGAATTCTCGTCCCGTTTTTTGACAGGACTGAATAATGCGGACCGGCAGCGCGTCGCCACCGGCAAGAATGCCTAGTTTAGGCTGCATCTTCCAGATTGGGTTGGCAGATTGAGCGTGACGAATCGGCGCGAATGAAATCGACAATTTCCATAACAGGTTCAATATCGCTCATCATTTCAGCGACATCTTCCAGCCGTTCAACCAAGGTCCCTTCTGGCGCAAACATCAGCCGGTAGGCGCCGCGCAAGGCGTGAATTGTTTCCCGATCAAAATTGCGGCGTTTCAGGCCAACCACGTTCAGTCCCTGCAAACGGGCCCTATTACCGATGACCGAACCATAGGGAATGATATCGTTTTCAATACCCGACATACCGCCGACCATGGAATGGCGACCGATACGGACAAATTGGTGTACCGCCGACAGGCCGCCGATAATCGCCCATTCATCGATTTCAACATGCCCGCCCAGGGTGGCGTTGTTGACAAGGATGACGTGATCCTTGATGCGACAGTCGTGGGCGACATGGGCACCGACCATGAACAAACAATTATTGCCGATACTGGTCAACATGCCGCCACCTTCGGTACCGGGGTTCATGGTCACATGTTCACGGATGATGTTGTTGCAGCCGATTTCCAACCTTGAAGGTTCGCCGTTATATTTCAAATCCTGTGGCTGCAGACCAATAGAGGCAAAGGGGAATATACGCGTGTTGGAACCAACATCGGTGAATCCGCCAACGACGACATGAGAAACCAGTTCAACGCCGTCGCCGAGCTTAACGTCGGAACCGACGGTGCAATATGGGCCGATAACCACATCTTTACCGATTTCAGCGCCGTCCGAAATGACTGCCGTTGAGTGTATTTCAGTCATGTTATGCATTATCCACTATCATTGCGGCGAACGTCGCCTCGGCCATCAGGGTTTCACCCACCCGCGCCTCACCTTTAAATTTCCAGACATTGCCGCGGTTCCTTAATTTGGTAACCGTGATCGACAAGCTATCGCCCGGGGTTACCGGTTTGCGGAAACGGGCCTGATCGACGGACATGAAATAAACCAGTTTCCCTTCTGACTCCTTGCCCATGGTCTGAATAACCAGCACCGCGGACGTTTGCGCCATCGCCTCGATAAGCAAAACACCGGGCATGACCGGGTGGCCGGGAAAATGACCCTGAAAATAAGGCTCATTAATGGTCACGTTTTTGATGCCGACGGCGCTAACGTCAGGGATTACATCTTTGACCTTATCGATCATTAAAAAGGGATATCGATGCGGAATCATTTCCATGATGCGCACGATGTCGATGTCACTTATTTCCTCAGACACAGACTAGTTACCTTTCTTTTTAGACATTTTTTCTATTGCCGCTATGCCCCGCATCCATTCACGGAACGGCTGCGACGGTGAACCGCCAATTTTTTGACCGGGCTCGATATTACGCATGACACCACTTTGCGCCGCAATCTGGACACCAGGACCAATTTCCAAATGCCCCGCAATGCCGACCTGGCCACCGATAGCCACAAAGTCACCAACGCTGGTCGAGCCTGAAATACCGACCTGCGCGACAACAACGCAGCCCCTGCCAAGACGCACGTTATGCCCGATCTGGACCAAATTATCAATTTTCGTACCCGCGCCGATAACCGTATCGGGGCCGGTGCCACGGTCAATCGTTGAATTAGCGCCAATTTCCACATCGTCTTCAACGATAACCCGGCCCAGTTGAGGAACTTTTAAATGTCCTTGTGGGCCCATGGCAAAGCCGAAGCCATCCTGACCGATGCGGACGCCGGAATGTATAATAACCCCAGAAGCGATCTTGGTATATTCAAGGGTAACGGACGAACCAATACGACAATCCTTGCCAATGCTCACGCCCGGACCAATGACGCTATTGGGCCCGATCCAACTTGTCGCACCGATACACGCGCCCGCGCCAATAACCACGCCGGGATCAATTCTGCACCCGGGTCCAATTTCGGCGGTTTCGTCAATGCTTGTGTTGGCGGATATATTTCCAACGATCTCAGACAACGGATAAAAAGCCCGAGCGACACGGGCGTAACCACGATAAGGATCGTCCATCAGCACCAGAGCCATCCCTAGCGGCGCTTTAATGGCTAAAGAAGGCTCGACGATGCAAGCACCAGCATTGCTTTTGCAATAACTATCGATATAGCGCTTGTTATCAAGGAAGCTGATGTCACTGGCTGTCGCCTCGCCCAAAGGCGCGACATCGCTAAAGGAAGCCTTTTCATTGGCTCCTTCGGACAACACCCCACCAGCTATCTCAGCCAGTTCCAATAATGGAAAAGGTCCGCTAACGCTAAAAAAACGTGGGTCGGCCATGATCGAGTCTTGCCCTTTTACTTAGACGGATCGGCGACCGTAACGCTGGGCATTTTAGCATCAAGGCGCGCAAGCACCGCTTTGGTAATCTGCAGGGCTGAGTTGGCCAATATGGTTTGGTCCTGGCGAAGGATAAGAGAAATATTCTGTTCCTTGGAAATTTCCGTGACAATCACGTTCAACACTTCCTGAATCTGTCCCATAGCTTTGGCCTGGGATTTGTCGAGGTTTTGCTTTCGCTGCTGAACCAGGCGTTGGACGGTAACAACTTTAGCCTCGAATTCCCGACGTTTATCGGCGAACGCATCGGCCGAGAGCAAAGTCCTTTGCCGAGCCAATTCCTGATTGGCATTTCGAAGGGTTTCTTCCTCTTTTTGAATTTCAGCCTGAAATTTATCGCGGTAGGCGCCAATTTGCTGACGAATGGATTTAAACGCTGCCGCGTTACGCAGGATTATGTTGATGTCAATAACGGCGATCTTGATCCCAGAGGCCGTTTCCTGGGCAAAAGCCCCATGTACAGGAGCCATGAAAAGCAGACCCATCAAGGCCAGTAGGGAGAGTATTTTTTTCACGAGAAGCTCCTAAAATCTGGTTCCGAAATTAACACGAACATTTTCATCTACATCGAAATTTTCTTTTACCACCGGCACGCCAAAATCAATAGCAATGGGGCCAAACGGGGAGACCCAAGTTAAACCAGTTCCGATCGAAATACGGGCGCTTCCCGTATCATTGATATCTGAAGCGCTGGGGGTCACGCTGCCAGTGCTGCCAATATCTGTAAACAGTTTTCCAGATACGCCCAGTTCATTGGGCAATCCGAGAGGGAATTTAAGTTCAACACTGCCCCCGTACATCCATTCCCCACCTAGGGCGTCTTTGGTGCTTTTGTCCCTTGGTCCGGCCCCGGATGTTGCAAACCCCCTAAGATTATCACCACCGATGAAGAAACGATCATATAAACCAACATCCTGTCCAAGGCCCAATATATGCCCCGCAGTACCAGAAACAGACAGTACCCATTGGTCATACAGTGGATAGAATTTTGATGCACTGACCGTATTACGCAGATAGCGTTTCGTCCCGCCGATACCGGCAAGGGCATTGGTCATGCGAAGGGCATACCCCTCCGTGGGGAGGGTTGCGCTGTTACGCTTGTCGTATGCAAGATTATGGGTCAATTCCGAAACGATATCGTCACCGGCAGCATCCTTGACGTACTGCGACGCGTTGCTTGGAACATTCTCAATTTTGATCTGCTTTACAACATGGCTCCAGTTTTGCCGTAAGTCTTCCGAAATAGAATAACCGGCACGCAAGCCCCCACCCGTTTGCGTGGTGTCATAGGAACTGGCATCCTGGTTATTCGTGCTGGTGCGAAAAACATCAAAACCGGCGGCGATATCGCGGTCCATGAAATAGGGTTCGGTAAAACTGAGATTAACTTTCGACTGGCGTTGGGCAATCTGCAAGCTGACGTCGAGATTTTGCCCTTTACCCAACAAATTGCGTTCTGATACGCCAATATCGAACAACGGGCCGGTGGTCGTAGAAAACCCTAACCCGAGAGAAAGGGATCCCGTCGATTTTTCCTCAACATCGACTTTGACTGTCGTCTTGTCGGGGTCGGCACCGGGAATTTGTTCCACTTCGACTTTTTCAAAGAAATCCAGATCCTGAAGCCGTTTTTTGGAACGCCTGAGTTTGGACGGATTAAAGGCATCTCCTTCAACCAGACGAAATTCACGGCGAAGAACTTCATCAGAAGTCCTGACGTTACCTTCGATATCAATCCGGTCTACAAACACGCGGGCGCCTTCATTGATTTCGAATGTCACATCGACGGTGCGCTCTTCCCTGTTTCTGTTGATACGCGGACGAATATCAACAAATGCAAAGCCCAGACTGCTGATATTATTGACCATTGCGTCAATTGTTTTTTCGACCAGCTCTGCGTCGTACCAATCCCCATTTTCAATACTCAGGCTTTCCTGAACATCTGCCTGCTCAAGTTTCTGCAATCTGATATCCAGGTCTATTTTACCAAATGTATACCGTTTGCCTTCATCGACCGTAAAAGTAATGAAAAAATCCTTACGGTCGGGCGTTAATTCTGCAACAGAAGATAAAACCCTGAAATCGGCATAACCTTCACTTAGGTAATGGCGGCGCAACAATTCTCGATCAAGGCCCAGCCGGTCTGGATCATAGTTGTCGTCCGAGGAAAAAAATCTGTACCAACGGGTTTCTCGTGTCCTTATCACTTCACGCAAGCGGGCATCGTCATAATCCCGGTTACCGACAAAACGAATGTTGCGGACTTCCGTCCACTTTCCTTCATTGATTTCAAAAACCAGGTCGACCCGGTTCTGCTCCAACTGAATGACCTTGGGTTCAACGGTCGCAGCGAAACGCCCCTTGCGGCGATACAAGGTCAGAATCCGTTTTACGTCATTTTGCACTTTCGTGCGGGTATAGATAACACGAGGCCTGAGCGATAACTCTGCGGAAAGATCATCATCATTGAGCTTCTTGTTGCCTTCGAAGGCAATGCGATTAATGACCGGGTTTTCAATAATGTTGACGATCAGGGACTCACCTTCACGCCGCATGACCACATCCGCAAACAGACCTGTCGCGAAGAGGCTTTTAAGAGATCTGTCTATGCGCCGATTATCAAAGGCGTCGCCTTCCTTAAGCAGCATGTACGACAGGACAGTTCCTTCTTCGATACGTTGATTGCCCTCGACGATAATTTCGCGCAGAACCCCACCCTGCTCTGACTGCGCCATTAATAACGACGGCGAGAGTCCCAGAACAAGCGCAAAGCAGACAAAAAATATGACGCGAAACTGGCGTCTCACACAAACCCCCTAAGAATCAAAAGCTTACCTAGCTAACAAGGTTTATCAAGTATTCGAAAACCTTAAGCTGAACTATGTCGTTCCAAGTTACAAAAACCATCAAGAGCAATACCAGAATCAGTCCGAAACGAAAACTGTATTCTTGTGCTTTTTCATTAATCGGGCGACCGATGATTGCTTCTAGGAAATAAAACAGCAAATGTCCACCATCCAGCATAGGGATGGGGAATAGGTTAATGAGGCCAAGATTGATCGACAAGGCGGCCAAAAAGAAGATTAAATTGGCCATGCCACCCTGCGCCATTTGCCCTGACATCTGAGCAATTCTAAGGGGTCCGCCAAGTTCTTCCCTTGAAACAGAACCCGTAATCATCCGCCCAACTGATGACAGGATATTCACCGTCAATCCGTAGGTCTTCTCGGAACCCATGACAATAGCGTCAAGAGGGCCTACTTTTTCAAATTCGACCATTTCCTGATTTGGCGTGACGCCTAGCAGGCCAATTTCCACATCCACACCATTTTCCTGCACAATATGGGGGGTTGGAGTCGCTGTCAGGGTGATTTGAGTGTCTCCGCGGACAACTTCCATTGCCAGGGGGACATTGGGGTTTCTGATAACAATTTTCCGAAGATCTTCGAACCACTTGACCTCCTGACCGGCGATCATGACGACCCTGTCACCGGCAACGATGCCCGCCTTCTGCGCGGCGCTACCTGACTGAACGGTGCCAATCCCGGCCAACGGATTAGGCAAACCGGAAACGTAAAAGAGTGCAGAAAGTACGATAATCGCAAAAACAAAGTTAGCGAGCGGCCCGGCAAAGACAATGGCAGCCCTTTGGGCCAGCCGCTTATGGTGAAAAGAAACTTCCTTTTCCTCATCGCTCAAGGGGCGTGCATTTTCCCCGTCCTGGATACTTTCACCTTCACCAAACATTTTGACGTAACCACCAAGGGGCATTGCGCCAAACTTCCAGCGGGTTCCCCGGGCGTCATTGAATCCAAACAATTCCTTGCCGAATCCAATTGAGAACACCTCTACCCGGACGTTGTTGTAGCGAGCTACGAGAAAATGTCCCATCTCGTGCACAAAAACCAGAATGGTCAGGACGACCAGAAAAGGTAAAACGTAATCGATTAAAATATCCAAAGTAACTCAATCCATCTCAGCGGTGTTTCGGTTCATTTACAGGTATAACTTTTGGCGATCTCACGCGCCTCGCCATCGGCAGCAAGCACATCACCAAGGGTTCCTAACTCAAAATGGGGTGCAGATTCCAGAGTCTTCTCGACAATTGCGGCAATTTCAAGGAATCCGATACGACCGGCAAGAAATCCTTCAACGGCAATCTCGTTGGCGGCATTAAGGATAGTTGGTGCATTTCCACCCTTTTTCAAGGCCTGACGCGCCAATCTCAATGCCGGGAAGCGATTCTCATCGGGAGGTTCGAAGGTCAGGTCGCTAATTTTTTCAAGATGTAACCGCGGGGCCGGTGTTTCCATCCGCCGAGGCCAACTTAAGGCGTAGGCGATGGGCGTGCGCATGTCGGGGGTTCCCATCTGGGCCAACACCGAACCATCGACATAATCAACCATGCTGTGAACGACCGATTGCGGATGCACAATGATTTCGATTTGCTCTTCTTGGACAGGAAACAGATAAAAAGCTTCGATCAGCTCCAAACCCTTGTTCATCATCGTCGCCGAGTCGATGGAAATCTTCGCCCCCATGTCCCAATTTGGGTGAGCAAGCGCCTGCGTGGGCATCATCGTGCTCATTTCATCCAGACTTTTTTTGCGAAACGGGCCACCCGATGCGGTCAGGATAATGCGGCTGACTTTGCCAGGGTCGTCGAAGTCAAAAACCTGAAAAATAGCACTATGTTCCGAATCAACGGGAATCAGCGTCGCTCCATGATGTTTGATTGTATCAATCAACACAGCCCCGGCGGAAACAAGGCACTCCTTGTTAGCCAGGCCAATGATGGCACCCCTCTCAATGGCCTTCAAGGTTGGCTCCAGGCCCGCAGTACCGACGATGGAGGCCATCAACCAGTCCGAAGGACGCATCGCCGCTTCAAGAATAGCCTCCGGACCAGCCGCCACATCAATGCCTGATCCCCAAAGAGCTTCCTTCAGGGCCGCGTAACATGCCGGGTCCGCCACCACGGCGATTTTGGGATTGAGAATGAGGGCTTGCTCCGCCAGCAATTGAACATTGCGATTGGCGGTTAATGCCTCAACTGTGAAGCGTTCCGGGCTTCGCACGACAAGATCAACGGTATTGGCCCCAACCGAGCCCGTGGAACCGAGAATGGAAATCGACCTGACGTGCGTGTTCGGAACTATCGCTGCCTGCGAATGAATGCCTGGTGCGTTCATGGTATTAACACGGTGTTGTGGGTCAGGTTAATCATAGCTGCGGCGGCAATAGCCGCCAGCAACGCGTCTACACGATCTAAAACGCCGCCATGACCAGGAATCAATTGGCTTGAATCCTTAACACTAAAATAGCGTTTTACTGCTGATTCTACAAGATCACCGCCCTGGGATACCAACCCCACCAAAGCACTGACTATTAAAGCCTTGGACATACTGAACTCTTCAAGACCGGCGACCTGGGCAACGATTCCACCAGCGACAGCCGCCGCTACGACACAACCGCCCAGACCGGCCCAGGTTTTTTTAGGGCTTATTTTCGGCGCCATCTTAGGCCCACCAATCAAACGCCCGGCAACGTATGCACCACTGTCAGCGGACCAGACCAGGACCATTAGCCAGATAACAGCCAATAAACCATGCTCCCAATCGGTCCTGATCCAGATCAGCGACAAGGATGGAATGCCAATATAAAAGGCCCCAACCGCCGTCCACAGGGAACGCTTGGGATTTACCGCTTGTTCCATTTCCTGGGAATGAAGAGGCAATCCGGATGTCAGCCTCCTGGATTCAGCAATGATAAGCAGGAGAACACCTACTAAGCCCAACACCAGTAAAGATTGGACATAAAGCCCCATCGAAGCGCTTGCCGTGGTCGCCAGCAGTCCGCCTGTCAATATCCACCCCTCATAACCGAAGCGCCCGCCGTTAACCATACGGCTCCATTCCCAGGCCATGGCGACGACGGCGGCGGCTATAAAAATATTGAAATAGGGAAAGCCCAAATAAGTGACACCCAAAACTGGCGGTATCATCACCAAGGCAGAGAGAATTCTGATTAGGACGTTTTTTTGACTCGTTTCAGTCACTGGTCGCGCCGTAACGTCTTTCACGACTGTGATAAGAGGCGATGGCTCCCTCAAAATCCTGTTTCGAGAAATCCGGCCATAAGGTATCGAGAAAAACGAATTCCGCATAGGCAAGCTGCCACAACAAAAAATTGCTGATCCGTTGCTCGCCACTGGTTCTGATCAAAATATCCGGATCAGGAATATCTTTCGTGTAGAGGCAATTATCAAAAAGTTCCTCATCAATATCTGCGGCGTCAATTTCGCCCGCTTGTGCTTTTGCCGCCAGTATCCGCGCAGCTTCGGTTATTTCCGCCCGACCGCCGTAACTGAGCGCGATGAACAGATTAAGCCTGGTATTGGCAAAGGTCAGTTTTTCGGCATCATCAATTAACCTGACGATATCGCCATCCAGGGCCTTGCGATCACCAATAACGGAAAATCGCACCCCCTCTTTATGCAGAATAGAGATTTCACTTTTCAGATAAAACCGCAGCAACCCCATAAGGTCTTTGACTTCAGTTGGGGGACGCTTCCAATTTTCCGAGGAAAAACCAAAAAGCGTCAGGTGGCGAACCCCGGCCTCGATGGCGCTTTTAATGGCGGTCTTGACCGCCGCCGCACCACGCTTGTGACCTGCTAATCGTGGAAGATTACGGCTTTTTGCCCAACGACCATTACCATCCATGATAATAGCGACATGGACGGGTGGCGTGGCCTGATTCTCCATATCGGTGGAAATGGCCGTCATGGGGTCAGGTGCATTCACGTGTTAGACCTGCATAATTTCCTGTTCTTTATGGGACAGCGTTTCATCAATTTTCTTAATGAACTCATCGGTAATATCCTGGATTTCCTTGCCGTAATCATGGTGCGCGTCCTCAGAAATCTCACCATCTTTTTCGCTGCGCTTCAACTCGTCCATAGCATGACGGCGCACGTTGCGGATCGCGATGCGGGCATCCTCGGCATATTTTCCGGCTATTTTCGATAATTCGGCACGGCGTTCTTCGGTCAAGGCGGGAATCGGCACCCGGACAAGCTGTCCATCGGAGCTTGGGTTCAATCCCAATCCAGATTCCATAATCGACTTCTCGACAGCCTTGACCATGCTTTTATCCCAAACCTGCAAAGTCAACATGCGCGCTTCGGGAACGCTAATGGAGGCAACCTGATTCATCGGCATATCCGAACCGTAAGCAGAAACCATCAATGGTTCCAGTAGGCTGGTCGATGCCCGACCTGTCCTAAGACCGCTAAATTCCTGGTGAAGAACAGTGACCGCACCTTCCATGCGGCGGCCAACGTCCTGCTTGGTGTTGCTGATATCGTTCGGACTCATTTAATTATCCTTTTCCCCGCCCCATACAGATCAATAATTTTTACGAGATGATGGTGAATGTACCGCCGCCGTCAACCACATCTGCAAATGCTCCCGGATTGTGAATTGAAAACACAAGAATTGGAACCGTGTTTTCACGCGCCAGAGCAATAGCGGACGTATCCATGACACGCAAATTACGGCTCAATACGTCCTGATAGGTCAAGTGATCATAGCGTTCGGCGTCGGGCACTAATTTGGGATCATCACTGTAGACACCATCAACTTGGGTGCCCTTGAGCAAGGCATCGCAATCCATTTCAACCGCCCTTAAAGCTGCCGCTGTATCTGTTGTGAAGAAGGGATTGCCTGTACCGGCGGCAAAAATAACCACCCGGCCCCTTTCCATGTGGCGCACGGCGCGGCGACGGATATAGGGTTCGCACACCGTGGCCATGGGAATAGCCGACAGAACACGGGTATTCACATCATGCCCTTCTAGGATGCTTTGCATGGCCAGCGCGTTAATGACTGTCGCCAGCATGCCCATATAATCGGCGCTGGTACGCTCGATACCCGAAGCGGCACCAGCAACACCGCGAAAAATATTACCCGCCCCTATAACCAGACAAACCTGCACGCCCAATTTATGCACCGTTGCAATTTCGCTGGCGATACGTTCAACGGTTTCGGAATCCAGACCGAAATCCTTGGGGCCCATCAACGCTTCACCCGACAATTTTAACAGGACTCGTCGGTATTTCGGCTGAGACGACATGATGGGCACTTCCTTAAGACAGCTTGAAATTATTGCCGATAATATAGCAAGCTTAAGGGCAAGGTGTTGGTTTTTTTAGATTGCTCACACACCGGCCAGGGAGGCAACCTCACCAGCATAGTCTTCTTCTGCTTTTTCAATGCCTTCACCCAGCGCGAAACGGACGAATCCGCTGATTTTGACGGGCGAGCCCAGTTCCTTGCCTGCCTCTTCAAGAACCTTGGAAACCCGGCTTTCGCCATCGACCACGTAGACCTGATCGAGCAAGCAAACATCTTCGAAGAACTTGCGAATGCGGCCATCGACCATCTTTTCAATGATTTCTTCGGGTTTACCGGACTCGCGCGCCTGATCACTTAACACCTGGCGCTCATGCTCAACGGTTTCCTGATCAAGGTCGTCTTGTGAAACCGAGAGCGGCACCGCTGCGGCGATGTGCATGGCCAATTGTTTGCCAAGCGTCAAAAGCTTGTCGGCATCGGCCTCAGATTGCAGGGCAACCAGAACACCAATCTTGCCAAGCCCGGTTGAAAGCGCATTGTGGACGTACGAGGCGACAACACCGTTATCGACACTCAAAACGGACATCCGGCGCATCCCCATGTTTTCACCAACGGTGGCGATCATGTGGGTCAGTTGCTCTTCGACAGTGCCCCCTCCAGGGTAAGGGGACGCTTTCAAGGCATCAAGATCGCCTGCGGCAGCGGCAAGGCCTGTAACGTTGGAAACGAAAGCCTGAAAATCGTCATTGCGGGCAACGAAATCGGTCTCGGAGTTAACTTCTACGATAGCGCCGGTCGTACCATCGGCGAGGATGCCGACAAGCCCTTCGGAAGCAACGCGGCCGGACTTTTTAGCAGCGGCGGCAAGGCCCTTGGTGCGAAGCCAGTCGACGGCCGCTTCCAGGTTACCATCTGATTCACCGAGCGCTTTTTTGCAATCCATCATGCCAGCGCCAGAAATCTCACGCAGTTCCTTGACGAGACTCGCAGTAATCTCAGCCATATTAATCCTCACTTATAAATAATGTTTCTAATGGTTTGTTTTAAAACAATTAACTTGATTAGATTTGGGTGAAGCCGAACTCTCGGCCCCACCCATAATCCGATATCAGGCGTCTGTCTTGGCTTCCACTGCTGGCGCTTCCGCTACGGGAGCCTCAACAACGGCAGGAGCTTCAACTGCAGCAGGGGCTTCAACGGCGGCAGGCGCCTCAACAACGGCTGGAGCCTCCTCTATAGCAGCAACAGCAGACAGATCTTCGGTGGGGGTGACTTCACGTTCACCGAGATCACCACCGGAAGCCACAACTTCCTGCTGGATACCGTCAAGCACGGCACCGGCGATCAAATCGCAGTAGATGTTAATGGCGCGCAGGGCGTCATCATTGCCCGGTATGGGATAGTCGATACCGTCAGGCGAGCTGTTGGAATCGAGAACCGCAACAACCGGGATTTTCAAGCGGTTGGCTTCGGCGACGGCGATGCCTTCCTTGTTGGTGTCGATAACGATCATAACATCAGGCTTGCCGCCCATTTCCTTAATGCCGCCCAGGGCCCTATCCAGCTTGTCGCGCTCACGGGTCAGGCGCAGCAATTCTTTCTTGGTCAGGCCAACCGTGTCACCGGCGAACATCTCGTCCAGTTCACGCAAGCGGCGAATGGACTTTGAAACCGTCTGCCAGTTGGTCAGCATGCCGCCAAGCCAGCGATGATTGACGTAATACTGGCCGCAGCGCCGGGCTGTTTCGGCAACGCGTTCGGAAGCCTGACGCTTGGTGCCGACAAAAAGCACGCGACCACCACCGGCGACCGTATCGCGAACCAGTGTCATGGCGCGATGCAAAAGCGGTGCAGTCTGCTGCAGATCCATAATGTGAATTCCGTTGCGAACACCAAAAATGTACGGAGCCATCTTGGGATTCCAACGACGGGTGCTGTGACCAAAGTGAACGCCAGCTTCAAGTAGCTGACGCATTGTAAATATAGGTAGAGCCATAGTGGCTACTCCTTCTTTTCCGGTTGATCCTCCACGGGCGTCGTTCGATAAATCGAACACCGGAGCGACAAGTACCGACGAATTTGCGCCGGAGCCGCTTAAGCCCGTGTGTGAATTTGCACGAAGATACGTGCATGTGAGGCGGTTAAATACTCTGCTAACCCAGCCAATGCAAGGGGAAACAGAGCTTTAAATCCACCGCTGGTCACTTAAATGTAATTCTGCGATAAATCCCTAAAGGAAATAAGAAAAGAACATTGGAATACCATGAATAACAAAAGCCCCATCCTGACCACCATGAGCCTGATACAGAAGTCTGGCCTTGATGGCTTTATCGTTCCCCAGGCCGACGAGCATCAGGGCGAATATATTTCTGAAAACAACATGCGGCTCAGGTGGTTGACTGGCTTCACCGGCACGGCTGGCACGGGCGTCATTTACGGGGGGAAAGTCCATTTGTTTGTCGATGGCCGCTACACCCTGCAAGCCGCGCAGCAAGTCGATGGCGACCTGGTCGAGGTTCATCATTACCGCGACCCTTCCCCAAGCGAGTGGCTAGCCGAACAGATTAAAGAACAGGAACACATCGGTTACGATGCAAGGCTGCACAGCATAGGGAGCATCCAGGGTCTGAAAGAGGGCTTAAGAAAAAAACAGGGCGAAGCCGTCGCCGTTGAAGCCAACCCCATTGACGCCTTGTGGAGCGACCGCCCTGCCCCACCAAGCGCCCCGGTCAGCCATCACGACATCGCCTACACGGGCTGCAGTCGTGATGATAAATTTAATACCATTGCCGCGTCCCTGAAGCAGGCTGACACCGATGCCGTCGTCCTGAACCAGATGGACGCCGTAGCATGGGCCTTCAATATTCGCGGTGGCGACACGGCCAACACCCCCTTGACCCAGAGTTACGCTCTTGTTCATGCAAGTGGCCATGCCGATCTTTTTGCCGACCTAAAGAAATTTTCTGACGAAACCAAAGCCACCTTTGGCAACCGGGTGACCCTGCATGATATAGAGGCGTTTGCTGAAAAGCTCGAACAGGCCGGTACAAAAGGCCTGAAAGTCGGATTGGACAAAACGTCGGCCACGGACTGGATCCAGGCCCGATTGAGCAAAGCGGGTGCGAAAATCGTCTACCTTAGTGACCCGACCAGCTTGCCAAGGGCACGCAAGAACGAGACCGAAATTGCTGGCGCCCACGCCGCCCACCGGCGCGATGCGCTGGCGATGATCCGATTCCTGAAATGGTTCGATGACACCTCCGCCCGGGAGCCTTTAACAGAATTGGATATTTCCGCGAAAACACTCGAATTTCGCAGCCACAGCGAGATGTTCCGCGGCCTTAGTTTCACGACCATTGCCGGAGCCGGACCAAACGGCGCCATCGTGCATTACGTGGCGACTGAGCAGAGCAACCGGCAACTGGAACAAGGCTCGCTGTTATTGCTCGACAGTGGCGGCCAATACCTGGACGGCACCACCGACATCACCCGTACCCTGCCCATCGGCACGCCCTCTGACGAGATGCGCAAGCATTTCACCCTCGTCCTGAAAGGCCATATCGCCATCGCCTCGGCTCGTTTCCCGGCTGGCACAAGCGGCGGCCAACTGGACGCACTGGCCCGTCAACACCTGTGGCGGGATGGACTGAACTACGAACATGGCACCGGCCACGGTGTCGGTTCGTACTTGGGCGTCCACGAGGGGCCGCACCGACTGGCTGCCGGAAGCACGGTTCCCTTCGAGGCAGGGATGATCGTTTCAAATGAGCCGGGCCTATATTTAAACGGCCAGTATGGCATTCGCATTGAGAGCCTGCTTGTCGTTAAAGGCTGCGATGAGGTGGAAAATTTCCTTGAATTCGACCCCTTGACGCTGGTCCCCATTGATCACCGGCTGATCGAGGGCGGCTTGTTGAGCAACCAGGAACGAGCGTGGCTCGACGGTTATCACCAACAGGTTTACGACACTGTTTCGAATAAACTGGACGACGACGTTCGCAAATGGCTTGCCAATATGTGTTCCCCTCTGAAAGTGTAAATTATAATGAGCACAAAACCTCTCTCCCCTCTTATTGGTGTATCGGGTTGCCGCAAGGATATCAGTGGCATCGATTTTGATTGCGCCGGACGCAAATACACCAAAGCGCTGGAACTGGCCTGTGACGCCATTCCCTTGATTATTCCAACCATGGGTGATGGCTTGGACCATGCATCCTTGTTTCAACGCGTTGACGGATTGATGTTTACCGGCAGCCTTTCGAATGTTGAACCGCACCATTATGATGGTGGCGAAAGCCATGATATAAACAAACACGACCCGCACCGGGACGCCACCACCTTACCGCTGATCGTAGAGGCCGTTGCCGCAGGCGTCCCCGTCTTGTGCATTTGCAGGGGCTTTCAGGAAATCAACGTCGCCTACGGCGGCACCCTCCACCAGGCAGTCCAGGATCAGCCCGGTAAGCTCGATCATCGCGAAAACCCAGAACTGGGACTCGATCTGCGTTACGCCCCGGTCCACAACATCGCCATCAACCCTGATGGCCTTTTAAAGGGCATCGCCGGGTGTGAGAGCGCAGAAGTCAATTCCCTGCACGGTCAGGGCATTGATCGCCTGGCCACGCCCCTTCAGTGGGAAGCAAAAGCCCCGGACGGCCTTATTGAAGCAGTGTCCGTGAAAGGTGCAAAGACTTTCGCCATGGCCGTACAATGGCATCCGGAATGGAAAGTCATGGAAAATCCATTTTATCTGTCCCTGTTTAGGGCATTTTCCCAAGCTTGCCGGGAATATATGGACAGGTAATACCGTTAGGTGTAAATTATATTTAACATTTATAATCACCTACAGGCGTCCCTATGAACCATATTTCCAACACCACCGAACAATGGCAGCAAATAGACTCGGGTCATCATTTGCACCCATTCACCGATTCAAAATCCCTAAACGCCAAGGGCGCACGCATCATCACCAAGGGTGAAGGCATCTACCTGTGGGATTCCGAAGGCAACAAAATGCTCGACGGTATGGCCGGACTGTGGTGCGTCAATATTGGTTATGGTCGCAGTGAACTGGTCGAGGCGGCCCGCCTGCAAATGCAGGAACTGCCCTACTACAACACTTTCTTCCAGACCACGACCATGCCGACGACCGAACTGGCCGCGGTGTTAAGTGAAATCACTCCCGATGGCTTCAACCACGCCTTCTTCGCCAATTCCGGATCGGAAGCCAATGACACGGTTGTTCGCATGGTCCGGCGCTACTGGGATATCAAAGGCTGCAAGGGCAAGAAAACCATCATCAGCCGTAATAATGCCTATCACGGCTCAACCATGGCCGGGGCCAGCCTGAGCGGCATGACCTATATGCACGAACAGGGCGATTTGCCGATCCCCGGCATTGTCCATATCGAACAACCCTATTGGTATCATCTGGGTGGCGCGCTAAGCCCCGATGAATTCGGCCTAAAAGCGGCGCAGGCTCTGGAGACCAAAATCAAGGAATTGGGGCCAGATAATGTCGCCGCCTTTATTGGCGAGCCCATACAGGGTGCTGGTGGGGTCATTGTGCCGCCGGACACATATTGGCCGGAAATCCAGCGCATTTGCGATGAGTACGATATCTTACTCATCGCCGACGAAGTCATTTGCGGCTTTGGGCGTACCGGCAACTGGTTCGGCAGCGAGACCTACGACATCAAGCCGGACCTGATGCCGATGGCCAAAGGCATGTCATCAGGATATTTGCCGATTTCCGCCGTCATGGTCCATGATCGGGTCGCCGATGTGCTGATAGAGGAAGGCGGCGACTTCAATCACGGCTTCACCTATTCAGGTCATCCCGTCGCCGCCGCCGTCGCCCTGGCCAATATTGAAATCCTGAGACGTGAAAAAATTGTCGAAACGGTCGGTTCCGATACCGGCCCTTATTTGCAAAAACGTCTACGTGAATTAACCAGTCATCCACTGGTCGGGGAAATTCGCGGTGTCGGCCTGGTCGCCGCCATTGAGCTGGTTAAAGACAAGGATACCCGCACCTTGTTCGATCCCGTTGGCAATGCCGGGAATATCTGCCGGGATCATTGTTATGAAAACGGACTCATTATGCGTGCCACCGGTGACAGCATGATTCTGTCGCCACCTTTAATTATTTCCAAAATGCAAATTGACGAATTGATAGAGAAAGCGGGAAACTGTCTGGATATGACGGCGCATGATTTGGGGATTAAATAAAACTTAAAGTTTTTCAACAGGAGGGAACAAATGAAACGGTTTATCAAACGCTCGGCCTTAGCCATGATGGGGCTCGTCTTCTTGGCCGCATGTGGCGATAAGGAAGAAGATAAAGTCGTCAATGTCTATAACTGGTCAGACTATATAGACGAAGACATTCTCAAAGAATTCACGGCCGAAACCGGCATCAAGGTTGTCTACGACGTTTTCGATTCAAATGACGTTCTTGAAACCAAACTGCTTGCCGGTAAAACCGGCTACGACGTGGTTGTTCCCTCTGGCGGCTTCCTGTCGCGTCAAATCGAAGCCGGGGTTTTCCAGAAGCTGGACCCTGCAAAGCTCACCAACAAGGGCAATCTGTGGGATTTGATCAAAGACAGAACCGCCACCTACGATCCGGGCAACGCCTATTCAATCAACTACATGTGGGGAACCACAGGCATTGGCTACAACGTCGGAAAAATCAACGAGCGCATGGCCGACGCACCTGTCAATTCTTGGCGCATGATCTTCGATCCGAGCGTCGTCTCGAAGTTTGCCGACTGCGGCATCTTCATGCTTGATGCCGCCGACGAGATGATCCCGGCCGCCCTTAACTATATCGGTGAGAAACCCAACAGTAAGGACCCCGCCGTTATTGCCAAGGCAGAAGCCGTGCTGATGGCGATCAGGCCGTTCATCACCAAGTTCAATTCATCGGAATACATCGACGCCCTGGCCAATGGTGATATCTGCCTGGCCGTCGGTTGGTCCGGTGACGTACTGCAGGCCCGCGACCGCGCCGCCGAAGCGGAAAAAGGTGTCGAGGTCAACTACCTGGCACCCGACGAAGGAGCCCTGATGTGGTTCGACCAGATGGCAATTCCAGCCGATGCGCCACATCCTGACAACGCCCATAAATTCATCAACTACATCTTGCGTGCCGATGTCATGGCCAAGGCTTCCAACTACGTCTATTATGCTAACGGAAACCTGGCGTCGCAAAAGCTACTGAACGAAGACGTCATCACCGACCCGGCCATCTACCCGACCGAGGCGGCGCTCAAGACGCTCTACACCACGACACCCAACAGTGCTGATATCCAGCGGATTATCACGCGCATGTGGACGACCGTCAAAAGCGGTCAGTAAGAACCTTCCCCCCCCGCAGCGATAAGTTGCGGGGGGTATTCTTAAAATTTGATAAGGGCATTAGAGCAATGGCCACCGCCACGATTCAGGCGAAAAACAAGGTGTTTGAACCCTGGGTTGACGCCCAGGAGAAGCCTTTCGTCAGCCTTCAAGGGGTGACCAAAAAGTTCGGCGATTTTACTGCTATCGACAATATTTCCCTGGATATCTACGAGCGCGAGTTCTTTTCATTGTTGGGCGCGTCGGGCTGCGGCAAGACGACCTTGCTGCGCATGCTTGCCGGTTTCGAGATGCCCAGCGAAGGCCGCATCCTGATCGATGGCGAAGACATGTCGACGATCCCGCCGCACCTGCGGCCCGTTAATATGATGTTCCAATCCTACGCCCTGTTCCCGCACATGAACGTCGAGGCCAATATCGCCTTTGGCCTTAAACAGGACAGGGTTGCCAAGCAGGAAATTTCTGATCGCGTCCAGGCCATATTGGAGCTGGTGCAGATGCAAAGTTTCGCGACCCGCAAACCCGACCAGCTTTCAGGCGGCCAACGTCAACGTGTGGCGCTGGCCCGGGCGCTGGTTAAAAATCCAAAAATTCTGCTGCTCGATGAACCCCTGGGGGCGCTGGATAAGAAACTGCGCGAGGAAACCCAGTTCGAACTGATGAACATTCAGGAAAAACTCGGCATAACCTTCATCATCGTCACCCACGATCAGGAAGAAGCAATGACGGTTTCTTCACGCATCGCCGTTATGGATCATGGACATGTGGTTCAGATGGCGCCGCCTGCCGAGGTCTACGAATATCCCAATTCCAGAAAAGTCGCGGAATTCATCGGCGAGGTAAATATCTTCGAGGGACGGATCGACGAGATCAAGGCCGACCACGCACTTATTCATTGCCAGAAAGTCGGGACCATGGTCCGCACCGACCGCAGTGTCAACGGCGTCGCGGGAGAAACCGTCTGGGTCGCGATCCGACCGGAAAAAATGCTTATTGGTCTGACCCCGCCTGACGATGCCAGCGAAAATTATTTGCAAGGAAAAGTCTGGGATATCGGCTATCTGGGCAAGCTGTCTATCTATCATGTCAAACTTGAAAATGGCGACATGGCAACGGTCACCCAGACCAACCGCTCGCGCCATATAGACCTTACGATAACCTGGGAAGATCAAGTCTATGTGACCTGGGCCCCTGACGCCGCCGTCGTGTTGCTGAGTTAGGAGCGATAATGCCCGCCAAAACCTTAAGCCAGCGGCTATCTCACGGTCTCGGTTTACACGGGCGCACCCTGACCATCATGGTGCCTTATCTGTGGCTGCTGGCGTTATTTCTGATCCCCTTCCTGATCGTCTTTAAAATCAGCTTCGCCGAAATCCGCATCGCCATTCCTCCCTACACGCCGCTGTTTGAGTTTGCCGAAGAGACGTTCATCGCAATCAAGCTCAATCTCGATAACTACGCCCGCTTGTTTGAAGACGCGCTGTACTGGAAGTCCTATTTAAGCAGTCTGAAAATCGCCTTCATCTCGACACTTCTGACCTTGCTGATCGGTTATCCCATGGCGTACGGCATGGCGCGTGCGCCGCGCAACATGCAACTGACGCTGTTGATGATGGTGATTCTGCCTTTCTGGACGTCTTTCCTGATCCGGGTTTATGCATGGATTGCGATCTTAAAGAACGAGGGGTTTCTGAATTATTTCCTCACCTGGATCGGGCTTATAGACGAACCGCTGACCATGCTGCACACGGACATCGCGGTATATATCGGCATCGTCTATTCCTATCTGCCGTTCATGGTGCTGCCGCTTTACGCCAACCTAGAAAAGATGGATCATTCCTTACTGGAAGCCGCCGCCGACCTTGGATGCACACCGTTTGCGGCCTTTTGGAAAGTCACCGTACCGCTATCCATGCCCGGCGTCATCGCCGGTTGTTTCCTGGTCTTTATTCCGGCGGTCGGTGAGTTTGTCATTCCCGATCTGCTTGGTGGATCATCGACCCTGATGATCGGCAAGACATTATGGTCAGAATTTTTCAACAACCGCGACTGGCCCCTGGCTTCCGCCGTTGCCGTGCTTTTGTTGTTGATGCTTGTGGTGCCAATCGCGCTTTTCCAGCGCTATCAGGTTCGCCTGGTCGAGAACGAAAAGTAGATGCATAAAAAATTCTCAAGCTTCAATATGGCATCCCTGATTTTGGGTTTTTCCTTCCTGTATATTCCAATCCTGCTTTTGATTATTTTCAGCTTCAATGAATCTCGCCTGGTCACCGTTTGGTCGCGTTTTTCAACCAAGTGGTATGGAGAACTCATGCAGAATGAGGCCATTATCGGGGCCGCCATGGTGACATTGAAGGTTGCGCTAATGTCTTCAACGATCGCCACGGTGCTTGGCACCATGGCCGGTTTTTCCATGTCGCGGTTCGGGGTTTTCCGCGGCCGCACCCTGTTTAACGGTATGATTTATGCGCCCCTGGTGATGCCCGAAGTCGTCACCGGATTGTCATTGCTTTTAATGTTCGTGGCCATTTCCCTTGATAGGGGAATGCTGACTATCACCCTCGCCCACATAACCTTTTCCATGTGTTACGTCGCCGTGGTTGTGCAATCGCGGCTGGTCTCCTTTGACCGCTCCGTAGAAGAAGCGGCGATGGATTTGGGATGCACACCGCTGAAAACTTTTTTCCTGATTACCCTGCCGATCATCATGCCAGCAGTAGCCTCGGGCTGGTTATTGTCGTTCACCATGTCCCTTGATGATCTGGTGATTGCCAGCTTCACATCCGGGCCCGGTTCCACGACGCTACCCATGAAAATATATTCCCAAGTCAGGCTTGGCGTGACGCCGGAAATAAATGCCGTCTCGACGATCCTGATCGGTATCGTCGCCTTCGGCGTGGTCATAACCTCGATCATCCATAAACGAAATATGGCTCAGAAGGATCGGGACCAAAGGTTGGCAATGGGGTAATGGCAAAATTTCCTTAAAAACTAGGCGGCGTCGCGGCGCTGACGATCTGGCATTCTTCATCGCCGATATTGTTGAAGCTGTGCGGCGTCAAACTGTCGATATAATAGGCTTCACCTTCTTTAAGAACCTTGACCTCGTTGCCCAGTTTAATCTGGATACTGCCTTTGGTGATAACGCCCGCTTCCTCTCCCACGTGGCTGATCATGTTGTCGCCCGAACCACTACCGGGAGGGTAGGTTTCATACAGGACACGGAGCTTCCGGTCCTTGCGACTCGCCCCGACCAGAAGCAACGATGAACCGCCCTCTGATAACTCAACCAAATCCTCGACAGTGAAAAACGAGGCCTGTTTCGGTTTCTCATCCAGGGTAAAGAAGTCAATCAGGCTCATGGGCAGGGCTTCCAGCACCTTCTTTAGCGAATCGATTGAAGGGCTGACCCGGTTCTGTTCGATCAGCGAAATGGTCGAATTGGTAACACCGGAGCGGCGCGAAAGTTCCCGCTGCGACAGATTGTGCATCTTGCGAATCGCTTTAAGACGCTCGCCAATATCAATTGCCATTTTACCCCGCTTTCTTAGCTGCCAATAAACTAAGGTAGGTCCACACGAAAGTCGCCGCCGCCAGCGACGTGATTTGTGCCTGATCATAAGCCGGAGCGACCTCGACCATGTCCATACCGACCCAGTTCACATCCCCAAGTTTTTTCAGGATCGCCAAGGCTTGCCAGGTAAACAACCCGCCGACTTCCGGCGTACCGGTACCGGGTGCCTGGGACGGGTCGATGGCGTCGATATCGAAGGTTAGATAGGCTGCGTTGTCGCCAACGGTCTTTTTTATGGCCGCGACAACGACCTCGACACCACCAATATGAACGTCCTCGGCTGTAATAACATGAAAGCCGAGTTCATCACGGGTGTAATCCATCGTGGCGTTTTCCACTGGCGAGCGGATGCCAATCTGAATACTGGCTTTTGCGTCGATAAGCCCTTCCTGGGCGGCATAATGAAAAGGCGTTCCGTGGCCGACGGGACCACCAAAATTATCCTTCCAGGTATCAACGTGGGCGTCAAAATGAACCAGCGAGACACCCTTGCCATGACGGGCGGCCTGGGCGCGAAGAATTGGTAACGTAACAGTATGATCGCCGCCCAGGACGATCAAATGACTATCAATTGCGCGCACCTGTGTTTCAATCATCTCAAGGGATTGATCGAGATAGCCATTGGCGATGTCCAGGTCACCGGCATCAATACAACGCAAATCCGTCGCCGGATTAACGCGCAATTCGGGATGGTCACCATCGACCAGCATCAGGCTGGCGTCGCGAATGGCCGCCGGGCCAAAACGGCAACCGGGGCGGTTTGTCGTCCCCAGATCGAAAGGAATCCCGACGATGGTGACGTCCGGCTTTTCATCCCTACGATCGGGCAGTTGGAGAAAAGTTCTCAATCCGGAAAAGGTCGGTTGATCGGCCATTGATTGCCTCTCCTTTATTTTTAAAACTCACCAAGGGAAGCAAGCTCACGCCTGAAGGGAACCGCGTCACTTTTGGGCTCGTCCAGTTCGCGAGCGTAACGGTGGCCCGCGTAAACCGCGTGGGCAATGGTTGCCGGTGCCAGTGCGTCGCCAATTCTGGTGACGTTTTCAATTCCCCAAAGCGATTGAGACAGGCCATCATCGGGCAAACGCATGGTGACCATAACCACACTGGCGGCAGGACGCTTGGTTAGTTTATTTGTATAAACGCAAGCCAGTTCAACATGATCTCCGTGAACGGCGGCCAGATTTTGACAGGTTACAATATCGATTCCCAGTTCCAGCAACCGTGTCTGAATGCGGCCTTGCTCGAGGGTGTTATGGGTCCAGCTCGATGCTTCCGTTGCCGGTGTCACCAGCGTCACGTCAAGCCCGCGTCCGCGCAAAAGCTCGGCGATGACGCCACCCATGTAATAATGATCGTCATCGAACACGATCACCGGCCCCACAGGCGTAGCCCCGGCCATAATTTCATCGGGTGTCAGGACGCCTGCACCATCGCTGCCGGGAATAGCGCGGGTGTTGGCGCGTCCGACGCCGTTCCTGCGCCAGTGCGCGCCGGTTGCCAGCACCACATGGTCGGCGGCAAATTCTTCGACATGGGAAGCATCCAGTTTACTGTCCAGATAGACCTCCACATTACGCATGTTTTCGATTTGGCCAACGCGGTAATCGCGGACCCTGCCCCATGCGGCCAATCCCGGTAACTTACATTCCCTTGCGACCCGTCCGCCCAATTCCGTTTCGGCTTCGGCGAGAACCACTTCATAGCCCCGCTGGCCGAGCGCACGTGTGCATTCCAGCCCGGCTGGCCCAGAACCGATAACCAGAATACGGGAATCCGTTTTCTTTTCAGCGATGTTTTCTGGGTGCCAACCGCGCCGCCATTCCTCGCCCATGGTCGGGTTTTGCGTACAGCGGACCGGTGTCATCAGATTGTCGCCGCTGACACAAATATTGCAGCCGATGCATTCACGGATGCTGTCAATTTCTCCGCGCTCAATTTTGTTCGGCAAAAACGGGTCGGCGATGGAAGGCCGGGCCGCGCCAATCATATCAAGAACGCCGCGTTTGATTTGCGAGACCATGGCGTCTGGCGAAGTGAACCGCCCGACTCCGACAACCGGTTTGCTGGTCAGCCCTTTGACGAAAGAAATATACTTTTCCTGGGCGCCTTCTTCGCCGAAGCGTGAGGTTTCCGAATCATTGGACCAGTTGGAAATATTGACGTCCCACAAGTCCGGCAATTCGGCCAGCATCTCGACGATCTCGCGGCCTTCCTCAGCCGCCGTAATACCGTCCGGCCCCAACAATTCATCGACCGCCAGTCGCACCGCGACGGCACAGGTGTCGCCGACTGCTTCCTTGGTATCCTCGATCATCTGGCGGAAAAAACGCACCCGGTTTTCCAGGCTGCCGCCGTATTCATCGGTGCGGTCATTGAACCGCCTTGAGAGGAAATGCATGGGTAGGGAAAGATTGTGCCCGGCGTAGCAGTAAATAATATCGAAACCGGCCTGCTTGGCCCGAACCGCTGCCTGACGGTGCCAGCGCAGAACATCGCGAATATCTGATTTATCCATGGCGTAAGCCTGCACCGGATCCAGACACGATCCGACAATATTGGACACCGCCATGGGCACTTCGCGGCTGTAACGATTGGTCGTCTCGTGGCCCTGAAAAACCAGTTCTATCCCGGCCAGCGATCCGTGTTGATGGACGGCGTCCGTCATCCGCGCCAGGTGGGGAATGTCGCTATCGTCCCACAGGCGTTCTTCGGCGTGGGGCGAAACGTCGGTCTTGGGGTGAATTTCACATTCTTCGGTACAAATGACGGCCCAGCCGCCTTCCGCCTTGGTCCGGCGCATTGCCGCCGTGCTCGAAGGATTGCGGTGCCCCATGCCATTGCAGTGAGGAACCTGATAGAACCGGTTCTTCGCCGTCACCGGGCCGATCTTGACAGGCTCGAACAGAATATCGTATCTTGGATCACGGCTCATATTTTTATCCATCCAGACGCAGGTACCATTGGTATTCCCGACTGCTCACCCTTGACATGAAACTCCGCAACTCATCGCGTTTACATTCAACATAGAGTTTGCAGTACGCGGCCCCCATATAGTCCGCCAGCACTTTTGATTGTTCCAGGACCTCCAGCGCCCAACCACATTCCGTAGGCAGGCTTTCGTCCGGCTCGGTCGTTTCTTTGCCTTTGACCGCTGGCGGCGGCGACAATTTTTGAGAGATACCATAATGCATGCCGCTGAGAACCGCGGCCAGGGCCAGGTAGGGGTTGGCATCGGCACCGGCTATTCTGTATTCGAGACGGCGATTTTTATCATCTCCGGCGGGAATTCTGACGGCGACGGAACGATTGTTATAGCCCCACGAACGATTGACCGGGGCATAGGCACCGGGTTCGAAGCGTCTGAATGAATTAATGTTCGGCGCTAAAAACGCCATTGCCTCGGGCATCGTCTCCAGCAACCCGGCGGCGGCGAATTTCAAAATTTCGCTACCGGTCTCCTCGCTACCTGAAAAGACATTGTTACCTTTATCGTCAAGCAGACTGACATGCATATGCATGCCGCTGCCTGACTGTTCGGGGTACGGTTTAGCCATGAACGTCGCATCGACGCCGTGATTCTGGGCGACCCCCTTGATCACCCGCGGCAGAAGCATTGCGTGATCGCACGCGGCCATCGGATCGTCGCTATGTTTCAGGTTGATTTCATACTGACCCGTTGCGTATTCGGCAGATACCGGGCCGATTGGAATTTTCTGGATGATACAGGCTTCGGAGACGGCATCGAAAAAATCGCCAAATCCATCAAGATCGCTGATGCTCAGAACCTGGGTGCCGGAGACTCGGCGCCCCGTCAAAGGCATGATTGGCGGCTGTGGATTGCCTTCCAGAGCGCCTTCCGGGTCAAGCAAATAGAATTCCTGCTCGAGGGCGACGACAGGCCTTAAGCCAATATCGTTAAAACGATTAAGCACCCGTTGCAAAACATGGCGCGGGTCGAACTGATGGGGCGAGCCATCGCTTTCGAAGAAAGTGACAAGCAACTGAGCCATCGGTTTTTCAAACCACGGCACCATCGTCAGGGAACCGGGAACCGGACGCGCCAAAACATCAGGATCGCCATCGCTGCCGCCCCTGCCCAACGGGTCATCGTTGTCGCCGCGCACATCGAGCAAGACGGACGAGGCCGGAACATGAAAACCATTCTTGTAAATATCGAGAACACTGTCACGCGAAACGCGTTTGCCGCGAATGACACCGCAAAGATCAGGCAGGATGGCGTCGAAAATCTCGACATCAGGGTGTTTGGCTAAAAATTCAGAAACTTCATCCATAAAACTTCACCTGTTAAATTAACTCAACAAATCACGCATTCTGTAATACATCATGCCCAAGGCCAGCATCGGCATTCTGATCGGACCGCCAGGGAACGGTTGATGGCGGATTTTAGCCATCACATCAAACTGTTCTGCGGTGCCGGAAATAGCCTGGGCGATCAGCTTTCCACAGATACCCGAAAGCGCTACACCATGCCCGGAATAACCGTGGGCAAAGAAAATATTACCATCAATGGAGCCGACATGGGGCAAGCGATCCAGGGTAATCGCCAGTTTGCCACCCCAGCAATAATCCAGTTTTGCATCCGCCAATTGCGGAAAAACTTTCAACATCCGCGGGCGCATATAGGAAAACAAATCGGCTGGCTCGTAGCCACTGTAATTGGCCCGACCACCGAACAGCATGCGACCATCAGTCGACAGGCGGAAGTAATCGACAATATTGTTGCTTGAACAAACCGCGTCATTTTCGGCAATCAAGGCCCGCGCCCGCTCCGCGCCCAAGGGCTCTGTGGCCAGTATAAAGCTGCTGACCGGCATGACCCGGTGATAAAGCGGCGTCAGCAGATCGCCAAGATAGGCATTCCCTGCGGCCACGACGAATTTTGCGCTGACGTTACCCTTGGCAGTTTCGATCCTGACAACTGATCCCTTTTCAAGATTGCTGACCGGGGAATTCTCGAAAATCCGGACCCCGGCCTCCTCCGCCGCACGGGCCAGGCCGAGCGTATAATTCAACGGGTGTAGATGGCCGGCATTGCCTTCCCACAAGGCACCATGATAGGCCTTGCTATCCAGACGCTGTTCAAGTTCGGCTTTATCGAGCACGGTAGTGTCCGTATAGCCGTAGCGTTGCCATTCATCACGAGTTTCCTTTACCCAGCTCATATGGCTCGGTTTACTGGCTGCGTGCAAATATCCCCATGTCAGATCACAATCGATTTGGTGCTTTTCAACCCGCTCGCGAATCAAATCCTTGGAGGCCACTTCCACATCCCACATGGCCTGCGCGCCCTGTTTGCCGAGCAATCCTTCGACGTTATCCATTGATTTGTTATAGCCGGTGCATATTTGTCCGCCATTGCGCCCCGACGCGCCCCAGCCAATACGCATCCCTTCCAGCAAAACGACATCGTAACCCCGTTCCGCCAGGTGCAACGCCGCCGACAGGCCGGTGTAACCGCCGCCGATAACACACACATCGGCGCTGACCTCGCCCATCAGGACAAGGTGGTTGGTGTCGTCATTGGAACTGGCCGCATAATAGGAATCCGGGTGTTCACTCATCAGGAGGCTCTCTGCATAATATAAATTCTTGTTCTGGAAGGATTTTCTCTTAATCAGATCAAGTGTTCAATATATTTTACACACAAAACGACCTCAAGGGCTACTCATTGGCAGTGCGAATGGCCAGAATAACGGCTTGCATAACTTGCTTTGTTGTCGCCGTCCCACCCAAATCCTTAGGCATCACCTCACCGGCTGCCGTTACCCGCTCGATAGCCGCCATTAACCGTGCCGCCCCTGAGCTTTCACCCAAATGATCCAGCATCATGGAAGCCGACCAAAATGCGCCGATCGGGTTGGCAATCCCCTGCCCCATAATATCGAAGGCGGAACCGTGAATGGGCTCGAACATGGAAGGAAAATCTTTTTCCGGCCGCAAGTTGGCTGTTGGCGCGATTCCCATACTGCCGGACAGCGCTGCGGCCAGATCAGATAAAATATCTGCATGCAGGTTGGTGGCAACGATTGTATCCAGACTTTTTGGGTCCAACACCATGCGGGTGGTCATGGCATCGACCAGCATCTTATCTGTTTCGACATCCGGGTAATCGGCCTTCAGGCTTGCAAAGATTTCATCCCACATGACCATGCCATGACGCTGGGCGTTGGACTTTGTCACCATGGTCAAAAGCTTGCGCGGGCGGCTGCGGGCCAACTCGAATGCGAAACGCTGAATGCGCTCGACACCTGTGCGGGTAAACACAGATACATCCATGCCGACTTCCTGGGAGAAATTTTGATGAGCGCGGCCGCCAATACCTGCGTATTCGCCTTCAGTATTTTCGCGCACGATAACCCAGTCGAAATCGCCGGAGCCGATGCCTTCAAGGGGGCTATGGACACCGGGAAGCACGCGTGTTGGGCGAACGTTGGCGTACTGGCCAAAGCCCTGGCAAATGTTCAGGCGTAATTGCCACAACGTAATGTGATCGGCAATGCGCGGATCACCGGCGGAACCGAAATAGATGGCGTCGAAATCTTCAAGAAGTTCAAGGCCGTCCCCAGGCATCATCTGCCCGTGTTCAAGGTAATAATCCGCACCCCAGGGAAACGATTGCACATCCAACGAGAAGTCGCCGTCTTTTTCCGCCAGCGCCTCAAGAACCTTGAGCCCGGCTGTGATGACCTCACCGCCAATACCGTCGCCGGGGATGGCGGCAATACGATATGTCAGCATGACTAAACCTTACGAATGAATTCAGCGATTTTTGGCTGAATTTCCGATTTCCAGCACCTGCCATTGAAAACCCCGTAATGACCCGCGCCCAACTGAATATGACGGACTTTTTTATCGTCTGACAAATTCGCACACAATTTGTGGGCGGCGCTTGTTTGGCCCAAGCCGCAAATGTCGTCCTTTTCACCCTCGACGGTCATCAGTGCCGTTTTCCTGATTTTCGACGGGTCGACGAGCCGTTCACGATGTTTCATAGTGCCCTTGGGCAAATGATGTTCCTTGAACACCGTCTCGATGGTTTGCAGGAAAAATTCAGCAGGAAGGTCCATCACCGACAGGTATTCATCGTAGAATTCCCGGTGCTGGTCCGCCGAATCTCCATCCCCTTCAACGAGGTGATTATAAAGCCCCACATGCGCCTTCATGTGGCGATCCAGGTTCATGGTCATGAAACCGGTCAGTTGGACGAAACCGGGGTAGACCTTACGCATGGCCCCGACCAACGGGAACGGTACGCGGGAAATCACCGAATTCTCGAACCACGCAAGGTCTTTGGTTTCGGCGTGCTTGTTAACCTGTGTCGGATTTTCACGGGTGTCGATGGGGCCGCCCATCAGGACCATGGCCCGCGGTTGCAGGGGATCTTTTTCGCTCGCCATCAGCGCCACGGCCGCCAGCACAGAAACAGCCGGTTGGCACACTGCGATAACCGTCAGGTCGGGGCCAAGGTGACGCATAAAGTCGATCATCAAATCGATATGGTCATCAAGGTCAAAGGTGCCGAAGGACAGCGGCATCATGCGGGCATCGTGCCAATCGGTGACATATACATCATGGTCGGGCAGCATCGCCTCGACGGTGCCCCGCAACAGAGTCGCATAATGGCCTGAAAGGGGGGCAACGATCAGTACTTTGGGGTCTTTCTTGGCTTGGGCCTTGGGCAGATCGCGGCGAAAATGAATAAGGTCACAAAACCGCGTACACAACTGGATATCGATCTCAACATCAACAGTCTTGCCGTTGCGGATCGTGGTATCGATCTCCCATTTCGGCTTGCCATAGCGGCGCGTCATCCGGTTGAAGACCTCGAAAGACGCAGCCATGGAGCGACCCATCGGGGTATAGGAGAGCGGATTGTAGATAGAGGAATTAATCTGCTGACCTAATTCGGACAGCGCCTTAAGCGGCGCCATGGTCGCATGGGTCAATTCATAAGCATGATAGAGCATTGAGTCATAGAGCCTTACTTTAACGTAATTACCGCACATGCGATATTGCACCTGCGAAGAGTACAACTCTCCACTGCGGAACAACAGCAAAAGGTTAAATGCATTGTTAGTAGGTTGAATTAAATAAATAAAATATCAAATTCATAAATATATAAATGTACGATTTACAGAAATTTTCCTTTTCTTCGCATCGATTCCCCGACAATCAGTCATTGCAACACTGGCGAAAACAGCCATTTTTTCCACTCTTTCTTCCTGGTTGCTTTTTCTTCATACTGTTATCCATAATCGGTGCGCTGGGGCGCGCTTCGCTTCAAACCATTTTGAACAGGTATGCCAAACTGTGAGCCGTCTAGCCAATGTCCTGATAGCCGGCAGTAACGGTCCGCGTCTTGACGAGATGGTCGAGACCTTGTCAGCAAATGGCTTTCAGGCGACCCACTGCACCAGCGCCGCTGGTTTGCTGGAAGAAGCCCGCATCGGCCAACCCGATTTAGCCTTGATCGACCTTGCCTCGCCTGACCTGGACGGCATGCAACTAGCCACAACCATGACCCAGGATGCGCAAAATGATGGCATGCCGGTAATCTTATTCGGGGCCGATGGCTCTGATAATCAATTTACCCAGGCGGTGGAGGCTGGCGTAGATGAAATTTTTACCGAGTCTACAGATTTAGAGGAAATGCGCCCACGCCTGTTGCCGCTCGTGCGCCTGGCCACCATGCGCCGCGAGCTGGCGGAACGCATAGCGCTGACAACAAAATTCGGTGACCCCGTTGCCCCGCATTCATCCTTAACAAACCCACCAAAACTTGAATTATTGCAGATCGGCCGTGATCTGGGGGAAGCGGAGGCCCTGAAGAAGGCGATGGGGGACCAATGCGCCATCACGACGACGCCCAGCGCCTTCACTGCCAGTCTTTTGTTAAGCGACAAGCCTTTTTTCGACGCCTGCTTTCTGGCCATCGACGAGATTGGCACGAACATGAGCCCTGATCAGGCCATCGACCTGTGCAATCAAATCCGCCTCAGCCCCCGCCTTTACAATATGCCGGTGGTGTTGATTAATCCTCACGAAGGCGGCGTTGATACGGTTCTCGCGCTACAAAATGGCGCCACACGTGTACTTTCAAGAAGGGCCGAAAACGGCGAACTTTATGCGGCTTTAAGCATTCTAGGGCGGCGACAGCAAAGTCGCTGGCAAATCCGCCAGGCAATGCTCAACACTATGAGCCCACAAACAACCGACCCCCGCACTGGCGCTTACACCTTCGCCTACATGCGGGCCCATCTGGAAACCCTGGTTGCGGCGGCGCGTATCAGAGACAAGCATTTGACCCTGGTGTTTTTCTCGTTCCCCGACGCTCCCGGAATTAAAGATCAGTTTGGCGCGACAGCCAGCGAACACATGCTCAGGCAATTGCCACAATGGATCAACGCCATGGTCCGCATCGAAGATATGGTCGCCCACTATACCGGCCACGATTTCTGCATTGCCCTGCCCGACACCCCCCTGGACGAGGCGCTCTTCGTCATGAACCGCATCGCCGGGGTTTTGACCTACACCGACTTCTCTTTGCGCGAGGTCTATCAGCCGGTGACCATTTCCGTCGAATTCGGTATTGCCGAGATCGAAAAAGGCGACACCACCGACACCCTGATCGACAGGGCGCGGGCTACTCTGGACTAGCCATTCATGCAGATTGATTTCCTTTTCGACGCTGTTTGCCCCTGGTGCTATATCGGCAAGCGCCGACTCGAGAAAATGCTGGCCGCACGGGGTAGCCCCCCCCTCACCATCAATTGGCTGCCATTCCTGCTTAACCCGGAAATACCTTCCGCCGGGATTGATCGCAACGCTTATCTGGCTGGTAAATTCGGCTCGGAAAGCCGCATTCGCCGTATCTACGGGGCTATTGCCGATGTCGGATTGTCCGTCGAGATCGGTTTTAATTTTGAAACCATTCGTCACACCCCCAACACGATCGACGCCCACAGACTGGTCCGTTTCGCCGAGCGGGAAAGCAAGGCAGAGGCCGCAGTAGAGGCATTGTTCGAGAGTTATTTTGTCGACGGCTTGAATATCGGGGAAGCCCACGTGTTAACAGGCATCGCCAACGCCATCGGCCTCGACGACGCGGCCTTTGGCGCGCATCTGGACAGCGACGACGGCATCCCGGAAATCTACGACGCCAACACCCAAGCTCACCGCCTGGGCATCAACGGCGTGCCGTCCTACGTATTCAATGAAAACATGGTGATTTCCGGGGCCCAGGAAGAAAACGTCCTAGCTAGAATGCTCGACGCGGCAATGGCCGAGGGGGGATAATGGTTTTTGCAGAGGTTGCCTCCCGATATGGAAGCGCCCAAAGAATAACCCCGCTCTATCGGGGTTATTTGAACAGTGAGAATATAGTTGTAATTTGTCGATAATCTGGACATCGCCACATGAGATCGTAAATTAGCGATCCTATTCTTTTATCTTCAGCTACAATTTCGGCTAGGTCAGTCACTACACGCCCCTCTTCATTCCACATAAGCGACAATCCGCTTACCAATGCTACAAAAGCATTGGTAAAAGCCAAACTATCATCCTCAAAGTCGCCAGTCACTTGGATGGGATGGTGGCGGTTCACCCAGGCTGCTAATGCTGCACCGTGTTTTGTCGTAGATGGTCCGTCGTTTAGATCATGAAGGTCATTTTTATGAAAGACATCAATGTATGCGGCTTCCGCAGCAATTTCCGCCAACGATACATTGACGTAATAATAATCTCTTTTTTCTTTTGGGACGAAAGTAAGAAATACCTCTAGGCCGACGTACATGTATTCAACCGCTTTTAGGATATACTCTCCGGCTTCTTCGGTATCCAGCCGCTCCAACACCTTCTCACTGATATGGATATTGAAGCGGCGGAAAAATTCGTTCTCGTCAGGCCCGCTCATGAATCAGTTTACCCACAGCATGCACCAGATCGCGGTTGACTGGTTTAAGTTTCAGTTTTCCTGAATTAATTGATCCTTGAGCAGCCGCCAATGATGGGCGGCTTAAACGTTTCGCGGCAAAAGCCCGTTGGCTCGCCGGCATAAATGACAGGTCGGCTTCGGTGACCTGTCGCCTTCTGGTGATTATCTCAGACATTTCCCGTCTCCCAATGTTGCCCGGGTCATCCTTATAGTCCCAAGTAGTCCCAAGAAACTAAGACGTAGGGTGAACCAGCACACAACATGTAGTAAACCTTTATTAACAAACCTTAAAAAACAACAATATCTTGTGCGCGGACTCTATCTGGCCCAGCGCCCAAAAACCTCATTATTTTCAAGGTGGTAGGCAGCTTACACAGCGCCTTCCGTTCAAGGTAGGGAATTTATACCGTTTTACCGGTAAATGGCAACTACGTATGTTAATTCCCCGAAAACAGCCGAATCTGTCTAGGTCGATTCGCGATACGTTTCGGTATTACGGTAATACCACCTACCGATTCAACTCCGCCAATAACTCCCCGATGATCACCTGCACGAACAGCGACACTCTTGCCATCGGCATTACCCATTTTAACTAACCGTCATTCCTGGGAAAGCAAAAATACAGTTCTTCGATTTTAATCATTGATTTCGCCTCACCCCGCCTTCGGGCGCACTGTCAACAACTTGATAATGTCCTTATGCAGGAACGTCGTTTCCAGCAGTTCCAGCCCGGCCGCTTCAAGATATTGTTCGGTGTTGCGATCGAATTCAGCGCCGTAGGCGAAGCGCACCCAGGGTGCCCACAGTTTCATGATGAAACGCTGCCATGGGTTTTCCGAAATGGTGTATTCCAATATATGGATGATGCCGCCGGGACGGCAGACCCTACAAAGTTGCTCCAAGGCGCCTTGCTGGTGTTCGTTATCGAGCACGCAAAACAAGAATGTCGAGACGATGGAATCGAAACTTGCATCAGGAAAATCAAGCTCCAGGACATTCATCTCAATAAGCTCGACCGCTGTGCCGAGTCTGTCTTTGCGGCTACGGGCGCGGCCCAGCATGGACGGGCTTAAGTCGATGCCGGTGACCGTACAGTCCTTTGGATAGTAAGGAAAGTTACGCCCGGTGCCGACCCCGGCGTCGAGCAAATCACCGCTCAGTCCTTCAAACATCACCTGCCGCACAGGCCTGTAGCGGAAATGCTCGAACGGCAGGTCGAGGATGTCATAAAGCCGGGCGATGCGGTCATAGGTTTTCTGTTTGCTCATGACGGTGATGCCTCTGCGATCTTGGCGATGTCGCGCATCAGCAGGCGGACACCGGCGAGGCGGTCTTTCGGGGTTTCCCAACCGCGCATGAAGACCAGCTTGTGATCGGGGCGCAATTTCGCGGTGCCGACCTGATCGCTGATGAAGGCGACCAGCCCGCCCGGATTGGCGAATTCGTTATTGCGGAACGAAATCACCGCTCCCTTCGGCCCGGCATCGACCTTGTCGACCCCTGCCCGCTTGCTCAGTTGCTTGACGGCAATGATGGCGAAAAGATTCTCGACTTCATCGGGAAGCGAGCCGAAACGGTCAATCAGTTCGGCGGCAAAAGCCTCGATTTCCTGTGCTTCAACAAGTCGTGAAAGGCGGCGGTATAGCTCCATGCGGACGTTCAGGTCGGCGATATAACTTTCCGGGATCAGCACCGACGTGCCAATACCGATCTGCGGGCTCCATTCTTCCTCCGCGCCGCCGCCATCAAGGCCACGCGCCTCGGCCACCGCTTCTTCCAGCATCTGCTGGTAAAGCTCGATGCCGACTTCGCGGATATGGCCGGATTGTTCGTCGCCGAGCAGGTTTCCGGCACCGCGAATATCCAGATCGTGACTGGCCAGCGAGAACCCGGCACCCAGATTATCCAGGGTCTGCATCACTTCCAGGCGTTTTTCCGCCGCCGCCGTCAGCTTCTGACGCTCGGGCAATGTCAGATAGGCATAGGCACGGATTTTCGAGCGCCCGACCCGGCCCCGCAACTGGTAAAGCTGGGCCAACCCGAACATGTCGGCACGGTGAATAATCATGGTGTTAACGTGCGGCATATCGATGCCTGACTCGATGATGTTGGTCGATAGCAGAACATCATACGTGCCATCGTAAAAGGCGCTGATGGCGTCTTCCAGATCGTTGGGCGTCATTTGCCCGTGCGCGATGATCAATTTGATCTCGGGCACCAGTTTCTTCAACCGCTTGGCCAGCCCCCCCAAATCGGCGACACGCGGACAGACATAGAAGGTCTGACCACCCCGGAAACGCTCGCGCATGATCGCCTCGCGCACGACCACCGGGTCGAAGGGTAGCACGAAGGTGCGCACGGCAAGCCTGTCAACGGGCGGCGTCGCGATGATGCTCATTTCCTTAACCCCGGTCAGGGCCAATTGCAGGGTGCGCGGAATCGGTGTCGCGGTCAGGGTCAGAACATGCACGTCGGCTTTAAGTTTTTTCAGCTGTTCCTTATGGGTGACGCCGAAATGCTGCTCCTCATCGACGATGAGCAGCCCCAAATCACGAAAGCCGACATCCTTGGCCAGCAGTGCGTGGGTGCCGATGACAATATCGACCTGCCCCGATTTCATGGCATCTTTAACATCCTTGATGTGGCTTTGGCTGACCAGCCGGGATATCTGTTCGACGCGGACCGGGAAATCCTTGAATCGTTCCTGAAAATTCTGGAAATGCTGGCGACACAGCAATGTGGTCGGCACCACCACGGCGACCTGCTTACCGCTCATGGCGGTAACGAAGGCGGCGCGCAAGGCGACTTCCGTCTTGCCGAAGCCGACATCGCCGCAGATCAGGCGGTCGGCGGCGTTGCCGCCGGACAAATCGCCGAGAACATCTTCGATGGCGGCGCGCTGGTCATCGGTTTCATCGTAGGGGAAGCGGGCTGCGAATTCATCGTAAACACCTTCGTCCGGATTGATGCGCGGAGCCGATAGCAAGGTGCGGGCGGCGGCAACCTTGATCAGTTCCTCGGCCATGCCCTTGATGCGTTCTTTCATACGCGCCTTGCGGGCCTGCCAACCGGCACCACCCAGCCTGTCCAACTGCCCACCGGCGGCTTCAGAGCCATAACGCGAGATCAGTTCGATGTTTTCCACCGGCAGGAACAGCTTGTCGCCGCCGTCGTAGAGCAGCCGCAGGCAATCGTGAGGCGCTCCCGATACGCTGATCGCCTCAAGCCCGTCATAGCGCGCAATGCCATGTTCCACATGCACCACCAAATCACCCTGATGAAGACTGGAGGCTTCGGCAATGAAATTTTCCGGCCTGATTTTACGTTTCGCCGCGTGGCTCAGGCGGTCGCCGAGAATATCCTGCTCGCCGATAACGCAAAGATCATCGGTGACAAAACCGCGATCCAGACCAACCACACCAAGGCCCACCGCCTTTGGACTCAACGCCTTGACTTGATTCCAGTCATCGACACGGGCCAGACCGCTTATGCCGTGTTCGCGCATGACCGTCTCTAAACGTTCCAGCGAACCTTTGGTATAGCCTGCCAGCAGCACCCGGCGTCCCTGTTTTTGCTGATAAGCCAGATGTTCCGCGAGAACATCGAAGACATTCAGGTCCGGGCTTAGCCGGGCTTCGGCAAAATCCCGGCCCTGCTTGCAATCTAGATGAATACGCCCCTCACCCGCCCCATCAGGGGCGGCAAAGGGCGACATATGCCCGACCGGGTGGCTAGCCAGGCGTTTCTCCCAGCCTGCAAGGTCAAGGAACAACGTTTCCGGCGGAACTGGCAAGTAAGGAACACCGTCGGCATCCTTCCCGTCAGCAATAACCTTACGGGCAATGTAATATTCGGCGACAAGGTCAAGGCGCGCATCGAGCGCCTGCTGCCATTGGTGATCGAGCAATACAGGTGCCCCCGGCACATAATCGAGCAGGGTTTCCATCTTCTCGTGGAACAATGGCAGCCAGTGTTCCATGCCGATATGGCGATGACCGGCGGAAACCGCCTCGTACAAGGGATCATTACTGCCGCCAGTGCCGAAAAGGGCGCGGTACTTTGAGCGGAAACGCGATTGCGCCGCCTCGCTTAGTGGCACTTCGCTGATCGGCCTGATGACAAAACTATCCTGCTTGCCGATTGTGCGCTGGTCGATGGGGTCAAAGGTGCGGATGGCGTCCAGTTCGTCGCCGAAGAAATCCAGCCGCAGGCCTTGTTCCGCGCCGGAGGCGAAGACATCGACGATGCCCCCACGCACGGCGAATTCGCCTGCTTCCATCACAGTTTCAGCGCGTCCGTAGCCATTGGCGACCAGAAACGCGATCAGGGCGTCGGGTTCAAGGCGCTCACCGACGTCGGCGCTCAAAGTCGCCCCGGTAAAAGCGTCACGCGGCACGACTCGCTGCACCAGGGCCGAAACCGTGGTTAACAAGGCGCGCGGCCCGCTTGCGTGTTCAAGCAAGCGGGTCAGGGTGTCGATGCGCTGGCCGATGATGGCGCTGTTGGGTGAGGCGCGATCATAAGGCAGGCAATCCCAGGCCGGAAATTCCAGGACTTCGACGTCAGGGGCGAAGAACGCCAGCGCCTCAACCATACGGGCCAGATGAATATCGTCACGGGCGACAAAAACACCGATATTGGCGCCCGCGCCGATGAGCTGGGCCAGGATCAAGGCATCGAAGCCACCGGGTGCGCCAGAGACATCAACGACGCCGGGGACGGAGAGGATTTTTTGAATCTTTTGCATGTGCTTACGCCGTTTTGTTGAATCTTTGAATCAAGGCCATCAGATCCGTATCAAAAGCCTCTGGCAGAGGGGTTTTGCCGATAATCCAGTTCATCACATCGATGTCGTTCTGTTGCATCAAATTATCCAGATCATCGAGCTGCGGAGCGCTCAATTCGGTGATATAGCGGTCGGCAAAACCACCGAGCAAAATGTCATTTTCCTTCATGCCGCAATGATGGCTGCGGAACAGGAGTTGTTTGCGTCTGGGTTCCAATTTTTTGAAGCTCCATTTAATTTTGGTAGGGTATAGTCGTTTAAAACTTGGATGTCACTTATGCGCCCTGAAATTCTTTATCCTCCGTTCGAACCAGTGACCAGCCTTAAGGGCATCGGTCCGCGTATCGCCACGGGGCTGGAAAACTTGTGTGGGCCGCGCATTGTCGATCTTTACTGGCACCTGCCAAGCGGCCTGATCGACCGCCGCTATGCGCCCAATGTCGCCGATGCCATGCCCGGACGGGTCGCAACCCTCACCGTCACCGTCGATAAGCACATCAAACCGGCCAACAAGCGTTTGCCCTACAAGATCATCACATCCGATGACACCGGCACCCTGGCACTGGTTTTCTTCCATGCTCACGATGATTATTTAAGCAAATCCCTGCCCGAAGGCGAAATCCGTGTCGTCAGTGGCACGCTGGAACGCTTCAGTGGGGAAATGCAAATGACCCACCCGGACCGCATCGGCACGTTGGCTGAAATCGACAAACTGAAATCCGTCGAACCGGTTTACCCGCTCACCGCCGGGATCTCGCTAAAAGTCTTGGGGAGAGCCATGACCGGGGCGCTGGAAAAAGTTCCGGAACTGGAAGAATGGCAGGATCCGGCGTTTTTCAGCCAAAACAAGTGGAAGTCCTGGCAAGAGTCACTTTTAGAGGCCCACACGCCCCACAGCGAATACGATCTAGACCCCGCCTCCCCGGCCCGCAAGCGCCTTGCCTATGACGAATTGTTGGCTAACCAGTTGGCGTTGTCGCTAATGCGCATACATATGCATAAAACCGCAGGGCGCGGCATTCGCGGCGATGGCAGCCTGCAAGACAAGGTTCTGAACGCCCTGCCCTTCTCTTTAACGCCGTCGCAGCAAACGTCGCTTATGGAAATCAGCGAGGATATGGGCTCGGACACCCGCATGTTGCGCCTTCTGCAGGGCGATGTCGGCAGCGGCAAGACGGTCGTCGCCCTGCTTGCCATGCTAGCAGCCGTCGAGGCCGGGACGCAAGCGGTGATGATGGCGCCAACGGAAATCCTCGCCCGCCAACATCTGGCGACCATCACACCATTGGCCGAGGCCGCAGGAATCGGGGTCAAACTGCTGACCGGACGCGAGAAAGGCAAGAACCGCAAGACTGTCCTGGAAAGCCTGAAAAGCGGCGAAACCCATATCGCTGTGGGCACCCACGCGCTGTTTCAGGACGATGTGGAATTCGCCGACCTGAGCCTGGCGGTGATCGACGAACAGCACCGCTTCGGCGTCCATCAACGCCTGACCCTGGCGGGCAAAGGCCAGGCCGTCAACGTGCTGGTGATGACGGCAACACCGATCCCCCGCACTTTGATGTTGACCGCTTACGGGGACATGGACGTCTCGCGCCTGCTGGAAAAACCGGCCGGGCGGCAGCCGATCAAAACCACGACTGTCGCTCTTGGCCGGCTGGACGAAGTGATCGGCGCCGTCAAACGACGCATCAATGACGGCGGACGCGCCTATTGGGTGTGTCCGCTGATCGAGGAATCCGAAGTGCTCGACGTTGCCGCCGCCGAAGACCGCCACCGTAGCCTGCAGCAATTATTCGGTGAGCGTGTCGGGCTCATCCATGGCCGCATGAAAGGGCAAGAAAAGGACAAGGTTATGGCTGCCTTCGCGGGCGGCGATATCGAGATTTTGGTGGCGACGACGGTGATCGAAGTGGGTGTCGATGTGCCCGAAGCCACAGTCATGGTCATCGAACACGCCGAACGCTTCGGCCTGGCCCAATTGCACCAGTTGCGTGGCCGCATCGGGCGCGGCACCGAGGCATCGAACTGCCTGCTGGTGTTTCAGGAACCGCTGACAAAAACCGCTCATGACAGGTTGGCGATCATGCGCGAAACCGATGACGGTTTTATTATTGCCGAAAAAGATCTTGAACTGCGCGGCGCTGGCGAACTGCTCGGCACCCGACAAAGCGGTCTGCCCGACTTCCGCCTCGCCGACCTTACTGCTCATGCAGACCTGCTGGCAACAGCCAGAGACGACGCCAAACTGATCCTCAACAAAGACCCCAACCTCGAAAGCCCGCGCGGCAAGGCGCTGCGTACCCTGCTCTACCTGTTCGAACGCGACGCCGCCGTGCGCTATTTGCGCTCCTAAACCTGCGGAACAGGCACGGCCATGCTGTCTATCACTGTCTCCATGACGACGAAGGTGCTGGTTTGCTGGACGTGCGGTAGTTTGGCGATGCCTTCACCCAGGACATATCGATAGGTTCCGATGTTATCCGTGCGCACCTTGAGCAAATAATCGAAATCTCCGGCGATCATGTGGCAAGACTGAACGGCTGCAAGTTTTTTGACCGCGGTATTGAATTCATCGAGAGCCTGACTGGTGGTGTCCTCAAGCGTGACCTGCACAAACGCGACATGACCGGCGTTCAAGATTTCTGGATCAAGCAGGGCGTGATAACCGCGAATGACACCGCTGGCTTCAAGTCGGCGAACCCGCTCCAGACAGGGTGTTTTGCTCAACCCCACGCAGGCCGAGAGCTTCGTCATCGTCATGCGTGCGTCATCCTGTAACGCTTGCAGAATTTTACTGTCAATCTTGTCCATTTAACTGCCTATATATTTATTTACAGTCTTTTTATTATATATTTACAAGGAATACAGACGATACGATCACATTGGAAGATGAAAAAAGTCACATAATCTACGGCTTTTGAGTCACTGTCGGATAACACACCCTTAACCCAAGGATGCCTCAATGTCTGATAACCATCGCTCCGCAATCCGTGCCGCATATTTATGTGACGAGGCGCAAACGCTCAAGCACCTGATCCAATCCATGAGGCTGGACACGGCGGCACGCCGTCGTATCGAGGAAGCGGCCATCCAACTGGTCGATCAATTGCGCAGCGACAAGCAGCCCGGCATGATGGAGACGTTCCTGGCCGAATATGGTTTAAGCACCAGCGAAGGCGTCGCCTTGATGTGCCTTGCCGAGGCGCTTTTACGCGTACCCGACAATTTGACCATGGACGCGCTCATTCAGGACAAGATCGCCCCTGCCGACTGGGGTAAACACCTGGGTCAATCGGGCTCGCCGCTCGTAAATGCCTCGACCTGGGCGTTAATGCTGACCGGCAAGGTAATCGCGCCTGAAGATGCCGAGCAACTTGACATCGCTGGCACCGTGCGGACCATGATCAAGCGCATTGGCGATCCGGTGATCCGCACGGCAGTCGGCCAATCCATGCGGGTGTTGGGTCATCAGTTTGTTTTGGGTCGCGACATCGAAGAGGCCGTCAAACGCGGCGGCGATAATGCAGCCAAGGGTTACACCCATTCTTACGACATGCTCGGTGAAGCCGCACACTGCGCCGCCGACGCCAGGCGTTATTTCCTCAGCTATTCCAGCGCCATCACAGCGCTGGCCAAACACTGCAAGCATGACGACACGCGCCGCAACCCCGGCATCTCGGTCAAACTCTCGGCCTTGCATCCGCGTTATGAATTCAGCCAGCGTGAGCGTGCCGTAGCGGAACTGACGGCGCGGGTATCGAGCTTGGCGCTGCTGGCAAAAAACGCCAACATGGGCTTCAACATTGACGCCGAAGAGGCCGACAGGCTCGACTTGTCGCTGGACATCATTGAGGCGGCCTTAAGCAATCCGGACCTCAAAGGCTGGGACGGCTTCGGCGTCGTTGTGCAAGCCTACATGCCGCGCGCATTATACGTCATCGACTGGTTAGGCGATTTGGCCGAACGCCTTGATCGGCGGATCATGGTGCGGCTGGTCAAGGGCGCCTATTGGGATAGTGAAATCAAGATCGCCCAGGAACAGGGCCTCGACGGATACCCGGTGTTCACCCGCAAGGTCTCGACGGATATTTCCTACATGGCGTGTACTCGCCGCTTGTTTGATTATGCGGCCCGCATCTACCCGCAATTCGCCACCCACAATGCCCACACGGCTGCGGCGGTGCTGGAAATGGCTGGCGATTTTGAAGATTTCGAATTTCAACGCCTGCATGGCATGGGCGAAAGCCTGTTTGAATTGCTGCGAAAAAACCACAACCGCCGCTGCCGCATTTATGCGCCGGTTGGCGTTCACGAAGACTTGTTGGCCTATCTGGTGCGCCGCCTGCTTGAAAACGGCGCTAATTCGTCGTTCGTCAATCAGGTTCTCGATGAAAGCGTTCCCCCTGCCGACCTGGTTTGCGACCCGCTCAGCGCCTCCGAAAGACTGCAAAGCATCGCCAACCCACACATCCCCTTACCCGCCGATTTGTTCGGTTCCAGCCGCAAGAACTCCAAAGGCTGGAATTTGGCCGACCCGCAGCAACTGGAAGAGCTACAAAACAAGCGCGACGCCTTCAAAAACAAGACATGGAGCGCCGCGCCACTGATCGGTGGAGTCGCGCAAAAGGGCGAACGCCTGCCCGTTCTCAATCCCGCCAACCGCGGTGATATTGTTGGCCAAGTTACGCAAGCATCAAGCGCACACATCGAGGACGCCTTAAAGCTGGCCGTCAGCGCTGTTCAGGGCTGGCGCACTTCAGATATTGAAGATCGGGCCGGTTGCCTGATGCGCATTGCCGATCTTTATGAGGAAAATGCCATCGAACTGATGGCCCTTGCCGCCCGCGAAGCCGGTAAGACTCTGGCCGATTGTGTCGGGGAATTGCGCGAGGCCGTCGATTTTTGCCGCTATTACGCAACACAATCCCTGGCGAACAAAGAACAGCACCAGGGACGCGGCGTCTTCCTGTGCATTTCACCGTGGAATTTCCCGCTGGCCATTTTTACCGGTCAGATCGTCGCGGCCCTTGTCAGCGGCAACGCGGTCATTGCGAAACCTGCCGAACAAACACCGCTGATCGCCTGCCGCGCCGTGGAATTAATGCACCAGGGTGGCATCCCGGTTGACGTTTTACATCTGCTTCCCGGTGACGGGCCGGGCGTCGGCGGCACCCTTAGCGCCGATCCGCGCATAGCGGGCGTCTGTTTTACCGGTTCCACCGATACGGCGCGCATCATTAACACCACCATGGCCCGCACGGGGAACCCCCATGCCCCACTGATTGCCGAAACCGGTGGCCTGAACGCCATGATCGTCGATTCCAGCGCCCTGCCCGAACAAGCCGTGCGCGACATCGTCACTGCCGCTTTCCAAAGCGCCGGGCAGCGCTGTTCTGCTTTAAGGATATTGTTTGTGCAATCCGATATTGCCGAAGCTCTTCTGACCATGCTGAAAGGCGCCATGGACGAGCTTTGCATCGGTGACCCATGGGACATACAAACAGATGTCGGGCCGGTCATCGACGCGCAAGCGCGGGGGCTCATCCAAAGCCATTGCCAGACCATGGAGCAAGACAGGCGCCTGATCGGCAAAATTGAACACCATCGCGAACATGGATTTTTCGTCAGTCCAGCAGCCTACAAATTGTCAGGAATCGAAGAGCTTGAACGCGAGATTTTCGGCCCCGTGCTTCATGTGGTCACATTCGAGGCCGAAAACCTGGGCGACCTTATCGAGAGCATCAATGAACGCGGCTACGGCCTGACCATGGGCATCCATACCCGGGTCGATAAAAGAGTACAGGACATTTGCGACAAGGCACGTGTCGGCAACATCTATGTCAACCGCAATCAAATCGGCGCGGTTGTCGGCGTACAACCTTTCGGCGGCGAAGGATTATCGGGGACCGGCCCCAAGGCGGGTGGTCCGCATTATCTGGCCCGTTTCACACAAAGGATTTCTTCTCCGCCCAATGGTCAGGAGGTGACCTTTGATACGGAAGGAGGACTTTCAAAAGTGATGCCAGGCGCATTAGCCGCGCAAAAGGCTTGGGACCGCATGGATAATCGCGCAGCCCTTATAGAACAGGCGGCGCAGGCTTGTTCTGCCACCATGCACACGGTCATTGTTGAGACCCTGGCGGCATTGACGGGATATTCCCCTGAGCCCCTCGATTTACCGGGGCCAACTGGAGAAAGTAACCGCCTGACCCTGCATGGCCGCGGTGTCTTCTTGTGCCTGGGTGGCGCTGATGAGGCAGTGACGGCGTTATTGCTTGGCAATGCCGTCGTCGTTTTCGCTGATGAGGAGATGGAAATATTCTCGAAAGCCTTGCCCACCGGTCTACTGACCCCGATTGCAGGCTTGTCCTTGCAGGAATTAGAGACGACGGCGGGTCTGGCCGGTGTTGTCTATGGGCGGGGTGGCGATATGCACCACGCCATACGCATCGCACTGGCGGCACGCATAGGGCCGATTATACCGCTGATCGACGACCCGTTGGATTGGCGGCAAATGCTTGTAGAACGAGCCCTTTGTATCGACACAACAGCCTCGGGCGGCAACGCCGCCCTGCTGGCATCGGCCGGACTCCCGGATTAAGGATTATCACTCCTTGGTTTTCGTGACCAATATCGGTGTACGCTGGCCCTCGCGCAGCACATCCATATCTTCATAAGTCGCTGCCGATACCTGCGGCTTGGCCTGTTCAACCGCCGAGCGCCGGTCTTCAGGGGTGACGATGCCGCCGGAAATAACCATTTTCAATGCTTCTTCGACGCTCATGGAAAGCGGCACCAGTTCCTTCTTTGGGACAAACAGCAAGAACCCGGATGTCGGGTTGGGCGTCGTCGGCAGGAAGATGTTGATGCATTCTTCTTCCGTCAGGTTCTGCACTTCGCCTTTGGTGCGCCCGGTGATGAAGGCGACGGCCCACATGCCGCGCCTGGGGTATTCGACCAGCACCGCCTCGCGAAAGGCGTTTGATTGTTGCGCTAATACGGTTTCCAGAATCTGTTTAATGGCCCCGTAAAACCCGCGAATCACCGGCATGCGGTTGAGCAACCGTTCGGTTGTGCGCAAGTAGAACCGCCCGACTAGTCCCGCCGTCAGCGCACCAATCAAAGTTAAGACAATAAAGACAATGACCAGCCCAAGGCCAGGTGTCCCGAACGGCAGATATGTTTCCGGACGATAATGAATGGGGATTAACGGCGTCACTTTGTTATCGACAAAATTAATAAATTGCCAGGTCAGATAGAAGGTGATCGAGATTGGCGCGGTGATCAGGACGCCGGCCATAAAATAGGCCCGCAGGCGGGCAGAAAAGCCTATCTTTGCGACGGCAGGTTTTTCAGTATTTTCGTTGCTTTCATTCATCGCGACACCATCCACCAATGGCCTGCGGAAAGCAACTCACTGTTTAAAAAAATCAAACAACGCCTCAACAGTCTCCTGCGGTTTTTCTTCGGCCAGAAAATGGCCGCACTGTATCGCCTTTCCGCGCACATCGAGCCCACGCTCCATCCACGTTTCAAGCACGTCATAACTGCTGTCCATCAATCCTTTTTTGCCCCATAGAACCAATAACGGGCAGCCAATCCGGGCTGCCATATCGGCCTCGTCGTGGGTCATATCGATACTCGCCGCAGCCCGGTAATCCTCGCACGACGCGTGAATGGTTTCGGGGTTGGAAAAACAGCGAATGTATTCGGCCATGGCCTGCTCACTGAAACCATCCAGAGCAGCACTCCAATGACCCATTTTCTGGCGCAGGTAGAATTCCGGGTCGCCCCCAATCAACCGTTCGGGCAAGCCATCCGGTTGGATCAGAAAAAACCAGTGATAATAACCGCTCGCCACCTTCTGATTAACGGTGCTGAAAATTTTGTGAGTGGGGACAATATCCAGAACCGCCGCCTTCAATATTTTTTCCGGGTAATCCAGAGCCATGCGATGGGTCACACGACCACCCCGATCATGGCCGGCGACGAAAAATTGATCATAACCAAGGCGGGCCATGACCTGAATTTGGTCGACAGCCATAGCCCGTTTTGAATAGCCTTCATGGCCCGCTCCGCCGGGCGGTTTTGAACTATCGCCATATCCACGCAAGTCCGGGATAACGAGGCTGAAATCTTCCGCCAAGCGGGGCGCGACCTTGTGCCACATGACATGAGTCTGCGGATAGCCATGCAGAAGCAATAAAGGTGGCCCGTTGCCACCTTTTAATAAATTTATTTCGCCATCAGCAGTTGCAATGCGCGCCTGTTCAAACCCCTCAAACATCAGGTTCGTACTTTCTTACTTGGATTTCGAGAGCCTTCTCACATGATCGGCAAGAATATTGAGAAGACCACGCACGAAAGGATCGGCTTTTTTCAATTTTGCTTCGAACATCTGGCGACTAATAACAATGGCCGCGCCTCCAACAGAAGCGCGTGCCGTGGCCATGCGATTGGTGTTGGCGTTATCAAGCAAGGCCATCTCGCCGATGAAGCCGCCTTGGCCGACCGTCGCCAGGATGATTTCATTGTCTGCCCCGGCATTCTTGACAATCTCAACTTCACCGGACTGCAGAACGAAAGCCTGATTGCCCTCATCGCCTTCTTTGAAGAGCTTGTCTCCTGCCTGAAAGGTTTTTCGCTCAAGGACTTTGTCTGACATTTCTACACTCCCAACCTTGGTATTTTTTTGTGTTGGTCATCTTATCTGCATAGACAAGAAAAGTAGACCCTATTTTCCTGCGCTAATTCTCCACGATTCCAGAATATGCCCGGCAATTGCCCCGAAGCGCTCGTAACGGTCTTCGGGAGCGGCGTAAGACCACACATGAATAATTTTGCTTTCGGGGTGGGCCAAAACCACCGTCCATTGTCTGAATTTCGTTTTGTCACGTTCATATTCAACAGTGAACTGAAGACCATTAAGGGTTTGGCCCTCTTTTGAATACACATAGGCTCCATGGCCAGGAAACCTGACGCCTGAATCTGCTTGCCTGAGCTGTCGTTTCAGTTCTTCGACGACATTTTGTGTGGCCTTGGTGATATTGGCAACACCGGCGGGGTGTTGAACATTTTGTATATTGATGGTCGCGAAATATGCTGGCGCCCCCTTTGGGCCGCTGATCACAACAAAGGATGAACCGCCTTTCTCAAGCTGCCATGAATGTGGGTAATCAATTGAAAAACCAAGCCCATTGTCATTTAGATGTTGTACATTGCCAGCCATCATTTCGACAAGGCCATCGCTGCTTTTTTTGGAAGTATGGCCGTCTTCGCGCACATGTGCCGGACGGAAACTATGCAACACCCACTTAAAATCGGCAGCCAATCTGTTGAATTCCTGGGGCGGCGCGATAAAGATGAAAGCATAATCGTATTTACCGCCACGGGTGAGGACGACCCGAACTCTCGATCCAGCCCCTTCATACATCGCCTCATAGGCCGGGAGGCCGGCCAGTCTGGTCGGTTGCCCACCCAACTTATGGGACCACGGACGACCGTTTCCTAGGTAACGTTGCTCTAGTTTTGCCATCATCTCAGGAAGGGGTGTGCCACTTTTAGCAATACTGGTTTGCACTGTGATCAAATAACCTTTGCGCGATTTCATGGCGATACCACTGACCGCGTCGCGATGCTCGACAATGACCCCCGGCGGAACGGCAACCAGATAACCCTGCTTGGGATGACGGAACATAACCACCTTTCCCTGTTCGCTTGGGACAACAATTGGCGCAGGTGTGGGGACGGTCATTTGTTGGGCGGCCCCCTGCCCAATCAATACCAGACCCCATACAAAAACCAGCAAGGCGAGACGAAACATTGTTTTTTCCCAGATACAACACGAGGACTGACAAATCAGCCGATCACGGTTACTATTTAAACAGCAGTATACCTTGCAATTTGTTAATGAAAGTATATCCGCATGTCTGAAATTGCCCTGGTTTCCATTATCTGCCCCGACCGTGTCGGACTTGTCACAGCCGTTTGTGCACAACTATACGATCAGGGCGTCAATTTGAATGACACCACTTTCGCGGTTCTGGGCGGCGCAGCAGAGTTCACGGCCGTTTGTGAATTACCCGGCAGTCTTGACCTTGAAGAATTGCAAAAAGCGCTCTCGGACCTGGATGAGTTAAGCGAAGCGAAAGTATCAGTGACCAACTTCGCCCTTTCACCAATGCACAGTGAATCTGGTCATATTACTCACCGTTTCGTCCTGCAGGGCGGCGATCGTCCGGGCTTGATCGCCCGACTTTGTGAAGTTTTCGGTCAATTCAACGCTAATGTTGTCCGTCTGAATTCAGATAACGTTCCTGGAACCCGCGACGATCAGTACGAAATTCGCATCGGTGTATGGATACCGCCAGAACATGTTAAATCCTGCATCGCCGTGGTTGCCAACACGGCCGGTGAATTACGCATGAAGTGCAGTTGGAGCGAAGTCGACAGCAGACCAACCTAAACGGTTATTTAATCTTTTCAGATACATACTGACATCATCCTTTCAATCTTCGTCAAGGTGCGCCATTGGCAAAATCTAAAAACGAACTTCGCAGTCTATCGGGCCAACAAAAGGCGGCCGTGTTTATGTTGTCTCTGGGTCAGGAACATTCGGCGCATATTTTCGAATTGATGGACGACGAGGAAATCCGCGACATGTCGCAGACCATGGCGACCCTCGGCAACATCAGTTCCAGCGTCATCGAACAGCTTTTTGTTGAATTCGCCGACCAGCTATCAGGTGGCGGCGGCGGCGCCGTGGTCGGTTCATACGACAGTGCCGAACGCCTGCTTTATCAGGCCCTGCCCGAAGAACGTGTCTCCCAGATCATGGAAGAAATCCGCGGCCCCGCCGGTCGCACCATGTGGGACAAGCTGGGCAACGTCAACGAAGCCGTTCTGGCCAATTATCTGAAAAACGAATATCCGCAGACCGTCGCGGTGGTGTTGTCCAAGATCAAGTCCGATCATGCCTCGCGGGTGCTGGGCGTACTGCCGGAGAATTTCTCCATGGAAGTGATCATGCGCATGCTGCGGATGGAATCTGTACAAAACGAGATTCTTGACCATATTGAGAAGACCTTGCGCACGGAATTCATGACCAACCTGGCACGCACCGCCAGGCGCGACAGCCACGAGATGATGGCCGATATTTTCAACAATCTGGACCGCAACACCGAAGCCCGGTTTATGAACGGGCTTGAGGAACGCAACCGTGAGTCGGCGGAAAAGATCAAGGCGCTGATGTTCACCTTCGATGATCTCTCCAGGCTGGATAACGCCGGTGTTCAAACCCTGCTGCGTCAGGTCGAGAAAGATCAGTTGGCGATGGCCCTGAAGGGCGGTTCCGAAGACGTCAAATCGCTGTTCTTCCAGAATATGTCCGAACGCGCTGGCAAGATGATGAAGGAAGACATGGACGCCATGGGCGCGGTCCGCCTGAAAGATGTCGACGAGGCGCAGGCCATCGTCGTGCAAAGCGCCAAGGCGTTGGCCGATGCCGGGGAAATCGTCATTTCCAGCGGCTCCGAAGAAGACGAGCTGGTATATTAGAGCACTGCGGCGAAGTGGGCCTGTAAAAACGACGTCAGGTCTTCTGTGGGTTGCGGCCTACAGAAATAATATCCTTGAATTTCATCGCACTGGTATCGCTTGAGCATGGCCAACTGTTCGGCTGTTTCCACCCCTTCGGCGACGACCTTACGGTTCAGGGTTCGGCCCATGTTAATGATCGTCTTGATAATTTCCGCATCATCTTTATCGGTGACGATATCGGCGACAAAGGAACGGTCGATCTTGATCGTGTCGATAGGGAATTTCTTCAAATAACTGAGCGAAGAATATCCGGTGCCGAAATCATCCATCGCCACATGCAAGCCCATTTCATGCAACTCCCCCAAGGCAACGATGGCTTTTTCCGAATCCGTCATCAGCATGCTCTCGGTGATTTCAATTTCCAGGCCTTCCGGCTTAACCCCGGATTGCTTCAAAACACGCTCCATCATTGGCACGAAGGAGACTTCACGCAACTGGCGAGCCGACAGGTTAACGGCAATACGAATTGGCGGAAAACCAAGCGCCAACCACGCCTTATGTTGTTCACACGCTGTACGTAACGCCCATTCGCCAACTTCGACAACCATGCCGGTTTCTTCAAGAACGGGAATGAATTTGACCGGCGAAACGAGCCCTTGCGCGTCACTTTGCCAGCGCATCAATGCTTCAGCACCGGTAATCTTATTAGATTCAATATCCAGCTTTGGCTGGTAGTGAAGCTGGAATTCACCGTTTTCAAGGGCCTTCGACAAGCCGTTTTTGAGGACCAGGCGCTCTTTAACATCCGCATTCATATCGGGAGTGAAAAACTGGAAGTTAGCCTTGCCCATCTCCTTTGCCCGGTACATGGCGCTATCGGCATTCTTGATTAATTCATTGGCCTCGTTCCCATCGTCGGGGAAAATCGTCACACCGATAGAGCCCGATATGAAAGACTCGTGGCCTTGAAGAGTGTACGGCTTGGCGAGGGTATCGAGGATACGCTGGGCCAACAGCGGCGCGTGCCTGGAATCGACCAGGCTGGGCATAACGACCGTAAACTCATCACCGCCCAAACGAGCCACAGTGTCGCCGGAACGGATACATTTGCGCAATCGCGTGGCGGTTTCCTGCAACAGCAAATCACCGATGTCGTGTCCCAACGTATCATTGACCAGCTTGAAGCCGTCCAGGTCGATAAACATAAGCCCCAATTTGCGCTCAAGCCGGGACATCGTCGCAAGTCCCTGATGCAGGCGGTCATGGAACAAAGCCCGGTTGGGAAGGTCCGTCAAGGCATCGTAGTTGGCCTGATAATAGATGCGTTCTTCATCTTGTTTTCGTTTGGTAATGTCTGTCAGCACGACGGCGAATTGCAAATCCTTGCCATCCTCGTCGGTGATGACAGAAACGGACAGCCTGACGGCGATTTCCTTGCCGTTTTTCTTGTTTTGCCAATACTCCCCTTCCCAGCGACCCTTGGAGTGAATTTCATTCCACATGTGCTCGAAAAGCAGTTTGTCTTTCTTCAAGGCTTTGTAGAAAGGCGGTATCTTGCCCAGAACATCGGCTTCTCCAAAACCGGTAATTTTGGAAAAAGCGGGATTGATCGCAGTGGTGTGAAAGCGTTTATCGACAATTACGACAGCTTCGGTCAAATTTGCAATGACTTCGGCGGCGAGGTGCAATTTTTCTTCGGTCTTACGACGGACGGCAATTTCTTCCGTCAGTTCACGGGTTCGCTCATCGACCCTGACCTCCAATTCATCATGGGCCTGACGCAATGCCTCGGCGGCATTTTTACGGACGGTGATGTCATTGACGATGGCGGTATAGATCCGCTGATGCCCGAGCCGCAATTCAGTGATCCCCAGTTCAATGGGAAATAAAGACCCATCCTTGCGCTGGCCTATTTCCTCGCGATTGGTCTCACCGATAATCTTCCCCTTGCCGGTCTTTTTATAATTAGCAAGGTAGTTATCGTGTTTGAAATGATGGGGTTCGGGAACCAATATCTTGACGTTTTGGCCAATAATTTCCCGCGCCTTGTAACCGAAAATATTTTCCGCCGCAGGATTGAATGACTGAACCAACCCCTTTTCGTCGATTGTAATAATGGCATCGGCGACGGTATTGAGAATACCGTTCAGGCGTTGCTCACGCTCACGCAGGGTTTCGGTGGAGCGCAACCGCTGGGTTATATCGCGAGCCTCTACCATAAAAGCGTCTTCGCCCGGCGCCCCAAAAGGCATGACCGCGACCTCGACATCGATAATACCACCATCGACTCGAATGAATTTCAATGGCAGCGAAGAACCGGTACCCGAAAGGGTGTCGAGTTCATCGGCAAGCCCCTGCAAACCATTATTCAGGATGGCCTGGTAGTCAGGATGTAGCAGGGTAATGAAGTCTCGACCAATCAGCTTGTCAGGTTCTTTTTCAAGCAACACTTGGGCCCCGGCGGCATTAATGAAAGTGATAACACCTTGTTCACAAACACAAATCAGATCGAGGGCGCTTTCAACCAGGGAGCGGTACCGGCTTTCACTTTTGACAACGCTTTCGGCAACACGAAGTTTTTCGGTGATGTCGCGGGCCTGAATGGAGACCAGCCCCGATTGCGGTTTCCCGATCAGTGAAAATATCATTTCCACATCGATAACTGATGTCCGACCACGCTGCAATTTCAGCGGCACAGGTTCCTTTTCGGCAATGCCGGATTGTAGTAATTCCGCAACAATTTCGCGGTATTCAGAATGCAAAAAGTCGGCAAAGTCGCGGCCAACAGCTCGTTTTGCCGACTTCAGGTTGAGCATGACCAGACCGGCGGCATTGATGTAGGAAATTTTACCATGACGACATAAGCAAATCAGATCATGGGCGCCTTCAACCAGATTTATGGCCCAGCCGTCACCGCCCAATGCCCCAGCTTCGGGGGATTCAGTGACAGGAAGCCCCTGTTTTACTAATTTAGTCCCTTTGCCGACCTTACTTGATTGCCCCGAAGTCTTTATTACCCGACCCGTCATTGAACGATCTTCATAACCGTACCCCAGTATTTAGCCCATGGATTCAATAGCATGGAACCCAAAGGAATGTATAGGAAACAGTCATTGCACTAGAAATTCAGGATATCGCTAACCGCGTCGAGCCCCTTACGGGCACAGGCGTCATCTGATTTTGGCCCCGGAGCACCTGACACACCCAAGGAACCGACAATACTCCCCGCCGCTTCGATTCTGACACCTCCGGCTGCCATCAAGGTACCGGGAACGTGCCGGATGCCAGACCCCTCATTACCACTTTCCGTTGGTTCGCGGAGATTGATGGTGTCGCTGTGAAAATTCAAAGCCGTGCGGGCCTTAAGAATAGCGATGTCGGGCGTATAAATTCCCGCCAACCGGTCACGCAAAAGCGCCTGAACGATCCCAGCGCGATCAACAACCACAACGGCAACCTGAAAACCATCATGCTGGCACGCCTTCAATGTTTCCTGTGCTACTTTTAACGCCAGCTCCAGATTCATGGCCTGATAACTGACCAGTTTTTCTTCAGCGCTCACAGGGGACATAAAACGTAAAACCGTCAACACCCCTAAAATCATCCCGCCCAACATATGCTTACGCATGATTTAACCTCGCTGGAATGTTAAAGTTTGGTAATCATTTCATTGAGTAACTGCCAAAAGAAATCCTCGCCAGGGTAACCGATGATGCGCCCGATTTCACGCCCGTCCTTCATAACGACAAAGGTCGGTGTATACATCAGTCCCTGCAACTGTGACAGGTCAGAAGGTCTGTCGTCATCAATATCAACCCGCCGCAAGGGAACGATTCCAGCCTCAGTTGTTTTATCATAAATTACACCGACTTCTTCATTCCAGGCCTCGCACCATTCACAACCCTCGCTTTCGAACATGACCAATTCAGCGGCGTCGGCAAGATGAAATGATATGAGAAAGAGGGCTAAAGCCAACCCACTACGGTAAAAAAAAGAAGTCAAAACCATTTGCTGGAATGTCCAGAATAAGCAACAAGTTGAGCCTAAGAAACAATATAGGGCCGGTCTTCACACATGGAATACCGGCCCTATTAAAAATATAATTACTTTTTAAAAATAATTACTTACACACCTTTTTTAATCATATAAGTGAATACGCCGTCGGCTTCACTGCTATCCAACAAGCTATTACCAGTTGAACGACAAAAAGCTTCAAAATCCTTGACCGATCCGGGGTCCGTGGAGAGCACCTGAAGGGTCTCGCCATCGGCAAGGTCTTTGATGGCCTTTTTTGCTTTAAGAATTGGCAACGGGCAATTCATGCCTTTGGTGTCGAGTGTCGTTGTCATTTATTTTCTCCTGTTTAACTCAGTTGGAAACGTATCTTTATATTAGCATTTCATCAAGTGCAGATATTGATGTATTTCAAACAGACGACCCGCAGACAGGACGCCAGGTTCTTGTCATTGGCGACCTGACAGTGGTCGTGAATGCGTGTTACCAGGGCTGTAACGGTTATATCTTCTTCGGCGGCGAGGATGCCTAAAACTGTCCAAAAGGCCCTTTCCAGACGAATTGTCGTTGAATGGCCGTGCAGGCGCATGGAACGCCGTTCGGATTCAAATTCCAGATGCTGTTCAACATTACACAGGCTAAACAGCCTATCCAGGGGCTTTTGACCTGAAACGGAATCCGTCCCACCTTGACGGGGAACCGGTTTTTTAGAAGAAATTGCGGTCATCCTAGTTTTCCACCTCTACATAGGCGTTGAGGGTAACGCAGATCAGATTCAGATATAAAGATTGATATCAGATTTCAGCGCGCCTTCCATATATGTCGCAGCACCGCCAAGCTCAATATTATCAATCAGATCCTTATTTTCCAATTCAAACAGGTCCAACGTCATCTGACAACCGATCATCCGAACATCTGATTCAATGGCCGCTTCGCGCAGTTCAGGAATTGAAGCAACGCCCTTTTTCTTGATCAAATTCTTCATCATTGTCGAACACATGGCGTCAACACCAGGAAGCGCCGACATAAAGTTCGGCATGGTCATATGCATGCCCATCATGGGCATTTCCATAGCCGGATTGCCAAGTGTCGAAATTTGCAGATGATCGAGGTTCTTTTTCAACAACTGCAGGCCGTAAAAAGTAAAGAACATAGTAACCTTAACATCCATAGCCGCAGCGGTTGTCGCCAGAATAAACGGCGGATAAGCCCAATCAAGCGTCCCCTTGGTGACGATGATTGACATTGATTTGGAGTTTTCGCCCTCAGCACTCATTTGATCAGTCTCCCGACATAATAAAACAGAATCTCCCTCAGAAACGCCTCGTTTCAGAGCTTTTTAAGCAATTAGAATTAACTAATATAACCCTGTTAAAATGCAATAGGTAGTACTTATTGAATACAAATCAGGCCGCCCCAATCACGTCCTTGTGAAACATGCATAAAACAAGGATTTTCCCTGTTTATTCGATGCTATCAAGAACAACATCACAATAAGTTTAGAAAAAACGAATATACGATGTTTCCTTTTTATATTATACCACCTTCCATATTTGCATGCTCATCCAATTATAATTTGTTACAGGGGAGAAGATAATGGAAGAAATGCCTGTCACGACAATTGTCGGGATTGCTGGTTTTATCGCCGGTATCCTCTTTGGCGCCACCGCCAATAAAACCAATTTCTGCACCATGGGAGCGCTATCGGATATTGTCTTCATGGAGGATTACTCCCGCTTCCGCTCGTGGCTGTTGGCCATGGCCGTTGCCATTATCGGATCCCAAACCTTGCATATCATGGGGAGCGTAGATCTATACGAAACCATCTACCAAACCACCAACCTTGGCTGGCTCGGCGCCATAATCGGCGGTTTGATGTTCGGTTTCGGAATGACCATGGCTGGCGGTTGCGCCAACAAGAACCTGGTGCGAATCGGCGGCGGCAACCTTAAATCCATCATCGTCGTCATCGTCATGGGCATCTTCGCATACATGACCCTGCGTGGCCTGGTCGGTCTTGCTCGTGTTGAACTCGAATCCTTCAGCAATATCGATCTTTCTGAAATGGGACTGGCCTCCCAAGGCATGATCGACATCCTGGCCATGATGATTGGCAGCGAAGCCGAATCCTTGCGACTAGGCTTTACCGTGCTGTTCGCTGGCGCCTTGCTGGTGTTCTGCTTCAAGGATGCAAACTTTCGCTCGCAACCAGGCAATATTATTGGCGGACTGATTATCGGCGCCATGATCCCTTTAGGGTGGTGGATTACCGGCGTTTTGGGCGCTGACGACTTCGACCCCCTACCGTTGTTTTCCTTCACCTTCGTTTCACCGGCCGGGGAAAGCATTCAATATCTGATGACATTCACAGGGGCGACCATCAATTTCGGCATCGCCACGGTTGGCGGTATCATTATCGGCTCATTCCTGATGGCCAAAATAAGCGGAACGTTTCACATCGAAGCCTTTACCGACACTGACGACATGAAACGCCACCTGTTCGGTGCCGCGATCATGGGTATCGGTGGCATCCTTGCCCTTGGCTGCACCGTCGGACAGGGCATCACCGGCATGTCGACCCTGGCCCTGGGGTCTCTGATTGCCTTGATATCGATCATCCTCGGCGGCCTGATCGGTTTGAAATATATGGAAGAAGGCAGCCTTGGCGGTGCCCTGAAAGCCCTGATGACAAAAGCTTAGTTACAACAAATAAAGGGCATTAGGGAATTCCATAATGTTTGTAGGGTATTCCCTGTTTTCCGGGATTATTTACCCCCCAAAAGGATATTCTGCACTTGCATGTTGTGACGAGAGTCGTTTACTTTACCAAAGCTTCATATAAGAAATCCGACATAATCGGGACTTTTGGAGTAAATCATAATAACAAGAAACCCGTAAGAAAACGGGGCGTTAAATACCCATTCGAGCCCTAAAAAGGCAATGGCTGAGGCTTCGGATGATTTTGGATCACGTCACGGTTTCCATTGGAACCGCACGTGTTACCGCTTAGGGAGGGACAATGACTTACCGCACAATTCTAAGCACCCTTGTCGGCGTTGCGCTGTTTGGCACATTAGCCGCCAGTGCCAATGCCGCTGATTACATGATCGTCGAAAACACCATCCCCGCTTCACTGACTGGCAAGCCCGGAGACCCGGCCGCTGGGAAAAAGATCGCCATCAGCCGCAAAAAAGGTAATTGCCTTGCCTGCCATGTGATGCCGATCCCTGAAGAACAATTCCACGGCGAAGTCGGTCCGGATATTTCCGATGTCGGCTCTCACTTCACTGAGGCCGAACTCAGAATGCGTCTTGTCGATGCCAAGATGCTGAACCCGGACACCATCATGCCGGCCTTCCTGAAGCCCGGAACGGTTGATGTGCTGAAAAAGTTCAAGGGCAAGACCATCTTGAAGGCCCAGGAAATAGAAGACGTTATCGCCTACCTGATGACGCTCAAGGGTCAGTATTCCCAGTAATTTTCGTTATTAAAAGGATTAAAAATGTCTAAGGAAACATTTATCACTGCTGCTTTGGGACGCCGTCAGGTGCTTAAAAGCGTTGGTCTTGGCGCCCTGGCGCTAGCTGGCGCGACCGTAGGCACTCGCAATGCCCATGCAACAGCCGAAGAGGCCACCACGTATCTGTCTAAAATGACTGGTGGCGCGACTGCCAAGGAAGGCAAGGTAACAGTCAAGTTGCCAGAAATTGCCGAAAATGGCGCCACTGTTCCGATCACCATCAGCGTTGATAGCCCGATGACCGACAACGATTACGTCAAAACGGTCTATATCGCCGCTGAAGGCAATCCCAGCCCCGAGGTCGTGTCGTTCAACATGTCCCCGGCAATGGGCAAGGCCGAAGTATCGACCCGCATGCGGCTGGGCAAGACCCAGAACGTTCGCGCCGTCGCCGTCATGAATGACGGTTCCGTGTACAGCGGCATTAAGCAGGTCAAAGTCACCATTGGCGGCTGCGGCGGCTGATCGACAGATTTCAGGAGAATACAGAAAATGGCTAAAAAACCACGCGTCAAAGTCCCGAAAAAAGCCAAGAGCGGGGAGATCGTCCAGATCAAGACCCTGATGTCTCACAAGATGGAGACTGGCAATCGCAAGAACAAAAAAACCGGCGAACTGATCCCGCGCAAGATCATCAACAAGTTTGTCTGCACCTTTAACGGCAAGGAAGTCCTAAGCGCTGACATTCATCCGTCCGTCGCTGCCAATCCGTACATGGCCTTCTATGCAAAGGCCACCGAAAGCGGAACATTCAACTTTGAATGGACTGAAGATGGCGGCAAAAAAGTTACCGCCAAGAGTGACATCACGGTCTCTTAAGGACTAACAGACAGGAAAGGTAAAACTATGAAGTATACTAAATACATCACCAGCGCCGCCGGTCTGTTGGGACTGGGAGCCATCTTGACGGCTTGTTCGCCAGCACCGACCATGAAAACCGGTTACGATTACGCAATACCCGAAACCCAGGCCATGCAGGATGATGATTTTTCGAACCCGGGATTTATTTGGGTCCAAATTGGTGAAGATCAGTGGTCAACCGTTGACGGTGAAGCAGGAAAGTCCTGCGCATCGTGCCACGGGGATGATGCCACTGCCTTCTTGAAGGGCAAATCAACCTCGTATCCGAAGTTCAATGCTGCTGATGGCAAATTGCGCGCCCTGCAGCATCAGATCAACTTCGAGCGGACCGAACGCATGAAGGCGAAAGCCTGGAAATGGGAAAGCGATGAAATGCTTGGCATGGCTGCCTTCATCAAAAACCAATCCAAAGGAATGCCTTTAAATGTCTCCATCAAAGGCGAGGCTGCGCCATTCTTTGATAAAGGCAAGGAATTCTACATGCAGCGGCGTGGCGGTTTGGATATGTCGTGCAAGAATTGCCACATTGACTATCCGGGCGTAAAAATCCGCGCCAATGTGCTGACAAGTGGCTTGCCAAATGGCTTCCCGACTTACCGCCTGAAATGGCAGAAAGTCGGCTCGTTGCACCGCCGTTTCCGCGGCTGCAACAAGAACGTTCGCGCCACCCCCTATAAACAGGGTTCGGACGAATACACCAACCTTGAGCTATATTTAACCCACCGTGCCAACGGTGTGGCTGTCGAAACGCCCGCAGTGAGAAACTAGAGTCCTCATTGTGATCTGACTAAGTGGGCGGCAAGCGGACTTTTTAGTCTAGTGCCGCCCATTTTTTCTTTAATTTTTCACGGAACATCCCCCCGATGCTGACACGCCGAGATTTTCTTCAAGTTACCGCCGCCACTGCCGCCCTGTTCGGCCCCGCCGGTGGCATCGCCGCTGCTGCGGCAGCCCAAAAGATCAGCCAGGAGAATCTGCTCAAATTCGATAGCGTCGGGCAGGTCACCTTGCTTAATTTCACCGATATTCACGCCCAGTTGGTGCCGCTTTATTTCCGTGAGCCTTCTGTCAACCTTGGCATCGGCGAAGCGCACGGATTACCGCCACATCTGACTGGCAAGGAATTCCTGAAGCGTTTTGATATAGCCGCTGGCACCCGTGATGCCTACGCCTTTAGCAGTCAGGATTTTTCAACATTGGCCAGTCAATACGGTCGCATCGGCGGGCTCGCCCAGATGGCGACCCTGATTAAGGCCGTCCGCGCCGAACGCCCAAACAACACGCTGCTGGTTGATACCGGCGACACCTGGCAAGGGTCGTACACTTCCCTTGAAACAAAAGGCGAAGACATGGTTGAGGCCATGAACGCGCTGGGCGTCGAAGTCATGACCGGCCATTGGGAATTCACCTATGGCGCCGAGCGCGTCACGGAGCTGGTCGAAAAGCTCAACTTCCCGTTTTTAGCAGGCAATGTGCGCGATACGGAATTCGACGAGCCGATCTTCGAGAGCACAAAATTCTTCGAGCGCGGCGGCGTCAATATCGCCGTTATCGGCCAAGCCTTCCCCTACACACCAATCGCCAATCCGCGTTATATGATCCCCGAATGGTCGTTCGGCATTCAGGAAGATATCGCCCGCGCGCACGTCGTAGCGGCGCGCGAAAATGGCGCCGACCTTGTTGTCCTGTGTAGCCATAACGGCTTCGATGTGGACCGCAAGCTGGCATCACGCATTGATGGCATCGACGTTATTTTAACCGGCCACACCCATGACGCCATTCCGGGTGTTATTAAAGTCAACGACACCCTACTCATCGCGACGGGTTCCCACGGCAAATTCCTGGGCCGCCTTGACCTGGATGTGCAAAACAAGAAAATCAAGGATTTCCGCTACAAACTGATACCGATTTTTTCGGACGTCATCACGCCGGATCCGGAAATCGACGCTGTCGTCAAGGCCATCCGCGCGCCCCACAGCAAGATTTTGGATGAAGTTCTAGCCAAAACGGAAGGCACATTATATCGACGGGGAAATTTCAACGGCACTTTTGACGACCTCATTTGTCAGGCGATCATGCAGGAGCGCGATACGGAAATCGCCCTGTCGCCGGGCTTCCGCTGGGGCCGCTCCCTGCCGCCGGGTGCTGATATCACCGGCGATGACCTGTTCAGCCAAACGGCAATCACCTATCCGGCCTGTTACCGTAACGAGATGAATGGCCAATTGCTGAAAGATATTCTCGAAGATGTCGCCGACAACCTGTTCAACCCGGACCCCTACTACCAGCAAGGCGGTGATATGGTTCGCGTCGGCGGCATGGGCTACTCAATCGACGTAGCGAAACCGATTGGTTCACGTATTTCCGACATGACATTGCTGAAAACCGGTCAGCCGATTGACGCCGCAAAGAACTATGTGGTGGGCGGTTGGGCCTCGGTTAACGAGGAAACTCAAGGCCCGGCTATTTATGATGTGGTTAGCGATTATTTGAGGAAAAAGAAAGTCGTCAACGTGCCGGAAAACGACAGCATTAAGATCAGCGGCATTTAAATGCCTGCACACGGATTTGTTATTTGATTGAGGCACTTATAAAAGGCTAATTACCCTCATGGACCCTTTCCAGATATCATATATTGGCGCTTTGAGCGCTGGCCTGCTCAGCTTCTTTTCACCCTGCGTATTGCCGCTTATTCCGGCCTACCTGTGCTTTTTGGGCGGCGCGTCGCTGGACGAGTTGACCGCCGAAGGCGGCGTTGACAAGGAAGTTTCCAAAAGGGTCTTTGTTTCGGCGTTCTTTTTCGTCCTTGGTTTCGCCACCGTCTTCATTCTGATGGGGGCCTCGGCGACGGCCTTGAGCCGCATCGTCTTTCAATACATCGATACCTTAAGCTATATCGCCGGTGTCGTTATCGTCCTGTTCGGCTTCCATTACATGGGCCTGTTCAGGATCGGGTTCCTTAATTTCGAGAAACGCTTCCACCTTGAAAACAAGCCTTCCGGCGTCGTCGGCTCTTATCTTCTGGGACTGGCCTTCGCTTTTGGCTGGACGCCTTGTGTGGGCCCTATTCTGGCGACAATCCTGATGGTCGCGGCGGGCAGCGATTCAATCCTTTATGGAACATCCCTGCTGGCGACCTACGCCCTCGGTATCGGTGTGCCGTTCCTGATTGCGGCGCTGGCGGTCAAACCCTTCATGGGTTTCATGGCGCGCTTCCGCAAGCACCTGCACAAGGTCGAAATGGCCATCGGTATCCTGCTGGTGATCACCGGCGTCGCTATCTTCACAGGCTCCCTGGCCGACGCCTCGCAATGGCTACTGGAAACCTTCCCGGCCTTTACCAACTTCGGTTAGAGTTTCGCCTCATCTACAATTGCCTGCACGGCAATCGCCACATCGGGGTCAAACTCAGCCAATATGGACGGTTCACGACCAGCTTCCACAAAATCCAAAGTCTTTTCGATCACATCGCAAATCAGTTTCATTTCATCATTTGAATCCGTGCAAGCCTCGGCGCAAAGGTCGCGGATCAGAGCGGGGGGCAATTCCGAATTAATAAAGCCGACGCACATGGCACGCCACGCCTGGTGGATGTCCCAGCGCTTGCTACGTTCCTTTAATCCATCGAGTATTTCCACCCCGGCCTTGAAGGCTTCGGCTTGACCAATCTTAAACTGATCGACGACATATTCAGACATTCCCTTCAGGGGCCGGTAATTAGCATCACCTTCAAATTTCTCGTCCTCAAGCAACTGCCAAGCTTGCGCCTGTTTGCCTTGCATCCAGTAAATCCGAACCATCCGCCCAAGGCTCCGCTCTTGCTTCTCTACATCGATCGTTGTTATAGAAAGATCAAATACTTGACGATGTACTTTCAAGGCTTCATCAAATCGTTTCAATTCAAACATGCAGGTGCCGATCAGTTCCAAGAATGCGGCATTTTCCTTAAATTTATTATTTTTTTCAAACCATACCTGAACCTTCTTGAGTAACGGCACAGCCTCATCAAACTTACCCAGCCTAGCCAAGACCATCCCCATGCCTCCCAAGCTTGCTAATTGAATGTTAATATCGTCCTGTTTCTCATAAGTTTTTTGAGCTTTCTGAAAAGTCATTAATGAATCATCAAGCCTTTCCAATTCGAAAAGACAAAATCCTATTTTGAACAAGAACCAGGCTATCATTTTCTCATCACCGAACCCCTCGTAAAGTTCAAGGGCCTTTCGGAATATCGGTAAAGCTTTCTCAAAATCCTTCAAATCAAAGAGATTTTGAGCCTTGTTTTGATATTTATTTGAAATAAAAATTTTCTGAAATTCGAGAATTAGTGGCTCGGAAATTCTCTTAGCAATAATTCCTTTTGCTATTGCGATTTTTTGCATTGTCGGTAGACCAGAGTGTCTACCAAGTAAATTCGCCATCAATTTTCCGCTAAGCTTTGGAGCGACAGATGACTTGTTGCGCAAAAGGTCTAAAAAATTGAGGAGGGCTGCATCTGCTTCTTCTTCTGACCCTTCAAACGCTTTAAAATTTGTATCGTCAAAATCCTCTGGATTTAAATCATCAGATTGATCGCCGATAATCAACTCCACCGCTCTGATACAGTTTCCCTGCCCATGATGCTCCAGATAATCCTTATCAATACCCATACCGGCGAGCGCCGCCCGCGCCATGTCTTCGGCGTATGTCTGGTTATGGCCCCCACGCAGCGACAAGGTATGTTCCCTTAGTTCTGCATAGGTGTAAAATTCGGCCAACAGATCGATCATTGCCGCCAGCGCAGAAAAACCTGAGCCATGATGCAGGTAACGTTTACGGTAAAATTGTGCAAAAAGCCGGTCGCTGGTCATGAACTGCTTGGCGCGACGTCCCTTAACTGCTACCGCACGCACATATCCATAATCCACCAGCCAGGCAAAAGCCTTGGCGATCTCGCTTTGGTTGGCGCCTACCCGTTTGGCCAAATCGGTTTGCGAACAAGGCTCCCCACCGCGTATCAAGGCATCCAACAACAAAGTACTTCGAGGCGGTGCCTTATCCATCAAGTCCTGGTAATAGGGCGTCAACTCATCGACCAGACCATCCAGGGTCTCGGCGGAGTCCAACGGGCCATCCTGGTCCATCAAGTCGGCCAGCACGACGGCAATGCGGGGACTGCCGCCGGCGAACTTGGCAATGGCGCGCACGCGCCGTTTGACGACTTTTTCATCGCCGTCATCATTCTTTTTATCGGCTGATTTTCGTCGGCGCTGGAAGTACGAAACATATTCCGCTTCCGTCCATGCCGGTAGGGGCATCCGGAAAAAGGTTTGAAACATGCGCTTATCGTAATTCTGATCCAAATCCTGGCGCAGGGTCGATGCCACCAGCATGATAGGAAGCTTACGGGTCAGGAAATCGCGAAGGCGCGATTGGTCGGCAGCATTCTTGAAAACTTTCTCCAACGCAACATCAAGGTTTTCCACCGCAACCACCAGCAGCCCACCGGGGGGAAGCGCCTTGTCCATAGCCGACAATAGTTCACGTTCCGCCTGATCCCAGGATGCATCGGCTTGCCATTGCGGCATATCGCCCGTCATAGCCCTGCCGACCAACTTGGAACATATGGTGCTCAGGAAATCCGCCGGGCAGGAAAAAAAAGGTTGTTCCTCGGGTAACAGGATCATTTGAATAGCTGGATCGTTCCTATCCTCAAGAGTCACTTGAAGGTGGCGCAGAAAAAACGATTTGCCCATGCCTCGAGGGCCGGTAACCAAAATGTGCTGACGTGACCCCTTGGCTGTCAAATTGGAATCAATGATTTCCAGTACATGCTTCAATTGGGCCTCACGCCCGGTTGCCAGGGCACGCACCTGTTCTGCGACCATGTCATGAGGATTGAACCGGGAAACGAATTTCATAACTCGTCCCCCCTGCGCAACCACCAACGACGCAATATTTCCAAACTGAATTGGAACTGGCTTTGATTGTTTTCCCAAAGGAATTCATCCATGACGAGTTGGGATAACAAAGCATTCCCATCCACGTCCATCCCCTTTAACCATTTCAATGCCGTTGCCTCGCTGACAATGTCTCCGGGTTCTTTGGCAAGGCGGTTTAGCAACAATTTCGCCGATTGCCTCATAACTGGCGGATCGTAGCGAGAAGCTTTAATTCTTTCATCGAATTGATAAAGAAAAGCCTTGGTGATTTGCCGCACGACATCTTCACGCACAACATTCGCCACCTCATCGTTTGATGGACCAGCCTCGTTTGGAAATTGACTTCTTAAGTATTGGGCCGCCAATTGATGGAAATATGGGATACAGTCCGGAACATGCTCAAGAACGATATCGGCATGATGGTCTCGCCACCATTTCCTGGTTTTCATCACTTTCGATAACAGTTCCCTTATTTCTGCTTCCGAAAATGGTTTCAATTCAACACGTATAAGGCCACCTAGAACCGATTTGGAAACCTGCTTATCATCAAGGACTGCGTCCAGATTAATTGACCCGCAACAGGCCATGGCGAGGCCTTTTTCACGCCAGGATTTAAGTGTACCCAATATCAGGCGCATATGACTGGCGTCATAGCCCCGGTCCAACAAGTTTAGCAAGAAAAGCGGCAGCTCATCCAGCAACAGAATGGGCCTATTTTCCACATCAGTTTCGATGAGTTGGTCGATAGCATCGCTCAAAGGGTTCCAATAATCCCTCACCTCTTTATCAAGTTCGACACTAACCCCGCTAAATCCACCCTTGGTAAACCAACCAATGACGGTATTTCGCAATTCAGACGGAATTCGACGGCTTCTGGCGAAATAGGTTTTGAATTGTTCCTTTTTTGATTTTGGTAACGCGCTAATAATTGCCAGAAAAAGATCAGATGGACGCTCCATTGTTTCCATATTTATAAGCAGGCATTTTGCATCACTTTCTGTTTCCAGGCGGCGCTTAGTCTCTCGCAATACCGAGGATTTTCCCAACTTTCGCAACCCCAAAAGCAGGACACTGTTACCTTCAGTCAGGGCGCTGATAATCAAAGAAAGTTCCCCTTCCCGAAAAATGAAGTCATCTCCATCGACAGGCGAACCACATAAATTTTTCATGATAACTTTCCGATTTCTAGCCATGCTTCTCAATTCATATGAACGTCAGGTTATACCTCTCATCATTACATGTCAATAAATTCATATGAATTACAATTCATACAAAAATTAGATTTGGTTCAAAATAAAAAAAAACGAGGCGCAAGGCCCCGTTTTCAATTTAAATTGTTCATTTTGTTAGAGATACTTCTCAGGCAGATTTTCCGGCAACGCATCGCCCCACAAGTCATATTTGACGCCCTTGGCGTCCAACTCTTCACCGATCGTGCCGAGCCAGCGCTGGAAGTTGGGCTGGCTCTCGTAGCCTTTGTCGAAGGCGTAGTGAAACAGGAAGAAAAAGTGGAACGGCTTGAAATAGCCCGGAATGCGCACGACCTCTGCCTCGCCGCCGGGGCGGCCGCCGACTTTTTCCAGGTTTTCAGGGAAAAATTGCAAGGTCGGCGTGAACAGCACGGCGTATTTATTGGCCAGTTTCTTTTCCGTCAGGACTTCGCCGTCAAAGTCCGTGACCTCGCGATCCCCCCACAAGTTTAGTTGTATGACGACGAAATTCTTCTTGATGTAATTGACGATGGCGGGAATGCGTAAATTGACCTCGTGGGTGCGCAGGCAATACGGACAGCCGCGCTGTTCCCAAAAAATGACAAGGCGTTTCCCTTCTGCCTGAGCATCGGCCAAATCTTCACTCAAATCGAGGAAACTTTCATGGAACCACGGTTGAATATGCAGGCCGCTTTCCCCTGTTTGAGGCATCGGTAACAAGGCTTGCGAGGCACTGTGGGCATTTGCCACTGGCAAGGCAGCAAGGATGAGAACAAAAAGGCCGGTCATAAAAGAACGCATCATGCGTGGAAACTCCTGTCAGACTTCATGTCCAAGCATAGTACACATTAGTTATGCCTGATGTAAGATTTGAGATCGTTTATCCCGCTTCTTCACGAACAATTGAAACCGGAAAGCTGCAATGACCACACACCTGGAAGTGACATTCTCTTGACATTTAAAGCGTATTAGCTTTACCTAATGTAGATGATTCATGCAACTCAACAACACACGCCCAACAGCGAAATGGCTGGCCATATTGAAGCCAGCGCATTGCTGAAGGCGATGAGCAACGAAGCGCGCCTGATGATCCTTTGTCGATTGTTTGAAAATGAAAAATCGGTGAGCGAACTGGAGCATTTAATTGGCCTTAGCCAATCAGCCATATCCCAGCACCTGGCCGTCTTACGCGAAGGCAAGCTGGTCAATACGAAAAGGTGCGGGCAATCAATCAAGTATTCCCTGGCGGACGCCAAACCACGGGCAATTATCGAAGTTTTACACCGTCTCTACGCCTAATACCCCTAAATAAATCACGCCATTGTATTGACATCACGGATGCTCTAAATTAGAAGCATCTAATCTTTACTTCTTTTAATAATTATTAATAGAACAAGGATAGCCTCGAAAAGGATCGTTTTCAATACTGTCTCAGGACATGAAACTTTCCCCGAGCAGTACTGAAAAAACGGATTTTCGACTTGCCTAACCGTATCGTCAGGATTGTTAGCCTCTCTTTCACCACCTCATTGAGTGAAGTCGGACTGTGTTGCCTGCCTCGGTGGGTTAACGGACTACGGGGCCGAGGGTTCTAATTTGCAAATCTACCTCCCCATCGCTGAAATTTCGGTCAACATATTTTTGATCCTAAGCTTGGGCGGCGGCGTTGGTTTCCTGTCCGGTGTTTTCGGCGTTGGCGGCGGTTTTCTGATGACGCCGTTATTGATTTTTAATGGCATCCCGCCCGCCGTGGCCGTGGCCACGGAAGCCAACCAGATTGTCGCCTCCTCTGTCTCTGGCGTTCTTGCCCACTGGAAGCGCGGCAATGTTGATTTCAAGATGGGGATCGTCTTGCTTCTGGGTGGTGTCATTGGCTCGTCATTAGGCGTCGTGTTGTTTACTTTCCTGCGTGATTTAGGGCAACTCGACCTGGTCATCAAATTATCCTACGTGGTATTCCTTGGCGTTATTGGCATATTGATGTTGGTCGAAAGCATCAAAACCATGGCCCGTTCGAAAAACAAGTTGATGACAAAAAAACATTCCCACAACTGGATGCATGGCCTTCCCTTCAAAATGCGTTTCCGCCGTTCGCGCTTGTACATTAGCGTTCTGTTACCAATTTCCATCGGCATTTTTGTCGGCCTGTTGGCGGCGATCATGGGCGTCGGCGGCGGTTTTGTTATGGTCCCGGCGATGATTTATCTGCTTGGCATGCCAACGGCGGTTGTTGTTGGAACCTCGCTATTCCAGATCATTTTCGTCACCGCCAACGTCACCGTCCTGCAAGCCGTCAATACCCAGACTGTCGATGTGGTGCTGGCCTTGCTGTTGCTTAGTGGCGGAGTCCTTGGCGCACAGGTTGGGGCCCGGGTCGGGGTCAAGTTGAAGGGCGAACAATTACGTGGCCTGCTAGCGCTGATGGTGCTGATGGTCTGCGGCAAAATCGGCTACAATTTGATGGTAACGCCCAGCGAGATGTTCGCTTTGGGCATTGGGGGCCACTGATCGTGAAAAAAATATTCAGCATCATTTTCGCCCTGGTAATACTGACAGGCGCCCTGCCCACCAAAGCCCGCGAACTGGTTATCGATTTGTCCGAAACAGTGGTGCCGATCACCGCCAACTTTGACGGATCGGATCTGTTATTGTTTGGGACTGCTGATCCAAAAGCAGACATCGTCGTTATTGTTCGGGGACCAAAGCACAACCAACTGGTGAGGCGCAAAAAAAAGGTCTTCGGCGTGTGGGCCAACGGCGCCGAATTGACTTTCTTTAGCATACCCACATATTACCTAATCGCATCGAACCGGCCGATTGACGAATTTGTCCCTCAAGACATTGCTGAACAGCGCCAGATCGGCTACGAGAAAATAATTCTGACGCCCAGGGATGGAAGTGTATCGGCCGGCCTTGATGAAAGCGCCCTCGAAGAATTTCGCAGCGCCCTGCTCCGAATTAAACAGAGCCAGGGTCTGTACAGGAAACAGATCGGGAATGTGGAGTTCAAGGATGGCAGGCTGTTTCGGACGAAACTTAGTTTTCCCAATAACATACCCGTCGGCAATTATGCCGTCGATGTCTTCGTCTTCCGCGACGGGCGCATCGCCGATGAAAAAACAACAATCCTTGCTGTTCAGAAAATCGGCGTCGAGGAAGAAATTTACGATTTCGCCCATCGCCATGCTTTGCCCTACGGCGTCCTTGCTATTCTTATCGCCGCAATGGCAGGATGGATAGCCAATATCCTGTTCCGAAAAGGTTAATCATGAGCGACGATAAAGAATTTACTTTCCTGTGCGTTGTCGATGACAGCGATGAACTATCACAAGCGCTCAGATTCTCGTGTGCCCGGGCCAAGCGTGTGGGTGGGCGGGTTTCCCTGTTGTATGTCATTGAACCGGCAGAATTTCAGCATTGGGCCTCGGTTGGCGATTTAATGCGCGAAGAAAGACGCCAGGAAGCCGAAGAACTGCTCAGTGTTATTTCCGCCATTGTCCAGAAACGTACCGGAAAATTGCCGACGGTTTATATCCGTGAGGGCATTCTGTACGAACAACTGATGGAATTGATCGAACAAGAGCTGGATGTTTCACTGCTGGTTCTGGGTGCCGCCACCGGTTCGGATGGCCCCGGACCGCTGGTTTCTTATCTGGTGCAAAAGATGGCAGGACGCTTGAGAATCCCTGTGACCGTCGTTCCAGGAAGCCTGTCCGACGAAGAAATCGAAGCCATTACCTAAGAGCCTCGAGAAATACAGCGCCATATTTCTCTAACTTACTCGGACCGACACCGTTTACGGCCAGCATCTCATCGCCGCTGGAGGGACGCTTGGCGACCATATCGAGCAAGGTAGCATCAGAAAAGACCACAAACGCCGGAACATCGAGTTCCTTGGCAAGCCGCAATCGCAGGGCTTTCAGCTCAGAAAACACCCCGGCGTCATCCTCGACCAAGGCCTCAACCGCCTTTTTGCACGATGGCGTGGATTTGGACGCTCCAGCCTCGCTTATTTCCTTAAACAAGAAGGGCGCACTGTCCTCAAGAACGTCCTGCCCCCGCGGGGTAATTTCCAGGCAACCATATTTCTGAACATTGATCGTCAAATACCCGCCGGCGACAGCTTGGCGCATAAATGCCTGCCAGTATTTCTTTGAATAGTCCTTTCCGGTTCCATAGGACGTTAACCTGTTGTGGCCCTTGTCCCTAATCTTCTGATTATCGGCGCCGCGCAGCACATCATTGATGTGGCTGGTGCCAAAATATTGCCCGGTTTGTACGATCGCGGCCAACATCAACCGCGCCTGGGCCGTCCCGTCTGTGACAATCGGTGGATTGCGGCAATTGTCGCAATTGCCACAGGGCAAGATTTCCTCGTCAAAGTAGGAAAGCAGCGCGTTACGGCGACATTGGCTGGCTTCACAATAAGCGATCAGAGCATCCAGGCGTTTGTGCTCGCGCACCTTGTATTCATCATCTTCACCGTCCTGAACGATGAACATACGGCGCATGCGGATATCGTCCAAGCCGTACAACATCAACGTCTCGGCGGCCCCTCCATCACGCCCCGCACGGCCAATTTCCTGATAATAGGCCTCCATGGAACCGGGCAGGTTGAGATGGCAAACATAACGGATATCCGGTTTATCGATTCCCATGCCGAAGGCGATGGTGGCGACGATCACAGTTCCTTCCTCGCTCATAAAGCGGTTTTGGTTGTGTTTTCGCAACCCCGCATCCAATCCGGCATGGTAGGGTAAGGCATTAATGCCGCTGTGGTTCAGGAAATCGCTCACTTCTTCCGTAAACTTCCGCGAGAGACAATAAACGATACCGGAATTGCCACGTTTATCCTCAAGAAAGGCCATCAATTGGGCCTTCCAGTCGGTTTTGGCGGCAACGCCAAAGTGCAAGTTGGGGCGATCAAAGCCATGCACGATGATGCGACCGTTTTTGCTGAAAAGCTTCGCCGCGATGTCTTCGCGAGTCGCCCGGTCAGCGGTCGCCGTGAAGGCGGCAAAAGTGCTTTCGGGGAACAAGTCACCCAGCCTGGATAGCTGGTCATAATCCGGGCGAAAACTGACTCCCCATTTGGATATGCAATGAGCTTCATCGATAACGAACATGAAGATCGTCAGCTTGGCCAGGGCCGCCAGCATGCGCTCGGTCATTAATCGCTCGGGCGACAGGTAAAGCAACCGGCAATCACCCGCCTTGACGCGCAGCCATGCCGCCACCTGATCGGCGCGGGACAACCCAGAATGAATGCACTCCGCCGGGACGCCGTTAGCCCTGAGGCCAGCGACCTGATCGTCCATCAGCGCCACCAACGGCGAAACGACGACACTGAGGTGTTCAGACAACATCGCCGGAACCTGAAAGCACATGGACTTACCGGCCCCCGTCGGCATGACAGCCAGGGTATTTTGCCCGGCCAGCAGGAAATCGATGATTTCCTGCTGGCCGGGACGGAATTCATCGAACCCAAATATGCCCTTCAGAACGTCTTCGGGTGAATTCATTCTATTATTTCAAGGCGTCGCGCAAGGCGCCGATGGTGACATTGTAGTCGTCTCCGCTGAATACGGCGCTACCGGCAACGATGGCGCTGGCGCCAGCATCGACGACGGACTTAATGGTCCCCGAATTAACCCCGCCATCGACCATCAGGTCGATGGGGCGATCACCGATCATGGCGCGGATACGGGCGATTTTTGTTAGTTGGGACTCGATGAAGCTCTGGCCGCTGAAACCTGGATTGACCGACATCACCAGGACCATGTCGAGCTTGTCGAGAACATATTCCAGGGCCGATTCAGGAGTCGCCGGATTAAGTGACAACCCGGCTTTTTTGCCAAGGCCTTTGATCACCTGCAAACTACGGTCGATATGGATATCGGATTCGGCGTGAACGGTGATGATGTCGGCCCCGGCGTTTGCGTATTGTTCAAGCGAAGCCTGTGCCGGATTGATCATCAAGTGGACGTCGAAAGGCTTGTCTGTCCACGAGCGGATGCATTTGATAACCGGTGGCCCGAAGGTCAAATTAGGCGCGAAGTGACCGTCCATGACGTCAATGTGGATGTAATCGCAACCGGCTTCATCGATGGCTTTGACTTCCTCGCCAAGGCGGGCGAAATCGGCGGACAGGATACTGGGGGCAATTTTGACGGTCATGGTATTTCCCTTCGAGTCTTTAGAATTAAGGTTGGTAAAGGTTTTGCTCCGGCATGTCTATTTGGTTAACGACATGAACAGTTGCGGCAGTTTTTCAGGCAGGCGCTCGACCCGGTCGATAACCGTGTAACGCTGGCCGAAGATATCGGCGACGTAGTCATCGGCATTGGCGTCGAGATTGATGCAGTGGGTGTAGATGCCCCGCTGGTCCAGTTCCTGAACCGCTTTATGGGTGTCTTCTATCAGCAGGCGTTCATCTTCGACATCAATGTCGGAAGGTTCGCCGTCGGTCAGCACCAGCAGCAATTTTTTATCCGCCGGACGTCCTTCGAGATAATGTGCGCCGTGACGCAGCGCCGCGCCCATGCGGGTCGAGTATCCGGCTTCCATGGCCGCCAGCCTGCCCTTGACGTCATCGTTCCAGCTTTCGCTAAAGCCCTTGATGTGCTGGTAGCGCACCTGATGACGGGTATTGGAGGAAAAACCGGCGATGGCGAAGCTATCGCCCAGGTTTTCTATGGCCCAACCCAGCAAGGCGACGGCTTCCTGACTGAGTTCCAGAATGCTCTGGCTGCAACCGGGCGGCACCTTGCCAACTGACTCCGATAGGTCGAGCAGCAACATGACGGCGATATCGCGGCCATCGTGGCGATGGCTCATGTTGATGCGGGTGTCCGGGTCCGCGCCTGACTTGTAATCAATCAACGAGCGGATGGCCACATCAAGGTCAAGCTCGCTGCCCTCCTCCTGATAGCGAACGCGGACATAATGTTGCGGCTTTAACAGATCGAGCATTCGTTTTAACCGTTTGGCAAGGAGCTTATGTTTTTCAAGCAAGGCATCAATCAGGCTGCTATCACCCGGCGGATGCAGGCTCTCATACAGGCTTACCCAATCGGGCCGGTAGGTTTTGCTCGCGTAGTCCCATTCCGGATAATGACGCGGCGGCAGACCTTGGTCCTGGTCCTGCTCGTCGGAGCTGTCACGCTCATGCTCGTCGAACATTTCCTCTTCGTCGCCAAGTTCATAGAATTTCCACATGTGCCGATTGTCGTCGCGGTAATCGACTTCCGTATCACTGAAATACATCTGCGCCGATTGATCTGCCTGCACGCGGGTACGGGCGACGAACAGGGTCGCCAGCTTCGCCACGTCCTCGGTTGAGCCCTCGCCATCCTTCAACATGGCGTGGAAGCGCCCGGTGAAATCGCAGACGTCCTTGTCATCATAACCATGCGCGGGATCGAGAATGGCGTAGGATAACATAGTCAGTCGGTGGCGGATGCACGACTCCCGCTCCGGGTCGCAATCGCCCTCAATCGGCCTTGGATGCAGGGCCATCCACAAATGTCTCAGGCCGGGGAATTCCCGCATCGCCAAGGCCTCGACACGACAATCCTCCAGTATCTCAACGGCGAGGCGTTGAAACGGGCTGAAATTATCGGCGAAAATGGCCACGCTCCAGCGGCGATGGGCGGCGATGTGAGCCAGCAAGGCGCGGTATCGGTCGATGCCGCTGATCGTCTCGCGGGCGTCGTATACATCGGGGACCCTGATCCCCAATTCGTCGTAATAGGGCATCGGTTTGCGAAAGTCGTCGAAGCCGGTCGAATAAGGAACAAAGTGGGTTTTCTCGTCCCACAGCGCTTTCATGTAAAGGTCCATGTTGCGTTCGTGATCGGCAAACAAGGTGCCGTGACGTTCGCGTTGCAAAACGGCGCGGCTATCGGGTGAGTGCAGGGCAAAGTATTCCTGCTGGCGTTCAGGATGATTTACGTAGGCGCGCAGGCCGTAATCGATCCAGTTGTTCAGCCCCCCCAGAGACAATTGCCGCAAAAGAGTGGGCATCTGGTTCAACAAGGTCGGCAGGGCCGGGCTGGGAATGGTGGTGTGATGACCATGGATGGAGCCTGTCGAACGCTCCATCATGTCGAGGATAATATCCATATAACGACATAGGTGCTCAAGCGAGCCCAAACGGCGGGCGACGTCCGCAATGGTGTTGAGCAATGGCGGGATCGCCTTGCCGTTGGGTGTTCGGGAGATTGTCCACACGGTTTCTGAAACCAGCGACAACATCCCCTCCCCCAGTTTTGATGCCACGTCAGGCATCTCTTCAAGGTAGACGAGGACCGGCTCAACGCCGCGCCCGATACTGCAAATCAGCGACGCCCCGGAAAGATAATCTTTAAGTCCACGCGGGCTCAAATTTGCGCTGGCGTCTTCCATACAATCGGCAAAGACACCGTCCAGTTCGGTGAAACTACACTTGAGCTGGTCCCGGCAATCTATGAGTGCCTCTTCGCTGATAGGCATTCTATGTAACCTTACGAGAAAACGGCGTCGATTGCGTGGTTCAGTGTTGACCTGATATCGGCATCGTCGGTGATTGGTTCGACCAGCGCCATGCGGCAGGCGGCGGCGGCAGGCACGCCCCTGTTGATCAGGCGAGCGGCGTAAACCAGCAGACGGGTCGAAATGCCTTCGTCCAAACCATGTCCCTTAAGATTACGCGCCGCCCCGCCGATCTGCACCAGCTTGGCGGCGATGGCGCCGTCGCAGCCGGTTTCGGTGGTGATGATGCTGGTTTCAAGAGCGGGCATGGCATAGTCGAAGGACAACGCCGAAAACCGCTGCTTGGTCGATTGCTTCAAATCTTTAAGCAGGCTCTGGTAACCGGGGTTGTAGGAGATCACCAGTTGGAAATCGGTGTGGGCCTGAACAAGCTCGCCCTTCTTGTCCAATGGCAGGGCGCGCCTATGATCGGTCAGCGGGTGGATGACGACGGTGGTATCCTGACGCGCCTCGACCACTTCATCGAGATAACAAATCGCGCCGTGACGCGCCGCCACCGTCAGCGGCCCATCGAGCCAACGGGTGCCATCAGCATCAAGCAGATAACGCCCGACCAGATCGGACGCCGTCATGTCTTCATTACAAGCGACCGTGATCAGTGGCTTGCCCAGCTTCCAGGCCATGTATTCAACGAAACGCGACTTGCCGCTTCCCGTCGGCCCCTTGATCATCACCGGCAGGCGTTCGTCGTAAGCGGCTTCGTAGAGACTGACCTCATCTCCAATGGCCTGATAGAAAGGCTCATTGGAAATAAGATACTGCTCAATCGGGTTGGATTGTGTGCTCATGGGTTATTTATGAACACCCAACTTGTCCCGCCAACCGGGGAAGATTTGGTCGGCATCGCCGGGGAAGCTTTCGAAAGCACGGGCAAATTCCTGATGCTCTTTTGCCCATTCGATGGGATCGGCCCCGGCCATCCAGCATTCGTAGGCCTGACGCAAGGATACCGCGCCAGCCGCCGGGCTGTCGATATGACCGTATGCGCCGCCGCCAGAGGTATTGATGACATTACCATGGCCCAGATTTTCGAAGAAACCGGGCAAACGCAAGGCGTTCATGCCACCTGAAATAATCGGCGTCGTTGGCTTCATGCCATACCATTCCTGGTGATAGAACGGACCATCGACACTGTCGCGCTCGATCATGTAAGCGATCATGCGATCATCCTGTTCACCTTCCATCTTGCCGTAACCCATGGTGCCGACATGGATACCAGAGGCCCCTTGCAGGCGCGACATTTTGGCCAGAACGAAGGCGGTATAACCGCGCATGGCCGAAGGCGACGTCACCGCACCATGACCGGCGCGGTGATAGTGCAGGTAGGTGTTGGGGAAGTAACGACGCGCCGTCGTCACCATACCTGGGCCGCCGACGTAACCGTCGACCAGGAAAGCAAGGTGGCTGGCGTTCTCACCGAAGGCCTCAAGCACGAATTCCCCACGGGCGATCATTTCAGCGTGATCGTCGGCGGTGATGTTGGCCGAGAAGATTTTCGCTTCGCCGGTTTCGTCCTGGGCCCGTTTCATGGCGTCGGCGACCAGGGGAATGGTCTCCTTCATGGGGGCGAAGACCTGATTGCCCTGGGGCTCATCGTTTTTGATAAAGTCACCGCCAAGCCAAAACTGATAGGCCGCTTCGGCGAACGGTTTCGGGCGCAGGCCGAGCTTGGGCTTGATGATGGTACCGGCGATGTAGCCGCCGTCTTTTTCCGGACGCCCGAGCAGCTTCCACAAATCAGAGATATCGACGTTCGGGCCGTCGAACAGATCCATGTAGCATTTCGGCACATAGAAATCGTGCATTTTGGCGTATGCGATATCGCCCATGCCCTGGTTGTTGCCGATGGCCAGAGTCAGGAACGACACCAGCATCGCCTTGTTGTCGATGATATTGCGGTCGAACAGATCGACCGGATAGGCGATCTTCATGATCTCCTTGGCTTCATCGATTTCATAGACCAGCGCGTCGACACCTTTGGTAAAGTCATCAGTGGTGCTGACTTCGACATTGGTGCCTGTTGAGCTTTCTGCAGCGAAGTGGGCAGCAGCTTCAAGATACCCATAACCCGACTTGGGCTTCATGATATAGGCACACAGCACATGCCCGTCGCCCTTGATCAGATCGTCTTCATTGAGACTCAAATCTGCATAACGTCCTGATTGATCCATATTATTGGTCCTTTTACTTCTAATGTCGGCGGCTTAATTGACTTTCGGGTCGAGCTCGCCAGATGCATAACGTTCGAACATGGTTTCCAGCGACTGCGGCTTGATCTTGTCGGCATTGCCTGCTGTTCCAAAGGCTTCGTAACGGGCCTTGCAAATTTCGCTCATGCCCTTAGTTGCTTCGGCGAGGAACTTGCGCGGGTCGAAGTTTGACTTGTTTCCTTCCAGGTGACGACGAATTGACCCGGTCGAGGCCATGCGCAGGTCCGTATCGATGTTGACCTTGCGCACACCATGCTTGATGCCTTCGACGACTTCGGCGACAGGAACGCCGTAGGTCTCGCCCATCTCGCCACCGAAGTCATTGATGATCTTGAGCCATTCCTGTGGCACGGCGCTTGAGCCGTGCATCACCAGATGGGTGTTGGGAATGCGGGCATGGATTTCCTTGACCCGGCCGATGGCCAGAATGTCGCCGGTTGGCGGACGGGTAAACTTGTACGCGCCGTGGCTGGTGCCTATGGCGATAGCCAGTGCATCGACGTGGGTTTTGGAAACAAAGTCGGCGGCTTCGTCCGGATCGGTCAAAAGTTGATCCATGTCGAGCTTGCCTTCGGCACCGACACCGTCTTCTGCTTCCCCCTCGCCGGTCTCCAGCGAGCCTAGGCAACCCAATTCACCTTCGACCGAGACACCACATGAGTGCGCCATATCGACAACCCTGCGGGTGGTTTCAACATTGTATTCAAAGGACGACGGTGTCTTGCCATCGGCTTCCAGCGAACCATCCATCATCACCGATGAAAAGCCCGATTGAATCGAACGCTGACAAACCGCCGGCGAGGTGCCGTGATCCTGATGCATACAAACCGGGATATGTGGATAGGCCTCGATGGCTCCCAGTATCAGGTGGCGCAGGAACGGCTCACCAGCATACTTACGGGCACCTGCGGAACCCTGCAGGATGACCGGGCTGTTGGTGGCGTTAGCGGCGATCATGATCGCCTGCACCTGTTCCATATTGTTGACGTTGAACGCAGGCAGGCCGTAACCATTTTCCGCCGCGTGATCGAGAAGCTGACGCATTGATACGAGAGCCATAATCTTATCTCCTCTTTAAATTTACTTTTTAAGCCGGGCTTTTGCTTCGGCAACAACATTGGCGGCGGTGATGCCGAAGGATTCATACAAGGCCGGAGCCGGGGCGGATGCACCAAAACCGGTCATGCCGACAAAGCCACCATTTTCCCCTAAGTATCTGTCCCAGCCAAAACTGACGGCTGCTTCGATACCAATACGAACGCTCTTCGCACCCAAAACCTTGTTCCGATAGGTAGCACTTTGAGCATCGAACAGTTCCCAGCACGGCATGGAGACAACGGCAGTCGGAACACCATCACCCTGCAATATATCGCGTGCGGCCATGGCGATTTCAACTTCTGATCCGGTCGCAAGCAAGGTTACTTTGCGCTTAACGTCGCCGCCCTTGGCTTCGGCCAGCACGTAGGCACCCTTGGCGCACATGTTGGCCTTCTTGTGGGTTTTACGTTGCGGAGCCAGTCCCTGGCGCGTCAGCACTAGCCCTGAAGGCGTGTTCTGGCTTTGCAGGGCGATCTGCCAGCATTCCGCCGTTTCGACCACATCGCAAGGGCGGAAGACGTTGAAGTTGGGCATGGCACGCAGCATGGCCAGGGTTTCCACCGGCTGGTGGGTTGGGCCGTCTTCGCCCAAACCAATAGAATCATGGGTCAGCACGTAGACTACCCGTTGCCCCATCAGTGCCGACAAGCGCATGGCACCCTTCATGTAATCGGCGAAGACGGCGAAGGTGCCGGAATAAGGAATAAAGCCACCATGCAGCGCCAGCCCGTTCATAACCGCGCCCATGGCGTGCTCGCGCACCCCATAATGAATATAACGGCCCTTGAAGTTTCTGTTGGTGATCGAAGCCGTTGACGAGGTTTTGGTGTTGACCGAGCCGGTCAGATCGGCAGAACCGCCAATCATCATCGGGATCGCTTCGGTCAGAACTTCCAGAACTTTGCCAGAAGACTGGCGGGTCGCCAGTTTGGGTTGTTCCTTGGCCATCTGTTGCTTGAAGGCGTCGAGCTTGCTCTCCCAACCAGTTGGCAGGGTGCCTTTAGCGGCGCGTTTGAAAGCGGCAGCGTTCTTCATTTTGGCCGTACGTGTTTGCCATTTCTTGCGTTCACCCGCCCCGCGCGCGCAAGCCGTGCGCCAGGCATCAAGGATGTCTTTGGGAACAACGAAAGGTCCATGCGGCCAATCCAATGCGGCCCGCATACCCGTAATTTCCTCATCGCCCAGGGGCGCCCCGTGAGTGGAATGACTACCGGCCTTGGTCGGCGCGCCGAAGCCGATGATCGTCTTACAGGCGATCAGCGACGGTTTACCGGATTTCTGCGCCTTGGCAATGGCCTTCTTGATAGCGGCGGCATCATGGCCGTCGATGGCCTGGGTATCCCAACCGGAAGCCTCGAAGCGTTTGCACTGATCATCTGATGTGGTCAGGTTGGTGTTGCCATCAATGCAGATTTCGTTGTCGTCCCACAAGACGATCAGTTTGCCAAGCTTCAGGTGACCGGCCATGGAAATGGCCTCCTGGCTGATCCCTTCCATCAGGCAACCATCGCCGACGATGGTGTAGGTATAATGGTCGACGGCTTTTTTGCCGTGGCGTTCGCCGAGCATTTTTTCAGCCAGCGCCATGCCAACCGCCGTGGTGATGCCCTGACCGAGCGGCCCGGTTGTCGTCTCGACACCGTCAATATGGCCGTATTCAGGATGCCCCGCCGTCTTCGCGCCCAATTGGCGGAAGCTCTTGATATCCTTGAGGGTGACCTTGTAACCAGCCAGATAAAGTAGCGAATACATCAACATCGAACCGTGCCCAGCCGACAGCACAAAGCGGTCGCGGTCTTGCCAATTGGAAGCCTTGGGATCAAATTTCAAGAATTTGGTGAACAGCACAGTGGCCACATCTGCCATGCCCATGGGCATGCCGGGATGACCGGATTTGGCGGCCTGGACAGCATCGGCGGAAAGAAAGCGAATGGCGTTGGCCATTTGGTTGTGGGTAGCACTCATGTTTAAAATTCTCCCTAAACTTTAAATATTAAATAGCGTGATGGCCAAGCGCCGCCTTGACGACATGATAGGTTATCATCAATTGCGATAAGGCCAGTGGATGGCTGAGCGTTCGATTGTTCTTCTCGTCAGTAAAAGTTCCGACACTTTGTCTTAGGTGCTGGGCTTCCGGAATTAAATTCCACAGCAAATTTTCCATTGCGCTGGCGCGTTCATCATCGACATTACCGGCAATTTCCAGGACATCGACCGGCTTGCCGTCGACATCACGGGCCAATTCCAGACGGAGTCCCTTCTTGGCCCCGGCTTCCAGAATCGGCGATAAGTCCGGGTGCGGCAGGGTCGGGCGCAGGGTATGGCGAACATTTAAATGAGCGCCAGTTTCATCCGAACGATCTTCGGGAGCGTAAAAGCTAACGACCATGTCGGCGAAGGTGCGTTGCGGCAGCACAAATTCGGCCCGGTCATTGTCACGCCTGAACAAGGACGCCTTCACATCGGCTTCGCTATAACCGCGCTCCATACAATCGCGACGGGTTTTCCATTTAATGCGAAGCTGTTCATTAGGCTCCGTATAAACCTTGACGTCATAGGCATCACGCATGGACCTGGTCGAATAGCCAAGCAATCCTTCTATGATAATAAACTCGCGGGGCTCGACATAAACCGGTCGGTCCATGGTTCCTGTGGAGTGATTGTAAAGCGGCTTCAGGATCGGCTTTCCTTCTTTAAGCTGCTGCACATGCTGCTCAAGGATATCGATGTAATTACTTTTCGGGTTCAAGGCAGAAAGACCTTTGGCGGCCCGCTCGGCCCGATCAAAACAGTGATAGTCGTCCGTACAGATTATGACGACTTTGTCCGGCCCCAGAATATTGGCGATACCATCGGAAAGCGTCGTCTTACCACTGGCGGAATCGCCGACAATGCCAAGAATAATCGGGCGGTCAACATTCTTGAACGGCATCATTATTCAAAAAATCCAGCTTGTAAAAAGTCACTCTAACATCGTCATAATGCCGCGCCTAAGGCCTATTGTGAACACCCCCTAGGGGGGTGGGACAAACTCTTTCGGGTGGTTACCTACCCCCTACTTTGGGCCGGGGTTAATAATCGGGCTTGTGGGCACGCAAATAACAAGCCACAGCCTGAGCCCGGTTTTTGACGGTCAACTTGCCATACAGGTTTTTTAAATGGAATTTTACGGTGTTCAGGGAAATGCTTAATTCATCGGCAATTTCAATATTTGTATGGCCTTCGGAAAGGGCGATCAACAGTTCCTGTTCGCGGCCGGTCAGCAAGCCAAACGGATCATTTCCCGGCTTGCTCATATCCATGAACGGGAACACCATGCGGCCTTCGGAAACGGCGAGAATGGTTTCAATAAGGCTTTCCGGACTTTCGCTTTTTTGACAAAAACCGGCGCCGCCAAGTTGCATCACCTGACGTGGAACATCGGGGGCGGCGTTGCCGGTGTAGATGATGATCCTGGGTTTGGGACCGGGCATTTCGTTCATTTTCTTCAACACACCTCGGCCATCCATATAGGGCATATCCCAGCCGATGATGCCAACATCGAATTTCATGCGATCAATGGCTTCAAGGAAGCGCTCACCATCGGCGGCGGTGGCGATCAGGGCGAAACGCTCGTCACCATCGAGCAAGTTGGCCAAGCCGCCCTGAATCAAGGGCGACTTGTCGGCGACGACGATGTCGATGGTATTACTATCGGGTGAGGTCATCCCGGCAACGCCTTGAGTTGTATTAATACGATCACCGAACGGGTAGGCTCCCTACCCGATATTTACATATCCGCTGCGGTGATTTTTTACAACTCAATACTTACGGGTAGGTAGGCCTAGCCGAACATATCGCGGAAATGTTCTTCGGCCCACTGAAACGCCTTCAGGCCTTTGTCCTCGTCACGTTCGTTGATGGCGAAATTCTCAAAATGACCCCACTGGCCGCTGGCCGTGTCATATTGATACTTGCCATCGACCATGATGGCTTCATTCGGCGCCGCGTTAACCATGGAATAACAAACCGTGTGCGGACTCTCCCAGGGAATGCTTTCACCCCTGACCCGGGCCGCAATCAGCTTGGCCAGATAGACCCCTTCGGAACGCGCCGTGCCGCCGCTTTTGGAAAACGGCATGGGCCTGCAGTCACCGGCGGCAAAAACATGATCATCGCCCGGAACATGATAGGTTAAAGGATCAATCGCCGCTTCTTTCTGGGCGCTTTGGGGATCGACGAGCCCCAGATTTTCAAGCAAGCGGGCGCCGCGAATGCGCGGGTAGATCGCCGCGTCATGGAAATGCACATCATCGAATTCAGTCGATAAAGTGCGGGTTTCCGGATCGACCCCGGTGATGCTGGTGGAGGGTAAATATTCGATGATGTCGTCGTACAATTCATTAAAGGCGGCAAGGAAGCCTTCGGCCATAACTGCCGGTTCCTCGCGCGAATCAATCAGAACGATCTTGCCCTTGATGTTATCGCGCTTGAAGACCGAAGCCATCAGGCAAGCACGTTCATAAGGCGTTGCCGAACAACGGTAAATGCCTTGCGGGGCGGTCAGAACAAAGACCCCGCCCGTGAAATTCTTCACCTTGTTGTGCAGGGTTACGTGTTCGGAGGCAGAGACGAAACCAGCAGGAAACCTGGTTTTCAAAATTTGTTCGACGGCCGGGTCTTCGACGCCGATTGAGGCATAGTCGTAATCAACCCCAGGGGCCAGAACCAGATCGTCATAGAACAGCCAGCCCTGATCCGTATAAATTTTCTTGGCCACCCGATCAACATCGATCAGGGAAGCATTAAAATAGGCGTACTTGTTGTTGGCTGCGGCGTCCAGATAACTGAAGGTGATCGCTTCCAGATCAGCCAATCCGGCCAGCCAAAAACCGCTTATGGGGTGGGATACAAACAGCGAGCGCCGCTCGATAAGAACCACGTCCAGATCGGGACCGTAAATTTTCAGATACTTGGCGATGGTCAGCCCGGACCAACCGCCGCCGACGATGACAACCCGATGACTTTTTGCGGCAGGCAGGCTGGCCTGCCTTGAAACGATTGAGGTAAGCGCTGGCATTGATTGGCCGGCGGCGGCAGCCTCATCGCTCACACCCGTTACACTCGCCGAAGCCATCCCCGCAGCGGTCAGTTTTGTGAAATCTCGCCGTGTCAGTTTCACCGTAAGAACTCCAAAATTTTATCTACCCCGCACAGCTTTACCCGCTTTGCTCAGGCTATTCAAATCACGGTGCCGTGGCCTCTATGGTTTTGACGACATCGAGAAAAACATTGCTTACTTTGCGAATATTAAAACCGGCCTCCCGGACGTTGGCCACTGTGTTGCGATTAAGTTCGGGACCAAGATGCCGGAACACGGGATTGAGCACATTCAACATTGTCGAAAAGGGGAAACAGGCCGATCCGGTGTGCTCGAACATCTTCAACGCGCCGCCCGGCTTAAGCACCCTGCGCAGGGCCTTCAGCCCTTCGATGGGTTCGGGGACAGAACAAAAGGTACACGAGGTAAAGACCTGATCGAAGGTCGCTTCGGGGAAGTCCAGAGCATGGACATCCATCTGCAGGGCCGTCATTTGCCCGGTGTAAGCGGTCACACGTGGCGCGGCTTTTTCCAACATCTTCGGACTGATGTCGATGCCGGTAATATCCTTGCCCGGGGGGAAACAGGGAATATCCAGCCCGGTACCGACGGCCAGAAACAGGATTTTTCCGTCCATTGCCGAAAAAAGCCGTTGCTTGTGAGGCTTCCATCTTTTCTCCGGCCCGAAGCCGCCCAACAGATCGAACACGGCGGCGGCGGAATCCCATTTTGCTTGCGTCCTGGAATTATCCATCAGACACCTCGCCAAACAGTTTCCCTTGCAGAAAGTAAGTAAAGGCAAGGCAAACAAGCCCCAGACCAGCACCGCTCAAGGCCGCATCGTCGGGACTGTTTTCCCCCAGGGTATAGACCATGCCGACAATCATCCCGGCCAGCATGCCGGAAAATGAAGCCGGCAACATGACCTCGAAATCACCGAAAAAAGGCGAAAGGAGAATGCCCGTAAGCATGCCGACAAGCATACCCATCGCCATCCCAAAGATCATGCCGACAAGCGGATACCAGTCCCCCGAAAGGGCAAACTGCACCAACCAACCAGAAACGGCTCCGGCTAAAAGGCAAGCCAACACGTCACCAAAAATAAAATAAACCCTGCGTTCCATGTATCCGCCTCTTCGGGCAAAATTTTTCCGGAGTGTACACGTACGGGAGTATTCAGGTAAACGGCAAGGATTATTAGGGTCTGGACTCAATTGATCCATAATCTTATTGCAAAGATGTGGACCATTGCGAGGAAGTTTGCACTCAGTTTTTCATATCGTGTTGCCAATCTTCTCATGTCTTTCATGGTGCAGAAGAACCGCTCGACGATGTTACGCATACGATAAAGGCCCTCATCGTGGGGGATGGGTTTTCGAGCGTTGGACTTTGACGGAATGACGGCGAGCGCGCCTTGGTCGGCGATGTGTTGCCGGATCAGGCTTGATCCATATGCCTTGTCGGCCACAACGGCAAACGAGTCGCCAGCGCCATCCAGCAGACTGGGCATCATCTTACTGTCGTGAACCTGTCCGCCGGTGATTATCAGGCAGCGGGGACGGCCATTTTCATCGACAACGGCGTGAACTTTACTTGAGCGGCCTCCGCGTGAGCGACCGATATCCTGCGCCAGTTCCCCCCTTTTGCGCCGGTTGCCGCACGATGGGCTTTAACAATGGAACTGTCGATAAAGAACAGACTATCCTCGTTTTGCTCGACAAGCGCATCGAAGATCGAGCTCCATACCCCGCGACGCGCCCAACGGGCGTACCGATTATAGACGGTCGTGCGCGGCCCGTAGCGTTCCGGCAGATCGCGCCACGGCGCACCCGTGCGTAGAATATAAAAAATACCGTTCATAACGCGCCGGTCATCAACTCGTTTCGGTCCCCGGCCTTGCTTCGGCAGATGTGGCTTAATCGCCGCCCATTCTTCGTCTGATAGATCAAATCGCATGAGACAAATCCTCCTGAGAAGGTTGAATCATGCTTTGTCTTAATAATTCAATAAGTTAAATTGGGTTCAGACCCTAGATGAATAAAGTGGATATTGATGCCTTGTTATAACTTATGTGCGTCCCGTTAATTTTGCGCACTGCTGTGGAGTCAGGTTTCGTTTTTTTGCTTCCGTTACGTAAGGACCCCACACAGGTAGGCTGGACCATTTTAATTGCTTGTTATGAAGTGCAGAATTGCAAACTGATTCATTAGTATCGTTAGAATGGTCCTCATTTTTGGGAGTCTGGGAAGAGGAGGAGTAACCGCTATTCCCAAATGCAATTGCCATGGCGTTATCGGAGATTGTTTCTTTAACTTTCCGAAAATGATGACCCTTTCGTCTAAAAGCTTCTTCGCCGCAATAAGCTAAATTCTTCTTTTTATTCACAAAGAAATACCAATAATTATCCTTAAAAATATAACCTGCTCTCCACCAACCTTCTACGCCTTTCGTTATTGAGCGAATTGAAAAAACGTTTTCTGGACTAGCCTTGTATCTAGAGTCATGAATTGATTGGCCTTCCGGGACAATCCCAAAGATACAAGCTCGTGAAATGATTTTTATTGCAAACCGTGCATCAGGTGTATCAAGTTTTGTAAGTGACGATGCTGTTTGACACGCGGTCACCCCAAGTAAAATAACTGCAATCCCCCCCAGCCTCAAACCTGCAAAAGATTCTTTCATTTTCATCGTCTCCTCGCATTCATCGCAATAAACCTACGCTAGTATTCAAGAGCCATGTTTTACCTGTCAATGCACTCCTAAGTTTAATATATCAAAAAAAGGAAAGTAGATGCGTTTCGGGATTCGACGAGAAATTATCCACAGATTTCAACCAAGGCTGCATCAATGGGGGGGTGTCGGCAAGCCCAAAAAAATGATATACTACGAAATTAAGGTGTGATTCGTGCAGCCTCTCGTTGGTGCGCGTCAACAACACCAATCAAAACATCATAAAAGAAAACGATTGGGACATGGAGGCTATCATGGGACAAGCGATGCAGGCGACCAACGTGTTGTTTCCGTTGGTCAGGATCATCAGGCGAGCCAATGGACTGGCTCACTTCCCCGAAATGAGGAAGGCTGACGAACCGTTTTTGGAGGAGGTCATGTCGGACCCCATTGTCCGACAGGTCATAACCGCCGACAACCTTGTCGAACAGGACGTGCGCCAGGCCATCGCCCGCGCTCAAACGCATCTTGGATTGCTCTAGAGGAGAATTGGGGAGGCTGAGGGGAAGCGACCAACCGCGCCTGTGGAAAATTAATTCTTGATCGTTTTTGGCGAAGTTTCAAGCAGCGTTGTGATTGCGGCACGGACCTGATTCCAGGTTTCACAAGCATCACTGTAACCTGCCCCTGATTGGCTAAGTTCGACAATCCTCTCTTCAACCTGTCGGCAAGCATCATCGCCATACCGCGCGATCATCTTTTCTGCTGTCTTCAGCACCTGAGGGTCGTCTGTCATGGTTAAATAACCAAAAATTAATTGAAAATAATGCTTACTACCCATATTGATGTTGAGGCATTGACACCGGTCAATTTAAACAAACAAAAATATAGGAAAACAATGCAAACGCCTTCTGCTCATTCAAAGTGCGCCCACTGTCCAACTCGTGAAAATACGGAGTGGAAAGGCTTGAGCGAAGAGCATCTGGAATTGATTGATAAATTCAAAAAAGTTAGCGATCTAAATCCGGGTGATATCGTCTATCAACAGGGCGATCACAGTGAAGGCGTTTACTGCATTCAATCCGGTTTGGTCGGGATCAGGCAATTGGATGCCGAGGGAAATGAAGTTTTGCTTCGACTCTGCAATCCTGGCGACACGATTGGCTATAGAGCATTGCTGAGTCATAGCGAGCACACCCATTTTGCTGAAATTCTTGCACCAAGCCACATCTGCTTCATTGATAAAAGTATCGTCTCGGAAATACTGTCCCAAAACCCGAATATTGGAGAACGCTTTCTAGCCAGAACCATTAAGGAGTTGAACCAGGCAGAAGAAATGTTTGTTAGATCCCAAAAACAGAGCGTCAGGTCCCGGTTATTACATTACCTGATGGTGCTTTTTGAGCAATATGGCACAGGGGATGAACAATCTGGCTATGTATTGAAAATACCGGTGTCGCGGAGAGATTTAGCCTCGCTTATCGCCGTTGCTCCAGAGTCAATTTCCAGAACAATTGCCCGTTTGGAAGAAGATAACCTCGTTCAATTTGACGGAAGAAATGTTTGCTTTTCTAACATGGAAGCAATTCTCGATGATATCGGCGCGGTAAATTAACGACAGAAAGTCAATCTGTTCTGATTAGCCAGAAATGTCAGTTCGGGATCAAGAACAGCAATCAACGGGCCATAGAAGGGTGCGCTTATGGTGCCTATCGGCAGGCTGAACGCCGCAGATACCCTACCGAATATTGATAATTCACGAATGATGGGAGAATTGGGGTGGCTGAGGGGATTTGAACCCCCGGCCTCCTGGACCACAACCAGGCGCTCTAACCAACTGAGCTACAGCCACCGCTATATGAAGGCGGACTATGTAGTCCCCCTGCCCGTCGCCGTCAAGCGATCAGGTTGAAAAATGCTTAGAAAGCCGCTCCAGCGCCTGATCGAGCAGCGCGTCGCCCTTGCAGAAACAGAAACGAACAAAGTGGTTCACGTCGGCCTGACTGTAAAAGGCGCTGACCGGCACCGCGGCAACACCCGCCTGGGTCGTGATATGGCGACAAAATTCAATATCGTCGCCGTTGAAACCTAAAGGTCGGAAGTCGACGGTCAGGAAATAGGTGCCCTCGCTTTCCATCGTCTCAAAACCGATCTTCTGAAGGCCCCGGCTCAACTGGTCACGCCTTGCCTGTAAATCGGCGCTCAGGGTATTGAAATACGCGTCGTCCTTGGCAAGACCGTACGCCACCGCCAGTTGGGTGCCCGGCGGGGTGGTGAAGGTGTTGAACTGGTGCGTCTTGGCGACGCTTGATAACAATTCCGCAGCACCGGTGATGTAGCCGATTTTCCAGCCGGTCAGCGAGAACGTCTTGCCCGCCGAGCCGATGCGCAAACACCGCTCTGCCATGCCCGGCAGGGTCATCAGCGGTATGTGCTTGCGGCCATCGAACAACAGATGCTCATAAACCTCGTCACAAACCGCGTAGGCGTCATATTTTTCAACCAATCCGGCGATGAAGGCCAACTCATCGGCGTCAAAAACCTTGCCCGCCGGATTATGCGGTGAATTTAACAAGATCAACTTGGTTTTATCGGAAAAGGCGTCCGCCAGTTGCTGGCGCGGCAGTTTCCATTCCGGCGGTTCGATACGAACCAGCTTGGCGACCCCGCCAGCGCGTTGCACCATGGGCAGATAACAATCGTACAACGGTTCGATCATGACCACTTCGTCGCCGGGATTGATCAATCCCAAAAGACAATTGGCCAGGGCCTCTGTGGCCCCGGATGTCACCATCACCTGGGTAGCCCAATCCACCTCAATCCCATAAAAACGCTTGTTGGCGTCAGCCACCGCCTGGCGCAATTCAGGCACCCCCATCATCGGCGGATACTGGTTGGGGCCGTCGATCATCGCATCGGCGGCTTTTTGGCGAATATCGCGCGGCCCGTCCTGATCGGGAAAGCCCTGCCCCAGATTAATGGCGTCATGTTCCTGGGCAAGCTGGCTCATCACCGTAAAGACAGTGGTGCCGTAACTGGACATAATTGTATTGGTCGGTTTCATGTCCAAATGTCTAAAGCACAGCGGCCAAAGACGCACCCATTTTTTAGCCGTTAAAAAATAGGCATGTGCCCATTTTTTAGGCACATCACTGCTGGCGAGGGTCTCATTTTCGCCACCGAAATATCACCCAGGCCTTTCCCCATATAGGCTGGCAGAGATGACTCGCGAGTTGGCACGGCTTGTGCTTTTATGCCCATAGAATACTAAAGTCACGAAGCGGCATTTATCAGAGAGGCCGGGCAGGAAATTAAAGGGCGAACTTTTATGAAAAAAATTGAAGCCATCATCAAACCGTTCAAACTAGACGAGGTCAAGGAAGCCCTGCACGAAATTGGTTTGCAGGGCATTACCGTCCTGGAAGCCAAAGGTTTCGGACGGCAAAAGGGCCATACCGAGCTTTACCGCGGCGCCGAATACGTCGTCGATTTTTTGCCAAAGGTTAAAATCGAGCTGGTCATCGACGACGCTTTGGTCGAGCGCGCCGTCGAGGCGATCCAGCAATCTGCCCACACCGGTCGCATCGGTGACGGCAAAATTTTCATCCTTCCTGTCGAAGAAGCCATTCGCGTACGCACCGGCGAACGCGGCACGGAAGCCATTTAACGAATTTCACGAAACTCCTTACGATAGAGACTTAAACAAAAGGACCCGAAGCTATGTCATGTAATTGCAAAACCCCCGCCGATGTTCAAAAATTCGTCAAGGAAAACGACATTCCCTACATCGATCTTCGTTTCACCGACCCGCGCGGTAAATGGCAGCATCTGACCATGTGCAGTGAATTCATCGATGATGACGCATTCGCCGATGGGGTCATGTTCGACGGTTCCTCAATCGCCGGCTGGAAAGCCATCAACGAATCCGACATGTCACTGATTCCCGACGCCACCACCGCTGTGATGGATCCGTTTTCCGCCCAACCGATGATGATCCTGTTCTGCGACATTATGGAGCCTTCGACCGGCCAGCCTTATGGCCGCGACCCCCGCTCGGTCGCCAAGAAAGCAAAAGCTTACCTGGGCACGACCGGCATCGGCGACACCGTCTTCATCGGTGCCGAGCCTGAATTCTTCGTTTTCGACGATGTCCGCTACGACGTTCAGATGAACAGATGCTTTTTCGAGTTTGATTCCGAAGAAGGCCCCTACGTCACAGGCAAAATCCTGGAAGAAGGCAATTCCGGCCACCGTCCCGGTATCAAGGGCGGTTACTTCCCGGTGCCTCCCGTCGATGCCTCCCACGATCTGCGCGCCGAAATGGTCACCGTTATGCGGGAAATGGGCCTGGGCATGGACAAGCACCACCATGAAGTGGCGCCGTCCCAGCACGAACTGGGCATGACCTTCGATGAAATGATCAAAACCGCCGATAACGTGCAGGTCTACAAGTACTGCACCCACATGGTCGCCCACACATACGGCAAGACGGCCACCTTCATGCCCAAACCGGTCGCCGGCGACAATGGTTCTGGTATGCACACCCACCAGTCGATCTGGAAAGACGGCAAGCCGACCTTTGCCGGGTCAGGCTATGCGGACCTGTCGGACACGGCGCTTTACTACATTGGCGGCATTATCAAGCACGCCAAGTCGCTGAACGCCTTCACCAACCCGTCGACCAACAGCTACAAGCGCCTGATCCCCGGCTTTGAAGCACCGGTTCTGCTGGCCTATTCGGCCCGTAACCGTTCGGCCAGTTGCCGTATTCCCTTCGCCACCAACCCCAAGGGCAAGCGCGTCGAAATTCGCTTCCCGGACCCGGTCGCCAACCCCTACCTGGCGTTCTCCGCCATGCTGATGGCTGGCCTTGACGGCATTGAAAACAAGATCCACCCCGGCGACGCCATGGACAAGAACCTCTACGACCTGCCGCCTGAAGAGCTCTCCGAAGTGCCGACGGTCTGCGGATCTTTGCGCGAAGCACTGGAAGCCCTGGTCGCCGATCGTGACTACCTGAAAAAGGGTGACGTCTTCACCGACGACATGATCGACGCCTACATCGAACTGAAATGGGAAGAAGTCTATAACTTCGAACACACCCCCCATCCGGTCGAATGGCAGATGTATTACTCGAGCTAAAGATCAGCTCAGGGAAAGACAAACCATTAAAGGGTCGCCTCACAAAGAGGCGACCCTTTTTCCATTCTGTAGGAATGATACTGCGAATGATCACGCTTCAATAAAATAAAGCGAGCCTTAGCAAGCTTTTCTATTCTTAAAAAAGTCATATGCATGGGTAGCTGCAATTATTACATCGCTAATAATGAGGGCATAACCGATAAAAGGAACGAGACGACCAGAAAATCTTGTCAAAATTTTCGGCATCACATCATCCCCGACGGCTTTCGCTATCTTGTGCATGAATTTTTTAGAAAAAAGCAAATCGACAAGCTTATTTGAACTCGTGCTAATTTTTCTGAAATTGCCTTTTTCTAAGCCATTAAATAGTTCGTCCAAAATTTTTTCTTCATCTGCTAATTCCACCATTAGGTCCGATAATTGCTTAAAGCTGACCCTCGCCCCAAATGCTTCAAGGATATATTTGAATACGGCAGTAGTAATATTCGGACATTCATCCTCCTTCAGCACAGGTAAAGTTGGGTGTTTTTCTATGGATTTTGGAATAATGTCAATATCGTAATCCTCACAGAGATTAATCATCTCCTGCTGTTCGCGACGCAACATATGCCTTAATTCCGGTGCCGACTTATTATTTTGTAGATTCTTTAAAAGCTTACCTGCAACATCGTCAGCATTCGTTTGATGTTTCTCAATATCTGATTGGGTTTTTTCCAGACCTCCATCCGATAAAGCTCCAAGAATATCATCATTGAATATTTCCGACTGATTAATGGTTCGTCCAACCATACAAGGAAGATCATGGTCCTTAGACTCAGCTACTGATGGTAAAGTTAGCAGTGCCGTACCGCCTGTGCCGGTAGCTATCGCATTCAACCAAAAACACCGTCGCGATACGTTAATATGCATTTTTTGGCTCATATTTTCCTCCCGCATTATTCTCTAAATTCAACAATACTTTAAAGAGTATTTCTACAAAAAACCTTATCGCTTTTCAATGTTCTGATCAAGCAAGGTTTAAAACTATAAATAGAAGTTATATAACTCAAGCTAAGGTGCTTCGAGGTAACAACTGAGCCACTATTGACTGATGCCGGTAGGTTCGGAACTGACCTAAAGTCATTCAATGGGGTTCAGCATGCTGCCGCGGATACTGGAGTATAACATCATCTGATATGTTACCACTTGTTGTACAGAAGTAACCTCGGGTCCGGAAATGTCGCCCCAATAGAGTTTGCGCAATACCGGAAACTCCTATTGGATTTTGCGTAACGTGCGCCTCTTTACTCTCTGCATGAACTTGCTGACGGCAATATGCTGTGGAAGTTCAACAAACATATCCACATGAGCTCTTGAGAGAACACCGCTGATAACCTCCACGCCGAGTTCTGAATAAATCTACTGGACAATCGTGCTTATTCGTTCCCCTACCGGTACATCAAAATGCCAAACAACTCCCGCCATGCTAATGGTCCGCCTTGATGGCATTATGGCATTATGGCATTCAGAACAAAATCCCCCCACCGGAAATTCGGCGGGGGGATTTTCATTTGTTCTCAAAGAAGACGGTTCAATTCTGCTCATCCGTCGCAATTCATTTCGGCCTGGCGCAAAAACCCCAATTACAACGGTTGGATTTGCATTGATCCTTGCGAATACAGACTTTTCCCCTATCGCGTTTCAGGACGCACCTGTTAACCCCAAAGCTGACCGTGCCTTTGTCGCAGTATTCAGTATCGCCGCATTCGTAATCTTTGGTACAAGCGTCCAGGGGTTTGCACTTCCACGCATAACAGCGCCCTGACTGGCACTGTTCCTTACGACCGCAATCCGAACCCATCGACCTTTTGGGCGTGCATTCATTGACGCCGGTCTTATCGCAATATTGCCCGACGCCATCGATGGGGCCGCACTCGTTATCCTTCTTGCACTCGTTTTGCGCCTTGCAGGTTAAAAGATTACATCTTCCGGAACGGCACTGTTTGGCCACCGTGCAAGTTTTTCCGTTGGGGCGTTTCCGCTCGCAGATGTGTCGATTCAAACTGTACTTTGCGCAGAAATAACCATCATCACATTGCCAATTTTCCTCACAGCGGGCGATCACTCTTCGGCGGGTGACAATCCACGCGTATACGCCCTGCATCCCGGCACGTGCCGCATCTGAATCGCACATCAGGTAATTGTTTGCGGCGCCGCCGTTGCCAAGGGCATCAACCGGCAAGATAAAATTACATCGTTCCCCGCCCTGGTAGGCATATTCGTCATCCAGGCCCAACTGGTGGCCCAGTTCATGAGCGACGACCCGCATGGCGCTTCCCACGTAGATATTGTTCAAGGCAATCGGGCTGCTTTTATACTTTGCCCGGCTGTTGGGCCGAAGGTTAAAGCGGACCTTCCAGACCGTTTCATCCTTTTTCCAGTCGTCAAGTTCACTGGCGGTAGCGGTATCGCAACCATACTTCTGTCTGTCGCCCTCGCAATCGATCATTCTGGGTCTGACTTCGAAGGCCTCGCCATTCCTTGACGGCAAGTTCCAGAAAGAAGGGATCCTCGTTTTCCAGAAAACCCGCAAATGACCGAGTATGGACATCGTATCATCGGCGGTGGTTGCCGGATTATCCATGGTCAGGGATCGGGATACCCGGCATGACGTTTCAGTTTCCTCAACTGCTATGTCCCACCAGTCCTGGGTAAAAATGGATCGTGAACGCGCATCCTGGGGTAAATTATTGTAATCCCTCCTGGAATTAATAGGCTCGGTTACTTGCAAATCCTCGTCATGTCCGCGTTCATTTTGCCATTCATGAATATAATCGAGCTGGTCGGCGGTAAATTCCCAGGCGATAAAGCCCTTCTCGACGCGACGGGGGTTATCGGCGCGAAAAACGGTGCTGCCGATCTCGCAGACTTCCCCCGCTCTCATCAACCGCAAAGTCCGGGCCAGGCTGCTGGGGATATCGACCATGTCGGTCATACGTTCATCGGGCCAATCGAACTTGATCGGCACGGTAACGATCCATTTTTGATCCCGACGCTCTAACTGATAGGCGTAACGTTGCCGCAACGCAAAGAGGCTCTGGTAATTGAAATACCCCTTGATGGTGCGCGCCGGGATATTGTCATCAAATATGTGATCGGCGCGGAAACCATCTTCTATTTTTTTCGACTTATCGTCGTTCTTGCGATTGCAGCCAATGATCCATGCTTCGTACCTTTTTCTCTGGGCGGCAGTATAATTGGCCATCCCATTGGCCTGTCCCCTTGGGTTTGAAAATCGCTCGGCCCTCAGCAACTCAGCCTCTGCAAAATGGCGTCCTTCGGGTGCCCGCGAGCAAAGTTGTTGCGCTTCGGCGTTCTGAATTAGAAAAAAAAGGCCAACCCATACGCACCCTAGGGAAAATAAGGTGACCAGAGCGCTTCCCTTGGGCACCCGAAAGAACCGATTTCGCATTTCTCGAACCCCCATTAAGTTTCTAATGGTGAACGATATTCCTCTATAGGAAGCACTATAATAGACCCTACTTTCAATATGGATAAAATGCAACTTCTTGTTTTTATTTCGCAAACACTAAGATAAAATTTACCTTGATTAAACTTGCAGGCTTTACCCCGCCCCATGAAAACAGTGCCATCATCCTTTGCCATTTTCCTGTTGCTCCTCGGCTTCGCCACGTCGGGCCAAGCCACCGGGCTTGAGGTCAAACAGGTCGACGACAACGTTTACGCCATTGTCGGTGAGATGGGGCAGCGCTCGCCCGAAAACCTGGGCAACAATGCGACGTTCGGTTTGATTGTGACCGACGCGGGCGCGGTGCTGGTCGACCCAGGCGGCACTTATAAAGGGGCCGCAAAACTGGCGGCAGTTATTAAAGCCGTCACCGACAAACCGGTTAAAATCGTCATCAATTCGGGTGGGCAGGACCATCGCTGGCTCGGTAACGGTTATTTCAAGGAACACGGGGCCCGTATAATCGCATCAAGGGCCGCCGTGAAAGATCATCACGAGCGCGCAAATGGCCAGTTGCAGGGGTTGGAATTTCTTGTTGGCAAGGACGGCACCCAGGGAACGGTGGCCGTCTACGCTGATCAGACTTTTGAAGAAACCCTGAGTCTCGATTTTGGCGGGGTTCGTTTCGAACTGATGGCCACTGGTGGCTCCCACACGCCCGGTGACGCTGTAATCTGGTTGCCCGAAAGCCGTGTCGCCTTTACCGGCGACATGGTCTACCTGGAGCGGATGTTGGGCATCAGCGCTGTCAGTGACTTCAAGAACTGGATAGTGGCCTTTCAAACGATGGCCAAACTGAAGCCCCTGCACATTGTTCCTGGTCATGGAAATCCTTCGACGTTAGCGCACGCCACCGCCGACACTTATGATTATCTGGTCAACCTGAACACCCGGATTTCCAAGGTGCTGGAAAATGATGGTGAAATTGCCGACGGCACCGCCGTCGATCAGGAAGCCTTCAGATACCTTCTAAATTTCGACCAACTGGCCCGGCGTAACGCCCAGGAAGTCTTCCAGCGGTTGGAATTTGATTTCTGATTTAGCTGCCTCCGCCGACTTCAATGATCAATTGGGCGTTCCGTATGCGACAAAACTGGTAGAACCATACCAGAAATCATTTGACAGATAGGTTCATACCGATAGAAACTGACCTCTAAATTCTTCTGGGAGGGAGACGCTCTTAGGTGGGCGCATCGAATGGTCGATAATTTAACCAAACGCATTAACGATCAGATGAGCAATTTCACCAAAACGGAACGCCTTCTGGCGAATTTCCTGACCGTTAACCCTGCCCGACTTTTACTGGAAACCAACTCGTCCCTCGCTAAACAGGCAGAGGTCAGCCCTATGACGGTAAGCCGCTTGGTGCAGAAAATTGGCTTCAAAAACATGGCCGACGCCAAGCGCTTTTTAAAAGCCCATTCCTATGGTCCGAAAGGATCGGATTTTGATGTCCGTTTTGAACGCGCCCATGAAGCGCGTAAGACAGAGCATGGAGACAGGGAAGCCATTGAGGCAGACAGCCATGGCATTCACACCGCTTATGCCACCCGGCGGACCCCGACCTGGAATAAAGTCGTCACCTTATTAACCGAAGCGGACAGCATCTATATTACGGGTTTTCAGACGACCGACTACCTAGCCCGCGGCATGGCCATGTTTCTTCTTTATGCGCGCCCCAATGTCCACCACCTAAGCGGTGTGGACGGAATTTATGCCAATGCGCTCACTGACCCTGCGAAGAAAAAAACACTTATCATTCTCGATGTTTTTCGCTACGGGAAAAACGCCCCGGCGCTGGCTAATTTCGCCAAGGAAAAAGGCCTGGATGTTGTTGTAATTTGCGATGAATTTTGCGACTGGGCGATCAAGGCGACAGAGTATTATTTGCCCGTAACCCCCAATACCCGGTTCTTTTTTAACTCCATGGGATCATTGCATGTGGTGATGAACCTTCTCGTTCATGACGTAATCGATGCGTTGGGAGAACGCGTCAAACCCCAGATGAATGCAGTCTGGCGAGCCCAAGATGATTTCGGTCAGTATCTTTAGTTGCAATATATCAAGGCAAGTGTAATGTTTTTTCTAACCAACCAAGGGAGAGTACAATGAAAATAACCAGGCTACTGTTACCTGCTATTGCCACGGCGGCAATCAGCATCGGCATGTTGGGCGCAAGCCCCGCTTCTGCCAAAACCCTCGTCTTCTGTTCGGAAGGCAGTCCCGAAGGATTTAACCCGGCGTTCTACACTTCGGGCACGACCTTCGACGCGTCGTCACGCCAACTGTTCAACAAGCTTGCCGAATTCGAACGTGGCACCACAAAAATCGCACCGGCGCTGGCAGAAAGCTGGGCGGTATCGAATGATGGAAAGACGTATACCTTCAAGTTGCGCAAGGGCGTCAAGTTCCACACCACCAAGGAGTTCACTCCGACCCGCGACTTCAATGCCGAAGACGTGCTGTTCAGCTTCGCTCGTCAATGGGACAAAAACCACCCCTACTACGCCGTTTCCGGCGGTTCCTATGAGTACTTCAACGGCATGAGCATGCCGGACCTGATCAAGGACATCGTCGTCGTTGATCCTTACACCATTCAGTTCGTCCTCAACCGCCCGGAAGCGCCGTTTATCGCCAATATGGGCATGGATTTCGCTTCAATCATGTCGGCCGAATACGCCGACAAGATGATGAAGGCGGGCACCCCTGAAATGGTCGACCAGAAACCCGTCGGCACCGGCCCGTTCCAGCTTGTCGCCTATCAAAAGGACGCGATGATCCGCTATAAAGCCCATCCTGATTATTGGGCGGGTAAAGCAAAGATCGACGATCTGGTCTTTTCTATCACGCCCGATGCCTCTGTCCGTTACCAGAAGCTGAAAGCTGGCGAATGCCATGTCATGCCTTATCCGAACCCGGCCGATCTGGCTGCCATGCGCAAAGACCCTGCGATCAACCTGATGCAACAGGAAGGCCTGAACGTCGGCTATCTGGCTTACAACACGAAAAAGCCACCGTTCGATAACCCCAAAGTCCGTCTCGCCTTGAACATGGCAATGAACAAGGCCGCCATCATCGACGCCGTCTTCCAGGGTGCCGGTAAAGTAGCCAAGAACCCGATCCCACCGACGATCTGGTCTTACAACAACGCCACCGTGGACGATCCCTACGATCCGGCAAGGGCTAAAAAGATGCTGGCCGATGCTGGCGTCAAAAACCTGAAGACCAACATCTGGGCGATGCCTGTGCAGCGTCCTTACAACCCCAACGCCCGTCGTATGGCCGAAATGATCCAGGCCGATTGGGCCAAAGTCGGCGTCACCGCTGAAATCGTCAGCTTCGAGTGGGGTGAATACCTGAAACGCTCGAAAGCCGGTGAACACGACACGGTGCTGCTCGGCTGGACCGGCGACAATGGCGATCCGGACAACTTCCTGGCCGTGTTGCTGGGCTGTGACGCGGTTGGCGGTTCCAACCGGGCACAGTGGTGCGACAAGGAGTTTGAGGACTTGATCCAGAAAGCCAAGGTCGTCAGCGACCCGGCCGCGCGGACCAAGCTTTACGAACAGGCTCAGCTTGTCTTTAAGGCGAAGGCACCGTGGGCGACGATTGCCCATTCGGTCGTCTTCAAGCCGATCCGCAAGGAAGTCGTCGACTTCAAGATTGATCCCTTCGGCGGTCATATCTTCTACGGCGTTGATCTGAAATAGGCTCGTTTATGTCTGTTTGAGAAATGATCGGGAGAGGTCTTAAAAAAAAGACCTCTCCCCTTCTTCTTTCGGATACTCTCCCCCATGTTTCGATTCCTGATATCCCGCATCGGCTTGCTGATTCCGACCTTCATCGGTGTCACCATCATTGCGTTTTCCTTTATTCGATTGATTCCTGGCGACCCGATCGAGGTGCTGGCCGGTGAACGCGGTGTTTCGCCCGAACGTCACGCCGCACTGATGGCTCAATTCGGCTTCGACAGGCCGTTGTGGCAGCAATACCTGGATTTTCTGACCAACCTTCTGCAAGGCGATCTGGGCCATTCCATCGTCACCAAACAACCGGTCATCGATGAATTCCTGACCCTGTTTCCGGCGACCCTTGAATTATCGACCATGGCCATTTTGTTCGCCGTGATTATCGGCCTGCCTGCGGGCATCGTTGCCGGTGTCAAACGGGGGTCCGTGTTCGATCATACGGTGATGACGACGGCGCTGGTTGGCTATTCCATGCCGATTTTCTGGCTTGGCCTGTTGATGATCATCTTTTTTTCCGGAATCCTCGGTTGGACGCCGGTTTCGGGCCGCATTTCCTTCCTGTATTATTTCGAGCCGGTGACCGGCTTCATGCTGATCGACAGCTACCTGTCGGGACAGGAAGGCGCATTCCGCTCGGCCTTAAGCCATCTGGTCCTGCCGACCATCGCGCTGGGGACCATCCCCATGGCGGTGATCGCCCGTCAAACACGTTCAGCCATGTTAGAGGTTCTCGGCGAGGACTATGTACGAACGGCCCGGGCAAAAGGCTTGCCGCCGTTCCGTGTGATCGCCATCCATGCCCTTAGGAACGCGCTGATCCCGGTAATCACGACCATCGGCTTGCAGGTCGGCGTCTTGATGGCCGGTGCCATTTTGACGGAAACGATTTTTTCCTGGCCCGGTATCGGCAAGTGGATGGTCGATTCCATTTTCCGCCGGGATTATACCTCCGTCCAGGGTGGATTGATGATGATCGCCGCCATCATCATGGTGGTTAACCTGATCGTCGATTTGCTGTACGGCCTGATCAACCCCCGCATACGGCATACCCGATGACCGACACACCACACAACAGCCCCAACGCCAGCACCGCCCCTGATACGTCATGGGTCCGCTTTAAAGAGTTCTGGTCATACTTTCGAGAGAACAAGGGGGCCGTCGCCGGGCTTAGCATCGTGATTTTTGTTATATTGTTGGCCCTCTTCGCCGATATCGTCGCCCCACATTCACCCATTGAGCAGTACCGGGAACATTTCCTGCAACCCCCTGCCTGGCAGGAAGGCGGTAGCTGGAGTTTTATTCTCGGCACCGACGCCGTCGGTCGCGACATGCTCTCAAGGCTGATCCACGGCACCCGCTACTCTCTGTTCATCGGCTGCATCGTCGTTTCCCTTTCACTTGTTTCAGGCATCTCGCTGGGTCTGCTCGCCGGATTTTTTCGTGGCTGGGTCGATACCCTGATCATGCGCATTATGGATGTCATCCTGTCTTATCCCAGTTTGCTTTTAGCCCTTGTCCTGGTGGCTATTTTGGGGCCAAGTCTAACCAACGCCATGATCGCCATCGCCATCGTCCTGCAACCTCATTACGTGCGCCTGACCAGGGCTCAGGTGATCTCGGAATCGACACGGGATTACGTCACGTCGTCCCGCGTCGCTGGGGCGGGAACGTTGCGGTTGATGTTCATCACCTTGTTGCCTAACTGTATGGCGCCATTGATCGTGCAGGCGACCTTAAGTTTCTCGACCGCCATTCTCGACGCCGCCGCCCTTGGTTTCCTTGGCATGGGTGCGCAACCGCCGACGCCTGAATGGGGCACTTTGCTTGCCGAAGCCCGTGAATTCATCTCCAGCGCCTGGTGGGTGGTGACCTTCCCCGGCCTTGCCATCCTGATCACCGTGTTGTCTTTCAACCTAATGGGCGACGGCTTGCGCGACGCCCTTGATCCGAAGTTAAAACGCTCATGAGTTTGCTCGAGATCGAAAACCTGACCGTTGAATTCCAGACCGCGTCCGGGCCGTTCCGGGCCGTCGACGGGGTGACATTGAACGTCGACCAGGGTGAAGTCGTCGCCATTGTCGGCGAATCCGGCTCGGGCAAAAGCGTCGCCATGCTGGCGCTGATGGGCCTGCTACCGTGGACTGCAACAGTCACCGCCGACCGTCTCGCCTTCGACGGACGCGACCTTAACACCATCAGCGATACGGAACGCCGGACCATCATTGGTAAAGACATGGCGATGATTTTCCAGGAACCGGGAACCTCGCTTAACCCCTGCTTCACCATCGGCTACCAAATCAAGGAAAGCCTGAAAATCCACTTGGGCGGCAGCAAGGCCGAACGTCACACCCGCGCCGCAGAATTACTTGACCAAGTCGGCATTCCAGAACCGGAAAAACGCCTGTCGGCCTTTCCCCATCAATTGTCGGGCGGCATGAACCAGCGGGTCATGATCGCCATGGCCATTGCCTGCAATCCACGCCTGTTGATCGCCGACGAACCGACGACGGCGCTGGACGTGACCATTCAGGCGCAGATTCTGGATTTGCTGGTCGAACTGCAATCCAAGCATGGCATGGCGCTGATTCTGATTACCCACGATATGGGCGTCGTCGCCGAAACCGCCGGGCGGGTTTCCGTTCAGTACGCCGGGCAACAGGTCGAGCAGCAGGATATCAAGAGCTTGTTCAGCAACCCCCGCCACCCTTACACATCGGCGCTTCTCGACGCACTGCCCGAGCGCAGTCAGGGCGACCGCCTGCCCTCGATCCCCGGTGTCGTCCCAGGCCAGGGGGATTTTCCCGAAGGCTGCCTGTTCAATCCCCGTTGCACCTTTGCCACGGATGTGTGCCGGACAACCCCACCGCCGGTCACCAATGGCGTGCGCTGCCACACGCCGCTTTTCAACGGTGAGACGACATGAGCGCGCCGATTCTGCAAGCCGAGGGACTGACCCGCCATTACCAAATAAGCCAGGGGATGTTCACAAAAATCGCCACGGTGAAGGCCCTGGACGGCGTCGATTTTACGATGGAGCAAGGCAAAACATTCGCCGTCGTCGGCGAATCCGGTTGTGGTAAATCGACGCTGGCGCGCCTGCTGACCATGATCGAGGAACCGACCAGCGGACACCTGCTCATTGACGGCGTCGACGTGCTGGATTCACCTGCAGATAAACGGGCCGAACTGCGCCGCACCGTACAGATCGTTTTTCAGGACCCCTATTCCTCGCTCAATCCACGCCAGAAAGTCGGCACAATCCTGGAAGAACCCCTAAAAATAAATACGGCGATGAACGCCGCAGAACGCCGTCAGGCCGCCCAGGCGATGATGGAAAAGGTCGGCCTCAGACCCGAACATTACAACCGCTATCCGCACATGTTTTCGGGCGGCCAGCGCCAGCGTATCGCCGTCGCCCGGGCCTTGATGCTCAATCCACGCATCGTCATTCTTGATGAACCGGTGTCCGCCCTTGATGTCTCGATTCAGGCCCAAGTGCTCAATCTGTTAACCGACCTGCAAGACGAATTCGATCTGGCCTACATGTTCATCTCCCACGACTTAAGCGTCGTGCGCCATGTCGCCGACGAAATCATGGTCATGTATCTGGGCCATCCGGTGGAAAAAGGCAGCCGCGACAATATTTTCAACAATCCACGCCACCCCTATACCCGGGCGCTGCTGTCGGCAACGCCAAAGGCCGATCCGTTGGCGGTGAAGGAACGTATCAAGCTGGTCGGCGAACTGCCCTCACCCATTGACCCACCAAGCGGTTGCCCGTTCCATCCGCGCTGCCCCCATGTCGGCGAAAACTGCGCCGAAAAAGTGCCAGCAGTGGAAAGCATTGGCCCCGGTCACGAAACGGCCTGCCATCACTGGCGGGAAATTTAACGCCCCGGCAACATAACCATGAATACTTTTGGACCATACCCATGCATTTTATCGTGGGCGCGGACATCGACGAATTTCAACCCGGCGGGAATGACAACACCGGACTGCGAGCGGGTAAAGGGTTGTTCGGCGACATGGGGGTGTAACAGCACCCGGGTTCCCAGTATCGCGCCACCAGGGGCCAAAACCTCCCACCTGTCGGCATAATGATCCCAGCCATTGTCGGCGTGCTTAAGAGTGACGGAGAAACTGTAGCGCCCGTCCTGTTGTGCGCGCACCTGGACATCAAGAATACTGACATCCCCGGCCCAAGCCCTACCAATGAACAGAGACGCAATCGTCAGTGTGATCAGAACTAGGCGCATTTGACGTTTCTCCCTTTGCATTGACCTAAAAACCTAAACAGTGCCCCCTAAGAGGCCAAATCAAAGTCCCGTGATCGACTTATTTCGCGTGAAACAGATATGTCTATAATTCAATGGCTTAAATTAAATGTTGCCATTTTGTTCTCATTATATTATAACTCTGATCAAGTATAACGAAACAGAGAAACGGAACCGGAACCATGTTCGATAAAAACAACGCCAAAACGCCTTTTGATAGCGGTTTTGCCAAAGAATTCACCGCCCTGAGCAGCTTGTGCGCGGCCGGGTATCTGTGGTTATTGTTGATTTAACACAATCAGGCTTCGGGCAAGGGCCGCTTGTTGCCTTCATCGTCCATGGCGACATACGTGAAAGTGCCCTCGGTGACCTTGATCCTTGACGATTGATCACGCTCTCTAAGCGCCCAAACCTCGATGGCTATGGTCATAGAAGTGGTGCCGACCTTAACAATATCCGTATAGCAACAAACCACATCGCCGACCCGAACAGGACGATGAAAAGTCATCGCCTCGACACCGACTGTCGCCACCCGCCCACCGGCCCGGGCATGGGCGGTGACGCCCCCGGCAATGTCCATTTGCGACATCAGCCAGCCGCCGAATATATCGCCGTTGGGATTGGTATCGGCGGGCATGGCCAGTGTCCGGATCGACAGGGTTCCGCGTTTATTTTCTAAATCGTCAGTGGAATCCTTGCTCATCATGATCTCCTGATATACACAATATCTTGTCGCCAATTTTTATATAAATACTCTATCATGGGGCTTAAGATCAAACGGCATTAAAGTGCATTCAGTTCAATGTCGATCATTTGATCGTTATTAAAGAATCAGGCAGCTAACCTGCGTTTGATTAAATGCAGACTGCCTTAAGTAAAAGATACGGCACTAAATTTCACACTTCCTGGGACGATTTGAACACGATTATGGCGGATTTATTTGAGGTAGCGGAAAGCAAGATGACGAAGAGCCCGCCCCCGGCCCTGTCATCAGTAAGTGATATGAACACGACGAACAAGAAATCCAAAGACAACGGCGACTATTCGGCCAAGGACATCGAAGTTCTGGAAGGACTGGAACCGGTACGCCTGCGCCCCGGCATGTATATCGGCGGCACCGACGAAAGCGCCATGCATCATCTGGTCGCCGAAATCCTCGATAACTCCATGGACGAAGCGGTGGCTGGGCACGCCAGCCATATCAGCATCGACCTGGCCGAAGATTTTACCGTCACCATCGGCGACAACGGACGCGGTATTCCCACCGACTCCCACCCGAAGTTCAAAGACAAGTCGGCCCTGGAAGTGATTATGACGACGCTACATTCCGGCGGTAAATTTTCCGGCAAGTCCTACGAGACCTCTGGCGGTTTGCACGGGGTCGGACTTTCCGTCGTCAACGCCTTATCGGACCGCCTTTTCGTAGAGGTTGCCCGTGACAAAACCCTGTGGACCCAAGAGTACTCATGCGGCGTCCCACAAGGGCCGCTTCACAATGCCGGCAAGGTATCAAACCGGCGCGGCACCAGCATAGCCTTCCATCCGGACCCTAAAATCTTCGGCGCCCACCCGCGTTTCCGCGCGACAACCCTTTACCGCATGGCGCGCTCGAAGGCTTATTTGTTCCGGGGCGTTGAAATTCGCTGGTCATGTGCGGAAAAACTGCTCAAAGGCGAGGACGCGCCGCCCGCCTCCGCAACATTACATTTTCCCGGTGGCCTGGCCGATTATCTGGGCGGAACGCTTGAGAACCGTAAAGTCTTGACCCCGGCACCCTTTTCCGGCGAAGCCAAACTGAACGGCAGCGGCGGCAAGGCGGAATGGGCCATCGCCTGGCCGATCGACGAACAGGAATACTTCAATTCCTACTGCAATACCGTGCCGACACCCCTTGGTGGCACCCATGAGAACGGCTTGCGCGGCGCTATCACCAAGGGTCTTAAAGCCTATGGCGAGCTGGTTTCCAACCGTCAGGCGACAAAACTGTCTGCCGATGACGCGCTTGGTGGGGCCTGCGTGATGCTATCCGTTTTCATCACCGATCCCCAATTCCAAGGCCAGACCAAGGAAAAACTGTCGACTGTCGAGGCCCAGAAACTGGTCGAAAATGCCGTTCGTGATCATTTTGATCACTGGCTGACCGGCGATCCGGAAAGCGCCAAGGCACTTCTTGAACGTGTCGTTGAGCGGGCCGATGAACGCCTGCGCAGACGCACGGCAAAAGAAACCAAGCGGGCCAGCGCCACCCGCAAACTGCGCCTACCCGGAAAGTTAACCGATTGCACGTCAAAAACCGCCGAGGGCACGGAAATATTCCTGGTCGAAGGTGATTCTGCGGGTGGATCGGCCAAGCAGGGCCGAGACCGCAAGACCCAGGCCATCCTGCCCTTGCGCGGCAAGACCCTAAACGTCGCCAGCGCCACCGACGAGAAGATCAATGCCAATCAGGAAATCCGCGATATGATCGAGGCATTGGGCTGCGGCACACGCGACAAATATGACGGCGCGGCCCTGCGGTATGAAAAGATCATCATCATGACCGACGCCGATGTTGACGGTGCCCACATCGCTTCTTTACTCATGACATTTTTCTTTAAAGAAATGCCGCAAATCATTGAAGAAGGTCACCTTTTTCTTGCCCTGCCGCCTCTTTACAGACTTACTCAAGGCTCGAAAAGTGAATATGCCCGTGACGATGCCCACAAAGATGAGCTGATGAAAAAGGTCTTCACCGGCAAGGCCAAGGTCGAGGTCAGCCGTTTCAAGGGTCTCGGTGAGATGCCAGCCAAACAGCTTAAAGAAACCACCATGGACCCAACCAAACGGACCCTGCTACGGGTCACCGTGCCGCCGGATCATTCCGACGATGACAAGATCGAGCGCCGCGAAACCAACCGGCTGGTCGAGGATTTAATGGGCAAAAAACCGGAAAAACGCTTCCTGTTCATCCAGGAGAACGCCCAGTTCGTCGGCGATCTGGACGTCTAACTATAAATCCTTACACAGCCTGAGTGCATCGTAGATGGCGGCGTGGATGTTGCGACTAGCCACCGCGTCGCCGATGCGGAACAGGCGGTAGGCCCCTTGTGCATTACTGGCCAGAGTTTGCGGTTGGCCTGTAATCAGTGCCTCGTAATCGACCGCGCCCCGGTTCAGGGCGTTTTCCTTGAGCTCAAAATACAGTTCATCAAGGGGCGTGGTGGCGTGTTCGACAACGACTTGATCGACGCTGATTTCACTGACCAGATCAGAATAATCACTGCCGATCACCGCCGTGAGAGCGTTGCCGTCGCGGCGTATCGCCGTAAGCCTGCGGTTGAGGGTGATGGTGACGCCGTGTTTCTCGAAACAACGAGCGTAAGGAACATGGTTGAGACCGCCGACATCGGGGGCGAAAAAGCGCTCCGGGGTGACGATTTCAAGCTTTGAACCCGCATCGGCGATCACTTCCCCGGCCTGCAATCCTGCCTGACCGCCGTTATCGTCAAACAACAGCACATTGGCCGCCGCTTTAACATTGCCGGAGATGATATCCCAACTGCTCACGGCCAGATCTTCACCGACATCAAGGAACGCCGTGTCAGGCAAGCCGCCGGTGGCGATAATGACGATAGAGGGATTTTCGGCCAGTACGTCCGGGGCCTCGGCCCAGGTATTGGTTCGAATGCTCACGTCCAGCTTTTCGCATTGGGCCAAACGCCAGTCGATGATACCGACCAATTCGCGCCGCCTTTTTGATTGCGCCGCAAGCAGAACCTGGCCGCCGGGGTTGTCTGCGGCTTCAAAGACGACCACTTCATGGCCCCTAAGCCCCAGCACCCGCGCCGCTTCCAGTCCGCCCGGACCGGCTCCAACGATGACACATTTTTGTTTGGGGCCTCTGGAAGCCAAGACTGAATGGGGCATCGTCGCCTCGCGGCCAGTCGCGGGGTTGTGGATGCACAGCGCCTCGTGGCCTTCATAAATGCGGTCCAGGCAGTAGGTTGCCCCGACGCACGGACGAATGTCGTCCTCGCGCCCTGCCGCCACCTTGATACCGATATGCGGGTCTGCAATATGCGCCCGGGTCATGCCGATCATATCGACCTTGCCCTCGGCGATGGCGTGACGGGCCGTCGCCACGTCGGAAATCTTGGCGGCGTGAAAAACCGGGAATTTTGTTTCAGCCCGGACCTCGCCTGCAAAATCAAGATGCGGGGCCGAGGCCATGCCCATCACCGGAATGACGGAGGAAAGCGCGGCATCTGTTTCGATATGGCCACGAATGATATTAAGGAAATCGACCTGCCCCCCGGCCACCAAACGACGCGCGATCTCAACTCCTTCATCGCGGCTTAAGCCCTTGTCCCAGTCCTCGTCGGCGACCATGCGCACACCGACGATGAAGTCCGTACCGACGGCTTGGCGGATGGACTCCAGAACCCGGTGGGTGAATTTAAGTCTGTTATCAAGGCACCCGCCCAGATCATCGCTGCGCTGATTGGTCGCGGGCGACCAGAAACCGTCGAGCAGATGACCGTAGGCCTCGATTTCGATACCGTCCATTCCCGCCGCCTGCATACGCGCCGCCGCCGTACCGTAATCCCGGATAATGCGCTCAAGATCCCAGTCCTCGGCCTCTTTGGGGAAAGAGCGATGCGCCGGTTCGCGTACCGGCGAGGGCGCCAGCACCGGTAGCCAGTCGGCCTTATTCCAGTTGGTGCGACGGCCAAGATGGGTCAGTTGGATCATCATCGCCGCGCCGTATTCGTGGCAGTCATCAACCATGGTCTTCAGCCACGGCACGATTTCATCCTTGTAGGCATGCAAGTTACCGAAGGCGGCAGGTGAATCTGGCGAGACGATCGCCGAACCCGCCGTCATGTTCAGGCCGATCCCACCCAGGGCTTTTTCCACATGATAAAGCCGGTAACGGTCTTTCGGCATGCCGTCTTCCGAATAAGCCGGTTCATGGGCCGTCGACAGAATGCGGTTCTTAATGGTCAGATGTTTAAGGGTATATGGCTGCAACAAGGGGTCATTGTTGGTCATGGAAGCGCTCCCTAAAGCCCGGTATCCGGGGCCACGCCCAGCATCAGATTGAGGTTCTGCACCGCCTGGCCCGATGCGCCCTTGCCCAGGTTATCGATCAGCCCCATGACGACGGCCTGACCGGTGGCGGCATTGCCGAAGACATGCAGGTGCAACTCGTTGGTGCCGTTCAGGCCTTCCGGTTCCAGGCCGCTCATAGCGGCAGTTTCGGACAGTGACTTGACCTTGACAAAACGCTGCCCTGCGTAATGATCCGCCAGCGCCTCATGGACATCGCTAGGCGTCACCTTTCCGGGCAAGGCCCAAAGTTGCAATGGCACCTGGACAATCATGCCCTGGCGAAAAGGACCGACACTTGGAACCAGAAGCGGCACATGCCCAAGGCCGCTCCAGGTGGTGATTTCCGGCACATGTTTATGAGCCAGACCAAGGCCGTAAACCCGAAACGGCGTTTTTGCGTAAGCCCCGTTTTCCGGATCTTCAAAATCGGCAATCATTTGCTTGCCGCCACCGGAATAACCGGAAATGGCATTGATTGTGATGGGATGAAGGACTGGAATAACCCCGCCCGCGACCAGCGGGTGCAGAATCGAAACCGCGGTCAGGGCGTAGCATCCCGGATTGGTCACCCGCTTTGCGGCGGCGATCTTTTCAGGCTGACCCGGATCGTATTCCGGCATGCCGTAGACCCAGCCATCGGCGATGCGGTGCGCAGAAGAGGCATCGATGACCCGCACGGCCGTATTTTCAATCATGGCGACGGCATCCCGCGCCGCGTCATCAGGAAGGCACAGTATAACGATATCGGCGCCATTCAGCATGTCGCCGCGCCGCTTCAAGTCCTTGCGCTCGCTCTCATCGAGCCTAAGAAAAGAAAGATCGGCGCGGTTTTCCAGCCGTTCCCTGATCTGCAGGCCGGTGGTCCCCACTTCGCCGTCGATAAATACTGTCGCGCTCATCGCTATTACCTTCAATTCAAGTGCGTCTGCGTAGCATGCCCTTTATTGGAAAATCAACGACTTCGAGGAAACACTTTGTTAGAAAGTCAGCGTTCGGCCAAGGCTAGCTTGAGGCCAAGGCTGAAGAAAGCACCGGCAATGACACGGCGGAACCAGGTCATTACCCGGGGCCTGGAGATGACATGTGAGCGCACCAGCGCCGCAAACATGCCGTATGCGACGAAGACGATCAGTGTCATCGCCATGAACACGGCCCCCATCCACAACATTTGCCCCGTCACGTCGCCACCCTTTGGGTCGATGAACTGGGGCAAGAAGGCGAGGAAAAAGATCGACAGTTTTGGATTCAGAATATTAATCAGAAAACCCTTGATGATGATGCCCACCCCGGAACGCCTTTGTTGACCATTTTGTACCGAAAGCGCGCCCTTTTCCCGCAAAGTTCCCCAGGCCAGATATATCAAATATGCGACACCGGCGAACTTGACCACCTGAAAGGCGACCGCGCTTGCATGTAACAAAGCGGCCAAACCGAAAACCGCAGCCGCGATATGCGGTAGAATGCCCATGGTGCAGCCAAATGCGGCGATGATGCTTTGACGCGCCCCACCGGCTATACCGTTGGCAAGCGTATAAATCACCCCAGTACCGGGGGCGACGACAACAATCAAGGACACGATCAGAAATTCAAGATTCATAGATCTGTTCTCCTTCGGGCAATTGCCGTGTAAGTCAAAATGGCAGACGGTCCCGCCTGTTATTGAGATGATAGGTTAAAGCCAAGGCAATACAGTTGCGCAAAACACCCTCAGGCGGATCATCAAGCTCATTAAACTTTACACAACGTTTGCCGTCAAAGCTCAAAATATCAGGGTACAACTCACGGTACGTCGATATCAACGATGTCTGGCAATGGACAAACATCCCGTAGTGCCCCGGCTCTGATTTAATTTGATCAATGCGGATTGTCGTACCGCTTTTTGTCTGCTGGGTTAAATAACTCGGCTGCCCCCATTTCAGGGTTTCTTCCAGAGGGCCAACGCGCTCAATTTCAGAGGCCGTATCGAAAATAAGGTGACGCAAGGACATAAGCTTCCGTTTCAGCTTTTCTGGATAAGCCTTAAAAACATCCTCGACTTGGGAATATAGAAACGGTTCCATCAACTTCCAGTTAGCAAAAAGAAAAAGCCGCGACGATTGTAACCAGGTCTGAGTGGGTCAGGAAGCGCCGCTTGTATTAATTTCTGTTGCTGCCTACTCTAAAAAAACAAAAAGCGAGAGGAAACTATAGTGAGCCCTGCCTTCCCCCCCGGCATCGCCTACATGGACGGCGACTACGTACCTATTTCGGAAGCGAAGGTTTCCGTCCTCGACTGGGGTTTCCTACGCTCTGACGCCACCTATGACGTTGTTCACGTGTGGAAGGGGCATTTCTTCCGCCTCGATCATCATCTTGACCGCTTTACGACCGGTATCGATAAACTGCACCTGGCCTTGCCCTTCGGGCGCGACCGGCTGGTCGAAATATTACGCCAATGCGTCAAACGTTCCGGGTTGCAGGACGCTTACGTGGAAATGGTCCTGACCCGGGGGATTTCACCCACCTTCAGCCGTGACCCCCGCGACGCCGTTAACACCTTCATCGCCTTCGCCATTCCGTTCGGCTGGATCGCCACTGAGGAGCAAAGGAAACGGGGACTGCGCCTGCATATCGCCTCCATCGCCCGGATACCACCGGCATCGGTCGATCCGACGGTGAAAAATTATCACTGGCTGGATTTCGTAAGCTCCCTGTACGAAGCCTACGACGCCGACCGCGAAAACGTCATCCTCACCGATGGACGCGGCAACATCACCGAAGGACCTGGGTTCAACATCTTTGCGCTCAAGGACGGCATGATCACGACGCCCGGAAGCGGCGTGCTGAAAGGCATCACCCGCCAAACCGCCATCGATCTGTGCGGCGAGTTGAACCTGCCGGTGCAACAAGCCCCCCTGCCCGTCGGCAACCTCAAAGATGCCGAGGAAGTCTTCATTACATCAACAGCAGGCGGTATCATGGGCGTCAGCCTGATTGACGACATCAGTATCGGTGACGGCGCTCCCGGTTCCATCACCCGGAAACTGGGTGATCTCTACTGGGAAAAACACTCAAGCCCGGACTGGACGACACCGGTCGGCTAGGATCGCAACTTACCGGGCACCACCATCGTTTCAGCCACTTTTATTTATCTGGAATATCAATTGAACAGAGCAGAAAAACGCAGCAAACGGAAACTTGATAAAAAGAACCAACGTTTGCCCTCTACCAGCGGCCAGACTGCTCCCGACACCAGACTAACCCTGGAACTTGCCATACAGCACCATCACGCTGGTCGCTTACACAAAGCTGAGAGCATTTATCAGCAAATATTGCACGTTAACCCCCACCAACCTGTCGCCCTGCATTTGCTTGGTTTGATCGCCCATCAAAGGGGCGACAATGCCCTTGCCGTTGATCTTGTCACCAAGGCCATCGCTCTTAAGCCGGACTACGCAGAGGCCCATAGTAATTTAGGCAAAATATTTCATGAATTGGGACGCTGGGAAAAGGTGTTGGAAAGTTCTCAAAAAGCCCTGATTCTTAATTCAAATTTTCCCGATGCATATAACAATCTTGGCAACGCTTTGAAAGAACTAGGGCGACTGGAGGAGGCCGTCGAGAACTATAAGAAAGCTATCGCCATCGATCGTGATTACGCCGCGGCTTATTGCAACCTTGGTAATGCCCTTCATCAACTGGGTCGCTGGAAAGAAGTGTTGGCATGCTCCCAAAAAGCCCTTGTCCTTAATCCAAATTTTGCCGAAGCGTACAACACTCTTGGCAACGCATTGAAAGAACTGGGGCGTCTGAATGAAGCCATTGACAGGTACAACAAAGCCGTTGCCATCAACCCCGATTACGTCGAGGCATATAACAATCTTGGCATAGCCTATCTTGACCTGGGCAAGAAGGATGAAGCCTTTCACGTCCTGCAAACCGCTTTGGAAAAACAACCTGCGAACAGGCTGATTTCAGCAAGTTTTGTCGACATTCTGGACCATCACATACCGGCAAATGGACCGCGTGGCACGCACGCAAAAGCGCAAGAAGATTTGCAACGGGTAACACCTGAATACGTTGATCCACCGCTCGTGTCCGAAGAAACTTTGCAAAAGTTATATCAACAATGCCAACAAGTTTTAGACTCTCGAAATCTGAGCGAAGGAAACACGCTGACTCAAATGTGGAGAGGGCAAAAATATGATCAAGGCTGCACACGCCATATGGTTGTCTTCAATACATTCAACATCATCCCGGAATACTGTTTTGGCTGTTTTAAAGTTCAAATTGAACCCAGATCGGTGGTCGAACTGATAAAGCTAATGATGATTTTCAATAACCTCGATTTGGAAAATGACAACACCAGAAAATGCATTGTTGAAATCAGACCTGAAATTTCGGGCACCTACAAGGGATTGATTTATTGTCATAGCCTTGACGAAGCGAAGGAAATCCTAGAGTTCGTTCAGGGCATTGTAGAGGAAAAGATTTCCAACCAAATTCCTGCCTTTGTGAAGCGGGGTTGTTCAGAATATCCCCTCGCCTATCCGCAGTATGGTCACATTGACGATAAATCATCCCCCTTGATGTCCTATAACGAAGAATGGCGAGAGCACGAGGACAATGCCGATAAGCATCTCGTTGGGCATACCTATCCTTACGCCTTCGACACATACAATCATTCAGGATTTACTTTGCGAGATGCACTGGTGCTGCGCACCTGGATCGCCTATGCGGCGGCAATTGGAGACTTAAGCTATCTCAAAATTTCGGGCTCACCCGTGCAAAAAATGGCAATCGAGACACGCGCTGCGTTTCAGCCTGTTGACCAGGAATGAAAAGTACCAAGGTTCGTTAATAGTTGATTCCCAGACAAAAAAAGGGCGCTCCGAAGAGCGCCCTTTTTCGTATTTGTATGTCCTGAAACTTAACGTTTCGAGAACTGGAAGCTGCGGCGGGCTTTGGCGCGACCGTACTTCTTACGTTCAACGACACGGGAGTCACGGGTCAGGAAGCCAGCCTTCTTGAGGGCCGGACGCAGGGCCGGTTCAAAGTAGGTCAGCGCCTTGCTCAGGCCATGGCGCACGGCGCCAGCCTGACCGGACAAACCGCCACCAGTGACGGTAGCCATGATATCGTATTGGCCTTCGCGACCGGCAACGGTAAATGCCTGATTGATGATCATACGCAACACCGGACGGGCGAAGTAAGTTTCAACTTCGCGGCCATTAATGGTGATTTTGCCGGGGCCAGGTTTAATCCACACACGAGCGATGGCGTTTTTACGTTTGCCTGTGGCGTAAGCACGGCCCAAGGCATCGATTTTTGGCTCGACCGGGGCAACGACTTCGGCTTCGACTTCTTTATCAGCAGTCTCAGGTGCAGCATCAGCAGTCTCAAGCGCGGTGGTCGCAGCAGCAGCAGCAGCAGCGGCGGCAGCGCCTTCCATTACTTCCTTCAGGTTCTCAAGGGTCTTGACGTCTTCGGCCATGATCTAGGCTCTCCTCGTGTTCTTCGGGTTCATCGCGGCAACATCCAGAACTTCCGGGTTCTGGGCGCCATGAGGATGGTCTGGGCTGGCATAGACGTGCAGCTTGCGCATCTGCTGGCGACCCAGCGGATTGCGGCTGATCATCCGCTCAACGGCCTTGATGACAACACGTTCGGGGTGTTCGCCTTCAAGGATTTGACCGGCAGTGCGGCTTTTGATGCCGCCGGGATAGCCGGTGTGCCAGAAATATTCCTTGTCGGAACGCTTACGGCCCGTCAACTGAACCTTGTCGGCGTTGATAATAATAATGTTGTCGCCGCAATCCATGCTCGGCGTGTACATCGGCTTGTGCTTGCCACGCAGACGCATGGAAACAATACTGGCCAAGCGGCCAAGAACCAGGCCTTCGGCATCAATAATGCACCATTTGCGTTCGATATCCGAAAGCTTGGCGGAATAGGTACTCATCATACACCCGTTAATTATCTAGAAAATAAACAGACAAACGGGAAACACCCCGCTCGCGAAGCCCGGTTTTTAGGCCAAGGGCTCCTTTGTGTCAATGCAATAGTGTGGAAATTATTCAATAATTACCTGATGTTAGCGACACGGTATTATGTTACCGTGTTTTTCGTTAATTCTCATCGCTTTGTTTCAGCTCGTCGGCTAATTCCTCGAAACTGACCTGCACAGCAGCGGCATCGATATCCCCCGCCGCGACGATTTCGTCCAGTTCCACATCCGGGTTGAAAGCGGCGCTGATTGGTGTCGGTGCCATGACGACGAAATCGCCTTGATCTTCTTGGGCGACCGCACTACGTCGGGTCGCCCGCCACAGCCCAAAAACGGCGACCAGCCCAAGGGACATGGCGATAGAATAGAAAAATGCCTGCGCGCCCAAGGAATCCATGGCGAAGGCGGTAACCGCCGGTCCCATAGACGCGCCCATACCGCTTACTAAAACCAGAGTGCCGCTGGCGGCGACCATTTGCGGCGGGGACAGATAATCATTGGTATGAGCCGCGCATAATGAATAAAGGGGCATCGACAAAGCCCCGATGATGGCGACTACCGCATAAAGCTGCCAACCAACGCCGACAAACTGAGAAGCCAGAATGGACAGAACAGTCCCGGCTAGACAGGTTCCGATAATGACACTACGACGACCGATCTGGTCGGATATCTTTCCCAGCGGATACTGGCTCAGCACGCCGCCAAGAATCATACTTCCCATAAAGAACGAAATTTCCTGCACCGACAGCCCGATGGCCGAGGCATAAACGCTGCCGACACTGAAAATCGCCCCAATGGCGATGCTGCTAACCAGCATGCCAAAAACACCTAGCGGAGAAACCCGAAAAAGCTGCGAAATGCTGACCGACTCAGATGTTTCAAAATTTGGCGCCTTGCTTGCGGAAAGCAGAATGGGGATGACCGCGAAGCTGACAAGCACCGAAATTAGGACGAACAGCTCGACCCCCGAGGGTGCGGCCACATTCAACAGGAACTGTCCGCCCGCCGCGCCACCAAGGGAAATCAGCATGTAAATACTGAGCAATTCACCCCGCGTTTCATTCTCCGAAGCATCGTTAAGCCAGCTTTCGGCGACGACATAAAGCCCCGCATAGGAAAAGCCGGTGACTAGGCGCATTGCCCACCACACCCAGGGATCGATAAACACCACATGCACTAGAATTGATGTCGAAGCAAGCGAGGCCAACGCCCCGAAACTGCGGACATGGCCGACACGGCCGACCATTTTCGGGACCACCGCCGCACCACCAATCAGGCCGATGTAATAACCAGTCATGATAAGGCCGGTCGTCGTCAGGCCGAACCCTTCGATGGAAGCCCTGACGCCAAGAAGGGACCCCTGCAAGCCGTTACCGAGCATAATCAGGCCCATGCCGAACAACAACGCCCAACAATTGGAAATGACCATGAGCATTTTTTCAGGCCCTAATCAAAGCTAACGGTGGCGATGGCGCGATTGGTTTTTTGATCAGCCCAGACGACCGGTTTGGCGGGGGCCTTGTCGGCGGAAAGAATTTTTGTGCCCTGGCCAATCTTCGACAACGCGACCCGTCCGGTTCTGGTTTCCACATAAACACCCTTACCGTCCAAAAGGGCGACTTCAAACGCTCCGTCCAGTGAGCCCCCCCAGAAGGTGGTGCCGCGAACGCCGATGGTCGCCAGTTCTGTGGCAACAAGGAATTTCCCCTTTTTGTCACCCGCTATTTGACCGCTAACCGCTTTGAAGGCACCCTTCATCAAACGGAACGACGCCAACGGTTCTGGGCCGTTGGCAATATAGTCGGTAACAACAAAGATGGTTTTCTCGCCCAGTGTCATCACCGCGTCATCGAGCATCTGCATTTCCAGCCTCGCGCCCTTACCCGTTGAAATGACATCGCCACGAAGAATTTTATCCCCGTCCTTCAGCACCCTGGGAAAGGCATCCTGCATGGCCACGGCTTGACCTTGCAGGCGCACGACCGTGCCAGCAATATCTTCTTCCTGGGCATTCAGGGATACCGGGACCAAAAGAACGACCGCCACAATAACGGCATAAAAAAATGTGTAAAATGAACGCGCGGTCATCATCGTCGTGATACTCCAGATATTGGAAATCATTTAGAGACTATTCAAACACGCTTTTCAAGCGGCGGAATGGAATAAGTACCGGTGGCGTGGGCGACGGGTTCTTCGTCATTGACCGAAAAAACCGTCACCTGAATAACCGCCAGGCGCTTGCCCAGTTTGATGATTTTCCCTTCCGCAGAAATATCGCCGGGCGCGGGTTTGCGCAGGAAATTAATATTGAAATTGGTTGTCACCGCCAGCGCCACCGGGCCGATCATCGAGAGCACAACCGCGTACATGGCGGCATCTGCCAGCATCATCATGGAGGGCCCAGAAATCGTACCGCCGGGGCGCAACATACTGCCGTCATAGGGCAGCACCATGCGCGCCGCGCCATGTTCCAAGGCATCCAGACGCAACCCGGCGTCCACAGCAAAGGGCATTTCCTCGGCCAACAGCTGTTGGAATTCCTGAATTGTCATCTTTGGCATGGCGGTAAAGTATCCTTATGATGTATTTACAGTCCAAAGCTAATTGACGTTTACGTTAACGTCAAATACCCCTTGCCTTGGACGCCCCGAAAGCGACAAAATTCTGTTGAAGGAACCCTGCCAATCATGACCGTTCAACCACAACAAGAACCCGATACACCGCTGGTCCTGCGCAACGACCTCAAAGGCGTCGCGACACTGACCCTGAACAGGCCGCAGCAGCGCAACGCCCTGTCCGTCGGCCTGATGAGCTCCCTGGAAGCCGAAATCGCCAACATCGCAAACGACGAGACGGTGCGCGCTGTGGTCATCGCAGCTAATGGGCCGGCCTTTTGCGCCGGCCATGATTTGAAAGAAATTCGAGCCAATCCGGGCAGCGCCAATTATCAAGCCTTGTTCGAGCAATGTTCAAGACTGATGCTGGCCATCACCCGCCTACCGCAACCGGTGATCGCCCGCGTCCACGCGCTGGCGACGGCAGCCGGTTGCCAGTTGGTCGCCACCTGTGATCTTGCGGTGGCAGGGCGCTCGGCATGGTTCGCAACACCGGGCGTTCAGATCGGCCTGTTCTGTTCGACGCCGATGGTCGCCTTAAGCCGCAATGTGGGACGCAAACAGGCCATGGAAATGCTGCTTACCGGCGAGCGGGTCGCAGCCGAACAAGCCGAGCGCTGGGGCCTGATCAACAAGGTCGTCGATGATGAAATGCTGGATCAGGCCATTGCCGGCCTAACTGCCAAGCTGACCTCGAAATCCTCCCTGACCCTGGCCATCGGCAAGGAAGCCTTCTACGCCCAAATCGATATGGATGTGGAAGCCGCCTACGCCCATGCCTCCCAGACCATGACCCGCAACATGCTGGCCCGTGACGCAGAAGAAGGCATTGACGCCTTCCTTGAGAAGCGCACACCGACGTGGGAAGGCATTTGATGTACCCCGACCATCTGCTTGAAGACATTTTGAAACGGGTCCGCACCATCGCCATGGTCGGCGCTTCACCAAAATGGGTGCGGCCATCCAGTTTTGTGATGAAGTACCTGCAAGGTAAGGGTTACAAAGTGATACCGGTCAACCCGGGCTTCGTTGGCAAGGAAATTTTGGGTGAGCCCGTCTACGCCAACCTTTCCGATATCCCAGGCACTTTCGATATGGTTGATATCTTCCGCAACACCGCCGCCGCCGGGGCGATCATGGACGAGGCCATTGGTCTGACCGAAGCCAAAGGCATTTCCGTGGTCTGGATGCAGCTTGGCGTCGTCAATGGGGACGCCGCCAAAAAAGGCGAGGCCGCCGGTTTAAACGTGATCATGGACCGTTGCCCGAAAATCGAATACGCGCGCTTGTTTGGTGAGCTTGGTTGGGGTGGCATCAATACCGGTATCATCTCCTCGAAACGTCCAAAGTTGAGAGCGTAGAAAATGACTGACGAAAAAACACCGCCCGAACCTGGATTTGAAACCCGCGCCATCCACGCCGGGGCCCATCCCGACCCGGCCACGGGTGCGCGCAATACACCTATTTACCAGACCACGTCCTATGTCTTCGATGACGCCGAACACGCCGCCGATCTGTTCAACCTGCAAACATTCGGCTTCATTTATTCGCGCCTGACCAACCCGACGGTCTCAGTACTGGAAGAACGCCTGGCCAATCTGGAAGGAGGCCGCGCCGCCGTGTGTGCCGCCAGCGGCCATGCGGCCCAGTTCCTGACCTTCTTCACCCTGCTCGGCCCCGGCGATGAATTCATAGCCTCGCGAAATTTGTACGGCGGGTCGATCACCCAGTTCGGCATCAGCTTCGAAAAACTGGGCTGGAAATGTCATTTCGTCGACCCCACCGACACGGAAAATTTCAAAAAAGCCATCACCCCGAAAACAAAAGCCATCTTCCTTGAAGTACTGGCCAATCCCGGCGGCATCGTCGTCGATCTGGAAGCCGTCGCCGCGATCGCCAAAGACGCAGGCATCCCGCTTATTGTCGACAACACCATGGCGACGCCCTATTTGTGCCGCCCTTTTGAGTGGGGCGCAGACATCATCGTCCATTCGACGACCAAGTTCCTCGGCGGGCACGGTAATTCGCTGGGCGGTGCGGTGATCGAATCCGGGAAATTCGATTGGGCGCAGAACGACAAATTCCCTTCCATGACCGAGCCCGAACCCGCCTACCACGGCCTGACCTTCTACGAAACATTCGGCGATTTCGGCTTTACCATGAAGGCGCGCGCGGTGGCCTTGCGCGATTTTGGACCGGCGCTGTCGCCGATGAATGCTTTTAATACCATCACCGGTATCGAAACCCTGCCCTTGCGTATGGAGCGTCACGTCGCAAATGCTCAGGATGTGGCGGAATTTCTCGAGACCCACCCGGCCATTGACTGGGTATCTTACGCCGGTCTTAAATCCAGCCCCTATCACGACCTGGCGCGAAAATATTTACCCAAGGGTGCGGGCTCGGTCTTCACCATCGGACTTAAAGGCGGTTTCGATGCCGGGGTTAAACTGGTCGAGGGTGTGCAGATGATTTCCCACCTGGCCAACATCGGTGACACCCGTTCTTTAATTCTGCATCCTGCCTCGACCACCCACCGCCAACTGAGTGAAGAACAGCGCATCGCCGCCGGTGCCGGACCCGAAGTGGTGCGGCTGTCAATCGGGCTCGAGACCGCAAGCGATATCAAAAGCGACCTGGATCAGGCTCTTAAAATTTAAAGATACTGTGAGACTTCGATCAAATTGCCGTCGGGATCGCGGAAGTAAACTGACAGGATAGGTCCGGTGGCGCCGGTACGCTGAACAGGCCCCTCCTCCACCGCGACATCATTATCCTGCAAGTGGCTAATGACCTGTTGCATCGGCTCATCGACAATCAGGCAAAGATCGGCCGACCCCGGTTTGGGGTGAGCGGCCTTCGGATCAAACTCCGCGCCTGCCTTATGCAAGTTAATTTTCTGCTCGCCGAATTTCAAAGCCCGGCGCTCAATGCCGCCGGATGTAAAATCCACCACACCCATGCCTAACACCCGGCCATAAAAATCACACGTGACATCCAGATCGGCGACCGTCAGGACCAGATGATCAAGGCGCGTGACTTTCATCATTCGGCTGCGACAGGTGAGCCCTGAGCCTTTTCGTTAGGCAGCAAGAACCCGGCCATGGCGGCGACGGCGGCGACACAGGCCAGCACGATAAACAACCAGTAAAAACCACCTGTATAATCGTAAAGTTTGCCTTCCAACAATACGCCCAGACCACTGACCCCGAAGGCGAGAATAAACTTCAACCCGAAAGCAAGTCCCCGCCACTGGCTAGGCGCATACCGGGCGACCAGGGAATTTTCCGCAGGCAAGGCCCCGGAATTGATCGACACCATAATCATCGCAACAACCAACAGCGAGGCGCCGCTCATACTCCCGGCAATGGCAAGGAACGGAACCTGCAGCGTAAAGGCAATCATGTAGACGTATTTAAGAGGATACTTATCGGCCAGCTTTCCGGCGACGATCTGCATGCCGCCTGCCGAGAAGTAAACAATAGCCACAAGCATTGAGATTCCAAAGACTCCGCCATTGGCCAGTTCTGCAAGTTTTTCGGAAAACATCTTAGGCAAGGCCGGTTGCGTCGCCTGATAAATAAGACCGGTGCACATCATGGTCACGGCAAGCACCATGAAGGCCCGGACCATATCTTTACGGGACGGCGGCACATCTTTTTTTCGATCTTCACGCGATTCGACAATCGTTCCACGCGCAACGAGCCAGAAGAAAATGAAGCCGGTAATAAGCAAAATGGCGCCCGGAACAATAAAGGCCGCCCGCCAGCTAATCCACTCTATCAACACCCCGGCAATAAGCGCCGCCAAGCCCGGGCCGATGCTGCCAAAGAAGCCATTGACCCCCAGCGCTGCACCGCGGTTGACCGCATGGCGAACGAGCCAGGCAATACCGACCGGGTGATAGATGGATGAAAACAATCCGGTCAGCGCCAACGCTATCCCTATATACAACGGGTTTGAAGCAAGACCGGTCAAAATCATGCCTGTTCCCGTGCCCAGGAAAAACAGGCTCATCATGCCAGTGGAACTCCACTTATCGCCAAGCCATCCCGCCAGCGGTGCGGCGAAACCGAAAAGAACATTCCCGGCGACGATCAGGGTCACGACTTCCCCGTGGGTCAGCGATAATTCCTGTTCAAGGGAAAGTGCGGCAACATAGAAGATCGGCGCAAACAGGTGCGAATAGGAATGCCCGATACAGGAAAACCCCAGCGAAAGCCGCGCCGACAGGTTTTCTGAGTGAGGAATGCTAGTCAACCTTGGGGCGGCCAAGCAGCTTCCAGGAAAGTGGCATCAAGGCGGCGGCCAGGGCCAGCTTGGTCAGATCGGCCAACACGAACGGGAACAACCCCCAGGCCAGAATCGGTTTGTCCCAACCAAATAGTGTGCCCAACCACAACAGCCCCGGAATATAGATCAAGGCATTACCGACAAGCATGGCCATGGCGGTGCTCAGGGCGTTCTTGTCCCAACCGCGTTCGGCCAGCCAGCCGACGCAAGCGGCGGCCAGCACGAAGCCAATCAAATAGCCACCCGTACCGCCCAGCATATAGGCCAGGCCAATGCCCTTTTCCGGCGTTCCGACGAAGACCGGCAAGCCCATGGCCCCTTCGGCCAAATAAAGCAAAACAGTGGCCGCGCCCAGGCGCCAACCATAGGCCATGCCGATGGCCAGAATGGCGAAAGTCGTCATAGTCATCGGCACCGGATAGAAAGGCACCTGAATTTTTGCGCAAAGCCAGATTAACAAGGAACCCAAAACGGCCAATGAGGTGCCGCGAAGCGCCCGCGTAAACGCGTTCATTTCAAGTGAAGCGGGCCAGACCCTGTCCGCCAACGTCGCCGTCTTGATCATTGAAGTGTGTTCCTGTCCTAGCATTACTTGATTCTCCTGTGATTGAGGTCTTTAAATACCCCATTGAGGAACGTTTCGCAAAGCCGCATTTGCTTCAGAGCAGACGTTGATAGCGGTTATCCAATATTAAATCCTTGGCTGGCCCGCTGATATCCCAGTTCGATAACCAGACATCGCCATCAACGGCCTGAAAACGGCCACGATACACGTCATTTTCACACTGATGTTCGACTTCGCAAAATCCCGACGACAAATCGAGCTCGTGAAATATCCGCCCGTCGCTAAAATGAACCAGCGCCCGGTTCGCCTCGGGAAAACTGAATTCATAGGCCCGGTGTACAGTTTCCCGGTAATTGCCGAACTGCAATTCACCTTCTTCCCGATAGCTTAAGGCTGGATTGCCTTGTGTGTCGCCCCGCCTGGTGATGGCGACCCGTCCACTCATCACACCAGGCATATTTTGGCTAATATCATTGATCGTCCGGGATAATTGCCAGTTTCCTTCCAGAAAAGCGAAAAGATCACTTACGGGCATGGCGACATTGTCGGAAACACGTTGCATCATGGCTCTACTCAAACAGAAATATTACTGTGCAGTTCCTCTATCAGGCGGGCATATTGAGTGACGTGGACCTGACGGCCGGACGAGAGGGCGAGGCCGTCTTCTTTTAATTCATGAAAAGCCCGCGAGACGCTTTCAGGCCGGGCACCAATCATCGAGGCCAGGTCCTGGCGGGTCAGCGGCAATTCCAGCACCAGTGTGCCATCGTCGGAAATACTGCCACATTTATCGCGTAACAGAATCAGCAAATGAACCAGGCGGACGCGGACGCTCAAGGCCGCGACCTCGAAAAAACGGGATTCCACTTCGCCAAGGGCTTTTGCCGTTCGCTCAAGAAAACGCATGCCCAGTGCCGGATTATTTGAAATCAACTGCCATGTTGTCTTGGTATTTAGGAAACAGACGCGGGAATCCTTCGCGACTTCGGCGCTGGCCCGGTGGTTTTCTTTCGCCAGCAATGGTCGATAGCCCAGACTGTCACCGGGATAACCCAATCGAATAACGGCGGTGCGACCTTCGCTGTCAATTTTGCGCACGGCGATCATGCCGCTTTCAACAATATAGAGCCCCTTACAGGGATCATCCTGCATAAAGACGGTTTCGCCAGCCTTGTAGGAGCGGCAAATAACCGCCTTGTTGAACAGCTTCATCTCACCATCGTTTAGGGTGTGCCACTCGGAATCCTCATCCACCATGCATTTAAGCACCCCGACATTGGCGGCTTTTTTTCCAGATTCATCATTCGCCATCAACGATAACCCCTTGTGCTTGCCCCAAAATGGAAACGAATGAAAGAATCCCCCCGGACAGGCAGAAACCCTAACACAAAGAAGCAATGAAGTCCCCGTCGGAAACCGTCGGAAATTGTCGGAAGTTTGGCGTCCCCAACGGGATTCGAACCCGTGTTGCCGGCGTGAAAGGCCAGTGTCCTAGGCCTCTAGACGATGGGGACCCTAGGTAAGAGCGCACGTAGTATAGCCAGAGAACAATAAAATCAAGCTTTCAGGAGGGTTTTTTCAAACTATTTTCTCCCCCTTAGGGCACGCAACCACGAAAGTCTTGGATTCCTACCCGTTTGTGTGTTGGCTTACAGTCCTCGAAACCATATTGTCTACGCCTTGACAGACAAAAAATTAATCAGGGGATAGTACTTCATGTTGCAGGGAAAAGTTCTCGTTGCCCAAGGCGGGGGACCAACCGCCGTTATCAATCAATCGCTGGTCGGCGCGGTTCTGGAATCACGCAAATTTTCCGGTGTCGAGCATGTCTATGGCTCGCTGCACGGCATATCGGGCATCGTCAACGAGAACTTCCTCGACCTGACCCAGGAAACCACTGCCAATCTGGAATTGGTGGCCGGAACCCCCTGCTCGGCCCTGGGTTCGACCCGTGACAAGCCGAACCCGAAATATTGCCGGGAAATCTTCAAGGTTTTGAAGGCCCACGAAATAGGCACCTTTTTCTATATCGGCGGCAATGATTCATCGGACGCCCTGAAAATTCTCTCGCAGATGGCCATCAAGGACAACTACGACCTGCACTGCATCCATATCCCCAAGACCATCGACAACGATCTGCCGGTCAACGATCACACGCCGGGCTTTCCCTCCGCCGCCCGTTTCGTCGCCAGCGCCTTCGCCGGGGTCAATCAGGACAACATGGCCCTGCAAGGGGTTTACGTGGGCGTTGTCATGGGCCGTCACGCCGGTTTCCTGACCGCCGCCGCCGCCGGTGCGCGTACCTTTAAAGACGACGGGCCGCACCTGATTTATCTGCCCGAACGGGCTTTCGATATGAAAAAATTCATCAGCGATGTCAAACGGGTTTATGACCGGTTGGGACGCTGCGTTATCGCCGTTTCCGAAGGCATCCACGACACCAAAGGCACGCCGATCATCACCAAGCTTTCCAAGACCGTTGAAAAAGACGCCCACGGCAACGTCCAGCTTTCGGGCACCGGCGCCCTGGCCGACCTGCTGACCGACGCCATCAAGGCGAAGACCGGCATTTCGCGGGTGCGCGGCGATACCTTCGGCTACCTGCAACGCTCGTTCCTTGGGTGTGTATCAGATGTCGATCAGCGCGAAGCCCGTGAAGTCGGCGAGAAAGCGGTCCAGTTTGCCAATTTCTCGGACCGCCCCAGCGGCACGGTAACCATCCACCGGGTCGGCGACTATCAGGTCGAATACCGTTTCAGCAAGATTGAGGCCGTCGCGGGCTTAACCAAAGTTATGGCCGACGGCTTCATCAATAAGGAAGCCAATGGCGTGACCCCGAAATTCATGGACTACCTGAAGCCGCTACTAGGGTCTGACATGATGAAAGTCGGGCGCCTTGATCCGGCCAACAAGGTCAAGAAGATACTCAAGTAAGTAGCATCACCAAACCGGAGCAGCGTCATCGACGAGGATTTGCGCGCTTGATCTTCCTTGCCAAGTGTTGATGCGGATTTTTCCGGCGACGTGGAACGGTGCGCCGCCGTGGTGGATCAGGGCCTGGCCCATGTCGGTCTCGACGGCGCGAAAGGCGATGCCCGCCAGCCGTTTGCCGGTCTCGTCGGTCAAGGAAAGGCGCAGATGGTTCTGATCGTGCCCGACCGGATCGGCGAAAGCGATTCTGGCATTGGTGATAACGAAACGCGGCTCCGCATTTCCCGAACCGAATGGCCCGACTTTTGCCAACGTCTCAACCAAATCCATGTTAGCCCCGGCGACTTTTAGCGCCCCGTCCATTGACAGGCCCGGCACCGCAGGCCGCCCGGCCATGACATCGGCGAGGCGTGATTTAAGAAAATCCTTCAAGTCTTGCAGGCGATTGGCATCGACGCTCAGGCCCGCCGCCATGGCATGGCCGCCGCCCTTCAGGATGATCCCGGCCTGACGGGCAGCGATGACGGCGTTGCCCAGATCGACACCGGAAACCGAACGCCCGGAACCGGTGCCGATGCCCTCGTTCAAGCCGATGACCAGGGCCGGTCTGTCGAAACGATCTTTCAGGCGGGAAGCGACAATGCCGACCACGCCCGGATGCCAGCCCTCGCCGGCGGCAATGACGATGGGCGCGGCGCCCGCGTCCGTATCATCAATTTGCGCGTTGGCTTCTTTGAGCACGCTCGCTTCAATCTCTTGTCGTTCCTTGTTAAACGTCTCGAGGCGTGCGGCTATTTCGGCAGCCTCCAGTTTGTCGTTACTGCTGAGCAGACGCGTTCCAAGACCCGACTCACCGACCCGCCCACCGGCGTTGATACGGGGGCCGAGAATATACCCGGCGTGATAGCTACCGGGTGGCTCATCGATACCGGCGCTATCGGCCAATGCCGCCAGCCCGGCATTGCTACGCGTGCCCATCACCTTCAAACCCTGGGTCACAAAAGCCCGGTTGACCCCCTTCAGGGGCACCACGTCGCAGACGGTGCCAAGGGCGACCAGATCGAGCCACTGCTTTAAATCCGGCTCGGCTCGACTTCCGTACCAACCGGCCTGACGCAACGTGCGATTGAGCGCGACGACCAGCAAGAACGTGACGCCGACGGCAGCCATGTGCCCGTGTGGGCTTTGCTCATCCAGCCTGTTGGGATTAATCAACGCCACCGCCTCGGGCAGGCTGACTTCGGCGACATGATGATCGACAACAATCACATCCAGGCCCGCCTGCTTCGCCACCTGCAGGGGTTCGAAGGATGTTGTGCCGCAATCGACCGTGACGACGACCGAGGCCCCCTCCTCGCGCAATTTGAGCAACATCGGCGTATTAGGCCCGTAACCATCCTTGATGCGGTCGGGGATGATGACCTTTGAAGTCGCGCCAACGGCATCGAGAAACTTTTTCAGCAAAGCCGAAGAGGTCGCCCCGTCGACGTCATAATCACCGAACACGGCGATCAGCTCGCCCTGCATGATAGCGCTTGCCAGTCGTTCGGCAGCGACTTCCATATCCTTCAGATGAGAAGGGTCAGGCAACAAGTCTTTTAGGGTCGGGTTGAGGAAACTTTCCGCTTCTTCAAGAGCGATACCACGGGCATCCAGGACACGGCCAATAACCTCGGGCAGCCCCAGGCGCTGGGATAGCATCAGGGCCGTCCGCTCGTCACCTTTCCTTAACGACCAACGCTTCCCCATAAGAGATTTCTCAACGCCGAGAAAGGCCTCAGCCGGTGCGGCCGAATTTGTGGTATCCATCGACATAACGCAGGGTTCCGGTTTTCGACCTGACGACCAGGGATTGGGTGACGGCGATAGCGCCTACTTTATGAACACCCTTGAGCAGCGCCCCGGATGTCACACCCGTCGCAGCGAAGGTCACATCGCCCGATGCCATATCGGACATGTCGAACTTTTGCGAAGGTTCATGGATTCCTGCGTCGGCGGCTAAAATTTTATCGGCATTGTCGCGGATCACCAGACGCCCCTGCATCTGCCCCCCGACACAAGCCAGCGCGGCGGCGGAAAGCACCCCTTGTGGTGCGCCGCCGATGCCGCAGTAAAGATCGATACCGCTGTTAGGCCAGACGGTTGCCACGACGCCTGAAACATCGCCATCGACAATTAACATAATTCGAGCCCCGGCCTCGCGGGTTTTGGCGATAATTTCACCATGGCGCGGTCGATCCAGAATACACACAACAAGATCACTGACCGGAACACCCTTAGCCGCACCGAGGGCCTTCAAATTTTCCGCAGGCGTATTGTCGAGATCGACAAGCCCGGCAGGCAATCCACCACCGACGGCGATTTTTTCCATATAAAGGTCGGGCACATTGAGAAATTTACCGCCTTCAGCCAGAGCAATGACGGATAATCCGTTAGGTTCCCCCTTGGCGACAATGGTCGGGCCTTCGACCGGCATCAAGGCGACATCGACCGCAGGCCCCTCGCCGCTGCCGACCTTTTCGCCGACGATCAACTGACTGCCGCCATTAGAATTGTTTTCGCCAATGCGGACCGTACCATCGATTGACAAAACCTTGAGCGCCGTACTCATCGCCTTGAGCGCCGCCTGATCGGCGGATTCTTCGTCGCCACGCCCCATCCAGGTGCTGGCGGCGCGGGCCGCCGCTTCGCTCACGCGGACCGCCTCCATGGCCAGATTGCGCCCGGCGTCGTTTATTTCAGCCATTACAAATTCTCGATTCTGATCATCACCGGTGCTTGCAGCAATCCATCAAACCCGGAAATCGTTTCTATCACCGCGGCGGCGCGGATTTCTTCGGTTTCATGCAACGTCAACACCACCGGAACGGCTTCACCGGGAGCGCCCCGACCATGTTGCAGGATTGATTCCATGGAGACCTCGTTATCGCGCAGGGTCGCCGCGATATCGGCGAATATTCCAGGCCGATCGATGACCATCAGGCGGATATAATAGGCCCCTTTGTGTCTTTTCATCGGCAGGGTCTCTGCGGCTTTCAGATTTGCCGCAGCAATACCAAAAGCAGGAAGGGTATTGTCGCGGGCGATATCGGCGATATCGGCACAGACGGCAGATGCGGTCGGCCCTTCCCCGGCCCCACGCCCTTCCATCATCAGGGTATCGACAAAATCTCCCTCTGCGACGACGGCATTGAACACCCCTTCGACGCTGGCGATCTGGGCATCAATGGGAACCAGACACGGATGCACCCGCTGCGTGATACCCTGCCCATTTTGAGAGGCGATGCCTAACAACTTGATGCGATAACCGAGCTCCTCGGCAAAATGCATGTCCAGTTGTGAGATGTGGCGGATGCCCTCAATATGAACGCCGTTAAAATCCACTTGCCGACCAAAGGCCAGCGAGGCCAGAATAGCCAGCTTGTGGGCCGCATCAACGCCGTCAATATCGAAACCGGGATCGGCCTCGGCGTATCCCAGGGCCTGGGCATCGCTCAGCACTTCATCGAATTCCAATCCTTCATCGCGCATGCGGCTCAGAATGTAATTACAGGTCCCGTTAAGGATACCGTGAACGCTTTTGATCGCGTTTCCGGCGAAGCCCTCGCGCAGCGCCTTGATGATCGGGATGCCACCGGCAACGGCGGCTTCATAAGCCAGGGTGACCCCGGCAACTTCGGCTTTCAAGGCAAGGTCAGTGCCGTGGTGGGCGATCAGCGCCTTGTTTGCGCTAACCACATGGCGCGAGGCCGCAATCGCCGCCTCGACGGTTTCTTTTGCGATGCCATCCTCGCCGCCGATTAATTCGACAATGACGTCTGCATCGGCCTGGGCGGCCATCTTCGCCGAGTCCTGAAAAAATTCAAAACCGTCCAGCGGGACACCGCGATCCTTGTTCGGATCAAGGGCCGATACGGCGGTGACCACAACCTTACGTCCACAGCGTCTCTCCAGCAGATCGCCATGTTCTGCCAGTAGTTTTAGAACGCCTGCGCCAACTGTTCCCAATCCGGCAACAGCGATTTTAAGGGGCTTATCCATTTAATTCCTCGAGAATAGTTTGATAGTTTCCCAGAAACGATTTGATGTTTCTGATCGCCTGACGGGTACGGTGGACGTTTTCAACCAATCCTATTCGAACATGGCCATCGCCATGTTCGCCAAAACCGATACCCGGCGCGACGGCGACCTGGGCTTCGGCCAACAACAATTTGGAAAATTCGATAGAGCCCAAATGCGCAAAGGCTGGCGGGATCGGGGCCCAGGCGAACATGGTCGCGGCAGGTGAAGGCACATCCCACCCGGCGGCGGCCAGGCCGCTAATCAACACATCGCGACGTTCCTTATAGAGACTGCGGATTTCATCGACGCAATCCTGCGGCCCGTTCAACGCCGCCGTAGCTGCAACTTGCACCGGCGTGAAGGCGCCATAATCCAGATAGGATTTAATCCGGGTTAGTGCCCCAATCAGGGTTTTGTTGCCGCTGCAAAAACCGATGCGCCACCCCGGCATGTTGTAGGTCTTGCTCATGGATGTGAATTCGACAGCAATATCCCTTGCCCCCGGAACCTGCAAAATGGATGGCGGCGGCGGGGTGTCGAAATAAATCTCGGCATAGGCCAGATCGGACAAAATCCAGATTTCATGATGGCGACAAAAATCGACGACCTGCGCATAAAAATCAAGATCGACCAGTTCAGCCGTCGGGTTGTTGGGAAAGTTCAGCACCAGCGCCGTCGGCTTGGGAACGCTGTGAACAACGGCCCTTTCCAAGGCCTCCAGAAACGATTCGTCCGGGGTCACCGGCACGTTTCGAACGGCGGCGCCGGCGATAATAAAACCGAACGGGTGGATCGGATAACTGGGATTGGGAACCAGGATAACATCACCCGGCGAGGTAATCGCAGAGGCCAGATTAGCCAACCCTTCCTTGGAGCCAAGGGTGACGATGGTTTCGGATTCCGGATCGATGTCGACACCAAAACGGCGCTCATAATAAGCGGCGAGCGCTTTTCGCAAGCCCGGAATGCCGCGCGAATTTGAATAGCGGTGGGTGCGCGAATCCTGCACCGTTTCACACAACTTATCGACGATATGTTGGGGAGTCGGCTGATCGGGATTGCCCATGCCGAAATCGATGATGTCCTCACCGGCGGCCCGCGCCCTTGCTTTCATCGCGTTGACTTCGGCGAACACGTAAGGCGGCAACCGCCTGATCCGGTGAAATTCCTTTTCCATAATTTCTTTATTCTTAAGGCTAGCCGAGACGAAAAGGGTCAGTTTTGAAAATATATTTCGGCGCGACGGTTACCGGCTTCACCCGAAGGCATGATCTCGTAATAAAGCGGCATGTTATCGGCGCGCGCATCGACGATGATCATTTCCGGAGCCATACCCATGGCGCGCAATTCCTTGGCAATGCGTTCGGCACGATCAACTGAAACACTGTAATTGACCATCTTGTGCTTGACCGGGTCCATATTACGGGTCCGGCTCGAAGCATGACCGACAACCGTCACGCGCCCACCGCGCTGTTGGTGCAGGCGAACCACTTCGCTCAAAATCCGGCGGTCGTTTTTACTGAGGCCCGAAGAGCCGGTTTCAAACATTATCGTCGCTATTTTGGTACCGCCAACATCCCCTTGCGAAGGTCGTTGCAGTGAAGCGGCAACGCCTGGCGCGCTAACTGGCGGAGAATATGACGGTTCGGCAACCGGCGCAGGAGCGCTGGCCATTTCAATCCCCATGGAGGAAACGAGAACGGTGCCGTAAGGATCTTCTTCTATGGACGCCATGGCGTTCGCCGGCATGTTTGGGGCCGCAGAGGGCGGCGGCGTCAGGGATATGGCACCGGGAACGATCGAGGCAAAGCTGGCCTCGGACGGCGCAGGTTTCGGCGCAGGCATCGGGGCTGGTATCGGGGCCGGTATCGGGGCCGCGCCAGATGGAGCCTGGACAACCGGGGCCGCAGGCATCGCGGGCGGAGTGGGTTGAACCGGGGAGACAACCGGGGCCGCAGCAATTTCGGCAGATGGCGCAGGCGGTGTGGCAGGCGGTTGGGCGGCAAGGAATTCTGTCGATTCGCCCTGACGGGCAATCGGCTGCGCGTATTTGCGCTTGTCGATATCGGCAACAAGGCCGCCTTGAACCGGGGCGACCGGGCGTGCGGGCACGGTGGATAATTTCGGGAACGGTTTGTCTGCTCCCGGTATTGGCGCTGGTTGCTCGGCATTGGCCTGATCTACCTTGCCTTCGCCATCTTCACCGGCAAAGAAATCAACGGTGCTCTTGTACCATTCCGCCGGATTTACAGCGTCGGGCACGGATGAACACCCGCTCAGGCCACCTAGAATACTGATCAAGGCGGCCGCGACGAGGGGGCGGCTATAGCCAGCCCTGATTTCCACTTTGACGGGGCGATCGGGTTTATTGCTCATCGACACTCAAGTCCTCTGTAATCTTATCACTTTGCGGAGCCCGTAAAATACCAACATATAATTAAAGGTATCTTACGCTATAATAGGTTTATTGTATTTTTATCAATGTCTTGCGGCCACGTATACACTTAAGAGAATTTAGCAAGGGACAGCCGTCTTGGACAAGCAAAGACAGAACCCGTTAAGTGAAACCTACGGCGTCATCAATTCCGCCTCCGCAGGCGAACTTATACTGCGTTTTCAACGCATTATGTCTGACTTTTTGGCCCGTCAGGCAATCGAAAACAGCTTCACAGATTTAAGTTCCGGGGGCCATTTAAGCAACGCTTTCATGGAACTGACGGCAAAAATGATGGCCGATCCCGCCAATGTGGCGAACAACAATCTGGCTCTGTGGCAAGATTATCTGAACTTATGGACGTCAACGGCTAACCGGATGATGGGCGGGGAAAGCACGGATGATATTAAACTCGCCCCCGATGACCGACGTTTCGGCGATGAAGCCTGGAGCGAAAACGATGTTTTCAATTACATTAAGCAATCTTATTTGCTGACAGCTAACTGGATCACTGCGGTGGTCCACGGTGTCGATGGGCTGGACGAAAACACCGCTCGTAAGGTCAATTTCGTCACCCGCCAATTCGTCAACACCCTGTCGCCGAGTAATTTTATCGCCACCAATCCCGAAGTCATTCGCAAAACTTTCCAGAGCGGCGGAGAAAATCTGGTCAATGGCATCGAGAACATGCTCGACGACATGGAAAACAGCAAAGGTCAGTTTCGCATCACCATGAGCGACAAGGCTTCGTTCAAACTTGGTGAAAACATCGCCACGACACCCGGAAAAGTCATTTACCGCAACGACCTGGTCGAATTAATCCAATACAACCCGAGCACCCCTAAAGTCTTCAAAACCCCGCTGCTGATCGTCACTCCCTGGATCAACAAGTACTACATCCTGGATATGCGACCGGAAAATTCCCTGATCAAATGGGCCGTCGATCAGGGCCATACCGTATTTGTCACATCCTGGGTCAATCCAGACGAAAGCTTTGCCACAAAGACCTTCGATGATTACATGCACGAAGGAATTTTAGACAGCCTAACGGCCATCAACAAAGCCACCGGGGAAGAACACTGTAACGCCATCGGCTATTGCATTGGCGGCACCTTGCTGTCGGCAACGCTTGGCTACATGGCGGCAAGCAAGGACGAACGCATCAAATCGGCGACGTTTCTTGGAACCATGGTCGATTTTGCAGAACCCGGCGACCTGGGCGTTTTTATCGACGAACAACAGATCGATGATCTGGATGAAATAATGTTTGCCCGTGGTTATCTTGACGGCACGGAAATGGCCAGCACGTTTAACATGATGCGCGACAACGACCTGATCTGGTCTTTCGTCGTCAACAACTATCTGCTCGGCAAGGCCCCCTTCCCCTTTGACCTGCTTTACTGGAATTCCGATTCGACGCGCATGCCGGCCGCCATGCACAGTTTTTACTTACGCAAGATGTATCTGGAAAACAAACTGGTCGAACCCGGCGGCATAGAACTTTCAGGTGTCCCTATCGACCTTGGAAAAATAACAATACCGATGTATTTGCTTTCCACCAGCGAAGATCATATAGCACCGTGGAAATCAACCTACAAGGCGACCGCGCTTTACGGCGGAAATATTCGTTTCGTGTTGGCAGGATCAGGGCATATCGCCGGTGTCGTCAATCCGCCGGTGAAGGGGAAATACTGCTATTGGAGCAACGCGAAGATTCCAAAAAACCCGGAAGCATGGCTGAAGGCGGCCAAGCGGACCGAAGGGTCATGGTGGCCGGACTGGGCCGATTGGGTCAAGAAACAGGCCGGTGCAAAAAACATCGCCGCCCGCACCCCCGGTAAAGGCAAGCTAAAAGCCCTGGCCGACGCGCCCGGAACGTACGTTCTGGTGCGTGCCGATTAGAGCGTTTGATCGAGGGCGCTGATCAACTGGTCGATTTCACTTTGGCTGGTGTAGTGAACAAATGACAACCGCAACACGCCGGGACTTACCGGCACATCAAGGGCCTCGAGCAAGCGCACCGCGTAGAAGTCTCCGGCCCCAGCCATAATCTTTTTGTCGGCAAGGTCTGCTGCGATATCAAGGGCGGAACGCTTTGCCAGTACGGCAATGGTTGCCGCCCTGTCCTCGGCGCTCGTCGGCCCCAGAATACGCAGGTCGTTGCGTGAACCCAGATAGTCCAGTACCTGCTGGGCAAGTTGCTTTTCGTGCGCACTGAAAAGAGTATTTATCTGTCGGGCTTTTTCAGCCAGGCTTGCCTCGCCGCCAAAGTGATGGGCGTAAAGGGTCTCGTAATAATCAACCACGCCATTGGTCGCGGCGATCTGGGCATGGTCGGGGCCAGCGGGCGTCAGACGCTTTTCCGGGTAGCCCGCATTAAAATAATGACCCTGATTTTCCAGCTCCTCTAGGACTTCAGCGCGGGCATAAATAACCCCCTGATGGGGACCGAAAGTCTTATATAGAGAAAACAGATATATATCGACGCCAAGGCTGCCAATATCGGGCAATCCATGGGGCGCGAAAGAAACCCCGTCCACCAGCAGCAATCCACCGACGGCATGAACTTTTTCCGCCGCGGCGCTGACATCATTGAATTGGGCAACTATGTTCGAGCAATGAGGCATGGTCACCAGCCGGGTGCGTGGGCTAAGCAGCTTGTCCAGATCGGCCAGATCAAGTGCGCCAGTTAGCGGGTTGACTTGCCATTCCAGCACGTCGACCCCTTGCACGCCCAAGCGCCGCCACACACCACTGTTGGCTTCATGGTCCTGATTGGTGACGATAATCTGATCGCCCGCGCCGAGAGCGGCGCGCATTGCATTGGCGATGACGTAGCTGTTTTGCGATGTCGAAGGGCCGAAACTGATTTCATTGGTCTCGACGTTCATGAGACCGGCAAGGCGCGCCCGGGCGCTGTCCATTTCCTCGCCCGCCCGTTTTGATGCCGGGTACAATCCGTAGGGCTGCAGCTTGGTTTCCCGGTAATAACGGCCAAGCCGGTCAATGACCTGGCCACAGGCATAAGACCCGCCCGCATTTTCAAAAAAGCCCCAGCCGCGCAAATTATCTTCATTGAAGGCCGGAAATTGGGAACGAACAAATTCTATATCAAGGCTTGTCACTTGAAGTTGTCTCCATTGCAGATCTAATGGCTTCCATGACCTTGGGAACCATGATCGGTTTGGTCAGATAACGCAGAAAACCGGCTTCCATACCCTTTTCTATATCGCGTGGCGTTGCCGCCGCGCTCAAGGCAAGAACCGGAATGTTACGGGTGCTTTCATGGCTTTGCAGCCTCTTTATGGTCTCCAGACCGCTTATGCCGGGAAGATTGATATCGAGAATAATCAAGTCTGGTTTTTCGGCTCTGGCCAATTCAATTCCCAACTCCCCGGTATGGGTGGAAATCATCTTAAGGCCTTCCATACGCGTAATAATCAATTCCATCAACTTAAGATTATCGGGATTGTCTTCAACGTAAAGCAGGGTTCCAAGGGCTTCCGGCGTTGTTTCATCATCTTGTGCTGCCAAGGCTTCTTTTGTTGCTTCTATGATTGAATGACCGCCCTCCGCCAAGGGCAAATCAAACCAGAAATACGAGCCCTTGCCGACGACACTTTCAAATCCAACTGCGCCATTCATCAGATCGATCAGGTCTTTACAAACAACAAGACCGATGCCGGTGCCTTCAATCTCTGAATTCTCGGCACCAAGACGGCTAAAAGGTTTGAACAATTCTTGTTGTTTTTCATCAGGAATTCCTTCGCCCGTATCGGTCACGGAAATACGCAACATGTCGCCGGGGACTTCTTCAAAATGAATAAACATCGTGCCGTTTTCCCGGTTGTACTTGACGGCGTTGGACATGAAGTTAAGCAACACCTGTTTGAACCGGGTATGATCGGCAAGCACCAGTGGAACGTTTGTCGCAGCATCGGGGCTTGAGATTGTGATGCCGTTCGCAGCGGCCATATTTGATATTAGTAACAGGCATTCGTCGAGAATTTCCCTGGGTGAGATTATCTCCAGGGAAAGTTCTACCTTGCCCGCCTCAATCTTGGCGAAATCGAGGATATCGTTAATCAGCTCGAGCAAATGCTGACCACCCTTCATAATGTGATCGACGCTTTCTTTCTGAGTTTTGCTCAAGGGTTCCTTGGGGTTGAAGTTCAGCATTTGCGCAAAGCCAAGAATGGCGTTCATGGGCGTGCGCAATTCATGACTCATGGAAGACAGGAATTCGGACTTCGCCAGATTGGCTTTGTCGGCGCTTTCCATGGCTTCCTTGATGAGAGTGACATCCACATGCATTCCCACCCATCCGCCGTCAGGAAGCCTGCCCACGGAAATACGCACCCACCTGTTGCCGATGAGTTGCTGGTCGAAAGATTCGCTACTTTCATGTCCCCTTGCCTTACGTTCGGTCAACCAGTCTTCGACACGACCCATGGCGTCCGCGTATTCGCCCCGTTCGGCGCCGCCACGCACGAAGTCATTAAAAGAAGCGCCTTCTTGAATGAGGTCGCGGGAATTCGGGTAAAGGGCCTTAAAGCGATTATTGAACAGGACGATGCGATTATCGGCATCAACCAGGATAAAACCGTCGGAGATATTGTTGATTGCGGCCGACAGCAATTCCTCGCTTTCGCGCAAGGCCTCCTCGACTTGCTTTCGCGCGGTAATATCGCGAACCATGGCGACAAACCGCGCACCTTCTTCAGAGGGCAGCAAGGAGATACGGACTTCTATTGGAAATGTCGTGCCGTCCTTACGACGATGCGCCGTTTCCAGAGTCATCGGGTATTTAGATGGATCGGCCTCGCCCAGATCCCAGGTCTCGCGCAAATTCTCGAAGTCTATTGCTGCGTCCAGTTGAGCAACGGAAAGCTCGAGAAGTTCGTCTCGGCTATAGCCCACCTGATCGCAGGCAATTTTGTTGATGTCGAAGATTTTGCCATATCGGTCATGGATGTAAATAGCGTCACCGGCATTCTCGACCATGGTACGAAAGCGCCTTTCGCTCTCATACATTGCCGCATCAGATTCTTTCTGGGCTGTGATATCAGTGCGAATGGCGACGTATTGGAAAGGCTTGCCCCGATCATCAAGGAACGGGACAATTGTTGAATTGACCCAATAATCGCGCCCATCTTTATTACAGTTCTTAATACTACCGTTCCACACCTTGCCATTGGTTATGGTCCGCCAGATATCCTCATAAAATTCTGCCAGATGTCCGTCGGATTTCAGGACGCGGTGGTTTTGACCAAGTAATTCCTGACGGGAATAACCACTGATAGCGCAGAACTTGTCATTGACGTAGGTGATATTCCCCTTGGCATCCGTTATGCTGACGATAGCGTGCTCATCAAGAGCATATTTCTGGAAATCCAGTTCCTTGACCTTTGCAAAAAGTTCCCGTTCGGCTTCTTTGCTTTTGGTGATATCCGTGAAAAAGGCGAAGGCGCCTGTGGTCTTTCCGTGAGCGTCGGAAATACTGGTCGCACTGACTTGGACATGAACAGCCTTGCCTTGTTTGCTCTCAAAAACGGCCTCGTATTGTCGTTGATCGTACGTTTTAAATTTAGACACATGATGTTCAAAATCGGCACGATTATCGGCTGTGGAAAATTCAAAAGGTCGTTTGCCGAGAATTTCTTCTGGCGAGCGCCCCAGCATTTCGCAAAAGGCCTTGTTGACTTCAAGTAGCCGCCCCTGATCATCAATCTTGCCGTAACCTTCACTCGTTGAATCTATGATATTGCGGTATTTTTTTTCACTCTGGACGATCTGCTTGCGAGTCCGTGACGATACCAGCGCCAAAACGATCAGAACGCCGATAGATAGCCCTGAGAATAGATAAATGACAAAGCGTACATTGTTAAAAGTGGCGAAGGCTTCCTCAATATCAATTTCCGACGCAACCCCGAATCCAAGTTCCGCGTCCCAAAGCCAGGCACCGACAACGGGCACGCCCCGATAATCGCGATAACCGTCAAGATTGATGCCACTTTGTCCGTTCGTGGCGCTTTTCGCCATGCGGGTTAAAGGTTGCTTATCGCGCGGCAGGGACGGCTTTTGGCCCATCATCATATTGACGCCGGGATCACGTATTTCGACGTGTAGATCGGAATGTTTAACATCGTGGATCAGGCCAATTTTCTTAAGCGATTCGTTAAAACGGCTCTCGCTGATTAACAGGCCAGTTTTACTGAAGGCATAGGCATCGCCGCTATTTCCGAAACGGCTACGTTCAAAAATCGGCGTGAAACTTTCATCAGGGTCCAGGCGGAAAGCCAGGATTTCGGAAACGAAACCGCCGCCGTTATAAACTGGCGTAGCGATGAACATGGTGGCCAGATTACTGATTACTTCACCACTAAAATCTTCGAGCGGGACATCTGATTTCTGCGGCAAGCTTACCAAGGTCTCGCCGGCCCTGACCCTTTCCAGAAAATCGCCCTGTTGGGCAAGCAGGCTGACGACACCAATTCTTTTATTGTCAGAGGAAGCCAGGTTAATATTATCGTTTCCGATGACAAAATATCCCTTGTACCCGGCAAGCTCTAATAACGACACGATCAATAAGCGCAGTTTTTCCTGTGCCGCACTCTTATCCTGAGTGTCAGAGACTTTGGACAAGGCTGCTAATTCATTGATGGCATTGCGGACCAGCGGGTTTTTCGCCCAAACCTCCGCTGACTTTCTTTGAATTTCCAATTGTTTGCGAATGCTTATATCGGACGTTTCCAGGGCAGATTTAAGGAATTTTCCGACATCACTTTTTGCCCCTGCCTCGATACGATTTAAAACGATCCATGAAGCGGAAAAGATGACAATTGACAGCAATAAAACAAAAACAGCTTCACGCCCTGTCAACGGTATTGAGTTTTGCCTTTGAAGCTCATTTGTAATCGACAGGGGGGCCACGGTGGTGCGTTCCCGCCACGCCCACCAAAGCATTGCCGCCGTTACCCAAATGACAATTATTGCAAGGATTCTGTTAGCCAGCCCCCCCACTTCAACACCCCCCTGCAGAGAATAATAATATCCTAAAACAGTCAGTAAGGTAGAAGCCGCCGCCAGAAACAGGACCGCCGAGCGCTCTTGGAACCTCCACCCAAACAGCACCAGAACAACGTATGGCACCCCACCTGCGACGTCGAGGGAGGCCTGTAAATCCAAGATGAAGATAAAGATAGCCAGAACCACGGCCGTGAAAATTATTTTTGCTGAAGTTTTCCTGACAACAGGGAGTTCACGCCTGTCAAATCCGTCCCATTTCGGACTCTCTTTTGAAGGGATATTCATTGTGACAATCTAAACTTTTTTTCCGCAGAATCCATCCAGTAATTCAAGCGCCGCCGTGTGCGGGTCCAGCGTCCGGTCCATGGCCTTATCCAGCAGGTCTGCCAGTTTTCCGTCTCGCTGTTTTCTCAGGCGCTCGCGCACGACGTCTTCGGCGGACTTTAATATCCGCATTTCGGCAATGCGGCGGCGGCGCACGTCGATCTCCCTTGAACTGTTCAGATGCTCAAAATGCGCGTCGATAGCGCTCGTCAGTTCAACAATGCCTGACCCACGCTCGGCGCTGGTTGCGATGACCGGCGGTTTCCATAGTTTGGAACGCCCGCTGTGTCTGCCCAGGGTCAACATTCCTTCCAGATCGGCGATGGTGCGCAAGGCGTCGTCCCTGTCGCACTTTGAAACGGCGTGGATATCGGCAATTTCCAGCACACCCGCCTTGATCGCCTGAATTTCATCGCCCAACCCAGGGGCGGAAACGACGACAACACTATGGGCGGCACTGACGATATCGACCTCATCCTGGCCGACACCGACGGTTTCAATGAGCACCAGATCGAACCCGGCGGCATCCAGAACATCGACTGTATCAAGGGCCGGACGGGCAAGACCGCCAAGCGCCCCGCCGGTCGCCATGGAGCGGATGAAAACACCATCATCGCCGGTCAAATCATGCATCCGTACCCTGTCGCCCAGAATAGAGCCACCGGAATACGGGCTCGACGGATCGACCGCGATAATACCCACCTTGCGTCCGCTTTTCCTGAATTCCAAAGCCAGGGAACGCACCAAGGTTGACTTGCCGCTGCCGGGAACCCCGGTCAGCCCGATGATATGGGCGCGCCCGCAATGTGCGTAAATTTCGGCCATGGCGGCCCGGTCCTCGCCGCCGCCGGTCTCGGCTTTCGACATCATGCGGGCGATGGCTCGAGGTTGGCCTTCGAGAACCAGCTTGATCAGGTCGGCATTGTTGATCTTTTCAGAAGTCACAGATTTGCTCGCGGTAACGTTGGGCCAATTTAACATAATGCGGGGCCGTGTAGCGTATCATTTCCAGATCAGACTGGCGAAGGTCGCGTAAGTAACGGGCCGGCGTTCCCGCCCACAACTGGCCTTCAGGAATGCGTTTGCCCGGCGTTACCATGGCCCCGGCGGCAACCATGGCGCCGCGTTCGACGATGGCGTCGTCCATTACCGTCGCCTTCATGCCAATAAAACAGCCGTCTTCCAGTGTACAGGCATGAATAAGCGCCATGTGGCCGATGGTGATGTCGTTGCCAATATACGTGCCCTGCCCCTGCCCGGAAACGTGAATAACGGTGCCGTCCTGAATGTTGGTGCGCTCGCCAATGCGGATTTCATTGACGTCGCCCCGCAGCAGACAATTGAACCAGACACCGCTGTCCGCGCCGATCACAACATCGCCGATAATCGTCGCGTTAGGCGCGATAAAGGCCTCATCGGAGATCGTCGGAACGCTGTCCTGATATGGAAGAATAAGCCCGGTCATTTTTTACACCTGTAACCAATAACGTAAAGTCGCGCTGACTGCATAAGGCCGCTCAAGCGGTGCCAGGTGGCCGCAATCTTCAATCACCACAAAAGCCGCGCCGGGTATCACATCGACCATGGCCTGATGTTGTGCGGGCGGGGTCAGGTTATCCTGACGACCACAAATTACCACCGTAGGACAGGTCACCCGGGAAAGCACATCGAAACCGTCCTTGCGGCTCATAATTGTATGCTGTTGCCTGATAAATGCCTCCTGACCGATATTTTCAGTCATCGCCATGATGGTGCCGGTAAGCTCTTTATCATCAAGCCTGTTCTGATGGATCAACATTGGCAACAGGCGCGCCGTCACTCCCTTGAATTTTCCTTCCTGGACCTCGCCGATAAAGCCGGTGCGGCGTTTGCGTTGTTCGTCCGAATCGGGCAACGCCGAGGTGTCGAGCAAGGCCAGACGAAGAACCCGCTGGGGCGCCTGACGCATGATTTCCTGAGCCACATACCCGCCCATGGAAAGACCGGCCAGGGCGAAGGTGTCGGGGGCCTCGCTTAGGGCCGTTGCGGCCATGGCCTCGATGCTTTCATCACGGGTCAGGTCGGCCACGGAAATATCGGCGATATCGGCCAGCGAAGCGATTTGATGGGTCCATAAATTCTCATCGCAGAGCAGTCCCGGAAGCAGCAGTAACGGAGTCTTTTGCATATGAATCAATCTCTTAATAAACAATTCCAATCACTTGATAAGCTTACTGATATCCTTGAATTCAGGTGTCCCGGCCTGCTCCAGCCATTCGAACAATACCATTTCCGTGGTCACGATTTCGACCCCCGCTCCGCCCAACCGGTGCAGCGCCATGGCATGACTGTCCGGGGTGCGCGAGGTCGTCGCATCGGCAACGACGAAAACCTGCACATCCGCCGCGATTAAATCCATTGCCGTTTGCAGCACACAGACATGGGCCTCAACGCCGACAATCACCGCCTGATTGCGCTCAAGAGAAATAAAGCGCGCCGCATAACCCGGGTCGGTCATGCAGGAGAAAGTCACCTTGCCGGCTGGCGTCTGATCACTCAATTCGGCCAACGGTTCGATGGTCGAACCCAACCCTTGCGGATATTGTTCCGACAGAAGGTGCGGAATTTTCAAGCGGGACGCCGCGCGCATCAAAATAGAAGTGTTTGCAACCACCCCTTCTATATTATTCATGGCCGGGGCCAGTTTATCCTGAATATCGATAACCAGAAGTGCGGAGCGGTCAGCCTTGATCAACATGAGGGTAATAACTTTCTTAAAATTTTATTTTGCCAACAATACCTACCCCATGTCGTCCTTCAGGCCAAGGAATCCACAATCATACCCACCAGATGATTGACTTAAGCGCCGGAAAGCCTAATATCCGGCTTTCCTCAACTAAAGGACAGGGACCGGGGCGTTATTAACAAGTGCCCATACACCCCCATACCAAATGAATTTTTCAGATCTCGGACTAGGTGACGGCGTCCTTAAAGCCGTTGAAGACGCAGGTTACTCGACTCCCACTCCCATTCAGGAGCAGGCCATTCCCGTTGTACTGATGGGCCGGGACATTCTGGGCTGCGCGCAAACAGGCACTGGCAAGACGGCCAGCTTCACCCTGCCGATGATCGATATTCTGGCCTCGGGACGGGCGAAAGCGCGGATGCCGCGCTCGCTGATCCTGGAACCGACCCGCGAACTGGCGGCTCAGGTTGCCGACAATTTCGATACCTACGGCAAGTACCACAAATTGAGCAAGGCGCTGCTCATCGGCGGCTCGTCCATGAACGAACAACTGAAAGTCATCGACCGCGGCCCCGACGTGCTGATCGCCACCCCCGGTCGCCTGCTCGACCTGTTCGAGCGCGGTCGTTTGCTGATGACCGATGTCAAGATTCTGGTTATCGACGAAGCCGACCGCATGCTCGATATGGGCTTCATTCCCGATGTGGAAAAAATCGTCTCGCTGATTTCGCCCATGCGTCAGACCCTGTTCTTCTCGGCCACCGTGGCCCCGGAAATTCGTCGTCTGGCCGATAAATTCCTGATGAACCCGAAAGAAATCACCATCGCCAAGCTGGAAACCAGCGACGAGACCATCACCCAGGGACTGATCATGGTTCCCCACGGTGACGGCAGGCGACCCGGCGGCGGGCAGAAAGAAAAACGTGCCGCCCTACGCAGGCTGATAGCCACGGAAGACGTCAAGGACGCGCTAATTTTCTGCAACCGAAAGCGCGATATCGGCACCCTTCACCGGTCCATGACCAAGCACGGTTACTCCGTCGGTCAACTGCACGGCGACATGGCTCAACCGGCGCGTATGGAAATGCTGAAGCGCTTCAAGAACAACGAATTCACTTACATGATTTGCAGTGATGTCGCGGCGCGCGGCCTCGACATTCCCGCCCTTAGTCATGTCTTCAATTTTGACGTCCCCAGCCACGCCGAAGATTATGTTCATCGCATCGGTCGCACCGGACGAGCTGGCCTGCAGGGGCACGCCTACACCATCGCCGTCGCCGAAGACCGCAAATATATCGAGGCGATCGCACGGCTGATCGGCAAGGAGATTCCACCATTGGGGCAAACAGGCTTCAAAGTCGTCGAAAACCCCGCCCCAAAAGAGGTGAGCGAACCGAGCAAGGTCAAAGAAGAATCCAAAGAAGACGTAAAAGGAAAAGAAGAAGTTAAAGAGGATACCCCGGCCCCGCAAAAAGAACGCGGACGCAACCGTTCTCGCGGCGGACGCGGGCGTGGCCGTGAGAAAAACGACGCAAAACCGGTAGAAAAAGAGGCCGAAAAACCTCAAGCCCCGCAGCAGAAACAGCCGCAGCCGCAGAGGAAAAATCCGCAGCCAGCCCAGGATTCAGGCAATAAATCCGAGAAATTCGGCGACAGCGAGCACCTGCCAGCCTTCATGCGTCGCCCCAGCAACAAGTAGCTTTTCTAAAGCTTACCTTCTTCCTCAAGCACCTTTCGGGCTGAACGGAAGCATTCTACGCCTTGGGGGACGCCGCAGTAGATGCTGATGACGTGGACGATGGCGCGAATTTCTTCCACTGAAACGCCGTTTTTCAGAGCCCCGCGGCAATGCAGTTCCCATTCGTGCATTTTGCCCAATGCCCCGATCATCGCCAAGTTCATCATTGAGCGGGTCTTGGCGTCAATCGTCTCGTCCCCCCATCCGAAGCCCCAACACCAGGCGGTCATGGCTTCCTGAAACGGTCGGCTGAAATCGTCGGCATTTTCCATGACGTTCTCAACGTATTCATCACCCAGCGTCGCCTTGCGTTTGGCCAACCCCTTTTCGAACATTTTATCGTCCATGTGATTTTTCCCTGGTTTTTATATCAGCCCGGCCAGTGGCGAAGACGGGTCGGCGTACATTTTCTTTGCCATACGCCCGGCCAGATACGCCTCGCGCCCGGCGATAACCGCGTGTTTCATGGCCCGGGCCATGCGCACCGGGTCTTTAGCCCCGGCAATGGCGGTGTTCATCAGCACCCCGTCGCAGCCCAGTTCCATGGCCACCGTCGCGTCCGAAGCCGTGCCGACACCGGCATCGACAATCACCGGCACCTTGGACTGTTCGACTATCATGCGAATGTTGACCGGGTTCCGGATACCAAGGCCCGACCCGATGGGCGCGCCCAGCGGCATGATGGCGACACAGCCCATGTCCTCAAGATCTTTACATAACATCGGATCATCGGAGCAATAAACCATCACCTTGAATCCATCGGCGATCAGGGTTTGGGCGGCTTCCAGTGTTTGGATCATGCGCGGATAGAGGCTTTTCTCGTCGCCCAGGACTTCCAGTTTAACCAAATCCCAGCCCCCGGCCTCGCGCGCCAAACGTAAGGTTCTGAGCGCGTCGTCCTTGGTAAAACACCCCGCCGTGTTGGGTAGGTAGATGTATTTTTTGGGATCAATGGAATCCATCAGCATCGGCGCATTGGGGTCAGTCAGATTGACTCGCCTGACCGCCACCGTGACCATTTCAGCCCCCGAGGCCTCTAGGGCCAGACGGTTCTGTTCATAGTCCTGGTATTTTCCGGTGCCGATAATCAGGCGCGAGCCAAGTTTTCGACCATCAATGATAAGCGGGTCGTCATCCTCGGGTGCGCCGCCACCGATAAAATGAACGATTTCCAGCTTGTCGCCATCGCTGAGCGCGGTTTCCCCATAGCGCGACTTGGGGACAATTTCCAAATTGCGCTCGACGGCGACTTTACGATGATCAAGGCCAATTTCCCCGAGCAATTGCTCGACACTCAAAGCCGCTTCGAAGCTTTTGGCTTCGCCATTAATTGTTATCTGCATGATAGTTCCGTTTCTTGGTATCGACACCCTGTTATGGCTTGCCCGGAAATCATTTTCAAAGTGTTTATCGCCCATGCTATAAAAAGCCACCTTCTCCAACGATTCCAAGAACGAAAAATGACATCAAGAATTTTAATCCTGAACGGCCCAAACCTGAACATGCTGGGTACCCGCGAGCCTGACATTTACGGCAATGAGACACTTGCAGATATTGAGACCAAGTCTGTCAAACTGGCCGAAACACTGGGTTTAAGCGTCGTTTTCCGCCAAACCAACACGGAAGGCGAACTGGTTGACTGGGTGCAACAGGCGCGCGATGAGGCTGACCTGATCATCATCAACGCTGGCGCCTATACCCATACTTCCGTGGCGCTGCTTGACGCGCTGAAGGCTTGCGGCGTTCCTGCTATCGAGGTCCACCTGTCAAATATTCACCAACGCGAGGAATTCCGTCATCACTCCTTTGTCTCGAAGGCCGCCGTGGGAATGATTTGCGGCTTTGGCGGCTTCGGCTATGAAATGGCCCTTGAAGCGGCGGCGAGAATCCTCAACAAACAAGACTCTAAGTAACCTTAAAGGCTGATAGACTGAAACCATGGCAGATAAAATGGCAGACAAAAAAACTGAAAAATCCAAGATCGACGCCGACCTTGTACGTCAACTGGCCGGGCTTCTGGAAGAAACGGGCTTAAGCGAAATCGAGTATGGCACCGATGAATGGCACCTGCGCGTCGCAAAAGGTGGTGTCGTCAGCGCCATGGCGCCCGTGGCGGTGGAAACACCTAAAATCGATGCGGTTGCCAGCCATGGCAACGATGAAAATGCCCATGCCGATCACCCCGGCGTCGTCGTCTCGCCCATGGTAGGAACCGCCTACATCTCTGCCGACCCGGAAACGCCACCTTTCGTCAAGATCGGCGACCAGGTTTCTGAAGGCGACACCCTGTTGCTGATCGAGGCGATGAAGGTTTTCAACCCGATCAAGGCGTCCAGGGCTGGCAAAGTGACACGGATTTTTATCGGCAGCGGAACACCGGTCGAATTCGGCGAACCGCTGATGATTATCGAGTAAAGCACATATGTTTGAAAAAGTTCTCATCGCCAACCGCGGCGAAATTGCCCTGCGCATCCAGCGTGCCTGCATGGAAATGGGCATCCGCACGGTCGCCGTGCATTCAACGGCTGACGAAACGGCAATGCATGTTCGCCTTGCCGACGAAAGCATTTGCATCGGCCCGCCTGCGGCCAAGGACAGCTATCTGAGCATACCGGCGATTTTGACGGCCGCCGCCATTTCCAACGCCGACGCCATCCACCCCGGTTACGGGTTCCTGTCCGAAAACGCTTCTTTCGCGACCATGGTTGAAGAACACGGCTTTACATTCATCGGCCCCAAGCCCGAACACATCACCCTGATGGGTGACAAGATCGCCGCCAAACAAGCGGTAATGGAAGCCGGGATCCCGGTCGTCCCCGGATCGGACGGTGCGGTCGAAAACGAAGCCGAGGCCCTTTCTATTGCTGCCGACATTGGCTATCCGGTGTTGATCAAGGCCAGCGCCGGGGGTGGTGGACGCGGCATGCGACTGGCCAAAACGGCAGAAGAACTGCCTAACGCCATCAAAGCCGCCAAGCACGAAGCCGAAACCGCCTTCGGCAACGGCGAGGTATATCTGGAAAAATACCTGGAAAAGCCGCGTCATATTGAAATTCAGGTGCTCGCCGACGGCTTCGGCAATGTGGTCCATCTTGGTGAACGCGATTGTTCACTACAGCGCCGCAACCAGAAAATTCTGGAAGAAGCCCCCTCGCCCGCCCTGAACGAAGACGCACGCCAGAAAATTGGCACCATCGCAGCCGAAGCAGTGAAAAAAATTGGCTACCGCAGCGCCGGCACCATCGAGTTCTTGTACGAAAATGGTGAATTTTATTTCATCGAGATGAACACCCGCCTGCAAGTGGAACACCCGATTACGGAAATGATTACCGGACTGGATATCGTTCGCGAAATGGTCCGCATCGCCGCCGGTGCGCCCCTTGGTTACACCCAGGACGATATCCGCTTTTCCGGCCATGCCATCGAATGCCGGATCAATGCCGAACACCCAGAAACCTTTATACCATCACCGGGCACCATCGGCGATTACCACGCACCGGGCGGCCTTGGCGTGCGTGTCGATTCGGCAATTTATTCTGGCTACACGGTCCCGCCTTATTACGATTCAATGATCGCCAAGCTGATTGTCCATGGTACCAACCGCAACGAATGTCTGATGCGCCTTAGGCGCTCGCTGGCCGAATACGTCATCGACGGCATCGATACGTCAATTCCGCTGCATCAAAAGCTGATGTCGGAAGTGGATTTCGTCAACGGCAACTACGATATCCACTGGCTGGAAAAATTTGTCGGTCTCGACGATTAAGACATGAGCGAAACCTATGCGCTGAGCCCTGAATTACTGATCAGCGCATATTCTACCGGTATATTTCCCATGGCCGAATCGCGCCATGACCCATCGTTCTTTTGGGTCGACCCGCAAGACCGTGGCATTTTACCCCTTGAAACCTTTCATGTCTCTCACAGCCTGAAAAAGACAATCCGAAAACAAAAATTCAGTGTCCAGTTCGATACTGACTTCGCCGCCGTGATCGCCGCCTGCGCCGAAACACCAAGGCCCGACGAGGGCACCTGGATCAACGATCAGATCATTAATGCCTATACGGAACTGCATCATCGGGGCGTCGCCCATAGTGTCGAATGCCGCCTGGATGGCAAATTGGTTGGTGGGCTTTACGGGGTGTCTTTAAACGGTGCATTTTGCGGAGAGAGCATGTTTTCCCATGCCACCGACGCATCGAAGGTCGCCCTTGTCCACCTTGTGGCGCGCATGCAGCATTGCAAAATGCAGCTTCTGGACACCCAGTTCGTCACCGATCATTTAAAAAGTTTCGGCGCCATAGAGATTCCGGCCCGCGATTACCTGGTGCGACTCGGTCAGGCCATAGAATCTGAGGCCAGGTTTCAACCTCGCGTGTCCGACGAAGAAACCATGTCCTCAGTAGAGGCGGTGATGAGCTGTTAAGCCTAATTTTACAGAAAACGGAATTGACCGGTCGAGGCATGCCGCTTTGGAATATTGCACCGCCCGCAGGTCCCTTATTGAAACGCGTGTGATGCCCTGCCTATTGGGGAGCCGGTTCTTTGGTGTTCTTACAATCGAGCACCCAGACATCGTAAACCGGATGTTCCAGCGCCGATAAGGCGGGGGATGAGGCGAACATCCAACCACGAAAAACACTCACCGCCGGTTCGCCGGGGCGCACTTCCCAGACATCCAGGAATGCAGCGCTTTCCGGGGTTTCCTCAGGCGGGCGTTTATCACAGGCGCGAACGATAATTTCCAGCGCCCCGAATTTAGCGGTATCGCCAAGGGGCACTTCAATGGTGGAAACCCGCGCCGTCACCTTGTCCAAACCTTGCAAGACGGCGGTATCATAGGGATCAGCGTGAACGCCATGGGCGGTCAACAAGACTGTCAAAAAACTTAAAGCGGCGACGTTCTTCATGGAAAGAAGGCCTGAAAGCGCAAACGCACGTAATCAACGCTCCAGTTCCCTTGCCCGTCTTGCAGGTCAGCTGCCAAATCGTCGCGCACATCTTCCAGAAATGTCGCATGCTCGTCTTTGCACACGGGCTCCAGGAAGCTTTCGCCGAAGGTCTCTAACCAGTCCATGATGTCGCCCGGTATAGGGGTCGGGCGGGCGAACAGTTCGATATGGCGCACACTGAAGCCTGCCGCTTCCAGATGACCGCGATAATCCTCAACCGAAGGGAAGTACCAGGGCCAGAAATCGGCTATGGCCAGGCCGCGCCTTTCCATGACGCGCCCGATTCCTTGCGCGACGCGAGCGACATTACCGTCGCCGCCCATTTCGCCGACAAACCGGCCGCCGGGAACAAGGGCCCTTTTGACACCTTCAATAACGGCGTCCGCATCCTTGACCCAATGCAGCGCGGCATTGGTAAAGACGGCATCGAACTGGTCCACGAACGTAAGCCGCCTTGCATCCATGACACGGGCATCCAGACCACGGGCGCAGGCCCCTTCGACCTGTTCCGGGCTGGCGTCAACGGCGATGACATCGGCCCCAATGGCGGCTATTTTTTCCGTCAGTTTGCCGTGCCCGCAGCCAAGATCAAGAATTTTCTCGCCGGGCTTCGCGGCCATAAGGTCAAACACACCCGCGCCCAGATCGGCGACAAACCCGGCGTTACGTTCGTAACTTTCAGGACTCCAGGACTGTTGGTGTTTATCTTCAGACACTGATTATTGCGCGCCGTCCGAGCCGCCGGTGGCGAGGAAAATAATTTCGCCGACCTGATCTTCCAGCGAACGGAAATCCTTGGTTTTAGTGATCGCCCCACCCTTTTCGATATAGGTCTTGGCGTTGCCCGGTTCCAGACGCACATATTTACCGCCAAGCATGCCCTCGCTGGCAATGGAAGCGACGGTGTCGATCGGCAATTTGACATTCGGCGCTATGGTCATTTTGACAACCGCGTCAAAGGTATCCGGGTCCAATCCCTGTTCTTTGACTGTGCCGACAATGATGCCGCTAATACGCACATCACCGCCCTTGTTCAGGCCGCCGATCTTGTAGAAATTGGCCGAGACCTCGTAGCCGCTAACGGATTTCACTTCCGCCGAGGAATATGCGAAAAACAGAAACATACCAGCGACCATCAAAACGACGGCGCCCATCACTGTTTCAATGGCGTTTCTACCCATCTCAGTCCTCTCCCTTTTGTCCGTTGAGGATTTTTTGCGCTTGTTTGATCTGCGCCTTGGCTTCGGCGGCTTCCTTGGCCTGTTTTTTACCCTGGCTAATAATAAGCTCAAGCAGTTCGCTGACGATCAAGGCATCCTGGGTAAAGGTGATAACGCCGCCATCGGCAATATTAACCTCTTCGCCACCCGGTTCCAGCACCACATATTTAGAGCCAAATAACCCGTCCGTGTGAATGGCGGCGGAGGTATCGGTCGGCAACTTCACAGCTTTATCAATGAGCAGTTCAATGATCGCCTGATAATTCTCATTCAGGGACTGCCCGCCGACGGTGCCAATCTGCACCCCCCCCAAGCGGACTTCTGCACCCGATGTCAGGCCGTCAATACGATTGAAAATTGCCTGTACCTTGTAGCTGTCCATTACAGGCGTTTCCTTAGCGCCCGAAAGCAGCGTAAAAACCAGCGCCAACGCGGCAACAACGGCGCCACCGACGACTGTTTTGCGTTGTTCGGAAAAAACCATGGATCAGCTATCTGGCGACCAGGATTGATAATCGCCCGTCGCTGCGGCCCGCTGACCACCTTTGTAATCATGACCCTGCGGTAGATAGGCGCTGACCGTTCCGCTTGGGTTGGGCATGTGCTCTTTTTGCCAGGGGCGCAACTGGGCAGCGCTTTCGGTCAAGGGAGCCTCGGTGGTGTGATGCAACCAAGAATGCCATTCCGGTGGAACGGATGAGGCTTCTGTCTTGCCGTGATATAGCACCCAGCGACGTTCGCGACCCGACAATTTAGCTCCACGCGAGCGGTAATAGCGGTTTGAGAAGACGTCGGTGCCAACCAATTCACCCTTAAGCCAAGTATAAAGCAACGTACCGATAATCATAAGGGCCTCTAAATTCACTGTTTCCAGGACGGTTAAACACACAAGTGTGATTCAAATAAGCTAACGCCCTGCATATATCCCAGAAATTCATGATATGAATTCCCAGGGCAGGACACTAGCGGAATCTGATGGCGCAAATATGGCACTAGAACAGGGGCACGTCCAGAGCCCGACGAAATACGATTCGTTTCGAAATTCAGGTTTTATTTCAATCTACGCAAAACCATTTGCCCACTCATTAGAAAACTCATCCGATGGCCATAACTGGAGCATTCAAAACGGATTTTTCACCTTTGCAGAGGGAAAGTTATCCACAGCTTGCACGCAAGGGCATTTTCGTCAACATAACTTTATTTTGTTGATGGCTGAAATCAGAAGCCAATTGTAACCCTTTGAAATTTTATATGTATTTCGGATTTTAAGGGTGCGTACCAGGCATTTTAGTAAAAATTTTCTTGTTGCGTGCCCAGTATCGATAAACTACATTTTGTGCCTCGAGCTTGGACAAACACGCTATCTAGTGTTTCACACAGGAAATTGCGTCAGGCGTCTGAATTTTTGGGACGTAAGTCAGGCCGAATGATCCCAAGGTGGGGAGCCTTGGATAAAAACAAAAAGAACCGGCAGTTTCCGCATTTCGGGGATTTCTGCCAAGTCATAACATTCTGGGCCAATTTGGGGGCTTTATGCGCGTTTCACGTCTATTCACCAACAACAACGAGTCACCATACGATTCAATTGAATTTCGTCACACGGCGAGTGAAATTCGCAATCCGGATGGTTCCATTGTCTTCTCGCTGGACCGGATGGAAGTCCCCGCGTCATGGTCGCAGGTAGCCTGCGATGTGCTGGCGCAAAAATACTTCCGCAAGGCAGGCGTGCCGGTGATGCTCAAGACGGTCAAGGAAAAGGACGTCCCTTCCTGGCTATGGCGCAAAGTTCCTGACGAGAAGGCGCGCCAGGAATTACCCGAAAACGAACGTAGCAGCGGCGAAAATTCGGCCAAGCAGGTCTTCGACCGCCTCGCCGGAACGTGGACCTACTGGGGCTGGAAAGGTGGTTTCTTCGACGCCGAGGCCGACGCTAAAGCCTATTTCGACGAAATGCGCTTCATGCTGGCAAGTCAGGTTGGCGCTCCGAACTCTCCACAATGGTTCAACACCGGCCTGCACTGGGCTTATGGCATCGACAGTCCGGCCCAGGGCCATTCCTTTGTTGATTTCCGCACCGGCAAATTGGTGCAGTCCAAGTCCGCCTACGAACACCCGCAGCCCCATGCCTGCTTCATCCAGGGCATCAGCGACGACCTGGTCAACGAAGGCGGCATCATGGATTTGTGGGTCCGCGAGGCGCGCCTGTTCAAATACGGTTCTGGTACCGGCACCAACTTCTCGCGTTTGCGCGGAGAAAATGAAAATCTTTCCGGCGGTGGTAAATCTTCGGGCATGATGAGTTTCCTTAAAATCGGTGATCGCGCCGCTGGCGCCATCAAGTCCGGAGGCACCACACGCCGTGCCGCCAAAATGGTCGTCGTCGATGTCGATCATCCCGATGTCGAACAATTCATTAACTGGAAAGTACGCGAAGAACAGAAAGTCGCCGCACTGGTCTCCGGATCGAAAATGACCGAAGTACACATGAATCTGGTCATGCAGGCCTGTCTTCAAGGCTGTGATGGAGAGACAGGCGAAAAGGATGGCGACAGCGACTGCAATTTCGATCCCAGGAAAAACAGCAACCTGAAAGCCGCCATCCTGGCCGCCCGCGCCACCATGATTCCGGAAAACTATATTCAAAGGGTTATTCAGTTCGCCAAACAGGGTTACACGGAAATTTCCTTCCCGGTCTTCGATACGGACTGGGATTCCGAGGCATACCTGACGGTTTCTGGGCAAAACTCCAACAACACGGTGCGTATCACCGATAACTTCCTGCAAAAAGTTCTCGAAGACGGTGATTGGGAATTGATCCAACGCACCAACGGCACAGTGTCCAAGCGCATCAAGGCGCGGGAATTATGGGAACAGATCGGTCAGGCCGCATGGGCCTGTGCCGACCCCGGATTGCAGTTCGACACCACCATTAACGATTGGCATACCTGCCCGCAAAGCGGGCGCATCAATGCGTCCAACCCGTGTTCGGAATACATGTTCCTGGATGACACGGCTTGTAATCTTGCGTCGTTGAACCTGATGTCCTTCCTGATCGAAAACAAAGGCGGCGAGGCCATCTTCGACGTCGAAGCCTTCGAGCACGCCGTGCGCTTGTGGACGATGACCCTGGAAGTTTCCGTGCTGATGGCCCAGTTCCCGTCCCAGCGGATCGCCGAACTGTCATACCGATTCCGTACTCTGGGGCTAGGCTTCGCCAATATAGGCGGCTACCTGATGGCGGCTGGCATAGCTTACGATTCCGAAGCAGGACGCACCATTTGCGCCTCGGTTTCAGCCCTGATGACCGGCGTCGCCTACGCCACATCTGCCGAAATGGCCTCCGAAATGGGGGCTTTCCCAGGCTATGCGGATAATGCAGAAGATATGCTGCGGGTCATCCGCAATCACCGCCGCGCCGCATACGGTGAGGCAGCGGGTTATGAAAATTTAAACATCGCCCCGGTTCCACTGGAAGCCGAAGGTTCGCCCGACGCGCCTTTATCCGTCGCCGCTCGCGCCGCATGGGACCGGGCTTTGGCCCTTGGTGAGGCGCATGGTTATCGCAATGCACAAGTCAGTGTCATCGCCCCGACCGGCACCATCGGGCTGGTCATGGATTGCGACACCACCGGCATCGAACCGGATTTCGCCTTGGTCAAATTCAAGAAACTGGCCGGTGGTGGATATTTCAAGATCATCAACCGCATGGTTCCGCAAGCCTTGGCGCGCCTTGGTTATTCGGAACGCCAAGCCAAGGATATCAAGGCTTACGCCGAAGGCAGCGGCACTCTTAAAGGCGCACCGGGCATCAACCACGAATCCTTGCGTAAAAAAGGCTTTACCGATGCAGCGCTGGGCGCAGTTGAAAAAGAATTAGCCGAAGCATTCGACATCAAGTTCGCCTTTAACAAGTGGACCCTGGGCGAAAGCTTCTGCACAGAGACCCTGGGATTAAGCCCCGAAGACCTGGATAATGTGTCTTACGACATACTGACCGAATTGGGCTTTACCAGGGACCAAATCGAAGCCGCCAATATTTATGTTTGTGGCTCGATGACCATGGAAGGCGCTCCGCATTTGAAAGACACGCACCTGCCCGTTTTTGATTGCGCCAATCCATGCGGACGCACTGGCAAACGCTTCCTGTCCGTGGAAAGTCATATTCGCATGATGGCGGCTTCCCAGCCGTTTATTTCTGGCGCTATTTCCAAGACCATCAACATGCCCAATGACTCCTCCATTGAAGACTGCATGGAAGCCTACATGATGTCATGGCGACTGGCGCTGAAGGCCAACGCCCTGTATCGGGACGGCTCGAAATTATCCCAGCCCCTGCAGGCGCAAATTCTTGACGCCGACGATATCGACACCATGGATAATATCACCGCAGCCCCTGATGCCCTGCGCGCCAGTATCGTCGCCGAACGGGTTATAGAACGCTTTATCACCACCCGCACCCGTTTGCCCCATCGACGCAAGGGCTACACCCAGAAGGCCGTTGTCGGTGGACACAAGGTGTATCTCAGGACCGGTGAATACGAAGAAGGCCGCATCGGCGAAATATTTATCGACATGCACAAGGAAGGGGCCGCCTTCCGCTCATTGATGAACAACTTCGCCATCGCCATTTCCATCGGCCTGCAATACGGCGTGCCGCTTGAAGAATACGTCGAGGCCTTTACCTTCACACGCTTCGATCCTTCGGGCATTGTCGAAGGCAATGACACCATCAAGATGGCGACTTCGATCCTGGATTATATTTTCCGCGAATTGGCCGTGTCTTACCTTGGTCGCAACGATTTGGCCCATGTCGTGCCCGAAGACCTGGCCCCAGATAGCCTGGGCAAAGGCAACGGGGAAGGCGATATCGCCCGCAGCGTCCAGGATGAAGCCCAGGAAGTTGTCGAACGTATCGCCTCAAAAGGCTACGTGCGTTCCAAGTTCCTCGTCATCAAGGGAGCGAAGGAATTCAGCCAGGCCGAAGACGGTTTATCTGGTGCCGTGAGCGGTGGCGCAAAAGTGGTGGCCTCTGCTGGCGGCGGCTCGCAAATGATGGCCAGCACCGAAGTAACAGAAACGCTCAGCGTCAAAAGTTCGGTTATCGAAACGGCGGATTTGCACATGGATCAGGTCCGCGAAGCCCGGATGAAAGGGTATGAAGGCGACCCTTGCGGCGAATGCGGTAACTTCACACTGGTCCGCAACGGCACATGTTTGAAGTGCCTGACGTGCGGCGGAACCAGCGGTTGCTCGTAAAGAGTTGAGATTAAAAGGGATCCTCCCTGGGAAACTTAGGGCGGCCCTGGATTTTTTTTCAAATCCGGGACCGCCCTCTTTTTGAACTTGTCCCTTGCCAATGTTGACGTAATATTGCGTCAGGAAGCTTTCAGCTTATAGTGTGTATTCTTTATCGTAATGATGATGACGACGTATTACAGTGATCAACAATAGCAAGCTGCAACTTATAATCGTACGTTCACAAGGTCTTTTATGACGGCTAAACCAAAATTGAATTTTTTCGTCGTTGACGATGATCCGGATATCGCGACTTTCATTGTAGAGCTGTTGCAGGAGGCTGGCCATCAGGCCACGTTCACGACCGACAGCACCAGCGCCGTAGACAAAATTGCCGCTGAAAAGCCTGACTGCGTCCTGTTCGACCTGATGATGCCCGGCCTCGATGGCATGGAGTTATGCGCCCAGATACACGAACGCCCCGAACTAAATCAAACAAAGCTGATCATCGTTTCCTCCAAGGCTTATCACTATGACCGCAAGCGCGCCTTCGAAAGCGGCATCGATGGCTACATTACAAAACCCCTGCGCGCAAAAACCTTCGCCGCGACGGTCGAACGCATTATCGAAGACAAGATGGACCTGTCTTTCTGGGGCGTGCGTGGCACCTTGCCGGTGCCCGGTGAAAAAAGCCTGCGTTACGGCGGCAATACGTCTTGCGTAACGATCGAATTTTCGCGCGGCGATTTCTTTATTTTCGATGCTGGCAGCGGCATCAAGGAATTATCTAACTGGTTGATGAAACAGGGGAAAAAGAAGATCGAGGCGAAGATTTTCATTTCCCATCCCCATTGGGATCACATCAATGCCCTGCCCTTCTTCGTGCCGCTTTACATTCAAGGCAATATTTTTGAAATTCTCGGTCCGCGCCACGATGACATAACAGTTCACCAATTGATTTCGGCGCAGATGGACGGGGTCTACTTTCCCATTACCATCCAGGAATTTGCCTCCAGCGTCACCTTCCGTGACTTGCATGAGGAAGTCCTTGAATTCGATGGCATTACCATCAAGACCATGCTCTTGCATCACCCGGGACAATGCCTGGGCTACCGTATCGAATACAAGGGACGCTCAATCTGTTACATCACCGATAACGAGTTGTTCCTGGAATCCGATGAAGAACATTACGACTCCTTTTATGTTAAACGATTGGTCAAATTCATCGAAGGTGCCGACGCCCTGATAACCGACAGCACCTATACGGACGAGGAATATGCCAACGGCAAGGTTGGCTGGGGGCATTCGTGTATCAGCCAGGTCGCTGCCCTGGCCGCCCAGGCCAAGGTCAAGACCCTGTACCTGTTCCATCACGACCCGGACCAGGACGACGACGCCATCGACGCCAAACTGGCGAGCGCGCGGGCGATTCTGGATGATTTGGGCTCAAACGTCATCTGCGAAGCACCGACAGACAGAACCCACCTGAAAATTTAAATCTGAGGAACAGACACCATGGCCGGAACCGTAGAACAACGCCTGATTGATATGGCAATCGAAATCCCCACACCGGGAGCCCCCGCAGCCAATTACGTGCCCTACGTCACGAGTGGCAACCTGATTTTCGTATCCGGCCAGATTACCATGTCAAACGGTGAACTAAAATATGTCGGTACCGTCGGTGACGACTTGAGCCTGGAGGACGGTTATCAGGCCGCCCGTATCTGCGCCATTAACCTGATTGCCCAGGTCAAGGAAGCCTGCGGTGGCGACCTGGACCGGGTCAAGCAGGTCGTCAAGCTGGGTGGCTTCGTCAATTGCACCGCCGATTTCACCGACCAGCCGAAGGTCATCAACGGCGCATCTGACCTGATCGCCGAAGCCTTTGGAGAGGCCGGCAAACACGCCCGCTTCGCCGTCGGTGCCCCATCCCTGCCGCTGGGTATTGCGGTTGAGGTTGATGGGGTGTTTGAGATTGAGTGAGGCTAAAAAGGTCTAATATACTGATTATAGACATGTCCTTCTTGGTTATCTGAATTGTGGTTTCTTAATAGTTTCCCCTTATAATACATGCATATGTCTTATCGCCTATGGCATGTATGAAAAAATTACCGTCAAAAATTATTTTTTCGCTAAGGTACATGGATAATTCACTCTTTCTTCCATTAGCAAACTGACCAAATTCAATCATCCACAATTTTTATATACAAAAAGTATACATTTTTGGTTTTTTTGTCGTAATTTTATGCCACTTTTGATAGTGTTAATATTATTCGTAATTCTATTTTGTGGAGCAAAACGTGGAATTAAAAAAGCTGCACCCGGTCATGTTGTTTAAGATTACTGATTATAGTCATTCAATGAGACGCTCTACCGCAATACTTCTGGTGTTCGTTTTTGCAATTAGTGGGTGTTCAACTGACGTCTACGAAGGTGAAATTAAGACCTTCGCCAAAAAGGTGTCTACTCTGGAAAAATCCTTTGATGAAATGGTCAAAAAAGAGGACACGGCTTTTTATGCACGCGAGATAAAAAATGCCATGCGAAAGAAGGCGTCATTACGCCTTGGATCCAATTCAAAAGGCAAAAACTGCGCGGAGCTCGATTCTCTTTTAATATCTAAATCGGATAAGGAATTCGAATTACTGCTAAATGATTGCAGCTTACATTATCAATTTTCAGACAAAACGACAGAGCCTGTCCATCGTGTTGCCGACGTTTCAAACGCCCACAAATTGATAAGCGCATTGAACTCCTATACTTCATCATTAGCAGAGGTCGCCGCTGCGAAAGACATTGACGCTTTGGACTCTTCGGCTGCGAAACTTCGAGATGCAGTTTCTAACCTTTCAAGTAAGGCGAGCAAAACAGTTGGCACCATTTTACCTGTCAGCGGGGTTGCTTTGAGTGGGATCACACAATCCATTAATAGTGCTAGTAAGTTTTTCTTGTGGGTCTTCAGTGAGTATCAAAAGCATGTTCGTTTTCAACGGTTCAAGGCTGCCGTAAACGCAGCGGATGATGCCGTATCAATGGCGAGCGGGCCTCTTGGAGAAATTCTCTCTGCCCTAAGTAGACAACTTCGAATCAACCAGATGGCTACTGTTAACTCTGCGTTAGCCAAACCTCTAGATTCAAGTATCGCTCTTAAAAGTGCTGCTAAAAAGTATGAGACGTTGAAGGCACTTGGCAAGCTAAACGGGAAGGCTTTGGCTACTGCTATGGCTTCAGCCCACAGTGCCTTGAAGGATTCGCTCAACGATCCAAAAAAACAGAAAGATAGTGTGGTTTCGGCCTTCAATGAATTCAAAAATCAGGTGGAAAATCTTGTTGATGCCATGAAAAAATTGAATGGAGGAGGTAGCTAATGCCAACACTTCAAGAACAAATTTCTGTAATCGTTGGTCGTACAGGCTCAAATCTTGGCGCAATGGCTGGCGCATTACGTGAACGTATGTATGAAGCGAATGCAGCCGGTAAATACGAAAAAGCAAAAGCTGCCGATGCCCTTTACCAGGATTATACATATGAGGCGATGCGCCTTGGCCGCCTCCAAATTTCCGCTATCGACCAATCCACCGAAATGAAGGCAGCTCTAACGGCTATAAAAACAGTCAACAAGGAACTTGCGGACGAAAAGAAGCGCGTGGCCAACCTTAAAAATACAATTGATAAGGCTGTCAAACTTATTGGAAAAGTAGGTAAGGCAATAGATAAGGTAAGTAAATTGATCTCCTGACTTGAGGAAGATATGAGAGTTTAAGGAAAGAGCAAATGAGCAAAGAAGTAGAGAACCCCTTCAACGAGCCGACCCTTCTTAGTGCTCCAGTCATGAGAGCCGCATACAGTGACCGGACAGCCTGGCTCATGTCTGCCATGTCGGAATTAGCCTATTACCGGTTTGAAGATACTGATGTTGTATCAAAGCTGGCGACCGAACTTGCGGCCATGTCCGGCGTAGATGCCATCGCAGAAAAGCTGGAAGACATCTTAAGCGGTACTGTAAGTAATGGTGACGAGGCAACTCTTCAAAAAATCTTAAATTTTGCTAATTTCGAATTGATACGCACATACAACCGGGGTGAAACACAGGCATTTTTGGCAAAAAGAAGCCATAAATCAGGAAAAGGAATGTTGGTGCTCGCATTTCGCGGTACGGAAATGGTCCGAAAAGATTTGTTTACAGATGCCGACGCTGTTCTTGTAACGCTTGAAGGTGAAGAAAAAGTTCATCGGGGTTTTCTGAAAGCCTTTAATCACGTCAGGGATGCAATTTTGACGGACCTGCAAACCCACACAGGTATTCCCCTCTACATCACGGGTCATTCACTTGGTGGTGCGTTGGCAGTTTTAGCAACGCGTTTAGTAGCATCGGAAAGCCAGGGTGCATGCTACACGTTTGGCGGACCACGGGTAGGAACCGCCCAAGTCGATGACCAGATTAAAACACCGATTTATCGTGTAATCAACGCCGCAGATTTAGTGCCAAGGCTCCCTCCATCTTATTCAATTAACATCTTAATGACGATTAGCAAAATCCTCCATTTGGCGCCTGTTTCAAGTTTCCTGCGCCGATTTAAGGGTTATGTACACTATGGTGATATGAGATATTTGACCCATGTAGAACCAACTCCGGACAACTATTTTCCCGGACTGAAACTTCATTCCAATCCATCATTTTTCCTACGAATTAGATGGGTAATCCGGCGTTGGATCGCCACTAGCGGAAAAGCAGCCGGTTCCGACCATTCAATAAGCCTTTATCGCAATAAGTTGAAGTCGTTCGCAGTAGATAGAAGAGGAATTGGCAAACCTGTAAATTTGCCTGAAATAGAAATAGAAAAAGAAACTCCATAAGCAGTCAAAAAATCATATTTGATATCCCTTTCATCTAGAATTTTCTTTCCCTTGCCATCTTCCCCTATCGTCCCCATCCTTTAAGGCATGCCCGACGGAAGCGAAACTCAAGTCATCAAGGTCATCGGTACTATTGGCGAGATTGATGCCAAGGCGTGGGACGCCTGCGCCGGAAACGACGATCCCTTTGTCCGCCACGCCTTTCTTGCCGCCCTTGAGGAAAGCGGAACGGTCGGCGGTGATGCGGGCTGGCTGCCTCAGCATCTGCTGCTGGAAGATGAAAACGCCGTGCCGCTGGCCGTGGTACCGCTTTACCTGAAAAACAATTCCTACGGCGAGTATGTCTTCGATTGGGGATGGGCCGATGCCTACCACCGTGCAGGCGGGCGTTATTATCCAAAATTACAGGCCGCCGTGCCGTTTACCCCGGTCACCGGCAGGCGTCTGCTGGTGCGCCGGGATTTGAGTCCGCAAATGCAGCTAGCTTTGCAAGAAACGATGATTTCAGGCCTCATCCAGTTGGCGCAACGCCTGAAGGTTTCTTCGTTCCACATGACCTTCACCAGCGAGGAGGAATGGCGGTTGTGCGGCGAGATGGGCCTGCTGCAACGTACCGACCGGCAATTTCACTGGCTCAATAACGGCTTTCAATCATTCGATGATTTTCTGGCGGCCCTGTCATCACGCAAACGCAAAGATATCCGCAAGGAACGCCGCGTCGTAAATGACAGCGACACCATCATCCACTCCTTAAGCGGTAAAGACATCGAACCCCGCCACTGGGACGCCTTTTATCGCTTCTATCGCGATACTTCGGACCGCAAATGGGGCCAAGCCTACCTGAACCGGGATTTCTTTACCCGATTGGGCGCGACAATGGCCGACAACGTTCTGCTTGTCATGGCCGAACAGGGAAAGACTTTTGTCGGCGGGGCGCTCAACCTGATCGGCGGCGACACCCTGTACGGGCGTTATTGGGGAAGCCTGGACACCTTCAAGTTCCTGCATTTCGAGGTCTGCTATTACCGGGCCATCGATTACGCCATCGAAAACGGCCTTAAACGGGTAGAAGCCGGGGCCCAAGGCGAACACAAGTTGAAACGTGGCTACCTGCCACACCCCACATACAGCGCCCACTGGATCGCCGATGCCGGCTTCAGAGAGGCTGTGGCGCGTTTCCTTATCCAGGAGACCGAGGCCGTGCAGGGCGATATTGAAATTCTTGCCGAACACTCACCGTTTAAGAGGTCTTAACTTTTAAGTCCTATTATTTTTTCATGATGAAATTCCGATTTTTTTTCTTGATCACCCTGTTTGTCTGGTTGCTGCCAGCGACATCTGCACAAGCGGCTCTTAAATGCACCCGCGTGGCAACGACCCTTAGCGGGGAACAATTGATCAACACCTGTGGTTCCTGCCGCATCGTCAAGATTCAACGCAAACGACCGAGCGCAGCGGCACCCATCAACCGGACACTGACCCTGGCCCCCAAGACAACGACGGGCCTGTCCTTTCGCGGCCCCGGCCAATCGAGGATACTCTCCGATACCCCCTGCCGCCCATCGGCGATAAATGGCGCCCGGCCAAAGCCCAAGAAGTCAACCAAGAGCGACGGCAAACGCTGCATCATCATGCAAAGAACGAATAAAGCAGGCGTCACCGGGCTGGCCCTGGCCAACACCTGCAATGAATGCCGAATGGCTGTTGTTGATCGCATCAATGGCAAAGGGGAAAGACGCTCGCAAAGCATCGCCATCGGTGGCCGCTCACAGATGCCGATCAAGGCGTTGGGGGCCCTGAAAGCGGCGATTCTTGACGACTCACCTTGTAAATAAAAATTAGTTAAATCAATAGATTACTGCCACTTTTTAATGCATTGATTTAAATCAATTCTCTTCACCGGCAGTCGCTTCGCTAAGGCCCCACCATCAACATGGGCGGGCCACAGAATCTGGCTATGGTCAGCGTACTGATGAACAAGCTTTCGGACTTTAACCTGGGGATGTGCCGCCGCTTGATCGTAATCAAGCACCGCCTGATAACAACAATCAACGCCCGCCAATGCCTGTTCCCAATGTTCCAGATTGTCGCTGGCGAACAAGGCCTCGACCTCACCGATAAGATCTTTTTGCGGTAACGCTTCTTTGTGTCTGGCGATCCAGTCGGGACGCGCGACGGCGTCACAAAAATTAATCCAGAATTTATCTTCCAACGCACCCAGGGTAACGAAATCCCCCCCGGCGACGGCGTAGACCCGGTAACAGGCGGCACCGCCGTTCAGTAAATTGCCCTGGCGCGTCATCCTTGCACCCTGAACCTGACCAGTCAGCCCCCAGGGTTGCCATGCCATGAAGGTATCGGCCATGGCGATGTCGAGATAGGCCCCCTGGCCGGTTCTATAACAACGGATCAGGGCGGCCAGAATGGCGTTCACGGCATTCAGTGCACCGGTATAATCGGCCGCTGGCGGCCAACCGGCGACGGGCGTTTCGCTGCTGCCGGAAACGGATAGCCCCCCGCTCAGGGCGATATAATTAATATCGTGACCGCCCTCGCCGCTTTTCGGTCCCTGCTGGCCGTAGCCGCTCAACGCGCAATGGATCAACTTTGGATTAAGGTCTTTAAGCACCGCGGGGCCGAAACCAAGGCGGTCCATGACACCTGGCCGGTAGGATTCCAACATCACATCGGCACGGGATATCAGGGTTTCAAACCCGCTGCGGCCTTGCTCGGTCTTCAGGTCCAGACGCAATACGGACTTTCCGGCGTTGACAGCCTCATAGAACGGTTCCCCGTCAGGACCGCCGGTCAGCGGATTCATGGCCAACAAGGGATCGCCCTGGAGTGGTTCGACTTTGATCACATCGGCGCCCATATCGGCGAGCATCTGCGTCGCCGAAGGCCCCGGCAAATATTGGCTTAGGTCGAGAACACGGGTTGCTTCGAGTAAATCCGCCGCCACTACTTTACCAGTGCCGGTTTTTTGCCCTTCGCGCTCTTTCTCAAGGGCTTGTGAGGGGCCGGATCGGGGTAATCGAAGACCGCCTTGCCACCCGCCATGGAAACCCTGACGATACCGCCGTCGGCAAGTTTACCGAACAGTAATTCTTCGGCCAGCGGCTTTTTGATGTGTTCCTGAATGACCCGGGCCAGTGGTCGAGCCCCGAACAATTTATCGTAACCTTTTTTGGCCAGCCACTGCCGCGCCTCATCGGTCAGTTCAATAGTCACGTTGCGATCTTCAAGCTGTGCTTCAAGCTCAATGACGAACTTATCAACGACCCGTGAAACAGAGTCCGGCGACAGGCTTGCGAAACTGATCGTGGCGTCCAGACGGTTGCGAAATTCCGGCGTGAACATGCGTTCGATGGCTTCCTTATCGTCGCCAGTGCGCTCGGCGCGCTCAAAACCAATTGCCGGCTTGGCCATGTCGGCGGCACCGGCGTTGGTGGTCATGATCAAAATGACATTGCGAAAATCGACGCTCTTGCCATGATGGTCGGTCAGTTTGCCGTGATCCATCACTTGCAGCAATATATTAAACAGATCCGGATGTGCTTTCTCAATTTCATCAAGCAGCAATACCGTGTGCGGTTGCTGATCAACCGCATCGGTCAGTAACCCGCCCTGATCAAAGCCGACGTACCCCGGCGGCGCGCCAATCAGCCGAGAAACGCTGTGGCGTTCCATATATTCGGACATATCGAAACGCACCAGATCGACACCCAGGGTCATGGATAATTGCCGGGCGACCTCAGTCTTGCCAACGCCGGTCGGGCCCGAAAACAGATAACAGCCGATGGGCTTTTCGGGTTCGCGCAATCCGGCCCGCGACATCTTGATGGCGCTGGACAGGGCGGCAATGGCCTTGTCCTGGCCGAAAACCATTGTTTGCAAGTCCGTTTCAAGAGTCTTCAGAGCCTTGCGGTCATCACTTGAGACGCTCTTGGGCGGAATTCGGGCAATCATGGCGACGGTTTCCTCGACGTCCTTGACGGTGATCTTCTTGCGCCGTTTGGCTTTCGCCAGCAGCATCCTTGAAGCGCCGACCTCATCAATAATATCGATGGCCTTGTCCGGCAGTTTGCGATCATTGATATAGCGCGCCGATAATTCAACGGCGGTGCGTAGCGCCTCGGCGCTGTATGTAACTTTGTGATGGGCCTCGTAATAAGGTTTCAGGCCATTGAGAATCTTCACCGTGTCTTCAATGGACGGTTCATGCACATCAATTTTCTGGAAACGACGCACCAGGGCACGATCCTTCTCGAAATGGGAGCGGTATTCCTTGTAGGTGGTCGAACCCATGCAACGCAGCTTGCCGTTGGCCAGGGAAGGTTTGAGAATGTTGGAAGCATCCATGGAGCCACCGCTGGTCGCACCGGCACCGATAACCGTATGGATTTCATCAATGAACATAATCGCGTGCGGCTTTTCCTCTAATCCTTTGATGACCCCCTTCAGGCGTTCCTCAAAATCGCCGCGATAGCGCGTTCCGGCCAACAATGAACCCATGTCAAGGGCGTAAATGGTCGCTTCCTTCAGCACATCGGGAACTTCACCCTTAACAATGCGCCGGGCCAACCCTTCGGCGATGGCGGTCTTACCGACACCAGGGTCGCCAACGTAAAGCGGATTATTTTTGGAACGGCGACACAATATCTGGATCGTCCGATCGACCTCGGCGTCACGGCCAATCAGCGGATCAATGCCGTCTTCCATGGCTTTCTGGTTGAGGTTGACACAATAGGCCTCAAGCGCTTCGTCCCCTGCTTTAACCACCTCCTCTGCGGCCATGTCCTCATCTGCCCCACTTACGGGCGCGGGGCGGTCTTTGCCGGGTACCTTGGCGATCCCGTGCGAGATGTAATTAACCGCGTCCAGGCGCGACATGTCGTGAATTTGCAGAAAATAGACAGCGTGGGACTCGCGCTCGGAAAACAGCGCAACGAGAATATTCGCGCCGGTGACTTCTTCGCGTCCGGATGATTGAACATGAATGATCGCGCGCTGGACCACACGTTGGAAACCGGCCGTCGGCTTGGGGTCGGCCATAGGCGTATCCGTGGGGGAATCGAGCCTGATTTCGGCCAGTTCATCATTGATGAAATCAACCAGGTTTTGGCGCAATTGGTCCAGATCGACACCACAAGCCCGCAGCACGGCGACCGCGTCCTGATCATCGGTCAGGGCCATCAATAAATGTTCCAGGGTGGCGTATTCATGGCGACGTTCACTCGCCATGGCCAATGCCCGATGCAATGTTTGCTCTAGATTTCTGGATAACATAAGGGTTATTCGTCTCCGTCTTTTTCGATGGTGCATTGCAGCGGGTGATCGTTTTGCCGAGCCAGGTCCATCACTTGCGTGGCCTTGGTTTCAGCCAACTCGTGTGTAAAGACACCGCAAACCCCAACACCGCGCTGATGGACATGCAGCATGATCCGGGTCGATTCTTCCGATGACTTGCCGAAATAGCGTTCAAGCACATGCACGACGAATTCCATGGGCGTGTAATCATCATTCAGCATCAGCACCTTGTACATGGCTGGTTTCTTGGTTTTCGGGCGTGATTTAGTGGCGATTCCAAGTTCGAAATCGTCGTCATTGCCTTTTCCCGGGCCAATCGCCCCATACTGCTCAATCATGAAAATCCCTTGGCACACGCCCGAATAAATCACCTGCACTTAGGATACTATATGTGCTTTTTAATCCAACGTAAAAGGGGCGAAGATCATAAACACACTTAAATGATCTTTATATCGCCCCAGATAATGCCCTCTAAGTTATTGTTTAAATTGAGTAATTATCATTAATTACAATTCATGTTCTGTTCATCTTGAAATCGCTAAGTTATGATGAAATCGACACGATCAATGAGGGCACCGCGAGACAGCAAAGTCTTCCGGGCTGGAATAACTTAACAAGGATAATAATCGCCGTGAATACGATGAATTTCATTACCAAACACTTCAGCAAGCCGCTTCTTTTCATCGGCCCCGCCGTTTTGTTGATTGTCAGTGGTTGTGCGCAGATTCCGGGATTATCAAAGGAAGCAACACCGTTTCACACCGGCCCGAAGATGGTGGAGGAGAATTTACCCACCTACGCCGTCGGTGAGAGTTTCATATTCGATGACGGGAGAACAGATACGGTCATTGAAACAAATGGCGATGTTTTAACCTGGCGCGACGACCGCGGTATCGTGCGCTGGATTCATCGCAATTTTCTGTTGCCTGACATTGCCTGGCAAAACAGCACCCGGCGCAGTAAATCAACGACAACGGCAAAGGCAAAAATGTTGTGGCCGCTGAAAATTGGCTCCAGCGCCCGCTTCGATTATCAACAGAGTGTTGATACCAACAATGGCTCGTCACATAACGAATACAAACAAAGTTGGCAATGTCTGGTCGAAGGAACACTATCTCTGGATGTTCCGGCTGGCACCTTTAACGTCTTCAAAATCCCCTGCTACCGTTATCTGGATGGCACCAGTGCATGGCGTCAAACCCGCACATATTACTATGCGCCCGAGGTTAAACATTACGTCAAACGGACGGACACCTACGCCAGTCGGCCCAGCAGGCAACGCCAACTGGTTAGCTTTGGCTTCAATTCCACGGCTTTGCCGGCTGGAGAACAAGCCATTTTGAATAATTTAGTACAGGAAATTCTGAATAAAAATCCCGACGGGCTGGCAACAACCTGGAAAAAGCCCGATGGAACCCTGAGTGCAACCTTGACGCCGCTAAGATCGTTTCAGGGGGCCAAAGGGGAACAATGTCGTGAATATCAGAGCACATACGTTGTTCAAGGCCACAATCGCATTAATTATCGTAACGTCTGCAAACAGGATACGGGGCTCTGGCAACGGATTCAGTGAAATTATTTAAGGGTGGAAAACACGAACTGACCGAAAGTGATACACACGGTCTGAAAATGGAGTAACCAACATGGATAAGACACTAAATAAACAGAGCGACGAACAGAACGTTGATCATGGACGACGGCATGCCTTGTCGAAATTGGGTCTTTCCCTGGCAGTAATCTATGCTGCTCCGGTACTGATGAAACTCAACCCTGCCGCAGCCTCCGGTGCAGGTGACGGTGGTGCTGGCGGTGGCGGCGGTGCTGGCGGCGGCGGCGGCGGTGCTGGCGGAAGTGGCGGTGGTGCTGGCGGTGGTGCTGGCGGCGGCGAAAGCGACAGCGGCGGCGGTGGCAACGCCGGTGGCGCATCCGGCGGCGGTGCTGCAGGTGGAGGAGATTCTGCCGATAGCAGTGCATCTGGTGGCGGCGAGGCAGCAGACGCCGGTGGCACGGCTGGAGCTGGAGCTGGAACCGGTGCTGGAGCTGGAGCTGGTGCTGGAACCGGAACTGGACCCCAGGCAAACGCTGCTGGTGCTACTGGAGCTGGTGCTGGTGGAACTGGTGCCGGAGCAGGCGCTGGTGCCGGAGCAGGCGCTGGTGCCGGAGCAGGCGCGGGTGCCGGAGCAGGCGCCGGAGCCGGTGGCATCGGTGGGGGCGTCTAGTCATTTATGGCCCAAGGGACTCTCCCCCGGCCAGTTACTTTTTACCTAAGGTCGCGCCGGCGTATAATCACGTCGGCGCGATTCTTTTTGGGGACAAAGTGTGCTAATCGCTTTTGACGACATGAAACGACCAGTCGCCTTAAATGGATGCGACGAGATGGCAAACGCCATCGGTTCAATATTGCACGGCTGGTCCTATCACAAAGTCAAAGGCTCTCGAGTTCCGCCCCCGGCGATTACCATTTCCAAGACCCGGCAAGGTTACAGCCGCAAATCCGAGTGGCTGCCTAAACCAATGGTCTTTCCCAATATTATTAACGCCGCCTGTGATTTCCTGGTTGACGCCTTCAAGTGCGTCGTCGCCGATGACCCCTCTTTGCTTTGCCTGCATACAGCCGCCGTTGACTTTGGCGACGGTCTTTATCTGTTCCCAAGCACCTACAACGCAGGGAAAAGCATTCTTACAACCCATTTGGCATCCCTGGGCGTGAAAGTGTTCGCCGATGACGTTCTTTACATAACCAATGAAAACCTTGGTATGTCCCCAGGAATACGACCGCGTCTCAGACAGCCCTTGCCTGAAGACGCAGGGGACTCTTTCGATACCTTCATCGCTGACAGACGTGGCCCGGAAAGCCGCAGGTTCCTTTATTTAAAACTGCACCCTGGTGAAATGGCGGACTACCGCGAAACCGCCCCGATCAAAGGCATCATCGAACTTCATCGCGACCCCGAAGCGAGCCTGGAAATGCTTCCGGCATCGACCGGTGATATATTAAAACGCACCCTGTTGCAGAATTTCTCAGGTCCGATTTCCGCCCTTGAAACTCTTGACCGCCTGCATGGTATCAGCGAGGCTGCGCAGCGGTTCACTTTACGTTACCCGGATGGCGCAAGCGCGGCGCGTCATTTGATAGAATACTTCAAGAAATAATTCCCCCATAGAGTGATGTAATTATAGGGAGGATACCAATTGATTTCCCCTTAATAAGTTTATAATATTCTACGTATTCTACCATAAATGTTATGGACGGGAAAATGAAATTATTACCATTAGTATTTCTGGTCAGTATTATTTCTTGCGCACACAGCAAGCCTTTTGCGTACCCTCCCCGAAAAAATGAGAGGATGAACGTGGCAGAAGCGCCTAAGGATTGTTATTTGGTCGCTGAATCAAATGATAAAAAATACGGTACTTTTAAACTGTCTCCAAATAACACTCCCCTGAATTTCGAATGCATTATCTACAAGGGGAAAGATTTTATTAAAACCCGGAAAACCTATTCTTACACTGATAATTACAGTGACAATGGCAGTAACTTGAAATGGGTTAGTCCCCCCGGTGAGACTTCTGACGGCGCATCCATTCCGAGTGTTGTCTGGTTTATATTTGGGCATCCTTTTGACTCCAAAAACTTACGCCCGGCAATAATTCATGACTATTACTATTGCGCAAGAACACGAACGAGATCGACCGCAGATGATACCTTGTATTCTTCATTGCTCGCAGAAGGCAAAGGCTGGTTGACAGCAAACTTGATGTTCCTCGGGGTGCGCATTGGAGCCCCAGATAAATGGGAAGTCCTCAACTGCAAACCGCCAAAACCGTGCAACACAAAGAGCAATTTCTATGAACCGGAAGCAAGGTCCTGCGAAGCAGCCAGTGGGAAGAATTACGAATACTTACATGCTTCGAATTTATTCAACAATATGCAAGACTATAACGGTAGAGATTTGGCCAAAAAAACATTCGTTGCAAAATATGGCGGCATGATACGCACAATGAAAACGACAAATGGTGAAATTCTAGATGTCGTAAATGGTCTTCTCGTTCCTTACGGATCACCTGCGGCAAATGATCATATTGAAAAATTACAAATGCAGTTCAGTAAGGTGGTTAAAAATCGTGGTGATCACCGCTATGAGAACTTTGGATTAATGACGATAATCGACAGCAAAGAACTGGAGAGAGGCGAAAATATTTCCCCATGGGCTCGAGGGCAAATTAAAGTTCTTGATGATTACATTGACAAAAACGACCTCAATGTCCCGGAACTTTATTCTAAAAAAAGATCCAAGGACGATCCTGGTCCCGCATTATTCGTACAACGCAGTGAAAAAACTCAGGGTGGCGAAAAATATCCACTCGCCAACGGAAGTATTGAGAAAATCTCTGAGCAATTCTTAGGACTTCCGGATGCGCCAGAAAAACAGTAATACTTGAGGCGAAAGGCGTGCTTCGCTCTTCGTTATAATATAGGTGACGCAATCTGGATCAGTCCATGCCCATGAAACGACGCTATACGCGCAAGCCGGGGATAACGGAACGCCAGGTGGATGATGTTTATTTCCTGGTTAATCCTGATAACGAGGCCCTCTATCACCTGAATTCCGTAGGTGCCGCCTTGTGGCGGTTGCTGGAGGATGAAACCAGCGGTGAGCAGGCCGCCGAGATTATTTGCCAAGCTTTTCCCGACGCCGATGCAACAACGGTGAAGACCGATTTGGTCAAATTGATAACGGAATTAGCCGATCATCACCTGATAGAGCTGGTTAACACCAAGGAGTGATAATAAAGACCCATTGGGATCGTTCCTTGGCATAAGGACTGATTTTCCCATTTATCTTAAGTAATTGTTATCCTGGGGCGGGTTAGGTAATGTCTTGGTCAATAATGAAAAAATAGAGGGAACGCAAAATTGAGGGCCTTAAAGGGGAAAATACATCGTATTGTGGCGGCCTTGTTTTTTGCCGCTGTTTTCCTCCTCGGCCCCGTTTCCGCCCAGGCAAAATATGCTTCATACGTTATCAATGCCAAAACCGGCGAAGTGCTTCATCAAATTAATGCCGATACCCGCAATTACCCTGCTTCGTTGACCAAAATGATGACCCTTTACATGGTCTTCGATGGTTTGCAGAAGGGCAGCATCAGCCTCAACCAGTCAATTACCATATCCGCCCGCGCCGCCCGCCAGCCTTCATCAAAACTGGGGCTCTTAAAGGGCGATACGCTAACTTTTGAGCAGGCTATTTTAGCCCTTGTCACAAAGTCTGCTAACGACGTTGCCACGGCGATAGGCGAAAACCTGGGTGGAACGGAGCGTAAATTTGCCCTGACTATGACGGCCAGGGCACGAGCCATTGGCATGTCGCGTACGACCTTCCGCAATGCCTCGGGCTTGCCCCATCGTGGCCAGCTATCGACTGCCAGGGACATGGCGACACTGGCACTTAGACTCTTCAATGATTTCCCCCAGTATTACCATTACTTCTCAACAAAATCTTTTGTTCACAATGGCCTGGTTCACAAAAACCACAACGCTTTGTTGAAAACCTATAAAGGCACAGATGGCATTAAAACCGGTTACATCCGGGCTTCCGGGTTCAATCTGGTGGCATCGGTGGAACGTCACGGTCAACGCCTGATCGGCGTCGTCTTTGGTGGCAAATCATCTCGTGCCCGCGACAGGCACATGGCCAAACTTCTTAACAAAAGCTACGCCAAAATCGCCCCGCCCATAAATCAAACCGTGGCCTCCTTAAAGCAGGCCAAGAGGGTCAAGGATCACGCCCTTACGAAATTGCAGTGGGGAATTCAGGTCGGGGCCTATAAAACGACCCAGCCAGCCTATAAAATTGCCCGACGGGCCGTTGAAAAAGCCCCCGATCTGTTATTTGAAGGTAAAATCCGCGTCGTGCCCCTGAAAAAGGGCGTACGCACCCTGGTCTACCGGGCACGTATTCTCGGTCTAAGCAAACACAATGCTTACCGCGCCTGCAAGGTCCTCAAACGGCGCAACATCAATTGCATGGAATTGAGAATGAAACAGCCCCTGCAACAATTGGCGGCTGCTGGATAGACGAACCGAAGGCCGGACATCTCCCCAATCGACTGCTCCTAACCCTTTCGGGACGATAGCCCTTAGCGGATGCTGTAGGAGGCGCTGGCGATGATATAGCTGCCGAGGGTCAAGATTGCGATGAAAAAACTCCGGCGAAATACCGCATCAGACAATCGTTGTCGGATTCGTCGACCGACAATCATGCCAAGAATCGCGGGCAGTAATGCGGCAACGGACACAATATTGAGCTGGACTGTGAGTATATTGTTCCCATGCAACGCCAGGGCGAGGGCAAGTGTCGATACCGTAAAGAGCATTCCCATCGCCTGAACCAGCATGTCACGCGACAGGCCGATGGCTTGCAAGAACATCACACCCGGCACAACGAAAGACCCGGTCATTCCCGTAAAAATGCCGTTGGCAATCCCAAACATGGGACCAAGCCAAACCTCCCGTTGTGCAGAGATAGACAGCCGAACACCGATAAGATTCAATCCCGCATAGATCACCAGAAGCACACCAAGGAGCCCCGAGAGCAGCGAAATGTCTATCCGCGTCAACGCGGTCGCTCCAACCCAGACGGTTGCCGTGGCCATCAACAGGAACGGCCAAATCCGGCGCAAGATGGTTCGACCATTGCCGCCAACCGCAGCCTGCCATAGATTTGTCATTAACGAAGGCACGATGAGCAGCGCCATGGCGGTCGGAAGGTCAAGTGCCGCCGTGAGCAACCCAAGACTCACCGTCGGCAGGCCAAGGCCGATGACTCCTTTAATTGCTCCCGCAAGCAAGAACGTAGCGATGATCACGGCAATAATGACTGGATCGAACATGCGGTCATTCTAGAGCTTCGATAGGGCACTCGAAAGCATATTGAATCTGTCCACTTATGGCGGCGGCTGCATAAATCAATCGAAAGCACAAAAGAAACCCGTCATTCCGGCGAAAGCCGGAATCCAGTTCTTTAAGAGTGTTTCCGGGGCACCTTGTTTATTTCGCGCCTACCGGGTTAATACAGATTCTCACTAGATAGAGAGTAAACGGCGCGCCACACTAACACCGCCCAATTGGCTGCTGTTGATCCTTTTCGGACCAGTTACTGTTATCTATCAACCCTGATAGACTACAGACTCCTTACACCAAATTGGGAATTGTTTGATGGTAGATGTAGCCACACTCGACGACTGGTACAGTAAACTTCGCACTCAATGGGAATGGGTTGCTGGTTGTGGTGAGTTCGCAGTGCTATGGAATAGCGAGGAGTTTCAGAGGTGGCATACAGAGCAACCGGTTCGCGCCCGTGAATCACTTTTCCTGATTATCAAGTCAGTGGTGGGTAACAATGCAGCCGCAGGTGTCGCAAGAATATTTGACCACGAATCCGGTAAAGATAGAATCTGCATTCCACGGCTTATGATTTGCCTTGAAGATGAAGAAACTGCAAAGGCTTATTGCCGCGCTCCTGACGGACTAACGCACCTAAATCACGCTAGGGCTATATGGAAATCCGTACAGAATGCCCATTCCAATTTATCAGTTCAAAAAAGGCAGGCCAGTCCGACTTTGTTAATTAAGGCGTTTCGCGAATACAGAAATTCCAGGCAGGCACACCTGCTAGAAAATGAACCTGAGGGCGTGTTCTATGCGGACTTATGGCACCTCGCGCACGAGGCAGGGATAATCATCGAATCACTAGGAAGGGCGTCTGACACGTGCACTGTAAGTGCCTCATCAGTCGGAAAAGTGTGGGCGGGAAGGCACTTGGAATTGTTTGAGTTATTGAAATCGTAGTAGGGAGTAAATATCTGTTACCACGCTTACATTTCCGCAATTGGCTAATTGCTGCCGAAAAAGGGACGAGTGCGGCAACTCTATTTGTCGTAGGTATCTCCGCTAACCAATCCGGCCCGAACCAGATAAAGCCTTTCTCGGCGCACTTGCTGCAAATGAGGAAAGAGAAGAACTGGATTCCGGCTCAAGGTCGGAATGACGAAGGATGAAGTGAGAATATCCGCTCCCTGACCCGGGGCCGGGGTGACGAAAGTAAAGTTAACCGAAAACCGGTGGCTCCAGGCCGCTTTCGCGGAGCTGATTGCCGAGCACTTCTTTCAAACGTTCCAACCCGTCGCGCGTCGTCGACTCACAACGCGCCACCAGGACGGCCTGGGTATTGGACGCCCGCAGGAGCCACCAACCGTCATCGGATTGCACACGCACGCCGTCCATATCGTGGACGGTGATGCCGCTGATCGATTTAAGGCGCTCTGCAACTTCCTCGACAATCTGGAATTTCCGATCCTCCACGCAATCAAAACGCAGCTCCGGGGTGTTGATCATCTGTGGCATGGCGTCCAACATGTCATCCAGGCTCTGATCCGAAGAAGCAATGATCGACATCAGGCGGACGGCGGCGTAAAGCGCGTCATCGAAGCCGTAATAGCGATGCTTGAAGAAAATATGGGCGCTCATCTCGCCAGCCAATGGCGCGCCGGTTTCCTGCATCTTCGCCTTGATCAGGGAATGGCCGGTCTTCCACATCAGGGGATTTCCACCCATGCGTTTGATTTCTTCAAAAAATACCTGGCTGGCCTTGACGTCGATGATGATCGTCGCGCCGGGAATGTCGCGCAGGACCTCGCGGGCCAGGATCACCATCATCTGGTCACCCCATAAGACCCGGCCCTGGCTATCAATCAGGCCGATGCGGTCACCGTCGCCATCGAAGGCGATGCCCATGTCACAGCCCTTGGCGATAACCGTATCCTTCAATTGTTGCAGGTTGGCCTCGACCGTCGGGTCGGGGTGATGGGCAGGGAACAGGCCGTCAATTTTCTCGTTGAGCAGAATATGACGTCCGGGCAAGCCTGCGACGAGGGCGACCAGCGCCTCGCCAGCCGCGCCATTGCCGTTATCCCAGGCGACGCTCAGTTCCTTATCACCGCGATAATCTTGTTGTAATCTGGCGACATAATCATCGAATACAACACTGTCTTCCTGCGTGCCTTCTGCTTCCAGAAAATCTCCGGTGGCGACCAGCTTGCCTAAATTCTGAATATCGTCGCCAAAAAAAGACTGCGCCCCCAAAGACATCTTGATGCCATTATAGTCGGGCGGATTGTGCGAACCGGTAATCATCATGCCGGCGTCAGCTTTAAGCACATGAGTGGCGAAATAGAGCATGGGGCTTGGGCCACAACCGACTTTAAGGACACGCAAGCCCGCCGCGCTTAATCCTTCTACGGCAGCGGCTTCGAGTTCGGGCGAAGAAAGGCGCCCGTCATAGCCAATGGCGACGGACGCACCTCCGCTCCGTGCGATGATGGTGCCAAAACCATGACCAATAGCGCGAACGTCTTCAGGGTTTAATGTCTGCCCGACGATACCGCGAATGTCGTATTCACGCAGGATGGTCGGATCCAGAATGCGCGCCTGCGTCATCGCCTAACGCCCCCCATTGGGCCGCCCCAGGCAATGATAATCAAAACCGGCGGCGGCCATTTCATCAGGATTGTAAATATTGCGAAGATCGACTAGCACCGGTTGTTTAAGCAAAGACTTGACCCGTTCGAAGTCGAGCCCGCGAAAAGCATTCCATTCGGTAATAATGACCAGTACGTCCGCAGCCTCCATTGTTTCATAGGTTTCTTCGCACCATTGCACGTCAGCGAGCATTTCACGGGCTTCGTTCATTCCTTCAGGATCAAATGCCCGGACCTTCGCCCCCGCCTTTTGCATGGCCGGAATAATGTCCAGGCTGGGAGAATCGCGCATGTCGTCCGTATTGGGTTTGAAGGTGACGCCCAGAACGGCAACGGTTTTACCGGCAAGGGAGCCGTCACAGGCGGCAATGACCCGCTCGGCCATCTGTTTTTTCCGTTTGTCATTAATTTCGACAACGGTCTCGACAATTCTTAAGGGTGCGCCGACATCCTGCGCCGTATGAACCAGCGCCAAGGTATCCTTGGGGAAACACGATCCCCCGTATCCCGGCCCACTGTGCAAAAATTTTGAACCGATACGACCATCAAGGCCAATTCCCTTGGCCACATCCTGAACGTCGGCGCCAACCTTTTCGCAAAGATCGGATATTTCGTTAATGAAGGTAATCTTGGTCGCCAGAAACGTATTGGCGGCGTACTTGATCAGTTCCGCCGTTTGACGTTGGGTAAACAGGATCGGCGTTTCGATCAAGTAAAGCGGGCGATACAGGTTTCGCATGACCTCACGGGCGCGCTCGACCTCGGTGCCGATAACGACCCGGTCAGGTCGCATGAAATCGTGAATGGCCGACCCTTCACGCAAAAATTCAGGGTTCGAGACCACATCGAAATCGGCATCGGGACGGGCCTCAAGAATGATCTTTGCGACTTCCGTTCCGCTGCCCACGGGGACCGTCGATTTATTGACGATCACAGCGTACCCGTCGAGGGCTTCGGCTATTTCCCGCGCCGCGCCGAAGACATAGGATAAATCCGCATGACCGTCGCCGGGTTGGGTCGGGGTTCCGACACAAATAAAGATCACATCGGCACCGCTGACGGCCTGTTTCAGGTCGGTGGTGAAGCTCAAACGCCCCGCTTTGACATTACTGGCGACCAGATCTTCCAGGCCGGGCTCGAAAATCGGCATGATCCCCTCACCGAGCCGATCAATCTTGCCCTGATCTTTATCGACACAAACCACATCGACGCCAAATTCTGAAAAGCAGGCACCGGAAACCAGGCCCACGTAACCCGTGCCAATCATCGTAATACGCATTTAGTTTAGTCCTTCACATATTTTTTTAGCATCTCACACATACCGTCACTGAGATCATCGCGGGCCAGGGCAAAAGCGACATTGGCTTCCATAAAGCCCAATTTATCGCCGCAATCAAAACGCGTTCCTTCGAAACGAAGGCCATGGAACGCAATACTATCGATGGTCTTGGCCAGGGCGTCGGTCAGTTGAATTTCCCCCCCTGCCCCTTGCTCCTGCTTACCTAAGTGTTCGAACACTTCGGGCTGCAGGATATAACGGCCGATGATGCAAAGGTTGGATGGTGCTTCTTCGGGAGACGGTTTTTCAACCAGTCCTTTGGCCCGCGCCAGACGGCCGTCGTCTTCAACAACATCTAAAATGCCATAACGACCCGTGTGTTCGCGGGGCACTTCCTCGCTGGCGACGATATTGCCGCCGGTGTCCTTATAAACATCCATCATTTGCTTCAGGCAGCCCGGTTCGGCCATAATCAGATCATCGGCCAACAGAACGGCAAACGGTTCCCCGGCAATAAAATGCCGGGCGCACCACACTGCATGGCCGAGGCCGAGCGGACGTTGTTGGCGCGTCGAGGAGATTTGCCCCGGCTTGGACATGACATCCTGAACCTGCATCAACGTTTCGGACTTGCCGTGTTCTTTAAGGATTTCCTCAAGCTCGAAACTATGGTCGAAATGATCGAGCAATACGGACTTACCGCGCCCGGTGACGAAGATAATTTCCTCGATCCCCGCATCCCGCGCCTCTTCGACCGCGTACTGGATCAACGGCTTGTCGACGACCGGCAGCATTTCCTTCGGCATCGCCTTGGTCGCGGGCAAAAACCGCGTACCCAGTCCGGCGACGGGAAAAACAGCTTTCCTAACAGGCTTGACCATTAAAATTCCTCGAATACATGCCCCAGATATTAAGGCAAATTAGTGCGCGGCCTTTGTGCCACACACACCGACCCGCTGCAACCTTACGAAAGCAGAACGTCCTTGGCGCGATTGATCTTAGCGGCCAAATAAGTTGATCCACCATGGTCAGGATGAAGCCCCGCGATGAGCCTGTGATGGGCCTCTTTTATCTGCTCAGTGCTTGCCCCTTTGGGCAGCCCTAAAATATCAAGCGCTTCCTTGGGGTCCATCTCGTCCTTGAAAGAGCCGTTCGATGCCGCCGCGTCGCGCCAGTCCGGATATAGGCGGTCCAGATAGGCCTCCAGAATTTGCGCCGATTGTTCATCCACGCCCCGGCAAACCTCAAATAAATCAATAACATCCTGCTGGCCTAACTGGCTTAAAGTGCGGCCTTTAAAAGGTCCTTCCAGCACCTCGCCATCCATCTGCCCGCTGGCGTGGTCCAGTGACATGCGCAGGAAACGGGTTTCCACTTCCGAGGCCCCGGACGATCCGGATGCTCCGGATGCTCCCCCGGCCATGCGCGAAAAGTTCTTGAACATTCTTGCAGCAGAACGAAAACGCATAAACCAGCCGACGAGCACAGGCAATATCATCACGGCCCAGGCGAGCCGTCCGCTCAGGGCAAGGAATAACCCGACAACGACGATAAATCCAAGGGACAACCACTTCAGCACTTTAAGAATCGTCTTCGGATCGGCGCTAACGTACCAGCGCATGCTCAGCAATAATCCAACCAGCAAGGCGATCCCGAGGATGAAATAAGGCAGCACGATTTATTGTCCCTTCAGCATGTTGGCCAATTTCAAAACCTCGCCGCCGCGCTGCGATCCGAAGTCTTCAAGGGCCGGACGACCACCAGCAGCGAAAACGGCGACAGCGCTCAACAAATCGCGCAACACATGGGCGCTTGTTCCGTCGAAGCGGCAACAGGCCCCGCCCGTTAATTTGGCGATCTGCTGGAAAGCGAAGCTTGCAACCGCATCGTCACCTTCCTGAAACATAAACACAGGCAGGCCAAGAATACCGAGCTCCCCGGCCAGCGCGCCTAATTTATCGACATCTTCTTCGACACAATCACCGATAAACACCAGCGCGTTGACTTTTTCCTTAGCTGTTTCACGAATTGCGTGCTTGAGCAATTTTCCGATCTGGGTTTCCCCGGCCAGACAAAAAACCGTGCCCATCAGTTTAAGCAGCTTATCGCCATCGCCCAGCCAGTTTGAGGCTTTAAACTCGCCGAAACCCCGATAGTAGGCCAGTTGCAGGTCAAGACCGCCAAGCGCCGCCGTTTCCCTGAACATCTCGCCCTGAATCTGTGCCGCCCTGTCCCACATGGGTTGACGGCTGGCGGTGGCGTCCATACCGAAAATCAATCGACCCCGCTTGCCCGGCGCTTTTGAACTGGGCACCCGGGCGACCTTTTCCAGAAACGCCTGAACGTCGTCAGGGGATGATTTCTTGCTGGGAAGGTTGCGCGCGTTGTTAGCCATGCCGGTCCTCGATGATTATTATCTAAAAATAAAGACTTGGCGGCGCGTATACCAGATCATTATAAGATTGATAAAGAAATTGACTTCTTAAGTGCAATCATTACATATTGCCGACGTGTTGCATTTGTTTGGCTTGCCTAAATAACCGGTACGCCGATTAGCTTAGTTATCTCCTGACAGTGTTAACGCTAAATCGACTGCGACATCACATGGTGTGAAACGCGGAAATTTTTATCCTGTTTGAGGAAACTAACTATGACTACCGGTACTGTAAAATGGTTTAACCCTACCAAGGGCTTTGGCTTTATCGAACCCGAAGACGGTTCTAGCGATGCTTTTGTTCACATTTCGGCCGTCGAACGCGCCGGCTTGAGCACGCTTAACGAAGGGCAGAAAGTTTCTTATGAACTTCAGCCTGGACAGAACGGCAAATCTTCCGCCGAGAACCTGTCGATCGTCGAATAGTTCTGTAAGACGCCCGCCTCTGGCTATGGTCAGGGGCGGGCTCTTTACATCTAGCAAGACCAGCCCTGCACCGATTCTTAAGAGATTGAAGAAAGTAGGCTGACCGCCCGCCGGTCATTTCTTCGACGATATTTTTTATCAGCATGCATATAAGACGATACGGCGCGATTCTTCCCGCAGCCCTCGGTCGTTTGCGCTGATCCAATTTCACAAATATTTAACAATAACGCCCTATGATGCGCGCATAAGCGCCGGTCATTGGAGCTTTGAATACCAAGGAAATACAATGAATAAAGAACAAAACTTTCTGGTCAAATATGGCCTTCATAACTTCGTCACATGCGCCCACTCGCGCGGCAAGCACGTCTTTTTCATCAAAAGACTGGAAGATCAAAATATGGTCTGCCACGCAAAATATTTGATCCAGAGCAGCTTTGGTGAAACCGCCACGATTGAAGTGATCTAACAACCAAACCCGATAGCATCAATCAGGTTACGCACTTCCTGTCGCGCCGAAAGGTGCGACATGGTCAGGCTATCGGCCCCCAGAACGTCGATGATATCCATCATCGTCAGGCCAGCCAGGAACAGTTCCCGGTAGATGACCCGCTCGCCAAACCCGGCGACCTGCCTGAACCCGACCCTGACAGACAATTCACTGAGCAGGCGTTCGACCTCGCGCTTGTTGCGGGCGTCCAGATGGCTCAGGCGGTTGCGCATGACAATCCAGTCAGTAGAACCGCCATCCCGCTTGGCCCGGCGCATCTTCTGTTGCCAGACCATTTCCGCATAATGACTGGGATTCTTGATGGTCAGGGCCACCGGGTCGACACGGGCCAGCACGTCCAGGTCAATAAAGCTGTCATTAAGGGGCGTAATCAAGGTATCGGCGAAGGAATGACCAAGCCGGGTCAAAGAGCTGTCGGCGCCAGGGGTGTCGATAACGATGGCGTCATGGTCCTTTGACAATTCGTTTATGGTTTCAAACAGTCGCGTTTCATCATCAATTTCTGCGGCGTCGCGATTAGGCTCGGCGCTGTGCTCGATGATACGAAACTGCGGCATTGGCAAGTCGATCGCCTTCTCGTCGATAAAACGCTGGCGATTGCTAAGATAATTGGTCAGCGTTCCCTGTCGGGCATCAAGATCGATACAGGCGATGCGTCGGCCATCGCGCAGCAAGCCGACAGCCAGATGCATGGCCGTTGTCGATTTGCCGCTACCGCCCTTTTCATTACCCGTCACAATGACGTGTGCGCGTCTGGATGTCATAATCTTGAGCCCGAATCACTAATCAAGAGATGCGCAGACTTTAATCCCGATCAGGTAACTCTCACAAGCAATTGAACCCACTCCCATGCTATAAAAGATCACCAATCAAGCGCGGGGTGATGTTGTGAGCAAAAACTTTATCAATCATATTTTAAAACAGCTGGCCGATGTCAAGGAAGCGGGCCTGTATAAAGCGGAGCGAGTAATAACCTCGCCGCAAAGTTCCGCCATTACCGTTGCCACAGATGCCCAGGCTACCGAGTTCTTGAATTTTTGCGCCAATAATTATCTTGGTCTCGCCAACCACCCGGACTTGCTGGCAGCGGCAAAAGGCGCACTGGATGAACATGGATACGGGATGTCTTCGGTGCGATTTATCTGCGGCACCCAGGATGTCCATAAAGACCTTGAAGCCCGCATAAGCGATTTTCTTGGCACCGAGGATACAATTCTTTATTCGTCGTGTTTCGATGCCAATACCGGGCTTTTTGAAACCTTGCTGGGCGAGCAAGATGCGATCATCTCGGACGCGCTGAACCATGCCAGCATCATCGATGGGGTGCGTTTATCCAAGAGCAAGCGCTTGCGTTACGCCAACAACGACATGGCCGACCTTGAACGCTGCCTGATTGAGGCCGCAGCGTGCCGCTTCAGGCTGATCGCCACCGACGGGGTTTTCTCCATGGACGGCACCTTCGCCAACCTTCCAGGCATCTGCGAGCTGGCCGAACGCTATGACGCCATGGTCATGGTTGATGATTCCCATGCCGTCGGGTTTATCGGCCAGGGAGGGCGCGGGACGCCAGAATATTGGGGCGTTCAGGATAAAGTTGATATTATCACCGGAACCCTGGGTAAGGCGCTGGGCGGCGCGTCGGGTGGTTATACCAGCGGTGCCGACGCCATAATCGATTGGCTTCGACAACGCTCCCGACCTTATCTTTTCTCCAATACATTGGCCCCGCTCATCGCCACGACATCGATCAAGGTGCTGGACATGCTGGCGCAATCATCCGCCTTACGCGAGCGCCTGATGGCTAACGCTAAAATGTTTCGCACTGGTCTCGACAAAATGGGTTTTTCACTGGTTCCCGGCGAACACCCGATTATCCCGGTCATGCTTGGGGATGCCAAGCTGGCTTCCGCCATGGCCGGGCGGTTGCTTGAGCGCGGTATTTATGTGGTCGGTTTCTCGTACCCCGTCGTCCCCGAAGGCAAGGCCCGGATTCGTACCCAGATGTCGGCCGCGCACACACCCGAACAGATCAATCAGGCGCTCGAGGCTTTCGCAGCCGTCGGCCAGGAACTTGGAGTTATCAAATGAAAGCCCTGGTCAAAAGAAAATCTGAGCCCGGAATCTGGATGGAAGATGCGCCCCTGCCGCAGGTCGGACACAACGATGTCCTGATCAAAATTGGCAAAACCGCCATCTGCGGAACCGATGTGCATATCTATAACTGGGATGCGTGGTCGCAGGCGACCATTCCGGTGCCGATGATTATCGGCCACGAATTCATCGGCGAGACCGTCGAAATGGGCGTCGAGGTTCAAGGGTTGAAAATCGGCCAACGGGTTTCCGGCGAGGGCCATATCACCTGTGGCCATTGCCGTAACTGCCGGGCCGGACGGCGGCACCTGTGCCGCAACACGGTCGGGGTCGGGGTCAACCGACCGGGCTGCTTCGCCGAATACCTTTCAATTCCCGCCGCCAACGCCTTTGCCATGCCCGACGATATATCAGATGACATGGGGGCCATACTCGATCCCTTCGGCAATGCCGCCCACACCGCCCTGTCATTTGATCTGGTCGGCGAGGACGTGCTGATTACCGGCGCCGGTCCAATCGGCATTATGGCCGTCGCCATTGCCCGCCATGTCGGTGCCCGTCATATCGTCATAACCGATGTCAACGATTACCGCCTTGAACTGGCCGCCGCCATGGGTGCCACCCAAACCATTAATGTCAGCCAGAGCAGCATCGAGCAGGTCATGAAAGACCTCGACATGCGCGAAGGATTCGACATCGGCATGGAAATGTCGGGCACCCAGCAGGCCATGCGCCAAATGCTGGGCGTCATGAACCATGGTGGCCGGGTCGCCATCCTGGGGATTCCGCCCGGTGAAGAACTGGTCGACTGGAATCAGGTGATTTTCAAGGGTTTGACCCTAAAGGGAATATACGGACGCGAAATGTTCGAAACCTGGTACAAGATGTCCGCGATGCTGCAAAGCGGCCTCGACATCGCCCCCATCATCACCCATCACTTCGCCATCGACGACTTCCAACAAGGCTTCGACGTCATGCGTTCAGGAAAATCCGGGAAAGTCATTCTCGACTGGAATTAACCGTGCCTACCTATTTAAGCCAGTCACCCACCAGATACAGAATAAACGGCGCGCCATGCCGACACCGGCCAATCAGTTTCTCATGACCAGAAGAGGAAAATTTACGAGGTTTACGATAAGTGTTTTGCCTCGGTTTCGAGGAAGACCGGCACAGAAATAGACTTAGAAATGTAATCATCACAACCGGCTTCTCGGATCTTGGTTTCATCGCCTTTCATGGAAAGAACCGTTACCGCAACAATCCTAAGGCTTCCAGTTTCAGTCGAATCTCCAGACCCTTACCTTTCGCAGAAATTGCTATCTTGGTATCTTCTTTCAGGATGTGATTAAACAACCAATCCTTCAAGAATTTGCGGAACTGGTTAAGGTTTTCCTGATTGCGTTCATTGCGCCATGCCTCGGCGTGTAGGTTGACATCGTCGATAAGCCTTCGGTGAAGGTTGTAGTGTCTCTCAAAGCCCAAATAACCACAGGCCTCCATAATCGCTTCCTCACGACTAAAGTGATACTGTGTGTACTCAATCAGTTCGTTGATAATATTATCCACATCCGGGTCGTCAGCGGCTAGGCACATTAGGCGGTTCAACATCGAAACAAGGATTTGATCATCTTTGTTGAGGGCATCAACACCGACTTCTATGGCATCCGTCCAAATCACCACATCATCATTAGAGGCCAAGGGAAGTTCGACCCAGAACGTGGAGCCAATACCCGCTTCGCTTTTAAAGCCAATGCGACCAGCCATGCGTTCCACAAGCAACTTGGTCACCGTCAGACCAATGCCCGTCCCCTCTTTTGCTACCATCGGGTCTGCATCTGCGCGGTGGAATAGACTAAACACGCTTGATAGATCTTTCTTGGCTATGCCAATACCGGTATCGATCACTAAAATGCGTAGGTATCCGTAATCAGTTTCTGTTCCTTCAACGATTACGGTTCCTCCATTCTTATTGAATTTTATCGCGTTGGAGAGAAGATTAATCAAAACCTGCTTGAAGCGCGTGCGATCTGTGAAGAGTAGTACCGGCGGTCCGTTGCTGAATTGATCGATGATCTTAATGCTTCGTGCTTCTCCAAGCCGGGTTACTAAGTCTACGCAGTTGGAGACAACGTCGTTTGCTTCTAAGTCGATTAATGAAAGATCAATTTGATCGGCTTCAATACTTGCCAGATCAAGAATTTCATTGACCAATTCAAGAAGGTGACTGCCGCCCTCAAGGATGTTCTCGACATACTCGTTTTGGGTGGGTGAAAGGGTGGTGTTCGGGCTGAATTGCATCATCTGGGCAAACCCAAGAACAGCGTTCAATGGCGTACGCAATTCGTGGCTCATGCTGGCGAGGAATTCCGACTTCGCCTTATTGGCTTTTTCGGCCTCTTCCTTGGATAGCTTGATTTCCTCAAAGATCATTTCTCGTTCAAACTCAATCGCAGCGCGGACGGAGAAGATACGCAGAAGAGATATCGCTATTTCCGGAAAATGCATTGGAGCCTTGGATAACACGACGAGTATTCCCAGCGGTTGGCCCTTGGAATCGAACAAAGGATAACCGGCATAACCCTCGATGACCATTTTCTTGAGCATTTGATCTTCCGGAAAGCACTCCGTCACCCCTTTTTCATAAATTTTGAGGCTCTTGCCCACGACATTCTCACAAGGAGCGCCTTTGAGTTGATATACGAAATTGTCAGCAATTTTATTCTTGCTACAAAAGGAGATGGTCTCTATCGACTCGCGACTTTTCGAAAGCTTACCGATGAAGCCGTAATCCATTTTGATGGAACTCAACAATAATAGAAGAAGTGTGTCAAAAAAGGTTTTTCCTATAGCACCTGAAACGCCCTCGGCGACATTGAGCAGGAGGTTTTCAAAATTCTTGCGCTCGGTGATATCCGACTCTATTCCACCTATGCCGACAATTGTTCCATCGTTACCCAGAATAGGAAATTTCAAAGTCGTGAAAGTTTTCCCGCCAATCAGTTCTTCCCGAATAATTGTATCTTGGGCTTTCAGAACCGCCATATCGTGATCGTAAAATTGTTTCCCATACTCATCTTGAAAAACTTCCAGCGAAGTTTTTCCGATAATGCCTTTCAATTTCACACCGTAATTTTTTTCGTACTGGCTGTTGGCTTCCAGATACCGTTTATCCATATCTTTCAAATAGATTGGCATCGGTAAGTTATGAAGAATGCTGCGTAGGCGAGCCTCACTGTCCAGCATGGCCTTTTCAGCCCGCTTTTGTACGGTAATATCAGAGCCCGTTCCCCTGTAACCAACGAAAGCACCCGCATGGTTGAACACAGGCATGCCGTTTATACGGATCGTCGCGTGGGCCCCGTCTGGTGTTTCTAGTTTATAGATAAAATTGCGAAATGGTCGCCGGTTCTCCATGTCATCAAAGTGCTGAATCCACTTTTCGTCGTTTGTACTGTCTGCGGATGCATCTTGTCTTGTCATGCCAATGAAGACGCTCGGATCGATCTTTACAGAATCACGATACCCTTCAGAAATATATGAAAAGCGAAGATGTTCATCCAATTCCCAAAACCAGTCGGACGAAGATTCGGCAAAGTCCTTAAAACGTCCCTCACTTTTCCTCAATTCCTTAGTACGTGTTTTTACTTCGTAGCGTAGCCAGGCGACAATGATCCACGTTACGCAAAGGAATATGACTATTCCGCCGATGACCCAAAAAACCCAAACTGGGACCCCTCCGCGGATGGGCGCGTCCGTCCAGCGGTTCAAAAAGTGATGATAGTTGGAATTTGCACTGTTTTTCTGGACTGACAGATATCGGTCGATCGCCGCAAGTGTATCTACGTTGGTGCCTTTGGGGGCGGCGAAGCGAATCTCCACTGGATTGAAGTTAATGGAAGTTCGCGCCACATTGAACTCACTCGTATGCAGTATTCCAAACAGACGGCTGACGACTGCTACGTCTGCGCTGTCTTCAACAATGAATTTAAGTGTTTCCGTATAGTTCTTGGCAGGAATTATCGTATAGGTAACGCCGAATTTCCTAAGCAGGTCTTGGAGAGTTCGCGAATGCGTGGATTTTGGGACCAACGCTATGCGCTTACCCTGTAAACTAAGTACGGAATTGATTTCGATGGACGGGTTCCGATAAACGACCCCCCAGTTGCTGGCTAAGGCCTCGTTGGAAAAGTCAAAGCGACGAGCGCGATCTTCCGAATAAGCAATGCCGGTCAGGATGTCTATTTCACCCTTTTCCAGCATTTCCAAAAGGCCAGGCCAGGAATCCTGAACGTACTCCAATGTCCAGTGATTCTCAGCCGCGATGTCATTTAAGACATCCACCACGAGACCTTCTGGCTTTCCATCTAGGTGTTGTATGGCAAGAGGGGGGTTTTGAGGAATGCCGACCTTCACCGTCCGCACATCATCCGCCAACGCGGATACAGACAGGAAAAATAACGTGACCAGCGTGAATACCGTTCTTAACATCACCATGTATACTTTGAGCCAAACAATAAAAGCTCGTTTAATATGTATTTCTTTCGTTAAGCAAACAACTATAGCGACACCCTCATATCTGATAAAGAATATAATAATCAGCCGTATAAATGCCGTTATGTCGGCTAAAAGCGATCCCAAAAAGGATGTGTGTGACAATCCTGTATGTTATGTAGTGACGATACGCACGGAATGAGCGATTATTTGTGAATAACGCCGTTGGGATGGAAGGCGTGGAAAACGAAGGCGAAGGTGATGTCGTGGGCGACGTCTTGCCATTGTGTGCCCTGGCGCTGGCGCACGACGATATTGCCGACGTCACGCCCTTTGGTAATCAGTTTACTGTCCAGGGCAGAATTCTGTCCTGCCTGCCAGCTTAATTCCAGGCCGCCACCGGCGTTAACTGCGCCTTTTCTGCTCAACAACGGCAGGCTCCAGGCTTCCCCGCTGACGACAATGACCCGGACCATGGGGTCAATGCCTTCGGGCATCTCGCCCTGGAAGAAACCGTAAGGAACGTTACGGCTGTCATAGCCGACATAAGGATTGGCCCCATATTGTCGCGAGTCGGGAGAGTTGGGAACCAGCACCATGCCATCAGGGGAGCGTTTCTTGAAGCGCTCGAAGGATTCCAGCCGTGACGGCAGGACTTTCAGGCTTTTTCCAGTCATCGAGCCGACGATGCCTTCGCCAAGAAATTGTTGCCACCAGGATTGGGTCTGCCGGTCATACATGACCAGGTCGCTGTTGCGTAATTTTCCGGTGGTGCCGAAATCGAGCACCTTACCCTCGAGTCTACGATCGAAAACGATTGATGAATTACATAACGGGCAATAGGTCACCGTTACCGGTACGCCGCCAATACTGTCATTGACGATTTCATGCCACATCATAACGCGCAAGGGGTAGGCGCGGACCTCGCCATTGACATGCAAGGCGATAACCGGTTCCTGCGCACCAAGGTCGGTAATTTGCGAAGCAGGCCGGAAAGAAGGATCATCGATGGAAGGAATGCCATCCTTGGCCGGACCGCCGGAAAAAATCTCCGATAGATCGACACTGGATTTGCTGAAATCCGTTTTCTGCCACTCGGCCTTCCAACTATCGGGAAAAGACGCGGCTTCGGCCCGTCCCCCGGCAAGGACGAGCATGACAAAACTGGCTAAAACGAATGTGAAACTAAAACGATTGTAATATTTTTTCATGATCCAAATGTGGGCTCACCCAGGCCCCATGGCAATTCAAACATCTATCACATTACGGTGAGCCATTTTCTTGACCGGGAGCCACGCAAAGGTCACACTCCGCGGCCATCAAATTAAAGGACAGGACATGAGCGACAAGGTTGATTGTGTCGTCATCGGCGCCGGTGTTATCGGGCTTGCGGTGGCCCGTAAACTGGCTACGGCAGGCCGGGACGTCATTGTGCTGGAAAGCGAAGATGCCATTGGCACCATCACCAGCGCCCGCAACAGTGAAGTCATCCACGCCGGACTCTATTACCCCGAAGGCAGCCTGAAGGCCCGCTTGTGCGTCGCCGGTCGCGCCCTGCTTTACGATTATCTGCAAGAACGGGCTATCAATTACCAGCGCTGCGGCAAGTTGATCGTCGCCATCAACGAAGAAGAGGCCGCGGCTCTGGACGACATTCTTGCCAAGGCTCGTATGAATGGCGTCGATGACATGGTCAAGATCAGCGCCGCCGACGCCCACGCCATGGAACCGGAACTGTCTTGCGTCAGCGCCCTGTTTTCACCTTCCACGGGCATCTTCGATTCCCATTCCTATATGCTGAATTTGCAAGGCGACGCGGAAAATCACGGCGCGGTTTTCGCCTTTTTAAGCACCGTTACGGGCGGGCGGATCGAAAACGGGACGATCTCGCTCGACGTTTCCGGTGATGATGGAACCATGACACTGGATTGCCGCACCGTCATCAACGCAGCCGGGCTCGGGGCACAAAAAATCGCTTCGTCCATCGAGGGATTCCCAAACGCAGTAGTGCCCCCCCTGCACTACGCCAAAGGAAATTATTTCACCCTTGCTGGCAAAGCGCCGTTCTCGCACCTGATCTACCCCTTACCGGGCAAGGCCAGCCTTGGCACCCATTACACCCGCGACCTTGGCGGCCAGGGCCGTTTTGGCCCGGATGTTCAGTGGGTTGATGAAATTGATTACGCCGTCGATCCGCAGCGGGGGCAAAGCTTTTACGCCGCCATTCGGCGTTATTGGCCCGGCCTTGCCGATGGGGCCCTCAACCCCGCATATTCCGGCATTCGGCCAAAAGTACAGGCGCCGGGCGAACCGACCGCCGATTTCATTATTCAGGATGCCTCAACCCATGGCATTGGCGGGCTGGTCAATCTGTTCGGCATTGAATCACCGGGCCTGACATCGTCGCTGGCGCTGGCCGAAGAAGTCGCCAGCAGGCTTTGATAAACAACCCTCCGGTGTGGTAAAAGTGATTCTCTTAAGCCCTACCCGCCCCCGGAATTCGTATTATGAATTACGGGGATATGCAGGCCGCTAACATACTGAGCCACCCTAGGGAAAACCGCATGACCCGGTTACGCACGACACTCGCATCTATTCTTCTGTTTAGCCTCACAGTCGCCTCCCCTGCCCTGTCGCAGCAAAACGGGACGACCATTCAAGGACGACAGAAGGGGGAAGTGGCCCCGGTAGAACAACAAAATATCGAAATATTGCTCGATTATCGCGAACAGATGCGCGAACTGGTGCAGAGAATTTCCGCCTACGCCAAATCCCAACGCCCCAACTTCGTCGTCATCGTCAAGGGCAGCACAGAACTGCTGAAAAAAATTGACGACATCGACGAGACAAAGACATTTCCCGCCCGTGCCTTTATGCGCTCTATCGACGGCATCATTATCGATGGCCTTTCCTTCGGGGAGAAAACACTCGGCGTCCCGACCCCGCCGGAAAAGTTAGAGCGAAAGTTGCAACTGGTTCGGCTGGCCAAGAAAAACCGTCTCAACGTCATGGTCATTGACTATGTGCAAGACGCCAAACAGGCCAAAACGTCTTATGCTTTTAACGAAGAGCTGGGCCTGACTCCCTTCGCCGCCGGGGCCATGGGCGAAGAATTGAATGCCATTCCGACTTTCCGCAAATACCCGTACAAGGAAAATCCAAAAAGCATTATTTCCATGGCCGATGTCAAAAACTTCCTCTATTTGGGTGACACGTCTGGCTTTGGCCGCCAAGACGAATTTGCCTTGAAAATTCACGATACCAACTACGATCTCATCGCCGTCAACATCATGCACGGGCGCACCCCGCTCTCAAGGCAGGCGGTGGAAACCCTGAAATACAAGAAACTGGGGTCCAAAAGGCTGGTCCTGGCTCACGCCGATATCGGCTCGGCGGCGACTTACGATTATTTCTGGCAGGACGGTTGGCGCGAGGGCTCGCCAAGCTGGATCGCATCCCCTTTACGCGATAACCCGGACCGCTACCACGTTCAGTACTGGCGGCAAGAATGGCAAAATTTGCTGTTCGGAGACACAAACTCCTACATCTACGGTCTCATAGCCCAGGGCTTCGACGGCGTTATACTGACCGGACTGGAAGCGCAGAAATTCTTCATCGGCGGTGATAATGCTGGGGAAGAGACGCAGTAGAAGACTATTCCGCCGCCACCATCCGACCACCTTCCAAATCATAATAGTAGCCGTTGGAGAATTCCAGGCCGCCTGACAACTGTTCAAGAACGTCCGCCCCCTCCACAGCCGACAGATTTCGATCCAGCACGTCACGGAACGCACGGGCGACGCCGACCATATCGATGTCTTGCGGCGACAGGCGGAAGTGGTTGATACCCATTTTCCGCATCTGGGCCAACTCTTCGATCAGATTGTTGCAGGTGTAGGACAGGGTCTGGGTGCCGTTGACGGCGAGGAACGCATCACCGTCCAGGGTTTCAAGCTCCATACCGTCAGGGTCTTCGGCGCAGACGAATTGGCAGTTGTCCTTACTCAAGTCGTGGGCGCGGGCGTGGTAGCAGCGGGCAGAGACCGCCAGCGGCAAGCGCCCGAAGGCCAACACTTCCAGTTCCGGGCCTGCGTCCTTAGCCAAAACGGACAAGGTACTGGCTGATAATTCGACCGGCAGGCAGACACGTGTCGCACCATTTTTGGCAAAGAACGCCAAAGTTCCCTCGTTATAGACATTAATGAACGGGCCGATGCTGTGCGGCTTTCCGGCCAGCAGGGTGGCGGTGGAAACGTCGTTGGCTTCGACCCGCAAATCGTCCATGGCTGTTATATCGCGGACGATATCCATCTCGCGTTTGCTCATAATCAGCGCCAACGTCGACAGCACGACTTCCTTGCCCGCCCCTTGCAGGCGCTCAATCACATCGGCAATGACCGGCTCGAAAAACGGCAGGCGCTTCGAGCACACGACCTCGCCCAAGTTTACGCAATCGACTGGCGCTTCATCGGCCATGCGGAAATAGAAATCCCGCCATTTCTCAACAGGCCAGTTAAAAAGCACCGGCCCCAGGGTCAATTTTGCTTTTGTCATCGCACCCCCTAACGCCATGTTTTTTCATACACGCCGGTGGTTTGCTGCTGGCCTTCGCTTAAGTTTCCCAGATCCATCGGCGGCGGCGTGTGACCAGCGTGAGCGGCATCGACAGCCTTGCGGAAGGCCTGAACAACCGCCGCAACATAAGCCCGCCCGCGCTGGCGGCCTTCGATCTTCAGCGCCGTCACCCCCGCCGCCTGCAATTCCGGCAACATGGACCCCAGACTCAGGCTGGTCGGTTCTTCGAACAGGTACGACTCCTTACCTGCGGCGACAAAACGACCCTTGCATAAAGTTGGATAACCGGCGGCTTCGTTTGGTTGGAAGGCGTTGATTGTGTAGTCGCCGAGTTTGGAGACCAACCGGTCGCCTTCGTCTTCATAATGAACGTGGCTGGCTGGCGAACAAGCGCCGTTCTTGTTGGGCGAGACGCCGGTGGCATAAGACGACAACGCGCAACGCCCTTCGGCCATGACGCACAGGCCACCGAATACGAAGACTTCCGTTTCGACCTGGATTTGCTTATTCAGGGCAGCGATTTCAAGGATCGTCAAAACCCTGGGGAGAACCACCCGCTTGACGCCAAAGTTCTCAACATAAAAGCGGATCGCTTCGGGATTGGAAGCCGCAGCCTGCACCGAGAGATGACGGCGCAGGTCCGGGTGTTTTGTGGCGGTGTAATCGAGCAGGCCGATATCGGCCAGAATAACCGCGTCAGCGCCCAAGGCGGCGGCACTGTCAACGGCACGATGCCACGGCCCAGAATTGCCCGCTTCGGGGAACGTATTGATGGCGACCAGCACCTTGGCGTTGCGCGCGTGGGCATAATCCAGGCCCTGAGCCAGTTCCTTATCGTTGAAATTAAGTCCCGGAAAATTCCGCGCGTTGGTTTCATCGCGAAAACCCAAATAGACGCAATCGGCACCGGCGTCCACGGCTGAACGCAACGCCGCCGGGGTTCCTGCCGGACATACCAGTTCCAGGGGGGGCAACGTCATGACCTGGGCTCGCGCCGTTGACGCGTACGCTTGTCCATATCGCCGACCTTGTCGGATATTTTACGCAAGCGTGCCTCCGCCGCGTCATGGCGCGCCATAGTAGGCGCCAGCAAGGCATCGCGCAGGGTCTCAAGGTCGTGGTTAGCAAGAGAAGCGACACGGTTGGCGGCTTCAACGGCCACCCGCGCAGGACCGGCAAAAGGTCCGAACAGGGATAGAATATCGGCAGTCAGGTCGATTTCGGCCCCGTCGACGGCGTTGCGCAGGGCCACGACCACTTCCGTATCACCCTCGATCTCAAGATTGCGCGAGAAGAACATGGCGTCGCCGTCTATGCGGCCCTCCAGCATATCGAGCAGGGAAGCCAAGGGCCCGCGGATAATGGCGTTGGCCTGCTCGACCGGATGGGCACGGGCAATCGTCAATTTCGGCGCACGCTGATCCGGTTTAAGGATAAAAACATAAGGCAGATCGATGGGGTCGATCAGGATGGCCGCATCAGCAAAACCGTCCATGCGTTCGAAAACATCAGGATGCGCCCGGTGAATCAACAGCATCGCCGAACTCAGCGCCGGTTGCAGCATTACCGCCGGAACCGGATACAAGGCCATGCCAGCGAAAAGCACAGGCGAGAACGGCGGCGTCATCTTGGAAGTCGAAGTCATAATTCTCTAACCCTACAACGGGCGATCCCCACCCCAGTTGACCTGGGTCAATCTGTTACTTTTTTGTGGCGATCTCGTCCCATTCCTCATCTGAGAGTATTTCAGCAAAATTGAACTGTCCGGCACCGGCCAGCCATTCACCGCCGTCGATGGTGATGGCGTCGCCGTTGATATAGGTTGAGCCATCGCTGAGTAGATAGGCGACAAGATCGGCGAGTTCCTGATGATCGCCGACCCGGCCCAGCGGATTGCGTTTGGCCCAGGCATCCGCCAGCTTTTCATTGGGCACCAATCGGTCCCAGGCGCCGTCAGTGGGAAACGGCCCCGGTGCAATGGCGTTGAGGCGAATCCCCTTGCCCCCCCATTCGACAGCCAGCGAACGGGTCAGCGCCAGCACGCCAGCCTTGGCGATAGCCGAAGGCACGACGTAAGCCGAACCTGTCCAGGCATAGGTGGTAATGATCGAAAGCACGTTACCGGGCAGCCCCGCTTCGATCCAGTGCTTGCCACAGGCCAGCGTCATATAGGTACTGCCATGCAGAACGATGTTAATGACCGCGTCCACAGCACGGTGCGACAGGGTTTGCGTACGGGCCAGAAAATTACCTGCGGCATTATTGATCAGCGCATCGATTGGGCCATCTTCCCACACGGAATCGACGACGCTTTGCACCATTTCCGGATCGCGGATATCCAGTTTACGCCACTGGACACGACCACCGGTGTCCGCCGCCAGTTCAGCCGCCGTTTGCTCCAAAAGCTGCTCGCGCCGGGAACAGATAATTGGCACCCCACCCAGTTCCATGCAGCGACGGGCCATACTCTTACCGAGACCACTACCACCACCCGTTATGAGGATTCTCTTGTCTTTCAATAAATCAGGAACGAACATGGTGTTAGGTTACCTTCTTGAAATTGCCATCAATGGAGGTCAAGAATACACCCATGTTATTTTTTTCGGGAACAAGATAATGCTGACCAGGGCCAATAATTACAATGACGTGTGCCGGGCCCTTAAGTGGCAAATCCCGGAACATTTCAACATGGGTGTGGATGTGTGCGATAAACACGCCGAGCGAACGCCCGAAAAAACTGCACTGATCATCGAAGACGAGGACGGCGACGTCACCCAGTACAGCTTTCTCGCCTTGCAACGGCTGTCCAACAAACTGGCAAACCTGTTCGTCGCCCAGGGCCTGAAACCTGGCGACAGGGTGGCTATTTTGCTAAGCCAGTCCGTCGAGACCGGCATTGCCCACATCGCCGCCTGGAAAGCAGGGTTGATTTCGATCCCCATGTTTACCTTGTTCGGTGAAGATGCCCTGGAATTCCGCCTCACAGATTGCGGCGCAAAGGCCATCATCACCGACGCCGATAACTTTCACAAGATCGAGGCGATCAGGGACAAATTACCCAATCTGGAATTGGTCTTGCTAACCGGTGCTGGCGATTTTTCCGATGCCGGTAGTGGCCCTGTTTCCCTGTGGAACGCTCTGGATAAGGCCTCGGACGCCTTTACAAGCCTTATAACAAAGTCAGAAGACCCCGCTTTGATCATTTACACATCGGGCACCACCGGAAATCCCAAGGGGGCGCTGCATGCGCACCGGACGTTGCTGGGCCATTTGCCCGGCGTTGAATTCCCCCATGAATTTTTCCCGCAGGCTGACGACCTGATGTGGACCCCCGCCGACTGGGCCTGGATTGGCGGCCTCATGAACGTATTGATGTCTTCCTGGCATCACGGTGTTCCGGTATTGGCGCAACGGGCGCGGAAATATGATCCGGAAAAGGCGTTGGCGCTGATGGCCCGCCACCGGGTCCGCAATACCTTCATGCCGCCGACGGCGCTTCGATTGATGACCCAGATCGAACGCCCCAAGGAACGTTTCAATATTGACCTGCGCACCGTCACCTGCGCCGGTGAACCCATGGGCGCGGAACTACTGGATTGGGGTCGGCAAGCGCTGGGCGTTACCTTCAATGAATACTACGGTCAAACCGAATGCAATTTGGTGGTTGCAAACTGTGCCGAACTGATGGACGTCAAGCCCGGCTCCATGGGTCGCCCTGTACCGGGCCACGAAGTTGAAATAATCGATGGTGAGGGCAATATTCTGCCCCCCGAAGAAACCGGCGCCATCGCCATAAAAAGCCCCGATCCGGTGTTGTTCTTGGAGTACTGGAACAATCCGGAAGCGACAAAAACAAAGTTTTTGGACGACTGGCTACTCACCGGTGACCTGGGGACCAAAGACGCGGACGGCTATCTGTGGTTCGTCGGTCGTGATGATGACGTTATCTCGTCGGCCGGTTACCGTATCGGTCCCGGCGAGATTGAAGACTGCATTTCAAAGCACCCGGCGGTGTCGCTTGTCGCCGTCATCGGCGTTCCCGACCCGCTACGGACCGAGGCCGTCAAGGCATTCATTATGTTGCGTGCCGGAAACAACGGTGATCCTGATCTGGAAACCGACATTCGAAATTTCGTTAAAACCCGCCTGTCGCCCCATGAATACCCGCGCCATATCGAATTCGTTGATGATCTGCCGATGACAGCGACGGGCAAGATCAAACGGAAGGAGTTGCGTGATGGAGAAAAAGACAAGTAAAAGCCCGCGCACGCATATGCACGGCAATGACTTTCTTATGATCTTAATCTCCCCCCGAAGAATCAGCCCTTAAACGAAAGCCGAAAATTTCAGAAGTTGCTTTCCTCGACAAGTTCGATGACGAAACCGTCTTCGGTCGGGAAACGCTTGGAGATAATGGAGACGGCTTCGCCTTCATCGCGGGCGGTAACATTCCTGACATGAATGTCGGCCCATTGATCATCAAAGAAATGATGGTGCTGGTTTTCCTTAACCATGGCACGCACATCTTTATTGTAGATGGACACTTCGTAAACGTTGTGGCCGGTAACTGGCATTTGTAACATCGTTTCAGAACCTTTCCGGTGAAGTTGCCTTCCGGTGTTTTCGTCCGGGGCCATGCCGTACCGCTGAAAAACGGATTAGAGATGACCGTCTGTGTTTCTTCTTTAATAATTTACGATTTGATTGTTAAGAAACTCTTTCGCTATGTCAATTGAAGTAATTGTTGTCAAATTACAGTTAAATTACGGAAAGATTTTGTTAGGTTTTCTCCCGGTTTTTTCATACATGCTCGCAAAAATGGTTTCAGACAATCAGCATGGATGAGAGCTCGACAGGTAAAAAGCTCCAGCGAATCCCATTGATTCAAAAAATCTAAACCGCCTTAAAGGGGTATTAGTCAGGCAGGGCCTCGGAAATATGCTCGATCACGAACCCTCGGCTGGACGGATATTTTTGTGAAATTCTGGCCCGCGCCGCCTCTTCATTAGGAGCATTTGTCTCGACATAGCTGTTGTCAGCCCATGAATCTTCAAAGATCTCGTGACTTTCACCCTGCTTGACACAGGTGCGAACGTCTTTGTTATAAATCACAGCTTCATACTTAGGCATGTTCTGGGCCCCTTGATTTTATATCCAGCTTGAAAGTATGGCCCAATAGTTCCCGCAGGGCCAGATTTTCCACAGCAAAAGAACCGGGCTCGATTGCGCGTATGAAAAAACCCCTGCCAAATTCGGCAAGGGCTTTTAAATGGTAGGCGCAACAGGATTCGAACCTGTGACCGTCCGATTAAAAGTCGGATGCTCTACCAACTGAGCTATGCGCCCACTGTAATGGGAAGCCCGGAAAATAGGGATCAGGGACGGGCCGGTCAACACCTTTAATTGGTCTTTGTTTTTAACCCCTCAGACTTTTAGTTCTGCGAAGCGGGTAATCAGTTTTTGCTTGACCCCGGAAGGCACAAAATGGCTAATATCGCCGTCCAAACGACCGATTTCCTTGACGAATCGCGAAGCGATAAACTGATGCCTGTCCGAGGCCATCAGGAACACAGTTTCGATTTCACTGTTCAAACGCGCATTCATACCCGCCATCTGGAATTCGTATTCAAAGTCCGATACGGCCCGAAGCCCCCGAATAATCACCGCCGCGTTAACGCTTTCGGCGAATTTCATCAATAGGGAGTTGAAGGAACACACTTCAATTTCCGATTTCGATTTATCGCCAATCGCAGTTATTTCGTCGCGCACCATGTTCAGACGTTCAGCAAGGCTGAACAGAGTGTCCTTGCCTGTGTGTTCGGCAACGCCAATGACCAACTTGTCGACAACCTTGGTAGCCCGGCAAATGATGTCCATATGACCATTGGTCAACGGATCAAAGGTTCCGGGGTAAATGCCGATGCGCGGCTCAGCCATGAGACGTTCCTTCCCTTAATCAGAGGGCGTGGGATCAGACGCAGAGGTGTTTTCGGCTTCCTCTGCCCCTTCCTCGCCTGCTTCCTCGTCAGTGTCGTCATCATCGTCGCTCAGGCGGCTGACCGATACAACCCGTTCTTTGTCGGCGACGTTGAAGATCGTCACCCCGCGCGAAGAACGGCCAACGACACTGATGCCGGCAACCGGGCAACGGATCAACTGGCCACCATCAGAAACCATGACCAGTTGGTCGTCTGCGTCTACCGGGAAGGAGCCCACGACATTCGTCGCCTGGCCTTTTGGCCGTTTCAGGTCGATGCTGGCAATGCCTTTACCGCCGCGTTTGGAGATTCTGTATTCGTATGCCGACGTCCGTTTGCCAATGCCGTCTTCGGCAAGGGTCAGGATGAATTCTTCGTTTTCTCCCATTTCGGCAAAAAGCGGCTCGTTCAGGCGCGCCGCCCGTGATTCGTCCTGCGCCTTGTCATCGGGTCTTTCCGAATAGTCCCCGCCAGCCAACCTGCGCGCCGCGCTGACGGATTGCAGATACTCTTCGCGTTCGCTCACCGCAGCTTTAACATGACCAATCACCGACATGGAAATAACTTTATCGTCCCCATCGAGGCGGATACCGCGCACACCCGTCGAGGAGCGAGAAGAGAACACCCTGACATCGGTGACCGGGAAACGAACGCACTTACCGTCTTTTGAGGAGAGCAAAATATCGTCTGTTTCCGAACAGGCCTGAACACCGATCAACTGGTCGTCATCACCCAGTTTCATGGCAATCTTGCCGTTTGCCTTGACGTTGGTGAAATCCGACAGGGAATTACGTCTGGCGCCGCCCGACGCCGTTGCGAACATCACCGACAGGTCGCTCCAGCTTTCCTCGTCTTCAGGAAGCGGCATCAAGGTGGTGATGCTCTCGCCCTCATCAAGCGGCAACAGGTTAATCATCGCCTTACCAAGGGACGTCGGTGAGCCAAGCGGCAATTTGTAGACCTTAAGCTTGTAGACAATACCGGTTGATGAGAAGAACAGCACCGGCGTATGGGTGTTGACGACAAACACCTGGGAGACAAAATCTTCGTCCCGGGTACTCATGCCGCTACGGCCTTTGCCGCCGCGTTTCTGGGCCCTGTATGTGGACAGCGGCACCCGCTTCATGTAGCCAGTATTAGACACGGTGACGACCATATCCTCGCGCTGGATTAGATCCTCAAGATCGTGTTCGAACTCGTTATCATCGATAGCTGTGCGACGGGGCGTTGCAAATTGCTCACGCATTTCAAGCAATTCCTCGCGCAGCAATGCCATCAGCATCTCGCGCGAGCCCAGCAAGGCCAGGTGTTTCGCTATTTCTTCGCCAAGCACGGCCAGGTCATCTGCAATCTTTTCTCGTTCCAACCCGGTCAGGCGGTGCAGGCGGAGCTCCAGGATCGCCTTGGCCTGTTCTTCTGACAGCTTGTACTTGCCATCGACGACGGCCCTGCCTGGTTCGTCCAGCAATTTAATCATCGGTTCGATATCGCTGGCCGGCCAGTCCATAGCCATCAACTGCTGACGCGCCGTGGCGGAATCCTTAGCGGCGCGAATGAGCGCAATAACCGCGTCGATATTGGCCACGGCAACGGCGAGCCCTGCCAGGAGATGGGCCTTTTCACGGGCCTTGCCGAGCAGGTAAATAACCCGGCGACGGATCACCACTTCCCTGAAATTGACAAAGGCCTGAAGGATTTCCAACAGGTTCATCAATTTTGGCATACCGCCATCCAGCGCCAGCATGTTGACGCCGAAACTGGTTTGCAATGGTGTGAAGCGATAAAGCTGGGCCAACACGACTTCGGGGATGGCGTCGCGCTTGATTTCGACGACCACACGCACGCCGTCCCGATCGGATTCGTCGCGCAGGTCTGATATGCCTTCAATCTTTTTGTCGCGCACGCATTCGGCCATCTGTTCGACCATGCGCGCCTTGTTTACCTGAAAAGGGATCTCGGTAATAACAATGCCCTGGCGATCCTTACGGATTTCCTCAATCGTCGCCCGCCCACGCATGACCACCGAACCGCGGCCTGTACGGAAGGCGGAATAGATGCCCTGACGGCCCAGAATAGACGCACCCGTAGGGAAATCCGGTCCATGCACATGGTTTTCGATGATTTCATCTATCGTAATGGCCGGGTTATCGATCAACGCGCAACAGGCATCGATGACTTCGCCCAGATTGTGCGGCGGAATATTGGTCGCCATGCCAACGGCGATGCCACCGGCGCCGTTAACCAGTAAATTGGGGAACTGGGCTGGCAAAACAGTTGGTTCGCGTTCTGATTCGTCGTAGTTGGGCCTGAAATCGACCGTGTCCTTGTCAATGTCTTCAATCAGCGCGTGGGCCGAACGGGCCAAACGGGCTTCCGTATAGCGCATGGCTGCGGCGCGGTCCCCATCCATGGAACCAAAATTGCCCTGGCTGTCGATTAGGGGCAGGCGCAAGGAAAAGTCCTGCGCCATACGGACCATAGCGTCGTAGATCGACTGGTCGCCATGGGGGTGATATTTACCCATCACGTCACCGACGATACGAGCCGATTTGCGGAACGGTTTGTTGTATTCGTAACCGTTTTCTTTCATCGAATAGAGGATGCGCCGGTGCACCGGTTTTAGCCCGTCGCGGACATCAGGCAGAGCCCGCGAAACGATTACGCTCATGGCATAATCCAGGTACGAGCCGCGCATTTCTTCTTCAATTGATACGAGAGAAACGCCCAATTCCTCAGGAGCTTCAGGTGGGGGCGTGTCGGAAGGCGTCGTCACAAATAATAATCCAATGAATTCAATGATTTAAAAAAGACTTAGAGCCCCCTACAACGTGGCGACTCTAGGTCTCGAAATCTAGCATGTTACGGGGGCAGGTACAACCGAATGGAGGGGCTAAAAATGGCTCAATTAATGGTTATTTTTGGGGGCGAAATGCATGCTACCATTGGCCTTTAAAGCGACCAATACAGGGATGGATAAAGGAATGTCGGATCTGCCGGGGAAGACGATCTTTGATATGACAATCGGCGTCGCCGGATGCGGCGCGATGGGCCTGCCCATGGGCAAAGCCCTCGTCAAGGCTGGATTTAAAGTCAAAGGTTTCGATGTCAGGCCGGTTGAAGAATTTGGCGATTTCAAAAACAACATGATCACCTCACCGGGGGATTTTTCAGGCGCGGTCGATGTCCTGATTTCAGTTGTCAGGGATCAACGGCAAACCCGCGATTTGTACTTCGACAGGCAAGCCATTTTCCGGACGTCGGATTACCCGAAAATTTGCCTGCTTGCTTCGACCGTCTCTCCTTCCTTTGTCACTGAACTAGGTTCGATATTACCCGAGGACGTTCAATTTTTTGAAATTCCCATGTCCGGGGCGCCTGTCGCAGCAGAAGAAGAGCGCTTAACCTTTATGGTTGGTGCCGATGAACAAACCGCCGCCCCCATCAAGCCGCTACTGGAAGCCATGGGTCTTGAGGTGCATTTCCTTGGCGGCCTGGGCAAGGGCATGACCTGCAAGGTCTTGAATAACTTCGTCGCGGCCTCAAGCGTCGCCGCTGTTCGGCAGGTCCTACATGAAGCAACCAAACTTCAGCTTTCCCCGGCCAAGTTACTGGACGTTATGAAAAGCAGTTCAGGTGGCACCTGGTTCGGTGAGCATTTCGACAGCATTGATTGGGCCCGCGAAGATTATGACCCCGCAAATACCATCGGCATTGTCGAGAAAGACGTAAACGCACTGCTGGATGCCCTGAAGGAAATTCCGTCCGACTCTCAATCGTTGGATTACATCAAGACGGTACGCGATCGATTGTCGGCCATGCCGCCCGCGCCAGTACATTCGCAATAACGCATATGTGAAAACCAACCGGTAAATAATGTGGTAGAACTCCTTCTTATTTTTTTAATGGGAGATATTACCTGTGTTTAAAATCAATTTTCGTCAGGTTTTTGCGGCTCTCGCCTTGATTGTCGGCTTTGCCACCATCCTTAATGCGCCTGCCCGCGCCGAAGGCGATGGCTTGATCATCAAGAACAGCGATTTCGCCGTCGCAAAAACGATCGACCGTCTGGGCATTGCCCTGGAACGCAAGGGGATTACGGTATTCAAGCGGATCAATCACGCCAAAGCGGCGATGAGCATCGGCATGGAAATGGCCGATAGTGAAGTTCTCATTTTCGGAACCGCCAAAATTGGCAGCCCGCTAATGCAATCCAATCCGATGATTGGGCTGGTTCTGCCGCTGAAGGCGCTGGCCTGGAAGACAGCCGACGGCCAGGTCAAGCTGGCCTATACGGACCCGGCGTTTCTGGCCAAGCGTTTCGGCATCACCGATCGCGACAAGGTCTTCAAGGCAATGACCGGCGCGCTGAACAAATTCACCGACATGGCGACCAAAAAGGGCGGCCTGCCGATACAGTAAAATATCTAACCTTCGGGTCGCGCGTCGGCAAGTGCCCACATTGCAAGCGCCAAATATGACCTGTGGGGGCTAAAATACTTTGCCGTCCTGGCCGGTTTGCGTCTGCCGATCAGGCGGCTAAAGGTATTTTGCACCGTAATGTCGCCTTCAGGCCACACGTCAGGGCAATGGCAAAAGAAGATCGATGCCATATCGCACGTCCACTGACCGATCCCCCAAAGTTCCAACAACTGTGCCGACCGGCTGACGTGATCCATTTTGGCGAGAGTCTTTCCGCACAGTCTGCCCGCTAGCTCAGCCTCGCGGATGCCTTGAAGTGCCTTGACCTTGCTTCCGGACACACCGCACGTCCTGAGCGCCTCGAAAGCGCTCTGGCTAAAGAAATCCGGTATCTCGGAATTTACAGTAGACGCCGCCTCTTCAACACGGCCCCAAATCGACCCGGCTGCCTTGGTCGATAATTGCTGCCCGACAACTGCTCGAGACAAAAAGTACGCAAGGCTACTGGCTTTTGGTTTGGGAAACAAAACCGGACCAACGGACTGAATTGCTTCAACAAGCGGAGGTGACAGTTCACCGGCGGTCTCAATAAACCGCTGATAGATCACCACCTCATCAGCACTCGGCTGCATCTAGAACGGGATTTCGTCGTCCAGATCGCTGCCCGGCGCGTTGCCGCCGCCAGCGTTGCCGCCACTATTGTTGTCCGAGCCGCCGCCATAGCCGGGATCGCCCCCGGAATCACCATAGCTCGAACCGCCGCCGCCGCCGGAATAACCGCCGCCGCCTTCGCTGCGAGTGTCGAGCATGGTCAGCTCGCCGCTATAACGTTGCAGGACCACCTCGGTGGAATATTTCTCAATACCGGCATTATCGGTCCACTTGCGGGTTTGCAGCGCCCCTTCGATATAAATCTTGGAGCCTTTGCGCAGGTACTTCTCGGCAATGTCGGCCAGATGGTTGTTAAAAATAACAACCCGGTGCCATTCGGTTTTTTCCTTGCGCTCGCCGCTGGATTTGTCTTTCCAGGTTTCAGACGTCGCCACACTTACATTGACGATCTTGGTGCCGTCCTGGGCGAACCGTACTTCCGGATCGCGACCCAGATTACCGATCAGAATGACCTTGTTGACGCTACCTGCCATGAAAAAATCCCCTCAAAAAAACAAAACCGCGACTCCAATATGGGCGGACTCTACACGCTTGCCCTGCCCCCTTCCACCCAGCTTTTATCCACAAGCTGTGGGAAATTGCATCCCGCACATAATGGCAAATATCAGCCATCTGGACAAGAACAAAAAGCGAACATACTATTGCATACAGGATTCGCCTGTACTGCCTCTTTACGGCGGCGGTGATCGTCTATAAATCTGGGGGTTTACGCTAACGTGAAGACACCGAATAAGGCCATCATGGAAACAATTTCCGTCCGCGGCGCCCGCGAACACAACCTGAAAAACGTCGATGTGGATATTCCACGCAACAAGCTGACGGTGATTACCGGCTTGTCGGGTTCGGGTAAATCGTCCCTGGCCTTCGATACCATCTATGCCGAAGGGCAACGCCGTTACGTGGAATCGCTTTCGGCTTACGCGCGGCAGTTTTTGGAGTTAATGCAAAAGCCCGACGTCGATCACATTGACGGCCTAAGCCCGGCAATCTCTATCGAGCAGAAAACAACCTCGCGCAATCCCCGCTCGACCGTCGGTACCGTCACCGAAATCTACGATTACATGCGCCTGATGTTCGCCCGCGCCGGCGTGCCCCATTCCCCGGCCACGGGCCTGCCCATTGAAAGCCAGAGCGTCAGCCAAATGGTCGATAAGGTCATGGCCATGGACGAAGGCACCCGTCTTTACCTGCTGGCCCCCATCGTGCGCGGTCGCAAGGGTGAATACAAACGCGAGATGCTGGACCTGTCCAAACGAGGCTTCCAGCGCGTTAAAGTTGATGGCGAACTGTACGAAATCGACGACGTGCCCACCTTAAACAAGAAAGTTAAGCACAACATCGACGTCGTCGTCGACCGCATCGTCGTGCGCCCGGAAATCGAATCCCGCCTGGCCGACAGCTTCGAGACGGCGCTGGGCCTGGCTGACGGCCTGGCCTTTGCCGAGAATTCCGAAACCGGTGAGCGGGCGACATTTTCGGCCAAGTTCGCTTGTCCGGTGTCGGGCTTCACCATTGACGAAATCGAACCCCGGCTGTTCTCGTTCAACAATCCGTTCGGCGCCTGCCCTGCTTGCGATGGCCTGGGCACAGAAATGTATTTCGACCCCGAACTGGTCGTCCCCGATGACAGTTTGTCGTTGTCCGAGGGGGCGGTTGCGCCATGGGCCAACTCGACTTCGCAATATTACCGTCAAACTTTGGAAAGCCTGGCCGCACATTTCAACTTTCAGTTATCGACACCGCTCAAAAAACTGAAAAAGAACATCGTCGACTTGCTGCTTTACGGGAGCGGCGAGGAAGAAGTGACCATGAGCTACCACGATGGTCACAAGTCCTATGATGTCAGCAAGGAATTCGAAGGCGTCATCCCCAACATGGAACGACGCTGGCGGGAGACCGATTCATCGTGGGTGCGTGACGAACTGGGACGCTATCAAACGGTAACAACGTGCGAGGCCTGTTCCGGTCACCGCCTGAAGCCGGAAGCCCGCGCCGTCAAGATTGCCGGATTGCAGATCAGCGAAGTCGCCGAAATGTCCATCGACGCCGCGGCGTTGTGGTTTGCCGCTCTCAACGATCAACTCAACAAAAAACAGCAACAGATCGCCGAGCGCATTTTGCGCGAAATCAACGAACGGCTTGGCTTTCTGGTTAACGTCGGACTGGAATACCTGACATTGTCCCGTAATTCCGGCACTTTGTCCGGCGGCGAAAGCCAGCGTATCCGCCTCGCATCCCAGATCGGTTCGGGCCTGACCGGCGTGCTTTACGTGCTCGATGAACCGTCCATCGGCCTGCACCAGCGCGACAATGCGCGCCTGCTTGTGACCCTGAAAAGACTGCGCGATCTGGGCAACACAGTGATCGTCGTCGAACATGACGAAGACGCTATCCGCACGGCCGATTACCTGATCGACATGGGCCCCGCCGCCGGTATCCACGGCGGCAATGTCGTCGCCTGTGGCACACCGGATCAAGTCTTGAGCAACCCGGACAGCCTGACCGGCCAGTACATGACAGGGGTCCTGCAAATTCCCATACCAAAGCGCCGCCGAACGGCAAAAGGTGGCCGCAAGGTGACCCTTAAGGGGGCTAAGGCAAACAACCTGCAAAATGTCAGCGTCGATTTCCCGCTCGGCACCTTCACCTGCATCACCGGCGTTTCGGGCGGCGGCAAGTCGACACTGGTGATCGAGACCCTCTACAGGGCCCTGGCCCGGCGGCTGCACAAAGCCCGCGCCCATGCCGGTGAGCACGACTCCATTGACGGCATCGAGTTTATCGACAAGATTATCGACATCGACCAGTCACCCATTGGCCGCACGCCGCGTTCCAACCCGGCGACCTATACGGGCGCGTTCTCGCCCATCCGCGACTGGTTCGCCGCCCTGCCCGAAGCCAAGACCCGCGGCTACAAGGCCGGCCGCTTTTCCTTCAACGTCAAGGGCGGGCGCTGCGAATCCTGTCAGGGTGACGGCGTCATCAAAATCGAAATGCACTTTTTGCCCGATGTATACGTGGAATGCGATGTCTGCCACGGCAAACGCTACAACAGGGAAACCCTGGAAATCCGTTTTCGCGACAAATCCATCGCCGATGTGCTGGACCTGACCATCGACGAGGCCACCGACTTCTTCAAGGCTGTGCCGTCCATTCGCGACAAGATGCTGACCCTGCAAAAAGTCGGCCTTGGCTATATCCATCTGGGCCAACAGGCGACGACCCTGTCCGGCGGCGAGGCGCAGCGTGTCAAGCTGGCCAAGGAACTGTCCAAACGCGCGACCGGCAAGACTTTCTATATCCTTGATGAGCCGACCACGGGGCTCCATTTTGCCGATGTGGAAAAGCTGCTCGAAGTGCTGCACACCCTGGTCGATACAGGTAACACGGTGATCGTCATCGAACATAATCTGGAAGTCATCAAAACCGCCGACTGGATCATCGACTTAGGCCCAGGCGGCGGCAACAAAGGCGGCAAAATCGTCGCCGCAGGTACACCCGAAGACGTCGTCAAGGTGAAGAAAAGTTACACAGGGCAGTATCTAAAACCGTATTTTAGCAAATCACGGGGGAAGAAGCGGGCATGAGACCCCAAGGGACAAAGCGGCAACATTATATTCCACAAGGCTAGCTTTACGGACTTGGCCTTGTTATAGTTTTACTTATGTATTAACATATGTTCATACTTATTAAGGAGCGCCCCCATGGAACTGAAACTCCGCAAAACCGGAAATTCGCTGGCTACCACGTGGCCGAAAGAAATTCTCAACCGCCTCAACGTCAGTGAAGGCGACAAGTTGCATGTGGTCGAAACCCAACATGGTGTCCTTGTCACTCCTTACGACCCCAAGTTCGAGAAGACTATGGACATCGCCAAGCGCATCATGGCGCGTGACCGGGAAGCGCTCAAAGAACTCGCTAAATAAGCATGAGCGATGGAACCGAATTCATATGGGTAAGCGATGACGAGGCAGCGTCCATCAGCGTTCAGTCCGTTGCCCTTTTTGGTGGCCTGTCTGGCGAGGTTCGTGATGAAAATCTGCTGAAAGCCGCCATAGCCCGCCCCCTGAACAAATGGCACTACGACGATCCAAAACCTGATATCTTCACCCTCGCTGCGGCCTATTGTTTTGGCCTGGTCAAGGGCCATCCCTTTCATGACGGCAATAAGCGCACCGCCTACATCGTTGCCGTGGTCTTCCTGGAATTAAATGGTTATGTCTGCGCGCCTAAGCAAGCCAACATCGTGCGCACCATTCTCGGCGCTGCGGAAGGCTCCATCGGTGAAGAAGAACTGGCTAAGTGGTTTTGCGACATCAGCACGCTTTCCAGTTAGGAAAAATGCAGGCACTCAGCAGTCATTCTTCATGGCGGATGCGACTTTGTTAAAGTGCCCGAAATTATTAACCAGATCGTCTATTTGAGAGGAACACAGGTCTCCGCTCCACTCCTTACCGAGACATTTTTTCAGTTTGGCGGTCATATTTTCCAACACCTCGGCGGACCGATATAGTCGTTCGCCAGCGACACCGCATTTCCCTTTCACGTCCTTGAGCGTTTTTTTACTCTCCGCGAAGGTTTTTATCTTTGGCGGAGTAGTAAATATCGCCATGCCCAAACTTTTGGCCCGGGCAATATCAGTTTTAGACATTCGTTTCACAAGCTGGGCCCGTGCCCCCCTGGCATCTTTTATTTTCTTGCCGGCGGCATTAAACAGAACCAGCGCCCTGACGTCATCGGCTTCCACCCCGCTCCCATCCCTGTACATTTTGCCGAGACGAAATTGCGCTTCAAGATGCCCTTGTCTGGCTGCTTCCGTCAGCCATTTGTCTGCCTTGGCGAAATGCCCCTTGGTCACCGCCATATTCAGGAAAATGACCCCCAGATCATATTGAGCAGGAGCAAATCCCTGTTTAGCAGCACGATGAATCCAGCTTGTACCCTTTACGATATCTGACTGCACGCCGCGTCCATGACGGTACATCTGACCAAGAATACGCTGGGCCCGGGCATCGCCCTTCTTCGCCAGGGGGTAGAGTTCCCTATAGGCGGTTGCGTAATCATGTTTGTCATAAGCATATTTTCCGGCCTCAAAACCAGTTAAGCCCGCATAGGCATACGTCACGAAGAACACTCCGAGAAGGACTGCCACAGGATAAAGCCGAAAATACCTACCCACTGCTTGCAATCTCCATTCTGGTTAAGCATGCACCCAAATAGCATCATAAATTGCCGGCAGTACGTCAATGTAAAACACATTCATTTGATTGCTGATCCTGCCAATTGGTTTCGCTCACACAGCCTACTGGCCAATTTAAAATTTGTTGCATTGAATGCGGACCTCTTCGAAACAAACCGTTATAGTCCCCTCCATGCGCACACTGATTTCCATCACCGACTTATCGAAAACCTACGCTGGCGGCTTCCAGGCTCTCAAGAATATTAATCTGGATATTCTTGACGGGGAAATCCTCGCCCTGCTTGGCCCTAACGGGGCGGGCAAGACGACGCTGATCAGCATCATCTGCGGTATCATCAACCCGAGCACAGGAAGCGTCAGCGTTGATGGCCACGACATCATTTCCGACTTTCGCTATACCCGCTCCAGAATTGGCCTGGTGCCACAGGAATTGACCACCGACTCCTTCGAATCAGTATGGAACACCGTCACCTTCAGTCGCGGTTTGTTCGGCAAGAAAGCAAACCCACAATACATCGAGAAGATACTGAAAGACCTTTCCCTGTGGGACAAGAAAGACAACAAGATCATCCAACTGTCCGGTGGCATGAAACGCCGGGTGATGATTGCCAAGGCGCTGTCTCATGAGCCGGAAATTCTGTTTCTTGACGAACCCACCGCCGGCGTCGATGTGGAGTTGCGCAAGGACATGTGGCACTTGATCAACGCCCTTCGCACGACAGGCGTGACCATTATTCTGACCACCCATTATATCCAAGAGGCGGAAGAAATCGCCGACCGGGTCGGGGTTATTAATAAGGGCGAGATCGTTGTCGTGGAGGAAAAAACCACCTTGATGCACAAGCTGGGAAAGAAACAGCTGATCCTGGAATTGTTACAGCAATTGCCTTCCCTGCCGGAAAAGTTAAAGCCCTTTAATCTGGAACTGTCTGACGATGGCCTGCGCCTGATCTACACCTACGACAGCCAGGCCGAACGGACCGGCATCACCGGCCTGCTTGGCGACGTGCACGACGCAGGCATCAGGTTCAAGGATTTGCAGACGACACAAAGTTCGCTGGAAGATATTTTCGTAACCCTGGTGAAAGACGGACAATGAATTTTCATGCCATCAAGGCCATCTACCGCTTTGAAATGTCCCGCACCAGACGGACCTTGTTTCAAAGCATCGTCTCACCGGTTATTTCGACATCGCTTTATTTCGTCGTTTTCGGCTCGGCCATTGGTTCGCGGATTACCGAAATTGACGGCATTTCTTATGGCTCGTTCATCGTGCCGGGCTTGATCATGCTGTCGCTGCTGACCCAAAGCGTCGCCAATGCCTCTTTCGGAATCTTTTTTCCTAAATTCACCGGCACCATTTACGAGCTGTTGTCGGCGCCGATTTCCTATTTGGAAATCCTGCTCGGTTACGTCGGGGCGGCGGCGACGAAATCCATCTTGCTCGGCCTGCTTATCATGGCGACGGCGAGCCTGTTCGTCCCCATCCAGATCGCTCACCCCATGTGGATGCTGGGGTTCCTGGTCCTGACGGCGCTGACATTCAGCCTGTTCGGCTTCATCATCGGCATCTGGGCCAACAATTTCGAACAACTGCAAATCATTCCGTTGTTGATCATCACGCCACTGGTGTTCCTGGGCGGCAGCTTTTATTCCATCAACATGCTGCCACCGTTCTGGCAGAACGTCACCCTGTTCAATCCGGTGCTCTATCTGGTCAGCGGTTTCCGCTGGAGCTTCTACGAGATTGCCGATGTCAGCGTGTCGTGGAGCCTGAGCATGATCAGCCTGTTCCTGGCTGTCTGCCTGATAACCGTATGGTGGATGTTCAAGACCGGCTATCAGATCAAGAAGTAACCGCCCGCCCTTTCCATGTGGTCAGCACGATGCCAAGCACGATCAGGGCGATGCCGGGAACGTGGAAGGGCTCGAGCCTCTCCCCTAAGAAAATCATCGCCAGCAGGGCTGCGAAGACCGGCATCAGGTGCAGGAACGGTCCGGCCTTGATGGCGCCGACGTCACCAACCCCCTTGTTCCAGGCAAAGTAGGCAATAACCGAGGCGAACACCGACACATAGGCGACCGAGACTGTGGTGCCCACGTTGATGGAGATACCGCCCAACCGGTCCAGTTCCCAAAGGTAGACGGGCAACATCATGAGTGTGCCGACACCGGTAATAGCCAGCATCATGGCGCGCGAGGACAAACCTTGTGGCTTGTCTTTTATGATCACGGAATAAAACGCCCACATGGGCACAGCGGCGAGAAACCATAAATCGCCTGTGCTGATGCTAAAGGACAAGAGAAGGTCCAGATCGGCGCGGGTAATGATGAAAACGACGCCAATCAGCGAAGCGACAATCCCCATGAACTGACGCCTGGTCAAGCGGTCACGGTGAATAAGGTAGGCGATGCCGGGAATGATAATCGGGCAGACCGCCATCATAAGCCCTGCGTTCAAAACCGTTGTTGTTTGCAAGCCAGTGTAGACGAAACTGTGAAAGACGACGATGCCTGAAGCCGCCATCAGCAGCAGCCATTTCCAGTGCCGTTTCAAGATTGCGGCATCTTCGCGAAATTTTCCCAGGCATAAGGGCAACAGCACCACAAAGGCACCGCCCCAGCGCAGAAAATTCAAGGTCAATGGTGGAATGTCGCCACGCATGTAGCGGGCTACAACGAAATTTCCAGCCCAGGTAGCGATCGCCAGTACCAACAATATATAGGGAAACGCCGGATGCTCTTGCTTACTTTTCAACAGGCAAGTCCTGTTTATTCCACTTGATCATGCCGCCATTGATTATGGCGACCTGCGTGAACCCGGCTTTGGTCAGCAATCGCGCCGCCCGTGGCGAACGATTTTGGGTCCGACAAGCGATGAAAATCGGCGCGTCCTTCAAGCTGTCCAGTTGCTTGTCGGCAGCGGCGAGACGGTTATCCAGTTCCATACCGGCCAGATTGAGGGCCCCCGGGGCATGGCCGAGGGGGCCGTTAAATTCCTCTTTCGTGCGCACATCGATAATCACCAGTTCCATGCCACCCGCCATCAAATCGTGAACCGCCTTGGGTTCGACAAAGGGCACCCCGGCCATCAGCCGTGGCAAAAAACGCATGAATACCACGGCCCCGGCAAAAAGAACGCCGACGATAATCAGCTCGGGCTTGATAATTTCAAAAAATGAAGACTCCACGGGTAAAAATACCTTTTAAAAAGTGACACTTTGCACCCGGCCGAACGTAAGCCCGGACATTGAGCGTTGCAAGCACTTGTCATGGCGTATCATGGCGTATATGAGTTGCCGCCATGAATAATGAAAACACAAAACCCGTCCATGTCATCGGTGGTGGGCTGGCCGGAAGCGAAGCCGCATGGCAACTGGCCCGTGCCGGTGTCAGCGTTATCCTGCACGAAATGCGCCCGCAGCAATCCACCAACGCCCACATAACAGATGGATTGGCCGAACTGGTATGTTCCAATTCGTTCCGTTCCGATGACGCAGAATTCAACGCCGTCGGCCTGTTACACCAGGAAATGCGCCAACTGGATTCCCTTATCATGGCCTGCGCAGATGCCAACAAGGTGCCCGCCGGTGGCGCACTGGCCGTAGACCGCGAGGCCTTTTCCGCCGCCGTCGAAAAGGCCTTGGTCGATGAACCGCTGATCGAAATAGCGCGCGCGGAAGTCGCTGGTCCTTTTCCCGAAGACTGGGACAAGATCATTATCGCCAGCGGACCGTTAACATCGGAACGTCTGGCCGGTGCCATTCGTGAATTGACCGGCAAGAACGCGCTTTCCTTCTTCGACGCCATCGCCCCGATTGTCCACAAAGACTCCATCGATTTCGACAAAGCCTGGTACCAATCGCGCTACGACAAGGGCGACGGCTCCGACTACATCAACTGCCCGCTCGATGGCCAGCAGTACGAGACCTTCATCGACGATTTGCTGAACGGTGAGAAGACCGAATTCAAAGAATGGGAAGGCACCCCCTATTTCGAAGGCTGTCTGCCCATCGAAGTGATGGCCGAACGCGGCAGGCAAACACTGGCTTACGGCCCCATGAAGCCGGTCGGCCTGACCAACCCGCGTAACCCGACGGTCAAACCCCGTGGCATCGTTCAGTTGCGTCAGGATAATGCACTGGGCACCCTGTACAACATCGTCGGCTTTCAAACCAAACTGACCTACGGTGAGCAAAAGCGCATATTCCGTACCATTCCGGGCTTGGAAAATGCCGAATTCGCCCGCCTTGGCGGCCTTCACCGCAACACCTTCCTGAACTCGCCAAAGCTTTTGAATGGAACACTGGCCCTGAAATCCCATCCGCATATCCGTTTTGCCGGTCAGATCACCGGCTGCGAAGGGTATGTGGAGAGTTCCGCCGTCGGCTTGATGGCCGGGCGCTACGCCGCCGCCGAACGGTTGGAGCAGACACCTTCCACCCCACCCTCAACAACGGCGCTGGGAGCTCTTCTCGATCACATCACCCACGGAGCCGACGAGAAAACATTCCAGCCCATGAACGTCAACTTCGGCTTGTTCCCCGATCTTGATGACGGCGAAGGCCTCAACGAAAAGGGTCGGCGCTTGAAGGGAAAGGACCGCAAACAAGCCATGAGCGACCGCGCCCGGCGTGATCTTAAAGCCTGGCTTGGTGCGTAATTTCGTCTGTCATGAAGCCCGGTCGAAGGCAGTCTCCGGCCTGAATGTCACCTGACACGCCTTGCAGGGTTCCGGGCTCAAGTTCATGGACCATCAGCCGCGCCGGGTCTTCACCGGCCATGACCACCCCATGAGGCTGTGCCGGTTGGTAGCCGAAACGGCTGTAATATTTTTCCTCACCGACCAGCAAAACCAGCTTGTAGCCCATTTCCCGGGCCTTCATGTGACCACGGCAGACAAGGCCCCGACCGATGCCATAATTGCGCATTTCCGGGGCCACGCCAAGCGGCCCCAAAAGCAAGGCCGGGCACAGCGTGTCGCCAATGATCAGCGGCCAGAAACGAATTGTGCCGACCAGTCTGGCCCCTGAATGTGCCGAAAAAGACAACTGTGACACGGCCGGATAGTCATGCCGGAAGGCGTAGGAAGCCTTGCCATGCCGCTCAGCGCCGAAGGCATCGTCGAGAAGGGTTTGGATCGCGGCTTCATCTTCGGGCCGCTCGGGTGATATCAAAAACATCTTTTAGGAACTCCGTTTGAACAGGGCTTAAACGCAAGGGGCTATGGTCGCCATGCAGTTCGAACGGTGAATTTCCGAGAAATTAACGAAGGGCTTCAGACACGATCAAACAAGCGCGGCGCATGATTAGCGCGCGTCGTCGTCGCAAAAATTGATCGATCATAATGATCACGAAGCAAAACTCCTTAGATTATGAATTTTTTTACGGACCATTGAGATCATTGTCAAGAAATCCGTGCAAGCGGCAATCAAATGGAATCAAATGGAACAAGGCCTGTCAAAATCCTATACTTAAGAGGTTGATTCTCCTCCATGCAGCTAGATTTCTAATGATCAGTTTCTTTTCCAAAGCGGGGCGCTTCACGAGGGTGACCTTGAGCATTGCGGCCCTGGTTCTTTCCCTGAGCGCCGTGGCTATGGCACAGACGCAATCCCCGGCAACGAAACAACTGTTCGAGGCCGTTTTTAGCGGCAATCTGGCGGAAGTTCAGATCAGCATTGCCAATGGTGGCGATATCAATGCGCTTAATGCCTGGGGCATCACCCCCGTTGACCTAGCCGTCGACAAGGGGCATTTCGAGATTGTTCATTTCCTGCTTCAAGTTCGTGACCAGCAATCCAAAAACAATAAACCGACACCGTCTCAGGCCAGCGTAACCTCGCTGGGGGTCACTCCCAATAAGCCGACAGCACCCGCACCAACCGCCGCCCCAGTCGGCGAAGTCTACTCGCCCCCGCCAGACGCCGGCCCCTGGTCTGCTACGGTGGTGACATCCGAACCACCGCCGCCACCCGTTCTTGTAGCGGGACCGAGCCCCTTCGACCAGGAATCAACGGCTGATACAGCGCTGCCAATCATCGGCACAGTCCGCGGCCCGACGATCGACACCAGCGTTCAGGTTGCCGTAGAGGAAACTTTCCAAAAAGTCGCCAAACAACCTGAAACCAAAAGTGAAACGAAACCTGAACCTGTTGCAGAAACTACAACGTTCAAACCTGCAACAGAAAATATCGAGCCAAAAAAGGAAGAACCCGGAATATGGGGTAATTTTAAAAGCTTGCTGAATCTGGACGATACGCAGCAGGCAGAAACCACGCCAGCGCCAGAACCGGTCCTAATCGTCAAAAAACCACAACCAATCACCAGGAAAAAGGTTGAGACCAAACCTGAGCCGGTTGCAAAGGATGAAACACCGCCCTCTATGCCGATTGTGGAAGTTCGCCAGTCCGCCTCATTGGCGCGACCAACAGAACCAGTCAGCCCTCCAAACGTGACAGGACCACCGCCTGACATCGAAGGGGCTCTCTTGCCCAAAAATGTCACCCCGGCACCGCTTACGACTTTATCAGAAAATGAACTTGAAACGCCGCAGGTACTGCCTGTTCAATCCAAGGCCCCGACACGCCCTGCCGTGCAGAAGAACGATCCGCAAAATACGCCGCCTGACACCACGATGGCCAAGGTAACGCGCCTTGCAAAGACGAGAAAAAACGAGCCAAAGTCGGTCACCAAGGGTGCTCCAGGCCAGCCAGCCGTTCAAATTGGCACCACCACTCCACCCGGAAAACCGCGTGAACAGGATGGCTTCTTCAGCAAGGTCATGTCCATATTCTCGTCCGAAGATGAGAACGCCAAAGCGAAGGAAGACCCCCCCGTCGCTATCGCAACAGCATCGCAAAATGGCAACAACTGGGCTGTGAAAAACATCCAACAGGCCCAGGTCCTGCCGCGGAAACCGACTAGAAAAGTCGTGCGGGAACTACCAGAAAACCGCCTTGAGGGTGTGATTTTAAGTCTTGGCAGAACAACAGCCCTGGGAAAGGCGCCGCCGCCGCAGGCCCCTGCCCCATGGTATTACAGGTCCTGCATCAACAAGAAACTCGGCTCCACTGTTTTTTGCATCGAGACCCTGGACTGGCCGGAAGACATCCGCCCCTTTTTCCTGACCGACAGCATCCTCTATGAGGGCACACAAACCATCGTCCGTTATGATGAAGGGGCCGCAACTTTTTTCCACACCCTGTTCCCGTCCAAATCCTACGCGTCCATTGTTGAATTTTTCAGCCGCCGTTATGGGCCACCGACCCAGAAACTGAAGCGTTCCATTGCGCCCTTGGCCGAACCCAGAAGAATCAACCCGACGGTCATCTGGCAAAGCATTGCACCGGTGACAAACCTGCTGACGACATTGGAAATCAGGCAATTCGACGACAATCGCGGTGGTTTCCCCGACACCCGCCGCGGCGCCGTTTACCTGTATCACGAATGGTCGCAACCGGTTTTTCCACAATTGTCATCTGTCGAGTTAATGCTGCTCAGGGCCGAAGCGAAGCAACGCTAATAACGCTTCGTCAGGACTTTCCAGTAAAACCTGAACAATCTGGCGGGGCCTTGCCCATAGCAGAGATTGTCATCAGCAAGGGCAACAGGCAGCATCACCGGCAACAGTGATTTTGGGACATTTTTATGAGCACTGCGGGCTTCAATGATGTGGCGCCCGGCGGCGACGGTAACCGCCTTTTCCCCGTCTTCCTGATCGCCAGGCATGTAACTGCGTCCCTGAGAGGCGTGAAAAGCGGTAGCGCCAAGCAACCCTGTCAATGCCCAGGCTATACCGCCATGGCGGACGGCGCGGCGAACCTGCTGCTGCTGGTCGGGGGCCAATGCGGCGACTCCCAGACTTTCGGCCATCAATTCGTGCAAGGCCCCAGCCGTGCTCGCAGCGTAGTTTTCAAGCGCCAACAGCGAAACCGGCGCGTCACCGACCAGATCAAATGACCGGGCATCCAGATATTCATCAAATAAGGATTTCGACAACCCCGTTTTATCAATCGCCGCGGAAAGACCTAGGGCTACGGGATGATTGACCCGCTTACCGGAAAATACCGCCTCTAGGGTCTCACGCCACCATTGCAGGCGAATTTCACCTAACATTGGTTCGCTAACCAGTTCGGGAATCCTCGCAATTTCCAGATTGAAGGCAAGCAAGACCAGTAAAGTCTCCCTTTTATCCTGCGGAGCAACCATCGCACACATCAGGCGGTCACGGTCCAAACGATGAACCTGATCCTGGCAAACAGACATCCAGTTCTCATTGCTCATCAGCGAATCGCCCATTTCGATTTGTGTATTTTATTCATCAAAAAATTTCAAAACGGCCCCCATAAGGCCTGATTTCATTAAACATTCAGCTAAGCCATTGAAATGACTACGGCCAATCGTATATACATTGTTCGGAATTAGAATTAATTCATTTAACCCGTTATCACATAACAATTTAGAGGAAAAAAGCCCATGTCTGGCATCCTTTCGAATCTTAAAAACACGGTCATCGCGGGCTTTGTGCTGACCGTTGTGATGATTTTTGCCGTCAGCGCCGTGACCGGCGACACTTTCACCATGGACCATTCTTACATGACCTTCATCGTTCGCTGGTTGCACGTCATTAACGGCGTCATGTGGGTTGGTCTGTTATGGTATTTCAATTTTGTACAAATTCCCAACATGGCAAACATTCCTGACGAGCAGAAACCCGCCATCGGTAAAGTGATTGCGCCTGCGGCACTGTTCTGGTTCCGCTGGGGCGCCATGGGAACCATTGTATTCGGTCTTCTTTTGGCGACCATGAACGGATACGTGGTTGAAACCCTGAGCCTGGGCGCATCCGAAGGCTTCGCCGTGGCCAAGCACACCCAACTAGGCATCGGCATGTGGTTCGGCATTATCATGTGGTTCAACGTCTGGTTCGTCATCTGGCCAAACCAGAAAAAAGCCTTGGGCATGGTCGAAGCCAGCGCTGAAGAAAAAGCGGCTGCGGGACGGACAGCAATGCTGTTCTCGCGCACCAACACCTTGCTTTCCTTCCCCATGCTCTACGCCATGGTATCGGCCCAGAATATTTTCTGAGCCAAAGTCTGTTTTCAAGAAAAACGGGGCCTTCGGGTCCCGTTTTTTTATGTCTCGCAAAACCTTCTTCCTTACCGGGCTGTCAGGTAACGGTAAGGGATCCGAGCTACAATGGATTAGCATATAATGGGCTATGGGAACCCATCTTTCTGCCGAATCGATGCTGAGGGGGCACCTGCAATGAAAGAAGAAACTGGAACGAGTATCGGAGGGCTACGACATTCCCACATCGACCGGTCCGATCAAACCGTTGCAATTAACAAAAAACCTAAACCCAATTCTGCACCCCAAGGTCTGATTTTCCCCGAATCCGTTATCATGAAGGAAGAGGTACAAGAAGAAAATCCCACCATTAACCTGGTACCTATTAACCGTAAGGTCGTAAAAACCAGCGAAATCAAACGTATGCAGCCTGATAAGGAAATCCAGGTTAAAGGCACCCCCGTTGCCCCGACACCGGTCATTTCAGATAAAACACCGCCGGCAGAAAAACCAGATATCAAGCCGCCCACCATTGAGGACTATCTGAATTCTGAACCCACAAACGATGGTGCATCAGCAAGAAATTCCACACGCTCAAAAAAATCGACAGAAAATCCCATGTCCTCCCCAATGGAAGGAAAATGGCCGGATCAGGATTTAAGTTCCAGTTCCGAGAATGAACTGCACATGGTTCCTGTCGAAGGCGGTCGACCCTACCAGGATTTAAATACCGAACCCCTTGAAGGCATTCGTAAGCAACGCGATATAGGACGGCCCGGCACTCTTACAGCACGCGCCAAACCAGAACTGGGCATGGTTCCTATTGATACCGGCCATACGGAACAGTCTCTGAGCAAGAGGCCCGTTGAAGGGGGGCGGCGCTCCCAAGCAGCATCGATGGTAATGGATAAACCAAGGGCCGTTAAGAAAAGCCCAACGACGTTGAAGGAAACCACATCGCCTGCAAAACAGGGCTCAATGTCATCGGCTCCAATAAGGCCGGAACGTCTTTTTGGAAATTTTGTTGAAGACCTGAAATCTGAAGCCATGCGGCAGGAGTATTCCTTGCACGTCAGTCCGCGTGGCAAGATGAAAGTTGAATTTGCTTCGCAGTCAAAAGCCTTGATTGTCGCCTTTGAAAAACAGTCCTTACCGTTTGATCGCATTGTCGTGAAACAGATTGTGCCTCCGCATCTCGAACGCAGGGAAATATGGACCGAAGAAGAACGAAAAGGCGAAACCAAAACCGGGTTCCTCCCCAGGATCAAGAAAATGTTCGGTGGCAAAAGCCCCGAAAAGCCTGAGAAAAAAACCCAGGAACGAAGGGGTCCGCAAAACTTACCGCTGATAGGTCATATCAGCGTTGAAGATGGGCGGGTCATTAACTGGCAGGCAGAATCCCCGACGCAAGTTGATGATCGCAGCACGCAAGAAAACCAGGTTGCCGTTGCCGCCCAGTACAGTATTCAGGGGGAACGCAATTTCTGGACCGTTCAACTGGTTAATAACGGGCCCGCATTATCGGGTGTGGAGGACAAGCCTAACAGCAATCAGAACTTGTCCGAAAACCACATCAAGCGGACACTCCTGGTCTTGCTTGATGGTCTTGGAGATGCCATTCGCGCCGACCTGATTAAAGCAATATAAGCCCTAAACTGCCAGCAATGCCGCCGCGACCGGGCGTTCTTCTACCAGAAGCACATTGAAAGTGCGACACGCGGCCCCCGTATCCATCCATTCAAGAACAATACCGTGTTCTTTCAGACCTTCTTTAAGCGCATCTGGAATGGGTTGAAAATCAACGCCGCAACCGACGATCAGTATATCAATTTCAGCAGACTTGGCGATAACCGCGCCGAGGCTTTCCAGCGTGATTTCTTCCAGCGAAGTAACGGCCCAGGGAATCGCATTTACAGAGAAAATGATGTGTGAACCTTCGAGACGTTTCCCGGCGGCACGAAAACCACCCTCACCATAGCCTTGCAAGAGCATCCGTGAAGCAGCGACTTGCGGCGTGATATCAAGAGAAATGGCTTTACAGGGCCTATTCGGCCGCCGCCTCCTCGTTACTGCCGCCAACATTGCCACGCCGTTCGATCTTCATATACAACAGCACCGGCACGGCCAGGCAAATTGAAGAATAAGTGCCAATCACCACGCCCCAAATCATCGCGAAACTAAAACCACGCAGCACTTCCCCGCCGAGGATATAAAGGGCAAACAAGGCCAGCAGGGTGGTCACACTGGTCATCATCGTGCGCGACAGGGTTTCGTTGATGGAATTGTTCAGCAATTCGGGAAATGGAAGCGTTTTGTAACGCCGTAAGTTTTCCCGTACCCGGTCGAAAACAACAACCGTATCGTTAATCGAATAACCGGCAATGGTCAGAATTGCAGCCACTGTCGTTAAGTTAAACTCAAGTCCCAACAAGGAGAAAATACCAATGGTGCTGATCACGTCATGGGTCAGGGCGGCGACGGCACCCAGGCCGAACTGCCACTCGAAACGGAACCACACGTAGACCAAAATGGCGAAAATCGCCGCCCCAACAGCGTAAATACCATCCCATAACAACTCGTCACTGATCTTCGGTCCAACAACTTCAGTGCGGCGATATTCGATACCGCTACCAAGCGCATCTTTAATCTTGGCGATCGCCTCTTGCTGCACTTTCTCTCCGCCTTCCTGAGCCTGGATACGGATCAGAACTTCATCGGGCGCGCCGAATTCCTGCAGGCCGACTTCACCCAATTTAAGATCGGATAAATTCTTGCGCATGGCCTTTATATTAGCCGCGCCATCCGTGGTTTTGATTTCGATCAGGATACCGCCCTTGAAATCAATTCCGTATTGCAGTCCCTTAGAGACATACAGACCGATCGAGCTGATGACGAGCAACGCCGAGAAGATGAAAAACAAGGTCCTGCGCTGGATAAAGCCCAGGTTGATGTTCTCCGGTATCAATTTTAATCCACGCAAAGTCTTTTCCTAAATAGGGAGGCTATCGGGGCGGGTCTTTCGCAACCACACCACCACCATTAAGCGGGTCAGCATAATCGCCGTAAACATTGACGTAATGATGCCGATAGCAAGCGTCACGGCGAAACCGCGCACCGGCCCGGAACCGAACTGGTAAAGCAGGACTGCGGCGATCAGAGTCGTAACATTAGCGTCGATAATGGTTTTGATGGCCCGTGAATAACCTGCGTCAATAGACGAAATTGGCGTCCGCCCGGCACGAACTTCCTCGCGAATACGTTCGAAAACCAGAACATTGGCATCGACCGCCATGCCAATGGTCAGCACGATGCCGGCAATGCCGGGCAACGTCAGCGTCGCCTGCAAAAGCGAAAGCGCCGCACCTATCAGGATAATATTGGCAAGCAAGGCGATATCAGCCATTAAGCCGAAACGCCCATAAACAAGAACCATAAAGGCGACAACCAGCGCCATACCGATAAGAGAGGCAATTTTGCCCTCGGCAATGGAATCGGCCCCCAATCCCGGTCCGACAGATCGTTCTTCAAGGATCGTCAAGGGTGCGGGCAAGGCACCTGCGCGCAACAGAAGCGCCAAATCTTGCGCCCCTTGCACCGTAAATTGACCCGAAATAACGCCGCTGCCACCCAAAATAGGTTCGCGGATTACCGGGGCGCTGATAACCTTGCCATCCAGAACTATGGCAAACAACTTATTAACGTTGTCGCTTGTCACCTTACCGAAGCGTTTGCCGCCGACAGTATCAAAGCGAAAGCTAACGACCGGCTGGTTATCCTGAAAAGTTGGTTGCGAATCGACCAGGGTATCGCCGCTGAGCATGACTTTCTTTTTCAGCATGTACATGCGCGGTCGCCCGGAAGGACCGGGTTCATCGGCCGAAGGCATAAGCATTGAGCCCGGCGGCACGCGCCCACCCAATTCCGGAACCTGACGTTCATCAACCAGATGAAATGACAGTTTCGCTGTTTTGCCAAGGAGCCGTTTGACCCGTTCAGGGTCATCCAGGCCCGGAAGCTGAACCAGAATACGGTTTTCGCCCTGGCGCTGGATCGTTGGTTCACGGACACCGGTTTCATCGATGCGACGGCGAACAATCTCAATTGATTGCTCAATGGCGGCGGTGCGACGGTCGCGAATCGCCTTATCGGTCAACTGCAAAGTGATACGATTGTTGTCAGTTACCTCGACCGTGAAGTCGACATCCAGGTTCCGCATTAACTGACGCGCTTGCTCGGCTTGGGTGCCGTCCTTGATGGTAACGCTGGCGGCCAGACCATCAACGCCGAGCCCGGTATATTTAATACGTGCCTTGCGAAGGGTCGTACGCATGGTATCAACCACTGCGTCAAGGCGTTCGCTCAACACACTGTCAACCGCGACCTCAAGCAATAAGTGAGAACCACCTTGCAAATCGAGCCCCAGACTGACCTGCTTATTGGGCATCCAGGACGGTAACGAAGCAGCCTGTTTGGAACTCAAAAAATTAGGCGCAGCAAAAATCACACCAAGCAGGCAGATGCCGAGTATCAGGATGATTTTCCATTTGGCAAAATAAATCATGGATTTAGCTTTTACCGCCCAACAGGCCCTTCAACATGGAAACCGGACCTTTTCCCTGACCGTCGCCAGTGTCATCGCCGGGCTTATCGTCTTTATCTTCCTTATTGGCCTTCTTGCCTTCCTTGACCGGTTCTGTTTTCGACAACACGGCGGCAAGCAGGCCACGCTGAACGCGCACCTTGACCCCATCGGCAATTTCGACGGTGACTTCCTGGTCATCGGAAACCTTTGTTACGGTGCCGATAATTCCGCCACCGGTCACGACTTTATCGCCACGGCGAACGGCTTCCAGCATGGCTTTGTGTTCTTTTGCCTTTTTCTGTTGCGGACGAATCAGCAAAAAATAGAAAACGACGAAAATCAGGATCAGCGGGAACATAGCCTCTAGACCACTGGCGCCACCGGCACCACCGGCGGCCTGAGCATAGGCTGGCGAAATAAAACTCATGGGACTCCCCAATTTAAAAATATAAAGTGCCAAAAAATGCGGCAAGCGAGGGACTATAACGTCCCCCGCGCGACTTGCAACCGCTAACCGCCTACCTTAAAAACGTATTTCACTGGAATTTGGATACCATGACCGAAATTGACTTAAAACCCTTCCTTGAACGCATCGCCGAGGCCTTGGAACGCCTCGCCCCACCGGCACCCATGGGCAATGACCTTAGCGTTGCTGACGCTTTCGTCTGGCATTCCGAAGGCGCGCTATTGCACCCCGTTGACAAGGTCAATCTGGTCGATTTTGGCTTGCTCAAAGGCATCACACACCAGAGCGATATCCTGCTTGATAATACCTTGAACTTTTCCAAGGGCCTGCCCGCAAACAACGCCCTGCTGTGGGGGGCGCGTGGAACCGGCAAAAGCTCGCTGGTCAAGGCTGTACATGCCCATGTCAATAAAACGACGTCCCCTGCACTGGTTCTGGTCGAAATCCACCGCGAAGATATCCCGACACTGCCACAATTGTTGAGTTTACTTAGCAAGTCTGAGCGGCGCTGCCTTATTTTCTGCGACGATCTGTCCTTCGATGGCGAAGATTCGGCCTACAAATCCCTTAAAGCGGTCCTTGAAGGCGGCATCGAGGGTCGCCCGGATAACGTGATATTTTACGCCACCTCGAACCGTCGCCACCTGATGCCCCGCGACATGATTGAAAACGAACGCTCAACCGCCATCAATCCGGCCGAAGCGGTCGAGGAGAAAGTCTCCCTGTCTGATCGCTTCGGCTTATGGCTGGGTTTTCACAACTGCGACCAGCAGACCTACTTCGATATCATCGACGGTTATGTCGAATTTTATGGACTGGATATCGCTAACGATGAATTGCGCGCCCAGGCCGTTGAATGGACGGTTACCCGCGGCTCCCGTTCCGGCCGCACGGCCTGGCAATTTATCCAGCATCTGGCTGGGAATCTGGGAAAAACTCTAAACTCGTAAATTCTCAAGGGTGTGAGCCTGATCACATACAAACTGCTCTCAGTTTTCTATATTGATGAATGTGTAAATACATTTATCCGTAGGATGTTGATATGGCAGGCGTGCCGTTAAATACCGAAAACTGGAAGGAAGCCTCGCCGCATGTGGTCATTGAGGCTGCGAGTCAGTCAACCCTCGTCCTTCCTTTGGGTATTTCTCTGACCAATAGCGAATTCGTCAAGCATGGCAATGATTTGATGATCCGCTCCCTTGATGGTGTCATCATTACCATTCGCGGATATTTTGAAACCTCTAACCCACCCAAATTTGTCGAATCAGGGAGCCCCGAGCACGCACGCCTGACGACTGAGGCCTTATTCCAAGATGAAGAATTAGCGACAGAAGAATTGGCCCAGGAAGCCCTTGGCGAGGAAACTTTAGATACAATCGCTGCCTTCGAAACCCGCGCTGGCACAACTGAAAATCCCCTGCAAGATAATAGCCCTAAAATCCACGTTGTTGAGGGTGACTACACCAATTCCTTCAAGAGCGAGCAACCAGCCAGCGTCTTTCCTGCACCTACAGTCAACGATGGTCAGGTTCTTGAACACGGAATAACCCAAAACGAAACCGCTCCCATACCGGTTACAACAACGCCTGTTCTTGTCTCCTCTGAAATACAATCCGTCATCACGGAAACTGCACCAGCTACGCAGCCCCTCTCTCCCGCCCCTTCCGAACCAGCACCAATCATTGTTGCTGAAACCGCACCTGTAGCGGCTACGACAACGCCCATCCCTGCTGTCCCGGTGGAACCTGCACCCACGCCAGACGTCGTGCCCACCCCTACAGAACAAGAAATCCAGACCAAGACAAAGGGCAAAAAGGAAGAGGACGAAGATGACGAGCGGGATGATGAGTCCGTGCAATCCTCCTTTGACGATGGCCCCTCTGATGAGATTTTCATTTTTCACCAGGGAGATGGAAAGATTAAAATAAACGACTTCGACCTTGGCGACATCATTCGTCTTGAAGGAATTGACAGCGAAGATATTCTTGTCAAAAGCAAGGGCAAGCATATTGAGGTCAGCATTGTTGGCGACAAGATGGACTCTATTACCCTCAGCCATCCTCATGAGAACGACTCTAACAGCTATAGCGTCACCCAAACGGATGACGGCGCCACGCTCGTCACTTTGGATAGTGAATGATTCTCAAAAACCTTGCGGAATCGACTAAACTTTCGGCAAATATTTAATCGGGTTGATGGCTTTCTTGCCCTTGCGCAGTTCAAAATGAAGCTGTGGCACCTGTACGCTGCCCGAAGAACCGACCTTGGCTATGGCCTGGCCTTTGTTGATCTTATCGCCACGCTTGACCAGAAGCGTCTCGTTATGGGCATAAGCCGTGATCCAGCCTCCCGCATGTTTGAGAAGCAATAAATTACCAAACCCGCGCAACTCGTTACCGGCGTAGGCAACGACACCATTTTCCGCCGCCACCACTTGGGACCCGCGCGGCGCGGCGATATTGATACCGTCGTTCTTCAATCCTTGCGACTTGCCGCCGTAAGTTGAGACAATCTTACCCTTGAGCGGCCACAAGAAACCCTTACCCGTCCTGGCCGGAGGTGCTGCGACGATTTTCTGCTTGGGTCTGGCCTTGGCCGTAAGCGACTTTCGTTTCGGGGCCGCCGCTTCAGTAATTGGTACACTGACAGGTTTGAAACGCGACACATCAGGCAAAGCCAGGCGTTGACCTATGTTGATTGTATAGGGCGGCTTAAGGCCATTCAGGCGGGCGATAGCGTACATATCGGCATTTTTATTTCTGGCAATGACGCTTAAGGAATCGCCGCGCTTGACCACATAATCCCGCCCCCTTGGCAAAACCAGGCGTTGACCGGCTTTTAGCACGTAAGGAGCTTGCAGATTATTGGCTTCAATTATAGCGCGCGCAGACACCCGATGCCGCCGCGACAGCCCATAAACCGTGTCACCTTTGCCGACGATCACGGCATTGGCGCTAACGAAAGCCGATGAAGAACCACCCGTCGTTTGGGGACGATTGGCGGGGCGAGGGTTATCGTCCGGTGGAGGCCATTCCGCCCACCCGCAAGCGCTCAGCAAAAACAGGGCGATAAACAGGACAAACACCTGTTTCAGGGGAAGGCTGCGAATCATTCCTGATTATCACCAAGCGGCCCCCCTTCTTCAATCATCGCGTTGTAAAACCGCAATTACTTGAAGGCTGGCTTCTTTTTTTTCTTCTTCCGTTTCAAGGGGCTTGAACCGGATTCTGTGGGCCCAGCCTTATCGAATTGGCTTTTATATGACTTCTTACCTTGAGGTTTTGCCGTCGCGTCCCATGTCTTTTCACGAGGCTTTTCCTGGGGTTTTTCCCACGTCTTCTCACGCGACTTGTCCCGAGGCTTGTCCTTGGGCTTCTCCCACGTTTTTTCACGTGGCTTGTCCTTGGACTTCTCCCATGGTTTGCCACGCGGTTTGTCATTACCACCGGCGTCGGGTTTATCTTTGGCAAACTTGTTTCTTGGCTTGAAGTCCCTACGCCCACCGGGCTTGTCGGCGTTGAAGGATTTCTTTTTACCAAATGATTTCTTGCCGCTGCTGCCTCTGGCGACATCGGGAATACCGTCCAGCCGGGTCAGGATAACGCCTTTATCGACCTTGCCACCTGGGCCAATTGCTGCAATGAATTTTTCAACACTTTCGCGGGTCAGTTCGACAAAGGTTTCGGCTTGTTGAACCCTGATAGCACCAATATCGTTCTTGGTAATGTGACCGGCGCGGCACAACATCGGAAGTAACCAACGAGGTTCGGCGTTTTGATCGCGCCCGACGCTAAGCGAAAACCAGACACCATTCTTGAAGTCTTCGCGCGATTGCTGCTGCTGGGCTTGCACCGGCCCGGTTTCGATCAGTTCTTCCGGCGCGGTGCGTTCGGCAAAATTCTGACGCAGAAACGCGGCAGCGACTTGTTCGGCACTGTGTTTGGCCAGAAGTTCCTGAACGAAGGTTTGCTCGAACTCGCTTAAAGGGGCGGTTAGGGCCGGGTCTTCGAGAATCCGTTCCCGATCACGCTGCATGATTTCCGCAGCCGAAGGCGGCTTCGCCCAAGTCGCGTCCACATTGGCACTGTTAAGCAGCCGTTCGGTGCGCTTGCGCATGTTGTGCGGCACGATAAGCGTACACACACCCTTGCGCCCGGCGCGCCCTGTGCGGCCGCTGCGATGCAAAAGCGATTCCCGGTTCTTCGGAATGTCAGCGTGAATGACCAATTCCAGATTGGGCAGATCAATACCCCGCGCCGCAACGTCGGTGGCGACACAAACCCGGGCGCGACCATCGCGCATGGCTTGCAGGGCGTGGGTCCGTTCGTTCTGGCTTAATTCACCGGACAGGGCGACAACAGAAAACCCCCTGTTGTTCAGACGGCTGGTCATATGATTGACGGTGGCCCGGGTGGCGCAAAAGACGAGGGCATTTTTGGCCTCGAAATAACGCAACACGTTGATAATCGCATTTTCCCGGTCATTGGGAGCGATGGTTAGTGCGCGGTATTCGATATCCACATGTTGCTCTTGATCCGAAGCGGTGGAGACCCGTACGGCGTCTCGCTGGTAGCGCTTGGCAAGGGCCGCGATGGGACGCGACACAGTGGCCGAAAACATCAGCGTGCGGCGATCACTTGGCGAGGCGTCGAGAATGTATTCCAGATCCTCGCGAAAGCCCAGATCGAGCATTTCATCAGCTTCATCAAGCACCACGGCCTTTAAGCCCGAGGTATCGAAAGAGCCGCGTTCGATGTGGTCGCGCAGCCTTCCGGGCGTGCCAACAACAATATGCGCGCCATGATTAAGGGCCCGGCGTTCTTCGCGCATGTCCATACCGCCAACACACGAGGCAAGGGACGCACCGGTCTGCTCAAACAGCCATTCAAGTTCGCGTTTGACCTGCAAGGCCAATTCGCGGGTAGGAGCGACAACAAGAGCCAATGGCGTTTTGCTGCGCTCGAAGCGTTCCTCAAGCCCCAGAATGGTCGGCGCAATGGCCATACCGAAGGCGACAGTCTTGCCCGACCCGGTCTGTGCCGATACCAGGGCATCGGCATCGCGCAGTTCAGGGGCCAATACGGCCTTTTGCACCGGCGTCAGCTCGCTGTAGCCGCGTTTGCTCAAAGCTTGGGCAAGCGCCGGAATGACGCCTTCAAATTCAGTCATGGTATTTCTTTCGGATTGCGCAGTGATTAGACCGGCGGGGCGCACCTTATCTATATATAATGAACCGCCGTCAAGCATGCACTCAAATTTTATGCCCTTTAAGGCTCGTCGCCTTCGACCAGCGGCACGAAACGGGTAATGCCCAGTTCTTCCGTTTCTACGCCATCCTGGGTGCGGATGACCTTCAGCAGGCGTTGATCATGCTCGTCGCGTCCGTCATTGACCGGCACCACCATGATCCCGCCGATGGCCAGTTGCTGGACCAGGATCGGTGGAATGTCCTGGGCGGCGGCGGTGACGATGATGCGTTCAAACGGCGCTTGTTCCTTCCATCCCAGAGAGCCGTCGCCGACCCGTGTGGTGATGTTGGTCAGGCGTAATTCCTCGAAACGCTTTTCCGCGCCGCGCATCAGTTCACGGTAACGCTCAATGGTGTAGAGCCTGCGGCACAAGGGCGACAGCACCGCCGACTGATAACCTGATCCGGTGCCGATTTCCAACACCTTCATACGGTCGTTAAGGTCCAGCGCCTGGGTCATCAGGCCGACCGTCAGCGGTTGGCTGACCGTCTGGTGGTGGCCGATGGGAAGGGCGATATTTTCATAAGCCTGTTCGCGCAGAGCATCGGGTACAAACAATTCGCGCGGCAGGCGTTCCATGGCATCAACGACACGCCGATCGGTCACCCCGCCCCGGCGCAATTCCAGAATAAGCAGTGCCTTGCCGTCTTCCTCGAACACCTAAAAGATATCCTTTAATTTTTTTATCGAGCCGGAATGGCTTAAATCCGTACTCAAAGGTGAAACGGAAATAGCGCCGCGATTGACCGCTTCCAGATCCGTGCCTTTACGAAACTTGTCTTCAATCCGTTGCGGCCCAACCCAGAAATAAGTATCGCCACGGGGATCGACGCCCGATTGCAGGTCGCCGCCGATTTTACGACGGCCCTGTCGGGTGACTTCGATACCACTCACTCTGGCTGCCGTGACATCGGGAAAATTGACGTTAATCAGCATCGAGCGGGGAAACTGCATTTTCATGAGGCCCTTAAGCACCTTGGGGAGCCATTTTTCCGCCGTCGCCCACTTGACCGGATGGCGGTCGCGGCAGTCTTGCGACAGGGCTATGGCCGGAAAGTCCATCAAGGTGCCTTCCATGGCGGCAGCCACGGTGCCGGAATATATAACGTCTTCACCCAGATTTCCGCCCTTGTTAACGCCGGAAATCACCAGATCGGGGCGACAGTCTTTCATCACCTGATTAACACCCAGCAGGACGCTGTCCGTCGGCGTACCGTTGACAGCAAAGTGACGGGGCGAAACCTTGCGAATACGCAAAGGCTGGCGCAAGGTCAGGGAATGACTGGCAGCGCTTTGTTCGGTTTCCGGGGCGACCACCCACACTTCACGGGCCAGCTTGGCCATCACCCGCTCAAGCATTTTCAATCCCGGCGCGTCGATGCCGTCGTCATTGGAAAGCAGCACCCGCGCCTGGCTGAGTGATTTCACCCGTTCACGCATCGGCTGAAATGACCTCGATCCCGCCCATATAGGGGCGCAAGACTTCGGGTACGACGATTGATCCGTCTGCGCGTTGATAGTTCTCTAATATCGCCACCAGCGTGCGCCCAACAGCGAGACCCGAACCGTTCAGGGTGTGAAGGAATTGCGTCCCCTTCTCGCCTTCGGGCCGATAACGGGCCTTCATGCGGCGGGCCTGAAAATCCCCACAGTTGGAACAACTGGAAATTTCCCGGTAGCTGTCCTGACCCGGCAGCCAGACTTCAAGGTCGTAAGTCCGCCGCGCACCAAACCCCAAATCACCGGTACACAAGGTGACGACCCGGTACGGAAGTTCCAGACGCTTCAAGACTTCTTCGGCGCAGCCGGTCATGCGTTCCAGTTCTGCGTCAGAATTTTCCGGCGCGACGATAGAAACCATCTCCACCTTGGTGAACTGGTGCTGGCGAATCATGCCGCGGGTGTCCTTGCCCGAAGACCCGGCTTCGGAACGAAAACACCAGGTCATCGCCACAAAACGGCGCGGCAGTGCGGCCTCGTCCAGAATTTCACCGGCGACCATATTGGTCAACGGCACTTCGGCGGTGGGGATCATCCACAGGTCGTCTTCGGTTTTGAATAGATCTTCACCGAATTTCGGCAACTGCCCCGTATTGTAGAGCGCGGTGTCGCGCACGAGAGCTGGTGGGTTGACCTCGGTAAGCTGGTGCTCTTCTGTATGCAAATCCAGCATGAAGGCAGCCAGGGCCCGTTCCATGCGAGCCAGGGCACCGGTCAGAACGACAAAACGCGCGCCGGACATTTTCGCCGCCACCTCAAAGTCCATCAATCCCAGCGACTCGCCCAGATCGAAATGTTCCCGGGGCGCGAAATCGAATTTAGGGATATCGCCCCAAGTGCGTTCTTCGCGGTTATCGTCTTCGCTGGCCCCATCGGGGACAGAATCCATTGGCAGATTGGGAATGACTGAAAGCGCTGTGGTCAAATCTTCGGTTAAGGTGCGGGCTTCTTCTTCAGCCGTCCCTTGAGCTTCCTTGGAGCGCGAGACTTCGGCGATGATGTCAGAAGCGTCTTCGCCCCGCGCCTTGGCGTTGCCAATTTCCTTGGACAACTTGTTGCGGCTGGCCTGTAGCTCCTGGGCCTGGGTTTCTGCTTCCCGGCGAAGCTTGTCCAGCGCTATCAGTTTCGCCGATTGGGGTTCCAGATTTCGCCGTGCCAGCCCCTTATCGAAGGCATCAGGGTTTTCACGAATCCACTTAATGTCGAACATGTCAGGTTTCCGTCGCCTTTTCCGCTACATCCTCGTCGTCGTCGTCATCATCGTCGTCATCGTCTTCGACTTGTGGGGGTTGTACCATGCTAACGGCAATGATCGAAATTTCGTAAAGCAGGATCGTTGGAAACGCCAAGCCAATTTGCGAAATCACATCCGGCGGCGTTAACACGGCGGCGGCGATAAAGGCAATAACAACGGCGTAGCGGCGTTTCTTGCGTAATCCGTCAGCCGTGACCATGCCGACCCGGCCCATTAGGGTTAATACAACAGGCAGTTCGAAACACAGGCCGAAGGCGAAAATCAACTGCATCACCAAAGACAGATATTGATCGACCTTCGCTTCAAGCTGGATCGGCAAGGTACCGGCCCCGCCTACGGATTCGAAACCAAGGAAGAACTTCCAGGCCAGCGGGAAAATAAAGTAATAGACCAACGCCCCGCCCATGAAGAAAAGGACCGGCGTCGCGATCAGGAACGGAAGCAAGGTCTTTTTTTCGTTCTTGTACAAACCCGGCGCGATAAATAGCCACACCTGCATTGAGATGAACGGAAAGGCCAGGAACAAGGCGGCGAAGAAGGCGACCTTGATATAGGTGAAAAAAGCCTCTTGCAGGGCAGTGAAGATCAGACGGCGGTTGCCGCCCATGGTCGAAAGCACATCAGCCAGTGGCTGGACGAGGAAATCGTACAGCGTCGGGGAGAAATAATAACAAACGAAGAACAGCACGATAATCGCCGCGAACGAATAAATCATCCGCTGGCGCAACTCGACCAGATGCTCTAACAGCGGTGCCTTGCTGTCTTCGATTAGCTCATCTTGATCTTTTTCGGCCATTGATCAGGCGTCCTTGTCGGTATTGAGCGCGGGCGTCTCGGTATTAGACGCGGGCGTCTCGGTATTAGACGCGGGCGTCTTGGCTTCTTCGCCGACCGAACGCGAGGGGGCGGTATCGGCAACATCGGGCGTTTCATTCCCAATGGAGTCCAAATCGTCCTGAATTTCGCTCATATCAAGATCGCCTGCCAGGCCGCCGGTAGGGTCGATGGTGTCCTGGATGGTCTTCGAGATATCCCCATCGGACAGACCTTCTAGCTTGGTTTTCATATCGTCCAGGTCGGCTTCGCGTACCACATCGTCTATACCGTCCTGGAAATCACGCGCCATCCCACGCGCCTTGCGCACCAAGCCCATAATGGTGCGCAGCACGCGTGGCAAATCCTTGGGCCCGACAACGATCAGGGCCAAGACGGCGACGATAAAAAGTTCCTGCCAGCCAATGTCGAACATGGCGCGACGCTACCCCCAAGAAAGAAAAGAAGAATGCAGGGCTTAACGGAGCCCCGGTTCAACAACGGTTGCGAAGTGACCTAACCGCTTTTCTTGTCTTCAGATGCGGCTTGATCGACAGTTTCCGTTTTGGTTTCGTTCAGCTTCGGTGCTTCCTCGGATGTCTGGGCAGCTTCCCCATCTTCATCCTTCATGCCCTTTTTAAAGGACTTGAGGCCCTTGCCAAAATCACCCATCAGGGCGGAAATTTTACCCTTGCCGCCAAACAAAACAAGGACAACGGCAAGAACGATAACCCAATGCCAAATGCTAAATGCACCCATAGTCAGTCTCTCACTTAATCATAAAGGAAAATCGGAAGGCGGATAATGGCAGAAACCCTATGACAGGGCAACGCCACAAACGCCACTAAGCTCAAACAATTTATTCTGGTTGAGTTTACCTGAACGCAGGGTGAAAAACCTACACTCATGTTTCGTCGTCCAAATCGGCAGCCAGAGGCAAATCGGACTCATCTTCTTGTGCCTGCGCGCCATCAATGTGCGCCACGTCGGCGGCCGAAGCGGCAACCTGGCCACTGATCGCGTAGGCGTCGATGGCTGGGCGTTTATCGAGCAGGCCGGCGGATTTCAGCTCTTCGATTCCCGGCAAGTCCTTGACACTTTGAAGACCGAAATGATCGAGGAAGCCATCTGTCGTTCCCCACGTTGTCGGGCGACCCGGCGTTTTACGGCGTCCCCGCGGATGTATCCAGCCTTGGTCGAACAAGGCGTCAAACGTGCCTTTGCTCAAACTGACTCCGCGAATTTCCTCGATCTCGCCACGGGTTATAGGCTGATGGTAGGCGATAATGGCCAGAGTTTCGATTGTCGCGCGGCCGAGTTTGCGCGCTACCTCGATTTCACGATTGAGCATACTGGTCAGGTCAGGGGCAGAACGGAATGCCCATGATCCGCCCGCATTGACAAGGTTGACGCCGCGTCCCGCGTAGTGGCTTTGTAATTCCACGAGCAGGGGCTTAAGTTCAATCCCGTCGGGCAGACGTTGGGCCAGGGATTTTTCCTTCACCGGATCGGTCGAAGAAAACAGAATCGCTTCCAGCAGCCTTAAATTCTGGTCGGGTGTGTCACTCATTCATCGTCATCCGTATCTGCCGGGGACGCTTCGATAAGCTCTGTCGGCCTGGACGTCAAGTCATCGGGGCCACTGCGCAGGAAAATAGGTTCAAAAGCGGCGTTCTGACGCAGTTTGATTTTTCCTTCCCTTGCCATTTCCAGACTCGCAGCAAAAGTCGAAGCAACGGCGGAACGTAAGGTCAGCCCTTCTTTCAACCCGGCAGGCAGAAACTTCGCCAGGGTTTGCCAGTCGGGTAGTTTTCCGACAATCAGAAACAAACGCTCCAAGGCGTCATCAACACTGTGCAAATTCCACGCTTCAATATGCAGTGTCCTGTCTGCCTTGGCATTATCCTGCGAGCCGTATGCCTTGAGCACGTCGAGCAGGGTGACGTCAAATACCGTTAATTGCGATATCCTGAATTTTTCAGGGATGCCGCGGGCAAAGAAATCCTGGCCTAATTTATCAAGGGCCATCAACGCCGCGCCCGCTTTTTGCATGGATTCCAGCCGGTTAAGCTGGAAGGCCAAGGCCAGGGCCATTTCGGCGCCGGTTGGTTCATCTTCAGCGCCCAGATCCGGCAACAACAACCGCGACTTCAGGTAAGCCAGCCAAGCCGCCATGACCAGATAATCGGCGGCCAGTTCCAGATTGTGGTGGCTGGCAATGGTGACAAATTCCAGATACTGATCGGCCAGTTGCAGAATAGAAATCTGGGTAATATCGACCTTTTGTTCACGAGCCAGGGCCAACAGCACGTCAATGGGGCCTTCAAAACCGTCAATATCGACAACGAAGGAGGCTAATCCTTTAGCCTCCGGCGCGTCTGAATTTTCGAATTCCTCGATGCTTTCCATACCCTACATTACGCCCGTAAGCCGGAAAATCCACTGCGACAAATAAGAAGCAGGTTCAAAAACCAGCCAATAAAAAACGTTCAAATCCAAACCCAGTTTATCGCCGATCCACGGCAATAAAAACATACCGCCCAGAATAACCATAAACCCTACCCGTTCCAAACCCGCCAGTCGAACCGCCAGGGCATGGGGCAACAGGCCGACGGCAACCCGGCCACCGTCAAGGGGCGGCATTGGCAGCATATTGAAGACCGCCAAAATCATATTGAGGTAAATGGAATTCCTGAGATTAAGGAAGACCCATTCGGCAACATCGGGCGGAAAATATGACAGGGTGTGGATAAGCAATGAAGAAAGAATCGCCAGCGCAATATTGGTTCCCGGACCGGCCAAGGCAACCAGAACCATATCGCGGCGGGGATTACGCAGGCGGTTAAACGCGACGGGAACCGGCTTGGCGAAGCCAAACATCATCTTGCCACCCGAAGCCAGCAGCAATAACGCAGGCATAATCACGGTTCCAAACGGATCGACATGACGGAACGGGTTGAAGCTGACCCGGCCTTGCCTGAAGGCAGTATCATCCCCAAGACGCCAGGCGACGAACCCGTGGGCAGCCTCGTGAAAGGTAATCGCCAGCAACAACGGCAAGGCCCAGATAGAGACCGTAAACATCAACGCCTGATAATCCAATTTAGCGACCCTCCCCGGCCATCATAGACTCTAGCGACCGCACGGCATCGGAAAGATTCCCGGCCAATGCCGCCCGGCTTTCTAACCGCATGGTCTCGCCGCGCTCAATTCGGCTTACAGTTTGAATTGTCAAACCGGCGCAACCTTCCACAACCAATTGCATCTCGGCCATATCGCCGTTGCAATGCAAGGCCACGTCGCAACCGGCGGCCAAGGCCCGGCTTGCCCGTTCGCTTAAAGTTCCACTCAAGGCCTGCATGGATAGGTCATCGGAAACCAGCACCCCGTCAAAACCCATCTCACCGCGCATAAGGGCGATGACATCCGCCGAAAGCGTTGCCGGGTGTTGCGCGTCCAGCGCCGTGTATAGAACATGGGCCGTCATCGCCCACGGCATGTCTTTTAAGGCGGCAAAAGGCGCGAAATCGACAGCCGCCAAGGAAGTCCTGTCGGCATCAACGCGGGGCAGTTCTTTATGGGAATCCACATCGGCCCGGCCATGACCGGGAATGTGCTTGAGCACCGGCATAACCCCACCCATAAGAAGTCCTTCGCAGACGGCCCGGCCCAGGGCCGTAACCCTCGCCGTATCATTGCCCAACGCCCGGTCCCCAATGATCGGGTCGGCATCGGGTTGAGCGACATCAAGGACCGGTGCACAATCGACACTGATGCCAAGGCTTGTGAGTTCATGAGCAATCAGGAAGGCGTTCAGACGGGCCGCCTCGATGGCCAGGGCGCTGTCATTTTCGTACAGCGCGGCAAACACGGACGCCGCAGGGGCATCGCGCCAATGGGGCGGTTTCAGTCGTTGCACCCGCCCACCTTCCTGATCGATTAACACTGGCGCATCTTCGCGGCCAACACAGTCTCGTAGGGCCGCGACAAGTTCACGTATCTGATCGGGATTGTCGCAATTGCGGCCAAAGAGGATAAATCCGAGCGGTTGGACGTCTGTAAAAAACACCCGTTCCTGTTCGCTTAAGGTAAGAGCGGAACAGCCTAAAATAGCAGCCAGAGGAGCCATATTAACCGCCTGGCCGGACGATCAGGCAGCCGACTTTGCGTTTGGCCAGATTCTGACACAAGGCCTGGGCCACATCTTCGCCGGCAACCGGCCCGGCGCGCAGGCGGAAGAATACTCCCTTATCGGCACCCAGATCGACGCGCACGATGTTCAGGGAATAGCCGCCAAGCAAGTCCCCGTGCAATTTTTTCAGGCGCGCCCATTCGCTTTTCGCCAGTTCATTGCTACGCACGGCGGCAATCTGAATTTGATAGGCAAACACATTGGCGGAAGAATCCGTCGGTTGCGGTTTGGTCACGACTGAAGGCTTGGGCTGCACCGCTTTTGGCATCATGTCCTGATTGACCGTGACCGCGGGTTGTAGCTTTTTGACTGCCTGTTTTTTCAATTCAACCTTGCCGGGCTCCAGTTTTTGCGGCTTGGTCAACGGCAACGGTTTTTTTATGACCGGGGGCGCTTCTACTGCTTTAACTTCTGGTTTCTGTGCTGGCACAGGTGGGGTTTTCGGCATTTCAGGCAAGGGCAAAAGACGTTCGGGTTGCTGTTGCGGCGCGTCACCATTTATACGGTCGTAAACAGACATTTTGCGGCCGGCAATAGCCATGCCGCCCGCCGTTTTGGGGCGAACCTTGACCGGCCCTTCGGCGGCATGAATGATCTGAAGGTTATCGCTGTCTGAGGCAATAAACTGGTTACCGTAGAAATACCACCCGGCACCCGCGCCGCCCCCGATCAACACCATCAACACAACCATCCAAAAGCCACGGCGCTTGGGCTTTGCCCGTTTGACCCGTTGGAATTCGAGCGCGTCCGAAGGATCAGGAACGATTTCGTCTTCTGTCTCGTCCGAAGGGGCCATTAACGCATCTCCTGCACCGGGACGACCCCGATAACCTGTAGGCCCGATGCGATCACGAACGCGGCCCCTTTGACAAGGGCTAATCGCGCCCGCGTCAGTTCAGGATCATCGGCCAGGATAAAGCGTAAAGCGGCATTATCCGTACCCTTGTTCCACAAGGAATGAAATTCCGTCGCCAGATCACCCAGATAAAAAGCAATCCGGTGCGGTTCATGGGCTAGCGCCGCCCCTTCAACAACCCGTGGCCAACTCGCCATCAACTTAATCAGGGCCAGTTCGGAAGGATCATTCAAGCGATACAGCGATGCTTCGGCCAGTGCTTGCGCGGTCAGTTCCTCAGCTTTGAAAACATCGCCAGCGTGACGCAGTACGGAATGAATACGGGCGTGCGCATACTGCACATAAAACACCGGATTTTCACGGGATTTTTCGGAAACCTTGGTTAAATCGAAATCCAGTTGCGCGTCATTCTTGCGGGTCAGCATGATGAAGCGAACGACATCCTTGCCGACCTGATCGATAACATCGCGCACCGTAATAAACGTCCCGGCCCGCTTCGACATCTTCACGGCCTGACCATCATCCATAAGGTTGACCATCTGACACAACTTGACATCCAGTTCCCCCTGCCCTTCGGTCAGCGCCTTAACGGCGGAAGTCATGCGTTTGACGTAGCCGCCATGATCGGCGCCCCAAACGTCGATCATGGTGTTAAAACCACGCCGATGTTTGTCCTCGTGATTGGCAATGTCGGTTGCGAAATAAGTCCATGAACCGTCAGATTTTTTGACCGGCCGATCGATATCATCGCCGAATTCAGAGGACTTGAATAAGGTTTGCTGCCGCGGTTCCCAATCGTCGGGCTTCCTGCCCTTGGGCGGCTCCAGCACGCCTTCATAAATCAGGTCGCGATTTGCCAATCCCTCAATGGCTTCTTCGACACCGCCACGGGCGACCAGTGCGCGCTCGGAGGTAAAGACATCATGTTCGATGCCAAGCGCCGCCAAATCGTCACGAATCAAATCCATCATGGCGTCAATGGCGAACAACGAGAGCGGTTCCAGCCATTCAACTTCCGGGGCGTCTTTCCACTTATCACCATCGATTTCAGACAGTTTTTGGGCAGGGGCAATCAAGTAATCGCCGGGATACAGGCCTTCCGGGATTTTATCAATCTTCTCGCCGAGGGCTTCCCGGTAACGCAAATGCAGCGAGCGGGCCAGTGTCTCGATCTGCGATCCGGCATCGTTGGTATAATATTCCCGAGTGACGGCAAATCCGGCCTTTTTCAGAAGCGAGGCCAGAGCGTCGCCGACAACCGCGCCGCGACAGTGGCCTACATGCAGGGGGCCAGTCGGATTGGCCGAAACATACTCGACATTGACCGGTTCGGCGGCACCGATGTTTGAGGAGCCATAATCGGTCCCCGCCTTCAACACCTCACCAAGGCGTTGCCACCAGAACGAATCCTCAAGCTTAAAATTAACAAAACCCGGCCCAGCTATATCGACGGCCACGACATGATCCAGGCCTTTGAAACGTTCGGCCAGTGCTTCGGCAATAACGCGTGGGTTTTTGCCAGCGGGTTTCGCCAGTAACATGGCCGCATTGGTGGTGACATCGCCGTGACTGACTTCCCTGGGTGGCTCGACACCGATACGCGCGGTATCGCAGCCTTCGGGCAACATGCCTTCGCTGACAAGGGTGTCAATAACGCCGAGCACCTGATGGCGGAAATGATCAAATAAATTCATGAATTTCGAGCCTGAACGTCAAATAGATTCTGGTATTCATCGAGCGCAAACCGGTCAGTCAGACCGGCGATATAATCGGCGACCGTGCGTGCGGTTTGTTGAGAATTCGCATCCCCGCTTAACAGACGCCACTGGGCAGCCAGGCATTCCGGTTCGGCGATCAATAACTTGAACAATTCCCTGACCACCCGCTTCGCCTTGGAGGTCATTCGATTGAGCTTGTAATGCCTGTACATGTTTTCGAACAGGAATTTCTTCAGGCCTGCATCATTGGCCCGCATGGTCTCGGAAAAACCGGCGACCGGTTGGTTATGGGCGCGGATGTCTTCGGCGGATTTAGGCCCCAGGTCTTGCAAGCGCCGCCCGGTTTCATCCAGCAGGTCGTTGACCATGTCACCAATCATCCGCCTGATCGCTTCAAAGATCACGCGGGACTCATCAAGGTCCGGGTAGAGCTTTTTAACTTCCGCGAACAACGGTCCGGCTAGCGGCACATCTGCCAGGTCAGCAATAGTGAACAGACCGGCGCGCAGACCGTCGTCGAGATCATGATTATTGTAGGCGACGTCGTCGGAAATAGCCGCGACCTGGGCCTCGGCGCTGGCATAGGTCGCGAGTTCCAAGTCATGGGTAGCGTTATATTCTGCGACAGCACTGGGCAAATCATCTTGCGATCTGGCGGCGTTAATCAAGGGACCATTATGTTTGACCACCCCTTCCAGGGTCTCCCAGGTTAAATTAAGGCCGTTGAAGTCCGCGTAGCGCATTTCCAGCGAGGTGATCACCCTTAGCGATTGGGCGTTGTGATCGAAACCGCCGTAGGGTTGCATCATTTCTTTCAAGGCGTCCTCGCCAGCGTGGCCAAACGGCGGATGGCCCAGATCATGGGCCAGTGCCAGGGCTTCACCCAAATCCTCATTCAGGCCAAGGGCGCGACAGACCGAACGGGCAATTTGCGACACTTCCAGGGAATGCGTCAGCCGGGTGCGGAAAAAATCGCCTTCGTGATTAACGAAAACCTGAGTTTTGTATTCCAACGCACGAAAAGCCGCCGAATGAATAATGCGGTCGCGGTCGCGCTGAAAACAGGTCCGTGTGGCGCTGTCAGGCTCATCAAACAGTCGTCCGCGGCTGTGTTCTGGATGACAGGCATAAATATTTGTTATCATGGTCCGGAAACTACAGCGAGCGAGCCTTGCAAGCAACGACCAACACACCCTTTGACAAACGGAAATTCCTGACTACATAAGAGAAGCATGTTAGAATGCCATGAGTTCATTAATTGGAGCACCATCAAAATGCCCGATACCAGCACCGTAAGGGAGACAGAATCTTTCTCCATATCCGACAATGCGGCCAAACGCATCGCCGTCCTGGTCGAATCCGAGGAAAAACCGGGCATGCGCCTGCGCGTGGCGGTTTCCGGCGGCGGTTGCTCTGGCTTCCAGTACGGCTTCAGCCTTGATAACGAACGCAATGACGACGACCTATTGTACCAGAAAAACGGCATTGAAGTGATTGTTGACGAAGTATCGCTGGATTTCCTCAAAGGTTCGGAACTGGATTTCAAGGAAGACCTGATCGGTTCCTACTTCGCCATGAGCAATCCCAACGCCACCTCGACCTGCGGCTGCGGCACGTCTTTTGCCGTTTAGTGCCCCGAACAAATGACCCGAATCGCCAGTTGGAACGTTAATTCAGTCAAGGCCCGCCTTGAGCATGTGCAACGCTGGCTTAAAGAGGCCTCCCCCGACATTGCCTTGTTGCAGGAACTGAAATGCGTCGATGAGGCGTTCCCCAAGGAGGAAATTGAATCCCTGGGCTACAATGTCGCCACCGTCGGCCAAAAGACTTACAACGGCGTCGCCATCCTGTCCAAATTCCCCATCGACGTGGAACTGACCGCCCTGCCCGGCGACGACAGCGACGAGCAAGCCCGCTATATCGAGGCCTTTAGCGGTTCGGTGCGCGTCGGCTGTATCTATCTTCCCAACGGCAACCCCATACCTGGCGAAAAATTCGACTACAAGCTGAGATGGATGGAACGCCTGTACCTTCACACTCAGAATTTGCTTAAGGACGGCGACGCCTTTGTCCTTGGCGGCGATTATAATGTGATTCCCCAAGACGGCGATGTCTACAGCCCCGCCGCCTTCAAGGATGACGCCCTGTTCCAGCCCGAATCCCGCGCCGCCCTTCGGAAAATCGTCAACCTGGGCCTGACCGACGCTTACCGGGCCATGACGCTTGAGACCGGACGCTATACCTGGTGGGGGTACATGGCCGGCGGCTGGCCAAAAGACCACGGGGTCAGGATCGACCACCTGTTGCTCAGCCCGCAAGCAGCCGATCGCCTGCAAGCCTGCGATATAGACCGCACCCCAAGAGCTTGGGAAAAACCGTCAGACCACACCCCGATCTGGTGCGAGTTGAAGGATTGAACATGAGCAAAACCCACGAAAGCGGCTAATTGATTGTGACCGAAGAAATCTTATCGAACAGGTTTTTACGGTGATCGGCTTTTCTAGGTAACCCTCGATCGCGTCACTGGAAGAGCGTGTCCGCAAGGTCTCTATTGAATAACCGGTCAGCAAAACCACTTTTGTCGGCAAGTTCATGTCCTTGACCTGCTGGGCGAATTCGGCACCGTTCATTTCTTCCATCACCCAATCGCAGAACACCAGGTCGACAGGCCGCCTTAACAACGTGTCAAATGCCATTGTAGGATTCTGTTCCAACTGCACACGACGAATGCCCAGCGCCTTGAGGATGGTTTCGACAAGCCGCAGAAAGTTCCTGTTATCATCGACGACCATAACTGACAGGTTGCTAAAATCCCCGACCCCGTTATGGATTCTTTCGTCTTCCATGAAACGGATGGCACCTGCTTGTTCACGCGCCGCCTTGTTGTTCAGACAAGTGTCCCGGTATTCAAAATCGTGACCGGAAATATGCTCAAGCAGCCAGCTATTGAGAAAATCCCGCACTTCCTTAGCACTAATGTTATCTGGATTTTTACGAAAACGCAGATCGATTTCATAGACCTGCCCAGCGAGGGATCTGTGAATTAACTTGTGGGTTTCCAGACCGTCATAACCGGCAAGTTCCATTAGTTTCTCTTCGCGAGAAAAATGGTATTCCGTGTAGTCGAAAAGAGTCCCCAACACGCTGGCCAGCATCGCCGATTCCGCACGCTTGTCTATGCAGGCGTTGGCCTGATTGATCAGATCGACAAGGATTTTATGATCGGAATCGACAAACGGAACACCGACCTTGTACGCATTCGTCCAGGTTACAAAATCCATCAAGCGTCCCCACGCTAAAAAGGAAATAACGGTGCTCTTTTATGCCATGCTTCTCTTCATAAGCATGCTTTATGAACCGTGAACTTAGGTTTTTCAGAGGATGTGGTCAATATCCTTATGTTTATTATGGCTATTGGCTCTATCAGTGAGGCAGCGCTCGCGGTATTCCGTTTAATCGCCGTCGTTTACCCGGGCTTTCCAAAGGGTATGCAAGGCCTGTTCCACATTACGAGCGTAAGACGGGCCATCACATAAGGGGGATGTGAGCAGACGTTGACGTAACGTGGCCCTTAATTGCCTTAACCGAGCCCGATCATTAGCCAAAGCGACAGCTTGCTCTACGAATGCCTGTGAGCTTTCCACAGCAAGCTCCTCCAGCCCGGCATGAACCGATATGCTGCCTCCCATGCGGGCGATGAAACGCTCACCCATCAAGGAAACAACCGGAACCCCCATCCATAAAGCCTGAAACGTCGTCGTCGCCCCGGCGAAGGGAAAGGTATCGAGGGCGATATCGGCCTGATGATAACAAGCCAAATGATCGTGAAAGCTGTCCTGAGCGCTTAACAGGGAGATACGTTCGCTGGCAATACCGTTGGCGCTCAATCGATCACGTATTTTGTCACTCAAAACGGGGGACTCGAGGAAATTACTGAATTTTAGGATCAACCGCGAATGAGGGATCGCCCCCAACACCTGTGACCACAGGTCAAGTACCATCTCATTCATTTTACGGGGTTTATTGAAGGATGCGAAAGTGATGAAGTCATTGTCGTCGGCGGGAAGAGAGGATACGGGGGGGGTGTTCTGCAGCGCCGGATACGCATAAAAATTCGGCAGGTGGAGCAATTTCTCTGTGAATATTTCACTGCTGTCTTCAGGATGCAGGATTTTATCGGTCAGCCAGAAGTCCATTTCCTGCAAAGCCGTCGTCGTGCCGCCATACATGCTGACCTGAACCGGGGCCGGACGATGCAGGGCAACAAAGGGGCGGTTGGCATCGAAGTTGCCACCCAGATAAACCATGATGTGAATGTCATCGTCGCTTATTTTCCCGGCAATATCGGTGTTGGAAAGCCCGGTGACGTTGCGCCAGTGGTCGGCATGCCCGCGCAGCATTTTGGTAATGTCATCGGATTTCGACAATTCGCTATAACAAAAAATCTCGTATTTCTGATGATCGTGGTTGCACAAAAGCGGGGTGACATTGTGCCCAATAGGATGATTGCAAAAATCAGATGACAAATAACCGATGCGTAGACGTTCATCGGGAGCCAGTTTTATATCGCATCGGGCTACTGGTTTGGCAGTATCTTGAACACTTTGCCGAAAGGCATCAAACAGCTGTTGATTTGAAATGCCTGAAAGATACAGCAGGGTATGAAGGAAATTGTTTCGTGCGGCGGTTAAACCTGGATCGATGGACATCGCCTTTTTGTAACAGTCTATAGCCTCGTCCAGTTCGCCCAGATCAGACAGGGTATTGCCCAGGTTGCAATAGACCTCGGCATTTACGGGATTAAGGGAAATGGCCTTGCTAAAACACTCAATGGCCTCCTCGAAGTGGCCCTGGTCGCGCAGTAACACGCCCAAATTGCTGTGACATTCAGGGTGTGCAGGATTTAGGGTGATGGCGTGACGATAACAGGCGGCAGCTTCATCCATCTGGCCGATTTTCGTCAGAGTCAGGCCGAGATTATAGTGAGCATCAGCAAAATCCGGCTCCAGGAACGCGGCACGACGGAAAAATTCGACGGCAGCAGGCCAATCTTCCCCTGTTGTGGCAATAACGCCAAGATTGTAGTGGGCATCACTCGAATCGGCATCAACTTTTAAGGCATTTTTATAACACCCCGCTGCCGCTTCCGTGTCTCCAAGGGCCAGATAAAAGCTGCCCAGATTGGTCATGTATTTGACGTTACCGGGCTCGAGGTGCAGGGCGCTGGACGTAAATTCCACGGCCTCTTGGTTGCGCCCCCCATGATGGGCTGCGAGGCCGCAAAGATGATGCGCCTCGGCGTTTTCCGGGTCCACCTTCAGGACTTGTCTGTAGAGTTCCTCGGCCTCGGCCAACCGTCCCGCCTTATGATGCATAAGGCCTGCACTCAACTGGTCCTGAAGGTCGGCCCCCATACTACGGGCTATTCGACCTGAGATACATCACGCACCGCGCCCCTATCCGCGGATGTGGCCAGGGCGGCGTAGGCCCGTAAAGCCTGCGAGACGACGCGGTTACGGTTGGGTTTCCAGGCTCCCTTGCCCTTGGCCTGCATCGCTTCACGGCGCTTTGCCAGTTCATCGTCAGATATCTTCAGATTGACCGAACGATCAGGGATATCAAATTCAATAACGTCGCCATTTTCAATCAGACCAATCGCCCCGCCCGCCGCCGCTTCGGGCGACACATGACCAACAGAAAGCCCCGACGTCGCGCCCGAAAAACGGCCATCTGTCAGTAACGCGCAGGCTTTGCCAAGCCCCAGGGTTTTCAGATAGCTGGTCGGATAAAGCATTTCCTGCATGCCCGGACCACCCTTCGGGCCTTCGTAGCGAATCACCACCACATGGCCTTCCTTGACCTCGCCGCCCATAATTTTGGCCATGGCGTCATCCTGACTTTCGACGACGAAGGCCGTTCCTGAAAACGTATAGCAACTTTCATCGACTCCGGCGGTTTTGACGACGCAGCCATCCAGCGCGATATTACCGTAGAGCACGGCCAGTCCGCCTTCGATGCTATAGGGGTGATCGATATTACGGATACACCCCGCTTCACGGTCCATATCCAACGTCTCATACTTCTTTGACTGGCTGAAAGCTTCGGTGGTCACAATCCCACCCGGTGCGTCGCGGAAAAAGTCGCTGACTTCTTCGGAATTACTGCGGCTCACATCCCAGGAGTCGATAACATCCCCTATCATGCCACCCAGAACGCTGGGCACGTCGCGGTGGATAAGCCCGCCGCGTTCCAGTTCACCCATGATGGCGATGATGCCACCGGCGCGGTGCACGTCTTCCATATGATAATCCGGGTGCGACGGGGCGACCTTGCACAGGTGCGGCACCTTGCGTGAAAGCCGGTCCATATCTTTCAAGGTAAAATCACATTCTGCTTCCTGGGCAATGGCCAGCAAATGCAGCACGGTGTTAGTCGACCCGCCCATGGCGATATCAACGCTCATAGCGTTCTCGAAGCCTTTTAAGGAGCCCATGGAGCGCGGCAGGGCGTTTTCGTCGCCATCTTCGTAGTAGCGTTTGGTCAATTCCACAATCAACGCCCCGGCCTTGTGGAACAAGGCTTCGCGGTCTGAATGGGTGGCCAGAAGAGAGCCATTGCCCGGCAAGGCCATACCCAAAGCTTCGGCCAGACAGTTCATGGAATTGGCGGTGAACATGCCCGAGCACGAACCGCAGGTAGGGCAACTTGAGCGCTCGTACTCCAGCGCTTCGGCGTCCGATACATCGGGGTTAGCCCCCTTGATCATGGCATCGACCAGATTAATGGATTGATCCTTGCCGTCGACCTTAATCTTGCCCGCTTCCATGGGTCCGCCCGATATCATCACCGTCGGGATATTTGTGCGCATGGATGCCATCAACATGCCCGGGGTGATTTTGTCGCAGTTGGATATGCAGACCATGGCGTCGGCGCAGTGGGCGTTAACCATGTACTCAACGGAATCGGCGATGATTTCGCGGCTTGGCAGCGAATACAACATGCCGTCGTGACCCATGGCGATACCGTCATCGACAGCAATGGTGTTGAATTCCTTGGCCACGCCGCCAGCGGCTTCAATATCGCGGGCGATCATCTGGCCTAAATCTTTTAAGTGAACGTGCCCCGGCACGAACTGGGTGAAGGAGTTGACGACGGCGATAATAGGCTTGCCGAAATCATCATCGGTCATGCCCGTGGCGCGCCAAAGCCCGCGGGCGCCAGCCATGTTGCGACCGTGTGTCGAGGTACGTGAGCGATATTCGGGCATAATTTAAAATCCTTGAGTTTTAGGGAGCCGTTTCCGGCACAGTAATACCCACCCGGCAGTCTATAAAGCTCTATTTAAGAGGCTTTATCCTCAAGATTATTAAGGATATCCTCCCGCGCCCGGTCGTAATTTCGTTTCAGTTTACTTTGCAGGGCATGGGATTCTTCTTTTAGTTCTTTTTCCATGCGCTTGATACGGCGGGTCAGGTCTTCGACCCGGCGTAACGCCTTTTCCCTTTGGCGGGCCTGATGGCGACGGAAGTATTTCATCAACCGCCATTCCCCGACGATGGCCAATAAAATGATACCGGTAATACCGAAAATAAAGGCGACGACCAGGTATTCCACTTTGTCATAGGCAAAAAGAACACCCCAAAAACCGATCGTCGTAAGCGACGCCGCGATCGTGAACAACAGCCGCTTGGAAACAACGTCTTCTTCGTCGTGGACGTTCTCAGCAGCGATCAGGGCGTTGGAAATTTCAAACCGGGCCATATCCTGCCATTGCCTGAGCGACATCCCTTCGGCGATGGTGCGCCCTTCGCGAATAAACTGCTCCAGGCGTTTGACGACAAAATCGGCGCGCTGATCCGCCGAAGGATAGGCCTGCTCTTCGGGCGGCGGGTTGGTGTCCTCATAGGCCGGTAGCTGCGGACGCCCTTCGGCCTGCGGCGGCATCAGATCATTTTCTTGTTTATCGTCAACAGGCACGTTTCGTATTCCTTCTTAAAGCTCTGCCGACAAAGTTAACACGTAAGCCCTTTACCGTTTATTACTCGTCATAACCGCCCCTGGCCAAGGCATCTCGATAAGCGTTTAAAGCCTTGCGGTAAGCGATTTTTGCCCGCGCCTTTTCACTGAACATGGCGCTAATTTCGTCTATCAACAGACCGAGACCAGATAACGAGGCATCAACGCAAAGGGGCACCACGGAAACGGCAAGCTGGAAAACGACAACACCTGAAAACAGTCCGAAGGCTATTCCCAAAGCCAGAGAATCAATTTGCTTGATCAATCCCCACAACGTCCACAACGACAGCGGCACGGCGACGCATAAACCCAGTGCCCAATTAACGGTTGGCGACAATTTCTTGGGAATACTGAGACCACCAAGCTGGATGTTTTCCAGGCCTTCGCTCGAGCCATCGGTGTGCTCAAGGCCGAAGTCCTGCGGTTGCGGTGGCACCAGTTTCTGCGGGGCTGCGCTCATGGTTTTTACAAGCCGTTAATGACGCCCTGCAACATGGCGCGCACTTCTGCTGCGATCTCCCCCAGATCCGCATTTTCAATGGCTTGCATGGAGGCCATGGGATCAACGGCAGAAACTTCGATCTTGCCATCATCCAGTTGTTGCACGACGACGTTGCACGGCAGCATGGTGCCGATCTTGTTTTCAGCCTGCAAGGCCTTGTAGGCATAGCCTGGATTGCACGAACCCAAAATGGTGTAGGGATTGATGTCCTTGTCGATTTTCTCTTTCATTGCCTTCTGCACGTTGATCGTCGTCAGCACGCCGAAACCCTTTTCTTTCAGGGCGGCGGTGACGGTCTCGATGGCATCGTCAAAGGAAGATGTGATGGTGGTGGAAAAATGGTAACTCATGGTTGATGCACCTTTGTCTCTATTGTCTTTATTGTCTCTATGAAAAAACTGAATACTGGATAATATGTAGTCTGGGGCTTGCGAAATGAAAGGCCTGTACCCAAATTAGCACTCTACTCACAAGACTGCCAGAAGATGAAACCATGAACCACAACGAAACGTCGATCAGAACCGCACGCTACCACATCGGTGAACTTGTGCGTCACCGCATCTATCCGTTTCGCGGTGCTATTTTCGATGTCGATCCAGTGTTCGACAATGACGAGGAATGGTGGCTTTCCATCCCAGCCGACGTGCGCCCGAAAAAAGACCAGCCGTTTTATCATCTGCTGGCGGAAAACGATGAAGGCCCGTATATCGCCTATGTATCGGAACAAAATCTGTTGCCCGACGAATCCGGCGAACCGGTATCCCACCCCAACGTCGATGAAGTCTTTGAAAGCTTTGCCGATGGACATTACATCGTTTCCAGAGGCCACGCTAACTAGTGAATAGCACCCCGATTCTTCACCTTGTGTGCGGGAAAATAGCATCCGGAAAGTCCACTCTGGCGCTAAAGCTGGCTTCCCAATCGGCCACAATTCTTATCAGCGAAGACCAATGGCTTTCCAGGCTTTACCCCGATGAAATGAAGTCAGTGAAGGACTATGTGAAGTATTCCGCGCGCCTGCGCACGCTGATCGGGCAACACATCCAGTATCTGCTTCAACAAGGTCTCAGCGTGGTGATGGACTTCCCGGCCAATACGGTTGAGCTTCGTATGTGGATGCGAGGTATTTTCGAGAATGCACAGGCCGCCCACGAGTTGCATTTTCTTGATGTTTCCGACACCCTATGCAAAGACCGCTTACGCAGGCGCAATGAAGGCGGGCAACACGCGTTTGCGCCAAGCGAGGCGGACTTCGATCTTATCAGCAGCTATTTCGAACGACCCACTACAGAAGAAAGCTTCAACATCATCGTTCACACGGAGACGACATCATGACCCCCTATCCGACCCTTGCCGGTTTCAATCAATGGGCCACCGGACATATTTATGACTGTGTCGCAGGCTTGCCCGATGACGCCTACCGACAGGACCGCAAAGCCTTTTTCGGTTCTATCCACGCGACGCTTAACCATCTGTTGCTGATCGACCGGCTGTGGATAGGACGCATCAAGGGAAAGCCTGTAAATATTTCAGAACTGGACGACATTCTTTATACCGATTTTCAAGAATTGAGAGACGCGCAAAGAGGTGAAAACAAAGCCCTGATAGACCTGGTCGGGAGCTATAGTGAAGATGCTCTGCAGTCTCGAATCAGTTACGAAACATCCGAAGGCACACCCGGCGAACGTGCTGTTTGGTTGATTTTAACGACCTTGTTCAATCACCAAACCCACCACCGCGGGCAAATCCACACCATGTTGACGCAAGCAGGCATCACCCCGCCGCCCCTCGACATCATTTATTACGCTATGGATACCGGGCTGGAATAGGAGACCGTTTCCTCCACCCACCCTGTCGATGCTTATTGACGAAGACAAATCGTACGCGGCTTTTTCTTATGCTTCGCGTTACGCTTTAACACGCAGCCGTAGCCCATGCAGGCGGTCGTAATGTGGCTGACAGGCTTCGGCCAGAGGACGCAAGGATGTGGCTAAGGGTTGCGCAGGTTTGTAAGGTCCGAAGCCGGTGGATTCTTCGACCTTGTGATACCAGTAAGGAGCCCATGCCCCATCAGAATCCCGCTTGCCCGCTGGCCAGCAAAGCATGGCCTGATCGAAGGGCACTTCAAGGGCAGCGCATAAAGCCCGCAGCATCCCTTCGGGGTTCTCCAGCACATCGCGGGTATCGATAACCGGTGGTGTCTGACCACTCGACGCGCAGACCACATCAAAGAGTTCGGCCTGCCGCTCGAAGCCCACGTCGTCGGCTGTGGGGAATTCCAGTTTGTCGTGGTAGGAGGCCAAAACTTCCTCCGGCGCACGGATCAGGAAAGCATTACGCACATCTTTAAGCCACCCCAGATCGATATGGCCAAGCATGTGCTTGGTCATGTGCTTCTGAAAGTGGACCGTGGCGCCGCCGGGCACTGGGGCGGTGGTGCAGGAGGTGACGACCTTGCGCCAGTCACATTCAGTTTGGGCAATAATCTCTTCGGCGTGCGGATGATCGACGTTGGAAACCCCAAGGTAGTTACCGTAGAACGGTTCGTCCCACACCGCGCAATCGGCGCGGTTCTCCCAGGCGCGCATCATCGCCGTCGAGATATTGCGTGGACCCGACCACATGGCGATCCGGATCACCGGGCGCATTCACTGTCCAACATGGCCAGGTAAAGTTCTTGCAGGCGCGCCACCATGGGACCACGATCCGCACTTAAGGTGCGACCATCCACTTCCGTAACCGGGGCCAGACCGGCGAAAGTTCCGGTGACGAAGGCCTCCTCAGCGCCGTAAACCTCGGTCAAGCTGAAGTCTTTCTCGAACACCGGAATATCATTGGCCCGGCACAGGTCAATCACCTTTGCACGAGTGACGCCTGCCAGGCAGTAGCGGCCGGTAGAGGTCCAGACTTCGCCCTTGCGAACGATGAAGAAATGGGTGGAATTGCAGGTCGCCACGAAACCGTGAGGATCAAGCATCAGGCCCTCGTCGGCACCGGCTTTGGTCGCCTGAATGCAGGCGGTGATGCAGTTGAGCTTGGAATGACTGTTAAGCTTGGGGTCCTGCACGTCCGGGTAGCCACGCCGCACATGCACGGTGAACAGGCGAATACCCTTTTGCGCGGTATCGCTCAAAGGCGCCTTGTATTCGGGTATGATCACAATGGTTGGCGCACTGATCGTTACGCGGGGGTCTTGATAAGGGGTGGCCTTGATCCCCCGGGTGACCATCAGGCGGATATGCACCCCATCGCTCATCTGGTTGGCGGCGATTGTCTCCATGATCCGTGCGGAAAGCTCAAGGCGATCAAGTCCAATATCCATATCCAGCGCTTTAGCGCCCTCGAAGAGTCGGTCCAGGTGATCCTCGAGAAAAGCGCACTGGCCATTATGCAGTCGTAACCCTTCCCACACTCCGTCCCCCAAAATGAAGCCGGAATCAAAAACACTAACCACCGCCTCTGCGCGGGGGACTAACGCGCCATTTACCGAAATCAGGATATCCCTGTTACGCACATCTTCGATGTAATCATGGGTACCGTGGGCCATTGCTCGTTGGTTCCTTTGCAAAAGGGGAAAAGAGGGTACAGGGATTATTTATGGAATAAAAATCGAGCTTTATATAGAGAAGTTATATGTCTTTTCTGCTCCCTTAGCGCACAAACACCAAATCCCGATACCCCCGGCGAAAATCAATAACGTCCTCGCGGACAGCATCGATACTCTCCCCATGCAGCCAGATCCGCGCCATCAGGCGGGCGATTTCGGCCATGGCGTCGCCGCCCATGCCTTGACGGGTGATTTCCTGGGTGCCGATGCGGATGCCGTTGAGGTCGCCTTCAACCGCGTCAATGGGCAGCCCGATGCCGCACAGAAGTATGTTGGCTTCGGCCAGTCGTTTCGAGGCCGCCTGACCGCCACCCAAGGGGGCCGCGTGCAGGGCCAGGTGGTGGCTTTGGGTATGGCCCTGACCTTCGACGCCATGCACCGTAAAACCTTCACCTTCCAGTGCTTCGGCAAGCCCTTGCGCGTTTGAGATACAGGTATCGGCGTAAGCCTCGCCGTATTCCAGCAAGTCGAGCACGCTCATCAGCAGCGCCGCCGTCTTGCTCAGATCAAAGTTGGCGGTCATGCCGGGAAAGGCGATGGCATCGATGCGCCGGGCCAGCTCCTCGTCCGCCGACACCAGCAATCCCGAGGGCGGCCCACCGAAGGCTTTATATGTCGACATGGTCATCATGTGGGCGCCTTCCCTAAGCGGGTCCTGAAAGCGCTTACCGGCGATCATGCCGCCCATATGGGCGGCGTCGTAAAGCACATACGCGCCAACCTCATCGGCAATGGCCCGCACATCGGCTACCGGATAGGGAAACAGACACAAGGAACCGGCAACCGTTATCAGTTTCGGCTTGATGCGCAGGGCATCTTCGCGCAAGTGGTCAAGATCGATGCTCATGCGCAGCCCGTCATAGGGGACCGGATGAACGTCGAGTCCGTAAAGACCGGCACATCCGGCGGCATGGTGGGTGACATGACCGCCCATTTCGCCGGGGAACGCCATGATCGCATCCCCCGCCTTGCACGTGGCCATGAAGGCATACAGGTTGGCGATGGCCCCAGATGGCACCCTGATTTCCGCAAAAGGGGCATCGAACAGGCTTTTGACCAGGGATTCACAGGCGATTTCCAGCTTTTCCGCATGCTGCATACCCATTTCGTATTTGTCGCCGGGAAAACCCAGGCTCGGCCGATTGCCCAGTGAGCGGCCAAGCAGCGCCGCAGCGCGCGGATTCATAACGTTGGTACCCGCATTAAGACCGATGGTTTCAACATCCATATGACGTTCGTGGGTCTCGATCAGATCCATCACCCGGGCGTCGATATCATCAAACGACCCCGCCGTCAGCGGCCCTTCCAGTTCGGCGATGACGGCACGGCAGTCTTCGGGCAACCAAGATTTTTCTGCAATCGGACGTATAACCATTTAAGAAAACTCCCCAATCAATCCAGATACTCGACGTTGATCAATATCAAGGTATGTGACGGACGCCAATGCTAGATTCCTGATTGATCCGAACATGTTTTCATAAACAGGCAATACGGACATTGGGAGACTGACATTTTCCAGATACGCATCCATGGCAGAGGCGGGCAAGGCGTCGTTACCGCCGCCGAGCTTATGTCCGTCGCCGCCTTCATCGAGGACAAACACGCCCAGGCCTTTCCCAGCTTCGGTTCCGAGCGCATGGGCGCGCCGGTGGTGTCGTTTTGCCGCTTCGATGACAAGGAAATCCGGCTACGCGAACCAATCATGCAACCGGACGCCCTGATCATTCAGGACACCACCTTGCTGCATTCAATCAATGTCTTTGGCGGCCTAAAAGTGGACGGTTTCATTGTCATCAATTCAACCCGCAGCTTCGATGATCTGGGCATTGCCGAATTCGTGGCAAAGTTTCCTGCCCATCATGTGTGCCATATCGGGGCCAGCGAACTGGCCATGAAGCATGTCGGGCGCGCCCTTCCCAATGCTGCACTGCTGGGCGGATTCGCCGCCATCTCCGGGCAACTGCAAATGCAATCGGTGGCAGAGGCGATTATGGAAAAATTTCCAGGAAGCGTCGGGGAAGCCAACGTCGCCGCCGCTACAGAAGCCTTCGACTTGGCCAGGGAGGCCTAATCAATGTTGAAACAAATGGAAGGATCGGAAGCCGTCGCAAAAGCCGTGGCGCTATGCCGCCCAGAAGTCGTCTGCGCTTATCCGATCACGCCCCAAACCCACATCGTCGAGGGCGTCGGCGCACTGGTCAAGGACGGCAGGTTGGAGAATTGCGAATTCATCAATGTGGAATCCGAATTCGCCGCCCTGTCCGTGGCTATCGGGGCATCCGCCGCCGGAGCCAGAACCTACACGGCGACGGCCAGCCAGGGTTTGTTGTTCATGGCCGAAGCCGTCTACAACGCCGCCGGACTCGGCCTGCCTATCGTCATGACCATCGGCAACCGGTCCATCGGCGCACCCATCAACATCTGGAACGACCATTCGGACAGCATGTCCATGCGCGACGCCGGGTGGATTCAGCTTTACGCAGAAACCAATCAGGAAGCGCTCGACCTGCACATTCAGGCCTTCCGACTGGCCGAGGAACTGAGTTGCCCGGTGATGGTCTGCATGGATGGCTTCATCCTGACCCACGCTTACGAACGCCTGGACATCCCCAGCCAGCAGGAGGTCGATGCCTTTCTGCCGGCCTTCGAGCCGGTGCAAGTCCTGGACCCCGATGCCCCCTACTCCATCGGCGCCATGGTCGGGCCCGAGGCCTTTACCGAGGTGCGCTATCTGGCCAACGATACCCAACTACAGGCGTTGAAACTGATCCCGGAAATAGGCGGCGTCTTCGGCCAGGTGTTCAGGCGGGAATCCGGCGGTTTGATACACGAGTATAGAACCGAGGGTGCCGAGACCATTGTCGTGGCGCTGGGTTCCGTTAACGGCACCATCAAGGAAGTCATCGACGTCATGCGCGAAAACGGGGTCGCCATCGGTTCGATCAGCATTTGCTCATTCCGGCCCTTCCCGCTGGACGAATTGCAGGACGCCCTGAGCGCGGCAAAACGGGTCGTGGTGATCGAAAAAAGCCTGGCGCCGGGCCTGGGCGGTGTCGTCGCCTCCAATGTCCGCATGGCCCTGCGCGGCAATATCCTTCCGGTCTATACGGTCATCGCCGGGCTCGGCGGGCGGACCATCACCATGGCATCGCTTCAGGAAGTCTTCGAAGCGGCGGGCGAGGACAGATTGCCGGACCTCCAATTCCTCGACCTGGACCACGGCGCTGTCGAGCATGAAATCGTTCGCGCCCGCAGAACAAGGCGATCCGGCCCCATGGCCGAAAATATCCTGCGCCATAAAGCCGGGGGGCCCAGCAAATGAGTGATCACACGCCGCAGACCGTCAAGTTCTATCAGACCGGCACCCACACCGTTGGCAACCGGTTATTGGATGAGACCAAACGGACGGTGCAAGCCAGCATGGAGCGCGCGAACGCCATTACTTCGGGGCACAGGGCCTGTCAGGGCTGCGGCGAGGCCCTAGGCGCGCGCTACGCCCTTGACGCGGCCATGCGCGCAACGGAGGGCCAGATGGTCGCCGTCAACGCGACGGGCTGCCTGGAAGTCTTCACCACTCCGTATCCGGAAACATCGTGGCAGCTACCGTGGCTGCATTCCCTGTTCGGCAACGCCCCGGCAGTCGCCACCGGCGTCGCCGCCGCCCTGCGCGTCAAGGGCCGCAAGGACGTCAGAGTCGTCGCCCAGGGCGGTGATGGCGGCACCACGGACATCGGTTTCGGGTGCCTGTCGGGTATGTTCGAACGCAACGACGATGTGCTCTATATTTGCTACGACAACGAAGCCTACATGAACACCGGCGTGCAGCGTTCCAGCGCCACCCCACCCACGGCGCGCACGGCAACCACGCAAGCCATCGGGGAGGCACCGGGCAATGTCTTCGGCACCGGCAAAAACATGCCGCTGATCGCCATGGCCCACAACATTCCTTACGTGGCGACCGCCAGCGTCGCCGACTTGCATGATCTTGAAGCCAAGGTGACCAAGGCGATGACCTTATCCGGGGCGCGCTACATCCACATCATGGTGCCCTGCCCGCTGGGCTGGGGATCGGCGTCGGACGCCACCATCAACGTCGCCAGACTGGCCGTCGAAAGCGGCCTGTTCCCGCTATTTGAAGCCGAACATGGGGCGGTCACAAATGTTGGCAAAATCCGCCGCCTGGTAATGGTCGAAGAGTACCTGAAAATTCAACGGCGCTTCGCCCACCTGTTCAAAAAAGACGCCAAGGACGTTGACAGCATCGCCGCCATCCAGGCCATGGCCGACCATAATATCGAGCGCTTCGGTCTGATCGACATGGATACAGCGTCATGAGCAAACAATTGCCCTTCGCCATTACCCTGGACCCCGGCACATCGCTGGCCAATCACACCGGTTCGTGGCGGACCCTAAAACCGGTCTATCTGGACCGCCTGCCACCATGCAACAACGCCTGCCCGGCTGGTGAAAACATTCAGGGCTGGCTCTACCATGCCGAAGAAGGCGACTACAAAAAAGCCTGGCAATTACTGATGCAGGACAATCCCATGCCGGCGATCATGGGGCGGGTCTGCTATCACCCTTGCGAAGGGGCGTGCAACCGCACCGACCTTGACGAACCCGTTGCCATCCACGCCGTCGAACGTTTCCTCGGCGATCTGGCGATAAAGAACGGTTGGAAGCCGGTCCTCGATTCTAACCCGACGGGCAAACGGGTACTGGTCATCGGCGCCGGTCCGAGCGGCCTGTCTGCGGCCTATCACCTGCGGGCGTTGGGGCACAGCGTCAGCATTCGCGAGGCCGGGCCCATGGCCGGTGGCATGATGCGTTTCGGCATTCCCAAATACCGCCTGCCCCGAGATATTCTTGATAAGGAAATCCAGCGTATCCTCGATCTAGGCATCGAGATGCATCTGAACTGCAAGGTCGATGATATTCCGGCCGCCTTCGAGGCCGAGGGCTTCGACGCCGTTTTCGTCGCCGTTGGCGCCCATTTGGCCAAGCGCATCGATATCCCGGCCCACGCCGCCGGTAAAATCCTCGATGCCGCCAGCATGTTGCGCAACATGGAAACCGGGGAAGAACCGCCCAAACTGGGCCGCCGGGTGATCGTCTACGGTGGCGGCAACACGGCCATGGACGCGGCCCGCACGGTCAAGCGCTTGGGCGTCGATGAGGCAATGATCGTCTACAGACGTTCACGCACTGAAATGCCCGCCCACGATTTTGAGGCTTCCGAGGCCGAGGAAGAAGGTGTGCTGATCCACTGGCTGCGCACCATCAAGCAAATTGACGAAACCACGTTCACTGTCGAGAAGATGAAAATCGACGAGAACGGCAGGCCGCAACCGACCGGCGACTTTGAAACCCTGGAAGCCGACACCCTTATTCTGGCCCTGGGGCAAGACGTCGATACTTCGTTTTTGGAAAAAGTGCCCGGCGTCGTTATCGCCAAGGATGGGGTCGTCGATGTCGATGCGCGCATGATGACCGGCTACCCCGGACTGTTCGCGGGCGGTGATATGGTGCCGTCGGAACGCACCGTCACCGTCGCCGTCGGCCACGGTAAGAAGGCAGCCCGCAATATTGATGGATGGCTTAAGGGAGAAGAATTTAAAAAAGCCGAGAAAAGCCCGCTTGCGGCGTTTGAAAACCTCAACACCTGGTATTACGACAATGCCCCCGTGTCCGTGCAGCCGGGCCTCGACATCATCCGCCGCCAGAGCAGCTTCGATGAAGTAATCGGCGAGTTGACTGCGGATAACGCCCTGTTCGAGGCGCGGCGCTGCCTGTCCTGCGGCAATTGCTTCGAATGCGACAACTGTTACGGCGTCTGCCCCGACAACGCGGTCAGGAAACTGGGGCCGGGCAAGCGCTTCGAATTCATTTACGACTTCTGCAAGGGCTGCGGCCTGTGCGCCGCCGAATGCCCGTGCGGCGCTATCGAGATGGTGCCCGAAACCAGTTGAAGGAGGAACCCGTCATGAATATTCAGTTCCTGCTGTTCGAGGACGAAGGCGAACTGCCGAACCACAGCCTGACCTTCGATTTACCCGGTGTGCCGGAAGTCGGTGACCGGGTGACAATCTCGCGCCCCGCTCAGGAAGGCTGCGCAAATTTCATGGTCCGGCGCAGACAATGGCAACTGGATTACCCCATCGAAAAAACCAGCCACCGGGCCGGCGAACTCATCATCGGAACCACCAGCGCCATCACCATAGAATGCACCTTCGAAGTCGGGCCGTATTCATCGGAAGAACATAAGTGAGTTATAGCGCCTTCAAGCGCTCCAGCGCTTCTGACACCTTAACCAGGGTCTCCGCTTCATCATCGCGACGCTGGCGTTCGGTTTCTACGACGGCGGCCGGGGCCTTGTCGGTGAAGCCCTTGTTGGCCAGCTTCTTGTCGTGCTTGTTAATTTCCATTTCCAGTCGGGCGATTTCTTTCTCTAAGCGGGCCTGTTCGGCGGCGACATCGACGAGATCGGCGAGCGGCAGGACCATGGTCGCCTCGCCGAGCACATCCTGAACCGCCCCCTTCGGCGCTTCGCCTTCGAGCACATCGAGGGACGACAGACGGGCCAACGACATCAGGATGTTCTTGTGGGTTTGCATCCGCGCTTTGGTGATATCGTTTGCGTCTTTCAGCAACATCGTGATTGTAGCCCCCGGCGAGCCATTCATTTCCGAGCGCACGGCGCGGACCTGGGTAATAAACTGCACGACCCAGTCCATTTCTTCCGTTGCGTCGGCGTCGGTCAGGCTGTCGGGAAGTTCCGGCCATGATGAGCCCATCAAGGAGCCTTGCGAATCGAACTGAGATTGCCACAGCTCTTCGGTGATGAACGGCATGACCGGGTGCAGCATGTGCAGTATCTGCCCCAGCACCCAGGCGGTGGCGGCGCGGGTTTCGGCCTTCGCGGCCTCGTCGTCTCCCTGGAAGATCGGTTTGGCGAATTCCAGATGCCAGTCGCAGAAGCTGCCCCAGGTGAATTGGTAGAGAGTGTTTGCAACATCGTTAAAGCGGTAGGCTTCCAGCGCCGCCTCGGCGTCTTTCGCGGCCTCGGCGGTTTTGCCGACGATCCACTTGTTCAGGGTCAACTTACAGTGGGAAGGGTCGAAATCAGCATCGAACGTGCATTCGTTCATTTCGGCGAAGCGCGCGGCGTTCCACAGCTTGGTGCAGAAGTTGCGGTAGCCTTCGACCCGGGATTCCGACATCTTGACATCACGACCCTGAGCGGCAAAGGCGGTCAGGGTGAAGCGCAGGGCGTCGGCCCCGAACTTGTCGACCAGATCAAGCGGGTCCATGACGTTGCCCTTGGACTTGGACATTTTTTGGCCGTGCTCGTCGCGGACCAGGGCGTGGATGTAGACCGTGTGGAACGGCACTTCGTCCATGAAATGCAGGCCCGCCATCATCATTCGGGCGACCCAGAAGAAGATAATATCGAAGCCGGTGACCAGCACGTCGGTCTGATAATAGCGCGCCACTTCCGGTGTCTGTTCCGGCCAGCCGAGCGTCGAGAACGGCCACAAGGCGGACGAGAACCAGGTATCGAGCACGTCTTCGTCGCGAACCAGCTCGACTGTCTTGCCGTAATGCCGGTCGGCGGCGGCTTGGGCTTCGTCTTCGTCCATCTCGACAAAAATTTCACCGTCCGGGCCGTACCAGGCCGGTATCTGATGGCCCCACCAGATTTGCCGGGACACACACCACGGCTGGATGTTGCGCATCCATTCGAAATAGGTTTTCTCCCAGTTCTGCGGCACGAATTTGGTCTTGCCCTGCTCGACGGCTTCGATGGCAGGCTTGGCCAAGGTCGCCGCATCGACGAACCACTGGTCGGTGAGCCACGGTTCGATAACGACGCCGGAACGATCGCCATAAGGAATGGTCATCAGGTTGTCTTCGATTTTCTCGAGCAAACCGAGGCCTTCGATCTCTTTAATAACAACATCACGGGCCTCAAACCGGTCCAGACCTTGCAGGTGATCGGGAGCATTTTCGTTAATGCGGGCGTCACGGTCGAAAATATTAATGACGTCCAGATCCTGCCTGCGCCCGACCTCGAAATCGTTGAAGTCGTGGGCCGGAGTGATCTTAACCGCGCCCGAACCCTTTTCAGGGTCGGCGTATTCATCGGCGACGATGGGAATTCTGCGGCCGACAATCGGCAGAATACAGAACTTGCCAATCAGGTCCTTGTAGCGTTCGTCCTCAGGATGGACGGCGACACCGGTATCGCCGAGCATGGTTTCCGGGCGTGTCGTACCGACGGTGATAAATTGCCCATCAAGGCCCTCAACGGGATACTTGAAGTACCACATATTGCCGTTGATCTCGCGCTGCTCGACTTCAAGATCGGAAATCGCCGTGTGTAACAGCGGATCCCAGTTAACCAGCCGCTGGTCGCGATAAATAAGCCCTTGTTTGTGTAGGTCGACGAAGACCTTGCGCACGGCGGCGGACAAACCATCGTCCATGGTGAAGCGCTCGCGGCTCCAGTCGCATGATGCGCCCAGGCGGCGTAGCTGGCCGGTAATTGAGCCGCCGGATTCCGCCTTCCACTTCCACACCCGTTCGATAAACTTGTCGCGGCCAAGGTCGTGGCGAGTCAGGCCTTCTTTTTCCATCTGCCGCTCGACGACCATCTGGGTAGCGATACCGGCGTGATCGGTGCCCGGTTGCCACAGCACGTCGAAACCCTTCATGCGTTTGTAGCGGACCAGAATATCCTGCAGGGTATTGTTCAGTGCGTGACCCATGTGCAGGTTACCCGTCACATTGGGTGGCGGAATGACGATGGTGTAGGTCTCGGCGTCAGGACGCTGACCACAGGTGAAGGCGCCATTTTTCTCCCACGCCTCGTAGTGTTTCAATTCGACATCTTGTGGATTGTAGGACTTGTCCAGCATCGTTAAGGGCTCATTCTTTTCAGGCTTAAAATTTCTGAAAGGTCAATAGCACCGCAAGACCCATCTATAAACAAAAAAACCGGGAAGCTATCACAGCAACCCGGTTTTAAACGTTAACAAAAGAGGAACCTTAAAGGTCTTCGAACATTTCCGCCCGGTTGACCATCTTGTCGATTTCTTTCTTGACCAGACGCTCGATCAGGTATGGAAGGTTGCGATCAAGCCACTCGCGCAACAACGGACGCAACATTTCGCGGACCATGCCTTCAAGAGTGACGTCCTTGTCGCCCAGGCCCATTTCGCGGCGGTCCATGATGGCGCGAGCCAGTTCCGACAACACGTCCGAAGACATTTGCACGGTTTGCCCCGAAAGCAAGGTATCGGACGGGGCAATCATCGCCTCGGTCAGCTCCAAAACATCATCGCCCGTCGGTATTGGCGGCGGTGGTGGTGGTGGCGGAGGTGGCGGTGTTGGTTCAAAAACATCCGTCGGAGAAGGCATTTCCATTGGTTCTGGTTCTGGTTCCGGCTCTGGATCCGGTTCAGCCAACTCAATTACGGGTTCTGGTTCTGGTTCTGGTTCTGGTTCCGGTTCCGGCTCGGGTTCTGGTTCCGGCTCGGGTTCCGGCTCTTCCATGGCAGCAGCCATGTCCATTTCTTCTTCTGGTTCTGGCTCAGGCGCCATGTCTTCCATGGCGGCAGCCATATCCATTTCTTCTTCCGGTTCGGGATCTGGTTCTGGCTCCGGTGCAGCTTCTGCGACCGGTTCGGCTTCTCCCGCCTCTGCCTCTTCCTCTTCTTCCGACAGAATTCGGCGAATAGAAGCCAGAATGTCTTCCATCGAAGGCTCTTGGCCTGCTTCTTCCTGACCTTCTTCGCTCATCTCTTCATCACCCGACTGAAGACCCCTTTTTTGCCTCTTGGCATCCTTAACGAATCTTTGTGTAAAGATTCGTTTTAGACTAATTCAGAAGCTGCCTGAACGCCACCCGCAAAGGCACATCCATTTCCAACATATAATATCAGGAAAAGACCTTTATTTTTCGTTACTTTGGCTGTGATCGTTTCAAAGGTCTTAATTTTAAACGAAAATCACCCTCTACATTAACAATTCTGGATTATTTCGGCTCGTCGCTGCCGATGCCACCACCGAACCATTTTTGCCGCACATCGTTATAGTGGGCTGTAGAATCGTATGAATCGACCGACAAAGCCAGGTAGTTGGCAGTCAATTCGCCAATCGCGCTTTTCAACTCGAATACCGCCACCGTCTCGTCACGTTGGGCGCTGACGATATTAACCTTGGCATCAAGAAGTTCCTGTTCCGCGTCGAGCACGTCAAGAACCGTGCGCGACCCCACTGCGGCTTCACGCTGAACGCCCTCAAGGGCGACTTCGCTGGCCTTGATCTGAGCCTCAAGTGAAAGAATGCGGGCCCGGCTGGTTTGCAGCGTCTCCCAGGCGCGGGTCGCCGTTTCCGTTGCATCGCGCCGGGTGGCATCGATTTGGCGGCGTCTTTGCGCCGCTGTCTGGCGCGCAGCGCGCAAGCGCGAATAGACCGATCCAGACTGATACAGGGGCATGCTAAATGTCAGCTTCGCGCTATAACTGTCGGAGCGAGTGCTTTCCGATGAGGCGTTTAGCGAGCGTGATGCCGAACCGGCAAGATCCAGTGAAGGCAGCAATTCCCCCCTGACTTCCTTGACAGTGTCTTGGGCCGAGCGTTCATTGAATTCGGCGCTGACGACAGCAGGATTTTGCACGACCGCCAATTTGACCGCACCATCGGCACTGCCCGGTAAATTCAGCTCCATCACCGGGCGAACGAGTTTTTCTGGCGCCCCGCCAATGACATTACGGTAGGTGGCGCGATTTGAAATCAGATCGCCTTCGGCCTGGATTCTATCGGCCGTCGTCCTGGCCAGGCGGGCTTCAGCCTGATGCACATCGGTACGCGTAATTTCGCCGACCTGAAAACGATCGGTTGTCGCCTCTAACTGGCGCTTTAAGACTTGTTCGTTACTGACCCTGAGTTCCAAAATAGCCTGGGCGCGAAAGACGTTGACGTAGGCCTTGACCGCATCCAGCAACACCGTCTGCTCAATGCCGACAAGTTCGGCGCGACCGGCAAGGACTGCATTTTCCGCCGAAGCCAGTGCCGCCTCGCTCTGTCCGCCGCTATAAAGCGATTGCGACAGAGTCAGACTCGTGGAATGAGGAGTCGGTTGCTGCGTCTTGTTGCTCGTCCTGGTATTTAAATAATTATTGGTAAGACCGCTCGTTGCCTCAGCCGTAAGGCTCGGACGCCATTCGGACAAGGCCTGGGGAACACCCTCATCGGTTGCCCGCAGTTCGGCGCGCTTGGCTTGCAGGGCCGGATTGCCCGCGTAAGCCGCAGCCATAGCTTCCTCGAGACTCTGGGCGTGAGCGGGCCCCACTGGCGTCATGCTCACCGCGCCCAGGGTCAAAAATCCGCCCAGTATTAATGCTAATCGCATCGTAATATTTACTCCTTGAAGGGTCCCCCCTCCATACTAAAAAAAGATACACCCTGTTCCACTAGAACGAAAATGCAGAATCCTGTTCAAAACCGGGCAAGCCCGGAGTACTGGCGTCAAAGAACGTGCGGCTGCTGACAACACCATTATAGCGGCTCATCAAAGTTCCCTTGCCCAAAGCGCCCTGTCCAACAACACAGACCAAACGCCCACCCTCAGCAAGCTGTTCGCCCAGCCGTTCGGGAATGGCCGAAACAGCGCCGTTAATGAAAATAACATCGTAGGGCGCCTGCCGGGAATACCCCCTGGCCAGTCCCCCTTCGACAACGGCGACCGTATCAATAGACAAACGGGACAACACATCATTGGCCTGGCTGGCCAGGGATTGCACAGATTCCAGCGCCACGACCGTACTGGCCATGCTGGCCAACACGGCGGCTTCGTACCCGGAACCGCAGCCTATCAGCAGAGCAACGTCATCGGATTGCACTTCCGCTGCCTGAAGCAAACGCGCCAGAACCCAGGCCTCCATCAGATAACGGCCATCGCCGATATCAATAGCCTCGTCAATGTAGGCAATTCCCTGCAACGGCTTGGGGACAAAATTTTCCCGAGGCAATTGCGCAAGGGCGTCCACGATCATCTGATCGGTAACCCGGTTCGGTTTAATCTGACTTTCCACCATATTATGGCGGGCGGTTGCGTAATCCATGCTGGCACCCTTACTCGAGTGGGTTGATTCGATACCGTTATATAATCCGATCAAGGGTCCTAACACAATGACCAAGGCAAGGAATGGGGCGCATTTTCGCACCACCACTGAACTTCACTTGACCGTCCCCAATGATGAGTCTAAGTTCCCCAACCTTCGCTACCGCAAACGGTTTTTCGGTAACGAAGGTAAGCCCGCAAACTTAAAGCCACAGTTGGCGGGTTAAGGCGTGAACAAGGATCGGCGCGGTGGCGGAGTGGCTACGCAGCGGCCTGCAAAGCCGTGTACACCGGTTCGATTCCGGTCCGCGCCTCCAAGCTCTGATCCGGCTTAGTTCAGTTGGTAGAACGGTGGACTGTTAATCCATATGTCGCAGGTTCGAGTCCTGCAGCCGGAGCCAAATTTTGAGGAGGGGATACACTTCGGTGTATCCCTTTTTCTTTATATGAATTCAATTACTGGGTGGTAAGGGCATAAGCGGCAGGATTATCCCGTGTCCCCTCACCTGCTGGGCGCTATCGGCGATGGCGTTTTAATTCTTCCACTTCGGTTGGAACAAACGTCTGCTCGTATTCATTTTGAGCACCTTCAATGTCGCTCATATCCCGACGCATTTTATCGAATAACAATTTTTTTCTTCTTGATATCAGCCCCTTGATAACGAGCACCAAAAGCAAGGAGAAGACAACAAGCCCGCCAATAATAAAATACAAAATGCCCGTAAACATTGAACCCCCTCAGGGTAATATAAAAAAATTATGCATCCTAAATAGCTTCACTTACAAGCGTTTAGTCGTGTGTTTTATGGCAGATATAACCTGGACCTTGTTGGGGCCTTGTTTATATTCAGCCTTTCCCCCTTGAACCTGCAGCAAGCTTTCATGATGGTCCAACACACCATTAGTCATATTTTTTCTCGTATTTGCGACTGATGATGTTTGCAATGCTCATCACGCTTATGTCACCCAAATATTATAATTCTCTGTTACACTGCCGCTTCAACCTAACAATGAAGTTAAATAACAGGGACAACGATTAACAATGGCTCAGGAATGCGACAAGGCATTAGGGGCAATTATCGAAGATGCGCGCCAGGATCTCGACGGCGAGGCCATGATCGACCTTATCAGGAAGATAAGCAAAGAAGACGGGTTTGAGGTCATCATTACGGCATACTGCGTTTCTGAATTCGCCACGGATGCGCTTCATAAGTTGACTGTTTTTCAGTTGCACATGGTATGTTTGCAGGTTCTGGCCATGAAGAATTTAACCTGTAAAAACCTGGACCGTGAAAGCCCACCAAACCCGGGACCATATTGATGCAGATGATCGTACCTAAGCCCGTAGACACCATCGCCAATGGCCCACTCTGCGATCAGGCCTTGTTATGGTATTACGCCACAGGGGGCCGCCTCGATCGCGACCCATACGGGAATTTGCTGGATATCGTCCAGCGTTCTCACATTTCAATTGTCGAACATAGTGACCGCCCGCCGATTTTCTTCCACGTCGGCGAACACAGTTCTATCGCCAAAATCTTCGGCGGGAACTGGGCAACGTCATCAATCGGCTCAATGGGATTGCCCGACGCGCCCGCCGAAAGGCTCTGCAACCCGGCCTATTTCACGACCGTGAAAGAACAGGTTCCACAGGGACACACCTGCTATGCGGAGTTTAACAACCATTCGACCTTTACGGAATCCCACTACAACCGCCTGCTTCTTCCGTGTACGACGTTGAGCGGGGCCCCGCTCGTTCTTTGTGCATCTGACGTACGCCACTGGCACACATATAACTGATATCCTTGTTTGTAGACCAGACCAGCCAGTCATGTTCCCTGATTTTCCCCGGTGAGCCATTGGCCCAGTGGGTGCCGCTGGGCTGGCCATGAAGGTAGCCAATTTTTATGGAATAGCCGCTTTCCATCAAGACCTGATCAACAAATCCCCAATAATAATCCGGGTTCCATTCCAGCAGAGCCAGAACAACGGCCAAACGGGCAAAAGGCTTAACCAAGCCAGCCCCCCGATGCGTTTTTACGACATACATGCCGCCGTGATAGACGACATTACCCGTAATCTCGAAAGCTCCAGGGGCATGGTTGACAATTTCGCACTCACTGGCATCGGGATCGCAATATAATCTCCTGTACTGCTGGTCCAGGTGCTTTGCCAATGAAGTCGAGATGGTTTCCCTGCGCAGGGCTTGCAAGGCAATCAGAGCCCCGTCCTGGCGGGCTTCAAACCACAACATGTCGGCCGGATCAATATCGACAAACCTGGGGTCGAAGGGAGCAGAAACACCGTTTCTGGCCGCAATCTCCTTGCTGGCCGCAACAAAGGCCTTGAAATCACGTCCTTCCGTGATTTCAAGGCCTTTGCTTTTGAGTGTCTCTTCCAGATGCGCTGCGTAGCGCGTGACGTTTAATGGTGATGGGCTGATATTCATGGTTTCCCCCTTTCTATGAATCGAGAAAATCCTATTCCAGATTCACCCAATTAGTGCGTTACAGATATTTTTTTCTCGTGAAATTATTTTTTCCACCGCATAGACATGCAACTTACAATGCATAATTGCTTTTTTTATTTATTGGAAATTTTTGCGAAAAGCATGAAATCTGTTTGATTTACACTGGGTTTTGGTGCTGACATAACCAAGATGTTAGCAACAAGCGAGCAGGAGGGGGCCGGTGTTAAAAAACTTCAAAGCAAATGTCGCCCAAGGCTCGCACCCCTTCGTGTTGGGGCAATGGTGGATCGATGACAGGGGTATTTTTCACCCGGCCATAGGCATTGACAGATCTCTGAACAACCTGTTTCTGCGCCATCTGGGCCAGATCAAACTCAACGTCACACCCAACCGCACGGATATTATGTGGGATACGAGAAATGTAGAGACGGCCCCCCTGGCCTCAGTTCTCAACCGCCTGTCCATGTGTCGACAAAACATCACCATCAAACTGCATTTTTTCTATTTCGGATGGGTCAGTGAAATTTACGACCACTGTCAGGACGCACTTGAGCGCATCCTGCTGGTTCAAAACAACCGGTCCATTGCAATGCTCCACCCGACTCAAATAAACGATCACACGATTCAGGATATAGAAATTGCCTCTACATCCATCAGGCATGGTTACGATTTATGGAAACGTTCAGCGGGGCACTATAAGAATATTCCAGAGGACAAACTTGCGGCGTATCTTCCATACACGTCAATTTACCATCATAACCGCCGGGATGATTCTCTCATTTTTTCATGGATTGGTGACGAATCGACATCTTCGAAGGTGTATGGAAGTCGCTGGTCAAATGAAATGATTGGCGAGGACACGGGGAACCCTTCAGGACCAGAAACTCCTGAATACGCATCCAAAATTTCAAAAGACATGAAAGATACTCTGCAAACAGGAGAACCTCGTTTTCAGCATATCAGGACTCTTGTTGAACACGATGGCGCGGAACCAATATGGGTGAGTTACGAGCGCTTAATCAGCCCCTATCAAATGGCCAATGATGGAACGGGTATCGACGTAATTTGCCATTTAACACAACACATCAGCATTCCTTTTGCCGGAGCCCCATAATTCGGCCAGTTCCTGGCCAGTTACCCAGACGATATATTCATCATGGAGTATTGCGTCTTTTCGAATGTGCCAACGCGGTGCCCAGGGATGGATATGAAGATATCCTGAGCGCGCAGCCCACCCCCTTTTTACCAAGCCTGGAACGATAAAACCGTACATGTAATCAGGGCTAAATCTAATGAGCGCCATCAATAAGGCAAAATTGGATAACAAAGATGCCAATTCCATGTTCCTGTACTCTTTATCCAGCCAAAAATCAGCATGATAACAAACGGCGCCGGTGATTTCGTGGGTGATGGAAGCGGTGTCAAAGTCACACTTATTGATGTCTATATCCAGCCAGGCCGGGGCATACATCACCGGGTCGCTTTGCCAGTGCCGGGATAAAGTCGTGCCGGTTAAATCGTCAAAACGCACTGCCTGGGTATGAATAATCTTGCCGTTCTTGTTGGTGGCCTTGACCCAAAAACCGTTCTCAGGACCAATTGTTGTTATTCTGCTATCGACGATCGCCGTTACGGCCCCAGCATCGGAATATGCCTCAACGAAGTTCCTGTAATCTTCAAAGTCGGTTAATAATTCCAGGGTCGCGCCGCTGTTTTTCACGTAACCAGTGAGTTCATATATCCTTAGGCCAAGTTCTGATTTACATACTTCATTACTGCTAATATGGCTCATCGCATGATTCCTTTTTACTTTTTTTAATAAGGAATCAAAAAAAGACCATGTGACTTGTTATCGCACAAGTTGAATAGGCTGAAAAATCTCTATTGTTATTGGCTCTCGTCATGCCAATATTCTATCGTTCGCAACAACCTGAGCGACGAAAACAACCTCTAGACTCTGGAGAATTTTTTGAGTGACATTGAATCGCCCTGCATTTCCGTGTGCAAGATTAATACAGAAAGCACATTCTGCATTGGATGCTGGAGAACAAAAAACGAAATCAAAAGCTGGAAAGAGGCCACAGATAGCGCCCGCCTTGAGATTCTCAGCCGCTCGAACGAACGCCGGGAAGCCGCCGGGGGAAAGAAACGCAGGGTTTCAAAGCGGCGGGCATCATCCCCCTCCCTGTGATGTCCATCACAGCATTAACGCTTGGAATGGGCCATTATAATTAGGTCAAAGGCTTCTCCCCTCCTTTGCGCTTCAAGCGCGCCTTTGACACCTCCCTGTTAAACTTGCCGGGCCTTCGGGTCCGGTTTTTTTTCAGCCCCATCCCCGGATCCAGAATCAACGAGCGAAAAAGGCGACCGGACCAGCTTCCCGACGAAGCCGCGACAACACCTATCGCATCCATGCCTCTATGGAAAACAACAATAACCCCGCCGCTGTTTTAAGAGCCGTGACGGAGCACCATATCGCGCAATGTGACGATGCCTTTCAGGTTTCTGTTATCATCAGTGACGAAGGCCCGGCTTAGCCCGATCTGGCTAAGCAGGCGCACCGCGTAACGGATATCCATGTCTTCGGAAACACTGAGCACCGGCTTGGTCATAATTTCGTAAACCCCGACTCGTTTGGGTGCCTTATCGGGGCCGATCACTTTGGTGGCGATGTCCGATACCACGACCATGCCATATTCATCATCGGCGTCGCGGCGCTCTACGACCAAAGAGCTAACTCCGGCTTTACGCATCATATCGATAGCCACATCAACGCTCTGCGTGCCTTCAATGGTCGTCACATCCGCCGTCATGACAGCGCCGACTTTAATAATTTGCTTGTCGTTCATAGTGATTCCTCAATTTCCTGCATGATGACTCCCGCCTGTGTACCAAGACCGACGGCATCCTCGATACTGAGCTGAAAGGCGATGCCACTTCCCGGTTCTTCATCGAAACATCCAGCCAGATTAATAGTTTCCAGAATTTCACGGGCCTTGGGGGCGGCGACGATGAACATCAGCACATCGCGCTTGGCCGAAACCTCAAGGCCGAGGAACGTCTTGACTGGTTCCAGCCCCTCCCCGCGGACGCTGGTGATAACCGTTGCCCCTGTCGCACCGGCGGCGCGGGCTGCGTCAAGCACCGGTTCTGTTTTATCTTCGGCCACCAGGGCCATTATCAATTTCAGGTTCACAATTACACCTCCATTTCCACTTCTCCATGATGAGATTTCGATTTCTTCCGGCGCTGGAACCATGTTGAAATTATGTCATATCCCAACACCGATATAATTGGAAAAACACTCGCAAACGCAATTAGCCCGAAGCCATCCAGTATGGGACTGCGGCCCGGAACTGCGGATGCCAGTCCAAGCCCCAAGGCGGCCAACACTGGTACCGTTACCGTCGATGTCGTCACTCCGCCCGAATCGTAAGCAAGGGGAATGATCGTTTTAGAGGCAAAGAAAGTCTGCGCGATAACGACCCCGTATCCGGCCATAATGTATAGTCCCAACGAATCACCAGAGACAATCCTGTAAGCGCCAATGGCGACACCAACGCCAACGCCAAGGGCAACGGCAATCCGCAACCCCCGAGCAGTTAAACTACCACCGGCAAGCTCCTCGGCTTTCAAAGCCACGGCAATCAATGAAGGTTCGGCGATGGTGGTGGCGAAACCGATCATCCAGGCGAAGGCGAAAACCCATAAAAAGGATGCCCAATGGACAACCGTGGCCCCCGCAGGCAGGCCGGTAAAGGCCGGGTTGGTCAACTGTTGAGCCATCGCCTTGCCGACCGGGAACAAGGCCTCTTCAAGCCCAACCAGAAAGAAGGTCAGCCCCAGCAGCACATAAAGGAGACCGATCAGAATACGCGATAAATTACGTGGCCTTTGGCGCAGAATGACAATTTGAAAACCCAGCAGCACGACAGCGATGGGCAGCACGTCTGTGAAAGTTTCAAGGGCTTTGCCAGCAAAGAGCGTAAGCAGGTCCATTACACCAACATCCCGAAAATCATCACGAAAATCATTGGCGTCAGGCTGGCCAGGGCAATCAGGCCGAAACCGTCGGTCATCGGATTCCTGCCACGAATAGTCTGGGCCAGGCCAACGCCTAGGGCCGTAACCAGCGGAACCGTTATCGTAGACGTCGTCACCCCACCAGCATCATAGGCGATGCCGATTATTTCCGGTGGTGCCAGCGGCGTTATGGCAATCACCAGCAGGTAGCCGCCAATAATAAAATAATAAATTGGCCAACCTTTAAGAATACGGAAAACCCCGACAAGAAGCGCCAACCCGACCGACAGGGCGACGACCAGGCGCAAGCTGTCGGCGTAGGATTCCCTGGCCAAGGCGGTTGCCGGAATAACGCCGGCTTCCGAGGCGATCTTTGCCGCTTCGGCGGAAACGGCGATCAGTGCCGGCTCGGCAACCGTGGTGCCAAAACCAAGGCAAAAAGCGAAGGCCAACAACGCCATCAGGCTGCCCTTACGGGCGAAGGCTTCGGCCATGTCGTTGCCAAGTGGAAACAGGCCCATTTCCAGGCCCTGGATGAACAGGGTCAAGCCAACAACGACAAAGACCAGTCCGATAAGCACCTCATCCAGATTAGGGAAAGGCTGTTGCAGAACAATAATCTGAAAGAAAGCGACGGTTAGAATAATCGGCAAAAGATCGCGCATTGACCCAAGAAGGAGCCGCAAAAAGTCACCAATTGCGCTTATCATCCCATTATCTTTTCACCGTTTAACACCTCTTCACATTAGCAGGGATTGTTCAGTCAGGAAATCCCGCAAAAAAGGACGTCCTTGAAAAGGCTGGCAAAATTGGTCAAAACTGACACAATCGGTTGGCGCGCCTGAACGGCGGGAATAACAACCGATCAATTCCAGAATCGATTTTAAGTGGGACTTTAAGAAGAATGAACGCTCAGGGCGCCAATGCTCAAAAACCAAGCCATCCCGATGATGGTGAAAATGCTGAGCATAACGATGCCCTGGCCAATATCCGGCACCTGAAAATTACCATCACCACCTTACGCGATCAAATGGAAGCGATGGAATTTCAAAAGGATTCCGCAATACAGGAAGCCGTTTCCGTTTCCAACGACGAATTGGTGCAGTTAAGAAACACCGTTTCCGCCCTGCGCGAAGAAATGCAAAATATGCTTTATCAGAGCGAACAAAACGTTCAGGACGCCGTCGCGACGGGCAACGACGAAATCATCCAGCTAAAGAATACCGCCGCTGCGCTGCGCGACGAACTGGAAAATATGCGTTTCCAGAAAGACGAAGAGGTTCAGGCCGCCGTCGCCACTGCGGGGGATGAAATCCTGCAACTGAAAAACACCGCCAGCGCATTACGCGAGGAGTTGGAAAACTTGCGCTTCGAAAAAGACGAGGCCATACAAAACGCCGTCGCCATCGCCAGTGACGAAATCGTCCAGCTTAAAAGCGCCGCAACCGCCCTGCGCGACCAGCTCGACAAAATCTGCATTGAGTACGAGGATAAAATCCAGACCATCAACAAAATATCCCGCGACGAAATCGCCGAACTTCACGCGACAATCAATGAATTTCGCATAAAACTGGAAACCGAAAACAAGTCCGACAAGACATCCAGAACGACAAAAAAACGCACATAAGGTTTAAATGAATGGCAAAAAAAGCAGTGATACCGAAAAGGCCGACAAGGGGCATGGGAGCTGAAGAAAAGCGCATGCTTCAGGCCGAGATGCTGTTGGATGTCTCGCGCAAGGTGGCGGCAATCGAATCCCTGGACGAAGTGCTTGCCATTCTGATGGAAATGAGCACCTGGGAATTGGGCGCGGAACGAAGTTCATTGTTCCTTAACGACCCGCAATCGGGCGAGTTGTATTCACGTTTCGCCCAGGGAAATTTCCAGCGCGAAATCCGCATCATCAATGACAGCGGTATCGCCGGTCATGTCTTTACCGAAGGTAAGGGCATGATCATCCACGATGTATACAAGCACAAATGGTTCAACCGTTCCGTTGACGAGCAGACCGGCTTTCGTACCCGCAACATGATGTGCGTGCCGATTAAAACCGTCAAAGGCGAAGTCATTGGCGTCGCCCAGGTCTTGAACAAGAAAAAAGGCCGCTTCACGAATGACGACCTGGAATTACTGCAAGCGATGACCACACAGGCTTCAATTGCCCTGCAAAGCACCCAGTTCGTCGAGAAAATGAAAAAGACCCGTAAAACGGAAATGGAATTCCTCGACGTGGTCTCGGACGTGACTTCGGAAATCGATCTGGGCGCCATGCTCGCCAAGGTGATGACGGAAGCCACAAGAATGCTGCAGGCGGATCGTTCCACCCTGTTTCTCAATGACGAAAAGACTAACGAGCTATTTTCGCGCGTCGCTATGGGCGATTCCATCGGTGAAATCAGGCTGCCCAATCACTTGGGTATCGCCGGGGCCGTCTTCAGCAGTGGCACCACCATCAACATCCCCTACGCCTACGCCGACCTGCGCTTCAATCCGGCGTTCGACAAGCAAACTGGTTATTTTACGCGCTCGATTCTTTGTGTTCCCATCGTCAACAAAACCGGCAAGACGATCGGCGTCGTGCAAACCCTGAACAGGCGCGGCGGGCCCTTTACGGACGAGGACGAACAGCGCCTCAAGGCATTCACCGCCCAGGTCGCCATTGGCCTTGAAAACGCCAAGCTGTTCGATGACGTCCAGAACATGAAGAATTATAACGAGAGCATGCTCGAAAGTATGACCAACGCCGTCATCACCACCGACGAAGACGGCAAGATCATCACCTGCAACGCCGCCGGATTCAGCATCCTGAAGGTGACCAAAGACGGTATCCTGGGAAAAACTGCGGAAGATTTTTTCATCGGCCCCAATGTCTGGATCATGGATAAGGTCCGTAAAGTTGACGAGGCCCAGGAATCAGACCTGATGATGGACGCCGAAATGGAAGTCGGTTCCGAGGAAGAAGAAAACCACGAGAAGCTGTCCGTCAACGTCACCTTCCTGCCGCTGGTCGATGGCGAGCAGAAAAAACTCGGCTCGATGGTCATGATCGAAGACATCAGCACCGAAAAACGCATGAAATCGACCATGTCGCGCTACATGGACCCGACCCTGGCCGACCAGATGATGTCCGGCGACGGCGAAGGCGACATCATGGGCGGCCTGGACACAACCGCCACCGTGCTGTTTTCGGATATCCGCAGTTTCACAACCATTACCGAAGCCCTGGGTGCCCAGGGCACGGTCGCCATGCTCAACGAATATTTCACCATCATGGTTGATACCATCACCGAAGAAGGCGGCATGTTGGACAAGTTCATCGGTGACGCCATCATGGCCGCTTTTGGCATCCCCATCGGCCACGACGATGATGAAGACCGCGCCGTGCGCGCTTCCATCCTGATGATTACCAGACTATATGACTGGAACAAGGTGCGCGAAGAAAATGGCCTACCGGCCATCGACCATGGTATCGGGCTCAATACCGGCAAGATCGTCGCCGGCAACATCGGCAGCAAGAAGCGCATGGATTATACGATGATCGGCGACGGCGTGAATTTAGCGGCCAGGCTGGAAAGCGCCTGCAAACAGTATTCGGCGCATCTGCTGATCAGCGAACACACCAAGGCGGCATTGAAAGGGACGTACCGGATCCGCGATATCGATGACGTGGTGGTCAAGGGCAAAACCCAGCCGGTCGGTGTCTTTGAAGTGCTCGATTATCACACCGAGGAAACTTTCCCCAACCTGATGGACAACGTCAATCACTTCAACGAAGGGCGCAATCATTACCGCGACGGAAACTGGGATAAGGCCATCAGATCGTTCCAGGAGGCGCTCAAGGCCAACCCCAACGACAAACTGGCCCACACCTATATTGAAGACCGCTGCAAGTTTCTGAAAAAGAAACCCCCGAAAGACTGGAAGGGCGTCTGGGTGATGACGTCCAAATAATTGCGGAGTTTAGCATTTGAAAATTTACATAATCGACGATGATTGGGACATGATTCAGTACGTCACGGTACTTTTGGAAGGTGCCGGGCACGAGGTTTTTTCAGGGGTTTCAGGGGTTTCCAACCTGCCCAAAATCGTCGCCCGCAAACCCGACGCCATCCTCGTCGATCTGGTCATGGCGGAGATGGACGGCCTCGAACTGGTCAGGCAATTACGCGCCAAAAAAGAATTGGCGGCCTCAAAAATCATCATGGTGACATCGAAGGATCATGGCCACTGGCGCAAGCAAGCCGAGGACGCTGGCGTCGATGGTTACGTTACCAAACCCATAGACGCAGAAACCTTCGCATCCCAGATCGAGGCGATTGTCCACTCTGTCCAATGATCCCCTATCCCCGTGACATGGGTTTCACAAGCCGTCACCGCCATGACTATGGCGATGTCCAGGGAGTGATCGAGTTATAGCTACTTCGTCGTCGCAATAAACACGCCGTCCCAGTCCGCAGCGGGCGGGTTGACTTTGTATTCGGCGATGCGTTCTTCGTATAGATCGCAGAGCACATCCAGGTTGATTTCAAGCTTCCATGGCCTGTTCTCGTCGCTGCCGAGAGTGCGGATTTGCTTGAACATTTCGGTGGCCTCATCGAATTTTTGCTCACGGTAGGTATCCATGGCGTCGGAAATCAACTTTTTCAACTTCACGAACGCAGGGACATCCATGATATCGGCATCTCCCATCAGGCCGTAGATAAGCGTGCCCGAGGTCTTGCCCTTGACCTGAATAAAATCGAGATCGATGGTCGCCAGACGGTCCTTGACTTCCCCCCAGGTGGTCGGACCAAGAACCACATTCATGCCGTAGCTCTTGGACTGGCCTTCCAGTCGGGCAGCCAGGTTGACCGTGTCACCAAGCACCGAATAATCGAAACGCTGGTCGGACCCCATGTTGCCGACCACGCATTCGCCGGAGTTCAGCCCCAGGCCAACTTTAAGCGGGATATGCTTGCGGCCTTCCTCTATCGCTTCCTGTTCGAGCCGGTCATTGAGCGGCCCCATCTCAGCCAACATCGCCAGCGCCGAAAGACAACCGTTGTAGGCATGATTTTCGTCGTCCAGCGGGGCGTTCCAGAACGCCATGATGCAATCACCCATGTATTTATCGACCGTCCCCTGACGCTCTAGAATGACGTTGGTCAGTGGCGTCAACAGCTTGTTGATCAGGGCCGTCAGGCCGACGGCGTCAAACTGCTCGGAGATTGTCGTAAACCCGCGAACATCGCAAAACAGCAAAGTCAATTCGCGCTTGTCACCACCCAATTTAAGTTCACCAGGGTTTTCCGCAACGCGGGCGACCATGTCCGGTGACAAATACTTTGAGAAAGCGTCACGGGTCTGACGGCGTGATTTTTCTTCCTTGGCGTAGCTGGTATAGGTCAGCGTCGTGTAGAGCATCAGGATTGAGGCGGCGGCAAAACCGGCATCGAACAACAGCCCGCCTTTGGATTTAAGCGCCAGGGCCGGGAGTATTTCCGGTAAGGGCTGGAAGTCGATACCGGCGAACAGAAACCAGGATGTCGCTGCGGCGCCACCGGTCACGGTCAGGTACAGGATCATCGTCCATTTGGCGCCGACCCACGGCACCAAGATAACCATCAGCAAGCCACCGACGACAATCAGGAACATTTCGGCGGCGTTGAAATAATTTGGCCGGGATAGATAGGTATTGTGCATAGCGGCTTCGATCAGCTGGGCATGCACTTCAACCCCGGGAATAATCGGGTCGATGGGGGTGGAGCGAATATCGAGCAAGCCGGCAGCGGAAGTGCCGACAATAATCAACTTGCCGCGTATCATTTCAGGTTTGACGTTGCCCGAAAGGACGTCACGGGCGGAAACGTACTTGGCCGGATCGCGGTGCGAGAAATATGGCCACACCCGACCGTTGCTGTCTGTCGGCAGAATCAGGCCGTTGGGGGGAAACATCCTTTTCGAGGCAATGCCGATGGACTGAACCCCGGCGGCGTCATACCGAAGCTGAATGGTCGGGCGGTTAAAGGCAACGCGCATCATTTCCACAGAAAGAGCCGGATAGATATCATCGCCAAAACGAAACACCGTCGGCACCCGGCGGATAATACCGTCGGGTTCCCCTTCGACCGTAAAAATACCGTGACCGGCGGCGTATTTTTCAATAACTGGTACATTGCGAACCAGGGACGGGAATTTAATCAGCCAGATGCCGGGATTCGGCGCGCCTTTCTTGCCTTTCAAGGCGATTGATTTCTTGATTGGCGGCGGTGCGACGGCGTCGGCTTCGCGCTCTTCCCAATAACCGGTCTGACCAAGAACGACCCGCGACTTCTTGATAACTTGAGCAAAAACCTCATCATTATCGGGAAGCAGACTCAATTTCCCCTTCGTTTCTTCGTCCAGCCCGGCAAGGGAATTGGCGATAAGGGACGGATTCATCGGGTCGGGTTCGGCAAAGACAATATCGAAGGCAATCAGAACAGCACCCATCTGGGTCAGGTTTTTAACCATTTTGGCAACGACATCCCGCCCCCAAGGCCATTGACCGATTTCAGCCAGACTGTTTTCATCCAGATCAACAATGGTAACGGGCTTGCCCGCAGGCGGTGGAATTTCACGCGGTTTCAGCTTTTGATAAAAATCGAAAGTCTTGGCGCGCATGAATTGCAACGGATAGGGATCATTGTAATAGATCGCTACAAAGCCGACGATCATGGCGAGGCCTATCAACCTCTCCATCGAAAAAGCGCGTCTCAGGCGGGCTCCCATCAGCAAAATTCCTATTTTTCGACTATTTTTATAGTTACGTTCAATTTATATCACTACACCGGGCTAAGCCGCTAAGGTCAAGGTGTAATTATCTGTTAAGGAAAATCAGTTAAGTATCGATAAGTGTTCGAAAATACAGAGATTGGCAGAGAGGATACCAGCGGCTTATACTGCTGGAGAAAATGGCTGAATATTCAACTACCGCATGGCTTAAACCTTTTCTAAAGCCACTCAGATCGACCTTCAACGAAGTCGTCGCGATGTCGGCGTTCGTCAACCTGCTAGCCCTCGCGGTGCCGATCTTCACCATGCAGGTTTATAACCGCGTTGTTGGACATAACGGTATTTCCACCCTCAAGGGCCTTGTCGTCGGCATGGTCATCATAGTGGTGTTCGATTACATCCTGCGTCAGGCGCGCTCGCGCATCATGCAGACCATTGCCCTAAGAATCGATGTCCAGGTCGGTCGAAAACTTTTCAATAAATTCATGTCGTTACCACTGCAAACCCTTGAAAGCGAATCATCGGCCCATTGGCTGGCGCTGTTTCGTGATGCCGACGCCGTGCGCAATACCCTGTCTGGCGCCTCGGCCATCCTGATTGCCGATTTACCCTTTGCTATCCTTTTCCTGATCATTATTTTCGCCATCGCGACACCCATCGCCTGGGTATTGCTGCTGGTCATGCCCGTCTTCATGTTCGTCGCCTGGCGCTCCAGCGCGGTTATGTCCATGGCCAACAGCGCCGAGCGGGCAACGGCGCAAACCCGCGATTCACTGGTCGCCGAAATGATCAATGCGCGGACCACTATTAAAGCGCTGTCGCTGGATAAAGTGATGCGGCCGATGTGGGAAGACATGCAATCCGATAATATTGAAACCGCGGTTATTCGCGGCTCGAAAACGGATAGTTTCTCCAACATGGGGGCCAGCCTGTCGATGATCACCTCAATCTCCCTGACAACCGTCGGGGCGTTGTTCATCATCAATCAGGAACTGACTGTCGGCGCCTTGATCGCAACCAACATGCTTAGCGGTCGTTTGCTTGGGCCGCTTAATCAATTGGTCGGACAATGGCGCACCTATTCCTCATTCCGTCAGTCCGTAGATCGCCTTGGCGAACTCTTCAACACCGCCGGTGAACGCCAGGAAAGCGATGTCCAATTGGACAGGCCGAAGGGCGAAGTCACCATGGAAAACATCACCTTCGCCTATGGCGAAAACCTGCCCAGAGTGATTAACGATATCGAAATCACCTTCAAGGCGACGGGCGTTCACGCCGTCGTCGGACGCAATGGCAGCGGCAAGTCGACAATGCTGAAGCTGATTCAGGGCTTATACAAACCGATGAGCGGACGGGTTCTTATTGATGGTGCCGACATCTCGCAATTCTCACGCTCGGAAATGGCCGCCTGGATGGGCTACGTGCCACAGAACTGCATTTTGTTTACAGGTAATGTTCGCGATAATATCGCCCAGCGCAAACCCGATGCCACTGATGAGGAAATTCTTGAAGCCTCGCAGGCTGCTGGCGTCCACTCTTTCATCATTGACATGCCCGACGGATACAGCACTGAAATCGGCGAGGCTGGTCTACGCCTGTCAGGCGGGCAACGCCAGCGTATCGCCATCGCCCGCGCCCTGGTCGGCAACCCCCCGATGGTCTTGCTTGATGAACCCTCGAGCAGCCTTGACCGGCAGGCGGAATTCGAATTGCGCAACACACTGACTGAAATTGCCAAGGAACGCACCATCATCATGGTTACCCACAGCCCCATCCTGCTCGCTACCTGCGATTCCTTGATGGCGCTGGACAAGGGACGCATCGCACTGGCAGGCCCGGCTAAGGATATTCTGCCGAAATTATTTGGCAGCGGCGCCAAGTCCGGCCAGAAGAAAGCACCGCCACCACCAGCAAAAGCTGGCCAACAATCTGCTGCAACCCCGGCCAAGCCGCAGTTGGCTCAAAGCCAACCAAAGCCAGCCATGGCGCAACCACAAGCTACGCCACAGCCACAAGCTACGGCGCAGCCAAACATAGCCGCCCCCATCAAAGCCCGACCTGCCCCGACGCCCCCCATCCCGGCAAAACCTGTTGAGGTAAAGTCCATCCCGACAAAACTCGCTCCCATCGACGCCACACCGGCTCCAAGCGCCCCCGTAGCCCCTCCGGTTCAACCCGATAACAACGCCCAGAAGATTGACATTCCACCCCCTCCTGAAAAAAACCAAGGGGACAAACATTGACCACGTCCAGGCTCGACGCCCTATTGAAACACCACCCCATGCCCAGTTGGCGACTGGCAGCATGGCCCGTGATGATCATGCTGGCTTCTATTCTGGTGTGGGCCAACTTCAGCAAGCTCGAGGAGGTCACCGTCACCAATGGTGAGATCATTCCGTTAGGCGATTTCCAGACTATCCAGCATCTGGAAGGCGGTATCGTTAAGGAAATCTATGCTCATGATGGACAGATTATCTCCAAAGGAGCGCCCCTTATTTTGCTCGATCTGGCGACTTCCGGCGTCAACCGCGAAGAACTACAGGTTCGCCTGGATGGACAACAATTGTTGAAGGCCCGACTGGAAGCCGAGGCCCTGGGAAAACGCACAGTTGTCTTCCCTGAAGATGCCGCCAAACGCCGTCCCGAACAGGTTGCCGCCCAACGCCAGAACTTCGACGCCCGTCGCCGCCAGTTGGCCTCGACAATAGGTGCATTAGGCCAGACTGTTAAACAACGCAACCAGGAATTAAAGGGACTGGAAGCCCAGCTTCGCTCCGTCAAAAAAAATATAAACCTGGGTAAAAAACGCTTCGAGATGTCAAAAAACCTGCTCAAGGACGGGCTGACCCCGGAAATGGAGCATCTGCAGCTTGAGGCGGAAGTACAAAACATGGAAGGCGAGATCCAGACCTTGAAGACCTCCCTTCAACGGGGGAAATCGTCAATTTCAGAAGCCAAAAGCAGGGTCAGCGAGGAACGGAACCGTTTTCGCAGTGCCGCCCGCGAAGAACTTGTCCAGGCCGAGCAGGCCATCGGCCGCATTAGGGAATTGCTGACTTCCGCCGACGAACAAGGCCAGCGCGCCTTGATCAAAAGCCCCATTGATGGCGTCGTGCAGAATATGAAGTACAACACCATCGGCGGCATTGTTCGCCCCGGTGAGCCGATCATGGAAATTGTCCCCACTGGCGCCAGCCTGGTCGTCGACGCCAAGCTGAAACCCGTAGATAGGGCCTTCGTGACCCTGGATCAAAAAGTTGTGGTCAAACTATCGACCTATGATTACGCCATCTTTGGCGGTCTCGATGGCAAGGTTATCATGATCGCGCCAGACACCATTATCGACGAGCAGGGTGAGCCCTATTTCCGGATATTCGTCAAAACCGATAAAACCTACATTGGTGATGACCCTACACTTTACAAGATTACACCTGGTATGCAGGCAACAGTGGATATCCACACCGGCGAAAAATCTGTTATGCAATATTTAATCAAGCCGGTTCTCAAGTTGAAAAGTGAGGCTTTCCGAGAACGGTAAAAAAAGGCCCGGTTTCAGCGCGCTCTTGCCGTCAGGGCTACAGACCCTTTAGACTTCATTAATCGATTCTGCAGTAAGTTGAATCGATTGTTTTTTTGATGTTGGGGGTTGATCAGGCAAGAGCGTTCTTGCGGGTTTACGGTAGGAATTAAGACGTGATCAAGGGTGGGACATGTCGATAGCGACAATCATTGCAATTGTGGCCGCATTCGGGCTTTTCGGCGGCGCCATCTTTATGAGCACCGACAACGTCACGGTGTTCCTAAGCTTGTCGAGTTTTATCATGGTCTTTGGCGGTACCCTGTCGGCAACTTTCATTTCCTATGAACCGCGCTATGTTTTGCTTTCTTTAAAAATGATCTGGAAGATATTCTTTTCCCCTTCTATGGGTCGCGACCTGTTGAAGGCCGAAGTTGGCCGCATTATCAAGTGGGCCTATGTGGTGCAAAAAAATGGCACCCCGGCCCTTGAGGCGGAATCCAAGAAAGCCGTCAGAGGCGACCGTTTCATGAAATTTGGCATCGAAATGGTGATCAGTGGTTATAGCGGTTCGGAAGTCCGCGAAATCCTGACCAATACAGTCGAGACGACTTTCGGACGCAACACCGTGCAAGTGCGCATTCTTAACGCCATGGCCGCAGGCGCGCCAGCGTTCGGTATGATCGGCACCTTGGTCGGTCTTGTTGTCATGCTTGATGGCATGGGCGGCGATCCGACACAATTGGGTTCTGGCCTTGCTGTGGCCATGATTACCACCCTTTACGGCGTATTTTTTGCGCGCATCATCTTTATGCCCGCAGCTTCAAAGATCATGCAGCGCGAACAGATCATCAAGTTCAGGAATTACCTGGTCCTGGAAGGGCTGGTCCTGCTCGCTGACCGCAAGAGCCCGCGCTTCATACAGGACAAGATGAACAGCTTCCTTGATCCGGCTATCCATTTCAACATCGACAAGATGAAGAAGTAATACCAAGGTTCACCTAATATGCCACCAGCACCACCCCCAGAAGAACCGGAAGACGAATCCTGGCTAACGACATACGCCGATGCCATCACCCTGCTGATGGCCTTCTTCGTCATGCTGCTTAATTTCTCGAAAATCGACATTCCGATGTTCAATGAAGTTGCCGCCGGCATCAAAAACGAAATCGGCATGGGTGGTAAAGATTCAAATCCCATCACAGTATTGAAGAAGGCATTCGAAGATGTCATTTCCGAAATGCAGGCGGATCAGGTTGTTGATGTGCAAACCGATAAAGATGGAAACATCACCATCGAACTGGCCAGCGCCGCATTTTATAAATCCGGTTCGGCTGAATTTCGGGCACAAGCCATTCCAGTGTTGGAGAAAATTGGTCAGCTCTTAAATGCGCCCAGATTCAAGGCTTATGAAATTGAAATAGCCGGTCATACGGATGACGATCCCATCCATACAGCCATGTATCCATCCAACTGGGAACTTTCGACTGGACGAGCGACAAGTATCGTTCGTTTTTTCATTACTCTGGGAATGGATTTTCGCCGCTTCAAGGCTGCTGGTTATGCCGATACCCGTCCAAAATCCCCGAACCGGGACAAGGAAGGCAATCCAATTGTTGAAAACCAGTTGGAAAACCGTCGCATCGTGCTCACGGCCACGCCCATGTCCCTGCAAGACCGGGCCATGATCTTCGGCAATGCCGCTTACGGATTGGCCGAACAAAAAATCGGTATTGAAGAAGAAAAGAATGCCCCTCCGCCTGACGAAACTGGCCCCGACCCAAGAACAATGACCGGCCTGCCGAAAAAAGAATAAGGCCTCTTTTAGTCGAGCCCGACAACCATGCCTTCGCGGGCGGCAAAGCAGTTTTTCCACACATGCTGCGCCTCGGCCTCGATTTTATCCATAATATCATCTACGTGCGATGGTTCGTGATGGAAAATAGCCAACTTCTTGACATTCGCCGCCTGACAGAGCGCTACACCCTCGTTCCACGTCGAATGCCCCCAGCCGACCTTTGAGGGGTATTCTTCTTCGGTGTAGGTACAGTCATAGATGACCAGATCAGCCCCTTCGATCAGGCCCAGGATATTTTGGTCCGGTTTGCCGATTACGTGCTCGGTATCGGTGATATAGCACATAGACTTGCCATCGTATTCGATGCGGTAACCAGTTGCTCCGTTAGGATGGTTGAGCACCGCCGTGCGAACATTGACGTCCGGATAGAGCTTGAAACAGTCGCCACCCGTAAAATCATCGAAGCGCATTTGCGCCTGCATGGCATCCAGCGGCACCGGGAACATGGGGCCGTCCATTTGCGCCGCAAGAGCGCCCTGGATTCCCCCTTCCCGGTAATCCAGATGACCCGCCATGATATGAATCGAGCGACCGGGGTCGTAGGCCGGAGCAAAAAAAGGAAAACCGTTGATATGATCCCAATGGGTATGGGTCAATAACAGATGGGCTTCACGGACATCGCGTTTAAGGAATTCGTTACCAAGCTCACGAATACCGGTACCGGCATCGAGAACAAAAATACGGTCGCCGACGATGACTTCAATACAGCTTGTATTGCCGCCGTATTTTATGTGGTTGGTGGTTGGGCAGGCGATTGAGCCACGCACTCCCCAAAACCGAACGTCAAACGCCATCAGGCTTCCCCCGCATTTCTTTGATGGACAGAAGAATCCTTCCGTCCCTCAACTAATCATATTGGCTATTGAGCACTGTAACACAATCAATTTATTGGCAACTGTGATCAAACGCATATGACTTTTGCCACGGCGGGAAAATAAAAGAAAGCTTGTTTAGGGTTCAGGCCGGGGTCTGAGGCCCGTGCTCCTTGTTTTCAAGAGCCTCGGCGGCGGCAGTCGTGGCCGCGCTGATCTTCTCGAAAGCCCGAACCTCAAGCTGGCGCACCCGCTCACGGCTGATGCCGTAACGTTTTCCCAGGTCATCCAGTGTCATCGGGTCTTCGCTGAGACGGCGTTCGGTAATGATATCACGCTCGCGCTCATTCAAATCGGCCATCGCCCGGTGCAATAGCGCGCTGCGGAACGACGTCTCCTGGCTATTGGCGGTTAGCGTTTCGGGTGACGGGCTGTCGTCAATCAGGGTATCCTGGAATTCCGCCCCCTCTTCATCCTGTGACAAAGGTGCATTTAAGGACGCATCCCTGGCCATCAGGCGGCGGTTCATGGAATTGATTTCATCTTCTGACACATTCATGGCCTCGGCCAATTGGGTCAGTTGCTCCGGAGTCAGATCGCCGCTTTCGATAATATTGAGTCGGCTTTTCATTTTGCGCAGGCTGAAAAACAGCTTTTTTTGCGCCGCCATGGTGCCGAGCTTGACCATTGACCACGAGCGCAACACATATTCAGTGATCGAGGCCCTGATCCACCACATGGCATAGGTCGACAGCCTGAAACCCCGTTCGGGATCGAATTTCTTGACCGCCTTCATAAGCCCGATACTGCCTTCGGACACCAGATCGGACACCGGCAGGCCGTAGCCGCGATAGCTCATGGCGATCTTGGCGACCAGGCGCAAGTGACTGGTCACCAGCTTGTGGGCCGCATCCGTATCGCCGCATTCAACGTAGCGTTTGGCCAACATGTATTCCTCTTCTTTAGCAAGAATAGGAAAAGTCCACGCTTCCCGGAAAAACCTGGAAAGCCCGCCATCTACAGTGACTGTTGGTAAATTCATCGAAGCCATGTCGTCATATCCTCCTTCAAGAAGCAATATGTTCAAGCAACGCATTCTTGGCGGAATGTCGCTGCCAAATTAAACCAGTCGTCCCACCGAATAAGTCAGGAAGACTTGCTTTCGGCCCCATTGGGCACCGTTGATTATCATTCTATCAAATACTATAGGAGTGTCAAGGGTTATAAGAATATACCCATTTGTTACAATGGGTTACAAAGTGTTACAAATAAAAATCATAGCAAATCAAGGACTTAAAAAACTCCCCTCTTTTCCTTCCACGCAATCGGCCTTATGTATGTGTTCAATGAAACGTAAAATGAAAATTCTTCTTGCCCGGCCACGCGGCTTTTGCGCCGGTGTGGTGCGCGCCATCGATGTCGTCAATAAGGCGATTGACCGTTACGGCGCGCCGGTCTACGTGCGTCACGAAATCGTCCACAACAAACGGGTTGTCGAGACCCTGCGTGCACGTGGCGCCGTGTTCGTTAAGGAACTGGATGAAATACCCCGCGGCGGCATCACCATCTTCAGCGCCCATGGCGTCGCTGAAGCGGTAGAAACGAACGCCGAAACCCGCGGACTGCCGGTTATCGATGCAACCTGCCCACTGGTCTCGAAAGTCCATGCCGAAGGTCGCCGCCATGCGAACCAGGGTCTTGAAGTCATTATGATCGGCCACAACGGCCATCCCGAAGTGGAAGGCACGCGGGGACGTGTACCCGGCGGCGTTCAGGTCGTCTCCTCGGTTGGGGATGTTGCCGTCTTGAAAGTCAAAGACCCGCAAAAGCTGGCTTTCGTCACCCAGACCACACTCAGCGTCGATGACACCCGCGACATTATCGAACAATTACGGATGCGCTTTCCGGCCATCGTCGGACCCGACCTGAACGATATATGCTACGCCACGCAAAACCGGCAAAGCTCGGTACGGGACCTGTGCCAACAAATTGACCTGTTGCTGGTCGTGGGCGGGCAGAACAGTTCAAATTCCAACCGGCTGAAGGAAATCGGCACGGAAATGAAGGTGCCAAGCTACCTCATTGATGACGCCGGGGCCTTACACGAAGAATGGCTTGATGGCATTCAAACCATTGGCATAACCGCCGGCGCATCAGCCCCCGAAGAACTGATCGACGAATTACTGAAAAAACTGGCAAGCATGGCGGAAACCACGGTCGAGGAAATTTCCGACCTGGTCGAAAATATTCAGTTCAAGCTGCCGAAGGAACTCATCGATCCGGCAACGACACTGTAACGATCTTTGTTTCTATACTCACTTGCTGCGCACGGGCATGTTGATAATCACCACACCCAAAAGGGCCGCGCCCACCCCCAACCCAGCAATGAGCGTCATTTGCTCACCAAGGAAGACACCCCCCAAGATGACGCCAACGCCTGCCCGAAGGTAACTTTGGCTGGCAACCCCCATGGAACCAAGAGTTTTGACAAGGCGAAAATATATTAACAAGGCGACGCCTGTGCAAAATACCGCGAGAATGATGACTGCAATGGTCGATTGACTAGAGGGTGCGAGAGTCCAGGGATGCTCAAGAAACAGACTCAAAGGAACAAGGCATACGGTGGCCCAGATCATTGTTCCTGCCGATGTCACAGTCGCCGGAAGACTTGATAACCTTTTTCCGTAGATGGCTGCGCCAGCATAAAGCAACGCCCCGCTTATGGCCGCCAGTTGACCAGCGAGCTGTTGGCCGAGGCCATGCAAGACATCAATACCGACAATGGCCACAACACCGAGCACCCCCATACAGGCTCCGCCGAGCTTGAAAAAACTGACTGACTCGTGGCGGGTGAAAAAGGCGGTGATCAGGAACACAAAAATTGGCGAGGTTGAATTCAGAACGCTTGCCAGTCCGCTATCGACATATTGTTGCCCCCACGCCAGGATCGTCCACGCACCAGTGCTGTTGAACAAGGACTGAACGAACAACATTCGCCAGGTACGCACTTCGCGCGGCAAGCGTTCGCCTCGCCAATGCATGACACCCAGCAGGAAGACAGCGGCGATAGCCACCCGCGCCGCTATCAGTGTTACCGGCGGAATATCCACCACCGCTATTTTTATGAACAAGTAGGATGACCCCCAAAGCAAGGCGAGGAAAACGAGCAAAGCGTACTCGTAGCCTGGTTTTGTGCTGCCCCTGAAATCCATAAACCCCATGCTTACGAAGAACGCGATGGCGCTTGATCACGCTCGTTCATGCCATAATCACGTATGACACCGGCCACACGCAAACGGTAGTTCTTGAATACAACGGCGCGTCCCTGAGCCTGTGCGCTTTGGTGCGCTTGTAAATTCCTCCACTCGGTTATTGCTGTCTCATCGCGGAAGAAGGAAAGTGAAAGTATCTTTTTTTCATCCACGAGACTTTGAAATCGCTCTACAGAGATAAACCCATCAATTTTCTCAAGTTGTGGACGCAAATCTGCTGCAATATCGAGGTACTTCCGCTTATGGCTCGCACGGGGCTCGACCTCGAAAATAACGGCAATCACAACGTCACCAAAGGCGTATCAGCAACGGAGGCGAGCTTTAGGAAGGTACGGTCTTCACGAAGCAGGAATTTCTCTTTCTGCGCAAACGCGTAATTTTCCTTGCCAATTGGATCGACGCTAAGCCGTGCCCTGTATTCTTCATAAGCCGCCAGATTTTCGATGTTGTAGACACCATAGGCCAAAGTTGTAGAGCCCTCGTGGGGCGCGAAATATCCGATTAGCCCGGCACCACAGCGGGGGATTGCCTCGCCCCAGTTTCGTGCATATTGAATGAATTGATCTTTTTTAGTGGGATCAATCTGATAGCGAATAAAACAGGTAATCAATGTGTCCTCCTTTTTGGTGACGACACATTGACACATTGCATCGCCTTTATGCTTCGATTAAGATCGAACCATGAAGGAAGGACCGGATATTGCTTTATTAGGGTCGCTAATCGGTGACCCGGCACGTGCCAACATGCTGAGCGCACTGCTGAGCGGCAAAGCTTTGACGGTCAGCGAGTTGGCGGCGGAAGCTGGCGTCACCCTGCCAACGGCGAGTTCCCATCTCGGTAAATTGGAAGCCGGTGGACTGCTGAAGCGGCGCAAGCAAGGGCGACATCGCTATTTTTCACTGGCCGATGAGGATGTAAGCGGGGTCCTTGAGGCGATCATGGGGTTGGCCGCAAAACGTGGCCACATGCGAACGCGCACAGGCCCGAAAGACCCGGCCCTGCGCAAAGCCCGGGTTTGTTATAATCATTTGGCCGGTGAATTTGGTGTGCGCCTGTTCGACAGCCTGTTGGCGCGGCAACACCTGCTTGAAATTGACGAAAATCTTGAACTTTCCCTTACCGGGTACACTTTTATCAGCGCCTTTGGCATTGATGCGGAAGCGTTAGGAAAAACCCGCCCCCCTCTTTGCAAGGCATGCCTTGACTGGAGCGCCCGTCGGACCCATTTGGCCGGTTCATTGGGTACTGCCTTTCTTAACCGGTTTTATGAACTCGGTTGGGCGGAAAGACAGGAAGGTTCACGGATTGTCGCGTTTACAAAAAAAGGCGAAAAACTTTATTTAAGCCAGTTTCCAGTCTAAACAGTCGCCGCTACCGCGTCCGCCGCCCGGTGGCCGGATGTTATCGCCCCCTCAATGGTCGCAGGCAGGCCCGTCTGCGTCCAGTCACCGGCCAACAGAACATTGTCCCACCGTGTACGCGTATCCGGCCTTAGACGCACTTGTTCGGGCGTCTGGGCGATAGTGGCGCGCTTTTCCTTGATGATGCGGCAGGGTCCAAGCGGAGCGTCGGCAAGATCAAGGGCTTTAGTCACCTCCGCCCATAGAGTCCCGGCGATCTCTTTGGAACTTTCCCTCGCCAAATCATCGGCGGCGCTGACCGTCACCGAGACAACGTCGCCACGCACGAACAACCACTGGGAAACCCCACCGACCAGGCCAAGAAAACCAGTATCCCTGCCAGCATCGGGCAACAGAAAATGGCCGTTGACGATGGCCCTGAAGGTATCAGGCGGCTTCAAATCCACAACCAGCGCAGCCGCGGCCTCGGCGGGTACGGCGAGGATAACCGTATCATCCGGCTCAAGGGCGACATTCGTATCGGCAAAAGACAAAGCCCCGGCACGATTTTCGACAAAGTCCACCTGACGCAACCGCTGATTAAAGTGAACCTGTACGCCGCGTTTCGCAAGCAAGGCCAGCGCCGGATCGATGAAACTTTCGCTCAACCCTTGCTTGACCATACAAGGCCTGCAGGCGGCCCCACCGCGCCCGAACGTTTGTTTCAGGACTGGCCACAACAGCCGCGCCGCCGCTTCCTCCGCCGCCGTATTAAGCACGGAGACGCAAAGCGGCTGCCACAGCTTCCTGAACAGGGGGGATGCGCCCAGAACATCCGCGACAGTGGCTGATTGAGACGCCCAGGCAAGTTTGAAGGCGCTCAGATAGTCCAGCGGCGAACGACCCGGAGTTAGACTGCGACCCGGCTCGACCAACCAGCGTTCCCCGTTTTGCATGTCAAGAAAGGGAAATACAGCACGCCTGGGCTTAATAAAGGACTCCTGTGAACCAATGGCGCGCACATAGGCCATGGCCTGGGCGTTTCCCGAAAGCAGCAGGTGATTGCCGTTGTCTATGCGCCGCTCAAGGACGTTATCAAAGAAGGAACGGCACCGCCCACCGGCATGGGCCGCTGCCTCATGGACGACAACCGGGTGGTTGTTCTCACTCAAGCGGACGGCGCAAGCAAGCCCCGCCAAACCGGCACCGATGACATGAACCGTCATAGCCCTAAGAAGCCATACCTGAGGGCGATGGCCAGCCTTGCCAGCCGCGACAAGCGGACAGACTTTCCCAAATCTGTCCAGCCGCGCCGCTGCAAACGCCGCAGGATCGGCTTATACATTTGCATCATGATAAGGGCGGGGCGAACCTTGGCGCGGGGCAATTCCAGAAGAATAGCCGTGGCCTCGGCAAAGTATTTTTCGGCCATGGCGACAACTTCATCACAAACAGAGCTCAAGCCCGGGGCACCCAGAACGTCTGCGGGTTCTCCCATGATGCCATGGCGTTTCAACATATCAAGCGGCAGGTAGAGCCGGTCAAGTTCGGCGTCTTCGCGTAAATCGCGAAGGATATTGGTCAGTTGCAAGGCCCGGCCAAGGGATTTCGCCAGCCTGTCGCCGGAATCCGCATCGAGACCGAAAACCTGACATGACAACCTTCCGACGGCACCCGCAACCCGATCACAATAGAGTTCCAGTTCGGCCACATCGACCATTCGGACCCGGCCCTGATCAGCACCAACATCCATTTCCATGCCATCGATGATAGCCAGAAAATCCGTTTGTCGAAGGCCATAACGTTCGCAAGGCAGTCCCAACGCCCGGCCCACTGGTCCCGAAGGATGCCCCGCAAAGGTACCGGCAATTTCCTTACGCCAGAATTGCAAACGCGCTTGTTTGTCACTGACCTCGCCCGGATTATCGGCAATATCGTCGACAATGCGGCAGAATGCATAAAGCGCGTACATGGCGCTGCGCTTTTCCGGCCCAAGTATACGCATGGCCCAATAAAAAGTGGTGTGCGCCCGTTTGACGCTCGCCGTGGCGTAGGCTTCGGCCTCATTGATATCAGTGGTCACCATCCGCACAGAACTCCCTTGATGGAACTGAGCATCAGCTGAGGTTTGCTCAAAACGATGCGCTGTGACAGTGGATCGTTTTTTCCTAATCTTGACCTTAATGCCTGGGCTATCTGGACGATGACCGAAGCTTCAAGCCCCAGCCGCCGGGAAGCCAGGCTGGCGCTTAAGGATTGCGCATCCTTCAAAAGCGCGTCAATGCCGTCCAGCGTCCAATCCAGCACCTGTCGCAGGCCGGGCGATGTCTTTTTTGTTGCCAAATCGGCAACATCGACGCCAGCGGCGGCCATCCAGTCCGAAGGCAAGTAAACCCGCCCCAGGGTACGATAATCATCGCCGCAATCCTGAACATGGTTGATCAGTTGCAGGGCGGCACATAAGGCGTCAGAAGGCCAGTAACCGAGTCTACCACCACCGTGCAGATCAATCAGATATCGCCCGACCGGGGCCGCAGACAAGCGGCAATAAGCCATCAAATCCGGCCAGTCATGATAGCGGTCCTTTACGGCGTCCTGTTTGAAGGCGGCAAGCAAGTCCCTGCAATGCTGTGGGGATACACCACTCTCATTCAGGCTTACGGCCATATTTAAGGCTTTCTGGCAGGCTGGATTCCCTTCCCCCTGGCCCAGCAGGGCGGCCTCGAAACTTTCCAGACGGTGGATTTTTTCCTGGGGCCTTAGGTCAGGGCTATCGGCGATGTCATCCGCGGCGCGGGCAAAAGCATAAAAACAGGCGACATGCACGCGCAACCGCTTGGCTAGCAGCCAGGAACCAACGGGGAAATTTTCGTAGTCTACAGTCTTGCCTGATGGCGTTTCGATGAGAGTCTAACCGACCCGCTTGCGCAGTTGAGCAAGCAAGCCTTCCAGATGACCACCATTCTGACGGATAACAGAGGAAAATTCAGAACGTTGCGTTTGCCCCATGCTGACGCCTTCAACCAGAACATCAATAATCTTGAAGTTGACTTTGTCTTTAGTGCGCACACGCCAGTCCACATGCACCGGCGGTGTTCCCTGACGACCAAGCTCCGAAAATACGACGGCGTCGTTTTTGTTGTTGACCAAGGATTTGACGACTTTCAGGTTTTCACCAGAATAACTGGAAAATCTGTCAACATAAGTGACGACCAGAAGTTCCTCAAATAACTTCAGATATTCCGTCTTTTCGGCGTCGGTGGCCTTTTTCCAGTGTCGGCCCAGGACCCAACGGCCAATGGTCTTGACGGCGAAATTATCGGCAAGCAAGACGCGGAAACGATTCTCGCGCTCATGCTTGGAAATTTCCGGCATGGTTAACGCTTCGATAGCCTGACTGGCGAGGCTGGAAATAAACTGTTCGGCCTTATCGCCCGGATTTTCAGCCCTGACAGGCAGCGGCGCCATCACCCACGCAAGGGAGAAGCCAATAACGAGGCCCAAGAAAATTCGTCTTAAAATCATTGCTAAAACCCAAGCTCAATTTTTCCATATTGCATAGCCCGTAAAGGACAACTGCATAATATAGAATCTGAACGAGGACTCAAGAGACTAAAAAAAAGCCCCATCCCGAACAGGATGAGGCTTTTAATAATAGCAAAAGAAGAATTTTATTTTAAGGTTTTCAAGTAAGCGATGATATTTTCACGGTCATCTTCTTTTTTAAGTTTCACGCTCATAGCCGTTTTCTTGCCATTAAACTTCTTCGGATTTTTCAACCACTTACCCAGAGTTTCCTCATCCCAACTGCCATCAGCCGGCGAAAGGGCCTTATATTTAGTGAAATCCGTGCCGGCAATTCCCCGACCGAAAACCCCGAACAGATTGGGTCCAACCTTGTGCTTGCCCCCCTTGTCAACGGTATGGCAGGCCTTACATTTCTTAAATGTTTTTGCCCCTTTAGCAGCGTCACCGTCGGCTAGGGCGGCCCCTGAAAACAGGCCGACAGACAAAGCCACGGCAAGGGCGAATGTGGATATAAACTTCATGGTAATCTCCTAAAAAAAACAGGCGCAAAAAGCCCCGTGTCAGGCGGTGACGATTAAAACCAACATTGGTCTTATAAGCGAACAATCCAAATCATAACTTAACCGAAATCAATTTTCATCATTTTCCTGTTTCGGATTGGCGCGAACCCTGGAATTTATGGAATACCCCTGTCCGCCTTCCCTGAAAGGCTGCAACAGCATTTTATCGAGGCGTTGCTCTTGCGGTTCACGGAAACTGTTGATGCCGATCGTCATGCCATCGTGTCCCGCTTCTGGCTGCGCCCGGTAAGTCCCAAACAGACGATCCCACCAGGGCAGGCTAAAGCCGAAGTTGCTATTGGCCTCTGAAGCAATTACCGAATGATGAACCCTGTGCATATCCGGCGTGACGATGAGCATCCGCAACACCCCATCGAGCGCCTGGGGCAGACGAATATTACCGTGGTTGAACATCGCCGTGGCATTTAGCATGACCTCGAAAACAATCACCGCCACCGGCGACGCGCCAAGAACGGCGACGACAGCCAGCTTAATCAGCATGGAAAGAACGATTTCAAGGGGATGAAAACGCGCCCCTGTGGTGACATCGTAATCCAGATCGGCATGATGCATGCGGTGCAGTCGCCACAACGCAGGGACGGCATGAACCATCACATGTTGTAAATAAATAGCGCCATCAAGAATGACCACAGCCAGTAGGGCCTCTAGCCATAACGGCAATTGAATCAGGTTGAACAGGCCCCAACCGCTGGCCGAAGCATTGATCGCCATGGCCACAGCGGCAACCGGAAACAACAATCTCAAGACAACCGTATTAAGAGCGACAATGCCCAGGTTCGACGGCCAACGAACCCAGCGACTAAGCGAACGTGGGCGTCTTGGAACAACAGCTTCCCACAAGGCTACCAGGGCAAAAACGCCAAGGAAGAATGCCAAGCGAATTATCGGTTCAAATTCGAGGATGCTATCGAACATTATTCACTGTGCCCTGAAACCATATTTCATGGACAGGGTGTAACACTGGATCAGACGAATGAACAGTCTGGCGGATTATTGAACAGATTTTCCACCCTCGATGCTGGCCAATTGTTTGATAAGACCATTATCAACCAGCCCCGGAAACAGACGTTGCACCAGCACGAAAAATCGCTCCGGCCCTTTGGGATAGGCACTACGGGCATCGTTTTCGATGGCCGCGACAATGTGACCCGCGACTACTTCGGGTGCATCGAGTTTCATTTTCATGGGTTCGATCAGATGTTCGAATGCGCCCGTTGCGCCTGTCTTGGCGGCCCGGGGAGCCACATAGGTAACATTGATGCCTTCTGCCTTGAGTTCCCTTCTCAAGGCGTCCGATAACCCACGCACGCCGAATTTGGTCGCCGAATAACCGGCAAACAAGGGAAAGGCGATGTCCCCGAACATAGAACCGATGTTAACGATACGCGCTGGTTTGGCTTTTTTCAAAAGAGGTGTGAAATCGCGGCACAAGGCCATCGGCGCGACAAGATTGACTTTCGCCATCAACTCCAGTGCTTCATCGCTGGTCTCTTGAAGGGGACCAACGGATATCACCCCGGCATTGTTGATGAGGACTTTCAGTTCACCAAATTCCTGCGCCACCTTATCAACCAGCGCCTTGCGATCAACCGGGTTGGTAACGTCGGTGCGGACAAGATGGACCTGTTCGGGAAAGCGAAGCATTTTTTTCGTTTCCTTAAGGCCGTCCTCGTTCAGATCGGCCAGCACCAAGCGGGCGCCTTTTTCAGAAAGGGCCATCGCCAACGCGCGACCAATTCCCGATCCGGCCCCGGTCAGGACTATCGTTGCGGCGTCAATGCGCATTACCAGCTATCCTTTTGCTATCGATATCCCGGAAAATATTTCCGTAGAGTGTGTAAAAGTCCTTCGCCGAAGCAATGATGATTTGCTTGGTTTTTTCGTTCTCGATACCGTTGACCAGGCTTTCGAAAAAGGCGACATGTTCAATATCGAGCGCCCCATGAGATGTCAGGTAAGAAAACGCCTGTGGCGGTTCTTCGCCAAAACTTTCGGCTATCGAACGGGCGGCCTTGTCGGCGAGCAGCGTGGACATGCCTTCCAGAACATGCACCATTCCCAACATGGCATAGGGACTGACCTTGTCGATCACAAAATATGCGTGCGAGACCATGGCCCGGCAAGCAAGCCGGGCCTGGCCGTTGCGCACCGCCTGATCATCAAAACCGAGGCCGCGGATATCATTGAGAATCCACTCGTCGTGCCCCTCTTCCTCCTTGATATATTCCTTCAAGGCCTGTTTGTAGATTTCGTCTTCCGCCCCGCATCGCTCCGACGCCGCCTGCAGCAGCGGGCAGGTGTGGCGCACATGGTGGTAGGCCTGATCGAGAAAATCGGCATAAACATCTCTCGACACCCCGTTTTCGACGACATGGGTAATGAGCCCGATGGCAATGAAATCGATGCGTTGCGGGGCCGTCTGATCGAGAAGTTCCTGATAAAAAGACATGGGGTATTTCCTGTTGTCAGCCAGTAAAGGCGAGATCCGGTTGATTGACGATACGCCAGGAACCCGGACGGGCATATTCCGGCGCTTCTTTACACAGTGCGGCGATAAGGTGGTCAATTTCCTCGGCGCTGGCCGCCGCAAACCACTGTAAGCCGCTCGCCGCTGCGGTAATCGACGCACGGGTCCGGGTTTCGCCATGGCCATCAAGGGTGCATGCGGCGATCCGGGAGTCGGCGACGATCATCGCCTCTATCCATTCCGGGCTGACATTGCGTCCGTTCGCCAACACAAGAAGATTGTCCTTACGGCCGCTGACGCTCAGGAAACCCTGCCCGTCGATGCTTCCAAGATCCCCGGTTGCCCAACTTTGCCCGGTATCCGCGCCATGCAGATAACCATCCATGACGGACGGCCCGGAAACGACAATTTCACCATCGACGATACTGACGTTCAGGCCATCGAGAGGCTTGCCAACACTTCCCGCCTGCCGATCACCCGGACGATTAAAGGCAACCACCGAACAACATTCTGAAAGGCCATACCCTTCGTGGACTGGAATTCCCAGACTATGGGCCTGCTCGGCCAGGGCCGGGGCCACGGGCGCGCCACCGACGGCGACATAACGCAGCGTTTCTGGCGCCTTGTCCCCACGGGCCTGCAGGACGGCGACCCATGCCGCAAGGAATTCCGGCACCACAACGCTAATAGTCGGTAACGCCCGCTCCATGGCATCGACCAGCTTCGACGGATTTCCGGCCATCAGGGAGGCCGCCACATCACTGGCAATAGTTACCCGCGCACCAGCCAAAATGGGCACGCAAATTCCGCAGATCTGCTCAAGCAAAAGCGCAAAAGGCAGCACCGACAAGTAATGATCGTCCGGCCCGGCATCGACGGCCCGTTTCAGGGCGGCAGCACTCCAGTCCATTTGCCTGGCGCTCAGGCGGACGCCCTTGGGCGCGCCGGTGGTGCCCGATGTATAAACAATATGGCGCGATTGTCCCGCCAGTCCTGTGTCAACTTCCGGGCAAGTATCGGCCTCGCCCGCCTTTATAAGTTCATCAATCAGAGAGACCGGCAGATCCAATGGAGCCGCCAGTTGCATCATTTCTTCGACACAAAGGATATGGCTGGCGGCGGAATCCGCGACAATGTGGGCAAGTTGCTGTTTGGAAAAGAACGGCGGCAACGTGACGATAGTTTTTCCGGCCTTGACCAGCCCCAACCAACCCGCAACCCATTCAACGCCATTGGGGGCCAGGATGGCAATGACTTGTGGCAAGTCAAGAACCGCCGAGGCGACGGCAGTGCTCATCGCTTCGAGTTGCTGGTAACAGACGGCGCGGCCCGCATCGTTGATCACGATACTACTTGGACGCGCCTTGGCATGTTCCCGAAGTACTGTCGAAACCTCAAGCACTGATGGCGACCCCATCTTTTTGTCCCAAAGGCAGGTCTGCTGGTGAAACAATTGACAACATGTTGTCATGAACGGCTACGACACGCGGGTTGGTGTCGTAATAGCCCCCCCACTGTCCCGGTTGATCAACGCATTCGGCACTGGCCTGCCCGATATCGAGCACCGGCACACCCGACCGTCTGAGGACCGCCCGCAGCCGCTCTGTGGCCGTGAAAAAAGCCCATGTCAGAGAGCGTTGACGTAACAAAGCGACAATATGTTTAATCAACAACAAGCTAACGCCGGGTTTTGCCCCGGCCAAAGACGTGATCTCACCAATCTGCCCTCGCCGAACCGGAGACGCCCAAACCCGGTCAAGCAACCGGTTGATTGGTTGCGGCAGATAATGTTCGGAAAAAAAGCCCTCGTCACTGAACCGCAGTCCCGCCGCACAGGCTGGCTCGCCCTTTTCATCGATCAGGGCGACCAACAGTTCTGGGAAGTCTGTCAGGTTAGCGCCATATTCCTTTGCGTAGACACTCTTGATACAGGCCTCTACCCGTGCGCGAAGAGGATGATCGCGCTTGACTTCAAGGAAGCGTAATTCATTTTTTTTCATCATAAATCAACGCAACTCGTAACTGATATTGGAGCCGTCATCACCCTTGAATTTGACCTGCACCAGGGAGCCCTTGGCATCGAACCAAAGTTCACGCTCCAGATCGCCCGATAGGCGGTAATGTTGAGCGGCGACTTCGCGGCCTTTGACCTTGACCGGCTCGCTGCCCAGATCATCGACCTTGACCGTCATCATTCTGCCGTCCAGGGTATTGAGAAGGTGCGCGTTCTTGACGGTGTCAGGATTCCAAAGGCTGGCAGGCATCGAACCATACGCAGCAACACTCTTCTTGCCGTCGCCATTTATTTTCAGATCGGTGCCACCAAAGGAAACTTTCAGTTTATGGTTCTTGCCGTCGTCGTTGGTGACCGACGTCGTACTGACCATCTTACCGCGATGCCATTCCTCGCGGGCTTGATGTTCGAAACGGTAAACCGTCAGAAATGCCATCTTGACCTTGATATCAGTGTTGATATCGACGACCAACCCGGCACCCTTTTCCCGGAATGTATAAGCGTGGGTGCCGATAGGATCGCCGTTGCGCAACACCGTATAGGACAGATCCGAAGGCGCGTTAGCCAAGGCTGGTGTGGACAAAAGACCTGCCGACAGCATCAAGGCGGCGATGAAAGATAGTAAGCGCATGACTGTTTTTCCCTAACCCCAACTAAACATGGGCGGACACTAGCCAAAGCAATCTGAACCTTGCCTGAATGTGCCTCTACCCTTTCGGACAGGACGGCAACGGGGCTCAGATGTTGACAGAACCCCCAGCCCGGCGATGATGCAGGATGACCATGATCAACAAAGTACGATTGATACTGTTTTTTTGCGGATTTGCAGCCTGCCTGCCCGGTTTTGTCGGTGCCCAGTCGACTACCCCTGAAAAGGTGAAGATTGGCGTTCTCGCCTTTCGCGGGCCTGAAGTCGCCCTGAAACGCTGGGCCGAGACAGCGCGGTACCTTGAGCAATCAATCGAGGGCTACAGCTTTGAGGTGTTACCACTGTCCCTGGCCGACATGAAAAACGCCGTGTCCGAAGATCGTCTGGACTTCGTGCTGACCAATACCGGCAATTACGTCGATCTTGAGGCCCGCTACGGCATCACCCGCATCGCGACACTACGTACCCCAAGCACCGTCCGCGCCGGTAATGTTTTTGGCGCCGTTATATTTACCCGTGCTGACCGCCAGGACATCCAAAATCTGGAAGATCTGAGAGGCAAGTCTTTCATGGCCGTCGAACGCAACGGTTTCGGGGGATTTCAGATGGCCTGGCGGGAACTAAAAGAACATGGCATCGACCCGTTTGAAGATTTTTCCGCCCTCACTTTCACTGGCTTTCCCCAGGACCAATCGGTAGGGGCGGTGCTTGAGGGGCGGGTCGATGCGGCGACCTTCCGCACCAATACCCTGGAGATCATGCAGATTGAGGGAAAGATTAATATGCGGGATTTTCGCATCCTCAATGCCAGAAAATACCCCGGTTTTCCCTTCGCGGTATCGACCCGGCTTTATCCGGAATGGCCGTTCTCGCGGATGAAGAAGACCTCCCAGGAACTGGCCCAGAAAGTCGCCATTGCGCTGCTTTCCATGCCTGCCAATAGCCCGGCGGCGCTTAAGGGACGTTACGGGGGATGGACAGTGCCGCTGGATTACCAGCCCGTGCATGAGCTGTTCCGCGAATTACGCATCGGCCCATACGAAGACATCGGCCGGATCACCTTTAGTGATATCCTTAAGCAGTATGGGCACTGGATGATTCTGGTTGCCGCCCTTATTATCATCACCGTTGTCTGGGCAACCTGGATCGAAGTGCTGGTACAACGCCGGACAAAAGAGCTGTCCGACACCAACCTTGAATTGGAACGCCAGATCACGGAGCGCGTCCGGGCCGAAGAAGAAGCCCATCGCCGCCGCGCCGAACTGGCCCACATTGATCGTTTGAATACCATGGGTGAAATGGCCTCTGGCTTTGCCCACGAACTCAATCAACCTTTGGCCGCCATCGTCAACTACGCACGCGGCTGTATTCGGCGCATTGAGAAACAACAGTGCGATAGCGCGATGATTCTCGAGACCCTGGAACAGGTCACCGGACAGGCGACAAGGGCTGGTGAGGTCATCAAGCGCATCCGTACCTTCGTCCGTAAGGATGAACCCGAACGGACCCGCGCCGACATTAACACTGTCATCAAGGAATCTCTGGCCTTCATGAAGGACGATGCGGAACGTCAGAAAATTAAAATTGAACTGAACCTTCAACCCGCTCTTCCATACGTCATCATCGACCATATTCAGGTCGAACAGGTCATCCTGAATCTGCTCCGCAACGCCTTCGAAGCAATGAGCGAAAACCCTGCCGCGGCGCACTGCCTGAACATTCGCACCGGGGTTTCAGAGGAAGGCAAAATTTGCGTTACGGTTATCGATACCGGCCCGGGAATTTTGCAAAAGGAAGAATCCATGTTCAACCCGTTTGTCACCTCAAAGGCTAACGGGCTGGGTCTGGGGTTGTCGATCAGCCGTTCAATCGTCGAAGCCCATGGCGGTCGTCTCAACATTGCCCGCGAAAATGGGCCGGGTGCGGCATTGACCTTTACCTTGCCGATAGCCGAAACTTATGACATGCAGGAAAAAGAAAGTTGATGATCACGCCCGAACCCGTCGTTTACATCATTGATGACGATGAACCCGTGCGCGATTCCTTGAGCTGGCTTATTTCTTCTGTCGACCTGCACGTCAAAACCTATGCATCGGCTACGGCCTTTCTGGAAGAGTGCGGCCAGGTTCAAACCGGCTGCCTGATTACCGACATTCGCATGCCCGGATTAAGCGGCCTTGATTTACAAAACGAACTTAAAGTGCGCGGCATCGAAATTCCGGTCATTGTCATTTCCGGGCATGGCGATGTGCAAACGGCGGTCAGGGCCATGAAGGCCGGTGCATTCGATTTTATCGAAAAACCCTTCAACGACCAGTTGTTACTGGACTTGGTCAACCAGGCCGTCACCCACAGCCTGTCTTCGTCCGAAGCCCATACCCAGCAGGCGGACCTGCTGGCGTGCCGGGACAGCTTGACGCCACGCGAACGTCAGGTTCTCGACCTGATCGTCCTGGGCGCGCCTAACAAAAGCATCGCCCGCGAACTCGCGATCAGCGATAAAACCGTTGAGGCTCATCGCGCAAAAGTGATGAGCAAAATGCAGGCAAGTTCCTTGGCCGAACTGGTGAAAATGGTATTGTCGCTGGAACAGAACTGAACTGGACTAGTGGTTATCCCTACCTTTTTTGGCGATTTCCCCAATTTACTCGCTACCAACACGGAAATACCCTTTGCAGGTTTTAAATTACTTCAAAGGGGGAACACCGACATGAAATTCAAGTCAGTTATTACAGGCGCATCAATGCTGGGGCTCGCCGCCATGATGAGCACGCCCGTAAAGGCGGCAGGGAATGAAAACAGTGACTATCGCACCATCTATCAGGACGGTCGCGTCGAGTACGGGAAAATCGGCGATTCCTATACCGCCGATCTGGTCCTCTATCTGGCCGGCAACCAGTTCATGGTTATGGAAGAACTGGTCAAGGACTTCCTGGGCAAGCATCCCAACATCAACAACGTCTACGTCGAGACCATTCCGCCAGGACAAATTCTTAAGGGCCAGTTGCTCAAGCAAGGCCAGATCAATGGTAAGGACACGGCCATGAATCCCGACGTTTATGCAAGCGTCAACCTGGGCCATTTGAAGAAACTCAAGGGCAAGGGGATGATGGATGCTTATAAAATCTACACGCATAATAAACTTGAACTGATGGTCGCCAAAGGCAACCCCAAGGGCATCAAGGGGCCGCAGGATTTGGCCCGTGATGACATTGTTCAATCCCATCCCAATCCGCTGACCGAAGGCATTTTCAAGTTTTATGGCTCGGCAATGCTCAATGACCTGGGGCTTTACGAGAAAGTGACCGCCAACGCCAAATGTAAAAGCTGCTGGGCGATTGAGGGCAAAACATGGTTCACCCAACGCCATCATCGCGAAACACCTGACCGGATTGAAAAAGGTGAAGCCGATGTGGGTATCGTCTGGACAACTGAAATCATCGAAGCCAAAAAACACAACCGCAAAATCGGCGGCGTCGCCATCCCGGCCCCGCTCAACAAGGGTAGCGTTGTCGGGTACGCCATCGGCGTCCTGAAAAGTGGCCGCAATCAGTCCAACGCCATGCACTATGTCGGGTATCTACGCACCGCTGCGGCGCAGGGCATCTACGCCAAGTACGGCTTCGTCAAGGCTACCCGCGAAGAAACGGGCCTGAAGCCAATCCAATAATTTTTCAAACTGAAGGAGGACTTACGTCATGCTTAAAAAAATGCTGAAAAATCTGCTACCGGTTCTGGCAATTTTTGGGGCCGTATTCGCCCTGAGCCCGAACGTCGCCCAAGCTCTCGAAGGACACCATCTGGTCATCCAGGTTAATGATAATGATCCGGCCAAGATGAATTTGGCGCTCAACAACGCCGCCAACGTCGATGCCTACTACAAGGAAAAGGGCGAAGAGGTGACAATCGAGATCATCACCTACGGACCCGGCCTGAACATGCTGGTCGCCGGTAAATCGCCGGTCGCAGACCGTATTGCCTCGTTCGAGCAGAATTTCGATAATATCTCGTTCCAGGCGTGCAACAACACCAAGACGAAAATGGAAAAGAAATCCGGGAAAACAGTCGCTCTGCTATCCCAGGCTAACATTACACCATCGGGCGTTATTCGCCTTTCGGAACGCCAGGAACAGGGCTGGACTTATATCAGACCCTAATTCTTCATTCCTAAGAAAGAAAGCGCGGCGTCCGAGAAGGGTGTCGCGCTTTCTTTTATTTTGCGTCCATCAACTGGCGCAAGATGTGAGTCAGAATCAGTTCCATGGCCAAGCCCATCTTGCCGCCGGGAACGACCATGGAATTACGCCGCGACATCCACGAATTGTCGATTTTTGACAACAAAAACGGAAAGTCAATGCCGAACTGTTCGGGGTCGCGGAAACGAATGACGATGACACATTCATCAACGGCCGGGACTTCCGTAGCGAAAAAAGGATCAGACGTATCGACGGTCGGCACCAACTGGAAATTGATATCGGTGCATTGAAATTGCGGGATCAGGTAATGCACATACTCATGCATTCGCCTTAAAATGGTATTGATGACCGTCTTCTCGGAATATCCGCGCTGGTTGGTGTCGCGATGAATTTTCTGAATCCATTCCATGTTGATGACGGGCGCTATGCCCAGTTTCAGATCGACATAACGCGCCACATCCGCATCCTCGGTCACGACACAGCCATGCAGTCCCTGATAGAACAGCATGTCAGAATTTTCAGGAAGCCCCTCCCAGGGCGTGAAATCGCCGGGGATCAATCCTTCTATACCGGCCTTGTCTACTTCTTCCTGGCTGTGCAGGTAATGACGGCGCTGGCCGGTGCCGTTTTCGCCGTAACAGCGAAACAGCTCCTCAAGCTCGGCGAAAAGATTGGCGTCCGGTCCGAAGTGGGAAAAATGCCGATTGCCTTCCCTGGTCGCCTTTTTAAGCTCTTCCTTCATAATGGTGCGGCTATAACGGTGGAAACTTTCGCCTTCAACCTCGGCAGGGTTAATTTTTTCACGACGGAAGACGTTCGCGAATGCTTCCATGACGACCGGAGTCGCCGCCCCCGAAGGACGGGCAAGGGCAACGATGGGATGTTTTTTGGACACCCCTACTTACCCAGCATGTTCCGCAAGATCGGCGCCAGGATCAATTCCATGGCCAGTCCCATCTTGCCGCCCGGTACAACAATGGAATTGCGCCGCGACATCCACGAATTTTGGATCATCTGCAAAAGGTAGGGGAAATCGACGTCGAAATCATCGGGCTGCCTGAAACGGATGACGACCAGGCTTTCGTCAGGGGTGGGAATATCCCGCGCGATAATCGGGTCCGACGTATCGACAACCGGCACCCGCTGGAAGTTGATATCGGTACTTTTGAATTGCGGCACGATGAAATGAACGTAATCGTGCATACGGCGCAGGATTGTATCCATCACCGCTTCATTGGAATAACCGCGCTGGCTGGTGTCGCGATGGATTTTTTGAATCCATTCAAGGTTGATAACCGGAACCACGCCAATCTTGAGGTCCACATGCTGGGCCATATTCACATCTTCTGTGACGACGCAGCCGTGCAGGCCCTCGTAAAACATCAAATCGGTTCCTTCGGGGATATCTTCCCAGGGAGTGAACTCGCCGCCACCCAGTCCTTCGTAGGGCGCGGCTTCCTCATCATTATGCAGATAAAGCCGCCGCTTGCCGCCGCCGGTTTCGCCGTAAGTCTTAAACAGGCCCTCAATATCGGAAAAAAGGTTCGCGCCGGGGCCGAAATGGGAAAAATTGACATTTCCCTGCTCGGTGGCCTCGGCCATGGCCAGCTTCATCTCGGCCCGGTTATAGCGATGGAAACTATCACCCTCGATGACAGCGGGGTTGACCTCTTCACGCCGGAAAACATGTTCGAAGGCATCCTTGACGGTACTTGTTCCCGCACCTGATGAACCGGTTACTGCGATGATAGGATGTTTCTTCGACACGGCTTTAAGTCCCCTGCTTAATGACTATTGCTCGCACCCTAGCCGTTTTAGCCACAATGAACGCCACCCGGTAAGGTAGGCTTAACCCAGCACGGAAAAACTGCTGTCCTCATTGATGGCTCTGTTGCGCGAGAAAAAACCGATGTCCAGCGGCCTGTTCAGACGCTCAAGCGTATAGACAACAGGTTCCTGATCGTGATCCTGGCCGTTTTCGCACGCCTCGATCAACTTGAGCATCATCTTGCCAGCCACGGGCGCATTTTTGTACTGGTTACCGCTCGATCCAATGGCCATGTAAAAACCACCCAGATCGGATTTGTCGTAGATAGGTATCCAATCCGGCGTCACGTCATACAAAGAAACCACACCCGTCGGGTGTTCGGGAATGCCCAAGGTAGGCATACGTTGCGCCAGACGCATGACCTGAAAACGCATCTGGTCCGTGGGATCGGTTGAATAATCATCTGGGTCGACCCATTCTTCAGGATCGCAATCGGGGTTTTCGCTGCCGACCAGAATGCGGTTGCCAACATCGGGGCGGCTGTAACTGCCAACGTCGCTATCTGACGTTATCAACCCTTCGTTTTCTACATCGAAGCCCTGTGGACCGGGGATGTAAGCGACTTCTTCGCGCAAGGCCCGGGTGCTCATCGCCATTTTGTCTGCTACTCCGGCCATTTCGTTAACCTTTGACGAATGCGGACCGGCCACATTCACCACCACCGGGGCGTCGATGTCGGTTCCGTCGGCGAGCGTGACGCCGGTGACGCGACCATTTTCCTGCCTGATGGCGGTCACACCGGCATTGAACTTGAACGTCGCACCGTGCGCTTCGGCGGCGCGCTGGGCGTTATGGGTGCTCAATTGCGGGTCGTTCATATAACCGGCGCAGGGAAAGTAGATGCCGCCTTCAATACTGCCGCCCGTGGGTTCTGCAAAGGTCTCATCATCGGGCAGTTTGGGTGGAGAAAAATTGCTCAGGTCCATGAACGGCATTTTCTTCATAATGTCCTCAGGGCTCCAATCCTGCCATGGAATATCGAGGGTTTTCATGTGCCGGATCATGTGCGCAAGGCCGTTGTTCTTCGGCGTCTTCATAACCAGGCAGCCAGACTGGCGAAAAATCGCGTGGCCGAGTTCGTCCGCAGCCCCCAGATAACCCGGCCAGTCGAGCCAGTGAAAATAGTTCTCATAGGCCAGGGCCGTACTATCGAGGGTCGAATAATGGGTGCGGATGATGGCGCATGAAAAACTGGTCGAACCGTATCCAGCCGCAGGTAATCGATCGATATTAAGGGTTTTCCAGCCCTTCTTGGCCATCTCGAAAGCAGTGCAACTGCCGATAATGCCCGCGCCGATAATAATCGCATCGTAATGGGTGGTCATGTTGTCGCCTCATAATATTTCGCCAAAGAAAAGGTGACACTTTGCAGCGACACCAACAAGGAAATTGTTTCCTGATGTCGGCATAAAATGCCGGGCTATCAAAAATTTTAATATTACTTTACAAGGCATTAAGCATGGCTTGAATATTGCTTGTCTTGTCGTTGTAAACAACAGGGACATCGGAGACGATCATGCAAATTGATAGCGCGATAAACACGGCCAGCGGAATTATCGGCCAAGAAAATAAAAAGGCAGAACAATCCGGCAGCGGGTTTCAAGACGCCATGCTGGCGGCGGCCAAAAGCGGTAAAACATCAGCCGCCTCAAATGAGGAGCTTTCGGACTCACAAAAGATTTATAAAGAAATCGTCGATGCCGGATTCGGCAAATGGGTTCAGGAAATGCGCCAGGAGGAACTAGAGAAGAAACTACGCGCACAGATCCTCCAAAGCTTGGGCCTTACCGAAGAAGAACTGGGCTTTATGCCAGCAGACAAAATCGCCCAAATAGAAAATATGATTAAGAACTTAATGCAACAACTCATGGCCAATAGCGCCCAGGAGAAGGGCATGGAACAACGGGAAAAAGGGCAGGTTTACGTACCGGTCATCGTCGGGGCGGTCGCTTAAACAGGTAAACAATTTGAAGTCACTGGACGTCATTATCATCGGGGCCGGTGCGGCGGGCTTGATGTGCGCTACCCGGGCCGGCAAACGTGGGCGCACGGTACTGGTGCTTGATCACGCCGAAAAACCCGCCGAGAAAATCCGTATTTCCGGCGGCGGTCGCTGCAACTTCACCAACAGAGAAGTCGGGCCGGAAAATTTTCTCTCCAACAATCCACGCTTCTGTGTTTCCGCCCTTAGCCGTTATACACCGGGCGACTTTATCGCCCTGGTCGAAGAGCACGGCATCGCCTGGCACGAGAAAACCCTGGGCCAGCTTTTCTGCGACGGCTCAGCCGGGCAGATTATCGACATGCTGCTCAGCGAGGCCGCCACCGCCGGGGTGACCATTCAGACAAGCACACACATCACTGACATCGTCAAAATATCTGACGGATTTCATCTGCAAACGGATCGCGGCGATTATGATTGCACGTCGCTGGTGGTGGCCAGCGGTGGCCCCAGCATCCCCAAGATGGGGGCCAGCGATTTCGGCTACGCTTTAGCGCGCCAGTTCGCCCTGAAAGTCGTCCTCCCTAAGGCCGGGCTGGTCGGGCTAACTTTCGAGGAGTCACTCTGCGCGCGCATGAAAAAATTGGCCGGGGTCTCCCTTGATGTCAGTGTGCACTGCGCCAAGGTGACATTCTCCGAGGCCTTGCTATTTACCCACAAAGGCCTCAGCGGCCCGGCGATTTTGCAAATATCGTCCTATTGGTCGAAAGGTCAGGAAATCGCCATCGACTTGGCCCCAGGTATAGATGTTTTCGCCTCGCTAAAAGATGCCAAAACCAACCAACCCCGGCAGGAACCGACGGCAGCATTAAGCGACCTTCTGCCAAAACGGCTGGCCCAGGCGATCGCCAATGAGAGCGGCCTGGAAGGACGCCTCGCCGATATACCCGATAAAAAACTCAAATCCCTGGCCCGCAGCGTCAACGACTGGCGGGTCACACCTAAAGGTAGCGAAGGATTTCGTTCCGCCGAAGTCACCGTCGGCGGCATCGACACCAACGAACTGTCATCGAAAACATTCGAAGCCAAAAAAGTCCCCGGCCTGTATTTCATCGGCGAAGTCATAGACGTAACCGGCCACCTCGGCGGCTTCAACTTCCAGTGGGCCTGGGCATCTGGGCATGCTGCGGGGGAGTTTGTTTAGGCGTCAACCCCCCGCAACTTTTTCTCCCTTACGTCATTGCGAACTTCGTTTTCCCCCTTTCGTCATTGCGGACTTGATCCGCAATCCAGTACTTAAAGCACCCGCACCACCTCACCGTCATTCCCGCGCAGGCGGGAATCCAGTTCTTCTGGGGTTTCAAGATACAAGAAAGTCCTGCGAATATAAGTCAACCCGCAAGACTTAAAAGCTGGATAGCGTATCAAGTCCGCAATGACGGGAAGTGGGAGTACAGTTCCGGAGACACAGTAATTAGTTCCTCCCGCCGCCTTCATGACGTTCTGAAGTATATAGATTTACCCTTATCAAGTTAGCAGCAAATGGCCTAGCCTTATTCCCGAATAAAGGGTACGCGCCCCTTTTGCCATCCGGCAAACCAGAAAAAGTAAAAACTGGATTCCCGCCTGCGCGGGAATGACGGCGTTGGAGTAAGTGCTGGATTGCGGATCAAGTCCGCAATGACGAAAAGGTAGGAGTCGAGTTTGGCTATTTTCCCTCTTTGGCTTTAGCCGCCACATGGGCGTCGACGACCGCGACGGCGCTCATGTTTACGATGCCGCGCACGGTGATTGATGGGGTGACGACGTGGACTGGCTTGGCAGCGCCGAGCAGAATGGGGCCGACGGATATTCCATTACCCAGCACCTTGGCCAGATTAAAGGCCGTGTTGGCGGCGTCCAGGGTCGGGAAGATCAGCAGATTGGCTTGGCCGGTCAGGCGTGAGTCGGGGAAGATGCGGGTGCGCAATTGCTCGTTCAGGGCGGTGTCCGCATGCATTTCGCCTTCAACTTCAAGGTCGGGATAGGTTTCCCTTAGAATTCTTGTTGCCGCGGCCATTTTTCGAGCCGTTTTAGAATCCGCCGAGCCGAAATCAGAATGCGACAGCAACGCCACCTTGGGCACTTCGCCGAAGCGGCGCACGGCGTCGCAGGCCATGGTCGTCATCTCTACCAGCTCTTCGATGTTGGGGTTTTGGGTGATGTGGGTGTCGCAGAAGAAAAAAGTGCCCTTGGGCAGGATAAGGGTACTTAAGGCAGATGTCTCTATGACCCCCGGGGCCAGACCAAGGATGTCGAGAATATATTTCAAATGCCAACTGTGCTGCCCGTAGGTGCCACAGATCATCGTATCGACCTCGCCCCGATAAACCATCAGGGCGGCGATCACGGTGGTATTGGTGCGCACGATGGTGCGCGCCGCATCGAGGGAGACGCCTTTGCGTTTCATGATCTTGTGGTAGGTCCGCCAATAGTCCTCGTAACGGGGATCATCTTGGGGATCGCAAAGATCGAAATCCCGCCCGGCCTTAAGCCTGAGCCCCAGCTTTTCGATACGGCTGTCGATTACATCGGGCCTGCCGATCAGCACCGGCCGGGCCAACCCTTCATCAACGACGACCTGAACGGCGCGTAGCACGCGGCGGCTTTCACCTTCCGTATAGACCAGTTTTTTTGGATGCCGCTTGGCCCGCTCGAAGATCGGTTTCATCAACATGCCGGAACGGAAGACGAAGCGGTTGAGTTTTTCAACGTAGGCGTCAAAATCCTCAATGGGCCGGGTCGCGACGCCGCTGTCCATGGCCGCCCGGGCGATGGCCGGGGCGATTTCGACAATCAGGCGCGGGTCGAACGGTTTGGGGATCAGGTATTCAGGACCGAACATCAAGTCCTCGCCGCTATAGGCACTGGCCACGACTTCGGAGGATTCGGCCATGGCCAAATTGGCGATGGCCTTGACGCAGGCGACCTTCATTTCCTCGTTAATGGTCGTCGCTCCCACATCGAGGGCACCGCGAAAGATGAACGGGAAGCAAAGCACGTTGTTGACCTGATTTGGAAAATCAGACCGCCCCGTGGCGATAACCGCGTCGTCCCGAACGCTTTTGACGTCATCGGGCGTGATCTCGGGTTCGGGGTTGGCCAGGGCCATGATGATCGGCCGGGCCGCCATACGCCCGACCATATCCTTGGTCAACACGCCGGGCGCGGAAAGCCCCAAAAAGATATCCGCACCGTCGATAACATCGTCCAGGGTCCGGGCTTCGGTGTCGATGGCGTAGCGTTCTTTCTGCGGGTCCATTTCTTCCGTCCGGCCTTTATAAACGACGCCGATACGGTCAACCAGAGTGATGTTTTCCGGCTTTAATCCCATGGATACGAGCAGGTTCAAACAGGCTATTCCAGCAGCGCCGCCACCGGTCGAAACCATTTTAACATCGGCGAATTTCTTACCGACAACCCGCAGGCCATTAAAGATAGCGGCCCCTGAAACAATGGCGGTGCCGTGTTGATCATCATGGAAGACCGGGATATTCATGCGTTTGCGCAGTTCCCGCTCGACGGTGAAACATTCCGGCGCTTTGATGTCTTCCAGATTAATCGCCCCGAAAGTCGGCTCCAGAGAGGCGATGATGTCGATCATCTTCTCAGGATCAGTCTCATTGATTTCGATATCAAAGACATCAATACCGGCGAACTTCTTGAACAGAACCGCCTTGCCCTCCATCACCGGCTTGGATGCCAACGGGCCGATGGACCCCAGCCCGAGCACGGCGGTGCCATTGGTGAGGACGCCGACAAGATTACCCCGCGCGGTATATTTAGATGCGTTGGCCGGATCGCTGACGATTTCCCGGCACGCCGCGGCGACACCCGGCGAATAGGCAAGAGCCAGATCGCGCTGAGTCGCCAATGGTTTGGTGGCGACGACTTCCAGCTTTCCGGCTTTGGGAAATTGGTGATAAGTGAGCGCGGCTTCATCGAAAGTATCGGTCATCCATCGGTTCCATTCATTTCTTTTTTTAAGTCCGCCGCGACCCTAGCAAGAAGGGCGTCCCAATCTTCACCCGCTTCCTTGCGCTTAAGTTTCATTGATGGATACCAAGGCGTATCTTCCCGCTCCAACAACCAGCGCCAGTCACAGGGGGTGGCCAGCAATGTCCATACGTTCGTTCCAACAGCTCCGGCGAGATGGGCGATGGCGGTATCCACAGATATAACCAGGTCCAGGTGTTTCAGGGCCGCCGCCGTATCGGAAAAACTCTTGCCCAAGTCGATAAAATGTTCCGGTAAATCATTCTCGTCCATGGGACGGTCTATTTGAAGGCTAAAGTAGTGCGTTCCCGGATCGCAGAAATAACGGGCGAACAGGGCAAGCGTAGTGGAACGATTGTGGTCGTTCAGATGCGCCGGCCCACCGCGCCAGTTAAGGCCAATTTTCGGGCCGCTGTACTGTGAGAAATATTCGTCCCATTTTTCAGCTAAAGCCGCGTCTGCATGCAGATAAGGTGTATCCGCCGGCAGCGATTTCAGGGTCGTTCCAAGCAGCTGCGGCAGGCTCAACAAGGGTACATGAATTTTATCGTAAGGTGGGGGCGGTGCCCCCCTGGGGAAGACGGTGATGTTTTCATCCATGCCCGAAAGCAGATTGATCAAAGCCGGTTGGCATTCGAACGCCACCTTGCCGCCGCCTGCGACAAGCAACGGTAGATAACGGCAAAACTGAATGCTGTCGCCCAAACCCTGTTCGGCGTAAACCAGAATGGTGCGCCCCTCAAGCGCCTCCCCGTTCCAGCGCACACCGGCGAAGCTGCGCTTTTCGACCAGGCCGTCAACCTTCCAGCGCCACTCGTAACCCTTGAACCCTTCTGCCAGATCGCCTGCGATCAGGTGGGACATGGCCAGATTGTAATTGGTCTTGGCGTCGTCGGGATCGATGGCGAGAGCGCGGTGGTAAACTTCGCGAGCCTGCTCAAGAAGGTTGCTATCCTTTAACGCGTTGCCAAGGTCATTGAGCATACCGGCGTCGCCGGGCTTAAGGTCGACCGCCCGTTTAAGGAAACCGGCGGCCTCTGCGTTAGCCCCCTTTTCAGCTAGCGCGTTACCAAGTTTGCCCAGGGCTTCAATATAATCCGGCTGTAAGGAGACGGCGCGACGGAAATGCTTTTCCGCATCTTCATGGCGGTCGGTATCTTGCAGCACAGTGCCCAAATTGCAATGGGCGATGGCGTAATCCGCTTTGAATTTAAGCGCCTTGCGGTAGCATTTTTCAGCCTCCGCCAAGTTCCCTAACGCCGAAAAGGCATTGCCCAGATTGTTTTGGGCTATGAAGTGGCGTGGATTGGTATTGACCGCCTTGCCGATAAGTTCGCAAGCTGTCGCGAAGTCGGATTTATCCAGCGCAATAATGCCCAGTAGATGATTGGCCTCTGCGTTTCCCGGATCGAGGGCGAGGATTTTTTCATAAAGATTTCCGGCCTCCTCAAGATTTCCTTCCTGATGAAACTTAAATCCCTGCTCAAGGGCCTGGGTTGCCTCCTCGCTGGCAGCACCATGGGGGCTCCCCCCTACTTTCTTATTCATCTTAGCCTGCTGGCGTCTCAGCTTCCTGTTCACGTAGTAATCCTATACCCTGTTTTCACCCAAATCGGCGATATACAGTAAAAAACCTAACATGGGGAGCACCGACAATGCGTGGAAAATTCTTATCCCGACTAGCTAGTGCAATTCTTGGCCTCGTGCTTGTCGTTTCCACAGCTTGCGCCAACGAGACACGACAATTGGATAAAATACGCTTACAGCCAGGATTTTCAATCGCCGTTTTCGGGTCCGCCCCCGGCGCACGCTCCATATCCGTTTCCCCGAAATTAAAGGTCGTGTTCGTCGGCTCGAAGGATGATGCCGTCTACGCCATCCCCTTCGAAGGTGCCGAAGCAGGGAAAACCTTGCTTTTAAAAAGCAATCTCAGGGTTCCCCATGGCGTCGCCTGGCAGGATGGTTATCTATATGTCGGGGAACAGCATCGCATCACCCGGTACAGAGGTGACAGTCTTGAAGCCTTAAGCATAGCCCCCGCGGAAACCATTTTTAAGGATATCACAGACAGTGCCTGGCATGGTCGACGCGACCTCGCCTTTGACCCGGACGGGATGCTCTATGTGACGGCGGGATCTCCGTGCAATATCTGTATGCCCCGTGGTAACCAGGGGGTTATCCTGCGCATGAACCCTGATGGTACCGAGCCCACCATTTTCGCCCGTGGCATTCGCAATTCCGTGGGTATGGATTTCCATCCCAAAACCGGCGCGCTTCATTTCACCGACAACGGTGCCGATCAAATGGGCGACGATCTGCCGCCAGAGGAACTGAACCGCGCCGCTGAAGCGGGTTTGCACTTTGGCTACCCCTACTTTGGCGGTGGCGATGCCCGCACCGATGAGTTTTTTAACACAGAACCGCCGAGGGAAGCGATCCAACCGGACATAACTTTTAGCGCCCATGTTGCACCCCTGGGTTTGCATTTTTACTTAGGTTCGATGTTCCCGAAGGCCATGCACAATGACGCCTTCGTCGCCCAACACGGATCATGGAACCGCACTACCCCCGACGGCTACAGGGTGGCGCGGGTCCACTTTGATGGCAAGGATAGGGCCCAAACATGGGAACCCTTCGCCGAAGGCTGGCTGACCTGGGGTCGGCCTGTTGATGTCAACGAACTGCCCGATGGGTCCATACTTGTTTCCGACGACCGGCAGGGGCTCATATACCGGATCAGTTACGCCCCTTGAATCAGACTCGTTTATGTTCCACTTTGATATGCAGGAATAAAAAACCGGAGCCCGGCCATGAGCAAGACCATAAAAATATTAACCGCCATCGGCGTATTGCTGATCGCCCTGGTCGTCGCCGGGGTGGCCATTATCAAATCTATCGATTTCAATCAGTATAAAGGGTTGATCGCCGAACAGGCAAAGGCCGCGACCGGCCGCGACCTTGTCATTGCAGGCGATCTAAACCTTGCGATTTCACTGACCCCCAGCCTTTCCGTCGACGGTGTCAGCTTCGCCAACGCACCCTGGGGTACCAGTCCGAACATGGTTTCGGTCAAGCATTTCTCCGCACAGATGTCCCTGATGCCACTGCTGTCCGGTGAGATCAAGATCAACCAGGTGATCCTTGATGGTGTCCAGGTACTGGCCGAAAAAGATAAGTCCGGCAAGGCCAACTGGGAATTCGGCGCCCCTATTGCGCAGCCCCAGGAAACGCCCGGCGAAAGCACGGTCGTTCTTCCTGTTGTAAATGCCGTCAGCCTAAAAGACGTTACCGTGACCTACAAGGACGCCCAGGCAGGACAGCAATACGCCCTTAAGCTTGATAGCGTCGATTTGAAATCTGGCGGATTGAGTGCGCCGCTCGACCTGATGGTCAAGGGAAACATCAATAATCAGGCTTTTAGTGTTGCTGGCCAATTGGGTTCCATCGGCGCCATCGGTGGCGGTGATATGTTCCCGGTCAAGCTCGACATTGCCGCCCTCAAACTCACCATTGGCATCGATGGCAAACTTGGCCTCCCTGATGGCAAACCTATGGCCAACCTTAAACTCAACCTCAAGGGTAGCTCGCTGGCCGAAACCCTGGCCGCAGTGGCGACGCTTGAACCAAGCCTTAAGGGCTTGGAATTGCCTATTAAAGGCGCTTTCAAAGTTAGCTCACAGTTGAAACTGGACGGGCCGACACAAATTTCCCTTGCTGATCTTGATACCGCCATCGGTCCGCTGGCCCTTAAAGGCCGCGTTGCAGTAGACCTTGGTGGAAAGCGTCCGGCCGTTGATGTGGCGCTTAAAACCGATACCCTTAATCTCGATGAATTACTGCCCAAAAGCAGTGCGCCCACTGCACCGAAGCCAGACACCGGGAAGGTTTTCCCGGCCGACCCGTTGCCTCTTGATGGCCTTAAAGCCGCCGATGCCAAGCTTACCTTCGAGGCCGCCAAGATCATCGCCGGGGGCATGGATATCACCAACGTCACGGTCAATTTGAACCTGAAAAATGGTCGCCTGAGCATTGACCCGCTGGGCGCCGTCGTTGCCGGTGGCAAGATCAACGCCAGCGTCCTGCTTGATGCTTCAAAGGCGAAAGCCGCCTTGAAGACAAAACTTTCCGCCAAGCAGGTCGATTACGGACAAGTGCTGAGCAAGCAAGGGCTGGCGGACGTCGCCACCGGCAAGGTAGATGTCAGCGTAGATGTTTCAGGTTCGGGCAGTTCCGTTGCGCAACTGATGGCTGGGCTCAACGGCAAGGCCCGTGTTCAGACCAGGGATGGCAGGCTTGAAAGCGGAGCGTTGAACATCATCTCGACCGATATGCTCAATATTTTCGACAGCAAGGATGACAAGACAATCCGCTGCGGTGTCGTGCAATTCAACATCACCAAGGGTATCGCCAACACCCACGCCCTTGTTTTTGAAACCGGCGGCATTTCCGTTATTGGCAGCGGCAGCGCAAACCTGGGCGCTGAAACCCTGAAAATGCGCGTCGATCCTCGCTCCAAGAAAGCCAATCTTGCCACCGTCGCCATGGTTCCGGTCAATATATCGGGCACCTTCGCCAAGCCGGACTGGCAGGTCGATATGGCCGGGGCCGCAGGGAACGTCGTCGCTGGCGCGGCGCGCACGGCAGGCGCGATCGCCTCCCTTGGGCTCTCGTTACTGGTCGAAAAGGTGGCCAAGGATGCGGTCGGCCAATCCGACAACACTGATTACTGCACCCCGGCGCTAGCCGGTAAGAAAGTCATTCCCGGGGAAATGAAATCTTCCGCAGCGCCGAAACAAACAGGCAGTGCGCCGCCGCCGGCAAAGAAGGAAAGCGCCAACCCGCTTGATTCCATCGGCAAAAGCCTGGGCGGGTTATTCGGGAACTAAAGCGGTTCCGAGTTTTTCGGAACCGCTGAAGGCCGCGACTGCGGTCCGCCGGTTTTCCGGCGCGCCCGCGCAGACGTTGACCTTTAGGTCATCGTCGTGAGCGATAATAAAAGTAGAGTGCTTCAGAACTTCTCGGAAGTGCTCTAGAATAACCCAGCAATCCGCCCGTCTTCATCAATGTGAATGTTTGTTGCCGCCGGTGTTCGCGGCAAGCCGGGCATGGTCATGATGTCACCGCAAACGACGACCAGGAATTCCGCCCCGCCAGACAGCCTGACCTCGCGGACCGGTACCGCGTGCCCACTGGGCGCGCCGCGCAGTTCCGGGTCTGTCGAAAAACTGTACTGGGTCTTGGCTATGCAGATGGGGAAGTGCCCATAAT